>OKSH01000005.1_pt1 | contig 225453 bp, 199 predicted proteins | sample 1601231 | NCBI WGS metagenome assembly OKSH01 (sample SAMEA3541596, study PRJEB24748) | human gut metagenome | biome: human gut; feature: human-associated habitat; material: faeces | place: China | collected 2012
ATAACATTGGATTAATCGGCGATCTGCCATAGAATAAAAAAGAATGTCTGATTTGATGTTATGCTAGCATATTTCCGCAAATATTACAAGACCCGGCAAGTCGGATAGCCTTCCGGCCGCATTAAAAATTGCGTAACAGATATAGCAATCCGTTACGCAATAAACCTTGCCTTCTACAGGCATTTATCCAGTTCCTGCTCGCACAGAGGATACTTCTTCACCGCAGGCTTCTCGATTCGCTTTCCTCTCATCACGACCATATATGGATTTCTGAGAGCGCCAAGATCCTCAATTGGACTTTCCTCCGTAATAAGAAAGTCTGCGCTTTTTCCGGCCTCAATGCTGCCTGTCTCCTTCTCAATCCCAGCAATAGCGGCGTTGCGCTTGGTGGCTGTATACAGGGCGAATGTCTTGCTGACTCCTACATATTTGTGGAAATAATGCAGTTCTCTCCACATATCATAATGGGTTACAAATGGACAGGCGGTATCCGTGCCAAGCCCTACCGGAATCCCTTCTGCAAGCGCTGCCTTGGCGCATCCGATGATCCCTTCCATGACTACATTGCCGTTATACCGCATCATTTCCGTGCTGTGTGTCAGTTCAGGGCTGAATTTCGCAAGGGGAAGCGCCGGGGATATCGTACAGATATGGCAGGCATTCTTCTCCCTGAATAACGCCAGGATCTCTTCATCCACTGCCGCTCCATGTTCAATGGTATCCACTCCGTTCTCCAGGGCTACCCTTACCCCTTCCGGGCTTTCTGCGTGGGCTGCCACACGCAAGCCCGCCTGATGAGCCTCCTCGCAGCATGCCTTGACATAAGCCGGAGGCATCTTAAGCGCGCCTGGCTCCCCTTTCTTCGTTGCATCCAGAACCCCGCCTGTTATCATAATCTTGATCCAGTCCGGCTTCTCTGCAATTATAGAGCGAACCAGCGTGCGGCATTCTTCCTCGCTTCCAGCCTCATAGGCAACGGAGCCGGCCATATGTCCTCCAGGAACAGACACTGCCATGTTGGATACCAGCATCCGGGGACCCATGATCTTCCCTGCATTCACACGGTCGCGGATGATCGCGTCAAAATTGCCTAGCCCCCCAACCGTACGGATCGTAGTAACGCCGGACAAGAGTTCCGTCTTCGCATAGTTCTCGCACATGCGCAGTCCTACCTTCTTTGTCAGGGCGTTCTTCATCACCAGTTTTGCCGCGGCCTTGCTGTCCTGCTCCTTTTTCTTTGGCGCTCCGCTGCCCGGAAGGTGCACGTGAAGATTGATAAGCCCGGGCATCAAGTATCTCCCTCCGAGATCGATGACCTTATCGCCGGGCTCCGGGACGATATCTCCTCCAATCTCCAGAATCTTCCCTTCCTCCTCCACCACCGTCATATTCTCCTGGGGGATCATATCTTCGCTTCCGTCCAATAATGTACAATGAATATATGCCGTCTTCATAACTATCGCTCTCCTTTCCATTCCCCCTATCATACTCCTATTTATTCTTATAATCAATAAACTCTTGTACATTATCAGCCGTAACTGGGGCGTGAGGCACGCGCACATATTGCCCCTTAAGTTCTGGCACTTCTTGCTTAGGGTCTTCTCCTTCGGCACAGGCGCATGCAATTCCCAGGATGCTTTCCGCCTGCCCTCTGGCATCATTCATGACCGTCCCCGCCATCTCTCCTTTGATAATCTTTTCCAGGCCATCCTCCGTCCCGTCTATGCCTACTACGATAGGGCCGTTTCCGCCGGACATCCCATTCTCTTCCAGCGCTTCTATGGCTCCCATCGCCATCTCGTCGTTATTGCTTAAGACCACTTCTATCTCACTTCCATACTGGCCTATCCATTCCTGCATCAATTCATACGCGGGAGACCGCATCCAGTTGCCAGTTCCGCTGGCAAGCTTCTCCGTCACGATCCCTTCGTTCAAGATCGTTTTCACAGAATACTCTGTGCGGATCAGGGAATCCTGATGGACCTGCTCGCCTTCCAGCATCACATACTGAAGCTTGCCATCTCCGTTCTTATCTATCCGGGACTCCTGGCTCTTCCAGGCATCTGCCACGATCTGCCCCTCCAGCTTTCCCGCTTCCCTGGCATCCGTCCCCACATAATAAGTCTGATCCCAGATCGCCATATCCTCTTCCACCGGCTCGCGGTTAAAAAAGATTATGGGAATGCCCGCTTCCTTCGCCTTATCTACGATCACTGCCGCTACCGTACGATCTACCATATTCACGCAGATCGCGTCATAGCCTTTGCTGATAAAGTCATCCACCTGGTCATTCTGGCTGCTTTGGCTGTTCTTAGCATCCGCGATATTTACAACCACCTTTTTCCCCAGCTTCTCTTCTTTATCCTTGACCTCATTCTCCAGTGAAGCGCAGAGGGATGAGATGAATGCGTCGTCCCCTCGGTATATGGCCACTCCAATCTTTATCCCTGTCTTTTCTTCCTTCTTTTCAACTCCTGCGCATCCGGCCATCAAAGCCGCCAGGCACAGCGCCAGACAGATGCTGGCTATCCTGGATTTCATCTTCTTCATAACATTCCCTCTTTACTGAACAAATGGAAATAACAGCCTCTGGTTCTCTGTGGTATAGATGCTTTCTCCGTCAATAACGGAAAAGTCTATCTCCCTTTCTCTTCCTGTATCCCGCAGATCTATGCCAAGCGCCTTTGTCGTGCTTAAATAGCCGGCGCTATACTCGCTGGAGACTCCGATCGCGCTGATCTTTCCCTCTTCAAGATAGGAGATAATCTGGTTGGACTTTCCGATCCCATAGACCCTCGCATCACCTAAGGCGAGGCCTTCCTTCTTGATCTTTCCACACAGTTCCAGCTGAATGGTGCCAAACGTGATGATGGCCGATACGTCCGTCCTCTTCATTATATCCGGTACGGTTCCCGCCCATTTCTGCTCAGCCGCTGTCATCGAATATTCTTCTACTATGGCATTTTGCTCCTTAAGATAGTCCTTCACTCCCAGACAGGCTTCCTCCATATCCGCATAATTCATATCCGACTTAAGCAGCAGTATCCTCCCGCCGCTTCCCACATCTTTGTGTACCTTGCGGGCAAGCTCCTCTCCCATCTTATAGTAGTCTACATGGACTCTTTCGATATCCTTTGCAGCCTCATCCCGTATCCAGGAATTGATCTGGACTATCGGAACCTGTTTTCCGACCTTCTTAAGCTCCTGCGCTACTTTTTTATCATCCAGCGGCTCGATCAGTATCGCCTCCGCTCCATTTTCCACTTCCTTCTCAATCAGCTTCTTCTGCTCTTTTGCTGTTATAGCAGGATCAAATGCGGTTGCCGTGATCTCGCACTTATAATCTTTGGCCGCCTGTTCAATCCCCTGCTTGGCCGCCTGCTGGGTTTCTTCCACCGAATTGCTCCGATAGAGATAGGAAATCTGGCGGATATGCTCTTCCTCCTGCCTGGGCAGCCCGTCCCACCCAAAGATAAACCAGGCGAAGAGTATCGCCCCTGCTGCTATCAGAAGCGCGTATTTGCGGTTCTTACTCACGCCGGCCACCTCCATCCTGTTCCATCTCCCCGACGGTCCGCGCCGGAATATGGATTCTAATCCTCGTTCCCTCATCCGGCTCGCTCTCCACTTCCATGCCATAGTTCTGGCCAAAGTAAAGCCGTATCCTCTCCTGCACGTTATGGAAGCCTATGCCTGAGCCTTTCCCTCTGCCGGATTTCAAAGTCCCTCTCGCAAGCTCGTCCACCTGCTCCTGTGTCATTCCCGGTCCATTATCTTCTATCTCGATATACAGGGCAGCCTCTTTTACATAAGCGTGGATAAATATTCTGCCGTCCCCATCCATATATTCCATTCCGTGATAGATGGAATTTTCCACAAGGGGCTGCACGATCAGTTTGATCGTGGCGCACAGGGCAGCCTCCGGCTCCATCCGAATCTCGTAATCGAATTTGTTTTTGTATCGCACCTTCTGAATGATCAGATAATTTTCAGCATGCTGCAGTTCCTGGGCCACGGTTATGATATTCTTGCCTTTGCTCAGGCTGATCCTGAAAAGTCTGGCAAGCGCGGTTACCATGTCGATCGCGTCCTCGTACCGCTCGTTTTCGATCATCCATATGATAGAATCCAGCGTATTATAAAGGAAATGCGGATTTATCTGGGATTGGAGGGCAGACATCTCGCTTTTCCGCTTGTCCTCCTGTTCCTTCACGATATCGTCCATCAGCTTCTTCATATTGTCAGCCATAGACTGAAGCGTCTGTCCCAAATGCCGGATCTCATAGGTACCTCCTATTTTCACCGTCGCGTTCAGGTTGCTTTTTTCCAGTTTTCTCACCGAGCGTTCCAACTGCTTGATGGGGTCAGCCACCCGGGAAGAGATAAACATATTTACAAAGATCAATATGATAATTCCTATGATCGCCACAATCCAGATAAACTGGCTGTTCTGCATATAAGTAGTCGTAATATCCGAAGTCGGGGATACGCCGATGATCTTCCATCCCGTATATCCCACCGTCTTGACCGTGATCTGCCGTTCTTTTCCTTCAAACCTTTCCATGTGGCTGCCTTCCGAATACCTGGCTGCCTTCTTGTTATTCTCCTTAATGATTCCACCGTATATCAGCTGCTGGCGCGGGTGATAGATCAGTTCCCCGTTGCGGTCGATAATATATACGTAGCCGGATTCTCCTAAGTCCACGTTCTTGCATATCTGCTCAATCCCGGTAAAATTCATGTTAACCAGCATCACGCCGTGCACGATCTCTCCATCTTTGGTCATCTCTACAGAACGGCTTAAGGATACGACCCAGTGATAGATATTGTCAGAGTTAACGAAGAGATTCTCTACATGAGGCGCTGAAAAATGTACATTCTCAATCTGCTCGTTGGCCTTAGTGAACCAATCTTCAGATACCGGGTCGGCATTCGGCTTTGTCCGGCTTAACGGCTGGGCAGCGATCAAGTCCCCTTCATCGCTGAAAATTGCCACGCTCACCAGAGACGACGCGTTGGCATCATACAGCAGCTTCATCTGGTCGCTGACATGCTCCATGCTGTCCTTTCCAAAGTCTGTATTCTTGATGATACTGTAATACATAGTATTGGAAATGCTCATCATGTTATGAAGATAAGTGTCCAGATTAAGGTTCATCTGATCCAGGACATTCTTGTTATTGATGATTGCCAAGCGTTCCGTTGATTTTACGAACCTCTGGGAAAAGCCTGCCGCCACACCGATCATGACCGCAACCGCGACCAGCGTAAAAGATAGGGACAGTATGAACTGCAGGCTCCTTTTACGGTATATATTTTTTACTTTTTCCAGTAAGCCGATTACTTTATCCGCCATAGTATTCCTCTGCTATTGTTGATCCTTAAGTCCCTTGCGGTATCTTGAGGGGGATACTCCTACCTGCTTCTTGAATGCATAACTGAAATAATTCGGCTCCGAATATCCCACCTTTGCTGCAATCATGTATGTTTTCTCATCCGTCTCGTCCAGGAGGCGCATCGCTTCCTTCATCCGTACGTCCGTAAGATAAGAAATAAAATTGATTCCGGCCTCTTTCTTGAAAATCGTCGAGAAATAAGCCGGACTGATGTGCAGGCTGTCGCACAGCGCCTCCACCGAGAATTCCGCATCCGCGTAATTCTCATCCACGTACTGCCTGGCTTTTTCGACCAGCATTTTTCCAGAAGCCATTCTTTCCTTCTGGATAAGGGCTCCAATCTGCCGACACGCCTGGATGAACCAGTCCTTGATCTCCTCCAGGGAATGGAGGCCCAGTACCGCCTCGATATAGTCCGACGCGCCTTTAAATACAACATTCGTATCCAGCTGATAGACGTTGACCAGCTTCATCAGCACCGTAAAAATCTCCAAAATATACATCTGGTACTGGCAGAACGGCAGGCGCGCCTGTTCCAGACGCTCAAAAAACCGGCTGATCTGCTTCTCTGCCTTTTCCATGTTATTGCTCTTTACGGCATTCATCAAAAGCCTCTCATCCTGCTCTTCCAATTGCAGCCTGGCAGTAGTGTCTTCTGGCTCCATATCCTTAATGTATGCCGCAAGCCTTCCTTCTTTTCTGAGCAGGGTGCTGTATTCCAGCGCATTCTGCGCTTCTTCAAAAGAATATTTTAATTCTTCAAATCGGCCGTAGATTCCTCCGATTCCGGCAGTGACGTCTGCGTCCGTAATCCGGCACGCTGCCTTGCAGGCCTCGTTTAACTCCTGGCACAGCAGGGATATCTGGGATTCCCATTCCAAAGCCACGATCAGGACTACATAGTTAAGATACAGAAAACTATACATTTCATGGTACTTTCCTATGATATCTTCTGCCGTTCTTTTTATCACGATCGGGATCAGTTCCTCTTCGCCCGCAAAGACGTTTTTCCTGACAAAGGAAAGCGAATTCTCATTGGCAGACAGGACTGCTACCGTCTTATGCCTGGCGGAGAGGGACAGTCCATACTGGTTCATCTTAACTTCAATCTGCCTTGGGGTCATGCGCCCTTCGATCATGCTTATGAAAAACTGCTCCCGCAGAATGGGGAAACTCTCTTCATAACTCTTTCTTAAGATTGCGATGTCCCTTTTTCTTGCCAGTTCTTCATCCATCTTCTTTTTCAGCTTGATCAGCGACTCTTCCAGCTGCTTGGCGGAGATCGGCTTTAGTATGTATTCTTCCACCCCCAGATTGATTGCTTTCTGTGCATATTCAAAATCATCAAAACCGGAAAACACGATAATCTTTACTGCCGGAAGTCTCTCAATCACCTTTTCGATGAATTCCAGGCCATCCATAAAGGGCATGCGGATGTCCGTCATGATGACATCCGGCTGGACCTGGTCCGCCTTTTCAAGAGCCTCCACGCCATTTTCCGCTGCCGCCGCGACATCATAGCCTAACTGGTGCCAGTCCAGCTTCTGGATCATTCCGTCCCGAATTTCCAGTTCATCGTCAACCAATAGTATTTTATAATATTCCATCCAATCCTCCTGACAGTCTTTAAATTCAGATACTCCAAAAACTGCCATAATAAACATAGGCTTATTATAGCAGTTTTTATAAAGCGACTCAACAACGCTTATTTTTTTCTGTATTTCGACATATCGATCGCAACCGCGATAGCGATGATGATACCTTTGATCACCTGCTGCCACATCGGGCTGACCGCGATGAACTGAAGGCCGTACTGGATTACGGTAAAGATCAGCACGCCGCTTACGATGCCGCTTACTTTTCCAACGCCTCCATTCAGAGATACGCCGCCTACAACGCAGGCCGCGATGGCATCCAGCTCATAGCCGTTGCCATAGTTATTGGTGGCCCCGGCAGTCCTTGCCGCTTCCAGGACGCCGGCAACGCCGTACAGCACGGAAGCCAGAATGAAGATTCCCATGATCGTCTTGAACACGTTGACGCCGGATACGACTGCCGCCTCCCGGTTTCCGCCGATGGCATACACGTTCTTTCCAAATACTGTCTTATTCAGGATGAACCATACCAGAAGGACAAAGCAGATGGCGATTGGAACCAGCACGGATATTCCGGGGAAATCTCCGATCGCCAGCAGTTTCTTCTGTCCCAGCAGCACGAAGTCCGGACGTACGCCGCCGATTGGCTGGGACTTGTTCGGCTCCATATCAAAGTACAGGGAGTTAGCGCCATAGACCATTACCTGTACAGCCAGAGTGGCAATGAATGGATGCATATCGTACTTTGCTACTAGAAAGCCGTTCAGAATTCCGAACAGGCCGCAGGCAATCACCGCGATTATGATAGGAACAATCAATACCATATGCGGCAGGTTTGGGAAGAACCGGTTGGCATAGTCCGCCGTCTGCAGCATGGATGTAGATACAACCGCCGCCAGGCCGACCATACGTCCTGCTGACAAGTCCGTACCTGCGATCAAAAGCGTAAAACTGATGCCCAGAGCCACGATCATCTTGGTGGATGACTGGGTAAGGATGTCCAAAAGAACCGCCAGCTGCATGAATCTGGGCTGGATGATCATGATGACGATGATCATTACCAGCAATGCGATCATGATCGCGTTATTCGTCAGGAACTTCTTCCCGGTTCCTACGGAAAGTTCCACATCCATGCCTTTATACTGTCTGGCAAAACGCTGCCTCAGGCCGTAGAGCAAGGCCGCCGCCCCTGCCATTATGACATAGAGGCCAAGATCATAGAATACGCCGGGATCCAGAAAATAATACAGGATAAATCCCAGGACCACCGCTGCCGCGCCAATGATTATAAACGTTGCGCCATATTTATTACGGGCAACTACTTTTCCTTTCTTTTGCATATATGTAATACCTCTCTTTCCTCTAAGTCCTACTGCATGAATTTTGTCGCGTAATTCATGACTTGTACGGAATCCGCCTCGCCGGAATCAAGGAAGCCTGTTACCCGCCCCTCGCACATTACCATGATCCGGTCTGACATTCCTAATAGTTCCGGCATTTCAGAAGAGATCATGATGATGGATTTTCCTTGCTCCACCAATTTATGCATAATCGTATAGATCTCATATTTCGCGCCAACATCGATTCCTCTCGTCGGCTCATCCAGGATCAGGATGTCCGGATTCGTCAAAAGCCACCTGGCAAGCAGAACCTTCTGCTGGTTTCCGCCGGACAGGTTCTCCATATTCTCATCCATATTCGGCGTCTTCGTGCGCAGTTCTGCATTGGATGTCTCCGCTGCCTTCAGCCGCTCGCTATCCCGCAGGACGCCCCCATGGGCATATGCCTTCTGGTTTACGATTACCGTATTGTCAAGCACGGAGAGAATCCCGAAGATTCCCGTTGCCCTCCGCTCTTCTGTAAGAAGCGCGATGTTCTCCCGGATAGCGTCCCTGGGAGATTTGATCTTCATCGGCTTTCCATCCTTTTCTATGGTGCCTTCCACGATCTCCCTCAGTCCGAATATGGCCTCCACCAGTTCCGTTCTCTGGGCGCCTACCAATCCGCCGATTCCAAGGATCTCTCCTTTTTTGAGCTCGAAGCTGACATCCTGGAAGGACTTAGGAAGAGGCGAGCATAAGCCTTCTACTTTCAAGACCACCTCATCGGATGGCTGGTATTCTTTTGGTGGGAAACGGTTCGTCATATCCCGTCCCACCATCCGGTTGATGATCAGATCCGTCGTAAGTTCCGAGGCATCCCATGTTCCTACATACTGCCCATCCCTCATGATCGTCACTTCATCTGCAATCTTTAATATTTCTTCCATCTTATGGGAAATGTAAATAATCGCGCATCCCTTATCCTGAAGCTTGCGGATGATCTTGAACAGATGCTGCGTTTCATTCTCTGTCAGGGACGAGGTCGGCTCATCCATGATAATAATTTTTGAATTATAGCTAACCGCCTTTGCTATTTCTACAAGCTGTAGATTAGAGGCAGATAATGTTCCTGCTAATACCTCCGGATTAATATCCAGATCTACTTCTTCAAACAATTCTCTGGTCTTTTCAATCATTGCCTTCTTATTGACCGCGATCCCCTTCATCGGGAATCTGCCAAGCCATATATTTTCCATTACCGGCCTAAACCGGATCGGGTGAAGTTCCTGATGAATCATAGAGACGCCCAGATCCAGCGCCTGCTTTGACGTCATGATCTTTTCCGGCTTTCCGTCCAGGACAATCTCGCCGCCATCCTCATGATAGATTCCGAACAGGCACTTCATCAGCGTTGATTTGCCGGCACCATTTTCGCCCATCAGCGCGTGGACGCTTCCCGGCCTCACTTTCAGGCTGACGTTGTCGAGAGCCTTAACGCCTGGAAAAACTTTTGTGATATTGTTCATTTCCAGTATATATTCTCCCATGCCCTCACTCCTCCTTTAAAGCCAAGGGATGGAATCCTCCACCCCCTGGTTATGAATCTGCTGCATTTTCTCTATTTCATATAATCCTGGTAATTGTCTTCTGTAACCTTTACATAGTCGATCCAGATATATTTTCCGTCCGTGATTGGATAGCCAACATTTTCTTCATTGATTTCTTTTCCATTTACTGCCGCAACAGCTACATTAACGGTTGCCTTGCCCTGGTTGTCCGCATCATTCAGGACGGTTCCGAGCAGAGAGCCTTCTTTCATTGCTTCCAGCGCCGGAGCGGTCGCGTCTACGCCTACTACCGGGATATATTTGGACAGGTCGCTGCTGTCTTTGTTGTATCCTTCTGCTTTCAACGCCTCGATCGCGCCAAGAGCCATATCGTCATTGTTGCAAAGAACTGCTTCGATCTTGTCAAGGCTCTGGCCTGTAATAAACGCCTTCATTAAGTCTGTAGCCTTTGCCTTGTCCCACATTGCCGTATCAGCTGCCAGTTTTTCTGTCTTGAATCCAGCCTCTTCAATTGCTTTTACAGAATATTCCGTACGCAGGGTTGCATCCTGATGTCCCGGCTCTCCCTGAAGCATTACATACTGGATGGTTCCATCCCCATTCTTGTCTGCTTCCGGATGAGCTTTAAAGAAGTCGGCGATAATCTCACCGGAAAGAGTTCCTGACTGCTCTGCCTTCGCGCCTACATACCAAACCTTGTCATAACTCTGCATATCTGCTTCTTCCGGCTCACGGTTCAAAAATACGATTGGAAGATCCTTGGCCTTTGCCTTCTCGATGATCGGGCCTGCTGCCGTACGGTCAACCGGGTTGATCGCCAGAGCGTTCACGCCCTTGGTGATGAAGGTATCCACCTGCTCATTCTGTGTTGCCTGCTTGTTCTGGGAATCCACCAGTTCCAGATCTACCTTGGCTTCTTTGGCCTGATCCGTCATGGCTGTACGCACGCCTGTCATGAAAGTATCGTCAAACTTGTAGATTGCAGACCCGATAAGCACATCGGATTTTGCGTCCTTCTTATCTCCTCCGTCTGATGATCCGCTGTCACTCTTCCTGCATCCTGTGGCCATTCCTGCGACCATCATTACCGCAAGCCCTGCTGCCAGTAGCCTAGTTACTTTTTCTTTTTTCATTACGTATCCTCCTCCAAATGATATTGTTTGTGCGAATCTCTTCACATTTGCTATGGTCCCAGTATAAGAAAATGAAAGCGGAAAATATATACAATATTTTTTTGTGTTATATCGAATTTCTTATATGATATGTATATAATTTACAATTTTCATTGCATACTTTTAGCAATATTGCACATCTATTCAAGTTTCTTATCTACTTGGCATCTGGACTGATACGAAAAAAAGCCCCTTGGGGGCTTTCCTAATATAAAAACGGCAGGATGTTCTCCCGCCGTTTTATCTCTGTGGCTGTTCTTATTTTTTCTTTTTGATTCCTGCAAATACAGACTGCAATACAATGAAGAAGCATAGCAGCGCTGAAAGCACGATACGTACCCACCAGCTTGACAGCGTTCCCTGGGTCGTGATCAGACTGGATATGGTTCCCTTGATCAGTACGCCGAATACGGTTCCGAATGGCGTGCCCACGCCCCCGCTTAGCAGCGTTCCGCCGATGACTGATGCCGAGATCGCGTCCATCTCAAGACCTTTGGCCTGCTCAACGAATCCGGAGCAGCTGTTCAGGCAGAACAGGAAGCCGCCGCATCCTGCAAGGAAGCCGTCCAGCATATAAGCCTTGAACTTCGTCTTGCGGACATTTAATCCCATCATCAACGCGCTTTGCGCATTTCCGCCGATAGCGTATACGGAGCGTCCGAATTTGCTGTACTTCATAATGATGGCAATGATGATAAAGATCAGGATTGCTATCACTACCGTCGGGTAGATATACGCTGGCAGGAACTTGCCCCGCTTGCTGTAGGAGCCGATAGGCAGGTAGATCTTATAGTTCGCCCACGCCAGGAACGTCTCATTCTTGATGGAGATCATTTCCGTGCTGATCATGGACGTAAGCCCGCGGCCGAAGAATAGGCCGGCAAGCGTGACGATAAATGGCTGGATATCCAGGTAGGAAATCAGGAATCCCTGTACCACGCCATACGCAAGGCCGATCAGAAGAGCAATTGCTACGGCTGCATATGCGCTTGTACCATGGTTCTCCATCTGGCTGGCGACTACCATGCATACCAATGCTGTCACAGAGCCTACGGAAATATCGATTCCTCCAGTGATCATGACGATCGTCTGCCCCATGGCAATCACCAGAAGTCCCGCATTGGATATAAATAGGTTAAGGAACATCTGTGGTTTTGCGAATCCCTTGTCCGCGAACACGATCATGCCCGCCACATACATTGCTACGAATAAAAGTACTGTTATCAGCAGAAGGAAACTATTTCCATTCAGTTTTCTTTTTTGTCTGTTCATCGTCTTTACTGCCATGACTAGTTTCCTCCTTCCGTTATTGCTTTCGATGCCTGGCGCTTTGCCTTCTGCGCTGCAACAAATTTCTTAAATACCGGACTTTGCAGCGTAACGATGATGACGACTACGATTGCCTTGTATACCGGCAATTGATCGGCAGAAACGCTCATTGCGTATAAGGTTGTCGTCAATGCCTGAATCGTATATGCGCCGATCACGGAGCCCATCAGGCTGAACTTTCCGCCGCCAAGCACGTTGCCGCCAAGCGCGACTGCAAGGATGGCATCCATTTCAAGGTTCAGGCCGATGTTGTTGGCATCTGCGGAGTAGATGCGGCTGGAAGCCACAACGCCCGCTATGCCTGCCATCAGGCCGCAGATTACATAGGCAAGGAACTTGATCATGGTAGAGTTAAGTCCCACAAGCCTGGATGCGGTGCCATTGATACCGACGCTTTCAATATATAAGCCTAATGCCGTCTTCTTAAGAAGCAGGTATGTGACCACGATTACAATGATCGCAATGAAGATTGGCGTGGGTATCGGACATTTTCCAATATATCCGCCCAGTACCTTGTAGGAGCCTACACGTACATAAGTAATCTGGCCTGCCGTGATCAACTGGGCGATTCCTCGTCCTGCCGTGAACAGGATCAGCGTCGCCACCATAGGCTGGATGTTCAGCTTGGCTACCAGGAATCCATTAAAGGCGCCGCATAAAGCGGATGCCAGAAGAGCCGCAAGGATAGCGAGCGCTATCGGGGCTGCCAGTTTGGTAACCGATACCTCGCCGCCGGAAAGAATCTGACAGCATACGGCTGCTGCTACGGCCATGACTGCTCCCACGCTGATGTCCTGTCCGCCGGAAGCCGCGGTTACAAGCGTCATACCCACAGCAAGGATTACTAACTCTGATGCACGGTTTATAACATCTACGATATATCCATATAACACTCCGTTATTGATTGATACCTTGAAAAATCCCGGAGTCGTGATAACATTGATCAGCAATACTGCCAGCAGGCATACGATCGGCATAAACAGACGCATAGATGTAATCTTCTTCCAAGTCGATTTCGTATTACTCATCTCCATCACCTCCTGCTATTGCTTTCATAATTCCTTCTTGTGACAACTCATCGCCGGAGAGTTCCCCGACCTTCTTTCCATCCCTTAGCACCGCCATGCGCGAGCAGGTACGGAGCATCTCTTCTACCTCGGAGGAGATGAAAGCCACTGCCATTCCTTCATCCGCCAGGTTCAGCACCAGTTTCTGGATCTCCGTCTTGGTACCGATATCAATTCCTCTGGTAGGCTCATCCAAGATCAGGAAATCCGGCTCGGTAAGAAGCCAGCGTCCGATAATCACCTTCTGCTGGTTGCCGCCGGAAAGGCTCTTGATCGGCGTCTCCCTGCTTGCCGTCTTAATCTGGAGCATATCAATGTATTTATCAGCCGCTTCCTCCATCTCCTTGCGGCTCATCGGATGGAACATGCCGCGCTTAGCCTGAAGGGCAATGATGATATTCTCTCTTACGGACAGATCCGCAAGGATGCCGTCTTTCTTCCTGTCTTCCGGCAGGTATGCCATGCCAAGCTTCATGGCATCGATTGGAGAACTGATCTTAACTTCTTTGCCTCCGACCTTCAGCTTGCCGCTGTCCGGCTTGTCGGCGCCATAGATGGCACGTACCAGTTCTGAACGTCCGGATCCCAGAAGTCCTGTGAATCCGACCACCTCTCCCTTATGTATGGTAAAGTCAAAGGGGCGGATGCTTCCTTTGCGTCCAAGTCCTTCCGCCTCAATAACCGGGATGTATTCCTTGAGGCCGCTGTGCTCTCCTTTGATGTCCGCAAGATCATCGAAATCCTTGCCCATCATCTTGGCTACCAGCATGACTCTTGGCAGATCCTTGGTCTCATATTCGCCTACCAGCTCGCCGTTACGAAGAACCGTAATCCGGTCGCAGACCTCATATACCTGCTCCAGGAAGTGGGTAACGAAGATAATTCCCACCCCTTCTGCCTTCAGTTTTCTCATCAGGGTAAATAATTTGGCAACCTCGTCATCATCCAATGATGAGGTAGGCTCATCCAGGATCAGTACCTGGCACTGCATATCGACCGCCCTCGCAATGGCGATCATCTGCTGTTTTGCCAGAGAGCACTCCTCTAGCTTATCTGTCGCTCCCGCGTCTATGTCAAGGCTTTCAAGTAGTTCCGTAGATTTCTTATTCATAGTCTTCCAGTCGATAAAGCCGGCTTTCCTTGGCTCCCGCCCGATAAACAGGTTCTCGGCAACCGTCAGGTTCGGACATAAGTTTACCTCCTGGTATACGGTGCTGATACCTTTATCCTGTGCATCCTGAGGAGACTTGTTGACAATCGCGGAATCATTTCCGCTCATCCTGATCTCTCCCGACTCAAACTCATGCACGCCTGTCAGGACCTTGATCAGAGTGGACTTGCCCGCTCCGTTTTCTCCCATCAGCGCGTGTATCTCTCCCTTTCGGAGAGTAAAATCAACATGTTGTAAGGCTTTGACACCTGGAAACGTCTTAGAGATATCTCTCATTGTTAATACAACATTTTCTTCCATTTTATCAGCTCACCTGCTTTCTATATATTGCATCAATCGCTCTTTTCCCCTAATTTTGGCGTAAAGATAGCGCGGCAGCATATCCAGGCCTCTATGCCCCTCCTATTCTACCGCGCCATTCCTACATCCTGTACGGATTACTGTATGTAATTTTAGTAAGCACGTCCGTCAATGATTTCCTGAGAGATTGCCGTTACATCAAAGTCTTTGTCGCCTACTTTTACAGACTTAACTGTGTCGTCGAATGCGAACATTTCTTCGTCAACATATGCGATCTTATCCGGCTCTTCGCCTGCTTCAAGCTTCTCGATGATTTCCTGTACGCGTGGTCCGTGTAATGGATTACATTCTGTGTTGCAGATAATCTTTCCAGATAATGTATCGGTAAGTCCGGCGTTCGTTGTATCGAATGACATAACGAGGATGTCTCCATCAGGGCCAACCTTCTTGCCTGCTGCTTCGATTGCGTCGATCGCGCCGAATGCTTCGTTATCGTTCTCGCAGTATACTACGTTGATGTTGTCATGCTTTTTCAGCATAGACTCCATAACTTCCTGTCCTTTTGCCTGTGTAAATTCTCCGGTCTGCTGGTCAACGATATTCCATCCATTTTCTTTTGCAGCCTCTTCCAGACCTTCTGTACGTCCGATCTGAGCAGATGCTCCGATGGTTCCCTGGATGTGGGCGATATTGACTTCTGACATTCCTTTTGCTTCAGCATATGCCTTCAGCCAAGCGCTTGCTTTCTGTCCCTCAAGCTTGAAGTCTGAGCCAACCCATGCTGTGTAAAGGCTGTCATCAGATACGTCTACCATACGGTCAACGATGATTACCGGGATGTCTGCATCCTGTGCCTCTTTCAGAACTGTATCCCATCCTGTCTCTGTTACAGGAGCAAGTACGATGTAGTCAACATCCTGCTGGATGAAGTTACGGATTGCCGTGATCTGGTTCTCCTGTTTCTGCTGAGCGTCATCAAAGATCAGCTTATATCCATTGTCTTTGCTGAATGTCTCTTTCATAGACTCTGAGTTTGCTGTACGCCAGTCAGACTCTGCGCCTACCTGTGAGAAACCTACTGTAATAAGATCACTTCCGCTATCAGAAGATCCTTTGTCAGAAGAATCATCGCTTCCGCCGCCTTTGTTTCCGCAGCCAACTGCTAATGTTGTTACCATCATTGCCGCGAGTAACACTGATATTGCTTTTCTTTTCATCTTTCATTTCCTCCTTTTTTGTGATTGGCTTCGTATCAATCATCTTGGTTATATGTTAACTGAATGTGAACATATCTTAAACGGAGTATCATTTTGACTTTTTAATATTTCTTTCGAAACACAAAAAGGAGGTTGGATTTTTTACACAAAAGGTTGAATATTTTTTGCTTCCAGAATAATGGTTGCTGTCGTCCCTTCATTTTCCCGGCTTTCAAAGGAAAGGCCATAACTTTCTCCATAATAGTGCCGGATACGCTGGTTGACATTAGACAGCCCGAAGCCGTCTTCCTGGCGGTCACTTTTGTCTTTCTTCAGGCTATTCTGCAATTTCCCAAGTTCTTCTTCGGTCATTCCTTTCCCGTCATCTATGACCTTGAATACCATATCGCTGCCTTCCAGTCTTCCGGTAATCCGTATCATTCCCTTTCCTCTTTTATTCTTGACTCCGTGATACAAGGCATTCTCCACCAGGGGCTGAAGCGTAAGCTTAGGTATTACGAATCCATACATGCTTTCATCAATATCGATCTCATAATCCATGATATCCTGATACCGGAACTGCTGAATCTTGAGATAGCTCTCTATGTGAGATTCCTCCTCCTTGACGGTAATAAAGTCCCTGCCTTTGCTCAGCGTCGTCCGGAAGAATTCAGATAGCGCCGTAACCATGGATACGACTTCTTCCTTTTTATTTTCTTCCGCAAGCCAGACGATCGTATCCAGAGTATTATAGAGGAAATGCGGGTTAATCTGCGCCTGAAGCAGCCTGGTCTCCGCAATATGAAGGTTCGCCTGCTTCTTCTTGATATCTTCTACCAGGACGCCGATCTCCTCCGTCATATCGTTGAAACTCTGGGTCAGAACGGATATCTCGTCTGTATTCTCTACTTTAGTCTTAACGGTAAAGTCGCCTTCCGCAACCTTCTGGGTGACGCTGCACAGTTTCTGGATGGGCCTGGTCACGCTTCGGGAGGCATTCACGGTAAGCAGTATGGAAACAATGATAGCCGCCATGGATATCAGGCTGCAGACGGTAAATGTCCTGGCGTTCTGGGCATCCAGCCCGGCCCTTACATTATCGAAGTTGGTTGTTTCCACATAGATATATTCCTGTATTCCTGATTGGATCAAGGAGGTCAGCATATAAATGTTCTCATCCAGATAATCTACATTTTCCTGATACGTCGCTTTCCCTTTGATCCCCTCTTCCAATTCTGAGACGCACCGTTCCAGGGATTTCAGGCTGTTCTTCAGACGCGTGATCTGATTGCGGTTGATGTCTACGGTTGCCATATCCGACAGTTTGTCGCAGGCTGCTGACAGTTCAGCAATATACTCATAGGGATTAACGGTAACGATTCCATTGACCGTGGTTTCTCCATCCCCCAGCTCCTCCATGCTTTTCTTCCCGATTACTGCCAGGTACATGCTGTTATCCATACGCTCTTTAAAATCCATGGCATATTGGTTCGCATAGGTAACGCTCTGGGTTATATCCGCATAAGCCTTGGTGGCGCCAGATAACGATACCAGAAGATATAGCATGACAAGGAACATCGGAATAAATGCAGCCATGGATATTGCGTTCAGCCTTTTATTCAAAGATATCTTCATATATTTTTTCATGCTCCCTATTCCTTTCTGCGGGCGCGGTAATCCTTCGGCGAGCACCCCTGGGTCTTCTTAAATATGTAGCTGAAATAATGGGGATCCTTATACCCCACCTCGTATCCGATCTCTGACGTCTTTAGCGGGGAGCACATCAGCAGTTCTTTGGCCTTCTCCATCCTGGTCTCAGTCAGATACTCCACAAATGTCTTTCCTACTTCCCTGCTGAATACAGAACTGAAGTAGCTGGGACTCATGCCTACACTTGCGGCCACCGTATTTAAGGAAATGTTTTCTGCCATGTAGGTATTCTCAATCTGGATCTTGGCCGCCTCGATGATGTCCGAATACCGCCGCCCGCTGGCCGTATCTCTTGCCTCGATCGCCCGTGTCAGAAGCCGTATCATCCATTTGCGTATTTCTTCCAGCGAATGGATCTTCTGCATTGCCTCCTTTAACTCTTCCACATCTTCTTTAAGCCTGGCATCAGATATCTCCAGTTTCTCGCAAAATGACATAATTACAATATATACATCCATGATAATATATTGGCGCATCAGGGAAGACCGGAAATTCTCCACAGAAATCTCATCAATATAAGCCCGTGAGAAACTTTCAATCTCTTCTTCCGTGCCATTATTCAAAAACTTCTCAATCTGCCCCCTGGTATGCTCGATCTCCCCAAATCCTCTCACCTGGAAATCATCCATATCATGTACCCCTTGAAGTTCCCTGGTTGTTATGATCTGATTCGGGTCATGGGTAAATCTTCCCGCAAATGCCTTATCTGCCTCGCGAAAAGACCTTCTAAGTTCCCGAAGCCTTAATACCGCGCAGCCGATCCCCCCAAAATACTCCAAGTTCTTCCACTGTTCCATGATCGTCTTAAGCTTCCCCGCAAACCGCTCGGCCCGTTCCTTCATCTGGGCCTCGTCCTCAGCCGTCATAAGGAATGCCCAGCCATCCACGCCTCTTTGAAATCCGTATACATAAGGGAGCCTGGCCGCCAGTTCTTCTACCGCGTCGCATGCTTCTGCCAGATGTTCCCCGCTTCCGTCATTCTTAAGCGAGGTCAGGATCTTGAAGAGAATGACTTCATAGGCCTGGGCGCTTAAGTCCATCTCGAATTTCTTGCCTGTCTCAAGAATTTCCCCCATCGTAAGGTCTTCAGAGATCAGCTGGCCAAAAAAACGCATTTTTTCATGCTCCGTACTTTCCTTCATCTCTTCCGAATACCGTTTAAGAAGGTCTCGCTCCTCCCTCTCCTGCTCGATGATCACGCTGACGCCTTTGAGTGTTTCCAGCAATTTGGCAGAAGAGACCGGCTTCAGAAGATATTCCGTAACTCCAAGGCTGATGGCTTCCTTGGCATAGTCAAATTCATCATATCCGCTCAAAATCAATATTTTCAATTCCGGAAGTTCCTTGCGTACAAGCCTGCTTAGTTCCAGCCCGTCCATAAACGGCATTTTTATATCTGTTATCAGAATATCCGGCCGCTCTTTGACGATCATTGGATAAGCCAGTTCCCCATCGCTGGCCTCCCCTACGAATTCATAGCCCTCCTTTTCCCATTCAATGCTATTTTTGATACCATTTCGTATCACAATCTCATCTTCAACCAAAAAAATCTTGACTTTTTCCATAAACCATCACCAAATTTTTCCTTTCTACTTCTATGATACTGAATTTTCCGATTTCAAAAATATGATTTCTTACCATAAAGGTTCGATTTTTTATGATATATAAAAACCTTCAAATGCATGTCTTCACCTGCATTTGAAGGAATCATTCCTCTTCCATCTAATAAGGCCTGCTATTGATAAGATCTTCGGTTACTTTCTTGACCTTATATTCGTTTTCTCCCACTTTCACAGACTCGATGCTATCATCCATAGAAAAAAGCCCTTCCTTGACATACGTATATTTGGCTGGCTTTTTCCCTTCCTCCATTCGCATGATTATCTGCTCCACTTTTGGGCCATGCATAGGATTGCATTCGACATCCAAGGCAATCTTTCCATTTATCACATCCCAAAGGCCATCCCTGACTGCATCAAAGGATATGACGATCATGTCTCCGTCAGGCCCTGCCGTCTTTCCTGCTGCTTCAATGGCCTCAAGCGCCCCAAATGCCTCGTTGTCATTTTCGCAATAGACAACGTCAATATCGCCGTATTTTCCCAGCATCCCTTCCATCACTTCCCGGGCTCTTGCCTGCGTATATTCTCCAGGCTGCTGCTCCAGGATATTCCATCCATATCTGTCTGCAGCCGCTTCAAGCGCCGACGTGCGTTCGATTTGTGCCGTCGCCCCCAGAGTACCCTGAATATTCACGATATTAAGCCCGGTCATTCCTTGCTTATCCGCATATGCCTTTAGCCATTCGCAAGCCTTCTCCCCCTGCAGCCTGAAATCGGTTCCTACCCAGGCCGCATACAGGCTTTCATCAGTCACGTCCACCATCCTGTCAACGATAATAACTGGTATCCCTACGCTTTTCGCCTCCTTAAGCACCGTATCCCAGCCCGTCTCGATTACCGGGGCAAGCACGATATAGTCTACGTCCTGCTGGATAAAGCCGCGGATTGCCCGTACCTGATTCTCCTGCTTCTGCTGCGCATCCAGAAAGATCAGGTCATATCCTTTCTTTTCCGTAAATGTCTCTTTGATTGAGATAGAGTTGGCCGTTCTCCAGTCCGACTCCGCCCCTACTTGGGAAAAGCCGATCGTAATTGCCTTATTTTCCTGTGAATCTCCCGATGATGACAGCAGGCTGCAGCCAGAAGATACGGCAGCCGCAAACAGAAGCACGATGCCTGCCCCAAGCCACCTTCTCCTGTGGTTTTTAAACATAAAAAAGCCCTCCCATAACTTACGACATAATTTAAATACTTATCATAATATTATAGAAGAATTTTTCAATTGTAAATGTTATTATGTTATTTTGCTTCTTAGCAGCCTAAAAAATGGGTGGCAATAATGCCACCCATTCTCAATCTTTTAGGTTTTTACCCTATTATATATTCCAATGCTTCTCCTTCGATGTCTTAAGCCGCGTCATAGCCCTGGCCAATGATGCCTGGGAAAGATGGTACTCCTGGATGCTCTGCTTCTGGCGCAATCGTTCCTGGGCCCTTTCCTTGGCTTCCTCTGCCCGCTTGATGTCGATTTCTTCCGGGCGCTCCGCGGAATTGACCAGGACAGACACGCGGTTATTCATAATCTCGGCAAATCCCTTTGATACGGCAGCCGTGATCCACTCGCCCTTGTCTGTTCTAAGGTGCAGTTCTCCAATCTCCACCGCTACTACCATATTCTCATGGTGCGCCAGCACCCCTTTCTGGCCTTCCGGCGTCGGGATGATCAGATATTCGCATCTGCCTTCATAGAATACTTTGTCGCTTGATATTACCTTCAGATAAAATGTGTTCATCGCTTCCACTCCTTACAGGCCGGTTACTCGGCCTTGGCCTTTTCAATCACATCCTCGATGGTTCCCACATTGAAGAAGGCATTTTCAGGATACTCATCCATCTCGCCGTCTATGATAGCCTTGAATCCGCGGATGGTCTCCTTAAGCGGCACGTATTTTCCAGGGATTCCCGTAAATGTCTCCGCAACTGAGAATGGCTGTGACAGAAACTTCTGAATCTTTCTGGCCCGGTTTACCGTCATCTTGTCTTCCTCTGACAGTTCTTCCATGCCAAGAATCGCAATGATATCCTGCAGTTCTTTATACTTCTGCAGTATTTCCTGTACCTTACGGGCAACCTTGTAGTGCTCTTCGCCTACCACGTCAGCCTCCAGGATACGGGAAGTAGATTCCAGCGGATCGACCGCAGGGTAGATGCCCTGTTCTACAATCTTCCTTGACAATACCGTAGTCGCATCCAGGTGGGAGAATGTCGTGGCCGGCGCCGGGTCGGTCAGGTCATCTGCCGGTACGTAGACTGCCTGGACAGAAGTAACCGAGCCATTCTTGGTAGAGGCGATCCTTTCCTGAAGGGCCCCCATCTCATTTGCCAGCGTAGGCTGATAGCCTACGGCGGAAGGCATCCGTCCAAGTAGCGCGGACACTTCGGAGCCTGCCTGGACAAAACGGAAAATATTGTCAATAAACAGCAAAACATTCTGATGCTCCTCATCCCGAAAATACTCTGCCATGGTAAGCCCCGTCTCAGCCACGCGCATACGTGCCCCGGGAGGCTCGTTCATCTGCCCAAATACCAGGGCGGTCTTATCCAGTACCCCGGATTCCCTCATCTCTGTCCACAGATCGTTTCCCTCCCGGGAACGTTCCCCCACGCCGGTAAAGATGGAGTATCCGCCATGCTCCGTCGCGATGTTATGGATCAGTTCCTGGATCAGCACCGTCTTTCCCACGCCAGCGCCGCCAAACAGCCCGATCTTGCCTCCTTTCGCATAAGGCGTCAGAAGGTCAATGACCTTGATCCCTGTCTCCAATACCTCGACCGCAGGACTCTGATCCTCGAAACTTGGGGCCTTCCTGTGGATCACCCAATGGTCGCTCTCCTCTTTTATACGTTCTCCGTCATCAATCGGCTCCCCTAATACGTTAAACAGGCGTCCCAAAGTCTGTTCCCCAACCGGAACCTTGATTCCCGCGCCGGTGGCCGTTACTTCCATATCCTTATAGAGTCCGTCGCTGGAGGCCAGCATGATGCATCTGGCAATATTGTTCCCAACATGCTGCGCCACCTCCATTACACAGCGTCTGCCGCCATTATCCACTTCCAGCGCATCTTTGATAAACGGAAGTTCTTCCTTGCTATTAAATTCTACATCCACGACAGGTCCCATGACCTGCACGATTCTTCCTTTTGTCATAACGCTACTACTCACTTCCTTTTCTGTGCATTCGCTCCGCCGATTACTTCCGTCAGTTCCTGCGTAATATCAGCCTGACGCACGCGGTTATACGTTATATTAAGTTCGCCAAGCATCTTTGCAGCGCTGTCCGTCGCGTTCTGCATCGCCTGCATCCTGGCATTCTGCTCGCTGCAGAAGGATTCTACCAGGCACCCATAGAGAATTCCATATACATAGTTGGGAACGATGCTGTCCATGACGCTGTGCGCCGAGGGATACAATGTCACGCCCTCCTGATAAACACCTTCCAGGGATGGAAGATTCTTTGGGACGAAGTTCATCCGCTGCAGAGGAAGGATATTGATCTTCTCTGCCTCTACCTGCATGGCATTGACCATGCGGGTATATATGATATGGATTTCATCCAGCTCGCCTTGCTCGAACAATTCTAACATCCTCGTAGAGATTACACGGGCGCGGTACATCGTAGGATTCTGGACGGTATAGCGGAATCCCGTATCCAGTTCCAGTTTATCCTTTTTCGAAAAGTACTGTCTTCCCAATTCCCCCAGCACGAACAGTTTGTACTTGCCTGGCCCCTTTAGCATTTCCTCCGTCATCTTAATCACATTATGATTGTATGCCCCTGCCAGGCCCTTATCGGCCGTAACAACAATACAGCCGATCTTACGGTCCTCCTGGGCAATCTTTTCACGCATATCAAAAAAATGGCTGTGCATATCCGGGACATGGCGCAATATCCTGCCAATCTCGGCCTGCATCGCATAGAAGAATGGTTCCGTATCCGCAAGTTTTTTCTTAGCCTGCTTCATCTTGGAAGAAGAGATCAGATACATTGCGTTAGTAATCTTCTTCGTCTCCTGAATACTGGCCATCCTCTCTTTGATCTCTTTCGCGTTTGCCATATTTACACCTGCTATCTTTTTTCTTTAAATTCCTTTGCCGCATTCAATATCTTTTCAGTCAGGTCATCATCCAGCACCCTTCTTACCTCAATCTCCTGCACGATTTCCGGATGCTCTCTGTCAAAGAATGCCAGCATATCCGTCTGGAATTCCTTGACTTTATCCGTCGGTATATCCAGCATGATCTTATGGGTTGCCACGCACAAGGTTATTACCTGCTCATGCATGCTTAAAGGATGGCCCAGAGGCTGCTTCAAAAGTTCGGTCAGGCAGCTGCCGTACTTAAGTTGCGTCTTAGTCGCATCATCCAGATCCGAACTAAACTGTGTGAATGATTCCATCTCCCGGGCCTGCGCAAGATCAATCCTCACGCTTCCGGATGCCTTTTTCATAGCCTTAGTCTGCGCTGCCCCTCCCACACGGGATACAGACAGGCCCACGTTCACAGCCGGGCGCATGCCTGCGTTGAACAGATCGCTTTCCAGAAATATCTGGCCATCGGTAATCGAAATCACATTGGTAGGGATATACGCGGACACATCCCCCGCCTGGGTCTCAATAATCGGAAGGGCCGTAATAGATCCGCCGCCTGCTTCGTCGCTTAAGCGACTGCTTCGTTCCAGAAGTCTTGAGTGCAGATAGAATACGTCTCCCGGATAAGCCTCCCTGCCGGGAGAACGTCCAAGCAGCAGGGAGATTGCCCGGTAAGCAACCGCGTGCTTGGAAAGATCGTCATAGACAATGAGGACATCTTTTCCCTGGTACATAAAATATTCTGCCAGAGCAGTCGCCGAATACGGGACGATATATTGGAGAGGCGCGCATTCGCTTGCCGTAGAGCAGAATACCGTAGTATAGTCCAAGGCATCGCTGCTTCTTAGCGTATTCACCAGCTGGGCTACGGTGGATGCCTTCTGCCCGATCGCCACATAGATGCAGATAACATCCTTCCCCTTCTGGTTCAGGATCGCGTCCATGGCAATGGAAGTCTTCCCTGTCTGGCGATCGCCGATAATCAGCTCTCTTTGCCCACGTCCGATCGGAAACATAGAATCAATGGACAGGATTCCCGTCTCCAAAGGCACGCTGACGGATTTGCGCTCTACGATTCCTGGCGCTTCCTGCTCAATGGGGCGGTAGCCGTCTGCCTTGATCTCTCCCCTTCCATCAATGGGCGCGCCAAGAGGATCCACAATCCTGCCTATATAGGCCTCGCCTACCGGGATCCCCGCCCTCTTGCCTGTCCGGGCCACTTTGGTGCCCTGCTTAATGCCTGAGTCATCGCCGAACAAGATACAGCTGATCTCATTTAACTTGATGTCCTGCACCATGCCCTTAAGCCCATTCTCCAAAGTTACGATCTCCCCATACATCGCGTGGTCGATTCCATAGATCGTGGCAATGCCGTCACCTACGGAGACGACGGTTCCCACTTCCTGATCCCTGCTCATTACTTCATAGTTCTCTATTTCCTCTTTCAGTATAGAGATAATCTCATCTGAACTAATTGCACTCACTTAACTTCACCTCCGGATTAATTGTTGTTCCATCCTCGCAAGCTGCCCTTGCATGCTGTAATCATACTCTTTTCCTTCCACCGACAGTACGAAGCCGCCAATCAGGCTTGCGTCCTCTTCCATTTCCCACTGTACCCGGGTCCCGTGAAATTCTTTGCATATATACGCTTCCATCCTCTCCTGCTGCTCTTTGGATGGTATTGTGACGAACCTAAGCCTGGCGGTCACGGTTCCTTCTTCCCTTAGCCTTTGCTCCTCATATGCCTGGAAGATTTCTTCCATAATGCCTGCCTGCCCGTGATCCACGGCTACCTTGAGGAAGCTGCGGATTTCCTTTGGAAATATCCTGTCGATCGCCGCATGCTTCTGGCTGCCGTCCACCACAGGACTGGCCAATACTTCCGCAAGTTCGGGCACTGCCTCGAACGCCTCGAACGCCTCTTCCACCGTCTCTCTGGCAATTCCCAGTTCTGACAGCACCCTGGCGTACCGGATAGCGGATAGCGTTAGGCGTTCTTTCTTAACTTTCTTCACTGCCGTCACCTTGATCACCTGCTTCTTTCAGAAATTGGTCATAGATAGCCCGGCCGTCATCTGCCTGGCACTGCTGCGTTACAAGCCTCTTTGCAGCTTCCATGGCCAGCCCGGCGACTTGCGACTTCATATCCCTTAGTGTCTGCTCTCTTTCAAGATCAATGGTTTCCCTGGCTGTCACAAGCAATTTCCCCGCCTGCGCATCTGCCTCTTTTAAGATGCGGTCATACTCTGTCCTCGCATCCAGCTTCGCCTGTTCTATCATCCGGAGGGATTCGTCCTTCGCCCCGCTTAAGGCATCCTCATACTGCTTCTTAAGCTCCCGGGCCGCTTCCTGCTGCTCATCAGCATTCTTAAGCCCCTCGGCGATCATCGCCTTGCGCTTTTCCATAATGTTCATAACCGGGCGAAACAGAAACTTGCGGAGGATCAGAAACAGCACTACCAGGTTTATCATTTCCAGAACAAGATTAAAATCTAATCTCAGCACTGTCTTATACCTGCCTTTCTCTTCTTAACTGCTGCCGTTTAAAAACTGCCCCTATTTTAAGAAGAAGATTATCAGCAGCGCGATGATGAATCCATAGATGGCGGTTGCCTCGGCCAGCGCGCATCCAAGAATCAATGTCTTGCTGATCTTGCTCTCCGCTTCCGGCTGTCTTGCGATGGCATCCGCTGCCTTGCCTGTAGCGATTCCGATTCCAATACCTGCTCCAATACCTGTAAACACTGCTACGCCTGCTCCAATTGCAATAATTGTACCTATCATAACTTATCAATCTCCTTTTCTTATTCCATTTCTTCATTCATAAATAATGCTGTTAAAAACACGAATACGTATGCCTGCAGCAATCCGTCAAATATGTCAAAATAAAAACTTAAGGGAATTGGCACAAGCAGAGGAACCACTTGCTTGACCAGTTCCATTACCACAAAGCCGCCCAGCATATTGCCAAATAGCCGCATGCAAAGCGAAAGCGGACGTATGAATACTTCCATCACCATGATGGGAGCCACAAAAGGCACCGGCTTGGCAAAATGCCCCGCCCAATGCTTCACGCCATTCCTGTGGATGCCGGAGTATTCGATCAGGACCATGCTCATAAGCGCGAGCGCCGCCGTTACATTAAGATCCTTCGTCGGCGGCTTAAACCCTAGTAAGCCGATTACATTGGATACCGCCAGATAAAGCGCCACCGTCATCAGATAAGGAATGTACCTTCTGTTTTCTCTTCCGATAATGCCTTCGAAGAAATCCTGCGCCCAGCTGATAACAGACTCCAGGGCCAGCTGCACCTTGCCCGGATTCTCGACCTTCAGGTTCCTGACAAAGACGATTGACAGAACTGCAAGCACTGCCATAATAATCCACGTCACGACGATAGACTCATCAACCGCAATTCCACCGAATACGGGAATCGTAAAGACGGTCTGGCAGTTTAACTCTTCCAGCAAGTTCTTTGTTAGTTCTTCCGTATTATCCCCTTCCTTCAAAAAGTTTTTATCACATTACTGCTAATTGCGAGATTTGTCAATGAATCCAGGCTGTAGGGCTGATATGGAAAAAAAGAGGAATTTTTTATTCAAAATTCCTCTTTTGCCATCCTTATTCTCAACAGACTTTATTCATTTTTTTTCGTTTTGCCTCTCCTTTGTCTTCTGGCAAAAATTTCAAGATTAATTATGCACAATCTTTTGCGATTTTTTTCTGTTATTTTTTTCATATTATATAACTGATTATTCCTAATTTTCTTTGTCTAACGTGAATTCCAACAAACGCAGCGTGGATTTCCTCGGCATCGTTTCGTCACTATTACTATAATACTTGATTTTACTCTTATAGCCATCAAAGGAATTCTTCTTGCTTCTTTTGCCGCTATGCTCATTGCAAGGCTTGTCGAAGCCTCATGTATCCGATTATCCAGAAGAGACTGGCTTCAGTACCATGAAGGATCTAAGCAGCATGGAATGTAACGGCCGTGACGCTCTCTTTCAGGAAAGTTTCGCATACCGCGTCGATTGCTTCCTGTTCCACTTCCTTCTGCACCGGCGCCCTTCTCTGATATTCAAACATACATCCGCACAGGAACATGATTGCCATAAGGCAGGCAGCACAGACGGCGTATAATATCTTCTTCCGTGTTCTGCTGTTTTTTCCCTTCCGGAAGTTTGAATTCTTGCAAGCATCCCGCAAGTCACTCAGAAATCTTGACTTATACCCGGGCATTCCCTTATAATAAGCGGACCTTATCCATTCCGGGACTGATTCGCCCCTCCCGGCGATATGCCTGCATACGCTTCTTAAAATCCGCCTCTTCCCCTCCTCTCCATACTGTTCGCTATTGTTGGATACGATCTCATATAAAACCGCCGGAGGATTGACCTCATCCCGAAGGTTCAGGGAATAGAAGACTTGAAGAAGTTCCTCAGCCATATCATATTTTTCCTCTCCATCTCCCGACAGTTCCAGACTCTTTGCCATCAGATACTCCATCCGTTCAACGATCTTCCGGGATTTCCCTGTAAGGATCCGTTCATTCTCCACAAATTCATCCATAAACTGCGCGATGCTCTGGGCCATCCACTTTTTAAATTCTGCCGTCATCTTTCGCTCCCTCCTTGCTTAAGCCTTCCTTTAGCGCCTGCTCGAATTCTCCCAGATCCACGTCTGATCCTTCTTTAAAAAGAATTGGCGTAAAGCCCCGCTTGCCAGCCACATACTGCCTTACGATGCTGCTCTTCATGAGAAGGCTTGCCTCTGCCCTGCTCAAGGACGCATTCGCGATTATCACCAGATATCTGCCATCCGCCTCTTTCCTGAATGCCGCCATGCTCAAAAGAAGCGCCTGTCTGAAAGAATAATCTCTTCCGGCTCCATTCACATAAAGGATATCCGTTCGCTTTACATCCTCCAATACAAATACTTTTCCATCACCACAGACGATGCTTTTTCTGATACGGCATTTTCCATCTGCTTCTTCCGCCATCTTCTTTTGAACCTCATAAAGCCTCTCCTCAAGTTCCCTACTGTCATAACTATCATTTTTCAGAACACAGATGATCACGTCGTAATCCTTCACCTTAGACTCCCCCTTTAGTTCGAGAACTGGCAGATGATGGAACGTGCCATCAGCGATGCGATTCGTTCTCGTTCTTCCTGATCTGCCAGCATTTCTGCCGGATATGCCACTTGGGCTTCCGATGGACTCCCGGTTACAGGATCTTTCTCTACGATCTTGAACCTCGGATAATATCCCGGATAAGCAAAACTATATACATACCGGAATCCCGGGCAATCTTCTGTCCTAAGTTCTGAGCCATTTCCACCTGTAAAGTCCGGCCCGCCCTGCTCATCCATGGAATCGGTAAGAATCAGCATCCCCACGTTTGCCTCTTTGGGAATCTCATCCTTTACCATGCACAGCACGTCATACAGGCATTCATTCAGCGGCTCGCAGCCGTTCAGGCTTCCACCCTCAAAGCTAATGCCGCGAAGCGCTGCCTTTACTTCCTCAAAGTCCTTGGTAAAGCAGCCTCCATTATCAAATGTGCTGAATCTTGTCCCGTTCTCCTGCATGATAGCAAGCGCGATGCAATATTCCCACCCTCTTCTGTATGTGCCATCGTAGATCTCCTTAATCAGTTTCAGAATCAGCTTGTACATCCCCAGGAATATGGACGCTGCCGAAAGCGTGCCGTCAAGCGCGATGATCAGATAGTTTTCCGGTCTTCCTCCGACCGCTCTCTGCCTCGTCTCGAATCTGCGAGGCTGGCTTTTCTTGGGGCCGTATATCTTAGGCATCTTGGTCTCTTCTTCTCTTAGCACCGCATCATTTACTTCCTCTGGCATCCATCTGCGCATCTTTTGCTCAGGCCGGATGGACTGCGTATTATTTCGAAGCCTCATAATCTCCCTCCTTTTAAAACTAGTCTAACTGCATCAGCGCGATAAATTTTTTCTCCTTTTTTATGAACAGCCTGATCAGTTCTTTTTCCTTTAAGCAGCCTGCCGCCTCCTGCGCAATATCAGGATAGGTGATAAAGTCAATCTTTCCCCCCGACATATACAGGGACAATATCACCTGCCGTCCCCATCTGATATCAATCAGCTGGCCTTCGCAGAGGTTCTGAATGGCATAGCCCCCATACGGGCTTTCATATGCCACGGATGCCAGACTTAGTTCCCGGAGTTTGAGCAGGCTAAGGGGGTCCCCAGCCTCCTTGTTTCCCGTTTGGAAGTAGCGCTTTATGAACGCGTCATAATCCTGAATGATCTGTCCCATACTTTCGTACCGCTCTCCTCTTCTTGCGATCAGTCTTCTGATAATCGCAAGCAGGGGCTTATACTTTTCCGTACGGTATTGCTGGGGGATCCTTCTGATATCCAGGTCATGCGCCAGCGTTTCCTTATGCAGGTAGTCGATCTTCTCGTCATGGCTGTAATAGTCTTGGCCAATCAGCCAGTACAGCATGACCTGCCCCAGCGAATAGATATCCAGCTGGATATCCGTCTCCCTGGAATAGGCAGCCGCCGGATCCATATATCCGGCCGTCCCTGATATATACTCCGGCCTCTGTCCTGTTCCATTATCCGCGCAGTGGCTCCAGTCGAAATCGCACAGCACAAGAGACTCATCTTCCCGCCTTACTAACAGGTTCATCGGCTTTAGGTCCCGATGCACGAACGGCTCCCTCCCGCCCGTCCCCATATAGGCTTCCATCGCGGACATCAGCTGCCTGATCTGCCCCAGCATTTTCTCATTGAATTCCTCAGGCGCCTCTTTTCTCAGCCGTTTGATCTGCGGCCGTTCCAGATATTCCGGCAGACTGTAGCCATCAATCCACTCCGAGAGGACGAAGGATATCTCCTCTCCTCGCATCCCCATCCTTAGTGTCCCCTGATAGCCGCCATACACTTTCATAATTGATCTGTGGCTGATGCGAAACTTGGCCTCCCTCCTCAGTAAAAAGAGGGCATTCTCGTCGCCTTGGCGGGCATACTTGATAAAATACAGCCTGCCGTCTGATGCATTCCGGGCCTTTCCAGACCAGGTTCTTTTTCCTCTTTTCTCTACCGGATATTCTAAGAACTGGTACACCTGATCCCCGCAGATTATGCTTGGCATCTCCTTCATCCTCAACACCCTCTTTTCCCTCAGAATTCAAGCAGGATTGCTGTCTGATCATCATCGTCCGTATCTCTGGCAGTTTCAAACAGTCTCATAATCAGCCCTTGGCCATTCTCCTCTCTGGCCATCTGGCAGATCTGCTCCTTCTTCGTCTCGCCAAATGCCCCGTCCGTTCCCAGGATCAGCTTGTCTCCGGGGGCAATTCGGTAGATATAGCGCAGACTGATCTCTCTTTCCGACAAGTCCGCTCTTTTGCCAAGATAAGAAAGAAGAATATGCGTGTTCTGATAGTAATCTTCTGTCTCCTTTTCATACTTGCCACGGCTTGCGTCAGCCTCAGCCTTATTCATAATATGGCTCTCAAGATATAAGGCTCCCTCCCCGGCACGGTAATGGTACACTGGAGAATCTCCGGTATTGATAACGATCGCCATATCTTCCATCAGCGTGATCGCGCTCAAGGTCGTTCCGCCTGCCTCAAGGCCTTCTCCTATCTTGCATACCGCCCAGTTCGCTTCCTGCAGCGCTTCCTGCATGGCCTTTTCCACGGTGTCCGCATGGCAGTACAGGCTAAAGCATTCTTTCTTCTCCTTATAGATTCCTTGTAACCGTTCTTGTATTGTGCGCAGATATGCGTCCACTGCCGTCCAGGCAGCCTTTTCTCCCTGGGCAAGATGCGTCACCCCGTCGGCAACCGCAATCAGATCCATAGCCTTATCATTCATATATGCCATCTTCACCCTGAGGTAGGCATCCTCATTTGTCTCATGAAACATGCTCTCAGCCTTCCTCGACTTCATATGTATCTTATATTCCATGCCCCTTCCTCCTACATTTCTTCAAACAAATACTGGTAAACTTCCGCTATACTGTCCAAAAGTTCTGCTCCGTGCTTCTGGCATTTGATCTGATTCGCCACCACGACATACCTGGGGGCATCCAGTGGGGCGAATGAGATCATCCATGCATTATTGGTACCTTCTTCATCTCCGTTTTCGCTTGTCCCCGTCTTGCAGCATATCTGATACCGGTCCGTCAGCGCCTGCGTCTTTTCGTCCGCCTGGCTTTTGTACTCCTGTGCGGCATCATGCATGGCATCTTTGACTGTATGTGCCGTCTCCGGCGCGCATACTTCGCTTAATACCTCGACGCTTCCTTCTTTCACGACTTTGCCGTCTTTGCTTAATACCCGCTTGATCAGATACGGCTTCTTCATAACGCCGTCAGCAGCGATCGCCTGGGTGATCATCGCCATATTCATCGTGCTTGTAAGTAACTTTCCCTGCCCGAATCCGGTCTGGCACAGCACCTCCTGATCAGAATCATCAACCTCCCAGTTGGATGTGATCGTTCCAAAATCCAGCTCCACGTCCTTGCCGATCATGCATTTCCCAGCCATTTCTGTAAGCCTCTTCGCCCCCAGTTCCTGGGCCGCCTGGGCCATGACACAGTTGGAAGATCGCACAAGCGCTGTCTTTAGGTCAATCCAATCTCCGATATTTCCATATGCATTCTTCACGGTATAATCTCCAGCCATATAGGAAGAATCCAGATACTCGCTTTCTCCCATGCCGTTTTCCAGGGCGGCCATCAAGGTTACCACCTTGAACACGGAGCCTGGCGCCTTACCATTCTTATATGCCATGGGATACCGCATTTCCAGATTCGGATCAGCGGCGTCCATAGCCGTGATGCTGCTTGTAAGTTCATTGGCATTAAAGGAAGGATAGCTAAGCATCGTCAGGACCTGTCCCGTCTCTGCGTCCAATACCACCAGAGATCCGACCTGATCAATTCCGCCAATCTCATTCGAAAGAATCTCTGCCGCTCTTTCCTGCAGTCCATGGTCGATATTAACCTGGATGCTGTTTCCCTTCGTATCCTCGATTCCTCTCGTCTCATACAGCATATCTTCCGCCAGTTTCTGGAATCGGTACCCGCCGTTCTGCAAATATCCAAGCACCTGGGAGTAGGCGTAATCATCCGCATAGACGCCAGGCTCCCCAATCTTTTTATTTTCTACCAGCAGCGCGCCATTGCAGTCCAGAATATCGCCCGGAACGATCGTTCTCCGGTTGCACGCCGCAATCGCCTCCGTTTTGTAAGCATCCGTTTTCTGGTCTACCCCTTCCACTATCGCCGTATGCCTGTAGAGCATGTAGATTTCTACTATGGCGAAAGCCGCAATCAGGAAAAATGTTACCGCGCTTCGTCTAAACATCTGGTTCCTCATACCCGATCTCTCCTTCCATAAATCCTGTAGACAGCATCAGCAGTACCGCGATCTGCATCAGGCTGCTGGCAATGTTCGTATATCCCGCCGAGAAGAACAGCAGCGGCACTCCTGTGATCGGCATACTGCCACTGCAGTAGCCTATATGTACCAGCGTCTGAACCGCGATATTCGCTGTAATCCCCCAGGCAAGCCCCTGGCAGAATCTGTTATTTGAATTCCTCGCAATCTTATACCCTTCCCGGAACAGTAGAAGGAACGTCAGGATTACCACTATGCCAACCAGCGCTCCGCTGGTCTGAACCAGTTTTACATATGCTAGGTCGTCCCTCTGCCTCGCAATGTCGAACATATACCTTCTGGAATCTGCTCCCAATAACCCTCCTACAGCCAATGCCTGCCTGATCTGGATATATTGATATCCATATCTGGCAATATCCTTTTCCGGGAACAGGAAATAGTAGAACCGTAAATATATTTTCTTAAAAATGCCTGCATCTTTCAGTCCAATAACCAGCAGAACGCCCACTGCTGCCGCTATCAGAACGGCAATCCACATAAACAGGACCTGCTTTCGGTTCTTGGCAAAGGTCGTATACACAATAAGAAATATCCCCCCAATGATCAGAGAACTTCCCAAATCCCTGAAAAACACCGGAACTGCCATCGTAATCACTGTATATAGAATCGCTGCCGTTTCCCGTGGAATGAACAGAAACGTATCCTTGGATTGCTTGCACAGAAGAAGGACGAGCACGCATACATAGATCATCCTTGTCAGTTCCAGAATTTGAATGTCATTCCCCGCAATCTCCAATGTAATCCTGGCTGCCTGGCTGCCTCCGGCCTGGCCAACGGTTGTTCCTTTCACAGCCAGAAACAGATAGATGCAGGCTTGAAGGAGCATCAATAAGATTCCGGCCCATTCCCGGCCAAGCATCTTTCCCCAAAAACGAAAAGCCAGTGCTGCTGCAGATGCCGCCGCAATAGCGACTGCCAGTTTCAGCAGCATCCCTGCTACATCCGCCTTGCTTCCGCTTGTAATCAGCTGCGTAATGAATCCCGTCGTTATCAGCATCAGCACCCAGATCGCAAGATACCAGTCTGCATTCCTCGCGAGAACCAGCACGGTTACCGTGCAGGGAATCAGCCCGGCGCATATCATAAGGTATTCCGGCCCCACGCCCTTGGCAAAAGCGAAGGCTCCCATCGCCGCCTGAACCAGAAGGAGCAGCAGAAGCGGCTTTCGGACGGCGGACATTCCTCCCATCATTTCAGCCCGCTCCTTTGCGGTTAATTGTCCTTTCTTTACGTACATAAGCCTTGTCCTCCTCTCATTCGCCGTATCGTATCCGAGTCTCCTCATGCGCCCTGTCTTCCCGCCTCAAATCCGGTGGAATCTCGATCTCGACTTTGACGCTCCCGAACCAGAATCTGTGGATCGTGCCCGGCTTCATGATAACCTTATCGCCAGCCCTCATCACTTCGAACCTTCCGTCTTCCAGCGCATACTCCGTCTGATTGCTCTTATTCTTATTGGCGTAGACGGTTACGCCTTCTCCCTTCCATTTCCCATTCAGGATTACCCCCTGGCATTGGGATACGGTCTTATTTTCCAAGATCAGATCGCAATAGTCCCCCCGGCCGATCCGATACCGCCTCCTTGTATCCACGATCTCGGTCTTCCAGGTACCCTTATGCCAGCTTGTCAGATCGCCAAACTCGCAGTATCTGATGACCGGCGCGCAGATCGGGCTGGTATCCATAGGCTTTCTTACTACGCGCCGGATTCCGGCAAAGCCGGCTGCCGCCTTTTTCCATCTGCTAAAGAATGCTTTCCCGGCCATCGGACGGATTCCGGCATCCCATGCCAGTATGCCCGCAAAACTAATCAGCACGATAATCACGATCAGAGTCGTCACCTGATATAAACGCATGCTCTCTCCTCCTTTGCTCTGCGGACATCTGAAAATACCTAGACAAAATCCTCAACATCCGCTGTTTCTATCCAGTTAAACTGTACCGCAATCTCCGTGTCATATTTTTTTTCTTTTTTTATCTCCTGCATCTGGCTGTACGCCTTATACGCAGGCGCATCCTTTAGATCAAGCGCCTCCCTGAGTTTTGGATGCCTGGCAAAGGCAAGCTCGATCTGGACAAGTTCTTCCTGTGAGAACTCACCGATATGCCTCCAGAAGCCTTCCCTGTCGCCAATGGTTTTAAATCCGGCCATAAGAAGCAGGATATCCCTTGACGCCAGTGCTTCAAGAAGCCTGGCTCCTTCTTCCTCGCCTTCCTTGCGGCTTCTCCTTAGCAGGATTTCATACCTTGCCATCCGCTTCTTTTCCGGCATCCCCAAAGACTTTGCCTCAAATATGCGGATCTCCCGAAGTAGAGAGTTCCTGCCTTTTTCCATGCCGATCCTGCGTGCAATGCTCTTATTGCTCTGCCATATTTCTTCTTCCGCCTTAGCGTAAAACCCCGGACTGTTTTCCTTTATTTCTGAGAGCATCTTTGCAATCACGTCCGCAAACAGGGCCGAATTGCATCCTTGCCTTAGTTCCGGGAGCATATGGCTCGTCCACAGGAACACCCACTGCTCCGTCGTGATTCCCCTCGCCATCCTAAGATAGGAGTAAAGCAGTTCCCGGTAGAACCCCTCGCCTCTTGCCCGGTCTGCCAGAACCAAAAGATCCAGGCCCAATTCCTGCTCTGTCACCGTGTTTCCTTCCCTCAGCCTTTGCAATGCATAGGCGAATGGAAGGTGGCGGACATCCCGTTCTTCCTGCGGCAGCATCCCAAGCAGATCTTCCAGATACTCTCTGTAGCCGCCATCGATCATTTTATGGGCCAGGGCCTCATACATCCCGGAACTGCTTTCTGCTTCCGCCTTTTTCCCCAAAAACGGAATGTCCTTTGCCGCGCCATGCCCATCCTCTGTAAAATGGATCCGCACTTTAGATCCATTCCTTTCCGAATGAATCCCATAAGACAGGCGTCCCTGATCGGCGCATGCCGGGTACATCTGGTAGAACAGGTACATCCATTCGGCAGCGATGCGCCAGATCGCCTTATCCCCCTTTTTTTGCATGTATCCTTTCGGAAAGGTCACTGCCAGCATTCCTTCCGTATCCGCCAGATACTCATAAAACTTGCGAATGCAGCATGCCAGGCTTCTCTGGCCCAGACCATACTTTTTCAGGATTCCCGGCAAGTCATATTGTGGCTTTTCTATCGTCTCATCCGGCTCCCACGCTTCCAGCGTATCCGTCTTTGGCATTCTCGTATCAAAGGGATAGTCCAGCAGATAATCCTCATACTTCTTAGTCCTTTCCGCGGGAATCAACACCTGGCACAGGCGATTATTCCTCCCATCGCCTCCATCCTCGCAAGCTGCACAGGATATGGCTGCATATCTGCCGCTGGCAAAATCATAGTACAGAAGCCGCGCAGTTTCCCCATCCGGCCCGGTTTTGATATCCATTGCAAGGCGCTCGCAGCAATCCAGGAATTCCGGCGCCTTCATAGATGACGCCACGATCCCGAGTCCTTGCTGGTGGGCGGACAGAAGTTTTTTGCTCCACGTATAATAGGCCTGCTCGAATTTCACTTTACATTCCCCCTGTCTTCATTGAGACTTTCAAGAATCGCCATCACAAATGGCTCTGCAATCCGGATCGGGTTATAGGGCTTATTGAGGACATAGCATTTCTTGCCTTCAATCTCCTGCATCGTCGTCGCGCATCCGGTAGCGGATACGGCATGAAAACTCACCTTGCCAAAAGTCGACTTGCATTCCTCAAGCCTTGCCTCATCGGTCACATACCGGAGAAATACCTTCTTTACGATTGGCTCCAGAATCCGGTTCTGTACTGCCTGGAAATGGTTCATCTTGCGCATCAGAAGATACCTCTGCTCGATCTCCGTCAGTTCTTCTTCTTTTTCCAATACATCGCTTTTTGCGATGGTAAGCATCAGATGCTTATCCTTAAGCGCATCCAGCTGGTGATTCAACGACATGTAATTCTTCAGTTTCTGATAGAGATCCAGGCTATCCCGGTGCATATGCATTCCAGAGGATCCTTCCAATAGTTCTTCAGCGGTAATCACGCGCCCTGACATCTGATACTCTCCCTGCTGTTCCAGATCCAGCAATCTTATCTCTTCCTCCCGCCCTTGGCTGTGGCCGCAATTCTTTTCCATATCCACCAGATAAATATAGGATCCCATCCGCGAGATATACTTTGTGCGATAATCCAGATGGCTGAACTGCTCGATCACCTCGCCTGCAATATCGTAAATGCCCAGAATCATCTTCTTGCCCCGATACTTAATAAAGAGAAACAGCGGCGCAAGCATCTTCGTCTTTGACGCGTCCGGACAATATCCCTTTTCTTCCAGCAGCCTTGACTGTTCTTCCAATCCTTTATAGAAAGGATCCTTCTGCGGATCATGGGCTGGCAGTACCTGCAGTTCTTCGTCCAGAAACCTTAATGCGCTGCACTGGTTCGCCAGAAGCGAGACGATCATCGTGGTCTTTGATGCCGCCTTCTGGGCGATTATGGCGACTGCCTCAAAACAATCCGCCTCATACCAGTAGAGCGGAAGCGATTTGTGGCAGTTCGGGCAGCAGGGAAGAAGGCGGGCGATTTCATCCCGGAAGCCGTTATTATGCCGGATATACATCGTAATGGATCTGTCCTCCTTTGCATCGCCAAGTTCCAGCACCGCTAATCCGCTCTGGGTCAATTTCTGCTTTGCATCTTCCCCGGATGCGCCTGCCAGATATTCCGTGGCCCGCTTCCTTGCCTCCAGGTAATCCTCCCTGATGTGGCAGATCATTTCACGAAAGGCCTCTATCGTATATCCGTCGTCCCGTCCGATGTGATAGTGTATGGTCTCATCCAAATACCGCTCATAGAGAATATCATCCCGTTCTTTCGCAATGACTTTTACGATGTCGCTTCCCCCGGCTACCTTATCCATAATGGTGCTCAGGCCATACCCTTCATAGAAATAGAGTTCATACAGCAGCCTTGATTCTTCTAATTCTTCAAAACAGTTTGGACATATATTCATCCTTTTCTCCTCCTAATCAATCTCGGCTATAATGCTGCCAATCGCTGTCAGCAGTTCATATTCTCCTTTTTGTATAATGGCCTCTTTCACTTCCTCATCGCCATTTACGGAGAAGGCCATGTCGGATACCAGGCGTATCCCTTCGATCTCTTTTGCCGGATACAGATGGATTCCGGTGCTTCCTCCTGATAACTCGCTTAGGGAGAGGTAATTTCCATCCAGCGTCAGGACCTTGATATCATCCAGCAGATAATAGCCTTTTGCCTGTTTTGCCGCAATGCTGCCAATATAGGACTTCCAGCTGACGCTGACGGTATAGGGGAATTCCTCCTTTAGCATCCGTTCTGCCTCGCCAGATGTTCTTTCCATTTTCCTTGCTTCCCTGGCCATCATCTTTGCTTCATCAAGATAGCGGCGAATGGAATTTTCCGTCCTTGCCATTGCCGTCTTTAGGCTTCGAATCCTGCCGCCTTTCTTACCCAGAGCGCGGTAAGTCTTGATATCCTCTTTCATTGCCTTCTCATATTGATCGGCGCTGGTCTTGCGATCCTCCTTTAAAAGCCCCGGGATTCCATATTTTTTCTTCTGCATTGCGCTAAGCCTTGGACATAGCGTAAGCAGCCGTTTTCTCGCAGCCTGATATCTGTCAGGAACAGCTTCCATTTTCCCGGCTTCCTCGATCAATTCATTAAGTAATTCTCTTTCTTCCCCCCATCTCCTTTTTCTTGCCCTGGAGACCACGATGGAAAGACAGGTCAATAATACAATTCCAATCGCCAGGCCTATATAATATTCATTCATTAAAATCCCCCCCGTTTTTTCTGATTTTCTTCCATAAGTTTTTCCATAAATGCCATTCTTTTTTCTTTAGCTATTGGCCGGATATCGAATAATGGATGAGAATATCTCTGCCTTGCCTTCTGCTTGATCGGCTCTTCTCCAATCGGAATGAATCTCCCATAGTCGAAAATGATAGGCAGTCTTGTAAGATATGGTGCATTTCTTCCCAGAAAGACAAGGCACTCTCCCTTTTCCTTCGACAGCCGCTGTAGCTGGGTCACGCTGATCAGCGGACATTCTTCATTGACATATGAGCGTCTGTAGGTTCCCGCAAGCTGGGAAATATACGTAAGAAGTTCCATGTCTTTCGAGTTCAGATATGCGATGCAGTCGCAATTTCCAATAATAATATGGGCGGATCCCCGATACTTCTTCTCAATCTGCTGCAACGACTGAAATACCAGAAAGAATCTGATATTCCGGCTTCTTGAAGCTGTCATCATACTCTCGAAGTCTGGAATTGTCGGGATATTTCCTGCTTCTTCCAGTATCCAGTTGACGCGGATCGGAAGTTTTCCCCCGCATTCTTCTGCTTTTGCGATCAAAAGTTCATAACTCTGCTTCAGGAACATCGTGACCAGGGAATTATAGGTTGTCTTCTCATCCGGCATAATCAAAAATGTGATCTCCTGACGCTCCCCCATGGATGTGACATCAAAATCGCTTTTCGACATCATATCATTTAAGTTCTCCTGGGAGGTTAGGTTGCCCATAGGCTGAGAAAATACGGACTCGATGGATCCTCTGGTGCCTTCCGGCGCTCCCAGGATCCCTTGAAGGCACCGGTACATAAATGGACTCTTCTCCTTCATGCATCTGACATACTCCTTTAAAAATGTCGAGGCTCCCAGCGGCTCCTTCCCAACTGCTTCCAGATGCATAACCTCTTCCAACGTCGCGTTCTCGGGCTCGCCCTCTTCAAAAAGAACCAGCGCCAGGCCTACGAAATAATTCTCGCTCATCGAGGTCCAGAATGGATCGTCACAATCTGCGGATAGTTCGCTAAAGATACTTTTCGCCACATCTTTCAATAACTCGACTGCTTTATCCCTTTTTCCGGAGTGAAATAATGAAACTGGAATAGACAGCGGATTCCAGCAGTTGCCGCACTGTGGATTCCGAAAATTCAGCACATTGACTCTCACCCCTTTCTGCTGGAGATAAGGCAGCATATATCGATATAGTTCCTGCTTCGCATCCGTCAGCACCATGGATTCCCCTCCCCCGATCATGGACATAGCCGTAGGAAGCACGCCAGCCAGAGTCTTTTTACTGCCCGTGGTTCCAATCAGCATGGTATGAATGTCATCATCCGCCACATGGGTAATTCCCTTTTCAAGGTCCGCCCATATCGGGAACCCAGTGCCTGCAAACTCCTGCCGTTTCCAATCAATCCTGGCAGTCGCTTTCTTGATCTCATCCGCCTCGCTGAATCTTCCTGTTTCATATTCAATGTACTTTTTCATACGCATCCTCCCAGTTAGAAACCAATTTTTTTAACTTCCGCCTCCGCCGCATTCTTTTTTGCCAGATGCTCTTCCAGATTCCGATTAATGATGGCTTTGGTAATATACCTTTTTGTCGGGCGCATTCTGGTCTCATATAAAATATCCCGGACCAGGGATTCTACCTCTCTGTAACTGCAACGCCCTTCGTCTTTTTCAATATAAGCCTCCAGCGTCTCTCTCAGATGTCCGTTCATTTTGTAGCCTTCCCCTTGAAGAAGATGTCTCGCATATTCAAGCAGCTCGTCTTTCGTTGGATATTCGATCATATACCTTAGAAAGCGCGCATCAGGGCATGCGTCGCACATTTCCCCTATTACCCGTTTATCTACGGATTCCATGATCAGAATAAAGCGGATAGATGGCTGTCTTTCCAGGATATACTCCAGCAGCTGGTCCTGCCTTTTATGGCTGGCAAACAGGCGCCTTCCAAGCTTGATGGCCATGACTCCTTTAAACTTCCGGTTTCTCGCCACAATGTCCGGGGAAGAAAAAAACTTGCTGCTTAAGTTTCCATTCTCCTCACCGGGATATTCCAGTTCCAGATAGGCCTCTTCCAAATCCCGATCGGGCCTCATCCTGTTCCAATAAGCTTTTCCGAGCCTTCTTGCAAGCGCCAGGGCCGCCGGCTCATTAGCCTCATCTACTTCAATGATCAAATGATCTTCCAGATGCCCCAGAAGTTCCCACCGCCTGATCAGTTCTTCTATATCGCTGATTTCCCTCATATTCATTCCCTCCTTTGCTTGATAGGCCCATTGTAAACTGCATTGTATTCCACTTTTTTTTCCTTTTTTTGCGCAAAAAAACAAGGACCAAGAAATTATCTTCTCGTCCTTGTCTGTAACTAATTGTCTGCAAAATATTTTCGGCGCTCTTCCTCCGTAAGTTTCCGGCCGTCCAGTATCTCCTCTGCCTTTTTCATCAATTCCGGATAGGAATAGAACGAATAATATCCGACCTGCTTTCCCGCTGACATGCATAGAATCTCTTCCGCCTGGATGCAGGCCGCTCCCTCATCCACGTCGGCATACCTGTAAAACTTTGCATGATCGTCTACAAAATATAAGTGAAGGGTCGTTTTAAATCCATTATCTTGGACCATATCTTCCTGAACACCAAAATATTTGCTGCTTTGATCCGTATATATCCCGTTGATGCTCCTGATCTGCTCCGTATCCTGCATCTCCATCTTCTCTTTCTCGATGTTCCACATTGCCAGGCATCTGGAGTCATCATATAATATCAGATGTTCGTCATTGCCCCAGAACTCGAATTGGGGAGAATCGCTTCCACGGAAAGGGATTTTTTTCTGTATCCTGCCGGACGCAAGGTCAATGATCTTTATCTCCTTCTCTTCCGTGCTGTACACTGCAATTAGGGCATTCTTCTTTCCTATCGCTACGTGCCTGGCTTTCAGGGATCTTCCATATCGGTAGGATTCTTTTCCCTCGATCTCCTTCCAGTCCTTCTCTTTGACATCCCATAATTTAATGTATGCTTCATCGCCGTCGGCCACTTTGAATATCAGGCAGGAGCCATCCGGCGCTGCTACTACTTCTTCGATTCTCCCATTTTTAATCTTGTCCTTATACTTTAGGACTTGTTTGCCATCTTTCAGGCGGATGATTCCAAACTTATCATCATAACAGACTGCAAGCCTTGGATCCTCTGCGTCCCCGTAAGCCGCAACACTATCAAAAATTCCGCAAGGAACCGGCTTTTGATACAGTTCCTTTTGCCGATTGATATCTACTGCGTGAAGAACAGCATCGCCGCTTTTCACTTTTTTATCTTCTATATAATAAAGAATAGGACTTTCATCAGTGCCGGCAATCGCAAACCAGTGCATGAATGTATCAAGCTTTGTTTTAACCGAAACCGAGATCAGCAGATTGGATGTCCCAGCCTCCCAGACATCCAGTCTGGATAATGCTTCCTCCTCATAAGAATTATAGAATAGGCCCCGGTACGCTTTATCATTTAAGCTGCAGTATCCGACAAACGAAAGGTTCCCTTCCGCATCCAGATACTGAATCTCCTCATCTCTTTGTATTCTGCTCAGCACAATTTTAGTATCATTCTGGCGGACCTGGATCGCGGCCCTGCTTCCGGCAGAATATGCGAATGCATGCACTTTGGCATTCAGTTTCCCGGAGTCATATTGAATATTGGGATCCTGAAGGCTTTGAAGAATTATGGCTCCGTTATGCAGTCCCACCATCATTCTTGTAGCGTCATAAAGCCCCCATCCGGCAATCTCATCCGGATACTGTACTTTTAATATTTCTTCAAACGTATCTGTATCCAGCAGAAGAATCATAGAGTTCAACGTGACAGCCAGCACATCCCGGCCGGCCCCATCCAGCTTTATGCGCTTCGGACACATGCCTGACGTGCTCTCCCTGCTAAAATCCATCATTCCTTCCACGTTTCGGATGGACTTCCCAATATCACAGTCATATACCGCTACCTTGTAACGGTTCTCTGCTTCAAAATATTCGCTATCTCCAAGCATCTCATATTGCAGCGCCGCAAGATGCCTGTCATCCAGAAAACACAGTTCTTTGGCATCTTTCGCCTCCATCATTTGCACATCCCCATCTTCCAGAGACAGGAGGTAAAGGCCGCAGAATTTATCTGCGTTATCATCTGTCTCAAATTTATTTCTGGTTTCCCCCAAAGCCAGAAGCGTGCCTGCTTCATTTATAACGGCAGCATTGAGCCGCCCCAGCCCGCGTTCCTTCGCTTCTTCCAACTCCTGCTCCAAAAGGATAGTGCCATCCACTGCATCATACACAGAGACCCATGTAGCTTCACATACTGCCAGCTGCTTCCCGTTGGATACGCATTGACCGTCTTCATACCCACTGAATTCCTTACTTAGCCGCTTCTCCCAAAGAGTCTCCCCCAACTTGATATCCGCCACATACACCTTGCTTTCGGTAGCCATTGCAATTCTATTCTCCGTCACAAAGCATCCATTCTTAACAACATCTTTTTCCTGAGGCTCCGTCTTCCAGAGGCATTTGCCGCTTTCCACATCAAACACATATGCCTCGCCTCCCTCGTCTATAGCGAGATAGTAGTTTTCGTCAGGACTTAGTCCCCCTTGTTTACCGGTGCCATATTCGGTCTCCATAATCTGATCCGGACTTAAGTCAGCCGTATTCGTATACTGGTATGAATACAGCGCATTGTTAAGGGCATACATTGCTTCCGGCGCCAAGGGCCCGTTCTCATTCTCTTTTGACAATGCTTCCACAGCCGTCTTAAGCGCTCCAACCCGGTCTCCCGACGCAAGCAGTTCGCCGGATGTCTTAGACAGGTACCTGGCCTGATTGACCATTGCTTTTTCATACTGTTCTTTCACCTTTGATTCCTGATGCAGCGCATAGAGCGCAAATGCCAGGAGCAGGCAGAAGATTATCCCTGCGATTGCCCCGGCCCTCTTCAGCATGTATTCCCGGTGCCTCTGCCGCAGGTCATCATAACTGCAAGAGACTATCGGCGCAATAATGCGAAGCAATTCCTTTTTAAGATTCCGGATGATCTCCGTTTCGGATCTGCCACGGATGTCTGCCGCAAGCGGTTCCACCGGAACCTTTACCAGGTGCTCTATCCCATCTTCGTCCTTTGCCGTCTTCTCAACATAACGCAGCTGCTCCGGGAACACCTCTCCAGGCTCTCCTTCCAAAAGTATCAGGATGATCCGGTTCTTATCATGAGTCTTTAGGAATTCCTCCACTTCTTTCTGCACCCACTCTGACCGGCAGGATTCCTTTGAGCATATCAGCAATAGATACTCCGCATTTTGCAGTGCCTGCCGGATGTTTTCCGTCAAGTCATTGGTGGGCGTTAGTTCGTCCATATCGCGGAAGATTCTATGAATCCGCTTTTTTCCGCTGGTCGCCTGAATCTTTCCGGGAATCCGGTAATGTTCCAGCATACGGTGCAGCCGCATTGCCACCAGAGAGTCTAATTCCTGATGTTTATAACTGATAAATGCGTCATATTGTCTCTCTTTGTCCATCTTGTCCTACCCATTCCTCTAATATGTCCCCTAAGTTTCTTTTTCTTAGTTCCTCCCGGTTGATATAGCGCACGCCCATGGTTTTTGCCCTTGCCGCGATCCGTCCATCCCGCTCGCAGACCGCCTTTTCGTTGGAGCACACCAGTGCCGCTTTCGCCTCTATTCCAAACCGGGAAGCCAGATACTGTATCATGTAGAGGCTCTCTTCAGAAGGTTCCTCTGTCCGCGCCATTATAAATAATGGATGGATTCCGCTCACCGCGACGATATCCACTTGCTCTGCAATCCATTCATTCTCCTCCATATCTGTATTCCACTCAAGCCTGGTACTGCTCTTGACGTCCTGAAAGCGCCCAGCGCGCCGGATACTGTCATAAATATACGCGCGCAGCACGCCGTCTTCTTCTATCAAGCTGCGGCAAACCCCAAAAGAAGTATAGAAGAACCCTACGCCCGTTTCCAATTCGAGTTTCTTGACCAGTCCATATGACGCAAGTCTTTCAAGGCCTCTTTTTGCCGCTTCCCCCATTGGGCCGGCTGGAAGATTCCCTCGCACATCCAGCCGTGTTAAGATGATTCGATAGTTTCCATCCTTTGCTTCCTTCATCTCTATCCGGATTCTTCCCGCGCATGCCTCCGTCTGTGCGTATAATGTCTTGACCTCTTCAAGTATGGCAGGATAGAAGGATGCGATTTGAATATGAACATCTTCCCCCAGGTCAGTCTCGTCTCTTTTATATTCCGCAATAAGCCCTGATTCATTTAGCCTGGAGATCATCTGATGCAGCCCAGTCTTCATCAGGAATCCTTCCAGCAGATATTCATCCCAGTATGCGGCCGCTTCTGCCTTCCTTCCACAGAGCAGCATCTTCTCTTCGAAACTCATATCTTTTAAGAATCCAGCAAATTGCCTCCACTCTTCCTGCGTATCAAATTCCTGATAGCATTTCCAGAGATGTTCCACCTCTTTCTGAGGCATCGTTGTCCTGCTTGCGCCGATTGCCGTCTCGCGGATGCCGTACAGGCAGTATGCCTCATTTACCGATAGCGTCCGTTCTCCTGCATAATACTCCGCCTGCGGGCACAGATAGATGTTCTGAAACCGTCCGTCCCGATACATATGAAGGGGCATATCCTCCTCATACGCATGCCTGCTGATGATCGAGGCGAGATATGCCGATGTCCCGGTAATGTCTGCGGAGGCCCCATCCCCCAGGCTGTGGGCCAGAAGCCGATATTCCGCCGCATTTCGGATGACTGCGCAGGAAACCTTTGTATGGATCTTCCGCATCTTCATAAACGCCCTGATATTCTCGATTTCCTTATGGATATCGTATTCGCTTACATAGACGACCTGTTCCGGTTCCATGTACATCGCATAGATAATATTATCCCCCGGCTGCTGGCTCCATCCTTTTATAATCGTTCTGGAAACGCTTCCATGAATCAAAAGATAGGGAAGATAGTCTATGATCAGGCGATCCATCTCCTTATAGTCCCGGTTGCTGTAATATTCCTGATAGGCTGCCGCTGCCTCCTTGATCTCTTCCATAAGCCGCAAGGCATGGCCATTATGACCTTCTTCTACCTCCTCCTTTGTTCTTTGGAATTGGTCCTTCCATATTAACATCACATTGTCCGTATTCTGATCCAGCTTGATCATCGTATCCTTGAATCTTTCCCATGTTTCCGGCAGTTTCTGGTCCCAGTCTTCATAGGAACTCTCAATTTCCCCAAAACGCTCCCGGATGATTTTCCTGCTAAGGCCGCATAATTCTTTCGCCCTTGAATGCAGCTTAAGGGAAATCTGATCCAGACATTCTGTCATGCAAGGGTGGAGTTTCCGAGCTGCGTCTTTAAAACTGCCGTCATTGTGGAGCGTCACCTTATCCATTTCATCTGCATCATACATATCCCAGCCGCGCATGACGCTGCAAGCCATCCACCTGCGATGTTCCAGATGTGCCAGACGGCTGTACAGTGTCAAATCCTCCTTAGGCTTAAGCACCTTCTCATAAAATGCAGCCGCTGCTTTTTCGCTGTCTTCTTCAAAGATGCCGCAAGACGCCAGCTTGCATTCTATATGCATCGCGCTTTCAAGGGATGACTGATAATTATAGAGATTGCGGCAAAACCTCTCATAATCAGACGGACAGCGTTCATCCAGCATCTTATCGTATATCCGGTTGATCTGAAACGCTGTCTTTGTCAAATTCTTATAGATCTCCTCATCTTCTGCGGCAAATTCATCATCCAGGCAGCCTATGAAAACCTCCCCCGCTCCTTCTTCCTTCAGACGCCTGCTAATCCGGTCCGCGTACATGCGATTCCGATCTGAATTGTCATCTGCAAGCAGGCAGTACTTTGCCCCCTTTGCTTCTTCTGGGGTTCGGATAAAAAAGACTTCTGCAAACGGCTGTTCCACCAGACCATATTTGCCCGTCTCATTCGATCCATCCAGCACCGTCATCTTCGGAAGGGCGGGACAGCGCGATATCATCGCTTTCTTTCTTTTCTCCGGGCTTATGCAGGCCCAATAGATGCGAAGCCCATAATCCAGCACCTGTCCGCAGCATCCATAGATCAGGCGGAATAGCTGGGATGCCCGCTCTCCTTCTCCGACGATCAAAACCGATATTTTTTTATCCGCTGATGCATACTGGTAGGGAGGATATTTTTTCATCAGGCACAGCGCTCTCTTTAGAATTTTTGCCGTCTCGATCTTCTCTTCCACAGGCCTGGCAATCTTTATAATCTTCTCCAGCTGCGCTTTTAGTTCCTCCATAGATGCATATCGCCCTTTCATGAAGTCGCAGATCGTATGCTTGAAAAAGGAGGAAAGCTCATTCTCCAACTCCTTCTTCTTATCCCCATACTCTTCCAGAAGGCCTCCAAAATCGTATCTAGCCGCGTATTTTGACTCATTAAAATGGATTCCCCGCTTAAATATGCGGCCAAAAACCATCGCTCCAATAGAATAGTAGTCTGATGCCTCCGATATGCGGCTTCTTTTGTCCGCCCGGACCTCCAGCGCGGAAGTTTCTTTGGAGCATCCGATCAGAATACTTTCATCGCCCAGTTCTTCCTTGCGTACCACATTGTCAAAATCAATCAGCTTGATGTAGTCTTTCGTCTGCGACAATACGAATATATTCTCCGGTTTAATATCCAGATGCAGATAGCCGATCTTGTGGTATTTTTCTACTGCCCTGGCTGTCGCAAGTGCAACGGCACAGATTTGGGACAGGGTCTCCTCCTTTATCTCGTCATAGCACTTTCCCTCATCATAAGACATAAACCAATAGAGGGAGTCGCCTCCCCCGTATAATTCTCCGTAATTTGGCATTTCGTTACGGGCCTCCTGCATCCTGACATGCAGATCCTTCATGACTTCATACCCGTTCAGGAACCGCCTTCTAAGCACAGGCACCATTTCCTTGCATCCATATTCCGGATTATAGAAAAGCATCTTTCCCTCCCGCGAGAACATATACCCCTTTCCTGTTGCCTGCGCCGGATAGAACTCCTTCAGCCTTCCAATCATGCCATTGGGACATTCCACCTCATAGGCGATGCAGATTCCGCCTTTTCCAATTACCTTTCTGATTGTGAATGCCTCAAATCCTTCCTGCCCCTGCCTCTGTAATTCTATGACCATGCCTGGTTTCAATGCTTTCCGCGCCATATCCTGCCTACTGCCTTTCCTATTATTTCTTTAGTAGTTCCATATCCTGCCTGTCTGCCGATAAGACCTTTTCATGGTCTTCCGGCAGAAGCAAATCCAGTTCTTCCTTATGCCTTAGATAAAATTCTCCCGCCTGTTCAAGACTATTATCTGCCGCTTCCTGTTTCCCCATTTTTGCCAGGATCACGCCTCTGTCATGGCGAATCCACAGCTGCTGCCACGGCATCCGGAATTCCTCTTCCCGCAGCGCCGACTCGCTTAACTCAAGATATCTCAGGCATTCCTCATAATTTCCCTGCTTATAGCTTAACAGTTCATAATGCCTGTTTTCTTCCAATACCGCTTCCAGTATGATTTCCTTCCAGAAATCGCCCGGCCTGTCATCATTCAGGGAGCACAGGAGAAAGTTCTCAAACTTGTTCGTGATATTGATGGGCGGCATATTGGCATCTTCCAATATTTCATTCATCTCATCAAAAAATACTTTGACACGCTCGGCGCCCTCTAGTTCCAGGTTTTCATCAATGGTAATGAAATTAAAATAATATAGAAGAACCAGCTGGTGCTTGGTTACTGCCTTCTTCCGGCTATTAAGCTCGCTTAGCTTGGTGCTGCTGAGGATTTTCGTCTTAATGCTCCTAACGCGATGCTCCCAGATGGCTCCCGCCGCATTTCCGGCCAGCTTATCCAGGGAATCCGCTTTTTTTCTTTCATCTTTTTGGTCAAGCACGATGTCCGGGAAGAACTCCACAAGCATTTTTCTTAGGAATTCGCTTTTATTGTTCGTCCGCCGTGCATTGTTGCCCCCTTCGTCGGCATATTCATCCACGTTGCCAAAGAGTTCGACCAGTTCTTTCTGAATCTCATCAAAGACCCGATAAGCAGATCTGCTGGAGCCAATCAGATATCCGGCATTGTCATCCAGAAACTCAAACAGGCTCTTTTCATCATTCAGATTATGTATCTTTGCCAGGGCAAGCCTTGTATAGTCGTTTTCCCTGCCTCTGTGCCTGTCATAACTATCCATCACTTGATCCAATTCCATAAAGGTATTCTTTTTATTCCGGAGGCAGTATACGTACACAATTTCTTCCATCCTGCGCGGGTCCGGCCTTTGGATCCCGTCTGATGACACGCTCGCCAGAATCCGGGAAAATATAGGATAGTCCATCCCCAGTGCAAATGCGATTCTATAAAGAATCTCTCTTTTGCATTCTTCCTGCTTCAGATAATTCCGGATATCCTGTCTTTGCACCCATTCCAGCGTCCGGTAGTTTTTCCGTTCTCCATTATTATGCCTTTCTATGATCATAAAAAGGTCTACATATTTCTCAACATCCAGATACAGGATATCATCATAGGCAATATTCTCTTCCAATTCATATTTGTCCAGTTTATAATTCTTTGCCTTGTATTCCTTCACTTGCTCTATCGCCCGGCTTCTGGCCAGTTCCAATGCATCATTGCCCTCATCATAGTTAAAAATATTGTAATCAAAGACTTCTATCGTGGACATTCCATTCTTATCTTCTATCTCGAATCGGTACTTTCTGTCTTGCTCCAGATAAGTACATTTCACCTGGGGAATTTTCCTTGCCGCGTCTTTGCACAGATATCTGCGCAGGACAAACCCCAGCGTGATATTATTCTTGGAGTTATTTAAAAAATTCAAGATTTCTCTGGGATCATCTCCAAGATCATCCCACTGCTGCTCCAAACTTGCCAGATTACTTTCTCCATAACTATCCAGACAATAAGGCATCTCAACTTCCTCCTTGGTAACCGTGCTTTTCTTCTATTATACAAAACTTTCCATATAAATTCCACAATTAGCCAGATTCGCCCGTTCCATCACGATAATGCTAAAATCGTCCCTTCTATTTCCTTCTTCTTTTTCTTCGCAGCCCAGTCTTTTCATCTGAAAATTTCCATCCTCTGTCATCCTGTTCATCATTCTAAGGAACTTTCTCTCCGTTCGAAATTTGTCTTTCATGCCATCCGACAGGATGACGAAGCCATCCCATTTTGAAGCGTCTCCTCTTCCTATCTTGATGTATCCCTCTATATTTTCATCCACCGTAAGATACGCAGTATATCCGCCAAAACTATTTAGCGGCCTGGATATAATCTTGGCTTTGTCCTGATTCCATGCTCCTATACAGCCATCGCCCAGGTTCAGGCTGACATATCGCTCCTGGTCCACCGCTATCATGCAGAGCGTGGATGCATAATCCAGCGCGTCTGCTTCCATAATCCCGGACAGGCCGCTAAGCCATATCCGTATCTTGTCAGCTACATTTTTTGCTGCCTTCTCATACTTTGCCATATATAATTCTTCAAAATATTCCGTAAGATAGTTGGCAATCCCTTCAATCAATAACTTTCCCCCAATATCCGAAGCCTTGGATTCGCTGCATCCATCTGCCACGCCAATCACTGCGATTCCATTTTTTGATGTATAACAGATACGGTCCTGGCCCATAGGGAGGTTTTCCTCATGGCATTTCCCTGTCATTTGAATTCCCTTTACTCTCCAGCTCATTTATCTACGCTCCCGTCTTTTTATTTTTCAGATTCATACTATCAAAACAAACGGCTCACTTTTTTTCTGGATTTTTGTCAGAATAACTGTACTCGCAAAAAAGAGAGACTTCTTAATTCGAAATCTCTCCTTTTCACGCAATCATTTTATTTATGCCATCTACCTGCCATATCTCTATCCGCAATGATGTCCGCACTCGCCATGCCCATGTCCGCCGCAGTCTCCATGGCTGTGGTCATGATGCGTGCACATCGTGTCAGGATCATAGTTCAAGGTTCCAGCCAGATAGGACTCTACCTGCGCATCTGCGTCTCCCTGCGCGCCTGGGAACAGTTTGATGCCTGCCTCTGCCAGCGCATTCCTTGCGCCGCCGCCGATACCGCCGCAGATCAGCACGTCAATATTGCCATTTGCCAGGAATCCGGCTAATGCGCCATGGCCCTGCCCATTGGTATCTACAACTTGGCTTCCCGTAATCTTTCCGTCCTCGACATCATATACCTTGAACTGTTCCGTATGTCCGAAATGCTGGAATACCTGTCCATTTTCATAAGTTACCGCTATCTTCATATGTCTTCTCTCCTTTTCCATACCTGGGGTTTCTGAATGACATTCTGCCAATCCATTTAAAGAACAGTCAGAAGTCTTTTCTTTCACTGCTGCCCTATGACTTAATTCATAGTCTCCGCCTTCGATCTGAAGACTGATTCCTTCCACAAGGAATCTTGCCAGCTTCTTGCGTGCTTCTGCATACAGCATCTGCACCGTCGCTCTGCTTACTTCCATCTGCCGTGCGCATTCCTCCTGAGTATAGGCCATATAGTCAATCAGGCGGATGCATTCGTACTCTTCCACCTTCATATTGATTCCATATTCCGTCTCAGTCCCTCTGGAAATAAAATGGCTGTTCTGTGGCATCTTTAAGACTCGCTTTTTTTTCCCTGTTCTTGGCATTCGCCCTCTCCTTTATTAGCATATGTCAATATAATCATTATATGCACTTTATTAGCATATGTCAATAATAAATCCAATAAATTACGCCATCCATCTAGCCTGCATTGCGTATCAGCCTCTCTGCCATAGCCTGGACATCCAGAACCGTGACTAATCCTTCCTCCACCGCATATATTTCCCTCTCGATGGCGATGTCTTCGCTCTCTTTTGCAGCCTGGCTTTTAATCCTCTGCCCTTCTTCCGGCGTTATGATGGAGAGGCCATCGGTAACGCACAGCCCCATATAGTACTTTCCGGTTTTTAAGATTATCACGAGCGGAAGAAACTCCTGCTCTTCATCCTCCTCTTTTTTAGACAAGATCGGGACTATCATTCCTTTATAATTGCACAGGCCGATAAAATGCTCCGGAAGGCATGGAATCTTTGACATCTGTATATCCCGGCAAATCTCTGCCACATATTGAAAATCAATGGCATATTTCTTGTCGTCTCCATTCAGGCACAGCAGTTCCCTGCCGCTATCATTTTCCATCCTGTCACTCCCTTTCGTACCTGCTTATCACCAATTCCGTATCCAGGGCCGCGCATATCTTTCCATTTCCCATGACGCTCAGCCCGCCGATGCCGGTATTTCTGAAATTCCCGCCAAACAATGGTGGCAGAGGCTTGATTACCACCCTCTTCTGCTCATACATGGAATCCACAAGAATGCACCCCTCCGCATCACTACTGTTTAGATAGATTACGATTGCCGTATCCGGAGTATCTCCTGGAAGATTAAAAAACTGCCGAAGATTTATGAATGGAACCATCCGGTCTTCAAAACGTATATAATCTTTTCCATGAATCTTCTGCACATCCTGCCTGCATTCTTTATACTCCATAAACCGGAATACATGACGGGCCGGCATAGAGAACCGGCAGTCCTCTACTTTAAACCGTATACATTCTACCGTTGCCAGCGTTAGCGGAAGGACCATGATAAACGTTGTGCCTTTGCCTTCCTCACTCTGTATCCTGATATGCCCTCCGGCATTTTCTATAATATTCTGGACCACGTCCAGGCCTACGCCTCTTCCGGAATACTCCGTTACCTCCGAATTTGTTGTAAACCCTGGTAACAGTATGAATTCGCATAGTTCTCGAAAGTCATAGTCTTCCTCCGGTCTTTTAAATAATCCCTTTTCCCGCGCTCTCTGCCTTATGGCCTCCTCGCTGATGCCTCTCCCGTCATCTCCCACGGATATCCGAAGCTCGCCGATCGTGCTTTCCACCTCGAATCGAACCTTTCCTTTTCTTGGCTTTCCGGCAGCCTCACGCTCCTGCGGCGGCTCGATGCCATGGTCTACGGCATTTCTCATAATATGCATCAGTGACTCCGAGATATATTCTACAACGCTCTTATCAGCCTCCACATCACTGCAGTTTACTACTAATTCTGCTTCCTTATTCTGGTCTCTTAAGATATCCCGAAAGACCCTGCGAAGCTTGGGTATGATCCTGCTTACCGGCACCATCCTGGTCTCCATGACGGTACGCTCCACTTCTCCTATCAGGCGGCTGATATGGCGGGCGCTGCCCTCCAATAATTCCGTATTTCCGCTTTTTTCCAATTCCGATTCCAGCGTCAGCATATGGATCATCAGTTCGCCCGCCAGATTCTGCAATTTATCAAGCCTGTCCGCGCGCACATTTAAAAAATCATTTTCCTTGCTCTCGCCGTCCTCCTGCTTATTATCCGCGGCAGGCTTGGCTGCCTGCTCCTCTTTATCATAAACGACCTCGCAGCCCGCCACAAACAGGCCGTGCTTCAAAGTCTCAATCACTTCATCCTTTTTACCGCTCTTAAATAATATCCAGATTCCATTTTCCGCTATATATTCCGAACAATTCTGGTCTCTTTCCGGATTCTTCGGATAACTTTCCATACTCTCGCACATGCTGCTAATTTGACGAATCAGCATATATGCCCTTACATTCTCCATGCGGCAGCCTTTTTCAAGGCTTACCCTGGCCAGGGTTCCCGCTCTGCCTTCCAGTGCATCCGGTATCCTGACGCTGTCTGGATTCCCGCTTTCCCCTTCCTTTTCAATTGGTTCTGCTGCTTCCGGCTCCGGCGCTTCAGCCTTCTCCTTTTCTGACTCGAGGTACTGTATTGTATCCTTCTCTATCTCGTCTGCGCTATTGGGGCTATAGTCGTCTGCTGCCATGCAGTCCATCTCATTCTCTATGAAGTCCAGCGCCCGAAAGAGAAGATCAAAAAGTTCCGGCTCTGCCTGCACGCTTCCCCCCTGCTGCTCTCTATAGTATGCAAAAAGATCCTCAAGCTTATGTGCCATAGATGCCAGATCCTTAAGCCCCATCATAGCCGACGACCCTTTTATCGTGTGCATGACCCGGAAGATATTGCGAATATCTTCCTCCGTAAAAGTATTATTTTTTTCTGCCTCTAATAAGACCGCGCTTAGCTGCTCGGTCAGCTGCTTTGTCTCCAGCAGGTATACTTCCAGCATTTCTTCCATTTCTGAATCAAAATACCCCATCTACATCTCCGCCACTTCTTTTATGCTATCGTACCAGACACTGCGGTTTTTCCCATTCCGCTTGCCATAATAGAGCGCCTTATCGGCACAGTTTATGTTTTCCTCAATCCCTTCTTCTTCCTGATATACTTGGAGGCCAAGCGTAACCGTACAAAAGAATTCCTGATCCTCGTGAACAATCTTGAAATGTTCGACATCCGTCCGAATCTGCTCGCTCAGCCGATATGCCTCATCGGCCGTAACATCAAAAAGGACGATCAGAAATTCTTCGCCGCCCCAGCGGATTACCTTGTATTTTCTGCATATCGCCTCAAATATATTGGCAATGCATACCAGCGTCATATCCCCTGCTTCATGGCCATATGTATCATTCACCTTTTTAAAATCATCGATATCTGCCAGTATCAGCACATTTTTCTTTTCTTCCGCCGAATGATCCTTGATATCATCCGACAGATCGCCGATTACGTATCTGCGGTTATAAAGGCCTGTAAGGCCATCACGGAAGGCCATATAGTTTAATTTTTCCATGCTGGTGCGAAGTTCCTGATTCTGCGCGTTTAACTCATCCTTCTGCTGTTTCAGCTGCAGATGAATATTAACCCTTGACTGCAGTTCGGCATGGACAAACGGCTTTTTGATATAATCATAGGCGCCTACGCCGAACCCCTTGATCACATCTTCATCTTTATCCTTTGATGTCAGAAAGATAATCGTGGCGTTATTCTGGTCAACCTCTTTTAGCCTGCCAAACAACTCGTATCCATCCGTATCCGGCAGCACCACATCCAGCAGGATCAGATCTGGCTGATACTGTGCGATCCTCTCCATGGCTTCCTCTCCATTATGTGCTTCGCAGATGAATACTTCGTCCCCAAGCGCTTTCTTAATTTCCTTGCATATCAGCAGGCTGTCATCTATTACCATTACAACCTGTTTATTTTTCGTGCTCATAATTGCCCCTCCGTAGTTACTCATATTACAATGGTTGTCTTTTTTATTGTACTTACCTGAATTCTTCCATCCTCAGCATGAAAGAATACGGTACGTCCATAGTTTTTTCCTGTATCTTCTGCCAGTATCGACACCCCCTCTTTATGAAGGGCCTCCTTTGCCGCCATAACGTTCCTGGCTCCAATCTCCATATCTCTTTCCCGTGTCTTAAACATCCTGGCTCCGCCAACAAGTTTGGCCGTAATCTGCTTTTTCTCTGCCCCGCTATTTACCATCGCCCGAATCAGTTCTGATGCCCCTTCTCTTGCAAACTTATATGGATTCCCTTGATCCACCGCATCTTCTTTCCTGGGCAGAATAGCATGGGCCATGCCTGCTATCTTATTCTTGGGATCGTACAGGCAGATCGCCACGCAGGATCCAAGCGCATAAGATGCCAGAACCTGCGTTTTTCTGGCTATCTTTCCTTCCGCAATGCCTACCATGATTTTATCCATATGCTACTCCCTGGACTTAAGGACGACCGTTTCCAGCGCCTCTAGTTCTGGAAAAAATAGTATCCTGCCGATAAACGACTCGCCATCTATATAGAATGTATTCTCGATCAAGAGTATGTCATCACTGGCCTGAGCGATTCTACTGAGCGGGGCGCTAAGTATCGCTCCTCCCATATCTATGCACAGGCTCGGGACTGATACGTCTATCTCAATTTCCAGCAGCTGCGATAGCGCGCGGATATACGATCCGCATACGATATTGCCGAGTTCGCAGATGAGCGACTCCTCCATCTCGCTTAGTCCGCCAAGCCCCTTTATGTCAGAGTCCAGAATAGCATTGAGCACGTATTCGGTAAATGTCTCATCCAGCAGAAAGAGAAATATTCCGCTGATATCTCCGGATATCTCCACCAGGATCCCTGTCTGCACCTCTTCCGTATGCCCAATGGCATCAAAGAGCTTCTGATACTTTACGATGCTCACGCCCGGGCTTCTGATATCAACCTGGCATCCCATCATCTGCGCCAGCGATGTGACAGCATTGCCCGTTCCTATATTCCCCATCTCTCTTAGCAGATCTCTTGCAGATTCGTCAAGATCCGAATAATTTTTCATATCGCTTCTCCTCTTAGATTTCGAATCTTTCCACCAGTTCCTTTAATATCTGAGCCTGAGCGGAAAGTTCTTCGCTTGCTGCGGCACTTTCCTGGGACATCGCTGAATTCCCTTGCACGATCTCTGATATCAGCTCGACGCTCTTTCGAATCTGAATGATCGCATCGGACTGCTGCGTGGAAGCCTCTGATATCACTTCTACTTTCCGCTTCACTTCCTGCGCGCCTTCCACAGATTCCTGCATCTTGCTTACTGCCGCATCAACCACCTTCTGGCCAGCCTCCACGGCGTCCGCATTGCGCACGATCAGTTCTGATGTCAGTTTGGAGGCCTCTGCGGTCTTAGCTGCAAGCCGCCTGACCTCTCCTGCCACGACAGAGAATCCCCTGCCCGCCTCGCCAGCCCTTGCTGCTTCTACTGACGCATTCAGAGCCAGTATATTCGTCTGGAAGGCAATATCCTCGATTTCACTTACGATCTTGGTTATTTCTCTTGAATTCTGCTTAATCTGATTGATGGAACCCAGCAGTTCCTGCATCTGCCTATTATTCTCCACCAGGCTCTCGCCCACTTTATTGGCAAGCATGCTTGACTTTACGGCCACATCGGCATTATTCTTCACGCCGTCCGATATCTCATTTATGCTGGCCGCCAATTCTTCAATAGATCCAGCCTGCTCAGAGGCCCCTCTGGCAAGCGCCTGGGCATTGTTGGATACCTGCTCGGCTCCGCCTGCAACCTGTTCCGCGCTTCCTCCGATCTGCTGCATAGAATCTGAAAGCAGCGCTGCGATCTCTTCCATGCCCTCTCTGACCTTCTCAAAATCCCCGGCAAACTCGACTTCTGTGTGGTATTTCAGTTCGCCTTTTCCAAGCGCCTCCAGTCCCCTTCTGATCTCCGCAACATAGGAATTTAAAGTCTGCGCGGTATTTCTGATATTTTCGGAGAGTTCTCCAAGTTCATCCCGCGCCGTATATCCAATATTGATATTCAGCTGGCCGCTGGCAATCTCGTTGGCGGCTTTTTGCACCTCCTTGACAGGTTCCGTAATGCTTTTGCAAATCGCTATGCAGAGGATGATTGTCATTATAATGCATGCCACTGCGAGAATCAGGAATATGATAATGGTATTGACGCTGGAATTCTGGCTGCCCACCAGTTTATCCTGCGCATCTGCCAGCGAGAGTTCTACCACCTCTGACAGCGTTTCTTTTACCGTCTCGACTTTGGGATTGTAGACGCTAAGATAATTCTGGTACGCCTCCTCGTCCTTCCCTTCTTCCAGCAGCTCCATGACCGCGGCCCTAACAGGAGTCAATTCGTTCATCTGCTGCACCAATGCATCTACCTTGTCCTGTCCGCTCACATATCCGCTGGCCAGATTCTCCAGTTCCTTCTGATTCTGTTCTATGAGTTCCCGTGTCTTCTCCAAATTGGCATTGTTACTGTCCACTCCGTCCGTAGTAGCCATGATGAGGATATTCCTGTTTATGACCTGCATATCCGCAATAATCTTAAGAGACGACTCTACGTTTGCAAACGGCCCGTAATACAGGCTCTCTATTTTCTCGGACATATTCCGGATATTCAGTACCGCCGTTGCTACCGTAACGATATATAGAATAATAATGCTTATGAAAGCGACAGCTAATTTTCTGCCAACTTTCAAATTCCTGAATCTTTTTCTCATATGCCACCCCTTAATTTTCCGGCTGTCCGATTACGCTGCGTATCGTCGCTTCAAACTCATTTTTTTCAAAAGGTTTTACGATAAATCCCATTGCGCCCATTTCTAATGACTTGATGATCATGCTCTGCTGCCCGATTGCCGAACACATGATGACTTTGGCCTCGGGATCTGTCTTAAGTATCTCCTCCAAAGCCTCCAGCCCCGTCATTTCCGGCATCGTGATATCCATGAGTACCAGCCCCGGGCGATTTTTGATAAATAACTCTACCGCCTCGGCGCCATTTGCCGCCTCGACGATATCGGTCATCCCGCATTCAGCCAGATGCTTGCGGATTACTTTCCTCATAAACATTGCATCATCTGCAATCAATACTTGTGTCTGCATAATTACTCCCTTCCCCTATGCATTTGATAGATTTTTATATATAGCAGGATGTACTGTCTTAAGACTTGACTCTTCTGCCGAGAGCAGTTCTGAATGTCCGATAAGCAGATAGCCTCCAGGCTTGAGATGCCGCTCCAAGGATGATATCAGCTTCCGTCTGGAAGCCTTATCGAAATAAATCATCACGTTACGGCATAAGATTAGATCAAACTTCTTCTCCTGAGGAAATTCCTCCATCAGGTTATGCTTCATGAATGTAATGTTATATTTCAGCCTCTCGTCAATCCCAAAATGCTTTTCATCAACAATGTAGCAGTATTCCTGCTGCCACTCTTTCGGCAAACTGTCCCACTCCCGCATCGGATAGACAGCCTCCTGTGCCTGTCTCAGGACTTCGCCTGACAGATCTGTTGCCAGAATCCTTGTCGATGGCACACCCGGAAAACGCTTCCTATAGTCTGCAAGCGTCATCGCAAGCGTATAGCACTCTTCTCCTGTAGAGCATCCGGCGCACCAGATATTATAAGTTCCATAGTGCCTTCCATCATATGTCTCCGGCAGGATCTCATCCCTTAAAATGGAAAAATGGCTGGGTTCCCTCATGAAATATGTATAATTCGTCGTCAGGCGGTTGATCATCTCTCCCGCCATATCCCCGTCTTTGTCCATTTTAATCAATTCCAGGTACTTTCCATATGAATCAATTCCCCGCTTTTCGAGTTCCCTCGACAGTCTGCACTCGATCAGTACCTGCTTCTTGTCAAGATTAATTCCATAATTCTCGCGGATATATCTCACAATATCCTCGAATTCACTTTCTCTTAGCCTAATCACGTTTCTTTCCCCATACTCCTGGCTGTATCTCTTCCAGAAGTTCTTCACTTATCTCTTCAATGCCTGCATTGCTGGCGGCAATTCCATATAGCATGCCATCCTCTCTTCGCTTCCTTAATATAATGCCGCATTGCGAATCTTCTCGCTTCCCCAGCCTATAATAGATTACCAGGCTTCCCTTATATGGAGAGATGCCCAGGATTTCCCGGTCTCCCTCCGGGATCTCCCAGATGTCAGGCTCCCTGATGATCGCTCCCACATCCTCCGGCAATATGTAGACAGCTTCTTCATCTGTTTTTATGACTATATGCTCCATGCTCTCCCTTTTCCCCTGCTGTTCTTAGTTTCCCAATATCTATAATATAGGCCAGCACATTCTCTTCCATTTCGTTTTTTGTCAATGCCGCGGCCTTCAGATATCCGTTTCTACTGTTTATAATAGGCCTGTCAAGCCTGACAGCCCCGGAAGCCTCTATCTCCCTGAAGCCAAGAACCTGATCCGTCACAAGCCCCAGCTGCCTCCCATCGGCTTCCACAATGACGGTATACCGTTCCTTTTTCTCCTCATCCCTCGCCAGAAAGCATAAGGGCATATCTTCTCCCGCCTTTTTTTCTTCTGTCACTTTTATAACGCAAAAAAGTGGAACCAGAAAATAGAATTTACCTGACACAACCAGCAAATATATTTGTTTTGTCTCTTCCATTTCCTGTTCCACCCCTTTATCTACACCAATTACCATTATCATACTGTAAATTTCAGAAAAATTCAATATACGCATTGAATATATACCTATAAAAATGGTATAATCCCTTCAATCTATAAGACAACTTTAGAAATAAGGAGGGCGCTATTATGAAACAGGCTTATATTATCCGTTCTGTTATCTACATACTGCTTCAAAGCATCGTCTATGGCTTTGGCAACCCGCTGACTAAGACTGCCTACGAAAGCATTACTCCATTCTGGTGCCTGTTCTTCCGTTTTTTCCTTGCCTTCCTTATCTTCATGCTTTTCTTCGGAAAATCAATTATTAAACAGTTAAAGTCCGCAAAAATCCTGGATATCCTGCCCGCCAGCCTTTGCATGGCATTTGCCTATATCTGCTGCAACATAGCCCTGTCGCTTACCTCCGCGACAAACGTAGGCTTTCTCATGTCTCTCCCCGTCATCTTTGCGCCTATTCTTTCTACCATTATACTCAAGGAAAGATATGCCTTAAGCCACCTGCCGCTTCAGATCCTGGTGATTGCAGGATTGATTCTTTTATGCATGCAGGGCGGAAGCCTCTCATTCAACAAAGGCGATCTTTTCGCTTTGATGACTGCTTTCTTTATCGCAGGCTCGCTGGTATTTGGCAAGAAATCCCTGGGCACCCATCTGGATCCTATCACGATCTCAGCGACTCAGGCCGGCTGCACCGCCTTATTCAGCCTTATCTTTGCGCTGGTATTTGATGATGTCAGCGTAATCGCGCATATTAAGCTGCCTGCCTGGGGCGTAGTCGTCTATCTTGCTATATTCTGCACATTTATTGCATACTTGCTTCAGAATTTTGCTTTGTCATGGTCTCCTCCATCCCTGGTTTCCATGGTACAATGCAGCCAGCCGGTGCTTACTGCCATCATTTCCTTTCTTCTTCTTGGCGAAAGGCTTGGTACGCTTGGCTTGATCGGCGCATTCATCATCCTCGCGTGCACGCTGGCTGAAAGCATTAAGAGCCGGAATGAGAGCAGGGATTAGCGCTTCCTGCTTTCAAAATATATAAACTGTTCGATGGAGTCCAGAATATCCTTGAAATCTTCTTTTGGCGCCAGATCAATATACTTTTTCAGGATCTCTTCTTCATTTCCTTTATATCTTCCATAGAAAATATCATAGAGGTTATGCCCGCGCATATAGATCTTGATTTCTTCCATATGGCTTTTCATATCCTGTATCGTCAGCAGATCCTTTCCAAGAATCTCCAAAAGTCTTTTTCCGCTTTTTATTTTATGCAAATATTCGTTCCATTTTTCAAAGAGAATCTCATAAAAGGCTTCTTCCGACTTTATGATCCCGAGTTTCTCCATTACCAGAGGGTTCAGGAAATAGTTCTCAAAGGAATAATATTTTAGCACCAGCACATTTCTCTTCGTTACCCGGGGCAGACGGTCGATATCTTCCGAATTTCTCTCCTCATAATATCTGCATAGCTGATTCTTCAGCATATCGCTGTCCTTGCCATCCCCGTCCCGTATCATCAGAAAATTATCCTTCAGGTAGATCTGGTTCATATACTTTAAGTTGGCGTACGTCTTAATATTCGTGCAGCTATTCGTGGTAATGATGGCAATCCTCGACAGGTTCCCCTCGTCATCATACGTCTCGGAATAATATTTCTTAATCAGCAGAGGAAGGCGGCTCTTATCCTGCTTTCCTTCCACGATAAACACAAAGTTTACATTCATCAGATCATTGGCGGAATATCCCAGATCATCCAGGACCGCGCTGATATCCGTCTTTTCACAGACCTGGGAATATCCATCCTCGCCAATTACGACCTGGCGGATCTGACGGCTATTAAAATTAGCCAGAAGATTAGGGGAATGTGTGGAAAATATTACCTGGCTGCTCCTGGAGAGACGGTATAGTATCTCGCCTGAGACTTTCTGAAGTTTGGGATGCAGGAATATCTCCGGATCTTCTGCCATGATCACATCCCCTGCCTGCTCTTCCTGTTCCTCATAGGTCTCCAGAAGAGACAGCATATAGATGCTTCGCATTCCCTTGCCCATACAGTTTACCGGCCTTCGCCTGTTCTGCTTCTCATTGTATATCTCCGCCGTAACGGAAAGCATCTTTTCTATATCCCGGTTCATAGAATATAGAATCCTGTCTCTTCCCCCATTTTTGCGGAAGTTCTCATTGACACTCTGGGAAAATGCATCCAGGTTCAGCTGGTACAGCTTATAATCCAGCAGTTTGGCGGCTTCAAATGCATTCAGTTCCTCTGTCGTCTTCTGATGAATCAATCCTATGCAGGAAAAGCAATGGTTGCATTCTTTGGCCCGGTCAAACATGCAGCAGCCGGAACGCATCTGCTTGAGGAGTTCATCTTCCTGCATCATAAGCAGGTCATCCTGGAACTGGTCAAGGTTCCTCTGGGTATCCATATAATAAACTTTGGGAAATATCTGAGGGATGTAAGGATTATTCTTCTGGCAGCCATCGCCATATCTTGTCTTCCCATCTCTGTTTACGACGAATTCAAAGGCCAGAATTCCATCCTGATAGGAAGGAATCTTCTCGCAGAAGTCTCTGTGCCAGGCCTCATATCTGCGGTAAGGGCTCACAATTCCTCTTCTGTGAAGCCTCTTAAGATCCTCTTCTTCGATCTTCAGGGATATGCAGATTTCTATATTGGGAAAATCCTCCTGAAAATCTTCCTCTCTCACCACATAGTCGCCGCTCGCCGCTCGGATTGCATCCAGAACGGCCGTCTTGCCGGTGTTATTCTTCCCCACCAGTATCAGAGCATTCTCAATCCCTCCTATATGCATATCTCTTATAGATTTAAAATTCTTTATCCGTAGATCTATAATTCGCATGCTTTGGCCTCCCATTCCAGACTATTTGTAGGAAACCACCTGGATTCCCATATCGCGCGCTATTTGTGCCCAATGCTCTATCTCCTCATCCTTTGGTCTTGCAAATTCCTTCGGAGGAAGCTTCATTCCCAATTCCTTATACTTTCCCTCTCCTAAAGTATGATAAGGCAAAAATTCCAGTTTTGCGCCATTTAATTCATGCCTTATAAACTTTAAAGTTTCCATAATATTCTTATCATCCGTGTTTACTCCATGAATAGCAGGGATTCTAATTACCATTGGTATATGAAGCCCCGCCACCTTGGATGCATTTGATAGTATCTTCTCATTGGATACACCCGTAAAATGCCGATGTCTTTCCTCATCCATATGCTTCAGATCGTAAAATATCAGATCCATCTTCTTAAAGATATCTTCCACTTCTTCATAATTGAAATATCCACACGTCTCCAGCGCAATGGATATTCCCATATCGTAAAAGGCCCCGGCCAGTTCTCTTAGGAATTCTGCCTGTACGGTAGCCTCCCCGCCAGAGAATGTAACGCCTCCTCCGGAGTTTCGATAGAATATCATCTGCTTCTTTACCTGCTCAATAATCTCCTCTGTCTCCATATATCTGGTCATAGGGTTCCTGATCGTCTGTCCCTCCGGATTCGAACACCATAGACAGCGAAGAGGGCATCCGGCCAAGAATACGTTGGTCCGGATTCCCTCTCCGTCGTTGACAGAGTAATTCTGGAGCTGCATGATATAGCCGCCCATGTAATATCCTCCTGTCTGTTATATATTTTTCAGCCCGGCCATACAGGCTTTTCTTTAGAATTCAGCATGCTCCGTTCTGGCAATGATCGCATCCTGCATCGACTTTGACAGATTCACAAACTGTGTGCTGTATCCTGCCACACGGACCAGCAGATCCTTATAGTCTTCCGGTCTCTCCTGAGCCTCCCTCAAGATCTTGGAAGACAGGGTGTTAAACTGCACATGGAACGCGCCCAGCGCGAAGAATGCCTGAATCATGGCTCCCAGGTTTGCCTGCCCTCTCTTAGTCGCCACCAGTTCGTGATTGAGCCGCAGATTCAAAAGCGTGCCTCCCGAATGGATCTCTTGGTTCACCTTTGCAGCAGAACGCATCGCGGCAAGCGGCGTGGAGGTATCCGTTCCTACATACGGAGATACGCCCTCGCTGGAAGGCTCCCCATTCTTTCGCCCGCAAGGCGTGGCTGCCAGAACCCGCCCCATCGGTATATAGTTGGAGATCCCCATAAATGCCGTGTTAAAAGGAGAACCGAACACATCCTTATACTGATGGATCTCCCGGTAATACCAGTTGGCAATCTCAATAGCAATCTGGTCTACATAATCATCATCATTGCCGTACTTTGGAACGGCCTGGGCTTTGGCCCGAAGTTCTTCAAAGCCCTCCCAGTTGGCAGCAAGCGCTGCGTCCAGTTCCGCCATGGTGGCTGCTTTATCTTCAAATACCAGTTTCTTGATCACCGCAAGGGAATTGGCCACTACGGCTAGGCCGATACCTGTGATCACCGGTCCCACATTATACTTGGCTCCCCCATTGCTTAGATCCTTTCCATCCTCCAGGCACGCCTCGATGCAGGAGGATAAGAACGGACGAGGCACCATTTCCTGATGAAGCTTCTGAGCCTCCAATGTGGCAATGATCGAATGTTTGCACAGATTCTTAAACTGCTTATAAAAAGCCTCCTTGACCTCTTCGTAAGATTCGAATTCCCGGCAAGGCCTCTCCGAAAGCCCCATCTTCTCTCCTGTCATCCGGCTCTTTCCTTCATTCAGCGCATATTCCAAAGCGCAGCCGAAGTTGACGTTGACCGCCGCGGTCCACTCTCCGGTCTTTCTATAATGAGGAACTACGCACCCGCAGTTGTTCCAGTCCCTGGCATCCTCCGGCTCATATCCGGCATTGATCAGCATCTGATAGCCCACGCTGTCATTGTGGATCGCAGGGAATCCGGTTCCCTTGCTGACCAGGTTGGTCACTGCCGCCAGGAACTCTTGCGGACAGTCCGCATGAACGCGGACGCTAAGCCCCGGCTGGTGCGTCTTTACTTCCTCGGTAGCCTTAAGCGCCATATAAGTAATATCATTGGTGGCATCCAGGCCTTCCCGCGTCCTTCCCCCAACCGTCAGATTCTGGAATTGGTTATAGCCTGCGAAATAATCCGCTGTATTGGCCGAAATCGTCCATACCCATTCCGAATATTTCAGCCATAGGGCGTCGATCAGTTCCTGCGCTTCCTCCGGCGTAATCGTCCCTTGCGTCCGATCCTTCTGATAATAAGGATTCATATACTGGTCGAACCTTCCCGGATTCAAAGACAGCGGGTTCTCCGACAGGATCCCCCCGATCTGGGTGAACCAGACGAACTGGATTGCCTCATAGAAAGTCTCCGGCGGGTTTTCCGGAACCTTTCTGCAGTTTGCCGCAATATTGAGCAGTTCTTCCCTGCGCTTCTCATCCCTCTCCTCCTTTGCCATCAGTTCCGCCGCTTCAGCGTATCGGTTCGCAAACCGGATGATGCCCTCGGAAGTAAGGATTACGGAACGGTAGAAGATAATCTTATCCATATCCTCCGGGGAAGCCTCGTTCAGCATGGAGATCTTCTCCTTCGCTTCCTTGATGATTCCCCCAAAGCCCTTCACGAACAGCACATCCTGATAGTCCGGCGTCACTTCGCCTACCGCCTGCCGCCATTTGGAATCGTTGTCAATGACCCCGGTATCCACGCCAATCTTCCTGGTATCCTCCGGAACCCGGGCAAGAAACGCCTCCTCTAAGGATTTGTCCTTCCAATAAGGAAAGATATTCTCCCGCACAAACTTCCTCTGCTCATCCGTCATCACATAAGGATCCTGGGGACGCTTGTCAAAGTCATCCATCTCCTTGTCTACCCACAGCCAGGAAAACTCCGGCGTCAGGATTCCACATTTGCGGAACTCGCCAATCGCCCCAACGATCAGCTCCCCGTCGAAAATATGTACCGTCAGATTCTCGCAAGTGTCATAGAAGGCCTGCGCCCTCCTGATCGCCACATGCTGTCCCTCCGTCTTCTTGTGCGATTCAGTCCAAAGCTGCGCCCTCTCGCACGAAATGGCTGGCTTTGCGTTAATATAATTCTGCCGTATTTTTTCAATTCTATCTGTTAACATATGTTTTGCCTCCTTTGAAGGAATGGTTGGGTTACAATTAGTATATTCCTATAGCTCGTATTCTTCCATATGCCTCTTATCTTTGATTATAGTATCTTCCTATAGTTATTGCAACAAATAAGCCGTCCACTATCACCGCCTTTTTCTTTAGAATCTTTGTGAATTGAGGGCTGAATCAGCCTTGGATAGATAAATTAAACCTTTAGAAAAAATCTCCTGAGATGAGATTGAATATACAAAAAACTCCCGGACGCATGTGTCCGGGAGTGTCTCCTACTCTATTATACTGTATTGAAGGTATTCATACAGAAGGGTGGTCCCTTCGGCAATCTCGGGAGGCAGCAAGGCTCTTGCCACCATCTTCGGCTCCGCCTGCGGATCCTCTTCATCAAGTCTTCGGAGCATCGCATAATCTCCATCGATTCTTTCAACCGTGTATTTGCAGGTCAGCATTATGCCTCCTCCTTCCCAAGTTCTATGATCCTCTGGTTCCGGCTTCCCCGGAAGACCAGCGTCACATCTTTCTCCTCTTCGATAAATTCGCCATCCACCAGCACATCGATATAGGAAAGCATCTCTTCCGTCACTTCCGTGTGCACCCTGCCCCCTTCGGGCAGATCCACATCATACAGATAGCCCGTGTAGCACCATATATCCTTGTCAGGATAAGTTTCCCGCACTCTTTTAAGCAGCCCTGCCAGTTCCTTCTGGTTCTCCGGCTCAAACGGCTCCCCGCCAAGAAGCGTCAGGCCCTGAATATAGGAAGGCGCAAGAAGACGGATGATCTCATCTTCCGTCTCCTTCGTATAAGGCATCCCATAGTCAAAGTCCCACGTCTCTTTATTAAAGCATCCCTTGCAATGGTGTCGGCATCCTGACACGAACAGGCTGACCCGGACACCCGGGCCGTCTGCGATATCGCATTCTTTTATATTTCCATAATTCATATTGACAAACCTATTCCCACATAATGATTGCAGCCTATATCTTTATTCCTATACTTTTTAGGCTTCTTTCTACAGATGAAGTACTCTGTCTTTAATCTCCTGGGTGCGTCCCTGATTCCAGAACTGGGTTCCGATATAGCCGCAGGTCCTGCGGGCTACGAACATCTTATTCTGATCGCGGTTTCCGCAGTTCGGGCACTCCCATACGAGTTTTCCGGACTCTTCCTCCGTAATCTTGATCTCTCCATCATAACCGCAGCATTCGCAGTAATCACTCTTCGTATTTAATTCCGCATACATGATATTATTATAAATGAACTGCATCACCGACAGCACGGCAGGAATATTATTCTGCATATTAGGCACTTCGATATAGCTGATAGCGCCTCCTGGAGACAGTTTTTGGAAATCCGCCTCGAATTTTAGCTTCTTGAACGCGTCAATCTCTTCCGATACATGTACATGATAACTATTTGTAATATAATTTTTATCGGTAACTCCCTCTATCATCCCGAATCTCTTCTGTAGGCACTTGGAGAACTTGTAGGTGGTAGACTCCATCGGCGTTCCATACACGGAATAGCTGATATTCTCCGCTTCCTTCCACTCCTTGCACTTATCGTTCAGTCTCTGCATAACCTTCAAGGCAAATGGCCTGGCCTGCGGATCCGTATGGGACTTGCCCACCATGCGCATGCACATCTCGTATAGGCCGGCATAGCCCAGGGAAATCGTAGAGTATCCGTTAAACAGCAGCCGGTCGATCTTCTCGCCCTTCTTAAGCCGTGCCAGCGCGCCATTCTGCCACAGGATAGGCGCAACGTCCGATATCGTTCCAAGAAGACGTTCATGCCTGCACCGTAACGCGCGGTGGCAAAGTTCCAGACGCTCGTCCAGAATCTTCCAGAACTTGTCCATATCTCCCTCTGCAGAGCATGCCACATCCACCAGATTGATGGTTACCACGCCCTGATTGAAACGGCCGTAGAACTTATGGCTTCCATCCTCATTCCGCTGGGAATCCTCCACCGTCAGGAAGGAGCGGCATCCCATGCATGGATATACATCGCCCTGCTTCAGCTCTTTCATGATTTTTGCGGAAATATAATCCGGGACCATGCGTTTTGCCGTACATTTTGCGGCAAGCTCCGTCAGGTACCAATATTTAGAATCCTCTGTAATATTATCTTCATCTAATACATAGATCAACTTGGGGAATGCCGGGGTAATCCACACGCCCTTTTCGTTCTTCACGCCCTGCATTCTCTGAACCATGACTTCTTCTATAATCATAGCCAGGTCTTCCCGGATCTGGCCATCCTCTACCTCATCCAGATACATGAATACGGTCACGAATGGAGCCTGTCCGTTACAGGTCATCAAGGTGATCAATTGATACTGGATAGTCTGGATTCCGCTTCTTACTTCATCCCGAAGCCTTCGCTCCGTCACCTTGGCAATGATCTCCTCATCCAGCGCCTCGCCGCATTCTTTGCGCTCCTCGATTACATTCTTGCGGATCTTCTGACGGCTGATGTCTACAAAGGGTGCCAGATGCGCCAGAGTAAATGACTGGCCGCCGTACTGGTTGCTTGCAACCTGGGCAACGATCTGCGTCGTTACGTTGCACGCCGTAAAGAAGCTGTGGGGCTTCTCGATCAGCGTCTCGCTGATGACCGTTCCATTCTGCAGCATGTCCTCCAAGTTGATCAGGTCGCAGTTATGCTCCTTCTGTGCAAAATAATCGGAGTCGTGAAAATGAATGATTCCCTCTTCATGGGCACGCACGATTTCTTCCGGAAGCAGCACGCGTTTGGACAAGTCCTTGCTTACCTCGCCGGCCATATAGTCACGCTGGGTTGAATTGATGACTGGATTCTTATTGGAGTTTTCCTGGTTCACTTCTTCGTTAATATGCTCAAGGAGAGATAATATTCCATTATCCGTGGTATTGGACTTTCTGGTCAATTCCCTTTTATAACGGTAGCGCACGTATTTCTGTGCAACCTCATATCCCCGCATCTCCATGATGCCGGTTTCTACCATATCCTGGATATCCTCTACATTCACCGCATGAGGGATCTCTTCCACCCGGTGTGCAATATTGTCTGCAATCGCGTTTATCTGGTATTCATTCATCTGGTGGAGGCGGTCTACCTCTTTGTTCGCCTTGCGGATAGCATTAATAATTTTTTCAAGATCAAAGGAAACTTCCTCTCCGCTTCTCTTGATTACGTTCGTCTTCACTTCAATACTCATGATGATTCCTCTCCTATATCCACTAAATGTTGGTCCGCTCTAACTATTCTCATACAATATCTAGCGCCACATAATATAATACTGCAAAATCATCATAAAAGAAAGAGGAAATTTTTAATATACAATATTTACTTTATCTTTACCATTTTGTGCACTATTTCTTATCATCTATCAGGCCCAGGTGGACAAAAGTTTTCCAAAGGCCATCCTCGTCTATGGAATCTGCGATATAATCCGCAGCCTCTCTGGCTTTTGCAGTACCATTTCCCATAGCCACTCCGATGCCTGCATACCGGATCATCTCCAGGTCATTGTCATTGTCGCCTATGGCAACAGAATCTTCTCTTGCATAGTCCCCGGCCAGAAGAATCTGCCGGATGCCCTCCGACTTATTAATGTAGTCGGGCGTAATCTCGCCAGCCCACTTTTCTTCATATGGCACGCTCAGGTTTACAATATGGAAAGAATATCCCCATTTTGCAAGAATATCCTCTCCAGACATCTGATTGCTGAATACCACCAGTTTCTCCACCTCTGGCACATCCAGCACAGAATCTATCGGCACCGGCGGCTTAACGCTTTCTTTCGCCACTTCCAGGTTCTCATACATCCTCTCCCTGATTGCCAGATATGCTTCCATATCCTGACTCAGGACATAGCTTTCTCTTCCGGTCTCAATCTCAACCACGCACTGGTGCAGCAGCAAGTCATTCATCAGCTCGATATAGGCCAGCTGGGTAAAATACCTGTGGCTGATGCATTCCCCTTCATACTCTACATATCCTCCTGAACTGGATATAATCCCGTCAAATCCAATATCCAGGATCTCTTTGTCAATACGCGTATACGTGCGTCCTGTACTGATGCATACCTTGTGTCCATTTTCTCGGGCCATATGAATCGCTTTTATTGCGGAATCGGGAATTATACCGTCAAAGTCCCGGATCGTCCCGTCAATATTCAGAAATACTATTTTCCCCATAAATACTTTCCTTTCTCAGTTTTGCAACGATTCTTCCTAGTTTTATGCTATTTCTATGTTACCACATATTTTGATTCTGCAATACCAGTAAGTGAATTTTTACCAAAACTGTTTTTAAATAAGTACAATGGGAAACGGCAGATCACGGGCGCTGGCTGAATTTCCTGTTATATCTCCATTACTTCTTTTAATCGTTTCAAATCTCCGTCCAAATGCTGATACATGTCCACATAGAATGGATACAGCCTATCATACGCCTCCACCCATTCATCCACCGGCTGGATGATCTCATTCACCTTTACAATCTGCTCTACTGCCTTGGTCAGATCCGGGAACACTCCAACTTTATGGCCTACGATCAAAGCATCTCCAACCGGAACATCGCCGGATTTTTCATCCAGAAGATATACCGGCATATGGAGCATGGAAGCTTTTATCTGGGACCAGGTACGGCTTTTGGCACCGCCGCCGCAGATCCTAAGAACCTTTGCTTTCGCGCCGGAGGCCTTTACCGTCTCCATCACGTGCCGCAGGGCATACGCCGTGCCCTCGAACACAGAGCGGATTAGATCGCTTCGCTTCATATCCATGCCCATGCCGATAAACATTCCCCTGGCATATTCATTCCACAGAGGCGCCCTCTCTCCTAATAAATACGGGAAAAAGAAGAGGCCGTTGGATCCTGGGGCCGATTCAAGCGCCAGTTCATTCAAGTAAGTGTAAATATTCTTCTCGTGGGCAGCCGCATACTCCCGCTCCTCTGCTCCCAGCGTCTCTATAAACCATTTAAGCGCTGCCCCGCTGGTCTGGATCGGCGCGTCAAAGACCCAAGGCATGCCATCTATCGCGCAAGGCTTCGTCACAACCGGAATGTCCGGCGCGCTCTTTACATCGCTGCCTACGAATACCAGAGAAGTCGTTCCGGAGGACTCCCCTGCCTCTCCCAGACGGCTAAGGCCTGTGGCGTACATAGACGCCATCGCATCGCTGCATCCGGCAACTACCGGAATTCCGGCAGCAAGGCCTGTAGCCTTGGCCGCCTCTTCGGTTACAAATCCAATAATCTCATCTACCAGCTGTGGCTTTGGAAGCACTTCATTCAGGTTCACGCCGATCACGTCGCCGATCTCATCAGACCACTCCATGGTATTGATATCCAGACACTGCGTCCGTGATGCCTGGTCGATATCCATCGTCATCTTTCCGGTCAATTTGTAATTAATAAAGGAACTTGCCTGCAGGAAGCATGCGGTTTTGGCAAATAGCTCCGGCTCATTTTTCTTAAACCACAGAATCTTATTTGGAAGGAACGCAACCGCCGGCTGTCCTCCCACGATTGACACAAAGCGGTCGAATCCCACTTGATCCACGATGTAATGCAGTTCCGCGGCCGAGCGGTTATCCTGATACGTCAGGGCATTGCGCAGCGGATTGCCGTTCGCATCCACCGGAAGCATGGTTACAGTATGGGAACTGACGGAGATTCCCCGTATTCGCTTGACCACTTCCTTGCCGGCCTTCTCTGTAAGCGCCCGGAAGATGTCCACGGTATTGTCCCACCACTGCGTCGCGTCCTGTTCCTGCATATTCGGGCCTGGCACCAGAAACCGGCTGGGCTTGCTGGCCTCAGCCACCACGGTTCCATCCTCGCTGAGTATAATTGCCTTGATATTCGTTGTCCCGCAATCCATTCCTAATAAATAATTCTCTACTCTTCCCATCTTTATTTCCTCCATATTATCAAAATGTACCTAGCTGAACGTTCATATTCTTTATACTTAAGATAACAAAATAGCATACAATACACAAAATCATATTTTCCTTTTTATTCAGGAAATTTCTGACTTCTTATTCAAATATTATTGCCGTTATAATACGGCAATATCGTGTTTGAAAGCATTTGTCCCGCTCTCTATACTTAAAGTGAAATAAATAGAAAGGAGCTGTTCTTAATTATGAAAATGAAAGCAGCATTAATGTACGGGCCAAACGACATCCGTATCGAAGAAACCGAAAAACCAAAGTGCCCCCAAGATGGCCTTATTATTAAGATTATGTCCGTGGGCCTGTGCGGCTCTGACATCCGCAATCTGACAACCGATTCCAGAAAAGGAAATTATCCGTTTATCTACGGTCACGAGATTGTCGGATATGTAGACGAAACCGGGCCTGACCAGACGAAATATAAAGTCGGCGACAGGCTTTTCCTGTTCCCGGGAACCTATTGCATGGAGTGTGACGAATGTATCAGCGGCCACAGCGAGAACTGCTCCAATAAAGAAGTAAGTTCTCTTGCTGGAACCGGCGGTTTCGCCCAGTATGTAGCAGTAAAGGGAGAAAAAATCCGCCGGGGAGGCATCTATGAGATTCCTGAAGACGTCTCCTTTGACGCCGCCAGCTTAGGCGAGCCCCTTACCAGCGTATTCGCCTGTCTGGAAAATGTAAAAGTGGGCTACCCTGACACGCTTGTTATCATCGGGGCCGGTCCTATCGGATGCTTTATGGCGCAGCTTGCCAAATTCCGCGGAGCACAGAAGGTGATCATGCTTGACCTAAATGACAGTCGGCTGGAAATGGCCAAAAAATTTGGCGTAGACATTACCGTCAACAGTTCCAAAGAAGATCCTATCGAAGCGGTCAAAAAACTGACAGACGGGAAAGGCGCGGACAAAGTCATCTCCGCCACTCCGGTCAATGCCACCCAGACGCAGAGCATTCATATGGTAAAAAAGGGAGGCCTGGTCGTATTCTTTGGAGGCGTTCCCAAGGGCTCTATGACCGAACTGGACTGTAACCTGATCCACTATAACAACATTTGGATCAAAGGCCACTTTGGCGCATCCTACAGCCAGTCTAAGAGGGCATTCCAGTTGGCCATATCCCCTACATTCCCTACAGAGAAGTTCATTACCCATATTCTTCCTCTGGATAAGATTAACGAAGGCATCAAGCTGACGCGGACCGGAGAGGCTATCAAGGTCGTGCTCCATCCATGGGATGAATAACAATCATAGTTCCCTCAAAAGGAGGCTGTAAAAAACAGTCCCCAACGAAGAATCGCCAGTTCCGGCAAATGCCGGTTCTGGCGATTCTTCGTTGGGGACTTATTTACGGCCCCTTTTCTATCTCTATTTCTATTATTCTTGTGAATCCAACGCCTGCGCATCCGTCGTCGGTGCCTTGATGCATGCCACAAGCCCAATGATCACTAATGCTGCCGCAGATACGATAAATCGCTTGGAAATGTCTCCGCCAGCCATATTTGCCAGAGGGTTTACCACATAGGCTGAGATAAAGTTGCCTACATTATAGGTTGCGGAAACGATCGCGATTGCAAGGGAAGCCTGCGCCGCAGGAACCATATTCGCTGCAAACGTGACTGCTCCCGGATTGCGGATGGCAAATCCGAATCCCACTACCGCCGCTCCGATACAGATCACCGGAAGGCTTGTGGAGAAACCTACCATGGCTGTTCCCGCTGCCATCATGAGGATTGCGGCTCCGATGGTAAACCGCTTGAATATCTTAACCGTATTGCCCAGCACCAGTCCTCCCAGGATGCCGATGACCTGCATGATAGACGCTACTGTTCCGGCAGTGCTGGCATCGCCGATTCCTTTCCGGTCAATATACATGGCAATGTTGGTGTTGAATGTTGCAACAAAAATACCGGTGATCAGGCACAGTGCGCCAAAGTATACCATGCTCCCTGAGATGCCGGATTTGGCCTTCTCTGTCTTCGGAAGCACTTCTCCTTTCGGCACCGTCAGCATGACGATCAGGATGATCGGAATGCAGATCAGGAATACGAGATATCCCCGCTTCCATCCTGCCATAGCGGTAAACAATCCGGAGCCTTTTGCGATCAGAGTGCCGCCAATACTTACGAAGATAGACTGGAAGCCCATAACCCTTGATTTTTCAATGCCTGTAAAATAATCGGATATCAGTGATGAACTTACAACCACCACCAGGGAAAGACCTGCGCCAATCACGATGCTGGCCGCATACAGCATCCACAGCTGAGTGTTCAATACCTGCGGCATCAATCCTCCGATCAGCATCAGCACTGTACCGATAACCGCTATATCACGCTTGGTGATCTTAGGCTCCATAAATGGTTCCAAAAACATCATAGGCAGCGTAGTCAGGTTGATCAATGTAAGTACGATCTGGATTGCCGAATCACTTGCATCCGGGAAGAATTTTCCTACTTCCGCGAGAATCGGGGCCAGAGCGCTGTTGCACGCCATCGTAAGCGACATTACCAGCAGGCCCGCTGCTATCACTTTTTTGTTTTTTCCTTTTTCCATTTTCTCTTCTTCTCCTTTAGATTTTTATCTCTTCCATATGTACTTTCTTTCTTCTCCCCTGAGATATGCCAGAACCTCCTGGGCCATCATCTCTCCTGACCAGTTGTCTACGTCTGTCGTAAGTCCGGCCATATGCGGAGTGCATACTACATTTCGCATAGATAGCAAAGGATGGTTGGCCGGCACCGGCTCCTTCCAATACACGTCTATTGCAGCGCCGGCGATTTCTCCATTTTGCAGCGCCTCAACAAAGTCTTTCTGGTCAATGACTGCTGCCCTTGCCGTATTGATCAGGATGGCAGTAGGCTTCATCTTTGAAAACCAGTCTTTATTTACTATTCCTTTGGTAGCGTCGATAACCGGAAGATGGATGCTGACCATATCGCTTTCTGCGAGCATCGTATCCAGATCCACTGCTCTTGCGCCATCCGCCTCGATTCTTTCCGCCGGCATATAAGGATCGTACGCGAGAATCTCCATTCCAAAGGCTTTTGCACGCACGGCGACTTCCCGTCCGATCGCGCCGTACCCTGCAATTCCAAGCTTCTTTCCATACAGTTCAAAGCCGATGCCATAGTCTGTAAAAGGATGATTCTCATCCAGCGGTCCCCAGATTACATTCTTTACGTCTGGCACATCGTATATATTTTCCATAGGCTCGCCCAAATGCTCGCCTTTCTGCAGCCCGGTCGCGCTAAGCGTAAGTTTTCTGGCCACAGCCAGCATCAGTCCGATGTTGAACTCCGCTACGGCAACCCGGTTTCTTCCCGGCGTATAGGATAATGGAATTCCCGCTGCCTTTAACGCTTCATTATCTACCGTAACCGGCGTTCCTTTTGCCACGCCGATAAATTTCATTCCGGATCCTATCCACTCGCCAAGCGTGTCGGCGCCGGCATTCTCATCTCCCAGCACCACGATCTCATACCCTTTGCATTCCTCGCGGATGGATTCTTCTGTTACATTTCCTTTGCCGTGCTTCAATTCGCCGGCAATGGTAATATCGCAGAATTCTTCAATTTCCTGTCTTCTCTTCTCCGGCAATTGGGTGCACAATACCAATTTCTTCTTCATGACGTCCTCCTTCTATCTTCATTCCTATACTAGCAGCGCGCTGTAATACGCTGTATTTATTGCATCGTAGATTTTTCCTATCTTCTTGCAGTCTCCGATAATATAGTACTCATCCACCAGATCTGCCAATTCATCCACTTTGTCATACGGCGAGGTAAAGCCAAGGGCGCACACTACCGTATCCGCCTCCACCAGCATCTCTTCTCCATTTCTCTCGCAGAGAACGCCTGATGGAACCACTTCTTTTACCTTCGTATCTACATAGCATATGGCAGCCTTTTCTACTTCCGGCATCAGCCCTCCCCGGTAGAAGGAATTGACTTCTTCCGCAATGGCAGCCTTCATCTCGATGATCGTGCATTCCTTTCCTTCGTGGTGGAATCCGATTGCCGCTTCTGCTCCTACCAGGCCGCCTCCCATGATGGCTACTTTTTTGCCCAGCTTTTCCGGGCAGAGTTCTGCCTCAATGGCCATAACCACCTTGTCAGAATCCAGGCCCTTGATTGGCGGGCGCATTTCATTGGATCCGATTGCTACAAAAAGCACATCCGGCTCCGTCTCTTTCACGTAAGCAGGCGTAACTTCCGTATTAAGCCTGACATCGACGCCTGCCCGGCTGACTCTCTTTTCCATCACTTCAATCAACTTGCGGATGTCTTCTTTAAAATATGCCGCTCCTGCGGGGTGAAGGTTTCCGCCTAATTTGTCAGACTTCTCTGCAAGAATGACCTCATGGCCTCTATTGGCTGCAGTGATTGCTGCCTGCATTCCCGCAGGGCCTCCCCCTGCCACCAGGACTTTCTTCTTCTGCCCAGGCGCTTTCTTTGGCAGTTTTGCTGCCAGCTGCTCTCCCATGGTAGGGTTTACCGCGCACTTAACCATCTCCAGCTGGCCTGTAGCGCCAAAGCACTCGTAACACCTCAGGCACGGGGTAATATCATCTGCGCAGCCATCGTATGCCTTCTTCGGCAGATATGGATCTGCAAGGCTTGCCCGCCCCAGCTCCACTACATCCGCCTGTCCGGACTTAATGATTTCTTCCATCTGGGCCGGATCATTCAAAGAGCCTACACAGGCCACGGGCGTCTTCACATGCTTCTTAATCTCTGCAGCCAGATATACATTTACCCCTCTTTTATAGAAGGCGGATGGATGCGTGCGGCAGAACATATCCGGATCTTCGTGGTTTCCGCAGGATACATTGATCAGATCCACTTTGTCGTCGATCATCCTGGCTACTTCGATGCACTCCTCAAGCCCGAGTCCTTTATCGGTCATGTCATCACCGGATATCCTGGCTTCGATCGGGAATCCGGGACCTACTGCATCCCTTACAGCGTCCAGGGCCAGCAGGAAGAATCTTGCCCGGTTTTCAAGGGATCCGCCGAACTCATCTGTGCGTCGGTTCCACACCGGAGACAGGAACTGTGAAAACAGCCATCCATGCGCCGCATGAACCTGTACCATATCGAATCCGGTCTCCTTGCACAGCCTTGCGGCCTTTCCATAGGATTCGATAATCTCATAGATCAAATCTCTTGGCATCTCCTTTACCTCGCCCGCCGGCATGGACATCTCGCTTGGTCCATAGGCGACACTGCAGGTATCTACATCCCCTCCTACGCTGGCGAGTCCTCCGTACATGCCTCCATGGGAGAGCTGTATATTCGCAAAAGCCCCGGCATTATGGATCGCCCTCGCTGCTTCCGTCATTCCCTGGCGTACGCCGAATGCATCCAGCTGGAGCTGCTTATTATGGGACTTTCCCGTAGCAGAGTGCACGATCGCTTCTCCATAAGTAACGACTCCTGCGCCGCCCATCGCCTTCTCTTCCAAGTATGCGATCATCTCCGGCGTAAAGTGCCCATTCAGATCAATCATGCTGGGACTGGTAGGCGCGCAGATAATTCTGTTCTTCATTCTGATATTTCCCACCCTTAATGGAGCAAACAGATGGGGATACTGCTTTCCTTTTCCACACACGCATTTTGTTTCCATATCTTATCTCCTTCCCCGCAATCCCGGCATCTCTATAATGCCTTGCGCAGGATTGCGAGAACATCTTCTTTGGTTACATTCTGTCTGGGGTTGAATCCCAGCACTGGCTCTTTCAGTACGTCGTCCGCAAGCATATTCAGGTCTTTTTCCTCAATTCCCTGCTGGGACAAGGTCTTGATGCCCAGTTCCTTGGTCAGTTTCAGCAGTTCTGCGGACAGCAGATACTTATCCTCTTCTACATTTCCCGTCACCGGCAGATGAATTGCCCGGGCAAGTTCCACCATCTTCTCCGGGCAGCTGTCTGCATTGTACTCCATAACGTATGGAAGCACCGTGGCATTTGCCATGCCATGAGCAAGGTGAAAATGCGCGCTCAGCGTATGCGCGATGCCGTGTACCAGTCCCAGGTTGGCATTAGAGAACCCGAATCCGGCAATGATGCATCCCAGCATCATCTGCTCTCTTGCCTCCATATCCGCGCCGTTCTTTACCGCCCGCGGCAGATATTCATAGAAAATCTGCAGTCCTTTTAGAGAATGGTACTCTGTCAGAGGCGTTGCCATATTGGAAATATAACTTTCTACCGCATGGGTAATGGCATCCATTCCGGTGGCCGCCGTCACAGAAGGAGGCATGGTCTTGGTAAATTCCGGATCGGCGATTACCTTGTCAACTACGATCTTATTGTCTATGATCACATATTTGCAGACTGCCTTGGTATCTGTAAGCGCTACTACATTCGTAATCTCGCTGGAAGTTCCTGCCGTTGTCGGTATCGCGATCAGAGGCAGCACCTGATTCTTTACCAGTCCGATTCCGCCATACTGTCCGATCGGCCCCGGGTTGGTCATCAGTATATTTACCGCCTTTGTCAGGTCAATGCTGCTTCCTCCGCCCACTGCCACAAAGACATCGATCTCTTCTTTCTGCGCCAGCAGCGCTGCCTCTTCCACAACTTCATTGGTGGGATTGGGGATTACGCCGTCAAACACGGTAACCTTCGCGTCGGCTTTTTCTACCTCCGCAAGTACTTTTTCTGCAATGCCTGCCATCTTAACGCCTGCATCGTAGACCACCATCACGCTCTTAGCGCCATATTCCTTTAACATATCGGGTAATTTCTTTACGGCATCTTTGCCAAATACAACATTGCTGCTTACAAAAAATTCTCTGGCCATCTTCTCGTATTCCTCCTGTTTAGACTGCCTGGTCGGCAGCAATCAATTCCTTCATCTTCTTTACCCCTGCCTCCGGCATTGGCTCAAAATTGCCAAGCACCTTCGCGTAGTAAGCCGTTGTTGCCATCTCTTCGGTATAAACGGTGGCTGCCATTGCCGCCTTCATGTCCTTGCCGCAGCAGAACATGCCATGATTCTTGATCAATACGGATCTTCCGTCGCTTCCCAGTGCCTCCACTACTTTGTCTGCCACTTCATCGCTTCCTGGCATGGTAAATGGCACGATTCCTACCGGTACAAATTCGCACTGGGGAGGAGTGATCGGTACAAGCTGCGCGTCATCACCCATTGCCATAATGGTTGCAAACATTCCGTGGGTATGTACCGTTGCCTTGACATCCGGCCTCGCTCTCATAACCGCCGTATGCATCGGCACTTCTGAGGACGGCTTGTATGGCCCGTCCAGCCATTTCCCATTCAGGTCTACGATTGCGATATCCTCTGCCGTCATTCCTTTATATGATATTCCGCTTGGCGTGATCGCCACCACATCATCCTCATCGTCTCTCATAGCAATGTTTCCGGATGTCCCATGGATCAGCCCCTGATCTACCGCGTCTAATATAGCATCCAATACCTGTTTTCTGATTTTTTCATATTTCATAGTGATTACCTCCTTCAATTTCTAATGCAATTTTAATATAGCCATCTTTTCATATCAAACAGCATTTTTCCGTTTTAAAGCGGAAATAATCATCAGAAATATTCCTCTTTTGTCTTGACTTTTCCGGATCTGCTCTCTATTATTGAAAATAATTCATATATCATTTCCTAAATAAGGAGGAAAAATATGACACCTCTTACATTATCGCTCCGGCAGAGGAAGCTGGTTCATTATCTCCAGCTTCAGAGCGCCTATACTACTGGCCAGGAGCTTGCCAGCCAGCTTCAGGTATCTGCCCGGACCATCCGCAATGACATTGCAGAAATCAACCAGATCCTTAATGGCACCGGAATCCGTATCGCTTCCAAGCGAAGCGAAGGCTACCTTCTGGTGTCCAGCAACCAGGACCAGTTAAAAGAATTAAGCCGGACCAGCAGTTCTTTTCTGTCAAGAGATGAGCGTGTAAGGCATATTGCCTTTAGGCTATGCCTTTCCGATGAGCCGGTGAATCTTTACGACCTGGAGGATGAGATGTTTATTAGCCGAACAACGCTGGAGCATGACCTTCATGCACTCCGTGCCGACCATATCCTTCCGGCGCCGCACATTAAGTTCCACCGCCACAAGAACACCATCTCTTTCGAGCCGGACGAGCGGAAGCGAAGGGCGCTTCTGAACAGGCTTTTTACCGAGAACTGGAATTATAACGCCAAAGGCAACGCCTATTATCAGTACCAGTATCTGGATGAGCGGGTGGTCAACCTTATTATGCAGGAGGTCAATTACTATATGACCCAGTACAATATCATGATGGAAGACATCAACATGGTCATACTGGATCTTGCAATCGCCATCATGTATTACCGCGTAACCAGCGGGCACGAGCTGACAGCTCCACGGGAGATACAATACCAGGATTCTACCGCCGTCCACGCTGTAGAAGATCTCCTGGATTCTCTGGAGGAGAAGCTGTCCTGCCATTTTCCTTCCATCGAGCGCGAGGATATCTATCTTCATGTGTCCTGCAGCCGGATGCTGGATGCAGGTAAATTGAATTTCGCCACGGTTGAAGCCTTTTTCGAAAAGGAGATTATCGCCCTGGCGGATACTTATATCCAAAGGATTGCGGACACTTACTGCCTGGACTTTTCAGACAATGAAGACTTCTATATAACCTTGCTGCAGTACCTGCGTTACCTGTCCCTGCCGGTCCATTATTTTAATTCGATACAGACCCAGTCAGATATCGCTCGTTCCCGGCTGCTGATTGAATTCGAGATAGCATTTTCCATCCAGTCTCTTGCCTTGGATTTTTATGGCAATTATCTGGATGATACGGAACTGCTTTATCTTGCCTTCTGTATCTCGGGCGCGCTGGCTTATAAAAACCGGACGTCTCCCAGGCTTAAGACCGTCATCATGTGCCAATTGAATCTGTCCTCCTCCTGGGATTTAAAACATAGGATTCTGAGCAAGTTCAAGGATTACATTGATCTGAGCGCCCTTCTGCCTGTATATGTAAAAGATAACTACGACTTCACAAAGGTGGATCTTATCATTACCACGGCCAACAAGGAGATCACCCGCGAGCCCAACTGCAAGACTCTGCTGATTACGCCTTTCCTGACTCAGGCAGATCAGGAAAAACTGGAAAACCACATTGTAAAGACGCAGATCAACCGTCTCTACAATACCTCTCTGCCTTCTATCCAGGAGTTGTTCCAGGAGGCATTCTGGCATGAAAAGGTAGTCGCTGATGACCGTTTCTCCGTGATAGAAATGCTGGCGAAGGACTTCATCAGCCGGGGCTATGTTTCCGGAAACTATCTGGCCGACATCCTCCGGAGGGAATCCATCCTGACTTTTGCCTTCCAGCCCAGTATCGTGCTGATGTATTCGCTAGAGCCAAGTACAAAGACTTGCCTGTCCATCGCTACGCTTGATCATCGTATCAAATGGAATTCCTACAAGATCCGTACCGTGATCATGGCCGCTATCCGTCCGGAAGACATCACCATAGTCTTTCGGCTGATCAACGAACTGTACTACGAAGGGTTCAGCCCGGATGAGACGCGGTTCTTAAAAACCAGGGAAGAACTTATTGATTTCTTCCGGAGATTTGCATAAAAAAGCAGAGCATGGCCAGATCGGTCATGCTCTTATTCATACAGATTATCTTGTCATTAATTCCGGATGCTTCAGTTTATCCCACTTGCCTTCTTCCGTCTTTGCGACGATCAGGATATTGATCAGGAACAAGCAGAGATATACAATATACGCGCCCGTCAGGCTTCCCGTCACCTTCATCACTACCGCGTTTACGACGAAATTCAGGCACCCGATGCAGTAGTTGATAGGAAAGATGACTCCATTGACCTTTGGATAATCCAGTACTCCAAAGATCGATGCCGGGAAGGACAGAGACATATTCGTACTTCCTCCCAGGGAAAATCCCACGATAAATATGGAGATGTATACAAAAGGCAGCCAGTAAGATGCCAGGAGATTAAAGAGTATCCCCAGTGCAAAGATACCGCAGTATATCATGCAGGCTTTTTTTGTCCCAAGCTTCGTGTCGATGTAGCCGATCGCGTAACTTCCTACGATTCCTACCAGTCCCGCCACCGTCATCGCAGATATGGCGACTCCGTTGGATAGCCCAAGGGCGGTATTACGCGGCACGAATTGGGTAATGATCCCCAGAAGGCCCAGGGTAATGAATCCCGGCACTACTGCCGCCAGCCATACTTCCTTGCATCTGAGCATCTTCGGTATCGTCCAGTCGCTGACATAGTCTTCATGATCCGTCAGATTCTTATATTCCGCTTCGTAGACTTCTTTGGTCACGTTATCCGGATACATGCCTGCTTCAATCGGATCATCTCTCAACGTCGCATAGGCAAATATTCCCAGCGCGATGGCCGCTGCGGCAAACACGGAAAGGCTTGTCTTATATTCTGCCATCGTCAGCAACACTGTCATGATCGGCGCCAGTACCGCAGTGCCGATATTCGCGCCAATGGTACTGATTCCATTGACGACTCCCCGTTTCTTGGGGAACCAGTCGGACTGCATCGGTCCGGTGCAAAGATAAAAGCACCCCTGTCCGCAGCTTACCATGATGCATTGTGATAACCCATACATTACAATATTCGTCGCCCTCAAAAACAGGAAGTAAAATGTGAGCCCAAATATAATGAACAATGCGGCGCTTACCTTTCTGCCGCCAAAACGGTCCCGGAACTTGGCAATTACGAGCATCATCGCAACGCCTACGAAGCCCGCCACGGTTCCCATGCTCAGGCATAGTTCGTAATCAAGTCCCGCCCCTTCGGCAATGGCCGGCAATGCAATGTTCAGACCATCGTTGACTCCTGCGTTCGTTACCAGCATCGCGAGAATTGCAAAAATCATTAGATTCCAGCCTTTGCCCAGGCGGAAGCTTTCTCTAATCGTTAACTTCTTATCCATACCTCTCTTCTCCCAGCTTCTACTTATTATTAAGCATAATCAAATCGTTGGTTATATCGATGCACCATTTTTCAACTGCCAACTTTTATAATAACAATGTACAACTGAGACGTATTTTCCTTCAACTATACTTTTTCCGTTTTGTTAAGGAAAAAAGAAGTTAACACTCATTGCCTGCCTATATCTCCCGGGTGTATTTCCCCAGCCACTCCTTTTCCTTGCTATTCAGATAAGGAGACACCTTTTTATATACAGCCTTATGATACTTATTCAGCATCTTTCTCTCTTCTCTGGACATCAATTCCGGATTGATCGCGTCCAGATCTATGGGTACATAGGTAAGAGGTTCAAAACACATGAACTGTCCATATTCATTCTCCTCCCACTCGCGTACCAGAAGTTCATTTTCAAGCCGGATGCCATGCGACCCTTCAATATAGATACCCGGCTCATCCGTTATGATCATGCCTTCCTCAAAAGGCTGCGTCTCGCCGGCCCGGTACTGCCAGCGGAAACTTGCCGGCCCTTCATGAATATTCAGGAGGTATCCAACGCCATGTCCAGTTCCGTGATTGTAATCAAGCCCCCTGTCCCAGAATGGCTTGCGTGCGATCACGTCCAAGTTCATGCCGCTGCATCCCTTCCGGAATCTTGCATTTGCCAGCTGCAGATTGCTGATCGCGACTATGGTAAAATGATCCTTCATAATCTGCGGGATCTTGCCAAGGGCATAAGTCCTGGTAATGTCCGTAGAGCCTTCATAGAACCCCGCTCCCGTATCTGTCAGGAACAGATATCCTTTCTTAAGTTCTACATCCGTATCCGGCGATGAGGAATAATGTACGATTGCCGCATGCTCTCCAAAGGAACAGATGGGCTCGAAGCTTGGCCGGATAAAATTCCCCATCTCTTTGCGGAACTCATCTAATTTTTCCGAGGCGCTCATTTCGGTAATTCTGCTCTTACCCACATTCTCTTTCAGCCATTTCATGAACCGGACATGTGCCACGCTGTCCTTGATCTGTGCTTGGCGAATATTTTCGATCTCCACCGGATTCTTGATCGCCTTAAACAAGATCTCCGGGTTTCTCTCCTCAATCCTCACCACATCCTTAGGGATGCTCCGATACAGCGCATAGTTTAGTCTGTCCGGATCAATCATCAGCCGGTCTTCCGATGACAGGCCGCAGACATCCATGTATATGGCATTGTAGGAATGAAGGATGACGCCATCCTTGGCAAGCTTGTCCTTAATTTCCTCATCTAATTTCTTCTCATCAATATACAGATGCATATAATTCATGCTGATAATGGCATAGGACAGAACCAAGGGAAAGAATTCGATATCATTTCCCCTTATATTAAGCGTCCAGCAGATATCGTCCAGGGTTGTCAGCAGATGCATCGTGGCTCCTTGCTCCTCCATCACCGATCGGATACGCTTAAGCTTGCTGGCCGTAGATTCCCCCGCATATTTTTCTTCCAGTATGAATACCGGCTCTTCTGAAATCCCTGGCCTATCCGTCCATATCTTGTCAATCAAATCATATCGGAAGACCACTCTGCCCTTCTTCCTTCTGGCGATTGCTTCATATCGGCATCCTTCCCCCATAGATACCGTCCGTCCGTCAAATCCAATCGCTCCTCCCTCCGGAAGCGCTTCCTCCAGGTATTCTTCTATCGTCGGCGTATCCGGATGGCCCATCTTCATCAATTCCACATGGCTGTCTGCAAGTTCCCCGGCTGCCTGGATAAAGTACCGCCCATCCGTCCAAAGCCTCGCTTCACGCCTGGTGATAACCGCAGTACCGGCAGAACCAGTAAAGCCCGTAATAAATTTTCTCGCTTTAAAGTATTCTCCTACATACTCGCTTTGATGGAAGTCAGAAGTCGGAACTACATATATGTCAATATCTTTTTCTTCCATGTGGCGCCGCAATTCCAAAATTCTCTCGTCTACATTCATATTCGTCCATCCCCCGTTTAATAAGTCACTACTATTATACGGTATCTAGTATAAACTTTCTACTATCTTATTATACTGTTGTACTTATTTCTCCTCCTCACGGCTCTGTATTCTATATAAGCCATAAAATACTCTTTTATGCATATTGCAATCTCCCTTTCTGCTTACTATAATGGAAATAAACAATCCTACGCTTCTGTACATCTAAAAATATACTAAGGAGGACTTTTTATGGAGACAAATAAAAAAATCCCCGACTGCCCGGTGGAAATGACGCTGCAGTTAATCGGAGACAAATGGAAGGTCCTGATCATCCGGGACCTGATGTCCGGAACCAAGAGATTCAATGAGTTAATGCGCTCTGTCAGCGGCATCACGCAAAAAGTGCTGACCAGCCACTTAAGAGCCATGGAGCGGGATGGACTGGTTAACCGAAAGGTATATCCGGAAGTTCCGCCCAAGGTTGAGTATTCCCTCACCGATACCGGGCGAAGCCTGAAGCCGATTCTGGATTCCATGTGTGCCTGGGGAACTGATTATAAGAATACGCTGGAATAAAATAGTTTCAAACCAAGTAGCAAGCACAAAAAAACCGCCGTCCCCGGAGTACCAAAATGCTCCAAAAACAGCGATCTTTAAATGCGCGATCAGGGGCTCGAACCCTGGACACCCTGATTAAGAGTCAGGTGCTCTGCCAACTGAGCTAATCGCGCAGGCTTGTTTTGCGTTGCTGCGTTTTCTGTAACGCAAGATGTATTATATAATATACTTTTCTAAAATGCAAGTGTTTTTTTATATTTTTTTCATATTTTCTTTACTTCCTTCATATATTAGTGGGGGAGGTATTTATATGAATCGCTTGTGGAAGTTTATTGAAAAGAAGGACATGCCTTATATCATTGCGGTAGCCGTGCTGGGCACGCTGAATCATTTCCTATATGAATTATCCGGCGGTGCGGCCATCTTTGCCTTGTTCTGCCCGGTTAACGAATCTACTTGGGAGCACCTGAAACTGCTTTTCTTTCCCTATCTCTTTGCGAGCATCTGGCAATATATAAATTCTAAGCCCAGATCTGGGATTATCAGTTTCTTTTATCACAGGCTCCTTGCCGTATTGTGCGGCATGGCTTCTGTTATTACGCTTTTCTATACTTATACCGGAGTCGTTGGGCGCCATTTTCTGATTATTGATATCCTGATCTTCTTATTTGGCGTACTGTTCTCCTTTTATGTGGCGTCGGCATGTTCCAGGAAAAGACCTCGCAGGCCATCCCAGACTATCGTATTCTCATCCTGGGTCATCCTTTCCCTGTGCTTTTTCGCCTTCACCTGCTTCCCACCGAACATTCCTCTTTTCTTTCCCCCGCAATAAAATAATGGATCTATGTCAAAAGGCCGTCATACATCTTAATGCATTTTCCCGTTAATTATAGTATAATCATGTTATCACATTACAGGAAAGGAGCATTAAAATTATGGCAAATGAACCCGTTAACTGCAAGATTGAACATCATGCCATTCTATTTGCATATCTGGCCAAGCGCGCCATAGAAATCTGTGGAGAAGAAGGAAAAGAAGCCATACTTGCTGGCATGACTACATATGGAAATGAAAGAGGCCAGCGAATGGCAGCCAATGCGCTGGCACATGGCGACGAGCTTAACACGATGACAAACCAGGCATATGGCGAATGGAAGCCGGATTACGATGGACAGATGGAATTCGGACAGCTGCGTACAGAGCCTACCTTGCAGACCTACATTTCCAAATGCGCCTGGTGCGACGCATGGAAAAAACACGGTCTAACAGAATTCGGTAAATTATATTGTGTCAATGTTGACAATGCAGTTTACCAAGGATTTCGATCAGATTTTGTATGCACCCCAACCACCACTTCCATGAGCTGGGGAGGGGAACGTTGCGAATTCGACTGGGGCTATCCGCTTTCTCCCGAGGAAGTATCTGCCCTGGCAGAAAAGAAAAAAGAACTGGGAACTTCCTGTATGAAAGATTTCAACTTCCATACAGCGCATCTTAAATCCACCATCTGCCAGGCTTTGATTCAGAGGCTGGGCGACGATGGGGAAAAAGCGGTGGAACTTGCTCTAAAGGACTATACAGATACCTTCGGCCAGGAATATCTGGATGTTCTGGAAGGCATCTTCCCGGAAACCGAATGATCAACCAAGGAGGCATACCATGAACACCTTAGAGAATCAGGAAAATATAATTGCAGCCTGGCTAAAGTCCCACGAAGCGGAACTTATCCAGACTGCCGATTATATCTTCCACCACCCGGAACTGGCATACCAGGAAACGCTGTCTTCCAAATGCCTCGCTGATCTGCTGGAACGGAATGGATTTACGATTTCCCGCAAAACAGCTGGAATCGACACGGCATTTACCGCTGAATGGGGAAGCGGAAAGCCCGTCATCGGCTTCCTGGCGGAATATGACGCTCTGGCAGAATTAGGCCATGCCTGCGGGCATAACCTTCTTGGAACCGGAGCGGCGGCCGCTGCCTGCGCATTAAAGGAAGATATGCAGGCCAGTCACACGGCCGGGACTATCCGCGTATATGGATGTCCTGCGGAAGAAATTATGTCCGGGAAGATTATCATGAACAGGCAGGGCATATTCGATGACCTGGACGTTGCTGTCACCTGGCATCCTTTTGACAGCAACCGGGTGAGCAACGACATCTGGCAGTCCCAGGACATCAAGAACTATATCTTCCATGGGGTCAGCGCTCACGCTTCCAAATCCCCTGAAAATGGCAGAAGCGCCTTGGATGCGGCTGAACTTATGAATATTGGCGTCAACTATCTGCGGGAGCACGTTGCAGATGATGTTCGCATGCACTATGCCTATATCGACAACGGCCTGCCCGCCAACGTGGTGCCGGATTTTGCAAAGACCAACTACTTTATACGCTCCAGCAAGCGGGCACGCACGGAAGATGCCAGCAGACGCGTGGACGACTGTGCTCGGGGCGCTGCTATGATGACCGGCACCAGTGTGGAGATCGAACTGGTTGGCAGCTGTAAGGAAATGAAAGTAAACCGGGTTCTTGCCGAACTTTACTATGATGCCATGACAAGAATACCCGTCCCTGAATATACTCAGGAAGAATTGGATTTTGCGGCAGACATTACCCGGGAAGCCGGCCTCGCCAGCCGTGGTACTTACTTCGCAGGGCTGGAGCCATTAGAAGATGCGCCCGTACCAATCTCTATTGGAACCGACGCTTCAGAAGTCAGCCACACGGTACCGCTGATCACCATCAGTGCCGCCACCATGTGCAAGGGCACGCCCCTTCACCACTGGGCTGCCGCCAAACAGGCAGGCATGAGCATCGGCCAAAAAGGAATGTTTTATGCTGCCAGGTGCATGGCAGAAGGCACAAAATTATTGCTTGAGAAACCAGAATATTTACACAAGGTGTGGGAATGTCATAAAATTGACACGTAACAATATTCACTTTTACACGTAACATTTTTCAATTTTGCTACGTGCACTTTTCACTTTTACACGTAACATTTTTCAATTTTGTTACGTGTCCCGTTAATCATTTAACATAAGGAGGAAGAATATGATTACTAAAAAAATCGGAATTATCGGATGCGGCAATATGGGAGGCGCCATTCTCTATGGAGCGCTGGAAAGCGGGGTCCTTCCAAAGGAGAGCGTCTATGTCTATGACATTAACCCTGTCATGATGGAAAAGGCCAAGGGATGGGGCGTAAACCTGGCAAAGGATGATGAGGAAGTATGCAGCAGCGCTGACATCGTGCTTCTGGCAGTAAAGCCGCAAAATGCCGCAGAAGCGCTGGCACAGTGCAAGAAGGCATTGGAGGGCAAGGCCATGATGTCTATCGTCGCTGGAGTTACTGTTGAACGTCTGCAGGACATGATCGACGGTGCTACCAGAATCCTGCGTATCATGCCAAATACTCCTGCAATGGTATTCGAAGGAGCCTTTGCACTCTGCTCTGACAATGATTTCAACGCAGACGAGCTGGAGGCTGCAAAGGCAATCTATGAGTCCATTGGCATCGTAGAACTTGTGCCGGAACACTTAATCGATGCCGTATGCGGACTTAGCGGCGGAGGGCCTGCCTATGCAGCCATGTTCATCGAGGCTATGGCTGACGGTGGCGTAAAGCAGGGGCTCCCCAGGGCTACAGCTTACCGCCTGGCTGCCCAGACCTGCCTTGGAACTGCCAAGATGATTCTGGAAAAAGGCATCCATCCAGGCGAACTGAAAGATATGGTGACATCTCCTGGCGGCACGACGATTGAAGGCTGCGAAGCCTTGGAAAAGGGCGGTATGAGGGCAGCTGTTATCGAATGCATCAACGCCGGAGCCGAGAAGTCAAGGAAATTGTAGACTAAGAAACTTTTTAGTGTACATATATGATTTAGGTCACATTCTGCAATTACATATCATAGGAAAAATATCAGAAGAGAAACATCATAAAAGGAAGCGTTCCCCGGGCGGCACCGAACTGCCTGCCCACAAACGCTTCCTTTCTATTTACCCTTTAACTAATACTCATCATCCACCCGCAGACGTCCTGCAATGATGTGAAATATCACCGCCACGCCAATCAGGCATGCAGCCGCTGCCTTTCCCGACGTGGTTGCCACAGTTGCCAGGATCCTTCCCAGAAATGGAATGGATAACGCTACCTTGCCCAGTAATTCGTCATAATCGACAGGCATAGGATCCTTCTTTTCATTGGCATCGCCTTTTGTGATAAATTTACCGGATACAGTCTGGTTCTTCACCACCCGGTGGGTGACGATCGCGCCGCTATCCGTACCCCTGTAAAATGCGATGACATCTTCCTTCTTTACCTCTTTTGGAGGAATCTCTTTCGTATAGATCAGGCTTCCTGTGGGAATCGCCGGCTCCATGCTTCCACTGATGACCGTATATATATCATAGCCGAACAGCCTGGGGACTGTAATCGGAATGCATAGTACGATAACCAGGATCAAAAGTACCGTTCCACCGATACTGAATATCTTCGCCAGAGTGTTCCTATGTTTTCCTGACGCTGTGCGTCTCTTTTTTCGTTTTCCCATTTTCCTTATGAGTCTGTCTTATGCTTTTTCTTGAAATATACGTAGGTCCCTATCAAGGCTCCCAGAGCGATCACCGCAACCACGATTCCCAGAACGATCGGTACCGGGCTGGTATTCCTTACGGTATCAGAATCTGAGGCATCAATATTGGCCTTCGGCGTATCTTCGTCATCCAGATCAACCGTTGCCTGCGGCACTCCTCCATCCGGATTCTCTACCGTCGGCGTCTCAACAGTTCCCGCTGCTGTCGCTGTACCGGCCCCTGCTGTCCCTGCGCCACCACCTGCCGTTGTACCTGGCGTAGCCGTTGTACCTGGCGTGCCCGTATCCGTACCGCCTTCCGTTCCTTCACCGCCTGCAGCAGGCTGCTGGACGCTTGACTGCGTATATGTAAATGTAAATACATTGTCCGCCTCATTTTTACCAAGCGTCTTTGTCAGGTTATAGGCATCAGGACGATATCCTTCAATATATTGATAGGCTATCACCGGCTTGTCGCCCACGGCCCCGTAATAGGTACGGCTAGGGGCAAGTTCATTCCCGCCGCCGTCCTGATAATTGACCGTATAAGATACCATATCGCCTTGGATGCCATAAGCAACCACATATTCTGCATCCTTCGTCACCGTAAATGCAGAGTCCGCAACCGTATTGTTGTCGCGGCCGCTTTCACGGACGCCCTTTATATAGTACTTATCGCCGTTTTTCAGATCAACCATTCCGGCAGTTGCATCCAGCACCACCACATCTCCGGCTCTCAGTCCGGTAATCCTGATGGCATCCCCGCCTGATATCTGGGCTGAGCCGCCGATTACGTGTACGCCGCCGGTTCCATTAAAGGTTCCCTGGTTCCCTGCAAATAGCGTTACCGTATAGGTATATTCCTTCTCATTTCCTCCTTCAGCCGCAAATGCAGTCTGAACGGTCATACACAGCAGAAGTGCCATGATCAGAAGGCCTTTTCGTAATCTCCCGCATGATCTCATACTTACTCTCATACTTATTCGGCCCCCTTTCCATTCCCATATCCGCCATGTGCTTCTGATGCCTGCTCATCCTTCTGGTCTCTCATTCGCTTGAGTACAAGAAGCAGAATCATCAGTCCCAGCGCAAGCGCTGCCAGAGATATGTAAAGCATTATGCTGGAATCATCGCCAGTCTTCACGGTCTTCGCCTTCTTGCCCGGAGTACCCGTCGCAGGTGGCGCGCCTGCCGCTTTCTCAGCGGCGAATTTCATCTGCAGTTTTGCCAATGTATTCTGGTAATCATTTCCGTGCGTCTCTCCCTCCAGAGATACTTTCAGGACAATCTTTGCTGATTTCCCTCCTGATATCCGATCCAGATAGAAGAATTCCTCCAATGAACTCGTTGCCTGATGAAGACCTTTCCCGCCTTTGCTGTCGCCCTCGCCTCCGATGGACTCACTACTATAAAGTAATGTAGATTCACCTCTCGGATTTACATAGTTAAGGATGTAGGAGTAAGCTCCGCCATTCGCGCTATTATCGCTGTCTTCCAGGCTTTGCAGTACCTCGTTGGCCATGTACCAGTCTGTATCTGCATGATAAGTATTCTCCAAAGTCAGCGTAATCTCTATGGAATCGCCTGGCTGTAGTTTATATACCGCCTCATCAATATCAGAACTTTTGAACGTGCTGTCCATCTTGTCTCCGTCAAAACTTACTTTCCATCCATCCTTGCCTTTAAAATCCTCTGCGGATACGCTCATAGGGATGGCAGCAAGCATGACCAGCATCAGAACAAAACGAATGATTTTCTTTCTCATGTCTCTCTCCTCCCTACTGCAGGCTTATAGTCCCGTCAGAAGCCACATTTACGTCAATACCCCACGCGCTTTTGATAGCATCCTTCGCATTATGCGTCTGAACCGCATCCACTTCTGCTTCCAGATTAAAATTCACGCCGTCATAGTTAAATGTAGTGGTAATCACCGTGTGACCATCTTCAATCCGGGTTTCCTCGGTTACCTTATTTGCCACCGCATCGTCAATCCGAATGCTGTCTGCAAATGCAGGTGCCATCTCTCCGCTCTTTAACACCCTTGGATAATATAGCATGATGCGTTCTTCTGTGGAATTATTCTTATCATTTATCCATCCGTTTCCCGTCATCCCAAGATCAATTAATTTTGGCGACAGAGATGTTACCTTGTTTCCATCTTTATCTGTCCAACTCTTCACTATGCTTACCCGAACATACTCATCGATTGCACCACTGTTTCTTACGGTTAGTTTTTCATCATACTTCTTCCCAAGGGCAACCTTTTCTTCTTTCCCAAGCATATCCTTAAGAAGTTCTCCTTGACTTTCCTTCCACGCATCCCCGCTTCCAGCATAATCCCTGGAACTAATGTCCTTACCGTTCTCCACCAGCGTTACGCCGATGTGGGATACTTCCAGCTGGGCCGTATAATTATCGCTGAAATAGGTAAGCGCTGCCCTTGTACTCCCTAGCGCGCTGGCTGCCAGCAGAATGACTGCCAGCGCCAATAACGCCATCGTCGTCTTATGGTTACTGCGGGAGGTCCTCTTCTTATTGTTCATTCATTATTCCCCCTCTCCGCCAATATCTGTTGTTGTATCGATAATCTTGCTCCAGTCTGCATAAGGAGTGCCATCATCTTTATAAAGCACTTGCGTGCACTCCTGGATTACCACGACGTTAAAACTATCCTTCAGGTCTTCCGGTATTGTAATCTCTGCCAGAAGTTCCTTTGTCATCCCTCCTGCCGGAAGAATGTCGTTATAGTACCAATAGCCGTCGCTGTCTCTTTCTTCCCATGCTCCGGCCTCTCCGGAGAACTGAACCGTAAACTGGCTTCCGCAGAATACCTTTACACGCACAAAGCATTCATTTTCTCCCGTATTCTGAATCTGAATATGCTTGGTCCAATTGTCAAATTCCTCTACAATATCCGTCTTCGATCCGATAGATATAGTATGGGATCCGCTAGCCGTCGCATAAGTTGTAAAATATGCGATGGCGCTGTGTATCGTCATGCTTCCGGCCAGAGCAACTGCAACGGCTGTCAGCCAGACTGTTTTCTTTTTTAAGAATTTTCTCATTGCTTCCAGCCTCCCTTACTTCTGCGTCCAATTCCAGTCATCGCCTTCTTCCTGCGGCGGATCAAAATGATTCACCACTCCTGTGCCTGGAATCAGCCTGTCGTCATACTTATTATTAAATGATACGGTTGCTGCCACTGCCTGGCCGGCATCCACCAACTGCTGTGCTACGATAGTCGTTTCCTGGACTACCTCCCCTTCCGGCTTATAGCTCGCCCCGCTGTATACCTCTGTAACGGTAACTTGCGCGCCTACCGGAATCTTCTCGACAACTACGGATTGTGTTCCCGCCCCATTGTACCGGATACGTTCCACCGTGCTGCGCACCGTCTCTCCATTCTTGACTGCCTCCACCTGGAACACAAAATCAACGCTTCCCAAAGACTCATTATAATTGCTTAAAGTCTTTTCAATGATCAGGCTTCCATACTGCTCTTCACGCTCTGCTTTCAGCCCGATAACCGGGTCATAGAGCCATTCGTCAGTGCCTCCCTGGGCATACAGGTTGCCGGGCAGCGCCGTCAGATACGGCGTAAATGTATACTTATAAGAATAGTCCTGGTTAAACGTTTCCTCGGGCACCACCAGATACATGCCTGTTGCAAGATTTCCGACGCTTCCTGTCCCGCCAGCAACGAATATCTCTTCTGTCTTTTGCGTTTCATCGGTAATCTTTCCATATGCCGCCTCTGCCATGTCAAGCCACTCCTGCGCAGTCGTGGAAGCGCTGATGCCACCAAGCCCCAGGCCCTGGAATCCTTCCAGTTCCGTATATCTACCGGATGCATCCACGTCAGCCACCTTATAGAGCGCTACCGGAATCGTCATCTGCCCAAGGTCTTCTTTGAAATCCCCTGCGGTAGACTCTGTATCCACCTTTACTGTCAGGCTGCACAGTCTGCCCGTCTCAATCCGGTCCGCTGCCTGTGTATTCACCAAGGTCAATACCGGAAGGGCCAATGCACAGATGAGCGCGACTGCGCTTCCCTTTTTCATAATCTTTCCTAGTTTCACTTCTTACCCTCCTCCGAATCTTTTCTAGCCTGCTTTCTATGAGGCTTGAACAGATGTTTCATCAGTATGATCACGATCGCGGTCACTGCCAAGCCAAGTAACAAGAATAACATATAGTAGTTCTGAATCGCCTGTACCATGGAGTCTGTCAGGCTACTTTCTAGTTCTTCCCCATCGTAAGGAATCCTGTGGCCTCTCACTAGAAGCCGGTGCGTGTTTACGCCATACGGCGTACAGGTAAATAAAGTTACATAATCCTGGCCCTCTTCAATCTGAAGGGCTTGCTCCAGCGTCTCGTGGTCATCCTTATCAACCATTGAAAGAATCTGGTCTACTTCATATGCAAAATTCTTATCCAGAATATGAAGATAAAATCTGTCTCCCTTCTTCATCTGGTCGATATCTGTAAATAGTTTTGCCGATGGAAGCCCTCTGTGAGCAGAGAGAACGCTATGCGTACTCTTGCCGCCCATTGGAAGTTTTGTGCCGTTCAGGTGTCCGACGCCTGTCTGCAATACCTCGTCGGAGGTTCCATGGTAAATAGAGAGCTCTACGTTAATCTTGGGAATCGAAAGATATCCCATAATTCCATTGCCACCTACATTCAGGACTTTCCAATATTCTGTGTCTTTGATGTCATTCAGATCGGACTGCGTGCTGAAGACATCGCCAAAGATATTATTAAGGTCAAAAGAATTGTTAAAATTTTCGGCGGCCTTCCACGCCTTATCAAAATCTTCCGGCGTCATATTGCTGACCGCTTTATCATAGTTTGTGATCAGCTGCTGCTGCCTGTAAGTATTCCATTGATTGGAGACAGTCGGATATATGAGAACTGCGAATCCGATCAGGAACAATAATCCAAATATAAATGTCGTTATCTTACGCTTCATGCTTCTTTTTACGCTCCCTCACATACATTCCTCCTATCAATGCTGCCGTAAGCAGCAATCCTATAACTACCCAGAGAATGTAATTCGTTTCCAGGCTGATAGAAGAATCTTTCTCACTACTATAAGCCTCTTTATACGGAACCCTGTGACCTCTTACCAGAAGCCTCTCTGTGTTGACTCCATACGGCGTGCAGGTCAAAAGCGTCATCAGATCCCTGCCTTTTTCCACATTCAAATCCGACGTATCCTCAGGCTTCACGATACTAATCCTATCAACTTCATAGCAGAGGATGTCATCCAGAACATAAATCATAAAGTGATTGCCCTTCTTCATCTTATCCAGATCTGTAAATAGTATTGCGCTGGGAAGGCCTCTATGTGCGGAGATCACGCTGTGGGTGCTCTTCCCTCCTATCGGAAGAGAACTTCCTTCCAGATGCCCCGCCGCATTCTTAAGCACCTCCTCTGTCGTATAATGGTAAATTGGCAATTCCACATCAATCTTTGGAATCTCCACCATCCCCATTATGCCATCGCCTGTAATATTCAGACACGACTCATAGGATCTATCCTTTTCTTCCTTTGCGTCAGCAATGGCAAAAGAATCGGGCAGAATCATTGGAACCAGCGCGCTGTTATAATCCCGCGCGTTCTTCCACTCTTTTTCATAATCAATCTTTCCGTCTTTCTTAAGTTCCGCCACCTTGGCATCATAATTGCTGATAAGCTTTGACTGCCTGTATGTATTCCATTTGTTCGCTATGGTTGGATACAGCAGCAAGGACAGCCCTATGATAAAAACAGCCACGATTATAATGTTCGAATATTTCTTCTTCATATGAGTTCTCCTTGATGCTGTATATATAAAATGCAGGGCGGACGCTTCTCCGCCCTGCAGCCAAATAAACTATTTGTTTTCTTTGCGGCGTGATGCAAAGAACAGTGCTGCTGCGATAATCATGATCAGGCAGCCACCAATTGTGAAGATCGTTGTACCGATACCACCAGTTCCTGGCAGAGCGTTAAGCTTCGTATCCGCCATGGAAGCTGTCGCCTCTACAGTTGCTGTAGCCGGTTTTCCATCTTTTAACTCTAATTTAGCATCAGAATCCGTCGTATTTACGCTGTATCCATTCGGAGCCTTTGTCTCTTTGAAGTAGTAGGTTCCTAAATCCAGGCCCTGAACTTTAACGGTTCCATCCTTGCCTGTAACAATGACCGTTGCTGCATCTTCCGTTCCCCAGCCAGACAGTTTGTTATCCTTGTCAAACTGCGCGAATAGAACTTCTTCTTTCCCAGCATCATTCTTTACTTTCTTATATACTTTGAACTGTGCATCTTCAAGCGTCTTCCCGCCGTCTCCGGTCTTGGTTAATATAATCTGGCCTGTATAAACATCCTCATGATCAGATCCATACTTATCGTTCGGATTATTTTTGTCATTGCCTACTTGAATATCATTTCCAATTTTCGTATCTATCACCGTAACATCATAAGAGATTACAATGCTCTGATTTGCATAGTCATTATTCTGAACTAAGCTTGATAAATCTAATACAAATGAAGACGTGCCATTAGCATTTTTTGTTACATCGGCAGAGTAAGATACCGGCTCTCCTGTTCCAACCTTTACACTCACTGGTAATTTTCCATTAACTACATTATAAGTCGCGCCGCTCAATGTATCCTCGAATACATAGGTCTTGTTCGTATCTGTCTCAGCAATATAAGGTATCGTTGATTTTGCAGTATATGTAACCGTCTTACTGATCTCTGTCACTTTCTCTTTATCTTCTGCAGTCTTATCCACCTTATTTGGCGCTTTTTTTGCATTTATTTCTGTTGTGTCTTCCTTGCCAAATCCTACATAAACTGCCATTGGGCTATATACATAGCCTTCTTCTGTTGCCCTGATCGCATAAACTCCGGCGGAGGTAACTGCACTGCCATTTACAAAAGGCATAAACATATTATTGCTAAGTCCTTTTAACGCTGCAGCAATCTTATCTGCGTCCGCGGCTATTATCTTATCTTTAATGGAATCATCAATTACTGCGTCTGCATCAACATACTTGATCAGGCCGGCAATAATTCTCTGATCATCGTCCCCATTTGCCGCGCCTCCAAATGCGGTTCTGTATGACGCTGCTGCGCCATCTGTAAATTTCCATCCTGTTACCGCTGTATTGTCTGTCTCGATAACCTGCGCAATCGTTAACGTAGCTTTGTCTGCATTCTTAACGGTAACCTTGCTGTTAGCGTCGCCCGGAGCCGCGAAGGTAGTGATCCCCATTCCCAGCACCAGAGCTAATGTCAGAAGCATTGCTAAAACTTTTTTAATCTTGCTCATACTCTTTTCTCCTTTTCTCCATTGGATTTTTAATTTCGAGGCACTGCCTCGCTTTTCTTGTTTTTATATAGAGCCAGCATACCTGCCAAGATCATCAGCAGCGTGCCACCAGCAGTATACCAGAATATTCCCGGGCCTCCGGCCTCCGGAAGGGCGTATACCGGATCATTCTCAAACTGGAAGAATATGGTTGTCGTTCCTTCTTCCCTGTTGCCTTCTATTACTTTGCCATCAGACGTAATGGTCTTTAATGCGCCATTCTTTGTAACTTCTACCATCCAGATGTCCGTGCTTACGGCATAGCCGTCAGGCGCTTTCATCTCCGATAATTGATACATATCTGCAGCAATCTTGCCCGTCAATGCCTGCGTGCAGTCCTCATTGACATACCACTTCACAATGCCAGTTTTATCTGACTTGCCATAGTAAGCCGTGCTGCCAGTAGTCGATTGCAGCTTAAACTGTGCATTGGCCAAAACCAGTTTTGGATCGCTGGAACTTACCTTCTTAATATTCCAGTCTTTTATTACCTTCTCGTTCGTATAGATTGCCTGCCCTAAGATGCCACTCTCATAGTCGGCTTCAGCGATCACATCTTTCCCTGCTTTGTTCAGGCCCATCGTAAACGTTGCAGTTTCCTCTGACTCATTCTTGCTACTCTTGCAGTTTGTTCCCTCGCCTATTGAAAATTCCTTTATGGCATATCCATCAGTAAGAGCCTCGGCAACCAGATATTCGCCACGCGCAAGGTTTTTTAGATCCTCTCCTGCATAAGTTGCTTGCGTGGCATTCGCAGGCACGGTCAAAGTAACTGTCTTATAAACCAATCCATCCTTTTTTATCGTAAATATAAATGTCTGGTCTTTATCGGATGTTTCCGTCAGTTTCTTTGTGATCTGCACTTCTCCGGCAATTACATTTACCACATATTCGCCCTGTGCAATCAGCCGATCCGTATCCGGATTGAGTTCTGTTCCACCGGTCTGCGTTGGTGGAAGGACTCCTCCAAGTTCTGGCATTGCTCCTCGATCAGCCGTAGCATATGGTATAAACTGAATGTTCAGTTCATAGACTTCTACTCTCTCTCCTGCTGTATCAGTTACATGTTCCGCCATATTGCCGCCAGGATTCTCGGACAGTTTATAGGTATATACAAAGTATCCAACCGCTTCATCCGTATTTGGATAAACATATTTGACAGACGGATCCTCGCCTAAAGTAATGGTTCCTTTTTCTTGCAGTTCTGCTTTCTGAGACTCTGTCAGTTCCGGATAACTTGGCTTTCCCGTATCTGTAGCGGTCTTTTGATCAAGTTCTAGAATCTTGAGCGTATCTGCCAGTTCATCAGCAAATCCTTCTGGTTTAATGGAGTCTCCTTTATATACTGTAATCTCCTTATCTTCCATATCCAAGGAAAGAAGTCGTACATTGACGGATGGCTGCGGGAATAATTTTGTCGAATCCTCGCTTATATAGATTCCGGATGCTGCGCCATTCGTAGGTACCATATTGCCGCCAATAAAGTCATCCTTTGCCTTCACCTGAAAACTAGCGCTCCATGGCTGATTGTCAGGATCTGTTGACTCCGCATTTCCGATCACGGCTGCATCCTTTGTCCAGGTGATGGTAGTCGTGCCATCTTGATTCACTTTTACCGTCACGCCGTCCATTGCCTCCAGTTTCTTATTGGACTCCTCCGTCAATTCGAAGCGCGCATCGATCACGTCAACGATCTTTTCTGGACTGATCTTATAAAAATCTCCAATCTGGCCGGCAATATCTTCAAATATCTTTGTCAGGCCATCGGTGTTATCCGTCGTATAAGCGTAGGTTCTGTCACCCTCTGGGCTCGATGCCAGGTAATTCTTAAGAAAGTCCGCAGCCTTCGTCTCGGTCCTGTGGCTTCCGTGATTATTAGTACTATCCTGGCTATGGCCTTCTTCCCACTTAAAACTGCCGCTTAATTTGTATCCAATTGTATATAATTTGGCATATTCCTTAATTTCCTTAGCCTCATTGTTTGCATGATTCGCCACCATGCAGTTGAAACTATTGTTGCCGGAATTATATCCTGGCATTCCATCCGTAAAAAGGAGTGCATACTTGCTGGAATTCGAACGTCCGCTTAATATAGAATTGGCTTCTTCTAACGCGTCGCCCATAGGTGTTCCGCCAGACGCATACTTGTTGCTGATGAAGCGATTGATGGCGTTCACGTTATTACTTGTATCCAGCGTATAAAATCCACTGTCCGTGATCGTCGGATTTGATCCCTCTGATCCCTGATACCATATCACGGCAATCTCGCTGATGGGCGATTTCTCTTTCGTCGTGTTCACAAAGGCTTTTGCCGCATCCTGTATGTCACTCAGTTTCTTGCCATTCTCCTGCATAGAGGAACTTGCGTCCAGCACGAGCACGATACTCGCCGCCTGCGCTGCGATTCCCTCTTCCCTGCCTTTGGTAGATGCTGACAGATCAATCTGGAATATCCGATCCGCTTCATTGACCACGCTGGCGGTTTTATCGCTCTCCAAATTCTTGACTGCTTCTTCCTTCTCCGTGTAGTTGACAATTTTTTGTCCTTCTGTCAGAGTTGTTCCATCAGACTGGTATAGGGCTGCCGTAATACTGCCGTCTTTGCCCCTTTCGACTTTCACCTTCCATTCTGCCGTTTCTCTTACATATCCATCCGCGGGTGCCGTTTCCGTCAACGTATACTCGCCAACCCGCAGGTTCTTAAAGGTAACTTTTCCGTCGCTATACGAAACCGCTTCATAATATATGGAAGAATCCTTATCATTCTTCAGCAGGAATTTTGCGCCAGCTACCGGATTGCCTTTTGAATTTACTTTATCAAAACTAAAATCGCAGAATGCTTTTTCCACCTGTACGACCGGCATTGCATATGTTGCCGTCTGCTGCAAGGATTCCTTATTTTCCTTATATTTAACCGTTGCGGTACTGTTTGAATAGAATCCCTCTTTGCCAGAACTGGTGGAATTTCCTTCCGCATCCGTACCTTCATCTCCAATATGTGGATATTCTCCATGTTCTATAAAGTAATCCGTTGCGGCGTCGGTCGGCTCCACATCAAAACTGATGCTATATGTCGCCCCCTCTTCCAATGCTTCTCCATTTAGGAGGCCGACGGATATCTTCTTTGTCAAGGAATTATAGTTCAGAGTGTAATCACTCTTCCCAAGCGTTGTCGTCCTTCCATCAGCCGTGGTCTTCTTTACCGTTGTTACCGGATTCCCTTCCTGGTCAAAATCATGAAACTGAACGTATTCGCTCAGAGTATCCTCAATAACCACGTTCTGATACGCTGGCGCGACAATTTGATTGATAATCTCCTGAAGCGCGCTTGCCATATTCGTTCCATCTTTGGCGTGGGCATTAATATTCTTGGCTGCAAGTTTATTTGCAAACTCTGTCATTCTTGTGCTGGTCTGGCTCGTCAGATATACCGAATAAATCTCGGCATCCTTTAAATAGCCAGAACCTGCAACTTCATTCACCGCGTTCGTAAGATTAGCACTGCTATAACTCTGTCCGCCGCCCGCTTCATATTCCTCGTATGGATAACGGTAACTTTTTTCATATCGATACGTAGGCTCGCCATCGGACAAGAACACTACGACTTTCTTATTCTCGCTTTCGGCTCTTGGCTCCAACTTCTTATCCGCATTGCGCATTGCCAGCTGCCAGTTGGTTCCTCCCTTTGTTCCCAGGCCTTCTATCTTCTGATTGAATCCACTTTTCCCATTATAGTCGACCCAGTCAGTACTAATATCTTTCCCTGTATAATCATCACTGCTAAAACTGATTGCTGCCACCCGGTTTACAGAATCCGAATCCGGCAATATCGTATCGACAAGAGTCGGAACCGTATTCTTAAGTGTCGGCATCAAGTTGAAATGATTAGCATCCGTCCGGCCGTTATCATTTAAGCCCATGCTTCCAGACTTATCAATTACAAGCAGTACATCTACGCCAGTCTTTTTTCCTCTCTTCCCGGTAACGTCAAGTGTCAGCGTATAATCCTTATTTTTCTCGTTATATTTGATACGCTTATTGTGTTCCGGCGCTCCCAAGCTGTTAACGCTAGTTCTCACAGAGCCGTTTGCATAATCTGTAAGTGATGGCTCATATTCCTGCCATGCAAGTGTAAACGTGGAAAAACTATCTGTAACAAACTCTGCCTTTTTCACCTTGCCGTTGTCTGTTGTTTCCACAGATGCTTTCGATCCGACATCCGCACCCATGTCGACAACCTTCTTTACCTGGCCCTTCCCATTTTCCTCCAGATGCATCACCGTTACGCCCAGGTCTTTCTCTGTTCCTTTCACCTCTTCTGGCATTACATCTTTCTTGTATTCCATCGTGACTTTCACATTGCCGTCTGGCTCGACTTCTTTCCCATCTTCATCAACAAAACTAATATCATAAGCCAGGAATCCTGCAATGCTGTAATTTTCATTCTTCGCCTTGTCCTTCAGTTTTTCTTCTACTTCTTTATACTGATCTTTGGTTTTCTTATCATCCGGAAGGACAGGAATGACCTTAAGTTTTGAATCCGCAGGTATGATGCCTTCTCTATTCGCGCTAACCATTACCGATACATTTTCATCTTCATATTGTAAGGTTGTTGCATCCTCAATGGGACCCGCCGTACCTGATATATCCGTTTTGCCTTCCGTCTCTTCTTCCTTTATCTCTCCTTCGGAAGAATTATTGCCATCCGCCGTCTCTTCTTCTGGTTTTGGCTCTTCCAGGTAGCATCCATAGATCGTGGAGCGTCTGCCCTCCATCTGAATCTTATCTGCCGAGCCATCATCTCTCAAAGCGATCTCAGCAAGATCATAATCGTCAATGTTGTCTATGCTCTGTCCGGCATTCTGCAATTCTGCGATCTTATCTGCCTTCTGCGTGATCTCTATGATTTCAGCCTGCTGATTTCCTGCGATAGAATTGGCTTCATTATAATAGAAGGTTCTTGCTTTCTTTACATCTGCAATCTGGTAATCCTTGGGCTCAAATGTGATCTTGACTTCACGCCCTGGTTCTGTTGGCACGCCATTTATTTTGAAGATAATATGATAGAAGAAGTATTCTCCCAGCATCTGCCCTTCGCCTATGGTCGTTTCCATCAACGCCTTTACTTCTTCAGAAATATTGGTTTCCACCGCTGCAACTTCCATTGAAACTTCGGAGGTGTCTGCCTCGAATGTCCCCTCCTGAAGATTCGCCGTTACGGTGCAGATAACTTCACCGTTCTCATCTTTCACTTCCTGCTTCAGTTCCATTGCATCCTGATGTACTGCCGTTCCATTCTCTATGTTTTCTATCGATGCCGCTGGCTGGCTTTCGCTTGCCTGTGTATCCGGCGCTATCTCCTGCACGGTCGCCCCATTCGTATCGCCGTTGCTCCCTGCATTGCTGTTGTCCGCGGCTTCTGATGCTTCGCTTCCTTGCTGCTCCATTGCGGGTTCTGCTGCCGCCCCTTCTGTCGTATTCACTTTGTCTATCTGACTCGCAGCAATTGGGCTACGTCCGTTAAACGCTACTCCTATAAGCAATACCACTACCACGAAAAACGCGAGCCATCTTTTTAACATTTTCATAACGCGTATTCCTCCAATTCCATCATAATTGCACGTTTTCTCATCTCTTTACCAATGTCTCGTTACCCGACTCGTCGTCTTTATCATTCAACGCTTCGTCTATCAGTTTAATCAGTTCCAGTGCTGACCGGAACGCAACCGTCTTATCCTCATCTACCCAGGTAATCAGTCCCTGCCAGCTGCTATGCTGCCTATGCTGTACGCGGATAATAAAAGTGCCGGCATCTCCATGATTCTCTAATATGTCTTCTTCTCGCATAACCTTTATCATCCTTTCTTCTCGTTCTGTCTTTTTTTCCGATATACGGAATGTCTTGTCATCCGTCCCTGGAAACGGGAATCTCAATCTATCAAAGAAACCTTCCAAATAGATGATCATCTCTTCCATGCATGAGATGTATATTGCCTCTTTGCTGTATGCGTGATAAATCCGGCCAATCGTCTCTCCATTCAGCCGCCTATCCACGCAGAGAATAACTCCGTTCGGAGAACCGATGTAGTATGTTCTTTTCTCCACCATTGTTTCTTCCTTCTATTATTTATTAAGGCGTTCCTAACCAGGCATTTCGTAAACATTTTCCGGCCGCTATGCGCTTTTACCTTTCGTCTATTTTAGCAGTCGCACAGACAAAAGAACCGACAAAAGTACGTGTGAAAAAAGGATTTTTACATAATTATCATTGACTTTAGCATTGTGAACTGATAAATGGATTTGGAATGCTCGTTCTGTTCCCGCTCATTGGAGGGGAAGTTCTTCCGGTGATGGCTGATCCCGGAAGAACTTCAGACGAGTTGCTAAAACCCCAGGTACAGGCTGGGATCGATTGCCACCCCATCTTCTTCCACCTGGAAGTGTAGATGGTTTCCTGTAGAATTGCCTGTCGTGCCCGACAGCCCTATCTGCTGCCCTTTCTCTACTTTCTGTCCTTCTTCAACATATATTTTGTCATGGTGCATGTACTTGGTGACCAGCCCATCCCCATGGTCAATTTCAACCATAAGGCCGGCTGTCCCCATCTCTCCGGCTAATGTTACGGTTCCTGCCGCGGCCGCATAGGTTGGGATATGGTAAGCGCCCGTTCCCATATCAATGCCCTTATGATATGTGCTTGCGCCTGCCTTTGGCGCGCTTCTGGGGCCGAAGCTGCTAGTCAGAGTCGAGCCGGGACAGGGATTTACAAATGTCCCCAAAAGCCCGTCAAACTCATCCAGCGTCATGCGGTCGAGCCTATATAGATCATATTTCTCCATCTGTCCAATCAGGCTCTGACTATACTGAATATCGGTTGCCCAACGGCTGCCCACCTTTATGGCAAATGTATTGGCATCTTCGACACCAAAAGTCAGATCCTTATATACCTCTTTTAATAGTTCCGTTCTATCTTCTATACATTCCGTATAAGTGTTATACACACGGAAGCCGGAAGTAATCATATAAGCGGATCCGTCACTGGCCTGCTCGCCAGTACGCATGTCTACGGTGCCCGCAGGGCCTGTTCCTTTGATTCCAAACAAATTATTATACTGGTATGCCAGATAGGATAAGCCTTTCCCTTCTTCTCCTCCCGGTCCGTACTTGCCAAATCCAGATTCCTGGATAATCTGGGCAATCGTAACAGATGCGGGATAGCCTGTCTCATCCTGGCACTTTAATGCCCCGATTATCATCTCCTGGGTGATGAAGGATGGCATATTGTCTAACGGAATCTCCATGTTATACTTTATCTTCTCCCGGTCATCCAGGAACTTCGCGGAAGGCCTGTAGCTTGCTGTGCTCTTTTCTCCCCCGTTTATCCTTGGCTGTACTTTTATGTTTCCACTTCCTGAAGGGGGTTGCCCGGGCACTTCTGTTCTTGTCCCACCCCCTGGTTCTGCTCCTGTATCCGGCTTTACTGGTTTCGTATCCTGGCCAGGTATCTCCCCTGTACCGGAGCCGCTTCCTTCATTTCCTTCCGTACCGGAGCCGCTTCCCTCATTTCCTTCCGTACCGGAGCCGCTTCCTTCATTTCCTTCCGTACCGGAGCCGCTTCCTTCATCTCCTTCCGTACCGGAGCCGCTTCCTTCATCAGACTGCGCCGGTATATTTTGAGATTCTCCTTGGCTTATACTTCCTGGCTCTTCTTGTGCTGCCTGCGCCACATTCCCTGCATAATTGCCGGGAATCTGGGTTCCGATCAGGCAGACAGTAAGGCCTAGGATGGCTGACACCTTCTGTAATTTCATATATTCTTCATCTCCTCGCCGCTTTATCTTTCAGCATTATCCCATATAAATCTTGATTCTAATGTCATCATAGCAAAGCACTAATCAAAGGAAGAATCAAAAATCAACCAATTAAAAGGAGATTTTGACTTTTTTTATTGATTTCACTTTTCAGGCAGAAAAAAAGCCCCAGCTTCTCGCAATAACGAGGAGCGGAGCATTAAAAATATGCCTTGCACATCTATTATTCAATTTCACAAGTCACGCTGCTTACATAGTATTGAACCCCAGTACGCTGCCTCCCAATCAGAAAATTATTATTGATCCGCTTCTGGATCATGGCACAGTTCTCAATCGTCGTATTAACCAGCAGTACCAGGTACTGGCCTTTTCCATATCGATTGACCGCGTCTCCGTGGCGGATAGATGCACAGATCGCATCGCCCAGGCGGCGGGATAACTGTTCCAGCGGTTCTCCGTCCTTCATGGGGTTTCCTTTGCTGTCAATAATCGTGCATAACATCAGGTAGACGGACTGGCCTCCTCGATCCATCATCCGGGTCACCATGCGGTAGATTCCTTGGAATATAGGATAGGAGCACAGATACCCGCCGTATATATCCGTTCTGGATTCGGCAAGTTCTGTCTGTATCTTGTCAAGCATTCCATAGGGATGCAGCATCTGTTCGCCTAATTGATCCAGCGAATCCATTAACTTCTGCGATGGCCGGATGCCTCTTTCTTTAAAGTAACGGTCAACGGTCTCTGCATATAAACTGCCAGCCTCCTCATATCTGCCCATTCCGATCAGCGCCTCCATAGTAAGACTCTCCCAATCGGAAAACGGCGCAATGCTGGACGCATATGTACCTAACTGCTCTAGTTGCAGGTAGTCCTGCCTGTCCCGGAGTATCTCTGCTGCTTTCTCCACGCATTGGCAGAACTGCTCTCGGTATCTCCTTGCTTCTGCGGCAGCCCACATGACACCGGCGTACATAGATAGGAATTCCCCTGTGTAACAATGGCATGCCTCAAGTAGAATTTGAAGTTTGGCATTTATGTCCTTTTCTTCCTGCGCTTCCTTGTACAGACGGTCGAACTCTGCAGCGTCCTCAACAACCAGTATATCATCGGTCCAATAGAACACGCCCTTTTCCATACGGATATAATTTGCTATTGGAAGACCGGCTTTTCTCAGTTTATTCTTAGCATTATAGATAACACTCTGCATTGTGTGATGGATATTCTTGATATCCCGGTCTCCGAACAGCATCTCTTCCAAACTTTCCCGGCTGACTCCATTTTTCCGGTTATGCAAAAGAATTTGCATCATATACGTAAATTGCGTCTCGCTTACCTTATTTCCCAATACAGATTCCCCGGCATAAATCATGGAAAAACTGCCAAACATCTTTACGTATAATACATTGTCTTTACTTTTATTCTGTTCCATTGGCACATCCCTTTTCAACTATTTTCCAATTGAGGCATCATCTTTGTATACTTTCCTAATGAACAGTATCATTATAACTAATTTACGGGAACGTTGCAATAAGTTGCGTACACCTATCTCCATATAATCAATGATTTTCTGTCAAATGACGCAATTATTGCTTTTTTTGTTTTCTATTCATGTCATTCGGTGCATATTCCTGATGCAGAGTCAAAAAAAGAGACAGTCTTCTGCCTATAGACCGTCTCTTTCATCAATATGCTTCTTATTTGCCCTGCATTTTCTTTATAACCTTCAGCCGCGTGAATTCTTCCCTTTCCTTTTCTTCCAGTGCGTTATTGATCGTATATACCAGATTGCTGTACATAGGGATAGTAATATTTTTAAGCGCATTGGCACGCTTCTGGGTCTTCTTGATGTTCGTCGCCAGCCGGTATGCCGCGTTCTCGACCATCGACAGTTTGATGGTCAGATCCTTTACCTCACGGAATGCCTCACGGACAATATCAATAGACTCATGCGTCGTACTGAATGAGTAGGTCAGGTCATTCTGCTTCGCGTCATACTTCACATATGGTATCTCCGTCCCCATGATACTGCGAGTCTGGATCCGGATGGAATCCTCGATCGGGACGGTAAATGCCAGTTCCTGAACCTTGCTGATTCCATGCTCTATATTGGCTCTCTGCAGGCATGCATAGGCTTTAGTAAAGGTGGTATCGATCTGTTCCTGTATATCTTTGGCCTCATCTATCAGGCTCATTAACTCTTTCAGCAGAATGTTGCGCTTCTTATCCATCAGGTCATATCCCTGGTGGGCAAGGGCAAGCGAATTCTTCGCAAGCATTAAGTTTCCTTTGGTTGGAAATTCCCGGGGATCCATATACCGACTTCCTTTCTGTCAAAATATCGCTTTATCCTTAAGCCTCCTGCGCCTCTTTCGGATAGTACTTATCGATCATCTTCGTATCGATACGGTCCAGTTCCTCTTTTGGTAGTAGTCCTAAAAGTTCCCACCCAAGATCTAGGGTATCCTGAATTGTACGGTTCTCGGTAGGTCCTTGGCCGATATAGCGGTGTTCGAACTCCTCTCCAAACTTCAGATACTGCTTATCGATAGGAGACAATTCATCCTCTCCGATAACAGAAGCCAGATTCCTGGCCTCGCCTACTTTTGCGTAGGCAGAGAAGAGCTGGTTTGCCAGATCCTGGTGGTCCTCCCTCGTGTATCCTTCTCCGATCCCATCCTTCATAAGGCGGGACAGCGACGGAAGAATGCTGATGGGCGGATAGATTGCCTGGCCATGCAGGCTACGATCCAGAACCACCTGGCCTTCCGTAATGTACCCGGTAAGATCAGGAATCGGATGGGTAATGTCGTCATTTGGCATGGTCAGAATCGGAAGCTGGGTCACCGAGCCGTTCGCCCCTTCCACAATTCCCGCACGCTCATATATGGTGGCCAGTTCGCTGTACAGATAGCCCGGATATCCCTTTCTTGACGGAATCTCTCCTTTCGAGGATGACACCTCCCTCATCGCCTCCGCAAATGAAGTCATATCCGTCAGGATGACCAGGATGTGCATATTACACTCGAATGCCAGATACTCGGCAACCGTCAGCGCTACCTTCGGCGTGATCAGACGCTCTACTACCGGGTCATTGGCCAGGTTCAGGAACATGCAGACGTGATCAGACACGCCGCTTTCCTCGAAAGTCTTCTGGAAGAACTCGGCGACATCATGTTTTACGCCCATCGCTCCGAATACCACCGCGAACTCTCCTTCCGCATTGTCTCCCAGCGATGCCTGCTTTACTATCTGCGCGGCAAGCTGGTCATGAGGAAGGCCATTTCCAGAGAATATTGGCAGTTTCTGACCACGGATCAATGTCGTCAGCCCATCAATCGCGGATATGCCCGTACGGATATAGTTCCTCGGATATTCCCGACGAACCGGATTCAGAGGGAGCCCGTTTACATCCCGCCTGTCCGTCGAGGTAATCGGTCCCAGCCCGTCAATCGGCTCCCCGATTCCGTTAAACGTACGCCCCAGCATATCCGGCGATACCGCAACTTCCATCGGATGCCCGGTCAGTTTCGTATGAGTATTGGTAAGAGACATATTCTCCGTCCCTTCAAATACCTGTATAATAGCCTTGTCTTCGTCCAATTCTACGATACGGCCCATCTTTCTCGTGCTGCCTTCTACCACGAACTCTACAATCTCGTCGAAAAAGGCATCCTGTATGCCTTCCAGGACAACGAGAGGGCCGTTAATATTGCTTAGTCCAAGATATTCTATTGCCATGTCCGCTCCCTCCCTTATGCATTCTTCTCAATCACGCGATGGTAGAAATCATCAATATCCTTTTTATATAGATCCAGCAGCTGCAGATTGTCATTCGGCACATCGTACTTGATAGCAATCACTTTTTCATATATGCCTTCCGCCTTCAATACCGACATTGGCATTCCCATAGCCACCAGCTGTCTGGACTTCTTATACAGATACAGGATCACATCCATCATCTTGAACTGCTTCTCCATGGACACGCAGGTATCGTCCTTATGGAACGCATTCTGCTGCAGGAATCCCAACCGTATGACTTTTGCAATCTCAAGTACCAGTTTCTGGTCATCCGGAAGAACGTCCCCTCCGATCAGCTTTACAATCTCCATCAGGCTGCTCTCCTGATTTAGAAGAGCCATCAGGCGGTTCCTGTAATCTACGAACTTCGGCGATACATAATCGGAGTACCAGCCGCTTAAGTCATTCAGATATTCGCTGTAACTGGACAGCCAGTGGATTGCCGGAAAATGCCTGGAGTAAGCCAAAGATTTATCCAGCCCCCAGAAGCATCGGACAAATCGCTTCGTATTCTGCGTAACTGGCTCGGAGAAGTCTCCGCCTTGCGGGGATACTGCGCCGATAATAGATACGGATCCGGTCGATCCATTCAGCGTCTGCATCATGCCCGCCCGCTCATAGAACGCAGAAAGGCGGGATGCCAGGTATGCCGGGAATCCTTCTTCCGCCGGCATCTCTTCCAGACGTCCGGACAGTTCTCGCAGAGCCTCCGCCCACCTGGAGGTAGAGTCTGCCATAATCGCCACGTCATATCCCATATCCCGGTAGTATTCCGCCAGCGTAAGCCCTGTATAAATAGAAGCCTCGCGGGCCGCCACCGGCATGTTGGACGTATTGGCGATCAGCGTCGTCCGGTCCATCAACTGGTTGCCTGTTCTCGGGTCCACCAGCTGGGAGAATTCTTCCAGAACCTGCGTCATCTCGTTGCCACGCTCGCCACAGCCGATGTACACGATAATATCCGCGTCAGACCACTTTGCGATCTGATGCTGGGTCATCGTCTTTCCCGTTCCGAATCCCCCAGGGATTGCCGCTGTGCCTCCTTTGGCGATCGGGAACATGGTGTCCAGTATTCGCTGGCCGGTAATCAATGGCACGCTGGCCGGATATCTGTGGTGTACCGGCCTGGGCACGCGGATTGGCCACTTCTGCGTCATGGTCAATTCCTTCCTGCTGCCATCCAATAGTTCCATCGTCACGATCACGTCTTTAATTGTATACTGGCCATCCGGAACAGCCGAGATTACCGTACCTTCCAGGTCCGGCGGCACCATACATTTATGCAGGATCGCATGCGTCTCCTGAACCTCCGCGATTACCGTACCTCCATGTAGAACTTCGCCTGGCTTCACGGTAATGTGAGTATCCCACAATTTCTGCGTATCCAGGGAATCTACGCTGACGCCTCGGGTAATGAACGCTCCGCCAGAATCGGCAATCTTCTCCAAAGGCCGCTCAATACCGTCAAATATGTTGTTCAAGATACCGGGAGCAAGCGTAACTGATACTGCGGCACCCGTTGCCTCCACTTCTTCCCCTGGCGTAAGGCCGGAAGTTTCCTCATATACCTGGATTGTTGTCAGATCCTTATCCAGGGAAATGACTTCGCCTACCAGCTTTTCCTTCCCCACATGCACCATCTCTGACATCTTGAATCCAGTCTTGCCTTTCAGATAGATAACGGGGCCATTGATGCCGTAGATCTTTCCAGTCTTTACACTATTCAACTCCCGCACCTCCCTTAAATACGAATTTGTGGTACTCATTGTCTATCGCGCCCTTGAATGCGCGGTCGATCAGAATATTACGCTCATGGATGACTGCGCGCACCCCTCCGATAAAATCCTCTTTGCTTATGGTCAGCGTCATGCCCGTATGTTCCTCCAGATACTCCTTTTTATCGGCATCCGTAGGATTGATATATATAGTCATGGCTTCCCCGCCTGCGAATCTTGCAGCCTTCTCAATGTACGCAACCAGAAGATGCTTATAATCTTCCGTCTTCATATACTCCTGCACCTTTTCGTCAACTTCCTGGAACAGTTCTTTTTTCAGTTCTTTCTGAGTCTTGCTCAATTCCCTCTTAAGTTCCAGCTGGGCCTTGGACATCGCCATATTCAGCTGCTGCCTGGCATTAATGCCTTCTGCTTTTATGCGGGTCTCCGACTGGCGGAGCGCTTCCGCCTTATGCTGCTCGAACACGCCTTCTAAGGCATCTTCATGCTGCTTCATAATGGCATTGCCTTCGGCTCTTGCCTCTTGCATGGCGGCATCCTTAAGATGTTCGATCTTCTGTTCTAACGTCAAGTGTGTCACCTTCTTTTTATTGGAATAGGTTTCCCTTTATAATCATTACAGTTTCAGGCCAATCGCCTCATTTACATATGAAGTGATAAAATCTTTCTTACGTCCGGTTCCGTGCCTGTCAGGAATCTCGATCAGAAGCGGCATGGTACGTTCCAGCTTAATCTCGTCAATCAGATCGGGAAACTCTCTTCCGAACTTCTCGGTAAGCAGAATAATTCCCACCGTCTTATCGTTCATGGCATTTTCAATGGCTTCCCGCAGTTCGTTGCGCTCATGCACCACGACGCCGTCCACTCCAGCCAGCCGCATTCCTGTCAGGGTATCGATATTATCACTGATCAGATACATCTTCATATTACAGTTTACCTAAGATCATGAAGGAGATGATCAGTCCGTACAGACATACACCTTCTGCAAGACCTACAAAGATCAGCGACTTGCCGAGCGCGCTTGAATCTTCGCTGATAGCGCCAAGAGCCGCGCTTGCAGCGCTTGCAACGGCTATACCGCCGCCTACGCAGGACAAACCGGTGGACAGCGCAGCAGCAAGGTAGCCGAATCCTGTAGCATTAGAAGCAGCAGCCTGGGCCGTATCCGCGGCTTTTACCGGGTCGCCGGCGAACATCATGATGGCCGCTATAGCAAAGGCCCCGAAGTAAAAGAAAGCGTTCGCCCCAATGGCACGCTTATACCGCTTCTTCGTCTTCTCCCCAATGAGAAAATAGCCAAATGGAATGATGATGCCAAGCACCAGTGTTGCGATAAGTAAGAGTTTTACCGTTAATGTCATGATTGATATCCTCCTTGTAATTGGATTATAATTTTTCTTTTTTATGATTATTGAATGGCTTGAATTCCCGTCCGCTTCCTTTATAGAACCGGCTGAACATCTCATAGTATTCCAGACGCAGCACCTGTATGCCCACGATCAGGCCTTCCAGTCCGCATACGACAATATTGCCTATGATGACTCCGATCCAGTTCGGGCTTCCATCCTGCGCCCCGGACAGCATCAGCACGACTTCCATGATCGCGGCATGACTGACCGCGAATGCCCCGATACGCACATAGGAAAGGGTATTGGAAAAGTAGCTGAGCATCGTCTCAAACAATTCGAAGAATCCCTGTACCAGGAACATCCCCTTGCCCTCTTCCAGCTTCTTATGGTTACGCGTCACCAGATTGGTGAGCGGCTCTTTAAATAGAAACAGCAGGATGGGGATTCCAAGGAATACCGCCATCATGATATTGCCCGGCACCTTATGCCCCGTCATATAAAGGACTACCGTCAGTACCAGGAATCCATAGAATACAAGTCCGGCGATCCCGTTATTCGAAAACCATATATTTTCCGTATCATGCGCCCGTATAGCATTGATGGTATGGAACAGCATCACCAGTATATTCAGCGCCATTCCAAAGGCGATCGCCACGATGAATACGGTATTCAGCTGGCCGATGAACGGCAGATTCGTCATTGCATCCACTGGTCTTAGCCATATGGCTGGCAGAACATCTTCAAATCCAAATACGCTTCCAAACATAAACCCAAAAAACGCAGAAAAGATTCCGGCTATGGAAATGATTCCTGCAAGATTCGCTTTTTTGATCAGGTAGACGAGCCCTCCTATGACAAACAGGCACAAGCCCTGGCCAACGTCTCCAAACATAGCCCCGAAGATAAAGGTATACGTCAGGGCTACAAAGACCGTAGGATCCATCTCGTCATGGGCCGGAAGTCCATACATCCGTATAAACATCTCAAAGGGCTTGAAGAACTTAGGGTTCTTAAGCTTTGTGGGCGGATCTCCAAAGAACTTCTCCCGATCCTCTTCCACTACCACGAACACTTTGTCATCATTTTCAGATTCCTTCAGGAACGCGGCCACATCCGCTTCTCCCATCCAGCCGCAGAGGATATAATAGTCCTCCTTATTGTCTCCTTCTTCCAGCCTCGCTGCCATCTTCCTGACATCAAAGTTATTGGAGAGTTCCTCCAGCCGCTTCTGTGCTCCCAGCAGCTTGGAGGCATGGCTTCTCATCAGTTCCTCGATCTCCTTATCTACTGCATCGATCTTCTCATTCGTGCTGTCGATATCCTGCTGCAGGCTTTCGCAAGCCAGCGAGGGTGTCCCGATATATTCGCCGGAAATGGATATCCGCTCAAAGTGAAGGGAATTGAACACGGAATCCACTCTGCTCGCCTCCGCATTCGACACAAAATAGCATCCATAGACAAAATTCTCGTTTCGGATTCCCTCCAGAAATACGGCATTGAGATCCTCAAACAAATATTTCTCCAGCTTCCTATAATAATCAACGCCGATCCGTCCGAACCGTATCTTCATATACCGGTATCTGAGTGCCTTATGAAGATCCAGTTCCAGCGGTCTGAACGGCTCCAATACGTTTAACTTATCCTTTAGTTCATCCCTGCTCTTCTTAAGCAGTTCTTTCTTCTCCTGCAGTTGCAGATATTCATGGTTAATCTCCCGGATCATGGCAATCATCTCGTCCTGGGTCATCATGGAATCCGCCACTGCATCGCTTGGAGGCAGAAGGGCTGCAAACTGTTCTGCCTTGGCCAAGGGCTCCTTGTAAGGATTGACTTCCACAAAAGGCAGCAGATTATCTGTCGTCTTAAGTTCTGTGACCGCGTTTTCGAGCTGCATCTCGTATTTGGACAGATATACGTCGCAGACGCGGTCAATATCCGTCCTGGGTCCGCTGATGCTCAAAAACTTCATCTTTACAATCATTGAATTACACCTCCTAAGTATCCTAACGTTTCTCTTGAAGATAAGCCGTAACGGATACATTCAAGGGCTGTTGTTAGTTTATATATCTCTTCTTCTTTTAAAAATAAGTAGGTATTTATCGTGGCAATAGAATACGGATCGCGCCTGCGGTCAGTAATATACAGATGCATAAGGCATTCCTTATACATCTGCTCCAGAGTCTTTCCTTCCATATGCTGATACTTTTTTGCATAATACGTCTCTTCCAGCTGATGCTCGAATTCCTCCAGCGTCGGAGCCTCTACAAGTCCCTTAAACTCCGCAATGCTTAAGCGGTACTGGATCGGAATGGTCAGGGAATAGATATCCGGAGGCAGCATATGATAATACTTTTTCGCCCGGTAGATCCACTGGACATTCAGAAGGTCGATCTTCGTGCCGTAATCCCTTGTTAAAAGTTCCTTTTCCTTATTCTTCAGAATCTTTTTCTGCTTTCTCCACATGGTGGAAAAATAGTATAAATCCAGAGCCAGATTATAGTCAAATAAAGTGGCCGCATTCGAATCTCTCAGTTTCTTAAGCGGCGCATAGTATTCCGTATCCTTCAGGCTATCCACCAGTTCGTCTATGTTCTTGGACGTGATCATCTTGTCGATGGAAAGTTTTGAATACTTGTCAAAGAATTCCTTTTTATAATCCAGGTCAAAAGGCTTATCATAATGGTTAAATACGATCCGCAGGCAATAGTTGATCAAGTCAATCTCGTACCGTTTCCAGTACACCTTTAAGAACTTCTTCTGCTCCATCCCCGCAAAGCGGAATATCCTTGTGTAGTCATCATACAAGGACTGGTACAGAACCTTCTCCACATGCCTTCTATGATACAGGGAGATGTCCATCTGATTCATATACTCCGCATAGGCAGGCTTTTCTTTCAGATAGTCGATTGCCTCCGGCACGCTTCTTAAATTGGCAATATTCTCAAAATCCTTATCGGTAAGGAGCTTCGCCTGCATAGCCCGGATCTTTGTAACGATCCCGCTGTATGACATTACGTTCCCCATGTTCTACACCTCTATAATATGCTTTAAAATCTCCTGGGCATATGCGCTATGATTCTCTTCATATTCTTTCCTCAGATTGTCAATTGTCGAGCGGTTCTTCTCCCGCTGCTCCTCCAGGATCTGATCCATCTTCGCTTCCGCCTCTGCCCGTATCTCATCCAGCCTCTTCTGCGTCCGGGCCTCCAGATCCTTGTCAAACTGGTCTCTCTTTGCCTGAACCTTCTTCTCGATCTCATACTTCTGGGCTTCCGCATGTTCTACGATTGCTTCCGCCGTATTCTCGATATCAGACAGTTTCTCAATAATAGAGTCCATATGCCCCTCCATTCCTGCTTATTTGCATATATTTATACTTATTCTATAATAATACTCCTATTTATTTAAATTACCATAGTCAATTTTAACAAAAAATCGCCTTTATTACAAACCCTAAACCAGCTCTTTCCCACATTGACTTTTCCCCCTCAAGACGATACACTAGGAGATATGCATAAATGCTTGAAAACAGGAGGTATACACATGCGCCTTAGAAATATTCCCCGCGCGCAGAGCGTTCTTAGCCAATGCGCGGAAGTCATAAAGAACGAGACCGAGCACAAAGGATCCTGGCAGGAAATATTTGGAAACAGCCATCCGATCCACATTGAGATTGGCATGGGAAAGGGAAAGTTCCTCTTAAGCCTTGCTTCGCTCCACCCGGAGATCAACTACATTGGAATCGAGCGATATTCAAGCGTTCTTCTGCGGGCAGTAGAAAAGTTCCAGGATATCCCTTTCGGCACCGAGACTCCTCGCAATATCCGCTTTCTTTGTATGGATGCCCAGGATATCGCGGATGTATTCGCCCCCGGCGAAGTTTCCCGCATCTATCTGAATTTTTCCGATCCATGGCCTAAGGCAAGGCACGCAAGGCGGCGCCTCACTTCCAAAGAATTCTTTGAAAGATATGACCAGGTACTGGCCGAAGATGGCTCCGTCGAGTTTAAGACGGACAACCGCCTGCTATTCGATTTCTCCGTTGAGCAGCTGGGCGAATCATCCACCTTCGAGATTGCCAACTATACCTATGATCTTCACCATGACAAATTCATGAGCCAAGGCAATATTATGACGGAGTATGAGGAAAAATTCTCTTCTCTGGGCAATCCCATCTGCAAGTTGATCGCAAAAAGGAAATCCCAGGCATAAGGCTGCATATATTAATAAGGAAGAATTTGTGTCTGGAAGTAAGCATATGGGACGTAGAAACAAAAAGGGCATGAAGCACAAAATATGTGAATTCACTTACCGCAGAAGAGGGCTGAATCAAAAATTGTCCTGTCTGAAAAAGTCTATGGATGAGGTGTATCACACATTGAATCCCAAGTGCTGATTACAGATCCTATAAGAAAGGCTGATACTATGCTACATTTAACAGCAGGAAATTTTGATGCAGAAACTACGCACAGCCCGCTTCCGGTAGTCGTCATGTTCTATGCCGTCTGGTGCGGCAAATGCGCTATGATGAAGCCAATCGTTGAGGAACTCGAACCCAGGTACCGTAATAAAGTACGGTTCTGCGAGGTGGAAATCGATGAATCCCCACTTCTTGCCGCCAAATACGATGCGGATATTGTTCCCACATTCGTGTTTTTCCAGAATGGCAGGCTGCTTGGCATCATGCAGGGGATTATTGACGAAGTCCAGTTCGAGCAGAGACTACAGAAAATCTTTAGAAATAGTTAAGGCATATTTTCTTTGCAAATATAGCCGGATATGTTATATTAGGGGAGATAAATGAAAGAACCGCAGGCTGCGCGCCTTATATCAGGGCCGCAGCCCTTGCGAGAATAATGAAAAGGGGGCATGGTGAATTACACCAGGCATTATGAGAAAGATGAAAAGAATCATACCCGTCATGATGGCAGCAGTCCTTACCTGTGCCAGCGTGCCGATGGTAGCAAAAGCAGACAACTCCAAAGTCGTAACCCTTGGGGCCAATCTCTCGGACGAACAGAAGAAGTCCATGTATGAATATTTCGGGACCTCCTCGGACAAGGTAGAAACCATAGAAGTTACCAATGCTGATGAAAGAAAATATATGGAAGGGATCGCATCCGAAGAGCAGATCGGAACCCGTACATACAGCTGTTCTTATGTAGAGCCGACTGGCAGCGGCGGTGTCCAGGTAAAAGTGGCTAACCTTACCTTTGTGACAAGTTCCATGATTGCCAGTACATTGCTGACATCCGGCGTGGAAAACTGTAATGTAGTTGCCGCATCTCCCATCGAAGTATCCGGCACAGGAGCATTGACCGGAATTATGATGGCTTACGAAAGCGCCAGCGGAGAGAAGTTAAGTGAAGATCAGAAGGCGGCCGCAACCGAAGAACTGGTTACTACCGGCGAACTTGCAAACGAGGTCGGGCAGCAGGAAGCCACAGATCTTATGAACGAAGTGAAACAAGACGTCATAGAAGACGGCTTGACAGATCCCGACGACATTAAGGACGCAGTAGAAGATGCCGCGAAGGACATCAATATCACCCTTACCGACGATCAGATGGCAAAAATTGTATCTCTGATGGAGAATATTTCCCAGTATGATTATGATGTAAAGGCTTTAAAGAAGACCCTGGAGAATCTGGAAGGCAAGGACGAAGGCTTCTTCGCAGGACTCTGGAGTTCCATCAAAGGCTTCTTCACCGGTGATTCTGGCGATGGCGGCATCATTAACGATACCAAGGATGACATTCTCGGCGCAGATGCTGTAATAGACAGCACGCTGGATGCCATCAATTCGCAGACAGAAGAAAAGGAAAGCTTCTGGGACAAAATCGTAGGATTCTTCAAAGACCTGTTCGGAGGCAGCGATGATGAGGCCGACGATGCAAAAGACGAAAGCACAAACGATGACGCAGATGTAAGCGATACAAAAGACAGCGTAGATGACGCCACAGATTCTACCGATGGAACATCCATTGACGAGCAGACAGATGATTCGAAGGACGGAACCGGCCTGGACGACACGGATAATTCCGGCGATGTCTCTGATGGAAGTTCGGATACAGGCGCCGCCGATGCTTCCGGAACCCCAGATGACGGCAGCACCGCACAATAGCATAGTATGAATGAAGGGATAGCGTTTTTAAGCCGCTATCCCTTTTCTTATTCAAACATTCTTTCTTGCCAATTCGCTCACGATACGTCTATCTAGAATTCAAAGATCGCCACTCCATATGCCGGCAGCTTGTATGCAAAGGAATATGGCCTGCCGTCACAGTCTTTCTTTACCGCTCTATAGACCTCCGGCCTCTCTTCCCCTGTACCGCCATACTTTGCGTCGTCACTGTTCATAATCAACTTATACTGCTTTCTCCTGGGCACTCCCACTCTGTAATCGTCTCTTGCCACTGGAGTGAAATTGCAAACGAACAGCAGATTCTTCTTATTATCCTTGGAATGCCGGATAAAGCTGAAGATGCTTCTATAAGCGTCATCCGCATTGACCCATTCAAATCCTTCCCAACTCTGATCCTGCTCATACATGGCCTTATTCCGCTTATAGAGGTGAAGCAGATCCCTGACCCAGTTCTGCATCTCTAGATGCTCCTCCTCAGCCAGAAGATACCAGTCAAGTTCCCTTTCCTCGCTCCATTCCCTAAGCTGTGCGAACTCCTGCCCCATAAAGAGCAGTTTCTTGCCCGCATGCCCCATCATAAAAGCATAGCCTGCCTTCAGGTTGGAATACTTATCCGCTCCAATCCCAGGCATCTTATTGAGCATCGAGCATTTCAGATGCACCACTTCGTCATGGGACAATACCAGAATATAGTTCTCGCTGTATGCATAACTCATGGCAAAAGTCATCTGGTTATGATGGTCCTTCCGAAAATAAGGATCCAGTTTCATATATTCAGTAAAATCATGCATCCAGCCCATATTCCATTTCAGGCTGAATCCTAGTCCATCCTCTTCTACGTCCCCCGTTACTTTCGGCCATGCCGTAGATTCCTCAGCGATCATCAGCGCACCCGGATTTCTTCCAAGCACCACAGAATTCAGATGCTTGAAGAAGTCAATCGCCTCCAGATTCTTATTGCCGCCATACTTGTTGGCAACCCATTGCCCGTCCTGCTTGCCATAATCAAGATAGAGCATGGACGCTACCGCATCTACTCGCAGGCCGTCCACATGGAACTGCTCGATCCAGAACAGCGCATTAGAAATCAGAAAGTTTCTGACTTCATTCTTCCCATAATCAAATATCTTGGTTCCCCAGTCCGGATGCTCCCCCTTCTTCGGGTCGGCATATTCATAAGTAGGGGTACCGTCAAAGTTGGACAGTCCATGGATATCTCTGGGAAAATGAGCCGGAACCCAGTCCAGGATCACGCCAATCTTATTCTTATGAAGGTAATTGATCATCCATGCAAAATCTTCCGGCGTTCCATAACGGGAAGTCGGTGCGAAATAGCCCGTCACCTGATATCCCCAGGAGCCATCAAATGGGTGTTCCGCAATCCCCATCAGTTCAACATGCGTGTATCCCATGTCCTTTACATACTTGGCGATCTCTTTCGCAAATTCCCTGTAATTATAGAATCCCTCATCCTCCCTGCCCAGATGCCTTTTCCATGAGCCGATGTGTACTTCGTATATGGATACCGGCTCCTCTGTGTGATTCCACTGAGTCCTTCTATCCATCCAGGCCTTGTCGGTCCATTTCATATCCGTGATGTCCACAACCTTTGATGCGGTGCCCGGTCTTAATTCCGCATAATTAGCATAGGGATCTGCCTTAAAAACATACTCTCCGGTGTACGTCTCAATACAATACTTATACATGGCATATTCTTCTACCCCGGGAACAAAACAGGTATATATGCCAAGAGGCTCCTGCCTCTCCATAGGGTTTGCCTCCATGTCCCACTCATTGAACTCTCCAACCACGGAAACCGAACGTGCATGCGGAGCCCAGACTGCAAAATATACGCCCGTCTTTTTCCCATTCTTTACCTTGTGGGCACCCAGCTTCTTGTATATCTCATAATGATTCCCCTGCCCAAATAAATAATGGTCCAGTTCGCCTATTTCATATGGTTTCAACTTTTTTTCTGCCATATCTTCACCCCTCACATTCCTGCTGCAATTTACTAATATTATACTTTACGGAAGGGTAAAAAGAAAGGGTTTTGACAAATCTTGCTTGCCAAAACCCTGCTTTTCATTTATTTAGATTTTAAAGTCCTCTTCCTTCAGTATTATCCTGTCAGAATCATCCGTACTCTTGCCAAATACCCTTCTTGCCAGGTGCTTAACATTGGCTTTCTGGGAGTGCGCGATGGCCTCGTCCATAATCTCTTTCACTTCCGCAACCGTCACCGCATGGTCTTCTCTCTGCATTACATCAATACGGCTATACAATGCGAGAATTCCCATTTCATCCAGTTTATAGCCATTTTCTTTCGCGTATGTCTGGCCAAAAGTTACCAGTTCATCATTGATGAATACCGGAAGTTCCAGTTTGGATGTAAACTTCTTCTTGAAATCCGGATTTGCAGTCAGGATACGCTCTAACGGCTTTCTCTGATCCTCCAGCACAAAGAGCAGCTCGCCGGTCTTCTTCTCCATCAGGTAGTTCAATTCCTTAATGGTTCTGGAGTTCAGTTTCCCGGCCTTCTCGATGATAATCGCGCCGCCTCGCAGTTTCTGGATAATATTGGTGAGTTCCTTCTTATTTAAAGATTCGCCTGTAACGATGGCTACTTTTCCTTGCTTTAGATTCCTCTGCTTCTGGATTGCCTTGACAATATCAACCGCAAGCACCGTCTTTCCGGACCCTTTACGGCCGATAACCATTAGGTTGCCTGTCTTTGAAGTACCTTCCCTCTGGGCTCTGCGGTCATTATCCAGAACCTCTACAATCTGCTCGCTCATACCCCTGACCGGAACGAAATAGGAGAACAATTTTTTCTGCTCTTCCGTAAGCCCCGCTTTCAGTCCAATCTCGCTCGTAGCGCTAAGGTCATAGCGGCCCGTTACCACGAACCCTGTATCAAATGGAACTCCGCCTCCCTTTGACTTCTTAATTCTATCCTGAATCTCCTCCTCAGAAGGCTCCTCTATCTCTAAATCTTCTTGCGCCGGCTTTTCGTCATCCTCTTCGTCGTCATCGTCATCGAAGAAATCTTCATCATCGAAATCAGCCTCCTCAAAACTATCGTCTTCGAAGTCCTCTTCCTCAAAATCCTCTTCCTCGAAGTCTTCTTCCTCGAAGTCCTCTTCCTCGAAGTCTTCTTCCTCAAAGTCCTCTTCCTCGAAGTCTTCTTCCTCAAAGTCCTCTTCAAAGTCGCCGTCAAAGTCTTCGTCCTCTAATTCCTCTGCAAACTCCTCCTCGTCATCATCAAAATCCAAGTCAAAGTCTTCGTCGAAGTCTTCTCCAATATTGCCGATGATATCCTGGTCATCAAGCGCTTCTCCATTGTCAAAGTCTTCGTCACTTAAATCTCCGATCTCTTCATCAAAATCTGACTCTACATAGGCTTCTGGCTCTTCAAATTCAGCCGTCTCGAACTCTTCTTCGTACTCGCTTTCAGGAGCCTCTTCTTCAACCGGAATTTCTTCTGCCTCAGCAATTTCCTCAGCCTCAAGAGCCTCTTCCTCGAAGGTCTCTTCCTCGAAATCCTCCTCAGCCGGCACTTCTTCGACGATCTCTTCCTCAGCTGTATCTTCCGCCTCTTCCCCGACTGCTGCCAGTTCGTCAAAGAGTTCTACATTAATTGCCAGACCCTTGTCAGGATGCTCCGGTTCCTGGTAATCGGCTTCCTCTTCTTCCAGAAGCCCGTTCTCCATCTCTTCTACCAGCCTTACAATATCATCAGGAATTTTCTGCGTCTTTGCCTCTACGACTGAATTAAGCAGCGCTTCTTCCTTTGCTGCCTCCTCCGCTGCCTGGCGCGCGGCCTCTTCCTCAGCCGCCTTTCTGGCTGCTTCTTCTTCCGCCGCCTTGCGTGCTGCTTCCTCCGCCGCTTTTCTGGCCGCCTCTTCTTCCGCCGCCTTACGTGCCGCTTCTGCTTCCGCCGCCTTTCTTTCCACTTCTCGGCGCTCTGCTTCCTTACGCTTTCTGGCTGCCTCGCGCTCCTTTCGGATTCTCTCATCGTCTTTCTGCTTCTGCTTCTCTATTGCTTCTGCATTCGCTTTCTGCTTTGCTTCCCACTCCTGAAGAATCTCTTCGATTCGCATCTGCCCGGTGATTCGAAGTTCTTCTTCCTTTTCTTTCATGGCTTTTTCTTCTATATTAATGCCGCTTGCTACAGCTACCCCATTCGCCAGGGCCTCTTCAAGCGTAGCCCCTTTCACGATCTTGGTAATAGCGGAGTGTTTCTTTGGCTGCTCTTCTACAAAGCCTTCTTCAGCAATCTCCTCTACATCAGCTTCGCCAGTTTCCTCAGACTCCTCTGCATCTTCTTCCGCTTCATCCGGCAGCGCCTGGCTAACCGCTTCTGATACAGCCTCCAGTTCCGCTTCATCCAGCGGCATCTCGCCGCCGGCCTCTTTTGTCTCTTCTTCTGCTTCCTCTTCATCGGCTTTGGCTTTTTCTGCCACAGCCCTGGCTGTTGCAGCTGCTGAGGCTGCCGCAACCGTTTTTGCAGCGCGTCCTGCTGCCTGGCTCTTAACGGCAGCCGCCCTCTTTGGCGCTCCCGGACGATTATCATACTTCTCCTGCTGAAGCGGTGTCAGCGGCTTATACTTCATCTTAAGCTCCATTGCCTGATAGACATACTTGCCTTCACTGAACCAAAGGATCAGGTCGTCGCATTCTTCCAGACACTCTGCAGTCATGCCCGCCTCATGATACAGTCTCGCCAGTTCATACGCCCACTTTTCGACATACTCGGCTTTCTTAAAGTCTTCCAGCGCTGTGATCTGCTCTGTAAGCGGCGCGCCCTGCGTCTTCAATATCTTATACTTTAATATAAACTGGTTCGGATCTTTCGGTGCCAGTTTTACAAACTCCTCATAACAGTCTGACGCTTCCTCTATATCATCAATCTTCAATGCCAGCGTTCCCAGCCGGTATACGATCTTTCTGCTCCCGGGGGAACGGTCAAATGCAACGAATAAAATATCCCTGCTCTTCTGAAATTCTCCATTGTACTCATATATCTCGCTGACCGTATTCAGCATGGATGCATTTTTTACCCTGCGCCAATCTATGGTATCTGCTATCTCCATAGCCTTTTTATACTGCTTTTGCTCCATGTGCTCGAGCATCTGCTCTGTCTTTACCCTATATTCATATTTATCCAAATCGCTCACCTCAAATTATTTATTCAAAAACTGATGTTATCTTACATTTTTACTTATATAAGTTTAGCATAAGGCCTGACTATTGTCAAAATATACGAACAAAATTGTTAAAACTATATTACAAAAGTTACAATTTTATAACCGCCTTTTTATATAGCGTTTTCCGTAGTCTTCTGCCTTCATTGCCTTGCCCGCAAGGAATCCCTGGCCTATATCACAGTTCAGCATGCAAAGGAGCTTGCGCTGCTCCTGCGTCTCAACGCCCTCGCACACGACCTTCATATCCATACTATGGGCCATCTCTATCACTTTTTCAAAAATAACCCTCGTCCGCCGGTTATCCGATTCCAGAAGACTTTTATCTATCTTTAGGATATCCCCCGACACGACGCTCAACATATTCAAAGATGCATACCCTGTTCCAAAATCATCAATCGCAAGCTTGAACCCTTTCCTGTGCAGTTCCCGCGCCAGTTTCATGATCCGGTTTCCTTCCTCGATAAATGCCGATTCCGTCAGTTCAAAGGTGAGATACTCATGGGGTATCTCATATCGGTCCACAATACTGCAGAAGTCTTCAAAGAAACTGTCCTGCTCTATATCTGCCCTGGACTGGTTTACGCTGACCGGCTTTAACTGTTTTCCTTCTTTCATCCATTTATTCATATAACTGCACACAAGTTCCAGCATATACAGGTCAAATCTATATATCAGGTTATAATCCTCAAAAAGGGGTACGAATTCATTAGGCATAATCACCAAGCCATTAGATAGCTGCCAGCGGCACAAAGCCTCTCCCCCCACAATATTTTCCGTCTTCATATCAAACTGCGGCTGAATATAAAGTTTAAATTCCTTCTTCTCTATGGCTGATGAAGCCCATTCCAGGATCTGGCTGTTGTTATAATGCTGCTGCAGCATCCAATCGCTATAATATGCATAACGGTCCTCCTTCACATATTTTCGAATGCTCTGCATTGCCATCAGCGCCTTATCAAGCATCCCCTTGACCGTTTCCGCCCTGGTATCTGCCGGTATGTAGATACCCGCATTCAGCCACACCTCTAATCCAATCTCCTTAATCCATCCGTCTTTCGTCAGTTCCCTGCGGATCTCCTCCATCCTGCGGCGCATGCTGTTCTCTCCCTCGTAAACCAGCAGAATTGAAAAGGTGTCTTTCTCTATACGTCCACATGCTTCCCTTCTGCCGCACGCCTCTTCCAGATTTCTTGCTATCGTTTTTAATAGCCGGTCCCCGGTAGAAAAGCCGTAGGTCCGGTTGATAAACCGAAAATCCCTGATGCCGAATTTTATCACGGCAAATTTCTGGTCTGGATAACTTTTAAATATATGTTGCGCCTGCTCCACAAAGCCTTCCATATTATTAATTCTTGTCATGGAATCAGTCCGGGCTTCCTTCTTAATTACGTCACTAATCTTATTATATGTATTTCTAGCCACCTCAGCGTTAAATGCAGCAAGCCCTGCCAGCCTGTCATCCGGAGTTGATTGATGAATATGTACGGCCTTCCAGTCCCCATCCTGCCTTCTCCATACAATGGATATCCGTGTATCTATTTCGGTCATGTACAATTCTTTCTTTGGGGTCCTGACCTTCAAGATCGCAAGCGTTACCCCTACTCGTTCTGAAACTCCCATTCCATAGTGCCATTCCTGCAATATCTCATATATCCCGTCAGTCACTTTCATCTCCATTTCCATGACTTTAAGAACCTCATCTTTTGTCAGGCATATTCTCTCCTTGCTGATGCCAATCCAGGTAACATCATCTGCCAGGTATTCCGCCATCTGATGGTAATCGTGCTTTCTAAAATACAGATCAGCCAGTCTTGCTGCCCTATTTTCTAACTCTTCCCCTTCGTGATTCATGCGTATACCTCCTGACGCCGCACCCCCATGGCTATCCTTAAGTCATGCTGGCTGCTTATCTCCATTATGTCCGAAATCCATTGCATTTTCAATGGAAACATCATATATTATAAAAAAATAGCCATCACAATCTTTCATGATTATAATGGCTATTTCTTATTTAATTTTATCATATTCTTTTATTCTAATCGGAGGGTCTGCTGTGATTCTATCGTTCCCTTATGCCTTTCTCCTTTTAATCGATTTATAACTCAAAGTCTTAGATCATTATATCTCAGTATCTACTATAAATATTTATAATAATAACTGCTATATTAACCTTTGATATCATTATTTATATCCCTCTGGTTGCTATATAATCCAGCCTGTAATGGTTATTAATATCTATAACCGTTTCAATTATAGCCAGTGCCCTTATCATTTGTCTATAATCGTATTAAGTTATTCCTTCTATAACCCTGGCTTATATAGTTATATAAATCTGATATATTAGGTAATGTTTCTTCACACATCTTCTAATATCTTTGAACTATTATGTGGTATTATCTTCAATATGTCTGCAAATATGAATCTTATATTCTTTCCGGTTTATCTTCTCCGACTTCACTTTCATTCAATTATCTACCGGTTAATATCCTCTATGGTTAAGGCTTATTCTACGGGAACTTTTATTTGCCATACCACTAACATATTGAAATATTGATTCTGTTAAATTGTCCAATGGATTAAGCCTCCTTTAATCTATTATTTCCAAATGCTATTATATCTCACCAACATATGAAATATAATTCCTGAAATCCTTTTAAAAACATCTCCATATATTATTGATAACATATGCGACATCTTTCCAATTCCCTTTCTCGTCAGGAACTTTTTGGATCTCCTTTGGATTGACTTTATAATATCACCGCGCCCCGTATTTGTCAACACTATTTTTAAGTTTTTATTATTTTAATTTATAACTCGAAATTATTTTATAAATTATCTGTTTTTTCAAAAATATTTATTAAATTTATACAGTAATCTTGCCTTCAATTGTTAACCACATGCATTTAACAGTTGACATATCAGCATCTTTCTTTTATACTTCATCTATAGCACTGCAGGATAATTGCGCGCATATCCTGCCTCATCTTTTAGAAAGGAGCCCGTACTATCTTCTGTACGGCATGATATTATGAACAGCATTAATACTACAAACACTACAAACGCAGCTGGCAAATCTTCTCCACGCAGGCTGGTACTGATCGCAATGATGACCGCCATTACCTGCATCCTTGCCCCATTATCCATACCAATCCCCGTAAGCCCTGTACCAATCAGCCTTACCAATCTGGTATTGCTGATAAGCGTATACATCCTGGGCTGGAAGGATGCCAGCATCAGCTTCATCATCTATCTCCTTCTTGGCCTGGCCGGGCTTCCTGTATTTTCCGGCTTTTCCGGCGGATTAGGAAAGATCGCCGGTCCCACCGGCGGATACCTGGCGGGCTTTATCTTCATGACTGTGATCGCTGGCCTGGCCGTGGATATCTTTTCCGGGAAGCGCCTTCCCGCAGTCATCGGCATGGCACTGGGGACTGCCGTGGCCTATGCGTTTGGGACTGCCTGGCTTGCCATCCAGATGGATCTCACATTCATCTCTGCACTCTCTATCGGCGTACTTCCCTATCTGGCCGGAGATACGCTGAAGATTATATTGGCCGTAATCGCCGGCCCCATGCTAAAGAAAAGGCTGCGCCCCTTAAATTTTTAAGGGGGCAGCCTTTCTTCTTAGAGAATAATATCTCCGATCTTCTTATAATCCTCCAGGCTATATGCCTCTATGATATTGCCCTGCACCACATACAGTACCTCCTTAATGTACACGCCTCTGGCGCCCTGCGCTCCATTTCCGTTAATCTCCTCATCCATATTACAGGCAAAGCCGCTGCTGTCGTCGTAAGAAAACAGATAATAGTGCTGGCCTCCCTGCGTGTATCCGGCAAATCCGATCAGATTGCGTTCCTGGTCAACCAGCGCCGCCTTATAATCGTACGACACATCCGTGCTATATACATTTTTCAGCACGTAGGTGTCTGCCTCTTTTACATCCGCTTTATCGGAAATGTCGAACATCGTCAATTTGACTCCATCCGTTGACTGGGCCTTTTCATCCACGTTCATTCCAATCCCAAGCAGCCTGTCTTCGCCGTAGAAATGGAGATACTCTGAAAAGCCCGGAATCTTCAGCGCCCCCAGAATCTTAGGCTTCTTCGGATCAGACAAGTCCACGCTAAAGAGCGGATCCATCTGTCTGAATGTCACGAAATATCCCGTATCGCCCATGAATCTGGCGGAATATACCTGCTCATCTTCTGCCAGGCCTTCAATGGAGCCTATGACTTCCAGGTTCTTATCCAGCACATAGACGCTGTTATCATCGCCTTTTGTCGTGACCACGCGCAGATTTCCTTCGTATTCATCGATACAGAAGGAATCCTTCAGGTAGCCGTCAAACTTGCCCTGGGCGATCGCCTTTAGTTCTCCGTTTTTGTAGGCTACTTTACGGACCGTCGTAGTATCTCCCTTCGGATATCCCCACTGTGTCTCGTAGAAATAGATATTCTCGTTGCTGACATATGCCTGGCCTCCCTTGGAGAAGATCGCCTTGCTATCCTTTGTCTCCCCCGGATGGTTAAGATCAACGGATGTAATCACTTCATACATGTTTGCCTGCGGCACCGGAGGCAGATAGATGTCGTCATTCGCTATAACCTTTCCATTCACCTGGGGGACGAATGTCCCGGGCTCGCTCTTTCTCAGTTCCTGGCCCGTATAGAATTCGCTGAACAAGTACAAGCATCCATCCGCCATTCTTGAAGAACTATAGTTCCCGCTCTGGGTCACCCTCCCCTCCTCCCGGGTCTCTGAAGCGTCCCGGACATCATAGGTGATGGCTTCCACAGATTGCGTATTATAAAAGCCTCTGCCGGAAGGATAGTCCTCATCTTCTAAAGCATCGAATCTGCTGCAGACCAATACCAGTTTTCCGGAATCTGGCTGCAGATAAATCTCCTGGATCTGGGATGCGTCGTCAGCCTTAATAGAGCCGATCTCTTCCATATCCTTGCCATCTGCTTTTACGATCGACACTTCCTGCCTGCTGTCTTTCAGCACATACAGATATTTTCCATCCGTCTTAACCACATCGCCTTCGTCAACGCCTTTCTGTCTCACATTGGTCTGAGAGTATCCGGCGCTTTCTCCATGGGCTGCGCCCGCATCTGATGCCCTGGCTCCGGCATTCGGCGATGCGGACGCATTTCCTGCCGCGCTGTCTTGTGCCGCGCTTTCCATCGTCTTGGCCTCTGAGTCCGATGTGACGAATTCCTTCGTCCCCACCTCCTTCTGGTATCTCTCAATATACTCGTAGATCTCATCATAACTATCCGCGCTGGCAATCTGCCTGCTGTCGCTGATTTGATTGCTTCCGGAGCCTGGTGGCTTGCTTTTATCAGAAGCCCCATCCCGACTTCCCCATACGGCTCCCGCAATCACGACAGCCAGACAAGCTGCCGCCAGCGCTGTCACCTGGTATGGACGCAGCCGCTTTTTCTGCTTCTTGCCTTCCAGCATCTCCTTAACATGATCCGGGCTCAAACTGTCCGGAGCCTTAATCTCTTCTGCCCGGTCCTTGATTCTATCCATGATCTCCTGCTCTTTTCTATCCATACGACCGCCTCCTTCGACTCATTTCAAGATACACCCCATCTTCTGCAATGCACGGCTTCGCTTGGAACGCACCGTGTTCGGGTTCATGCGAAGCATCTGTGCGATCTCCTGGCTGTTATAGCCCGCGAATACCGACAGGCCCACAATCTCCTGCTCTTCGTCCGACAAGACAAAGAATGCCTTTCTGACATCGATCATCTCGCTGTAGTCCGGCTCTTCGGAAGCAAACAGTGTAAATGCCTCCCCGGACTGTTCCATCTTCCTGGACGCTTTTTTTAATTTTTTCCTGCAGATATTAGCCAGGATTGTGAATATCCAGTTCTTAAAGGCGTCCCTGCTCCGAAGCTTCCCGATATTCTCGTAAGCGGCTACCACAGCTTCGCTGACAGCATCCTCCGCCTCCTGCCGGTCTCTCATCATGCACACCGCAAACCGATACAAATCCAGATAGACCGCCTCATACATCTGCGCAAATGTCTCTGCATTACATCTCATATCTTATCCTCCCTGTCAGATATGACTTATAGTTCTGGTCAGGTTCCTGTTATATATTAGAGTCGATAAACAGCCTAACTGTTGCAATTGGGGACGCAGTAATTTTATTCTACCGCGTCCCCAATTATCTTTTTTATCCTGTCTCTATGAAATAGATTAGTCTCTGTAGTAATTGATCAGGCAGCCCTTCAGGATAATCTCCCTTTCCGCATCCGTCATATCGCCCAGCTGCAGATGGATTTCCTTCAGGTCTTCCCCTACCACGTAAGCCTTAATATCCGCCGCCTTCTCTTCCACTGCCTTTCTGATATCCGGCACGAACAGATAGTCTCCATTCTTGAAGCTGAGGCTCTCATGTTCCTCTTTGGTAACAAATGGAAGCATGCCCCAGTTGATCAGATTCGAGCGGTATCTCTTGGTAGCGTACTCATTGGCAATATTCGCCCATCCTCCCAGCACTTTCTGGCAGGACGCCGCCTGCTCCCTGGCGGAGCCGTCTCCAGGCTTCACTGCGAATATAGTGCTTCCTACTCCCAGGTTGCCTTCGCCCGCCTCCGGATAGGCCTTGCGTATCTTGTCCATAACTGGCTTTAATTCGTCCAGCACTTCCAGCGGGCACTGTCCTGCCTCAATCGCTTTCTGCGCTTTCTGCACTTCTTTGGCTCGTCCCACATACGCCGGGTCTTTCCTGGATAGTGCAAATTCGGCCAGTCCCAGCGGATTGGAACGATAGGAAGACGTCTCGCCTGACGGGATCAGTTCATCCGTCGTGGTTACCGGGTCATGAATCTCTGAGACAACCTTCAGCACCAAATTCTCCGGCAGCGCAGGCATCTGCGGCCAGTCCTTGATATTCGGCCCGAACTTGATCTCCACGGTCGGGTCTGCCTCACCCTTGCTGTCAAAGACACGGTTCGCATAGATGTTCTTATCAAAATGATATTTCCGCCCCACGTACTCCACATCCATTGCTGTAGCAGGGGTAAGGAATCCCTTGTTTGCAGCCGTCGCCGCAATAGAGCGGGCATCCATAAGAGCCACGGAAGCAATCTGTCCGCTCTGGAGCTTAGAGCCTTCTCTGTTCGGGAAGTTTCTTGTCGAGTGGCGGATGGAGAACGCATTATTGGCAGGCGTATCCCCGGCGCCAAAACACGGTCCGCAGAATGCCGTCTTAACAATGGTTCCTGCCTCCATCAAGGTTGCAACTGCTCCGTTCTTCACCAGTTCCATATAAATCGGGGTGCTTGCCGGATATACGCTGAATGTGAACTCATCCGCGCCGATGTAGCGTCCCTTGATGATATCCGCCGCCGCACAGATATTCTCAAATCCACCGCCTGCGCAGCCTGCGATGATTCCCTGCTCTACATACAATTTGCCATCCACGATCTTATCCTGAAGCGTATAGTCTACCGCTTTATCCAGGCTTACCAGCGCTTTTTGCTCCACGTCATGAAGCACATCCTTAAGGTTGGCGTTTACCTCATCGATGGTGTAGACGTTGGACGGGTGGAATGGCATCGCGATCATTGGCTTGATCTCGCTTAAGTTCACGTATACCATGCCATCATAATATGTAATGGCTCCCGGATTCAGTTCCCGATACTCTTCCACTCTTCCGTGGATGTCATAGAATTCCTTAATCTTCTCGTCCGTCCGCCAGATCGAAGACAGACAGGTGGTCTCCGTTGTCATAACATCTATGCCGATACGGAAGTCGGCGCTTAATTTGGAGACTCCCGGTCCTACGAACTCCATAACCTTATTGTTCACATAGCCATTTCCAAAAGTCGCCCCGATGATCGCAAGCGCCACGTCCTGCGGGCCTACGCCTACTGACGGCTCGCCATCAAGGTAGATTCCCACCACGCCCGGCATCTTGATATCATAGGTCTTATTCAGGAGCTGCTTTACCAGTTCCGGCCCTCCCTCTCCCATAGCCATGGTGCCCAATGCGCCATAGCGGGTATGGCTGTCGGAGCCAAGTATCATCTTTCCGCCGCCTGAAAGCATCTCGCGGGCATATTGGTGAATGACTGCCTGATGAGGCGGCACATATACGCCGCCATACTTCTTGGCACAGGTAAGGCCAAACATATGGTCATCTTCATTGATCGTGCCGCCGACCGCGCACAGAGAATTGTGGCAGTTTGTCAAGACATAAGGAATGGGGAACTTCTCAAGGCCAGACGCCCTTGCTGTCTGGATGATTCCTACAAACGTAATGTCATGGGAAGTCAGCTTATCAAATTTAATCTGAAGCCTCTCCATGTTCCCTGACGTATTGTGGGCTTCAAGGATCCTGTATGCCATCGTATTTCTGGCTGCCTCTTCCTGGGATACTTCCTGCCCGGTCTTTGCCTTTGCCTCTTCGGCGCTTTTAGCGATCTCTGTTCCATTTAACAGATAGACTCCTTTGTCAAACAGTTTCACCATATCTTGTCTCCTCCTAATCATTCATATACTTCATGTGATCTGCTACCATCATGGCAATCTTGAATGTCAGCGCATCCTCAAACACGCGGACATCCAGTCCTGTCTTCTTCTGGATCTTCTCCAGCCTGTACACCAGCGTATTGCGGTGCACGTACAACTGCCTCGCAGTCTCGGATATATTCAGGTTATTGTCAAAGAATGTATATACCGTCGTCAGTTCTTCCTCCTCGAACTGGCCGGCCACATCCCCGTCAAACACCTCTTTTAAAAACATCTCGCACAGGGACGCCGGGAGCTGATGGATCAGCCGCCCGATTCCCAGTTCATTGTATGCCAGAATGTTTTTATCCACATAGAACACTCTTCCCACCTCAAGCGCCATATCTGCCTCTTTGTAGGATCTGGATACCTCTTTTAACTCATCCACGATGGTTCCGTAAGATACCCGGACGCTTACCATGGCTTCCATATTCAGCGTATCCACAAGCACTTTCGCTATCTGGTTCAACTGTCCATAGCCATCCGTATTCTCAAGGGCCTTTACCAGGATTACATGCCTCTCGTCAACGGCTGTCACAAAATCCTTAGTGCCAGTGGCATATAGCCCCTTAAGCGTCTCCAGAATCAGGCTCTCGCCCTCATTCTTGGCCTCGATCAGAAATACCGTCCGTTTAAGTTCTGTCGGAATCTTCATCTTCTTCGCCTGGTTATATACATCTACCAGCAGCATATTATCCAGAATAAGGTTCTGGATAAAACGGTTCTTATCCATTCTCTCCTTATATGCATACAGAAGGTTGGCAAGCTGGCTGGCTCCCATCTTTCCCGCTATGGACATCTGGGGATCCTGCCCCATCAGCGCCAGTATATAGGCCGGCTCGTCTTCGTCGCATACAAGGAACAGCCCGGCGGCGGCGTCCTCCGCCTGTTCTGGCTCTTTAAGCGCCTTCCGGCAGAAAGAGGCCACCTCTTTTTCCAGCCCCAGCATCCTTTCGCTGGTCATTACAAGACATTTGGCATCCATATCCCAGACGCCGCACTCAAGCCCTGTAATACGCTTTATATCCTGTACAGTTTTATGCAATATCTGATTCGATAACAATCGTTACCCTCCTGTTCTGCTAAATGCATGTTCTATTCTACCATATGTTAGAAATCATGTCTAATATTTTGCCCTTAAGTCCCCCAATCATCAGCATGTCCGTACTTTTCCTACATTATAGCACAAAATTTTCTCCGGCTTAACACAATTGTCTCCTTATCATTATTATGATATACTTTAAGAAAAAATAGGAGATGGAAAAATATGTCAATCAGCAATACGAAGACATCTAAAAAAGAATTAGCTTACATACAGATCAAGAATTCCATTATGAACAATGAATTTACTTCGGATACCTCGCTGACTGAAGCCTTTTTATGCGAGCGCTTCGGCTTTAGCAGAACTCCGGTCCGGGAAGCTTTGCAGCGTCTTGCCAGCGAAGGATTCGTTTCCTTTTATCCTGACAAGGGCTTTTTCGTTGCCCAGTTAAGCCTGGAAGATTTCCTGCAGATATATGAGATGAGGGAGGCCTTGGAGGGAATGGGCGCCCGTCTTTGCACTATGAGAATTACAGCAGCCGAACTAAAGAATCTGTCCAGCCTGCTCGACCAGTGCATCGATAGTTATAATAAAAATGATCTCGTAAAAGCCATGGAATATGACATGGAATTTCACCGCCTAATCATACACGCTTCCAAGAACAGTCGCATGGAGGCGACCATCAAGAACCTGATCGAGTTAAGCAATTGCATCGTAGTAAAAGCGGATCGCGAGATCACCAGCCAGTCCATAGAGGAACACAGAGTCCTGCTGGAAGCTATTCAGAATAGTAATGAAGCGCTGGCAGAAGAATTGATGCGAAAGCATGTTGTTACTTCTAAGAAATATCATTTTAACCGTTATTATATGGGAGAATATAATTAACTCGCCGCAAGGAAAGCCAGGATATGCACGCACTGCATACCCTGGCTTTTGTATTTTATATGGCATCTATTCGTAGTATTTCAAAAGCGCCTGCATGCCAGCCTCGTTAAGGCCCGCATCCGCCAGCCTCTCATATTCATGTAGAATATCTTTAAGAACCGGCAGGTCGAGCGAGATCGCATCTGCTTCTTTAGCAGCAATGCGCATATCCTTTACAAAATGCTTTATAAAGAACCCGGCGCTAAAGTCTCCCTCCAGCATCTTCGGACCATTAATATCCAATTGCCTGCTGGCAGCCGCGCCTGTAGATACGGCCCTGTAATAGGCATCCGTATTCAGGTCATGGGCTTTGGCGTACGCCACCGACTCGGCCATGCCGGCCAGTATGCCCGCAAGCAGAATCTGGTTTGCCATCTTTGTATGCTGGCCACTTCCAATCGGACCCTGATAGTTTATATTGGAGCCCATGCAGGAAAGCACCTTGCGACACGCTTCGCAGTCCTCTTCTTCGCCGCCTGCCAGAATCGACAGAATTCCATCTCTGGCTCCCGTATCTCCGCCGGTTACTGGCGCGTCCATAAAATGAAGGCCCCGTTCCTTCGCCTTTTGGAAGATGATTTTTTCAAGGCTTGGCTCCGTAGTGGTCATATCAACCAGATACGTTCCTTCATCCGCATTCTCTATGATTCCGCCTTTCCCCAGATATAGCGCCTCCACAACAGCCGGAGTCGTCACCATCGTGATAACTGCATCCTGCTTCTTCACGGTATCTGCCAGGCTGCCCCTGTAAAAGGCTCCTTCCTCCACCAGATCTTCTACCGCCTCGCTTCTTACATCATATACCGTCATCTCATATCCATTTCGCATCAGATTGCGAATCATCCATTTACCCATGATTCCCGCACCAATAAATGCTATTTTCTCCATATTGCCTTCCTCCTCAAACTTGAAGCCTTCTCTGCTATCCTATCTAGATAACTACTTCCTCTTTTGTATCAATGGCTTCTATCATCGCCGGGATTACTTCATTAAGATCTCCCACAATTCCAAAATCACACACTTTAAAGATAGGAGCGGCCGCATCCTTATTAATTGCAACAATGTACTTTGATTCCTCCATGCCAGCCAGATGCTGGATCGCGCCAGAGATGCCGCAGGCAATGTAGAGCCCGGGCCTAACTGTAGTGCCTGTCTGCCCGACCTGATGGCTGGCATCAATCCAGCCTGCGTCCACGGCTGCCCTGGAGGATCCTACTTCTCCACCCAGTTTCTCCGCCAAGGCCCGAATCAGCCCAAATCCTTCCGGACTTTTTACGCCCCGGCCGCCGGATACGATAATTTCTGCCTCTGTCAAGTTCACCGCCTTCTTCTTTTCTTTCATGATTTCCAGCAGTTCTACCCGGATATCACTGGCTTCCAATTCGGGGGTAAGTTCCAGGATCTTTCCGTATGCTTCCGGGCTGCTCTTTGCTTTTTCCATTACGCCGGGCCGCACGGTAGACATCTGCGGACGATTCCTTGGACATATGATGGTTGCCATTAAGTTGCCTCCAAAAGCCGGTCTTGTCATTAATAACTTTCCATCCTCTTTGTCAATTTCTAATCTGGTGCAGTCAGCAGTCAGTCCCGTCCCGATTCGCGCCGCTATTCTGGGTCCCACATCCCTTCCAATACTAGTGGCCCCAACAAGCACGATCTCCGGCTTTTGCTGAAGAATCGCATCCGAGATAGCCTTCGCATATCCCTCCGTGGAGAAATGCTTTAACAGCGGATGCTTCAGATAAAAGATGCCATCTACGTGATAATGGAGTAGTTTTGCTATTTCTTCATCAATGTCATATCCTGGTACCGCCACATACAATTTTTTCCCGGCCTCATCCGCCAGTTTTCTTCCTTCTCCTATCAGTTCAAGCGTAACCGGATGAAGTTTTCCTTCTCTTTGCTCGCCAATCACCCAGATATCCTGATATTCGTCCAGATTAATGTCTTGATTCACTTTTGCTCTTGCCATATCCGTTCCTCCTATATCAGTTTCAGGCTTGAAAGTTTATCTACAAGCATAACCGCCTTCTCTTTCCCGTTTAGCCCTTCCATCATCTCTGTATGCTTCTCCTTTATGGGTACAAATGACCGGAATACATTGGTCGGAGAGCCTTTCAGCCCGATCTGGGTGTGATCTATATCCAAATCATCAAGCGCCAGCGTGCCAATCACATCCTCTCCATCATAATATTTGAATATACTGCTAATCTTAGGATACCTAGGCTGGTTCAATTCCTTGATCGCCGTAAAAAGAACCGGCCCTTTGACTGCCATCCGATAACTGCCAGTCTCTGTATGCCTGATAACTTCAAATCCCCCGGGGCCCATCTTTATTTCTTTTACATATGTAATCTGCGGAATTCCCAGAAATTCAGCGATTTCCGGCCCTACTTGGGCTGTATCCCCGTCGATCGCCTGCCGTCCGCAGAATATTGCATCGTATGGCCCCGTCTTTTCTATGGCTGCTGCCATGATCGTCGCCGTCGCCCATGTGTCGGATCCTCCAAAGGCCCGATCCGATACCAGCCATGCCTCATCCGCTCCCATCGCCAGCGCCTCTTTTAGCGCGGCTTTCGCTTGCGGCGGCCCCATGCTAAGGACGGTTACACGGGCTTCCTCTTCTTCCTTTAGTGCCAGGGCTGCTTCAAGGGCATTCTTATCATCCGGGTTGATAATGCTCGGAACTCCTTCCCGGATCAGCGTGCCAGTTTCCTGGTTAATCTTAACTTCGTTGGTATCCGGTACCTGCTTAACGCATACTGCTATCTTCATAATGTCCCTCCTATTTGCCCAGCATTGCTCTGGATATAACCACCTTATGGATCTCGGAAGTACCCTCGTATATTTCTGTAATCTTGGCATCCCGGTACATCCGCTCCAGCGGATAATCCTGCATATAGCCATAGCCGCCATGAATCTGCAGTGCAAGATTTGTTACAAAGCGGGCATTCTCAGAGGCGTTCAGCTTTGCCATCGCCGCTTCCTTCGTATAGGGCTTACCCGTATCCTTAAGGGATGCCGCATAATAGACCAGCCATTTGGCTGCTTCCGTCTTTGTCGCCATATCCGCAATGTACCACTGGATTCCTTGCAGTTTTGCAATCGGCTTGCCAAACTGGACTCTTTCCTTTGCATACTTGACTGCCAGTTCCAGGGCTTCCTCCGCCAATCCTAGGGCCTGGGCGCCCACGCCGATTCTTGCGCCATCCAGCGCCGACATGGCAATCCCAAATCCTTTTCCTTCTTTTCCTACCAGATTCTCTTTCGGTACCCTACAGTTGTCAAAGATAAGTTCTGCCGTCTCTGAGGCATGGATACCCATTTTCTCTTCGACTTTTCCTACGCCAAAGCCGGGAGTCCCTTTCTCTACTAGGATACAGCTCATTCCTTTCAGCCCCTTCTTCGGATCCGTCAGGGCAAATACCAGAACCACATCCGCCTGGCTGCCTCCCGATATAAAGCACTTGGTTCCATTTAGCACATATTCTCCTGTCTCTTCGTCAAGCATGGCCGTCGTCTTTGCCGCTCCCGCATCAGACCCGGCATCCGGCTCTGTGAGTGCAAAGGCTCCTAGGCAGCCACCCCTCACAGCCGGGGGAATGAACTTCCTTTTTTGTTCTTCGGATCCAAAATGCAGCAACACTTGGGGAAAAATAGAATGAATAGACAAGATTGCCGCCGAGGCTGCGCATTTCCTGGCAATCTCAGAAACCACGATAACCTTATCCACGTCCGTACCGCCGCATCCGCCATATTCTTCCGGTATTGATATGCCCGTAAGCCCCAGATCTGTCATCTTCTGAAACGTCTCTGATGGAAATACGCCCGTCTTATCAATCTCTGCAGCAATCGGCTCAATCTCCCGCTCTACGAATTCCCTTACTACCTTCTGCAGCATTCGCTGCCCTTCTGTCAAATTAAAATCCATACATTCCTCCTGTCCGATATATGGCAGTTCTACGCCTTAACTACCGTTACAATGCCATCATCCATCCATCTCAGGATATCTTCCCGCGGATATCCCAATTCTGCCAGAATCTCCTCGGAATCTTGTCCCACAAGCGGCGCATCGTAGTCATTTCCTGCCTTGACGCTTCCAAACTTGACCGGCGTTGCCGCATACATCGTCTTGGTGCCGTCCCGATTGCTGCGCTCCATAATATACTGATTTTCAATCGCCTGTGGATCACTCAGCACATCTTTCACATGCTGTATCCTTTCATGTGCAATATCCGCCTTTGTCAGTCTCTCCACCATCTCATCCTGCGTATGCTTCCTAAATTCCTGATCCAGAATTCGAATCAGAACTGCGGCATTCTTCTTCGCTTCGAGCGTGGTAGATAATCTGTCATCTTCCGCCAGGTCCGCCCTGTCAAGAACCTGATCGCAAAGAATCCTGAAATACCGCTCATGCTCCAGTATGCTTAAAAATATCCATCTTCCGTCTTTGCACTGATAAGAATTGATTACTGGGGATATGGCTTCTTTCCTGGATTTGGGATATTCATCCTCATATTGGGTGGATGCTACCAGGGCGCCTACATTCCAGATGGCCTGCCCGAAAAGAGATACCATTACTTTATCTCCTTTTCCGGTTCTAAGCTTCCGATATAAAGCCGCACAGATTCCTCCCGCAAGACTGCAGCTGGTCACGCTGTCGCCGAATGCGATTGGCGGATTGATGGGATTTGTATCCCTCTCTGCAATATCCATCATCGCACCACTGCGCGCCCAATAGGCTACCGTATCAAATCCCGGGTTATCTTTGGCCGGGCCATAATCTCCAAATCCATTTACCTGTGCCCATATCAAATGGGGATGTCTGTCACACAGCGACTCATAGTCCAGACCCAGCCGTTTTAATGCTCCGGTTCGATAACTGGTAACCAAGACATCCGATTTTCCCAGCAGACGGTCCATAATCTCTTTACCTTCTGCTGACTTTAAATTGACGGACAGGCCTCTTTTATTAGAATTATATGTGGTATAAAATGGGTTGCAATCATTGTCGGCGGGGCAGGTCATGCCTGCCCCCGTCCCCCTTCCCGGATCTCCAAATGCCGGCTCTACCTTGATTACATCGGCACCCCAATCAGCCAGAATCTTTGCCGTTCCGGGACCTGCGACAAAATATGTCAAGTCTACAACTTTTACGCCCTCTAATGGTTTATTCAGCATAATGCTCCTCCGTCCTGCCACTATCTGTTGCGAAACTTTGCCTTTCTTTTCTCCAGAAATGCTTCCATTCCTTCTTGTTTATCATCTGTTCCAAACGTTATGCCGGCGATATCCTTCTCCAGCTCCAGCCCCTTTCCCAGATCCATGTCCGCGCCCTTCGTGATCGCGACCTTTGCATACCGGACTGCCATTGGCGCTTTCTCCGCGATCAGCCTCATGATATCCATCGTTTCTTCTTCCAGCCGTTCTCCTGGCACAACCTTATTTACAAGGCCTATTTCATATGCTTCCTGGGCTTTTACTTTTCGTCCGGTATAGATAAGTTCCTTGGCACGCCCTATTCCTACCAGTCTTGTCAGCCTCTGGGTTCCGCCAAAACACGGAATCACCCCCAGGTCTACCTCTGGCTGTCCAAATACGGCTTTTTCGGAAGCTATACGGAAATCACAGGAAAGGGATAATTCGCATCCGCCGCCCAGAGCATACCCGTTCACCGCAGCAATTACTGGCTTTTCCAGCGCCTCGATCCGATTGAAGACCTTCTGTGCATAACCTGCATAGTTCCTGGCATCCTCACATTTATAGTCCTTCATCTGTACGATGTCCGCCCCCGCCGCAAAGGCTCTGCCTTCGCCTGTGATGATGACGCCCAGAATATCCTCCGTATTCTCCAGACTCTCAAATATCAGATCCAGTTCTTCCAGCGTCTTACTGTTCAGCGCATTCAGCGCCTCGGGCCTATTCAATGTAAGCAGCGCGATCTGCTCTCTCATCTCGCACCGTATGTTGCTTAATTGATTCATGATCTCATAAACTGTTGCCATAGCATTCCCTCCCAAGCCCTGTCTATCCTACAGATGCTCATAGAATCCTGTGCGTTTTAACGTATCAATCGGCTGCCACCCTTCGCTTCCCGGCTCCTTCAGGCAAGGCTCTATCTCCTCTTCCTTGCGCATGGTCACCTTTTCCGTCGGAGGAACCGTACCTGCAGGATAGGCCTCTAGTATCTCTTCGCAAAGAATCGTAAGATACCTGAGGATCGCCGCAATCGGACGCTTTCCTTTCTGGGCCGTGGCAATGGATGGCGTGCCAATCACGCCGCCGGGCGTGGCTTTCCATTCAATCGTATTATGTCCTTGGCTCTGCGCCCAGGTGGCTCCGCGGCGGAGGGTATCGCAGGACTTATCAATCCATCCGTCCGGAAGAAGTGGCTCGCCCCATGCATCTTTTACCGCGCTCATATCGATCATGTCCTTGAACATCAATAAGCCGCAGGCTGTCTCAGCCTCATCCGCATGGACGAAATGGGTTTCCATACTGTCTTTTTTATGTACCGGAATAAAGAATTCCCTTACTGCCCGATGCCATTCTACCAGCTGGTAGATGCCCGGCAGCTGATATCGCTTGCAGAATTCCTGAATCGCTCCTTCCAGATTCCAGGTCTGCCCATGGTTATTTACGAGAATAATCTTGCGGTAGCCGTCATTCCATAGCCCTGCCATCATGGCAATCACGCTCTCTTTGACAACATCATCCGGCATAATGACCGTGCCGGGCATTCCAATATGATGATACGGATGTCCGCCATAATTCAGAGGGCTGAACGCAAGATTGACTTCGCATCCTTTTTTGGCAGTATACCTTCTGACGCCTTCGATAATCTGGCTGGCATTAAAGGTATCAAGGCCCGTATTCAGATGCATCCCATGATTCTCCGTTGATCCGATCGGTACCAGCACGATATCGTTCTTACGGCGTTTTTCAATCTGCTGGCATCGGGGCGTATTCTGGATATAGCATCCTGGCGTTCCTAATTCGGAAGGGGAGGGAATCTCATATTCAGACAGAATTGCATCTATCTCCTCTTCGCTGGCATCCCAGATTTCCTTTTTCATTCTCCCTACCTTTGTATCCTCGAATACGATTGACGGGGTCTCTTCCACTGTGTACCACTTTGTTTCCTGCATAATTTTATCCTCCTTAATAATAATTAATTTACCAGCATATAACCTCTGATCAGGGCAGCCAGTTCCGCATATCCATCCAGAAATGATTTCAGGGTCTTCCTTGTTGCGCCATAGTCATCAAATTCCTCAGCCGCCATGCCATCCTCATCGTATGCTTTGCGGAAATCTTCGAATCGCTCATACAGCGTGTCAACATATTCTTGTCTTACAGGGTTGTCTATTCTGTTCTCTACGGCGATCCTGCTGCTATTAATCTTCTTCTGCCATCCATATGCGATCGTAAGCACCAGGTCGCCGCCAATAAATTCGCTCCAATGATAATGATTTCTCAGCGCTCCGAATAGAAGACGGGTATGATACTTTCTCTCCTGATAGATTCTATATGCCTTTTTCGCCACCGCTACGCCTGCCCATTCATAGCATTCCGGATCAATCAGTTCTCCGGACGCCTTGCCTACATCCTTAATCCAGTCATCCGTACGCCCTACCATGATCGTACACACCGGCGTCATTCCTTCTGTACCACGTCCCTCGGCCTTACGGCGGTCAAGCCCGCGTTCCACCGCCTCTGCCACCGCGATTGCCTGCGGCACCGTAAAACTTACGGTGGCATTAATATTCACACCCTGATAGGTTGCTTCCTCAATCGCTTCGATTCCTGCTTTTGTGACAGGTATCTTAACTTGAATGTTAGGCGCCAGAGTACTAAAGTGAACCGCCTGCTCCGTGATCTTTTCTGCATTGCGGTAATACTTTGGGTTGGTCTGCATGGACAGACGCCCTTTTTGTCCTTTGTACTCCTCGAACGCTGGCAGCAGCAGTTTTGCGCCTTTGCATGCCATCTCTTCAATCAGCTTCCAGGCGATCTCATCCTCTGTGGAATCCGCCATCTCCCGAATCAGTTCATGGATTCTTCCTTCCCATAAAGGCATCTCCTTCTTTAAGACATTAAGGACGATGCTTGGATTGGTAGTTGCCCCAACTGCTCCATTTCCAATCGCATAGTTCAATTCTTCGATGGAGCACGAGTCATTCCACACATCCGTTTTTCCTGTCTGGGATGTCAAGTATAATGGTGTTTTCATTCTTCTTTCTCCTTTCATCTGTCTGGCCTAAACTTCTAAAAGATACTTAAGTCCTTCTCTTGCCGCTGTAATCCCATCCGGAATCCTCAGGCACTCAAGGCTTACATAACCTTCATATCCAAGATCGGCCAGCGCGTCAAAGACCGGTTTAAGTTCAACATGTCCTGCCCCCGGATACATGCGGTTGCTGTCCGCAATATGGAAATATCCCAATGCATCGATATTTTTCCTGATACTATCTTCGATCGACGCCTCTTCTATATTCATATGGAAAACATCCATAAGAACCTTGGTAGCTGGCAATTCATAACGCCGGATAAAGTCCGTAATCTCTCCAGCCTTATTCATGTAGTTGCTCTCATACCGGTTGATGGCCTCCAGCATCAGCGTTACTCCCTTTTTCTTTGCGTAATCTGCCGCCTGCCTCAGATTCTCTGCCAGAACCGCTTCCCATCGGTCATATTCTTCCATATCCTTGATATCGCCTTTCAGACGCCCTATCAGAAGGCAGCTGTCTATCCTGGCTGCAAGGTCGACGAACCGTTTCAGCCGCTCTACCGCTTCTCTTTGTATCTTTTCATCTTCATGAATCAGGCAAAGTCCTTCTTTTGCGTATGCAAGCCCAGTCGCGATCCCGGAGATTTTGATGTTGTATTTTTTGCATGTGGCCTTTAATTCTTCAACATTAACGGTTTCAGGATTCTGAACATGGATCTCCAAAGCCGGATATCCTATCTCTGCTGCCAATCTTACATTTTCTATTAACTCATCCGTCAGTAGGACCGGCTCATTCCTGGCCGGATTGACTGAGCTTGCTACGCTGAACTTGAATCTGGCCTTCTTTCTCTCTTCGTCCATATAATGCTCCTCCTTTAATTGAGATTCATATCATTCGATGTATTGTATGCAATAAGTATACAATTACGCTTTTGTTTTGTCAACGAATTTACTATATTATTAAGCGTTTTGTGGCAGTTGTACAAATTATCTTTCAATTATTCGTGAATTATTTTTAAATTATTTATTTTTATAAAATACTAAAAGTATACATTATGTTTGTATAAAAAAGAGAGATTCCAGGCGGAGTCTCTCTTTTTTAGTTTACTTGTTTTCCATTCCCTTATACGTAAGCATAACCTTGCGGGCAATATCCTTATGATTTGCCGCCATATCAAACGCAGCGTGAATATCTTCAAAATCAAAATGATGGGTATTCAATGCCGCAAAATCATACTTATCTTTAATCTTAGACATGAATCGGATTGTCCTTGGGAACCATCTCTCAGGGCCTGCCACGCCTGCAATCCGCATCGTCTTCCAGATTGTTTTTCCAATCTCTACAGGAACCTTGCGTCCAATAGAATGCCCAATTACGCCCACTCTTGCGCTCTGTCCGGCAATATCGAACAGGGAGGCAATTCCTACATCATTCCCCGAGCATTCAATGACCACATCCGCTCCTCTTCCATTCGTAAGTTCCTTGATCTGCTCCTCCACAGGCGCGGCCGTAGGATCCACCGCCAGATTGGCTCCATAGCGGAGCGCGTTCTCTCTGCGTGCCTCCAAAGGATCGATCACAATAACGGTAGCACCTGATTCGGCGCACACCATGCTTGCACATAGCCCGATCGGCCCTCCTCCAATGATCGCTACCGTGTCGGATGCATCGGGATTGCAGCCATTATACCACACGCCGCCATACCCGACATTGAATGTCTCAACCCAGGCGCCAAGTTCATAGGTCCAGTCATCCGGTATCACATGAAGATAAGCCTCTTCCAGGATCAGATACTCTCCCATGCCGCCAGGAGAATCCGGGCGGAATCCTACCTCCCGCATATTTAGGCAGGCAGACGGCAGTTTTCCATCTTTGCAGTTCGCACAGTTAAAACAGGCCAGCGCGCACTCTCCTACCACTTTATTTCCCGGCGCAATGGACGTAACCGCGCTTCCAACCGCTACTGCCTCGCCTGCCCACTCATGCCCTGGCGTATAAGGCGCAATATCATAACGTCCCTCCGCGGATTTCCCCTCAAAGCACTCTACATCAGACTGGCAGATGCCGCAGGCGCCCAATTTGACCAGGATCTGATTCGGCAGCAGTTCGGGAAGTTCCACCTCCTCTATTCTTAGATCTTTTGGTCCGTACATAAGAGCTTGTTTACATTTCATAATCTGTTACTCCTTTCATTTTCGTTTTTATAATTCCTTGCGGCTCTGCCCGCCATAAGCATGCAGACCGCTATGCACACCGGAAAAATATTCAGCAAGCCTATTCCTCGCCAGAAATCAGCCTCCGCAACCACTCCCACCAGCGACGGAAACAGCATAAATCCAACTGCTGCCGCCAGCGTAATAATGGCTGATACCGAACTCTTATACGCCGGGTACCTTCCATTGGCAATCGCAACGGCAATCGGCACCACGCCGCCTGCCGTAAATCCGGCAATGAAGTAGGCCGATATATACGCCAAGACGGCATCCAGCGCCGTTGCGCCGATAATAGCCGCCCCGCCCAGCAAATTCGCGCCGATGATATAGCGGTATGCGTTGAATCTCTGCGAATATCTGGCGCAGAACAGCCTCCCCAGGATAATTCCCATCCACAAGGCATATATCGGGTAATTGGCTTCTGTCGTACATGCCCCCAGACAACTCTTCATATAAGACGGAACCCACATGGAACATCCGCAAGAGAAGCCGGTATAACTCATCACACACAGGCACAGGAAGAGGATGTGCCTATTTTTCAAAACTTCCCATAATTGGCCAGGCTTTAATGGCTCCGTCTTCGCTGGCGGCGGGCAGGCCCTCTGGACCCCGTAATACGCGCATTGTATCGCAAGGCAGATTATGCCCAGCGCCGCAAAGACCCTTCTCGCAGGCATATTTCGTTCTAGCAGAAACGCAATGATAAGCGGTGCCAGCAAGGCCCCCATCCCAAAGCACGCATGCAGGATGCTCAAATGCTTCGAACTGTCTGCAGGGTAAAGTTCGCTGACATATGCATTTAAAGTTGAATCCAGCAGTTTCGTACTCGCTCCAATTATAAAAAACAGAATAAGCATTGCCAGGAAGGCCATCTTAAGCCCCAGCGCAAGCAGCGAGGCACAGTAGATGCCCGCAAGCGCCTTTACCATATGATCCAGACGGATATAGGAGGCAAACATTACGCCCAGCAGCAGGCCAATTATTCCTCCCCCACCCTGAAACAGCGAGAATAGGCCGGCCTCCCGCAGCGGAATCTGATAGTCTGCCATAAGAACCGGAAGCAGCGGCCCAACAGCCGTGACCGAAAAAGCGTATGCCATCATCAGGCAATACAGCGTTCCTGCCAGAACCTTCTTCTTATTCATAGCATCATCTCATCTTAATCAGGTTCTTGCCTCCCGAGGCTTTCTGCGTGTCGATGATCGCCTGCTCTGCCTCGTCCAGAGTATATCTTCCTGTAATCAGTTTTCTATAGTCAAATCGCCTGGACGCGATCAGGCCGATGACATTCTTAAAGATCGCATCTCCTGCGTGTCCATTGCTGCCGGTAACCCTGCCATTTCTCCAGATCATCTGCGCTACGTTTACCGGCGCGGCGTCATTCTTAGGACTATGCGCGATATTTACAATGGCTCCTCCTGCCGCTACGCTTAAGGACATCTGCGGATAAAGGATATCCGGCTTGCCCGCCGCTTCAATCTGCAGGTCGCATCCCCATCCGTGGGTATGTTCCATAATCACCTCTCTGGAACCAATGCCCTGTTTCGATAATTCCACCGGATTGAAGACGTAATCCGCGCCAAACTCTTTCGCCATGCGCTGCCTTTCTTCATTTACTTCAAACGCAAATATCTTCGCCATGCCAGCCTGCCTCATAAGCGCAATGCACCCCAGGCCGATCGCGCCCGCTCCGTAGACCGCGCCGTACGTGCCCGGCTTGATTCCCCCGGACTTGATAATGGTTCCATTGTACGCGATACCAGTAGGCTCCACCAATGCCCCCAATTCAAGGCCCTCTTCTACGCCATACGCTTCCACGATATCGTTAATGCTCCACACGAACTTCTTATTCACCTTGATGTATTCAGCCATGGCTCCCGGAATCGTAGAACCAGGCTCAAGCAGGTTATTGCACTGGTTAAAATGATATGTGCGGCACTCCTCGCAATATCCGCAGTACTGCATCTCCTCTGCCGTCACATAATCCCCTACCTTGAATGTATCTACGTCCTTTCCGATTTCCACGATCTCCCCGCAGAATTCGTGTCCTGGAATCAGCGGAAACCGGGTAAGCCACGCAAAGTTAATATAGCCATCCTTATCCTTTTCGTGAACATGTCCATCCGAACCGCACACGCCGCATGAGGCAACCTTGATCAGCACATCATCCGGTCCTACTTCCGGCACGTCAATTTCCTGGATTCCATATGTAGCATCCTTCCAAACCATTGCGCCGTTTCTCACGATGCCGGTACGCTGTTCGAATTCGTCAAACACATACCCGGGCTTGGGCTCTCTTTTTGCATTTACAACCAACGCTTTCATCTTCATAGCATTCTGCCTCCATTCTTCTTATATCCGCATCCCGACGCAGCGCCCATTATAGACCGCGTCAATAATTTTGCCAATCTGACCGCTGTCGCCTGCATAGTATACCTTCGCGCCAGCCGGCTCTGCCTTTAATTCCCTGGGCCTTAGCCCTGCCGCCAGAATAATCGTGTCCGCCTCAAGTTCAAAGACTTTCCCCGTCTCCATATCCTTCAGCGTCACGCTTCCTTCAGCGATCTCTTCCACTCGAGTGCTGACATACTGGCTTACTCCGTTTTCTTTTAACTTGATCATCATGGTCGCACGGTTGTAAGAATCCATATCAGCGCACAGCTGCGGCAGCATCTCTATCACAGCAATATTCTTCGGCTTCGCCCCTTCTCTTACTCTGGCTCCGTATTCAATGTCTTCGTTGAAATTCTTGATCCTCTTGTATTCGATCTCTACCGCTTCATCGCAGAAATATTCTGCCGTCTCGCATCCGGATACGCCGCCTCCAATGATCACCACATTCTGGCCTACCCGCTCCGGAGCCGTAAGCGCCTCCACGGCAGTGATGACATTGTTCCCTTCGCTGCCTTTGATAACTCTCATAAATTCTGCGCCACAACTGATCACTACGGCATCCGGCTTTTCCTGATCCATTAACTCCGAAGTATATTCCCGCCCTGTCACGACTTTGACTCCGGCCTTCTTCAACTGGCAGTCATAGTAGCGAATCAAGTCTTTTATCCTCTGTTTTCCCGGTGGAACGGCTGCCGCGATCAAAGTCCCGCCGATCGCCTCCTGCTTCTCATACAGCGTAACGTCATGGCCTCTTCTCGCGGCTGTAAGCGCAGCTTCCATCCCCGCGGGGCCCGCGCCTGCTACAACCACTTTTTTCGCTGCATCAGCCTTTTGCGGCTCATCTTTCCAGATCCACTCCCTTCCGGTCCAGGGATTGATCGCGCATCTAAGGCTTCTGCCCATTGTCATCTTCGTCAGGCATTCCTGGCAGGAGAGGCAATATCTGACCGGCTCCTCATCCTCGCCCAGCACCTTCAGGCAATATCTGTCATCCGCCAGCAGCTGCCGGCCGAAGCATACCATATCCGCCACTCCTTCCGAGACGATGCTTCTTGCCATCTGGGGTTCCCTGATGCCGCACGCATAGATGACCGGAATCTTTACCGCTTCTTTAATCCGCTTTACATTTTCAATGTTATATCCTTCCAGGGGCGTCAGGCTGTACGGCCTGATGTTAAATATATAGGAAGCCGTCATTCCCGTCGATACATCTATGGCATCCACGCCATACTGCTCCAGCATCATCGCAATCTGCACCGCCTCATCAATCTCAATACCGCCCGCAAAGAATTCGTCCGAAGATATCCTCACCATGATTGGAAATTTCGCGCCAATTCTGGCTCTTGTCTTATCGATCACATTCTTTATAAAGCGAAGGCGGTTCTCAAGGCTGCCCCCATATTCGTCCTTCCGCTTATTATAGACAGGGGACAAGAACTGGGACATTAAATAGCCATGCGTAGCATGTAGGGTAATCGCGTCAAATCCTGCTATTTTTGTCCAATATGCGGCCTCGGCAAACTGATCCTCGCAGTCCTCTACTTCTTCAAGCGTCATCGCGTGGACCGGCTCGTCTACATAATGGCTGACATTGGAAGAAGATACCTTTCTCCCGATCGCTCCTTCTGAGCCATAGTGGGCTAATTCCGCCGAGATCTTTACGCCATAGCTGTGCACCCGATCCGTCAGGTTAAACCAGCCCGGCACATATTTCTCATCATAGATCATCGGCTGAACGCCATGGTTCTTTGGCTCCGGCACCACGGAAAGTGCCTCCATCACCATTAGCCCCACGCCCTTTTTGGCCCGGTCCGCATAGAATTCGATCATCTGCGGCGTAACTCCGCCAAGTTCGTTAGAATAATTCGAATTCATAGGCGGAAGCACCGTCCGGTTCTTCACAAGCATAGTTCCGATTCTGATAGGTTCATTAATGCTGCTCATACATATCCCTCTTTTCTTCCAATATCACTTTATATGTTCAGTTCTTCAAGCGTCCTTACCCTTACCGGAGCGCCGGTTTGAAGTGCCTCCTTGACCGCCAGGCCGATCAGCATAGGGCGCAGTCCGTCAATGCCAGTGACAGGCGTCTCAGTATCGTCCGCGATCGCCTCTGCAAATCGGGATATCTCTTCTCCATACGTCCGTTCATAACGCTGAGGGAAAAAGTACAGTGGCTTTTCGCTTTCTACCGAATCGGCTGTATAGAGCAGCGTAGACGTAGGCACCTTATTTTCCGTCCTCACGCATCCCTTAGAGCCAAATGCCTCGATTCTCTGATCAAATCCATATACCGCCTGCCGACTGTTGTCAATCACCGCAATTGCCCCATTCTCCAGCCTCATGATAATCACCAGAGTATCCACGTCTCCCATTTCTTTTAACTCAGGAAAGAAGTTCGTCTCTCCCATGGCATACACTTCAGTCACCTCGCTGCCGGAAAGGTAGCGTATCAGGTCATAATCATGGATCGAAGTATCCAGGTAAAAACCACCGGATCGCTTCAGATAATCAAGCGTAGGCAGGGCCGGATCCCGGTTGGTGCTCTTAATGATATGCAGATCTCCGATCTTGCCTTCCCGGATCATTTCCCGCACTTTCTTATGATCCTCATCAAATCTTTTATTAAATCCGACTTGCAGTTTTACATTATTTTTCTTTACTACTCTTAATGCGTCTAAAATACGCTCTACATCGAAATCAATCGGCTTCTCGCAGAAGATATGCTTCCCCGCCTCAGCCGCTTCTTTGATGAATTTGGCATGAAGATCGGTAGTCGTCGTAATCATGACCCCTTCTATTTCCGGATCTTCCAGGATCTCCCGATAGTCTGCGGTCACATTCTCTATCCCTACTTCTTTCGCCCAGTCTTTCACGGAATCAATATATATGTCCGCAACCGTCTTAATCTTTACATTTCCCGCAAAGCGCACGACGCTCTCCGCAAGTACGCGCCCCATTCTTCCGGCGCCGATCATTCCCAGTTTCACAGTCCTCGCCATAATAGACACCTCCTAGTCTTCCGTCTGCTCCCTTAATAGCCTCTCGTAAAAGGCCATCATATCATAATCCACCATCTCCACCTTCATCCCGCCGACCTTGTCTGCGTCAATGTAAGCAAATCCTTCTTTTGCGTCTCCTTCGATATATCGGAATCCTTTTTCTTCAAAATTATGGATTTCCTTCTCCAGATCGTCCACCTGGAAGCATATATGGTCAACGCCTTCTCCATGTTCTTCCAGAAAATCTGCATGGACGCAGTCGCCGGACAAGCATTCGATCAGTTCAAAGACAACCGGCCCCAGCTTGCACAGCGCCAGCCGGTTATGCTGGGGACGCTTTCTCCCGTAATAGTTAGCGGCCTCTACATCCGAATCCATAATGGCAAACGGTCCCATTCCGAAGTTCTTTTTATAATACTCCATAGCCTCATCCAGATCCTTTACGCATACGCCGATCTGTACCAGCCTCTGTGCGTCAAACATCTCCCACGCCTCCTTTAAGATGATTTTTTATTGCCTATCACATCAATAAAAACTGCTCCCACAAGCACGATGCCCTTAATTACATACTGCCAGGACGAGTCTACATTCATCAGGCTCATGCCATTGTCAATGCTAGACATGATCAAGGCTCCTATGATGACTCCCGATACCTTGCCAACGCCTCCGGATAGACTGGCGCCTCCGATTACCGCGGCGGCGATCGCATCCATCTCTCCCATAACCCCTGCGGAAGGGGTGGCAGAATTGATGCGGGCAGTCAGAACGACCGATGCCACGGCCGCAAGGCTGCCGCTGATGGCGAATGCGAGCATAACGTTGCGTTTCACCGGGATTCCCGAATATCTTGCCGCCTCCATGCTGCCTCCGATCGCATATACGCTGCGCCCATAGGTTGTCTTTTCCGCAATAAATCCAAACAGCGCGACAACCGCCAGCATAATAAGGAATGGAATCGGCAGGCCTTCATACCGGTTTAGATACCATACGATTCCAAATGAGGTGATAACAGAAGCGGCAATTCGAACCGCCGTCTTCCACTTTGGCAGAGGCTCCAGCCCATTACGGATTCTCGCTTTCTGCCGCATCAGGGTGGATACAACGAATCCTGCCGCGACAAGCGCAGCCAATGCCCACCCTAATTCCTGCCTTAAGTTGGCCCTTCCGATGCTGACAAATGCCTGATTAGTAACTGATACCGCTTTGCTTCCCGTAATCAGATACAGCACGCCTCTCCATGCCAGATATCCGCCCAGCGTAGCAATGAAAGCCGGGATATCCGCATACGCGATCAGTATCCCCTGGAATATTCCCAGCAATATTCCTATTACAACCACGAATGCGATAGAGCCTACAACTCCAAATCCCCATTTCAACTGGGAAAGAGCACATATACCACCCAGGAGTCCCATCATAGACCCTACGGACATATCAATATTCTTTGTTACAATCGGAAAGAACACTCCGGCGGCGAGTATGCTGGTGGTAGCCATCTGGCGCACCAGATTGGAGATATTCCGCTCTGTCAGGAACAGCCCTTTTGTCAATATATGCAGGAAGAATGCCAATATAATGAATACAAGGACCATCGTAAATGAGCGCATCCGATTCAAATTTTGTACTTTTTGTTTATTCACCGTCATTTTTTCACCTCTGTCTCTATGCCAAATGTGCAGTTTCATCTGATCCGGAACCAGTCGCATATTTCATAATCACTTCCTGGTTCATCTCATTACGGTCTGCACAAGCAACAATTTTTCCTTCACGCATTACGATTATCCGGTCGCTCATCCCTAATATCTCAGGCAGTTCTGAAGATATCATAATTACAATTACTCCTTGCTTGACCAGTTCGTTCATAATCTTGTATATCTCTGCCTTCACAGCTATGTCTATCCCTCTGGAAGGCTCATCTAGTATCAAAACCTTCGAGTCGGTCAGCAGCCATTTGCCAATTACTACTTTCTGCTGGTTGCCTCCGCTCAGGTTCTCAACCTTCTGCTCGATCGAGGGCGTCTTGATCTGGAGATAGGAAACATACTTGTCGGCCTCCGCCGTCTCCCTGCTCCCATTGATAAACATCCGGAATATCTTTTTTAAGCTTGCAAGCGTGATATTTTCCTTTATGCTCATTCCCAATACTGCGCCGGCGCCTTTTCTGTCTTCCGGGACATATCCGATCCCACACCTGATCGCATCTATCGGATTATTAATTTTCATCTCTTTCTTATCAATATATACCTGCCCCGTGGTCTTTCCGGGAAGTGCCCGGATCAGGCCTTGGATCATCTCCGTACGGCCCGCTCCCACGAGCCCCGCTATTCCCAGGATCTCCCCATACCGCGCGCAGAAACTGACATGATCGACTAGCCGCCGATTCTTTTCTACCGCGTCATATACCGTCAAGTTCTTTACCTCGAAGCCAATCTCACCGCGCTCAAAGTTCTCCTTTGGAAACAGATTCTTAAGTTCCCGCCCCACCATCATATTGATCAGCTTATCCTTTGTGATATCTGCCACGTCCTCCGTACCGATATACTGGCCGTCACGAAGCACGGAGACTCGATCCGCCAATTCAAATACTTCGTCCAGGCGGTGGGAAATATAGATGCATGAGACGCCTCGCCTTCTCAGTTTATTTACAATCGTAAACAGTATTTCTACTTCCCCTTCCGATAGCGAAGCAGTAGGCTCATCCAGCACCAGCACTTTGGCATTGCGCTGCAGCGCCTTGGCTATCTCTACCAGTTGCTGCTGTCCCACGCCAAGTTCTTTTATCTTGGTCATGGAATCCACGGTAATTCCCACTTCTTTCAGCGCTTCCTGCGCCTCTGCCTGCACTTTCATCCAGTCAATTACGGAGAATCTGTTCGGCTGCCTTCCCAGAAATATGTTCTCCGCTATCGACAGTTCCTGTATCAGCTCGATTTCCTGATATATCGTGGCAATACCAGCATCCTCGGATTCGCGCACATTCGCAAACTGCCTCTGCCTGCCTTCTACAATCAGTTCTCCTTCAAAGGAACCCTTCGGATAGATTCCGCTCAGAATCTTAATAAGCGTAGACTTCCCCGCTCCATTTTCTCCGCAGACAGCATGAACCTCGCCATACTTCACCTTCAGGCAGACGTTATCCAACGCTTTTACTCCCGGAAACGACTTGCTGATCCCTCTCATTTCCAGGATATTTTTTTCCATGCTTTTCTCCATAAGAATTCTCCTCACAAGCGTGTCTTAATAAAACAGGCCGAGCCCAAAGCGTTGTCAGAAAACGCCTTTGGGCACAGCCTGCCTAGCCATTATTCGTTTTCGTACACTTCTTCTTTTGTCTGATAGCCGTCTGCAATTATCGTATCGTCAATATTATCCTTATCCACAGCAAAACTTTCCAGCGCAATCGTGGGCACATCCTTATATCCATTATCCATCACGGAATTCGTCTCCACTTCTTTGCCTTCTATCAGTGCAAACGCCGCTTCCATACTGGCCTTGGACAATGCGCTGCTCGGCTTATATACAGTCAGCGACTGAAAGCCTTTTACAATATTCTGGCAGCCCAGCAGATCCGCATCCTGTCCGGTTACAACAACCTTTCCCTGGAGATTCTTATTCGTCAAAGCCTGTATTGCGCCATTTGCCATATTATCGTTGGCACAAAGAATTGCCTGAATGTCATCATTGTTGGCAGTCAGCGCATCTTCCGCATACTGCAGCGCAATCTCCGGCGACCAGTTATCGCAGAACTGTTCGTATACGATCTCTATATCTCCGGATTCCACATATTGATCCAGCACCTCATGCCAGCCATTTTTGATCAGCGTTGCGTTATTTGAAGCCTGGCCGCCACAAAGGAGAACGTACTTTCCCTTAGGAGCCTTATCTACGGCATAGGACGCCATCTTCTTGCCAACCTCTGTAGAATCGAACGTAACATTATAATCCAGATCCGCGTTCAGAACAATTTGATCATAGGAAATCACCGGCACGTTTTCCGCATGGGCTTTTTCTACGATAGGCTCCGATGAGCCATCATCCACCGGAAGCACGATAAGAGCGTCGCACCCCTGTGCCAGCAGATTCTCGCACTGGCTTAGCTGCTTGCTCACATCATCATTAGCAGACTGGAACACAACATCGTATCCCTTTGCTTCCGCCAATTCAATCATCATATCTTTTTCCTTTGTCCACTTTTCTTCTGCCAGGGTACGGAACAGCACTCCTATCAAAGGCTTATCCCCATCCTTTTTCGCATCCTTGTCTCCTTCATCCTTTGCTGGCGTAGAGCAGGCCGTCAGCAGAAGACACAATAGCACCGCTATTGATAGCACTTGGTTAAATCGTTTTTTCATTTTCATCTTTCCTCCTTTTGTTTTATTTAGTAATAATAGGCAATGCATAACTTAACATGTGCAAAACTTATAAGAAACAGCATGGCAAGGCTTTCAAGAATTCCCGGGACGGACGCTTTAAAGTCATGCATTTAATCTTATCGACAGCATTGGATGCAAGACCAAGGCCCTTTCTTAGATGCCGCCATATACTACTTCTTACTCCTTCCGGGCTGATCAGCCCGATTCCATTTATAGCCTGCATTGTCAATATATACTTCTCATTCGGGGTCTTTTTTCTATCTATTGTATGCATTTAGTATACATACTACCCTTAATTTTGTCAATCCATTTTGCTTTATTTTAGCCACTTGTCGCAAAACATTATGATATTTTACTATTTTTTTGAATCTATTTTTGTGTATTCTGCAAGATATTTTTATATTTATGGCTTTTTAATGTATACAACTATTGCACAACTTGTATTTTATATGTTATACTATGATTAAAACAGGAGGTGGTAACCATGGACTTGGCTGCACAAAGATTAAGCAAGACAGATATGATATATGCTGATATCAAAAAATCTATAATGGGTAACGAGTTTTCTTCAGATACTCCTCTCACGGAAGTATCTCTTTGCAATAAATATGGCTACAGCCGCACGCCCGTACGCGAAGCGCTACAGCGGCTCCAGAACGAAGGATTCATTAACTTTATAAAAGGCAAAGGATTTTTTCTGTCTCAGATTGGATTAGATGATGTGCTGCAGATTTACGAAATGCGCGAGGCATTAGAGGGCATGGCCGCACGTTTGTGCGCAATGCGCGTTACCGATTCTATCGTGGAGGAATTAGATGGATATCTAAAGAAAGGGACTGCCTGCTTCAAGGAGGGGAATTCCGCCCAGGCCATGGAGCATGATATGATGTTCCATCGCTGCATCCTGTCTGCTTCCCAGAATGAGCGAATAGAGAAAACCGTCAATTCTCTGATCGAGCTTTCCAGCCAGATCGTCTTAAAAGCAGACACTAATATCACCCGCCAGTCTTTAGACGACCATCACAAACTCCTTCAGGCGATTCGCAATTCAGACAGCGATCTCGCAGAGAGTTTGATGAGAGAGCATATCTCCAACGCTAAAAAGTATCACTTTAATAAATATTATCTAGGCTATCAATAGCAGGCAGGCCCACCTGCAAAAAGCCCCCTTGGATTGCATCCAGGGGGGCTTGCTATTTTTGAATTAGTTTGTAATGGTCAATTCTGTCTCTTTGTCAAATACATGGATCTTCTCAGCATCCAGCGCAAACTTGACTGTATCTCCCGTTCTCGCTGTCGTTCTTGGATCAACTCTTGCAGTCATGTTGGATCCTTCATAATCAAAGTACAGATATACTTCTGCGCCAAGCATTTCATATACGCGGATGGTAGCTTCGATTACCGTGTTCGGAGATGCCTCAATAAACATCTGCTCATCATGAACATCTTCCGGACGGATTCCAAGCACTACCGTCTTTCCGTCGTAGCCGCCTTCAATAAGCCTCTTGCCCTTTGCCGGAGGAAGCTCGATCTCGGAAGGACCTGCAACAAGCCATACCTTATCGCCTTTTACCTTGCATGTAGCATCGATAAAGTTCATCTGCGGAGAGCCAATGAATCCTGCTACGAACAGGTTGCAAGGATAGTCGTACAGTGTCTGAGGCGTATCTACCTGCTGTACGATACCAGCATTCATAACTACGATTCTTGTACCAAGGGTCATAGCCTCTGTCTGGTCATGCGTTACATAGATAATGGTAGTTCCCAGTCTCTGATGCAACTTGGAGATCTCAATACGCATCTGGCCACGAAGTTTTGCATCCAAGTTTGAAAGAGGCTCATCCATAAGGAATACCTTAGGATCACGCACGATAGCACGTCCCATAGCGACACGCTGTCTCTGTCCGCCTGACAAAGCCTTTGGCTTACGATCTAACAATGGCTCAAGGTCCAGGATCTTAGCAGCTTCGCGAACCATCTTGTCGATCTGATCCTTTGGCACTTTTCTCAGTTTCAGGCCGAACGCCATATTATCATAAACGGTCATATGAGGATACAGGGCATAGTTCTGGAATACCATCGCAATGTCTCTGTCCTTAGGCTCAACGTCATTTACAATCTTGTCGCCAATCTTCAATTCTCCAGAAGAAATCTCTTCCAGGCCGGCGATCATTCGAAGCGTTGTAGATTTGCCGCATCCGGAAGGTCCTACGAAGATGATGAACTCTTTGTCTTCGATCTCAAGGTTGAAGTCTTTAACCGCCTCAAATCCATTCGGATACACTTTGTTAATATGTTTCAGTGATAAACTTGCCATTTTGAATTCCTCCTAAAAATACTTTCGTATCTATGATTTCGTTTCGTTCTGTTACAAAGTATATAAAAAAAGTCCAACTTGGGGTATGCCCAAGTTGAACAATTTTTTTCTGGTTTTCTATACAAGTTGACCAAGGAAGAATTTTACAGCAGCGCCTGGTAGATATCGCGCTTGCTTACTCCCCGGTCCTTGGCTACTTGCTTCATGGCTTCCTTCTTGTCCAGGCCGCGCTCAAGATAATATTCCATATGCGCTTCAATGTCCATTTCTTCCCACCGGGCCTTTTCCTCTGCCCGAATCTCTTCGCGGCTCTTTCCCTCGATCACCATCACGCACTCGCCTTTTGGCTCCTGGCTCTCGTAATAGTCAAGCGCATCCTCAATGGTGGTGGCAAATACCGTCTCATGCTTTTTCGTCAGTTCCCTGCATACGCTGATCCTGCGGTTGCCTAAAGCCTCATAGAGAACCTTAAGCGTCCTGGCCAGCCGATGAGGCGCTTCATAAAGAACCATGGTCCTGGTCTCTCCTTTTAGCTCCTCCAATATGGCTTGGCGCTCCTTCTTATCGGTCGGTAGAAAAGCCTCGAACGCGAATCTTCTGGTAGCCAGTCCGGATATGGTAAGCGCGGTGATACACGCAGCGGCGCCAGGCACGGCAGTCACCGCGATTCCGGCCTCCTGGCACATATGCACTAATTCCTCCCCCGGATCGGAGATGCCTGGCGTCCCCGCATCCGTGATCAGGGCTATATCTTCCCCGCTTTGAAGCCGTTCTACCAGCCTGTGGCCTTTCTCTATCTTGTTGTACTCATGATAACTAGTCATAGGGGTCTTAATCTCGAAATGATTCAGCAGCTTGATGCTGTTGCGCGTATCCTCGGCCGCGATCAAATCTACCTCTTTTAGTATGCGGATGCATCTAAGCGTCATATCTTCCAGATTGCCAATCGGCGTTGCGCATAAGTATAATGTTCCTGACATGTCTTCTCCTTTAGCCCCTTTTTAATATTTCCAGAATATCTTCTGGAGAATTTTCTAGATGTTCGCTGGCAGCCTTATAAATTTCCCGGATATTTTCCGGGTCCTCTTCCAGTTCTTCCGAAACTACTTCCAAGGCTTTTCCCCTCAAGCACTTCTTTTGAACCAAAGAAATCAGTTTAAGAATTTCTCCTTCTTCCCTACCTTTTCTTTCTGCAGTCATCAGCCTGCTCTTCTCATCGGTTATTGCCATCTCCTGACGCAGATATAGATAACGTTCTGTTTCGCTCTGATTTATCTTGTCCATCACGTCTTTTGCCGCTTCCATATAAGGATTTCCTTTTGCTTCCATACAGACCTCCTCCCAACTTCTGGCTGCGATCATCCTCGCCCACCGATAGAGTTCCTGCTTCTTTTCTTCCTCGGATGTCTCTTCTAATTTCTTTAATTCTATCACATGGAAGATAAATTTACTACTATACAATTCACCGCTTCTCTCATCCATAAGCATAATCTTATGATGATATCCCCTATCCTCTAACTGATTAAAATCAAGGATTCCCACATGAAGGCATGGCTCTATCTCTCCATAGGTACTTCCATGGATAAATCCTTCTGTAAACATCCTGCAATTATAGAAAATACTCCTTTCCGGCCAATCATCCTGATATCGATTCTGCATTTCTATATTTATTTTTTTACAATTATTCAAGTGTACCTTAATATCTAAAATCCCTTCAGCACCATCTTGTCTTTAAATGTTTTCCGGAACGCATAGTTATTGGTCAACCGGATGTTAAACGGAACTTTACTGGCCGCTAGCCGTCTCAGATAGTCTTCTCTAGAAAGCGGCATTACAGCACTTTTCGTATTACTGTTTCTTTTGCCCATAGGCTGACTTCCTCCTAATTATTTTAATTTTCATCTTGTGGAATCTTTACATGGCGAACGCCAAATATGAATATAAGATTTTAAAGATATTATACGAAACAGTATAGTAGGTAAAAACATGATTTTCAAGTCTTTTTTGCCAGAACTTCTCCCAATCCATAACAAAAGCAAAAGAACAGGCACTCCCTGTTCTTTTCTCTAGTCCATCCCATATATTCTCAACATTTCTTCCGTATATGTTCCATCCCGCTCATACGAGATGAGCGGCGGCTCTACTTTCATCCTGGGATTGCCTCCCCTAAGGCCTTCAAGCAGCACCATATTGGGTTCTTTATCCACGAATGGATGCACCAGCCGCATACGCTTCGGCTCAATTCCAGCGGCTGTCATCTTAGAAAGTATCTCCGGCAGCCTGAATGGCCGGTGAACCATATAGAATCTACCCTTCGGCTTCAGAAGCCTGGCGCTCTCCCTTAGAATATCATCCAGCGTGCACAAGACTTCATGGCGGGCAATATACAAGGCTTCATTTTCATTCTTCAGCCCATGGTCGCCGATCATATAAGGGGGATTTGTCGTTATTACATGAAAAGAGGCCGCCCCAAATATAGCGGATGCCTCTTTGATATCTCCTGTGACAATGTCTACCTTGTCCTGCAGATGGTTATGGCTAACGCTTCTGCGGGCCATATCGGCGCTTTCTTCCTGAATCTCAAGGCCGGTATAATGCGCCCCTTCATTCTTTGCCTCCAGCAGGATCGGAAGTATTCCTGTCCCGCTGCCCAGATCCAGCGCCGTCTCGTTCTTCTTTACCGTGGCAAAAGAAGACAGAAGTATGGCGTCCATGCCAAAGCAGAAGCGTCCCGGACTCTGTATAATCTCGTATCCTTTAATCATCAGATCATCCAGGCGCTCTCCTGGCTTTAAACTATTCATCATCCAGTTTTGACGCTCCATTCTTTTCTTCCAGCGCCTTTAGCTGCGCCAATTCTTCTTTGGATAGTTTAACATCCTTCTTCTTGCGTTTTGGCTTGAATCTAAGTTCGCTGGCTTTATACTCACGGATTTCTTTTTCATCATTATCCAGGGTTACGATGACCTTCACCTGCTGCCGCAGCACATTGACTGACTGAACGTCGCCTTTCAGGCCTTCCGGCGTGGTTACATGATCTCCATTAGAAGGAAGGCGGCTGTTCAATTCTTCATACGTCTCCTCCTCATTGGTCAGGCAGCACATCAGCCTGCCGCATACTCCTGATATCTTAGAAGGGTTCAGGGACAGATTCTGCTCTTTCGCCATCTTGATGGATACCGGCGCGAATTCAGACAGATACGTGTTGCAGCAAAGTGGACGGCCGCAGATCCCGATGCCTCCCCGGATCTTCGTCTCATCTCTTACTCCGATCTGTCTCAGTTCGATCCTGGTCCTGAACACGCTCGCCAAGTCTTTGACCAGTTCCCTGAAGTCAATCCTTCCGTCTGCGGTAAAGTAGAAAAGCACCTTATTGTTGTCAAACGTATACTCTGCGTCAATCAGCTTCATCTCAAGGCCATGCTTGCGGATCTTCTCAAGGCAGATGCCAAATGCTTCCTTTTCCTTTTCCCTGTTCTTTTCTTCCTTGCGGATGTCATCCTGGGTAGCAATACGGATGACCGGCTTCAGCGGCTGGGTGATCTTGTCATCCTCTACATCCCTCTGGCCGGTGACTACCGTGCCAAACTCAACGCCTCTGGCCGTCTCGACGATCACCTTGTCCCCTGTATGAATATTATATTTCCCCGGCGCGAAGAAGTATATCTTCCCGGCCGGACGGAACCTTACTCCAATTACTCTTGTCATATTGTTAATTCTCCTTTATTGTCAGGAACAACAGTTCCATTACCAGATCAAAGTTAACATTGGCTTTTAATCTGGCTTTGGCTTTTTCCAGGCTTTCTATAATGAGCTCGATTCCTTCATAGGAACTTCTCTTAGCCCGCTCTTTGATATATTTTAACTGGTCTTTGAATACGACCTTATCCATATCCTTGGTTGCTTTATATAATAAGACATCCCGATACCATATCATAATAATATCCAGATAGTCATTGATTTCCAGCTTATATGCCGTGATCCGGCTTACCGCCTGCACGATCTCGCTTAACTCCATCTCATTGATGTACTTCAGCAGCTGCACCGCCTCATCGCGGATCTCATTAAAATGTTCGGAATTCGCCAGCATAATGGCACGTCCCATATTTCCCTGGGCAAATGCAGTGCACATATCCGCCTTATAATCCGGAACCTGCATGGTCTCCATCAGATACTTCTTAATCAGGGTATCCTTGATATTACGCAGTTTCAGCATTACGCACCTGGAATTGATCGTCGGCAGCAGCGTATCCGCATTCTCTGTAAGAAGCATGATTACCGCATATTCCGGCGGCTCCTCGATCGTTTTCAGCAGGGCATTCTGCGCCTGGGGCGTCATCATGTCCGCCTGGGGAATAATGTATACCTTATATGGTCCCTGGTAGGGCTTTATCATAATCGTATTATTCACCTGTTCCCGGATGTCGTCCACACTTATAGAATTTGGCTTCTCGTGTGTAACCTTTATAATATCCGGATGGTTGCCGCTTTCTGCCTGTCTGCAGGAATGGCATTCATTACACGGATCCGGCCCGCCTTTCTCGCACAGTAATGTGGCGGCAAACAGATTCGCCAGCATCTTCTTGCCGGCTCCCCGCTCTCCATTCAATATATAAGCGTGGGACACCTTGTCCTCTCTTACCGCATTCCTGATATAATTAATAATGTCTTTGTGGCCAACCACATCTTTAAACGTTCCCATGTCGTATTTCCCCTATAATTTCTTCTAAGCATCGTGTTCTATTATCATTCACAAATCTTTTCTGTATTCCAAGGCTTTTCAGATTCTCTTCTGCGAAATCCTTCGTATCTGCAAGAAATCTTCTGCATAATTCCGCGTATTTGGGCACCTCCTGCTCCCGCTCCCGCGCCAGAGCCCTGGCAAGCCGCTCGCCGTCTTCTACCTCGATATAAATCGGCACCAGTTTATCAGGCCCGTAAAACTTCTGCATCTGTTCATAAGACTGAAGGGTTCCGATTACCAGATAGTCCGATGTACCAAGGTTGATCTGGCCATCATCAACGGTCGCATACTTCCAGATGCCGTGCACCGTATCATAGGCGCGCTGCTCTATCACCTTCCCTTGCTTCTCATATGCATTTAATGTATCCTCTGAAACGAAAAAGTATTCTACGCCGTCCCGCTCTCCTTCCCGGATCGGCCGGGTAGTATACAGCGTAATCGTCTGAAGCCAGGGCAATGCCTTCTTGACTTCCTTAAACAGCGTATCCTTCCCGGAAGAACTCTTTCCCATCATATAATAAATCTTACCCATGCATCCAAACCTCGATATACTGGTCTTCTTTCAATCCTTCAATAGCGAATCTAAGGTTACGATACCATTGTAACATATCTGCCGCCTCTTGTGATACCCTTTCTCCCGGTACGATCAAAGGACTTCCAGGAGGATAGAGATATGCATACTCCGTGGATATATGCCCAACGCTTTCCTTCCACGGCAAACGCCGGACCTCGCTTCCAAGCGCTGCGCTGATCGCAGCCTCATCCAGCATATTCTCCATCACGGAACTGTTATATACCACTTCCAGCCTGGGTAGGCTTGCCCCGATAAGCGCGGGCGTCTCTTCCAGACAATTCCCCGAACGCATCCGTTCGTCCGCCTGGGCATCAATCTCTTCCAGCGCCCTTGCCAGACGCTCCATGCCATCCTCCGTGTCTCCTATGGATGTCATTGCCAGTATATACGTCCCTGCTACCATCTCCATCTGCAGATGGTATTCATCCAGCAGTATCCTGTATAGCCTTTTGCTACTCATGTCAGCATGCCGGACGGATATGACGATCTTGGACCTGTCAAAACTCTCTGTCTCCACCAGTTCCAGGCGTTTCAACTGTCTAAGCCTCCCCCGCATCTTCTCCAGCATCTTGACATAAGGATCGAACAGTTCCTTCCTTCTGTTTTCCAGCATATCGATGCAGGAGTCTATGCTGGACATCAATACATAAGACGGGCTGCTGGACTGGAGCATCCGCAGATAATCCCGGACTCCCTTGCGGCTTGCAAGGCTTCCATTGATATGCAGAAGCGCAGTCTGCGTCAGCGCCGGCAATGTCTTGTGAAGGCTGTGGATCACGATATCCGCTCCCCTCGTATTAGCGTTCTGAGGAAAATATGGATGAAAGCCAAAATGCGCTCCATGGGCTTCATCCACAATCAGTGGTATGCCTTTTTCATGGACCGCTTCTGCTATGGCTTCCACATCCGATACCACGCCGTCATAAGTAGGCGACACGATGACCACTGCCCGAATGGAAGGATACTTGTCAAGAGCCTCCCTCACATCGTCTACGGAAACCTCTGTATTGAGCTGCGCACAATGATTGAATTCAGGATATAGATACACCGGATTCAATTCATTCATATATATGGCATGATACACAGACTTGTGGCAATTTCTTGCCACAAGTATGGTATCTCCTTTTTTGGTTACGCCTGCAATGGCGCTTAAGATTCCTACGGTACTTCCATTGATGAGGAAATGCGTCTCGTCCGCATGGTAGATCCTGGCCGCCCGAATCTGAGCCTCCTTCAGGATCCCCTCTGCATGATGAAGGTCGTCAAATCCCTCAATCTCCGTAATATCAATCTTATAGGGAACCGTGGACTTGAGCATGTCCAGATTCCGTTTATGGCCCGGCATATGAAACCCATAATAGTCCGAGTCGCTATAGTCTTTTAACTTATCATATATTGTGCTCATTATAATCTCTTTAATAATTCTTCTCTTTCCTTTTCAAAGCCCGGCTTTCCAAGCAGCGCGAACATGTTCTTCTTATAACTCTCCACGCCTGGCTGGTTAAATGGATTCACGCCGGATATATATCCGCTTACGCCAATGGCAAATTCAAAGAAGTAGAACAGCTGTCCCAAAGAGAACTCATCCTGCCTTGGAACATTTACAATAAGGTTCGGAACATTTCCATCCGTATGGGCAAGAAGCGTGCCATTCATGGCGCTCTTGTTGACAAAATCAACGGTCTGCCCCGCCAGATAGTTCAGACCGTCAAGGTCGACCGGCTCTTCCTGAATTCTGATCTCCTCGGCAGATTCCTCCACGTTCAGGACTGTCTCAAACATGATACGGCTTCCGTCCTGGATGAACTGCCCCATGGAATGAAGGTCTGTGGTAAGGTCAACAGACGCCGGATAGATTCCCTTCTGGTCTTTGCCTTCGCTCTCCCCGCAGAGCTGCTTCCACCACTCGGATACATAGTGGAGGCTTGGCTCGTAGTTTGCAAGAATCTCGATGGCTTTTCCTTTTCTGTGGAGAATATTGCGGATCGCCGCATACATAACGGCATCGTTGCTCTCGTACGGATCGCCAATCGCCCTCTCTCTTGCAGACGCCGCGCCTTCCATTAATTTCTCTATATCTGCGCCGCTGACTGCGATCGGAAGAAGTCCCACCGCCGTCAATACAGAGAAGCGGCCGCCTACGTCATCCGGAACTACGAAGGTCTCATATCCTTCTTCTGTAGCCAGGTTCTTAAGCGCTCCCCTTGCCTTGTCGGTAGTAGCGTAGATCCTCTTTGCCGCTTCCGCCTTGCCGTACTTCTTCTCCAGCATCCCTTTAAAGATACGGAAAGCAATGGCTGGCTCCGTGGTTGTTCCTGACTTTGAGATAATATTTACGGAAAAGTCCCTGTCTCCTATCACATCTATCAGATGCTTAAGGTATGTACTGCTGATGCTGTTGCCTACATAATAGATCTCCGGAGTCTTACGGATTTCCTTAGATACCATATTATAGAAGTTGTGGCGCAAGAACTCGATTGCCGCTCTTGCTCCAAGGTAAGAGCCACCAATGCCAATTACAAGGAGCACCTCTGAATCCCCCTGAATCTTTACCGCTGCTTTCTGAATACGCGCGAATTCTTCCTTATCATAATCCACCGGAAGGTCGATCCAGCCAAGGAAATCATTCCCCGCCCCTTCCCGGCCAAGAAGTTCTGCCTTCGCCTGTTCAGCGATCTTCTTCATAGATTCAATCTCATGCTCTGAAATAAATGTCTTTGCTTTAGAATAGTCAAATGTTACTTTATTGTTCATAGTGACCCCTTCCTTCCATCTTACCATCTTATAAATATGTACTATTTTATTTTATCAAATCGGCCACTTTTAATCAAGCCATAAACTCCTCCAGTATCTGCCGTATCAGCACGTCTTTTGCCACTTCTTCCTTCTCTTTTTCCCTTCTTGCCTTCCGGTCTGCCGATGCCGCTTGAATCTGCGGAGTCACATCCGGCACCTCATATGGTTCCGGCATGGTCGGACTGGTAATCTCCGGAGGCGTGGTAGGCGACGGCACTTCTTTTCTCGGCATTGGCCTCTCCGGCTCTCCCCTGTCGTTCTTATCTGTTCTGGAGGATTTCTTCGGATCCTCTTCTTCCCTGGCTGTCTTTACTACCTTTGCCGCCTTTTGGCGCTGAGTCTCCGGCTCTTTCTCTATCGCAAATATGTCCTCGTCATCCTCTTCCTCCAAATCCGGCACTACCCCAAATTCGGATGCAGGCGTCTCCGGCGCCATGACCTTGATCTCTTTCTGGTACGCCTTTTCATATCGATGCAGGCATACATTTTCCAGATAGTCAACCATATAGTTCTGCACTGCCTCCATACGGTATTCCTCGTCCGTGGTCAGATGGACCAGGTAGATCAGAATGGCAAGCCCGGCGCCAGCAGCCCCGGTCTTAATCACCATGTCGCCCATTCCATTTACCGCATACTCAAGAAGCGCCCCCGCCGCTCCCAGTATCAGGCACAGTCCGGCTGTGGCCTTCTCCATACGCCTCCAGCTGTGCAGCTTCATTCCGATAACCTTGTACTCATACAAGTACTTGTCTACAAACACCCTGACATTCTCCACCGTATCGCTGATCATGCAGGCATGTTCGAATTTGGCGCGCACCAGGCGCATGAGCGGGTGGGTGCTTTTATTCATATTCCCGGCTGCGCGCACCAGCTGTTTCAAAGTTACATTTGCAATCAGTTTACTCACAATCCCTATGACCGTCAGGATTCCCATTAGCACGAATATCACGTGCTTGTCCAGTATAATTTCTAACATAAAAAAGCCCTCCTTTTGCTTAGAATTATACTTGAAATTCCAAAGGAGGGTATAAAAACCGTTCTACAGATTCTGACCCCCGATATGGAGGAATCTGTCAGATTCTTAAGAATCTTCGTCCAGCCATAATTATATCATTGTCAGCAATTCCTTCATAAGCCTTACGCTGTGGGCGATCGCCTGTCTTTCAAAGGTAGGGTAGTCCATGGTCGCGCTGTTGTCAGCTTTGTCCGAAATGGCACGGATTATGACATACGAAACTTTGTTCAGGTATGCTGCCTGTGCAATCCCGGCTCCTTCCATCTCTACGCACAGTGGATGGAAGTTCTCCACGATCTTTTCTTTTGCCTTCCCGGATGAGATGAATTGGTCGCCGCTTGCCACCCTTCCGGTAAATGTGCGGATGTCCGGGTTCGCCTTCTCATTAGCCTTGGCTGCCTTCTGCACGAGTTCTTCATCTGCCGGAAATGCCAGCGTATCCATCCTAGGTATCTGCCCGATGGCATCCCCGAATATGGTAGCGTCCATATCATGGTGAAGGGCATCCGTGGAGATAACCATATCGCCAATATCTATTCTCGCATCCAGAGAGCCTGCGATTCCGGTATTGATCAGCATGTCTGCCCGGAACCTGTCCACAAGTATCTGGGCGCAGATACCGGCATTGACCTTGCCAATTCCACTTCTGACTACCACCACGTCCTTGCCGCACAGTTTTCCCTTGCAGAAAACCATGGATGCCTGCTCTACCGTCTCCTGAATATCCATATCTTCCTTCAATGCTGCAACTTCTTCTTCCATTGCTCCGATAATCCCTATCATATCAACCTTATCCTCCTTCTATCACGATTACTCCATGTTGGTAGTTTATCACAACTAAATCACGATGCCAACTTATATAGCATTTGGTATCTGTGATTCAAAATATTACATTTTTCTGAAATATCACAAAAGATATAGAAATCCTATGATTTCTTTGCTATAATCCGAATTGAATATTTATTATATTAATAATCTATAATGAAGAGCAAACAAGGGAGGCAATATTTATGGAATACAGACCACATGGTGTCTGTTCTCAACTAATTCGTGTAGAGTTGGACGGAGATATCGTTAAAAACGTAGAATTTGTAGGAGGCTGCAACGGCAACACCAAAGGTATCTGCAGCCTGATCAGAGGAATGAACGTACACGATGTTATATCCCGGCTGGAGGGCATCACATGCGGCTATAAGTCTACATCCTGCCCGGATCAGCTGGCATATGCATTAAAGAAAGCAATCAGCCAATAGGCATCGCTGCACCGGAAATCTGCGACTACCAATCTCCGGTACAATGAAAAAGGATACGAGGCCTAGCATATAACCTCGCATCCTTTTCTGTCCTTTTTGTCTTATACGTTTTTCTCTTGATTCCGGAGAGATTGTGGGAAGCACCGTCTACGACGACTTTAACCCGTCTCGTGGGTCTACGGTTTCTCAATGTAAGGTCGAAATTATTGTTAATAGTTTCTCCTGTTGCACCGCGGACGGCGCTTCCCACAATCTCCCCGGATATAGCATATTGGCATTTTTGTTTTCTAAATTTGTTTTTCAGATTGCAAAATGTTTTTCTTTTGGTTTTCTTCTTTTTCTTATTTATTAAATGGACTTTAGACTTCTATGGACTTTCTATATATACACCATCTGTAAATGAACTGCTCATATCATAATTAGCTGAGTGTGTAGATCGGACTCGATAGTAATACCCTCCTTCAACCATTAAGGTACGATTAGAGCCAACCCTATCGCTATCCGCCAATTCCTTTTGCCAACTATCATAAAATTCCCAGGCTGTATCACCTTCTTTTGCTCTTTCAATTATAACTGCAACTTTCACCTGGTCAACATTATGTGCTGCAATGGTGGTTCCACCCGCATATATCTTCCCGGCGCTTAATCGGACACACTTAGAATATCCTGTCAAAAGGTCTTCTCCTCTAGTAATATTTTGTGCATATCCTATTGATTCATCGTCATGGGTCAAATAAGAACCATCTAATATGGTTTGTTTAGTTGATGCTTGAGCAACAACTGATATTTTGACTGATATAAACAGCACTAAAATAACAATATAGAATGTCGATAGCAATCTTTTCCTCATCTTTCACCTCCATCCTCATAATTTTCTTTACCCTCATTTATATAAACACATAACTCGACAAATACTGACGCAATTTATTTCATAAAATATAAGTTTTTAACTATAGTCTCAAACTCTTCCTTAGTCATAGTCGCCACAAGGAAATATTCTAAGCCCATTTCATCAAAACGTGCGGAAAATCTATCTTCTCCAGTTTTTTTAATCTTATATTGCTTTATTTCGATTTGTCTTCCTTGCACTTCCAAAAAATAATTATCAATAATCTCATCTTCTACATCTATTCCCCAAGAACTATCTGAATAAGATGCATTGATAATGTAAACAACATTCCCTTTATCAAAATTATATATTAATTCTGCTGTTTGTATAGTCTTATCAAATTCCATTCTAGAAAACTTCATATTTTTAACCGAGTGAATTATTTTAACTGGTTCTGTACCAAATTCCTCACCAATTCTATTGTAGGCTTTTTCTTCGCTTTCCTCAATAATCGTTAGATTCTCATCACTAGAATTTATTTTTTCAACTTCTCTATCCCCGATCGCCTGCTTCACTAGGGTAACCACCCTACCAGGTCCGCCTATACTAGTCACGCTAATGGCCATAACCAATACAAGTGATGCCGCCAAGGTAAGATACAGCTTGCGCCGTTTCTTTTTACGCGTAACTTCGATTTCAACTTCTTTATTCTTTTCTTCCTCTAGTACCTTGTGCCCTACTTCTAATGCAAGCCTGTCTTCTTCTGATAACTTAGAGTATAGTTCTTCTCTTTCCTTCTCCTTGATCTGCTCTTCCAGTTTTGCTCTGAGTGATTCTTTGAACCCTTCCGGCATCTGGATGCTGTCATCCTTCAGGATTTCTTCTTCCTCTTCCTTCGCTAGCTGCTCAAAGTCTTCGGTTATCATGTGTTCAAACTGGTCCTTTTTTCCCTTCATCACTTACCCCTATATTTCTATTTATCCTTGATTAGATAACTTCTATATACATAACTGTCAACCCCTGCTTTAAATCTACTGTTTCTCTTGACCAAATCCATTGTAAACGTATAATATAATTATAACAAGTGTCCTTATGGCATATTTTCTACCTACAAACAAAATTGGGAGGTCATTATGAAACGTATAATCTTAACAGGCGGCGGCACCGCTGGCCATGTTACGCCTAACATTGCCCTTTTGCCACGGCTCAAAGAATTACAATATGATATCCATTATATAGGTTCCTATAATGGTATCGAAAAAGAACTGATCCAGCAATTTGGGATTCCTTATCACGGGATATCCTCCGGAAAATTGCGGCGCTACTTCAGCGTACAGAATTTTACAGATCCTTTCCGTGTTGTCAAAGGACTTGGAGAAGCGCGAAAACTAGTCAAGATATTAAAGCCAGATGTCATCTTCTCCAAAGGCGGCTTTGTCTCTGTCCCGGTGGTATTGGCCGGAAAGAGCCATCACGTGCCAACGATTATCCATGAGTCAGACATGACCCCTGGCCTTGCTAATAAGATATCCTTATCTTCGGCAACCAAGGTCTGCTGCAATTTTCCCGAGACTTTAGAGCATCTTCCGGAAGGAAAGGCCGTGCTTACAGGCTCTCCTATCCGTCAGGAACTGTTGTCCGGTGACAAGTATAAGGCAAAGGAATTCCTGGGATTTACCACTGACAAGCCTGTTATCATGGTTGTCGGAGGAAGCCTTGGCTCTGTCGCCGTTAACGATGCAGTGCGAGGCATCCTTCCCGAACTTCTGAAAGACTTCCAAGTCGTACATCTATGCGGCAAGGGAAAGGTTGACGAATCGTTGAAAGGCTTGGAGGGATATGCTCAATTCGAATACGTCAAAGAAGAATTAAAAGACCTTTTTGCATTGACAGATATAGTAATATCCCGAGCTGGCGCCAATGCTATCTGCGAATTGCTGGCTCTCCATAAGCCAAATCTTCTGATTCCACTTTCCGCCAATGCAAGCCGTGGGGATCAGATACTCAATGCCCGTTCCTTCGAGCGTCAGGGATACAGCATTGTACTGGAGGAAGAGGAACTCAATAAAGAGGTCCTTCTACAATCCATCCTGCGTCTATATGAGAACCGGGATTCTTACATAAGCGCTATGAAGAACTCCCCACAGCAGAATTCTATTGATACTATTATAGATTTAATAGAAGCTGTATCCAAAAAATAATCCGTACTTCACGTACTTCAGCACAATGGCAATATATAAAACAGGTGTCTCTTAGGCACCTGTTTTATGCTTTGTTCAAGTGGTCAAACTGTTCCTCGAAATGCTTCCGAATCCATTTCTTTGCTCTATACAACATACTATGAAGCGTCTCCAGTTTCACACCCATGATCTCTGCAACTTCCTTTTGCGGCTTTTCCAGAACATATGTAATTGTGACTGCTTCATACCAACTGGGATTAAGATCATACAAGGCCGAAAATATATCTTTTACAAGTTCCCTGCTTGCCCGTTCTTTTAATTTTCTGATAAATACGTCCTCTGTACTGTCATCAAAATCGGATGGTGCCTTATCATGCTTTTCATACAGCAGCTCATCAACCAAAACTTCACGTTTCCGATCTCTAATCACATTCAGTGCCATATACTTAGTTGTCAAAACTAACCACGGACGCACTGCATCAAGATTTACATGATCCATATTCATATACAATTTCATGAAAACACTTTGTGCAATCTCTTCCGCAGTGTGATGATTTCCACAATATTTTGCTGCTACCTTATACACAATCTCGACATTGTCCTCATAGATTACATCAAAGGCCACTTTTCCTATCGACTCCACACTCACTTGTTTATCCTTCGCTTCCTTATTTTTTTATCTTTGATAAGATATCATTTTTATCTTCTTCTGTCAATTCGCCCATCTTCCATCCCAGGCCCACGCCGTCGCCAGTATGTCTTGGAATCATATGCATATGGAAGTGGAATACGGTCTGCCCTGCCGACTCGCCATTGTTCTGGACAATATTATAACCATCACAGTCCAGGATGCCTGTTAGCTTCGTAATCATCTTCTTGGCAAGCACAAGCGCTTTTCCGGCCAACTCATCATCTAATTCATACAGATTAGCATAATGTTCCTTTGGAATTATCAAAGCGTGACCTTTTGATGCCGGACTTGCATCCAGTATTACCCTGAAATCCTCATCTTCATATAATGTAGCTGTAGGGATTTCACCATTGGCAAGTTTACAGAATATGCAGTTTTCGTCCTTCATTTTTATCATCCCTCTTTCTTTAAAATAGTGATTGATTATTTTAGCCGCCAATGCTAAACTGTTAGTTCAGAAAGGGCGGTAATAACTATGTTTTCAACGACAGACTACGACAAATTACAACAAATCATGGCAGAAAGTCCACAGAAAAAAGAACTTCTCACACGACTCCTGGAGTCCCATCGCATGGACATCAGCACCATCAGTCACGAAATCCGTAACCCATTGACGCTCGTATACAGCACCTTGCAATTAATTGAATCCCAGCATCCGGAAGTATTAACCTTTCCTCATTGGGAAGGAATGCGGCAAGATATTGAATATATGAAGCAGTTATTAGAGCAGCTCTCCTCATATAACAATGGCGAGCGTCTGGAATGCGCTTCAACAGATGCACGAACCTTTTTGAGAAAGATCGCGCTATCCTTCGCTTCCACCCTTGTGGATTCACAGATTGAATTTACTTCAAAGATCCCTACCACGCTTCCACCCGTATGCATTGATCCTATGAAAATGAAGCAAGTAATTCTAAACTTGCTAAGAAATGCCCAGGATGCGGTTCTTTCATGCCCGGATAAGGATCATGCGGCCATCTCTTTGTCTGCTGCCTTCCAAAACCAGCAGGTCGTTATTACTATATCCGACACTGGCTGTGGCATCGCGCCAGAAGACCTGTCCACAATATTCGAGCCATTCATAACCCATAAGCAAAACGGCACTGGCTTAGGCCTTGCAATAGCCAAGCGTATCGTTTCGGCCCATCACGGTTCTCTAACGGTAGAATCAGTATTGGATAAAGGAACTGTCTTCACGCTTACGCTTCCAGTACAGCAGGATGCATAGCAGGAATCCCGTCACCAATCCGCCGATATGAGCCATATTGTCAACTCCTCCGCTAGAGTATCCATAATAAAGCGTAATAAAAATCATAAAGACAATGCCTCTGCCCGATATATCGCCGATCCGACCTCTGTTGCGGATTGCTACATATAATAAAGCACCGATAATTCCAAAAATTGCTCCCGAGGCTCCGGCAGATATGGCATAGTCTGCCAAGCGGATGTCCCACCATGAGGACAGGATATTTCCACCCAGACCGCTTAGAATATATATAACCAAAAACCTGATGCTGCCAATCTCGACTTCCAGGTTCCAGCCGATCAATGCCAGCGTAATCATATTGTTAAAGAGATGCTCAAAGCCAAAATGAAGAAACATGCTGGTAAACATCCGGTAGTATTCTCCCTGTTCGGTAATAAAGGGTACATACATTGCCCCATGTTCCAGCATAAAAAGCCCGTCTTCCGTCGCGCCTTGAAAGGACAGCAAAAAGAACACTGCCACATTGGCAGCCAGTAATAAAATTGTACATGGAGCCTTCATCTTCTTGCTATTCATGTATCACTTAACCGCTTTCTGACATCTCTTCTGATTTTATTCTCTATCAGTATAGCATAAGATTGAAAAATAGTAACCTCAAAATCTATTCTTTATTGATTATTCACAGATTTTCTTTCTCTATCTCATCAATAAGCCCCTGGATCATGCCCAGTTCCTCTTCCAGTATATCCGCAATTTCCTCTGCCGAACAGCCCTTTTTTAATTTTTTTCTGATTAAATTTTTAATGGCTTCCTGTTTTCCTATTTCTCTTCCTTCCTGCCTTCCTTCTTCCAATCCTTTCTGTCTTCCTTCTTCCAGTCCTTCCTGCCTTCCTTCTTCCAGCCCTTCCTGCCTTGCCTCTTCTTTGTCGTAGTACCTTTCTTCCCATGCCTGCATATACTTCACCCCTACTTCTTCACTGGCTTTTACCTTACGCACACGGTTATGGATACGCTTAATCCGTTCGCTGTCCATATCTGCAGCCACTTCATCCGTAGTGTCTTCCACATAACGCAGGAATCCCACTAGTTCTTTGGATACCTCGCCATCATTCTTTCCCCGGGTATTCAGAAATATGCGGACCGCTCCATCTTCAAGGCAGCATTCGGGCTCTTCCAGGCATCCAGCACGAAACGTGTACACATATCTGCCATATCCAAACAGGTCGAATGGAGTGATTATAATAATATACGAATTATTTAACTGGTTATAATCCGGAATTCCCGGTTCCAGAAGGCCTGCGTCTATCATAGACTGGTAATATCTGCTGCGCTTTGCCAAGTCCGTCCTTTTTTTCTGCTGCATTTCGGTGTTGTAAACTGACTTTTCTTCATCCATGGCGTATACATCCATCCGAACTGCACGCAGATGCGGCGATACCCTCAACTCTTTTTCCGTCTCATTTTGTTCCAGCAAAGGAATATCCCTTCCAAAGATAATACTGAGAATATCCTGATGTGTCTGCGGATCTTCCAGCACTTCATCAAACAGAAAACGGTTCGTAAGGTTTAACTCTTTTAATGGTATCAAATCTTTTGTTTTCCCCATATGTTTCTCCTTTATTTTACCACAATCTGATTCCTCTTAACAATCCATTTTCCAGATTGTATTTATAGTTCTTCTTCCTCTATATGCAGCCCATCCCAGTCGCCCCACTTAGGTTTTTTATGCTTATTGAGAAATCGTTTCACAGGCGTCCACAGGTTTTCTGTTTCTTTCATAATGGAACTTCCCATCTCCTGTTCCGTAATCCAGTCATGTTCCTTTGTATCATATTCCATTTCTTCTATCTCCTCTACTGTTTCTTCCTTTTCAGGATGTTTCAGGCATTCTGCCATAATCTTTTCCAGGCTGTAATTCTCTTCCATTGTGGCCTTATGAAGCAGAAAAACCAGGCGGACGCACTCCTGGTCTTCATAATCCCCCTGCCTGACAAAATACTCTGTCAATGTATGAAACTCTTCCCACAGGTCCTGATCTGCCAGAGGATAATAGCAGAAAAAGAATCTGCTCTCCTCATAGAAGATATATTCCGGCTTCAGCAAGATACAATGTATATTCAGCAAATACGCCTCCACTTCTTTAATAACTGCCTTGAACTGCGTCAGAAACAGCTTAAGGTCCTCTCCACTGATCTTGCTTCGCTCATACATTGCTTTCATGGAAACTTTCCCACTGACATCATAATCATAATAACTGCTGCCGTTCATTCCTCTTGCGCCAACCTTCAGAATCCCATCCAGCGAACTCGCCTTCAGCATCCGTATTTGATAGTCTTCTTGATATAAGGTATGTTCTTCAATTGTAATCTTACGTTCCATCTTCACTTCTCCTTCAACCTTTGCATATCCCTAATACGCTTCTCGGGTTCTGTGACTGCCGCCCTTTTTACCACGGATATCTTCATGCGCCCGTGGAAAGCAATAGCATACACTTCAATCTCGTCCTTTCCGACCATCACATTCGCCCGAGCATTGCTGGTCAGAATACACTTCCCTTTTACCCTCTGGACGAAAAGGCTTTCCAACTGTCCTGCCTTTACCCCGTCCTTTTCCCGCGCTTTTGTGCTGCCTGCCACAGCCGTCTCATATGCCGCGCCAGTTAAGATGAGTTTGTCATGGTAATAAAAAGACGCCAGGATGCAGCCCATAATCAGAAAAAGGATCATTGGCATAAGAAATGACAATTCTACCGTCAGGCTGCCTTTTAAGCAGCTTCTGCTTTTTACCCGCTTTTTCATTTTTCTATATGACTCTTCCCCCATTTATCTTCCCCCTGTCAGCACGCTAAGCAAATATCCTGCCGCCAGAAAAGGAATGAATGGAATCGTATGTTTTCTAGACATTTTCTTTGCCGTCAGACAAATCAAAGAGGCCGCAGCGAGGAGGCAAAATGCCCCCGCCAGCACATCCAGCACTCCCCACAGCCCCAGATATATTCCCAAGGCTAAAATCGCCCAACTATCTCCGTAACCAAAGCCTTCCCGCGTAACCTTGCTGACCAGGAGAAACAGAATTCCTACGCCAGCGCCACCTGCTGCCATCCACAGATCCGCCTGCCTTGTTATCCCCTGATAGACTAATGCTGCAATGCTCGCCATGACCAGGATATCCACAGGTATCCTTCGGAAATGAATGTCAATCACAGAAAGGCTTAGCAATATACCCATGCAAAACACCTGGCTTATTTCCCACATCTTGAGCAAGCCCCCTTTCCTATTACCTCTGACAGCGGCACTGCATAGACGGTTCGCTTTAGGCCGCTGCAGGATAGCGAACTATGGTAACGGTCGCCGGTATCTGTGATATACACCCCGCCTACAGTTCCTTTCATACAATGCTCGCATGGATGATACTTTCCACCGCCTTCATTTCTTAAAGCTTCTATCTCCGACTGGGGCACCATATGTATGGATAGTTCCAGGTGCGTACAGTGGTAATCACGGTGATACACCAGCCCAGTTTCCGTTACATAGACCGTATCATCGTCCTCACGTCCAAATCCCTGCTTCTCATAGCCTGTCCAAGCCTTGATACGCAGTTTTTCTTCGTGCTTTGCCGGCGGGATACCAAATACAGGGAGCGGGACGCGTATCTCATATGATGCCACCAATTCTCCGATTCCCGTACGGGGCGACATTCTGGACTTGTCACAGTGGATCCCTCCGCTGCCTCCTGATACGATACTCCTTTCCAGCCGATCCTGGCCGATCGAATTCACAACATCGCTCTCTATGCGGTAAGGCATTATGACCGCCGTGCTGCTGGCTTCATCTGCCGCTTTCTTTCCGGCTGCCTGGAGCCCGCACCGGACGGAGGCCTGGATTGCCATCGTCTCCATCAGATACAGAAGACTCACAATTGCGAGAAAAAACAGCGGAACCGCCATCGCCGCCTCCACGGTTACGCTGCCTTTCTTAGAGGCGGATGCAGATGTCCTCCCGGTCAAGACAGAATAGATAGGTTCTAAGGGGAGTATTTTACTATTCATGGTACGAATCCTTCTCCTTTCTTTTATTTTTAACTTTTTGTTGGATGAGTGCCTAAGAATCCGGAAAGACATCTGCATCCGCCTCTACTGATATCCAAAATAAGTTGGAAATTCATAATGGATTCCTCTTCTTAACCTGCAGACTGATCGAAACTCTACCCTGCTGATACACAAGTCTGCACGAAAGTATGCCTGTCCATATACTTTTCTCAGATTCTGCTCAATGATTCCAAGTGCCCGTAATCCAGATGTCTGTTTGGGCGCCAGAAAAAGCAGCATCCTCAGATAGTCTTTATATTCAAGGCCTTCCGGCGCATCGGCTCCTTCTTTCGTATCCTCTTGCGTCCCCAGAGTAAGAAGCGAAGATAACTGGAGCTGCCAGGTTTCCCTGGACTTTACCAGCGGCACGCGGTTTCCCTTTAGCATAGACCGAAGATCCATCACCGTCTCTCCGTAGGCCCATGCCAGAAGAATCGCCTGGGCAGCAGCGCCCGTGATGGCAGGGATGGCAAGAAGCGTGCACAGCGTTGCGGCCGCCGCCTCTGCTTCTGCCTTCATCTCTCCATCCGTTTGAATATACGCATAATTAGGAACGAACCTAAGCATCATTAATTTTCTTGCTACCTTCTCCAGATTCTCTTTGTCACTGCCTGCACCCGCCAGGATATACTCCAATTCATAATCTAAGGCTCCTCCCTTTCCTTCATCTGTAAAGGATGAGAAATTCTCCAGCAGATATTCTCCGAAAAGGAGAGAAGATACAGTTCCTCCCGCCTCCGCCACATCGGAAAAATCTCCATATCCCTCCTGCCTGGCTCTAGCGGAGAGCATTTCCTTTTCATTGGCGTGCTTTTCTGATAATGCCCTGTCTTTGGGCAGTATCAGTTCCAGCAATGGCTGGGCCTTCAATCGACCTACATGGTCAATGGGGTTCTCCTCTTTAGGCAGTTCGCTGTCATTTAAGGCCAACAGATCTTCCAAGCCTTTTTGGGTTTCAGCTTCCTCCTTTGCATACTCTGCTCCTTTATCCTGCTGCTGTCCCCAGACGGAAGTCATCCCCAGCATATCCTTGACCGAATCTATTCCATACTTGTGCTCCATATATGCGGTAATCTGATCAAAGAAAGATTGACAGCCCTGGTCCGTAAGGAACTGTATCCGCTTTATCTCCTGTTCCATATTTCCCGCACCATAATACTCTAAACGCTTCATCAAGTTCGACTGCTCATATTGCCCTGTCTCATAGCTTCCGTCCAGTGCAAATATATGGTACTCGTCCAGCAATTCTTTCTGGTATTCTGCGAACATGCACTCGACTGCCCGATTCATATCCGCCCGTCTGTAATTCTTCGCCATCTGTATCGAGGCGCTTTCCATCAATCCCCCTACCAATGTTATAAAGAGGATGAAGACCAGGCTTAAATATGCTGTCACTTCTCCGCGGACTAGATACCTGAACTTTCGCTGGTTATCTTCTGGAAGATTGTCTGCACCAGGCTGGTAAGCTGGGACTTGAATATAATGACCAGCCCAATCAGCACCACCAGTATCAATATAACTTCTACGACTCCGATTCCTCTCTTTTCTCTTAATACTTGCGATATATACCATATTTTCCACATACACGTTCTCCTCCTAAGTTTATCTCTGCTTCCGGCCTCACATCTGCTCGTTCGCTAGCCTGTTCCTTTACTGGCATACGCTAGATCTGCATAGATAGAAACGCAGGCACTATGACTATGATCAGCACGATTGCCAGCATCAAGAACATGGGAAGCAGCAATTTCGTGCCTGCCTCTTCTCCCAGCCTTTTTGCCCTGGCTTTGCGTTCTTCGAAAGCCTGGATAGATTCCAGCCGTAATAGATGAGTGAGGCCTTTCGTTCCCTTACGAAGATTCTGTGACAGCAGCGCCCCTAATCTGATATAAGGCTGTGCGTTGCATCTCCTTCCGAAATTCTCATAGCTTTCTGTCTCCATAACCCCGCTTTCCATCTCGTAACACGCCTTTTTCATCTCTTCATATGCATGTCGGGCATTTCCATCTGTCTTATGCCGTTCATAATCCTCCACTACTTTTTTCCACGCTCTTTTTACAGTCATGCCTGCCCCCAGGAATAAAGTCAGCTTATTGACAATTTCCGGATAGTCCAGCATCATCTGCCGCTTCTTTTCTTCTCCTTCCTTCCGAATGTTCTGCTGCTTTAGGGCATACAGCAGGATGGCGATCAATATTGCCATCACGATCAGGACCAGTCCCCGGTAGTCCATCTTCTTATAATAGGTGGCTGCCTTTCCTTGAATCTTCTCCGGAAGCAGCCATACCCTTTTGGTCTTGCTGTCTGCCTCCCGCTTCATAATTTCCTGCATGACCTGCTGCCCCTTTTGTTCTTTCCCGGTCAAGGCCTTCGGAACTATATTTGCTATGCACTCATATAACGCCTGTTCCTTCGGATCTTCACTATAGGTAAGGACAGCGCTTAGTTTTACAAGCGTCCCTTCCTGATCCAGCGCGTTCTCCTGCAGCTCTCCCCTGATATTCATCACATCATAACGTTCCAGCTCCCACTCGACTCCTACCGGCTCGCCCGGTACCTGCGTAACAAGGTCCATGTCATATTCTATCCTGTCCAGACTCTCATTTTTCCCGAGAATCAGTCTGTCCAGTCTACGCATTACTCTCTGGAATAATTCCCGGACCTCTTCTTTGCCATATTGCTGCTCGGATACTTTAATCTCCACAGGTATCTTTTCTGCCGCGCCTTCCAGCAATACCTCCAGCATCTCCGTGCTTGCGCCCTGCCCATGGCTGTTCCTTACAATTTTCCCCACTGTCCTGGCAGACGCTGACATGTAATCCACAAACAGCAGGAGAATTCCCGCCAGCAGGATGGCGCTTACTGCCAGTATCTTTATACCTCGATCCTTATGATTCTTGCTCCAAGATAATATGCGCCCAAATATATTGCCAGGCATGCCGACATCACCCCGATTCCCATTATGTTCCCATACAGGCTGTCCATAAATTCCGGGAAACTTAATGACATATAGCCGATAATCGCATACGGGATTGCCGCCATTACCCGAAACTCATACTTCTTAGCCGCCAGCACGGTATCTATCTCTCTTTTCACATCAATCTTGTCCCCTATCTGGTTTGCTGTATTACGGATAATAGAAATCATATCTCCTCCGCTTTTTCTTGCAACTGCAAATACTGCCACGAAGTTCTCCACATCCTCCAGCCCGGACCTTCCGGCAAACTCCTCCAGGATCTGCTCCATTGGCACGTGAAGCCTTAGTTGTCTTGCCATCACCAGAAATTCTCGTGATATTCTCGCATCCTCAGGGTACAGAAGCCTTAATTCCTTCTGCGCCTCAAGAAGTGAATTCTCTACAGAATATCCTGTATTCAGAGCCGATGCCATGGCTTGGATTGCTTCTTTGAACTGCAGCAGGAATTCCTGATCTTTCTTGCGAGCCACTTCTTCTGCCATCATCTTAAAATGCCAGGCCCATACAGGCAGCAGTGGCAGCAGCATCCAGAATGAACGATAGTACAGCCAGGCGGTCACTAAAGTAACTGCGCCTGACTTAATTATGATCATCGCAAGTTCCCTCTTGGTCATATCCGGCCATCTTAAGTTTCTGATCGTTCGTAATCTCATGTATCTTCCTCCAATTCCCTGTAACCTTCCCTTCCTTCTCTCCTTCTTCTTCATACTTATACAATAACTGGAGACATATCTTTCCGTCCTCATATCCCAGAACCTCCGACACTTCCAGTAATTTTCGGCTCTTATCCTGCAGTCTCCCAAGATGGACGATGATATCAATGCCCGAGGCAATCTGCCTTTGAATTGCCGGCAAGGGAAGATTCATTCCCATCAATACCATCGTCTCCAGCCTGGAAAGCATATCTGCCGTACTGTTGGCATGGCCGGTACTAAGACTGCCATCGTGTCCAGTATTTAGGGCCTGCAGCATATCGATCGCCTCCGCTCCCCGGACCTCGCCCACAATAATCCGATCTGGGCGCATTCTCAGGGCCGACTTGATCAGATCGCGGATCGTCACGGCGCCTGTCCCCTCCACATTGGGATTCCTTGCCTCAAGGCTTACCAGATTGGGGATTTCCTGCAATTTTAATTCTGCGTTGTCTTCAATGGTTATAATTCTTTCATCCTTTGGAATATACTGCGATAATGCATTTAAGAAAGTGGTTTTCCCGGAACCGGTCCCTCCACTTATGAATATGTTATATCCGGCTGCCACCAGGGTGGCCAGAAAAACAGATATTTCTTTGCTGATGGAATTCCATGCAATCAGCTGATCCATGGTAATGGCATCTTTTCCAAATTTTCTTATCGTAACAATAGGCCCGTTCACTGCCACTGGCGCTAGCACTACATTGACCCGGGAGCCGTCGGCCAGCCTGGCATCCACGATGGGAGATGCTTCATTTACCAGACGGTTAGAGCCCGCTACGATCTGCTGGATGACATCTTCCAGTTTTTCCTTCGACAGGAACCGCTTGTCCGACTTATAGATCCTGCCATCCCGTTCAAAAAAGATACTTTTGGTGCCGTTAATCATGATCTCTGTAATTCCTTCATCTTCCAGAAACTCTTGAAGCAGGTCCAGCTTGCGGAATGCATTGAATAGTTCCTTGCCCAGTTCCGTCTTCCGTGAAAGAGAAAGATATTCTTCTGAAGACGCTTCCTGGAGAACCCGGTAGATCAATTCCGTCAGTTCCTCATCTTCTATCTCCCTGGTCATATCCAGTTCTTCCAGGATCCTGGCGTGCAGCTGTTCCGCCTGTATCATCGCTCCAGCTCCTTTTTCACCAGTTTCTTCTTCACATCCTCATAGCCAAGCAGCCTTAGTTCCTCTTCAAACTGGAACAGCTTGGCCCTGGCAGCCGGATCATTAGCCACGGGCACCATCACTTCCGTACATTGCCTGAGAACTCCATAGACATCCTGTATTCCTTCATCTATATCCAATATCAGGACATCATAGATGGCGCACTGCTCAATCTGCATAAGAAGGCTCGTCCATTCCTTGGACGTGACTGCCTTTATGTCTTCGGATACCCGGAACGGGAGCAGATAGTCCTGTGATTCCATATGCTTTGCCAGCGTGGTAAGGATCATTCCGAAGTTCCGGCTTTCCTGGCGGGAATAGTAGATCAGATCTGCCAGCGTCTGCCCTTCCTCTGGAAAATGACCGCCGATCCCCCCATACAGTTCCATGTTGATATACAGGACATTATAAGATACGGCCAGTTCCTTTCCCATTTCCAGTCCATAGCCGGTCTTTCCCGTGCGGTGTACCGGCGAGAAAATCCCGATGATCCGCATCTGCCTTTTCTTTGCCGCTTGGAGAAATAATCCTTCTTCTCCTTTTAGGCCGCATTGGCAGATGACCTCAGCAAGAATGGCCTCGCCCGACTGATATCGGTATACCGGGACTTCTAAAGGCCCGGTACTCGCGCTTGCCGTCTCTGTCAGGACGAATACGCTTCCTGCCTGGATCTCCTTTCTTATCTCCTGCGTATAGCCGCTGCTGATAAGAAGGATATCAATCGCTTCCTCCTGCTGAATCCTCCGCACTTGTCCCGGATCGCTGCACACTTGCACTTGCAGCGCGAGTTCCTTTTTCTTTGTCAGGTATGCCGCAAGCGCAGAGGCATACTTCTCTTCCTGGTCGCAAATAACCAGACTCCTGCTCACATAAAATCCCTCCTCTGTTGCTGTCTTATCATGTCTGTGTGATCTTCCGCCGATATGGCATAGAATCTATTAATAGAATTAGATAATCAGATACAAGTCACCAGATGTAACTTGTAGGACGATTATAAACCACATATTTCCTGTTTGTCCATCCCTTTTTTAAAAAAGGCAAAACTTTGTGCAACCCTTACAAAATCTGGTAGATAGTAATGCCGTAAAGAAGCGCGACCCCTGGGATTCCAAAGACTCCGGACGTCAAAAATGTTACTGGATTCATGCCAACCTGCGCAGAGATCCCCTTAGAAGCCAAAAACTCATTTACAAAAAAAATAATTGCAATACCTATGATTGCCCGTACTAAAAAATTAACCAAAATATGAGATTTCTGTTCCGGCATACTCACCCTCCCAAATTCTTTCCTAATTCCATATATATCCTCGTATCTGGTATTTTATTCTTCAAATCTGCCTATACTAGAAAAAAGAAAACCAAGCGATACAGCAACGGAGGTGGATTATGAGATTATTTGAGCGAGGAAGTGCTGCCGAAGAAGATGTATACAGGCGCTTATCCTTCGATCCCCAGTGCGATACTTTGATTGAAGAGATCGCCCAGGCAAGGCAGGAAATCGAAGATGCATACAACAACTTCCAGAATGCTTCAGACCCGGACTTGATCGACTGCTATATCTACAAAGGCAATGCTGCCTGGAAACGCTACCGTTTCCTTCTGCGGCAGGCCAAGATGATTTCATAAGCATAGTTTTATAAGCAAGAATAAGGAAAGGGAAGCTTCCGGCCGGTCAGGCCAGGAGCTTCCCTTTCCTTATTCTTGCCAGGCTTACAGCCTGATGGTAATCTCTCTTTGCGTGCGGTGGTACTGATGGTAATTCACGCCCGCCGCATCAAACATCCGCATGGATGCCTTCACAGAGGATGTATCTTCATATTTATTGCAATCATAGATCACTTCCTTAATCCCGCTTTGAATGATCGCTTTGGCGCATTCGTTGCATGGAAAGAGGGACACATAAAGTTTCGCTCCTTCCAGGCTACCGCCCCGGTAGTTAAGGATCGCATTCAATTCGCTATGCACCGTATATACATATTTGGTCTCCAACGGGTCGTCCCCTTCCCTCTCCCATGGGAATTCATCATCAGAGCATCCCATCGGCAGTCCATTATAGCCCATGGACAGAATCTTGTTATCTTGGCTTACGATACAGCAGCCAACCTGTGTATTCGGGTCTTTGGAACGCATGCCGGATAACATGGCTACGCCCATAAAATACTCGTCCCAGCTGATATAGTCTTTCCTCTTGCTGCCCATATGCTTTACCTCCTTACCGTAGATATGTCATTACTTGGTTCCAAAGATACGGTCTCCCGCATCCCCCAGCCCCGGCACGATGTATTTCTGCTCATTCAGATGATCATCCAGAGCCCCAATATACAGATCCACATCCGGGTGTGCCTTTGTCATCCGCTCCACGCCTTCTGGCGCCGCAATGATGCACATGAACCGGATATTCTTCACACCCTTGTCCTTCAGCATCTGGATCGCCGCAACGCTGGATCCGCCGGTAGCCAGCATGGGATCTACCACGAAGACTTCTCTTTCATCACAGTCAGCCGGAAGCTTGCAGTAATACTCCACCGGCTCAAAAGTCTCGGGATCACGATACAGGCCAATATGCCCTACTTTTGCGGCAGGTATCATATTCAGTATGCCGTCCACCATGCCGATTCCCGCTCTCAGGATTGGCACTACCGCCATCTTTTTTCCACTTAATTCCTGCCCCACCGTCTCGCAGATTGGTGTCTTGATCTTTACATCCTGAAGTTTCAGATCCCTTGTAGCCTCATAGCACATCAGTGCCGCAATCTCTCCCACGACTGCCCTGAAATCCCTGGATCCTACATTCTCCTGACGGATATAGCTGATCTTATGCTTAATCAGCGGATGATCCATGATCTGTACGTTAGACATCTTTTCTTCCTCCTCATTCGTCCTTATTATTTATTAGTGTTTATATATGAATCACGTGATGTCCGGCTGCCTTCAGCAGGCGATTCATAATCGCGCTCCCAATCCCTCCTGTGGCAAATGCCTCGCTGTAGATATAATCAACGCCGTCATTGTCAAATTCCCGCAGGATGCCATAGAGGCTTCCCGCTATCGTCGCTTCATCCTCCCTGGTTCCTATGCTCTTTACATCTCCTGACGGATAGCATTCTACCGTCTCCTCGGTTCCAATGATCCCCACCTTCAGGCCTTCTTCCAGCTTTTCTGCCGCCAGGCTGTTGATCTTGGCAATTACCTCTTTGATCTCGCCTTCTACAATCGTCAATTCCGCTTTCGGCGCATAATGCCTGTATTTCATGCCCGGAGCTTTGGGAGCCTTTTTACTGTCCGGCGTTATCAATGTCTTGTCCACGGACACTTCGCCGATCAGTTCCGTCAGCATTTCCCGGGTAATGGCGCCGGGGCGGAGGATCATCGGCGGCACAACCGTCATATCCAGTATGGTAGACTCCACGCCTATGTCCACAGGGCCTCCATCAATGATCATATCAATCTTCCCGGTCATATCTTCTTCCACATGCAGGGCTGTCGTAGGGCTTGGCCTTCCCGATGTATTCGCGCTGGGGGCAGCTATATAGCCGCCTCCTGCATCAATCACTTCCCGGGCTATCTCATGGCTTGGCATGCGGACTGCCACCGTATCAAGACCGCCGGTAGTTCCATATGGGACAATGCCGCTCTTATCAAAGATCATGGTAAGCGGTCCCGGCCAATACTTGTCGGCAATAACCTTAGCCGACTCCGGTATGGAGGAGGTAATCTTTGCAAGGTCATCCATGCTGGTTATATGGATGATTAAAGGATTGTCGGATGGCCTTCCCTTGGCAGCATATATTTTTTGCGCCGCGTGCTCATTCAGCGCGTCTGCTCCCAGTCCATATACGGTTTCTGTCGGAAATGCCACCAGGCCTCCTTCTCTTAATATGCGTCCGGCTTCTCTTATAATATCTGTATTTATTTTGTTTTTATCTATTTTCTCTATTATTGTTCTCATAGATTTCATTATACTACACTCTACTTCGACAGACAAGTTTGGATTCCCTGAGTAATTGCTTCTGCCAGCTGCTGCTGATACTCCTTCGTGACTAATTTTTCCGCCTCTTCGTTGTTGCTCAAGAATCCGCATTCTACAATGACTGTCGGAACCTCCGTTCTCTTAAGAATATAGTATGTATCATTGGCCTTTGCCTGCCTGGTATTATCGCTATCCACGGCCAGCAGCGCTTTCTGCATGATTACCGCCGCCTTTTCTCCATCGCTGGAATGGGAGTAGTAGAATACCTGGGCTCCATGGATTCCCTCCTCATGATAACTGTTCTGATGAATGCTGACTACCATTGCCGGCTTCGTCTTATTGATCACATCGACCCGTGCCTTCATATCCTGGATCTTCTGATTCTGGTCGCTTTCCTTAGCCAGCGTAGCATCCTCCTTACGGGTCATGACTACGGTCACGCCCTCTTTTTCCAGAAGCTTCTTGACCTTCTTGGCAATCTTTAAGTTGATGTCCTTCTCCAATGCATCATTCACTCCGATTTTGCCCGGATCGCTTCCGCCGTGTCCCGCATCTATGACTACGGTAGCATTTCCTTTCTTCACATCTGCGCTGGATACATATTTCTCCAAATTCTTGCTGACGGCCAGCAGCCCTGCCAGCGCCAGTACCAGGACTGCGAACTCTACTTTTTTACGCAAAAAAATACCTCCTGACAGTCTATATATTGTTTAAATATATGACTGCCGGAGGTATTTTATATTTTATTTCACTAATTTACGTATTTTAATATCAGATTCCAGATGTCCGGATTCTCTTGTCCCAAAGCCCAGGCTGCCGTACCGGCAAGTTTATTCTCTTTCATCAGCTGCAGCTTAGGCTCGATAGATTTCTCATCCTCCAGCCATATCTCGTATGTCACATTATCTACGGTCCATGTGGCATAGTTCTGCTGCGCCTTATCATCCCAGGTAATCTCTGCCCCGGCCTGAGCCACCTGGTCGCTTGCGCTGGTCATTCCCAGGGCCTGGCTGTCCACATTCATGGTATATTCCGCGGCATCCGTTCCTGCCTGGCTTGCCAGTTCTTCCTCCGTCTTCGGAGTCTCCGACCATAGCCTGGTAAAGAACGGGATTCCACTGATCACCTTTTCAGCCGGAACTTCCTTGAGCGTCTCCTCGATGCCTTCTTTTACAAAATTATAAGAAGAAACCGGGCCTGCCTCCGGCGAGCCTGCAAAATGCTCATCATAACCCATGATAATCACGTAATCTGCAACGATTCCCTGCTCCTTACGGTCATATTGCATATTATAGCCCTTAGGAACATAATTGTCGACAGACAGCACGATTCCATTCTGCCGGCATCTCACAGACAATTCGCGGATAAACTGTATATAATGCTCTCCGCATTCTTCTGAAATCTTTTCAAAATCAACGTTGATTCCATCGATTCCCACGCGCAATGCTTCGGAAATCAGCTGGTTGATCAAATTCTCCCTCTTAGAGGTATAACTCAGCAATGCATAGGATTCATCATAGGAGTTGATTCCCCCGTCAAAATCCCTGATAGTCGCCCACACTTCTATGTTGGCCTGATGTGCATAATTTACATAATCCGCGGAAGCTATGGAGTCCATATTCCCATCCGTATCTTTTACATGGAACCAGGTTGGCGCAATTGTCGTCAGACCCTTACTCTCTGCAATCTTCTGCAGCACGCTTCCATTTGCGTCACTGTTGGTCACGTTGTGCCATGCCATGTTGATCGTATAATCCTTGGAAATACTGGTAAATTCCTGCTCTTCGAAATCTCTGGATATCGTCTTGGTCTCTTCATTCTTCAGGTCTTTGTTCCTGACATATCCGATAAATCCGTCCTTCGTGCGAACCTTCTTCCAGTTTTCCTCGCTCTCTACGATCGTAACTTCGTCCTTTTTCGATACTTCGGCAAGGATCGGACTCTTGACTCCGCCCTGATAGCGAACCTGAGTGTCTCTTTTTATTGTTGCCACTGTAGTCTTTCCCCAGTCGCTGACGATCATGACTCTGCTTGGATTATCGTAAACCTCATACTCCATATTGGTATACTGGCTGATAAAATCAAGTGCGATATATGCCGTGCTTCCTTCGGTCTTTAGGATGACGTAGTCTTCGCTTTTCTTATCCTTCGACACCATATAGTCCTTGCTGCCTACTTCGACGGAAACCATGTCTTTTGGAAGCGTGTACAAGAGGATATTCTCATCAGGATCCCAATAGAATCTGCTGTTGATGTATTTCCTTACGACATCATACTGGATATATGCCTTGCCATCCGCAATCATGCCATGGGGTTCTACGACCTGATTATTAACGGTAATAGCCAGCTGTCCTTCCTGTTCAATCCCATAATACTTTTTCAAATCATACTTTTCTTTTGAAGGACTGTATCGTTTCCATAAAAATGCTGCCACAACAGCTAATATCGCTAATATAATCACAAGGAATATCTTGATTCCCAAGTTTCTCTTTCTTCTTCTCTTGGATTGGGGCCCTCTCGCCGGCGTCCGCTTGCTTCCCGGTCTCCCGGACTGCGATCTTCTCGCCTGCTGCCTTCTGGCCTCCTGCTGCCTTCCTGTCTCCTGCTGTCTTCTGGCTTCCTGCTGCCTTCCCGCATCCTGCTGCCTTCTGGCATTCTGCTGCTTTGTCGTATCCTGTCTGCCTGTCGCGGTTCGGCTTCTTGCTGTGCCAGTTCTTGGCGTCCCCGGCCGGCTTGTGCTTCTTGTTCGGTCCGGAGCTGTGCGGCTTCTTCTTTCTCTTTCTTCCATGCTGCACCTCCTACTAGACCTTATTATAGCAAAAGCATTGACACACGTCATTATTTATTTCGACATTTTATTGATTTTTCGGGGTATTTGCGTTTCTTCGTTTTTCTGGTTTTCTTCAGTTCTTACGCCTTGGAAGTCCAATTCGATAATATCGCCCTCATCGTCCAGTATATAGTCCCTCATATAAGTCACACCCTCCCGCATCTGGTGAGCCTGGACTATCTGCATGGGGCTTGCAGGTATTCCCTCCATCTTCAGGTCTATCTTTTTCTTCTCATAGCCTGTCAATTCCTGGAACATCCTTCTTAAATCTTCTTCCTTCCCCATGTACTAGCCTCCTTTTCAATGCCATATGATAACTACGGCTGCGATTGCATATAATAATATAAAAGGAGATACTCGTGATACATTTCCGCCATATATGCCACAGCTGGTAAATATAGAAGATAGTTTTGGCATTATAGTGCTTTTCCATAAGTTCCTCTAAAAAATAATGTGATAATTATGCCTGAAACGGCAATCTCTGATTTGTCTATGATAGATTCGCAGATCGTCTTACATTGAGACATTAAGATAAAAATAAAATTAAGAAATTCTCCCTCCTTTGTTCTAAGAACGTAGCTATCAGGGAAAACTATCTTCTAGTATCGTCATTATATCCGATAGATTCAGCGAAATCAAGCACTTTTTTATTTTATACTTATTTTATTGAACATCCCATATTTTCTATGCTATACTAAATTAGAAGGAAGTGATGAATATGAAGATTGAGAAACTCAACGACAATCAGATACGCTGCACTTTGACACGTGCCGATCTGGCTGCACGCCAGCTTCAGTTGAGCGAACTGGCCTACGGAACCGAAAAAGCGAAGTCACTTTTCCACGATATGATGCAACAGGCAGCCTTTGAATTTGGATTCGAAGCAGAAGATATTCCTCTTATGATAGAAGCAATACCTGCTTCCGCTGATTCAATCGTGCTGATAATTACTAAAGTCGAGGATCCAGAGGAACTCGATACCCGTTTTTCAAAATTCGCTCCGTCACCGGATGGCGACTGGGATACTAAGAAGAAGGATGCCCCCGCCAAACTGGAAGGCGCTGAGACATTGCTGGATCTGTTAGGCAAGGTCAAAGAAAAACTTGGCACGGCCGAGACGGCGGAAACTGTCAATGAAGAGCAGTCATCCAAAGCACCCAAGACCACCTTGCGGCTGTTCTCATTTGCAACAATGGATTATGTGTTAAAGGCCGCGCGCCTGCTTAGCACGATGTACTCTGGTTCCAATACCCTATACAAAGATCAAGTCGAAGACGTGTATATCCTTGCGCTGACACAGTCAGACCTGACCACTAACGATTTCAACCGGATATGCAACATGCTTTCAGAATATGGATCTTTGGAAAAGGCTTCCGGCGCTACACTGGCATTTCTGGAAGAGCATTGCGAGGTTCTCGTATCTGCCAACGCAGTTCAAAAGCTTGCGGCAGTTTAATCTGCGGGTTACAATATCCGCGCTTATATGTCAAATAACAAGAAAAGATGCACGGGCTTGTCCCGATGCATCTTTTTGTTATTTGCTGTCATATTATGCATTCAAGAATGCATTGATCTTTTCGACCAATAAATCAGCATCTATACCATGAACCATTGCAGCCTCTGCCAGAGACTCTCCCTGAGAAGCTGGTCATCCAAGGCAATGCATTCCAATTTCCTGAAGGATTGGTGCAATTCCCGGGTTCATGAAAAGTGCTTCTCCGATAGTTGTATCATTAGAAACCTGTGCCATCTTAACGCCTCCTTTTCTCTTCAGTGTTTCCATTATAGTAGGTTTTTATCATTGTGTAAACATTTTCTGCAAATTTATTCTTAATATTTGACTTCTTAAAAGTCAATAACTATTTCGGTTTTTTTCGACAAAATCTAATTTTTATTATAACTTCACAAAACATCCGTTCTTTTATTTGCCTTGAATAATCCCCCGTTTTTGATACTTTTTATGTGGATAATGTGGATAAAATTTCTAAAACATCATTTTTTCCACCTTTTTTGGCTATTTCAATGTGGAAAACTTGGATAAGTCGTTTTTCCAGTATTTTACATTTTTTTACAATTTTGTACAATTTGTACATTCACCTGACAAAGTTTTTAATCATGGAAAAGTCCCGGGATTTTTCCTGGGACTTTTCTTCTCATAATTCGTGTATATTCTAAATTAGTCTTCTTACTGTAATAATGCTTGTGTAAGTGGCAGGCAAGATTCCGATACCTCTGGAACTGTTGATCGCATTTACAATCTGGCCATCTCCCATGTATATTCCCACATGGCCATCATACAAGATGATGTCTCCGGGAATTGCCTGATCATAACTTACAGGCGTCCCTACATTCTCCATATCCCACGTTGTACGTGGAAGACTGATTCCAAAATGGGCGAACACAGACTGTACGAATCCGGAGCAGTCAGCCCCATTTGTAAGGCTTGTACCTCCCCAAACATAGGGGTTGCCAATAAACTGACAGGCATAGTCCACAATGGCTTGTCCCGTACCGGCCTTTGCACTCGCTTCTTCTTCGGCCTTCGCGGCTGCCTCGCTTGCTTCCTTCTCAAGCCTTGCTGCTTCTTCTTCTTTGGATTCAGCATAAGTAAATGCTTCATCAGGACTTTGGGTTCCTGAATTCTGTACCATCTCCTGCGCCTTTTGCTCTGCGTTCTTTCCTATTAATATATAGTCGGAATACACATAGCCTGTTACTGAGCCCGACTGGACCTGCGTCCATTCGCCTACCGGCCCGATAATCTTAGCGGCATAATCAGGATACAGCTTGCCTACCCACTCACTGTCCGTCGTCGGCTCGCTTCTTATATAAAGAAACGATTGGACATTGGCGAACGCCATATCTAAATACTCACCCTTCTGCGTTGGTACCAGGTAATCTTCTACTTCAATCTGCTTATCAGATAAGTAGCAGTCACTTAGTACCTCCTCGATTCCCACCTGCGGCATTATATTGTCAGTTACTGTATCTGAAGCCTTTACCGTGGCAGGAAATGCTGTTATAGCTCCTGTAAAAGTAACTAGGAACAATCCTTTCCTAAGAATAGAATCCATAAACTCCCTCCTTTATGTTTTCTTATCTTTAGTAAATGTTACAGAATTGTTACATATGTTACGTTGATATTATATCATGTGTGCCATCAATGTCAACCCTATTTATCAATAATATTCTCGTCATATTATGCGTTTTTATGCGAAAATAATACTCTTTTTTCACTTCTAATTATTACAAATTGTTACATCTTGGAATTAATCGTTGACAGTTGCTCCATTCTGTTCTATAATAATCACAGTAATTATTATCATTATCGAAAGGAGGGCACAGATGGCAAATTTAAAATACAGCAGGCAACGAGCTTCTATTAAAGAATATCTGGCCAATACCACCTCGCATCCAACTGCTGATACCGTATATCTCCATGTCAGGGAAGAGTTCCCGCGAATTAGTCTCGGTACAGTATACCGCAATTTAAACTTATTGGCAGATATGGGGGAGGCCATTAAGATCTCCACTCCTAACGGCGGCGACAGGTTTGACGGCAGAACTGAGCCTCACTATCATGTTGTGTGCACATCCTGCGGCAATGTATTTGACCTGGAACTGGATGAGCAGCACATCCAAGGCATCAACGCACTTGCCAATGAGCATTTCCAGGGAACCATAGATTCCCACACGACTCTGTTTTATGGAACTTGTAAAGAGTGTCTGGAAAAAAGTAAATAAAATTAAAAATAGGGATTGACAATTAGAATCAACTGTGGTAAATTAATATCAGTAACAATTACTAATATCAATAATTAAAAATTTAAATAAGAAAAGGAGAGTTTTATTATGAAAAAATTTGTATGTACAGTATGTGGTTATGTTCACGAGGGAGACACAGCACCAGCTGAATGTCCAGTATGCCATGTAGGCGCTGATAAGTTCAAGGAGCAGACAGGAGAGAGAGAATGGGCTGCAGAGCATGTTGTAGGCGTTGCTCAGGGCGCAAGCGAAGATATTATGGCTGACTTAAGAGCGAACTTCGAAGGAGAGTGCTCAGAAGTAGGAATGTATCTTGCAATGGCAAGAGTTGCTCATAGAGAAGGATATCCGGAGATCGGCTTATACTGGGAGAAGGCTGCTTACGAAGAGGCAGAGCATGCATCTAAATTTGCGGAACTGCTTGGCGAATGCGTAACAGACAGCACCAAGAAGAATCTTGAGATGAGAATCGATGCTGAGAATGGCGCAACAGCTGGCAAATTTGATCTGGCTAAGCGCGCAAAGGCTGCTAACCTGGATGCTATCCACGATACAGTGCATGAGATGGCAAGAGACGAGGCTCGTCATGGCAAGGCATTCGAAGGCCTGTTAAAGAGATATTTTGGCTAAGATATAAAAAATCATTTCCAAAATCATACAAATAGAGATATAATGATATCAGATATATTTTAACAGCGGGGTGCGGCACTTAAAGGCTGCACCCTTAAATTTCACAAAGGAGGATTTAAATATGTCAAAATACGCAGGAACCAAGACAGAGAAGAACCTGATGGAAGCATTTGCAGGCGAATCGCAGGCAAGAAACAAGTATACTTATTACGCATCCGCAGCAAAAAAGGCTGGATATGTACAGATGGCTAATATCTTTGAAGAGACCGCAGGTCAGGAAAAAGAACACGCTAAGATGTGGTTCAAGGAATTCCACGGAATCGGCGATGTAGAAGCTAACCTGGAAGATGCCGCTGCTGGCGAGAATTTTGAGTGGACGGATATGTATAAGCGCATGGCAGAAGAGGCAAGAGAAGAGGGATTTGAAGAACTTGCCAAGAAGTTTGAGGGCGTTGCAGAGGTAGAGGCCGCTCATGAGAGACGCTATCGCAAGCTGCTGGAAAGCTATAAGGCAGGCGCAACTTTTAAGGGAGAAGCTCCTCTTGGCTGGAAGTGCGGAAACTGCGGATATATCTTTATCGGCGAGGAAGCTCCGGAAGAATGTCCGGTATGCGCTCATCCTAGAGCATATTTTGAAAGAAAAGTTGAAAATTATTAAAACTGGATAACAACCAAAAGCCCGTTAAATGCATTCGCTTATAGCTGCATTTAACGGGCTTTTGGTTTGAATTCTGTATTTATTTCCCAGTTCTCTTTGTGAGAATCATCCCGCTTCTTAACAGAATCGGACGTAGCGCATTGTACAGGCATGCTACCAGAACCGTAGAGATCACGGCATTCACAAAAGTAGCTGCTGTACTCCACTTTGCCAGCACTTCCGCCATTTTCTGAGGCTGACCCAGTATATACATTTTATAGAAATATCCTACGATCGGATCAGCCACCACATTAAATCCTAATCCTGCAACAGCGGCAATCACGCTCCACTTAAATACATATTTCTTATCGCTGCTATCATTGATACGCGCGATTCTGTGCGCTACCAGTCCTACGATCAGGCCAATGCACATCTTTAATAGGAATGTCTTTGGCGCCCCTGTTATATAGATGGGGTCCATGAGATCCGCAACGCCCATGCCTATGGCACCCGCAAGCCCTCCATAAGCCCCGCCTAAAAGTAATGCAGCCAGCACGCAGAATGCGTTTCCTATATGAATGGATGTGGCATCTCCACCGGGCATAGGGATCTTGATCTGCAGATATGTAAATGACACGTAGCAAAGCGCTGCCAAAATCGCTGTCTGCGCAAGTTTTATTACCGTCTGATTCTTTTGTTCCATAATGATGACTTCCTTTCTCTTATAACTGCACCCATACTATCACCAAAGTGGTCATGTAGAAATGTCCAGTTATTTAGTTTTTAACCAGTCCAGTTGTTTCCATAATATAAATTTTAAGATAATGCTTGATTTTTACGAATCAAGGGTATAATATACACATATAGATAATGTAGTTTTAAAAACTACATGTTGCATTTTTTATTCTTATCATCTAGGAGGCGGTATTATGGCACAGATTATCAAAAAACACATCAAAGACCCTGGAAGCGCAATCACACATTTTATCGGAATGCTGATGGCAATATTCGCAGCAGTCCCATTATTGATAAAGGCGGCTCATGAGCCCAGCAGGATATACATCATATCCATTACGGTGTATGCGATAAGCCTGATATTATTATATGCGGCCAGCACGACTTACCATACATTTGACAGATCCGAGCGAATCAACACAATCCTTAAGAAGATTGATCATATGATGATCAGCGTGCTGATCGCAGGCAGCTATACTCCTATCTGCCTGCTGGTTCTCAAGGGCAGGACGGGAATTATCCTGCTTAGCATTGTATGGGGAATTGCAGTGATTGAGATGCTGATCAAGGCATTCTGGGTATTCTGCCCGAAATGGGTTTCCTCCGTACTGTATATCGGGATGGGCTGGACCTGCGTGCTTGCATTCACCCAGATACTTAACGCCTTATCGCCGGCAGCCTTTGGATGGCTTCTGGCTGGCGGAATCATCTATACTGTAGGCGGTATTATCTACGCGTTAAAACTTCCATTCTTCAACACCAGGCACAAGAATTTTGGAAGCCATGAGATTTTCCACCTGTTCGTAATGGGCGGAAGCGCATGCCACTTCATCTTAATGTATGCATTCATACTGTAGATTTAAAGGGGACGAATCGGGCTTTAATGCCCTACTTCGTCCCCTTTTCTGCGCGGCCGCTTCTTAACAATTCTTCTTTTGCCCTGCGGGTCATATGCTTGATGGCATATTCCCGTTTCATCGCTTCTTCCTTCGTCTCGTATTTCTCATAGTAGATGAGTTCAACCGGACGCCTGGATTTAGTATATTTGGCGCCTTTTCCGTCATTATGCGCCTTAATCCTTTTGTCTATATCATTCGTCCATCCTGTGTACAGGCTGTTATCCCTGCATTTAAGTATATATGTATAGTTCATGTATCCGTCTCCCTTTAGACCCATTTACACCTTTATTATAGAAAGATGTCCCGCAGATGTCAAATAAGGACGCGACACTTCTAATGTCACGCCCCCATCTGCTATTCTTCCATATATTCTACTGGGTTCACTGGCTGTCCGTCTTTACGCATCTCAAAATATACGTTGCAGCCCTCTACGCTGTAGTATTTGGTCGGCTGGCTTACATAGCCCAGAACTGTCTTAGCTTCTACATAGTCGCCGACTTTCACTGGTACTTCCTTTAACTGTCCATAGAACAGTTCATATCCATTACCGATATCAATATTAACGGTTGTCCCTGTCTCTGCGGTTACATCGATGGATTTAACGATTCCGGTTGTTGCTGAGATTACCTGATCCCCCTCAGCACCGGAGATGATTACCGCCGGGTTGTACTTGTACTGGTCCAGAGTTGAGAAATATACGGTCTTGTCCATACTGTAGTTCAAAAGTATGGTGCCGTTCACTGGCCATAATAACTTGCTGTCTTCATTAAAACTTACGGATGTGCCGCCACCGGCTGTCGCCTGTGTTCCTGCGCTGCCGTTATCTGTCTCATCTGTGCCGGTTCCTTCATCCGCCGTATTCTCCTGCGTATCTGTATCTGCCTGATTGCTGATTACCAGGTTGTTGGCCTCTTCTGAAGGCTCCTTTGTTTTTTTCTCTTTTGTGTCATTGGTTTCTTCCGCCCGTGCAAGTTCTTCTTTTCGCTGCGTCTCTTTGTAATCATTGAATGTATATGTTCCAACTATTGCAATTGCTGCCACAAAGCACAATACTGCCGCGACGGTAGCACCTCTCTTTTTTCGTGAAGGTCTTTGCCTCTTATTCATCTTATCACCACCTCTGACTATATTTTTGCCAGATAGTGATGGACTTATTCTGTGTCCAGCAATATTTCTGCTACTTCTTTGATTTCCGTCCCCGCAAAGAAAAATTGCAGTATTTCTTCATAAGTCTTTCCTTTTTTAGACATTTTATTGGCTGTATTCTGACTCATTCCCAGGCCGTGCCCGATTCCCCGCGTAGTAATCCTCATTTTCCCATTATATCGCTGTAGCGTAAAACAGCTGGATGCAAGATTATAGGTATTGCGGAATTCCTCTCCGCTCACATTTTCCTGCCCCACCCGTACATTTATAACGTATCCGGCGGTATCCAGCGCCGTTATCTCCGCGTCCATATCATCCACCGTCACCGTCTGTATCTGTTTCGTATTCTCGATATCAAGCGGGCAGTCCACAATCTTAAGATACGGATAATCCCCATTTCCAAGGACTTCGGCTCCATCCCTGGTACATCCATTGCTTAGGCGGAAAAAGGGCGTCAATGCCAGATCTTCCCCATAGAGCAGCACCTGTCCTTCCGTCTCGCTCCAGGCATCCTCCAATTTGCGGTAGTATTTGGAATATTTCCCTCCCCATGCGTCCTCCATCTGCTTCTGCGTCCAGAATTCGCCTTCCAGAACCGTATTGCTTCCCGACTCTTTGATTTTTTTGTAGACGTCTGTACGAACCAGAACTGACTGTGCCTTCAGCGCTTCCTTATCATAAGATGCGGGAATTTCTTTGGCCAGGATGCCGATGCAGTATTCTTCTATTGGCATCTTAACCTCTTTTTTCCCGGACTTTACCTTTATATAAGTACTGTCCACATGTGAATAAGTAGTAATGCTTGGCCCATTTAAAAACACGGTGACCACATATGGCAACAGTACGATGATGATAATATAGCATCCTAGTTTCTTTAATTTCTGCCGCATAAAAAACACCCTCCCATACACTGTATGGAAGGGTGTCCTTTTTTATTCCTCGCGATTACGGATAATGAAAAAGTAGATGGAAGTGTACAGCGGCACGAAGACTCCTGCAACCGCATGCACTAATGCGTAGTTTTTGTCTGTATATCTTTCGAAGATCTGACGATTGACCAGAACCAGAAGCGTCTTGACCAAAGCGCCTACCAGCATCGAAATTATACCGATAAGCGCAATCCCCGCCATCAGCATGCCTATTCCTGTGCCGGAAAACATGTTGGCTAATGCCGATCCCGGGTCATGGTATCCGATGGAACTATAGTTCACGCCCATCCTGGCCATGCTTATGGCGACGCCTCCCCAGATCAGCCCTCCAAAGATTCCTGTCACAAAGTTGCTGACGATTGGGATTACCAGTATCCAGATGCCCGGATTGCGGATCTCCTTCTTTTTAAAGTACAAAGTGCCGCATAATTCTCCCTGGAAATAGGTTCTTGCGTATGGTATGAACGCAAGCCATGGATAATTCATTCCACGCCGTTTTCCAAGAGTATACATCCCAATTCCACGCAGCAGGTAGCTGGCAATGCAGCCGATCGCCAATATTCCCAGAATAACTAAATACGATAATAAAACTGTCACTGCCATATCTCCTGCAAAACGCTCCATTTTTATACCTCCACTGTAATCTTATCCAGATGCCAGATGTCATCAACATATTCCTGAATGGTCCGGTCAGAGGAGAATTTGCCACAGCATGCCGTATTCAAAAGGGCCATTTTTGCCCATCTGTCTTTATCCCGGTATGCTTCCTCTACCTTCTGCTGTGCCTGTGCATATGCCCTGAAATCCTTAAGTATAAAATACATATCTGCCCGGCTGCTGCTCTTCGTATTCAGAAGAGAATTGTACAGGTCACGGTATAACTCCGTGTTGCCATGAGCATAAGTTCCGTCAACCAGCTGATTTACGACACGGCGGATATCCGGATCATTGTTGTAGATATCCATCGGATTATAGCCGCCGTTCTGCTCAAAACCAATCACTTCATCCGAACTTAAGCCAAAGATAAACGCATTGTCTATTCCAACTTCCTCGACAATCTCTACATTGGCTCCATCCATCGTTCCAATAGTAGGAGCGCCGTTGAGCATGAACTTCATGTTGCCTGTACCGGACGCTTCCTTAGAAGCAGTGGATATCTGCTCGCTTACATCTGCTGCAGCAAAGATCAGTTCCGCGTTGGATACGCGGTAATCTTCAATAAACACCACCTTAAGCTTTCCATTGATGCTGCGGTCATTATTCACTACATCCGCAACAGAGTTGATCAGCTTGATGATCTGTTTGGCGCGGATATATCCTGCGGATGCCTTTGCCCCGAAGATAAATGTTCTTGGATAGAAACTCTTCTCCGGATGCTCTTTCATCTGGTTATACAGATACATCACATGCAGGATGTTCAGCAGCTGGCGCTTATACTCATGAAGTCTTTTCACCTGTACATCAAAGATGGATCTTGGATCCACTTCAATTCCATTGTGCTCCAGTATGTATTCTGCCAGGCGTTCCTTGTTCTTATACTTGATGCTCATGAATTCCTTAAGCGCTTCTTCGTCATCTGCCCATCTTTTCAGGCCGGACATTAAGGACAGATCGGTAATCCAGTCCTTGGTGCCAAGCTTGTCGGTTACCCAGTCTGCCAGCAGAGGGTTTCCATGCATAAGGAAACGTCTCTGGGTAATGCCATTGGTCTTATTGTTGAACTTCTCCGGCATCATCTGGTAGAAATCCTTCAGTTCCTGGTTCTTTAATATCTCCGTGTGCAGGCGTGCAACGCCGTTGACCGAATATCCTGCGACGATGGCAAGATGTGCCATCTTAACCTGGCCGTCCATAAGGATTGCCATACGTTTTACCTTGCCTTCGTCTCCCGGATAAGTCTTTCGGATCTGCTCTACAAACCGGCGGTCAATCTCCTGGATAATCTGATAGATACGCGGAAGCAGCCTTGAGAACAGGTCGATTGGCCATTTTTCAAGCGCTTCTGCCATGATGGTGTGGTTGGTATATGCGCAGGTCTTTGTGGTAATATCCCATGCCTCATTCCATCCAAGTCCTTCCTCATCCAGAAGAATACGCATCAGTTCTGCTACAGCCACCGTTGGATGGGTATCATTCATCTGGAAGGTGACTTTTTCATAAAGTTTTGTAATATCATCATGCTTCTTCTTATATTTCACAATTGCTGCCTGAATGCTGGCAGATATGAAGAAATACTGCTGCTTCAGCCTTAACTCTTTGCCTGCGTAATGATTGTCGTTCGGATACAGGACCTCCACAATATTCTTGGCAAGATTCTGCTGCTCTACCGCCTTGTGATAGTCGCCTCTGTCAAAAGAATCCAGCTGGAAGTCCACGATCGGCTCCGCATCCCAGATACGAAGGGTATTTACCACATGGTTATTGTATCCCACGATCGGGTAGTCGTACGGTATGGCCAGTACAGACTCATAATTCTCCTGAACGAAATGGGTTCTGCCTTCTTCGTCATACTCTACCCGGATATTTCCGCCAAAGCGCACTTCCTTTGCGTATTCGGGCCTGCGAAGTTCAAAGGGATTGCCATCCTTGAGCCAGTTATCCGGCTTCTCCACCTGGTATCCATCTTCAATCTTCTGCTTAAACATTCCGTAATGATAACGTATGCCACAGCCATATGCCGCATAGCCAAGGGTTGCCAGCGAATCCAGGAAGCAGGCCGCCAGACGGCCAAGGCCGCCGTTTCCAAGAGCCGGATCCGGCTCCTCGTCCTCGATGGCATTTAGGTCTATTCCCATCTCGTCCAATGCTTCCTTTACTTCCGTGTAAGCCGTCATGTTAATCAGGTTATTGCCAAGCGCTCTTCCCATCAGGAATTCCATGGACATATAGTAGACCATCTTCGGATCGTCTTCATCATACTTCTTCTGGGTGGCAAGCCAGTCATCTATAATGACTTCTTTTACCGCATAGGAAACCGCCTGGAACAGCTGCTGAGGAGTGGCCTCATCGACCGTCCTGCGAAACAGCGTCTTTACATTATTCGTAACTTCTTTTTTAAATGCTTCCTTTTCAAATCTCGGATTATACATATTCATTTCCCTTCTCTTTCTAAGCCTGAGCATTCTTATTTCTTCTCTACTCCAAGGGTTACGTTCTCGCCATTGATCTTCCAATCCTTTACATATCCCTGCGGCGTTTCTTTCGTTACCTTGAGCGCGAGCGTCTCATCCCCAATCGTAGCGGCATTTTCTGCAAATATCTTCTCGGCTTTCTCTGTTCCTTCGTAAGAGATCTCGATCTTATCCATGACCTCGAATCCTGCCTCTTTACGCATAGTCTGAACCTTGCTGATGATCTCGCGGACGAATCCTTCTTCCAGAAGCTCATCTGACAGATTTGTATCCAGAACAACGGTAATGCCATTATCATTCTCTGATACATAGCCTTCCATCTGAGCCGTCTCGATCAGCAAATCTTCTCTAAACAGTGTGACTTCCTGCCCATTAATATCCAGTTTCAGAGCATCCGCAGAATTCAATTCATCCATGGCAGCGTTGCCGTCGATCGAACTTAAGGCGGCTTTGATGCCTCCTAACATTTTACCATATTTTGGACCCACTGTCTTTAACTGCGGCTTGAAAGAATAAGAAGTAAAATCGCGTACTTCTTGTGTAAATGTCATAGCCTTTACATTCAACTCGTCTTGTACGATCTCCTGGTAGAATGCCGGTAGATCAAAATCGGCCTTTACATACATCTGCCCGATCGGCTGACGGTTCTTAATGTTCGCCGTATTCCTGCATGCGCGGCCCATCACGACCAGTTTCAGCACCCGTTCCATATTGGACTCCAGATCTTTATCAATATAGGAGTCGTCTGCGGTCGGGAAGTCGCACAGGTGGATGCTTTCCGGCGCGCTCTGGTTGATGCTTCTTACCAGATTCTGATAAATGTCTTCTGTCATAAATGGAATCATCGGCGCAGCCACCTTGCATACTTCTACCAACGCGGTATAAAGCGTCATGTAGGCATTGATCTTATCCTGCTCCATTCCCTTTGCCCAGAAGCGTTCGCGGCTTCTTCTTACATACCAGTTGCTCATATCGTCCACGAAGTCCTGCAATGCTCTTGCTGCCTCCGGAATCCTGTAGTTTCCAAGATTGTCATCTACTTCTTTAATTAATGTATTCAGTTTGGACAGCAGCCATTTGTCCATTACCGATAATTTATCGTAATCGAGCGAATATTTTGTCGCGTCGAATCCATCAATATTGGCATACAGCACAAAGAATGCATACGTATTCCATAAAGTTCCCATGAACTTACGCTGTCCTTCCGTAACTGCTTTTCCGTGGAAACGGTTTGGCAGCCAAGGCGCGCTGTTGACATAGAAATACCAGCGGATCGCGTCGGCTCCGTATTTATCCAGAGCGTCGAAAGGATCCACCGCGTTTCCTTTGGATTTGCTCATCTTCTGCCCATTCTCATCCTGCACGTGGCCGAGGACGATCACGTTCTTGTACGGCGCTTTATTAAATATCAATGTAGAGATTGCCAGCAGGGAGTAAAACCATCCACGGGTCTGGTCCACAGCCTCGGATATAAAGTCAGCCGGAAACTGCTTCTCGAACAGTTCCTTATTTTCAAATGGGTAGTGGTGCTGTGCAAATGGCATGGAGCCAGAGTCAAACCAGCAGTCGATCACCTCCGGGACACGGTGCATCTCTTTGCCGCAGATCGGGCATTTAATAGTAACAGCATCAATGTATGGGCGGTGAAGCTCGATATCTTCCGGGCAGTTATCAGACATTTCCTTCAATTCCGCGATGCTTCCGATGGAATGCTGGTGACCGCACTCGCACTCCCAGATATTCAGCGGAGTTCCCCAATAACGGTTCCGGCTGATGCCCCAATCCTGGACATTTTCAAGCCAGTCCCCAAAACGCTTCTTTCCAATACTCTCCGGGATCCAGTTGATCGTATTATTGTTTGCGATCAGATCATCCTTTACCTCCGTCATCTTGATGAACCAAGATTCCCTCGCATAGTAAAGCAGAGGCGTATCACATCTCCAGCAGTGTGGATAGCTATGCTCGAACTTAGGCGCGTCAAACAGAAGGCCTCTTGCATCCAGATCTTTTAGAATCTCCGGATCTGCATCCTTTACGAATACTCCTGCACATGGAGCGTCCTCTGTCATGCGCCCTTTCTCGTCTACCAGCTGAACGAAAGGCATGTCATACTTGCGTCCTACCTTTGCATCGTCCTCACCGAATGCCGGCGCGATATGGACAACGCCTGTACCGTCCGTCAATGTTACATAGGAGTCGCAGGTAATAAAGAAGGCTTTCTTATTCTGCCTTGCAGCGCAGTCTGCCGCGCATTGGTACAGAGGATCATATTCTTTGTATTCCAGATCCTGTCCCTTATATGTCTCAAGAATCTCGTAAGCTGGCTTTCCTTCTTCCGCCAGTTTGCCAAGGACCGTATCAAGAAGCGCGACTGCCATGTAGTATACGTATCCATCTGCTGCCTTCACCTTTGCATAGTCTTCCTGCGGATTTACGCAAAGGCCGATATTGGATGGCAATGTCCAAGGCGTGGTAGTCCATGCAAGGAAATACGCGTCTTCGCCTACCACCTTGAAGCGAACGATCGCAGAGCGCTCCTTCACGTCTTTATAGCCCTGGGCTACTTCCTGTGCGGAAAGCGGAGTTCCGCAGCGCGGGCAGTAAGGCACGATCTTAAAGCCCTTGTAAAGCAGGCCCTTATCCCAGATCTGTTTAAGTGCCCACCACTCGGACTCAATAAAGTCATTATGATAGGTCACATATGGGTTTTCCATATCAGCCCAGAACCCTACCGTTCCGGAGAAATCTTCCCACATGCCCTTGTACTTCCATACGCTTTCCTTACATTTGTCTATAAACGGCTCCAGGCCATATTCTTCAATCTGGTCTTTTCCATCCAGGCCCAGCGCTTTTTCTACTTCCAGTTCTACCGGCAGCCCATGGGTATCCCATCCTGCCTTACGCGGTACCTCGTATCCCTTCATCGTGCGGTATCTTGGAATCATATCCTTGATAACGCGAGTGAGTACATGGCCGATATGCGGCTTGCCGTTGGCTGTCGGCGGGCCGTCATAGAACATATAGATATCATTGCCATCACGCTCTTTCATGCTTTTTTCAAAGATGCCATTTTCTTCCCAGAATTTTTCAATTTCTTTTTCTCTGTCTACAAAATTCAAGTCCGTTGAAACTTTCTTGTACATTTTGAAACCTCCTTAATCATGTATCTTAATTAAAATTAAAAAAACTTCCGCCCTGAATAGGACGAAAGCCAAGCCTGCGTTTATAAACCACCTAAACATACTATCATATGCCTTCCCTGTAACGGAGGAATGCCGTCAGCATCTACTTGACCGTCCTATGGCCTTTCAAACGCTGCAACTCGGAAGTGATATTCAGATATACCTTACTTGCACCAGGCTTGCACCGTCCCTGGCTCGCTATGCCTTTCTGATCTATCCTACTGTCTTCGTCAACATTTTTCTTATATGCTGTTCTATTATAGTAAAAAAGCCCCTGAATAGTCAAGGGTTTTTTACAATCTTTCTATCTTCTGCGCCGCCTTTTCCTTATACGGCTCCTGCGCGTGATCACGCTGATAAACATAGCGATCAGAATTGCCAGCACCACCGATGCGCATGCAACAGCCATCTTCTTTGTCTTGCCTTTCTTCTGGCCATCATCCTTTGATTTCTTTTCCTTCTTTGCAGCCGTAACTTTGGCTGAATGCTCATCCTTATAACTGTCGCTCAAGGTACATCTGGCAGAGCCAACCGGATTGCCTTCATATGTATATTGAAGCGTTGCCTCGCTGCTGGTTCCCCCGTCCGGGATCAACTCCATATCCAGATCCTCAAACTTCACGCTCTGCGGAAGCATTACATAATTGCCGCTTCCATCCTCCAATATCTCTCCTACATCCTTGGATGACTCATAATCTGCCACCGGCACTTTGCTAAAATTGTTGAATGCGTACTCGAACAGGCCTGTGGTGTCCGGGTAGATATGCACCCCATGGGTCCTTAAGACTACGCACACCAGCTGCATGCCTCCATTATCTGCCATGGTTATCAAGGTAGACAATGCATCCGACGTAAATCCCGTCTTCCCACCGATCGCATATGGATAATAATTCGAATTCTCCGGCATGAGCATCTTATGCTTCTGCTGGAAGATATGTTCTTCTACCGTCTCAGTCGCGGGAATGGTATAGTTCAGCGTCTGGACGATGCGGAAGAAATCCGGATGCTTAAAAAGTTCCCGTCCTATAAGCGCCATGTCCCTGGCACAAGTATAGTGATTCTCATCGTGAAGCCCGTTCGTATTGGCAAAATTCGAATTCTCCCCGCCAAGTTCCCTGCACCGGGTATTCATCTGTTCCAGAAACCAGCTGTAATCATGGCCTGCATTAATGCCCACGCTCTCGCCTACCGCATAGGCCGCTTCATTGGCGGATGCCAGAAGCGTTGCGTGCAGCGCTTGCTCCAAAGATATCTGGTTTCCTTCTTTCAGTCCCACGGAGGAATCTCCAGGCTGCAGGAATGCCACGCTATCATGTGAAAATGTCACCGGGTCTTCAAGCTGTCCGTTTTCCAGCGCTACCAGGGCGGTCAGCACCTTGGTAATGCTGGCCGGATATTGGTGGGAATCAATATTCTTCGCATACAGGATTGCCCCTGTCCCCACTTCCATTACGATTGCCGCTTCCCCATAGGTACCCGGCCCTTGCGGCCAATTCTTCCAGTCATTGCTCTCAACCTTCATCTCATAGGCTGCTTGTTCAGCCTTCTGTTCTTCTGACAGTTCCTCTGTCTGCTCGGCCGCATCCGGCTCAGTGGCCAATACGGTCGTTTCCGTGCAAGCGCACATGACTGCCAGTAATAGAATCGCTGCCAGTATCTGCCTGCCTCGTCTCATCATTCCGTCCTCCGTATAACTTTTTTCTTGCAATATATTTTACCATAGCAGGAGTCATTGCACCAGCAAAAGAAATTACAGCCTTCCCAGATACCAGATGATCCTTCCTTTTATATCACTGGTCTTCACCGTGCCAAATTCCCGTGAGTCTTCTGATATTTCCCGGTTATCTCCCAGGACAAAGACTTCCTTATCTTCAACCACCACAGGATACTCGACGCTGCTTCCAGTCCGTCTGGTCTTTCCGAGCGTTCCTTTGAATTTCGCTTCTTCTCCATTCACATATACCTTGCCGGACTGGATATTTACCGTATCTCCGGCTACTGCTACGACTCTTTTTACAAATTCCTCTCCGTCTGGTCTTTCGAGAACGATCACATCTCCGGGCCTATACTCTTTTCCCAGACGGAAATAAGCTACAATATCCTTGTCATGGAGGGTAGGGTACATGGAATTGCCTGTTACGGTGGAAAATCCCATCATCAGATAGAAAACCAGCAGGATCACGGCAGCCAGCGCTAAAAACTGCAGGGAAATCACGAGCCTGGCCTTTCTCATTTCCTTTTTCTTCTGACTACGCAGCTGCGGATCTACATCTTCCAGCACCTTTTTCTTAATCTCATCGATCTCCATAATATGACCTTCTGTTCTGCAAATTTATTATCCTATTATTATAATAGATTGACCAACTGAATACAAGTTATGATATAATGGGTTATAATGTTAGCAACTAGCGAAGGAGTCTGATTGTCATGAAGAAGTTAAGCGTATTTAAGATCATCCAGCTATCCATCCTGGCTGTGATCACCCTTATCAGCGTCTTTTTCCTATTAAAGCCAGAGGTAAAGCAGTTCGTGTTTTCCTCTTCATCTGCTACCACATTATTCTTTTTAATTTGGATTATTTTAATAGCAAGTTTTTTGTTTATTTTGATAGATTTAAGTATTATATCTTCCATTAAACTTCATTTTCATAATTTGTATGGGGTGGCATATTCAGATCCTTTATCCGGCATACCCAACCGCTTCAGCTGCGATACGCTGATTGAAAAGTATATTGATTCCGAATTGCCCGAGGATATCGGATGCATTATGATTGACCTGGCCAATCTGCCTGAGGTCAATTCATTGTATGACCACGCCGCCGGCAACCGGCTGTTAAAAGATTTTTCCGCTATCCTGTCCTCATCTGCGCTGTCGCTTGGCTTTGTAGGACGGAACGGAGGAAATAAATTTCTTGCTATATTTGAAGACTGTACCCAGGAAAAACTGGATGCCTTTCTGGCAAGGGTTTCCGAAAGAGTACAGCGCCATAATGCAAAGGCAGATTCCATAGACATGGAATACAAAGCCGGCACCGCCCTTAACAGCGAGGAGCATCTCGCGAAGATTACCGGGCTTATCGCTCTTGCCAATAACCGGATTTACAAATCATCATAATGCAGGAGGGAGAATTGTCTTATGGCTGAACTGGATTATGAATATTTGGACAGACTGTTAAAGAAGGCAAAAGAGGACGACAGCGACGCCCTTGCCGAGTTGTACGCAGCCACCTACAGAAAGCAGTACCGTTATGCCTGCCAATATATTGAAGATCCTTTTCTGGCGCAGGATATTCTGCAGGATGTCTATATATGCGCCTTTGAGAATATAGAATCGCTCGATGACTCGCGCTGCCTTGCATCCTGGCTGGAAGAGATAAATGGCCGAATCTGCCATGAGGCTTCCCTGCAGGATCATGTTTCCTCGCAATCACGCCGGTCCAGGATTCCAGATCTGGAGCCGCAGGCTGCGGGAGAACTGCTCAATCATATTTTTGCCAGACGTGATATGGAACCTTCCACAATCCCTGTGGAGATTCTTGAATCTTGGGAGAATTATAAGAAGCCTGGATTTAGATGGGAGAAGGCTGCCGCCTGTATATTCCTGATACTTCTTCTGCTTCTGCCCTTCCTGTTTCTTAAGCCTTCCATTGTGGCAGAACGCAAGAATGTAGACTCGGCATCCAATGCGCTGTATGATATCCGCATCCAAAGCTTGCTTCCAGTGCGCTCCGTCAGCGCGACGCTTGATAACAGCACGCCGGTTCCTCTGCGCAAATCCGGTTCCAAAAAGTATACGGCTGAGATCATTTCCAATGGGAAGTTAAAGATCAAGGCAGTATCAATGAACGGGCAGACAACAGTTAAGACTTATACCGTATCGCATCTGGATATGGATAAGCCTGAATTTATTAAATCTTATACCCAAGACGACCTGATATATCTGGTGGTCCAGGATACCTATTCCGGTATTGATTACGGAAATATCCGCGGCCTGAAGCCAGAATCCTATGACATAGAAGAAGGAATCATTACCTTTCGGATCCCAAAGACGCCTACATCTGTAATCATTCCGGACCACGCAGGAAATGAACTGAAGCTTCTTGTCTCTCCAATTGAAGAATGATGATTGAATTAAGGAGGAATACCGACATGAGCCGTATTACAAGTCTGACTTGTATCACCTTTATACTGTCATGTATTCTCCTTTGCAGTTGTTCCGGCAAGGAATCTGTTGCCAAAACCGAGCATAAGGGCCCTCCCAGGGATTCCGCTCCCAAGGTTCTTACGCCTTCTGCGGATGGGACAGTCGTTTATAATAACGACTATGCATCCATAGATGCATCAAACACATCCCAGGGCTACATTATGGTCAGCTACTCCGGGGATTGTCCAAAGGTGAAGGTACAGATAACCGGACCTGATCAGGTTCCTTATACCTACCTGCTGATAGACAGGGGAGCCTATACCACCTTCCCTCTCTCTGCCGGGAATGGTGCTTACACGATACAGGTGCTGGAAAATGTGGAAGGCGACTCTTACCTTATCGCCTTATCCCAGGATATCGATGTCGCAATTGAAGATGAATTCCTGCCATTTCTCTATCCCAATCAATATGTATCCTTTACTGCCGATTCAAAGACGGTTATCAAAGGGAGCGAACTGGCAAAGAATGCTTACAGCGATCTGGAAGTCATCCAGGACATCTATCACTATGTCATCGAGAATATCTCTTATGATACTGCAAAGGCGGATAGCGTTACTTATGGATACCTGCCTGATATTGATGCTACGCTCAAGTCAGGGACCGGCATCTGCTTCGACTATGCTTCTGTAATGACCGCCATGCTCCGCTCCCAGGGCATACCTACGAAACTTGAAGTAGGATATTCCGGAGAAGCCTTGCATGCCTGGATCAGCACTTATACCAAAGACACTGGCTGGATAGACGATATCATTGAATTTGACGGCACTTCCTGGGAATTGATGGATCCCACGCTTGCCGCTAATAACAATACTTCCTCTGTCGGCAAATATATCGGCGATGGAAGCCATTATGTACTAAAATACTCATATTAATACTATGCCTAAGGAAAGGAGCCCTTATGCCTAAGAAAAATATTACGCCACTATCAAATACAGAGATTGCTTCCTTCTGTTCCCAGATGGCAATGATCTTAAAGTCTGGAATCTCTTCCATTGAGGGAATCTCGATCATGCTGCAGGATGCGAAGGGCAGCGATGAAACAGAACTGCTGGCCGTTATGAACGATACGCTGACCCAGACTGGCATTCTTCATGAAGCCTTAAAAGAGACGGGCGCTTTTCCCGGATACCTGCTTAATATGGTACGTATCGGCGAGCAGACCGGTCGCCTGGATGATGTCATGCAGTCGCTGGCCGAGTACTATGAAAAAGAGGCCTCATTGGCGCAGACCATCAAGAACGCGGTTACTTATCCGCTTATCATGATATTTATGATGATTCTCGTAATTATCGTCCTGATTACAAAAGTCATGCCTGTCTTCAATCAGGTATTCAAGCAGCTCGGAAGCGAAATGACCGGTCCTTCCAGGGCCATCCTTCATATCGGAGCCTTTCTTGACCGGCATTCCGTTATTTTTATCGGTTTACTTATAGTCATCGCCGCCCTGGCTGTCTATGCCTTCAAAACCACCAGGGGCCAGAATACCTTCCGAGGCATAATAGTTCGATTCAGGAGTACACGGAATATCTCCGAAAAAATCTCCTCCTACAGATTTGCCAACGGTATGGCGTTGACGTTAAGCAGCGGGCTTACGCCAGAAGAGTGCCTGAATCTGGCAGCGGATCTGATCGAGCAGGATGAGTTTCGTAGGAGACTGTCCAAATGTAAGGAAGCGGTTTCCTCCGGCGAAGATCTCTGTAATACTCTGCTGGAAAACGGCGTATTTTCAGGAGTATATGCAAGAATGGCATCTATTGGATCAAGGACCGGCATATTAGATGATGTCATGAACAAGATCGCCCATCAGTATGAAGAAGACATCGACACGCACCTTTCCAGTATCATTGCAACCGTTGAGCCCACGCTTGTCATCATACTGTCCATCATCGTAGGAATTATACTGCTGTCGGTAATGCTTCCTCTTATGAGCATTATGGCTGCCCTATAGCAAAGGAGTTTTTATGACGCACCGTTTTGAAAGAAACCGAAAAAGTTCATACCTTAGAAATATTATTATTTCTTTATCGTTCTTTCTTGCCGTATTACTATGTTTCTATCTCTCTGTCATGTCCGTCTCCAGCGAATCTGACAAGGAGGAGTATCGGACTCTTGAAACTGCATTGACGCGAAGTATTACCCAGTGCTATGCGGTAGAGGGGAATTATCCGGAGAGTCTCGACTATCTGAAGAAGAGTTACGGGCTCCACTATGATGAAGAAAAATTTTTTGTAGACTATCAGCCTCTGGGCTCCAATATAATGCCTGATGTAACGATTATCAAAAAGGAGGAGTAGGCGTGAGATTCCGTAGCCAGAATAGACATGTCATAGATTTTATATTTCCATTAGCGGTATTTTTTGTATTCGCGGCTTCTTCCTTTGCCGTGCTGGTTCTCTCTGCCAACATTTATAATACGCAGACAAAAGAATCCAGCAGCAATTATGTTGCCCGCACCTCCCTAGCCTATGTCAATGAGAAGATACGCCAGAATGATGAAGGTGGCGGCATGTCCATCCAGTCTGTAGACGGACGTGACTGTCTTGCTCTTGCAGGAAACTCTGACGGAATTGCATATACCACCTATATCTATGAATACGATGGAAGCCTGAAGGAATTATTTATACGCGACGGCGTGTCAGCCTCTTTGAAAAGCGGGAAGGACATTATGGAACTTGAGTCATTCCAAATGGAAGAAATTGAAGAAGGGTTATTTCGATTTGTATTTACAGACAAAGATGGCAGGAAGTCTTCGTCTCTTGTCGCAGAAAGGAGCACGCCATGAAACAGTCATTGAACCGGCACTCCAGCATGTTCCTGATGGAGATCATTATTGCAATTCTTTTCTTTTCCCTGGTAAGCGCCTTCTGTCTGCGTATTTTTACTGCATCCCGCCAGATGGGACAGGATACCAATGATCTGAATATGGCTGTGAACCAGTCCGAGAATATCGCGGAGCTACTGGCCTATGCCTTGAAATCCCCGGATTCTTCTTCCATGGATATGAAAGGAATCTCCAGTTTTCTTGCCTCTGAATACCCGGATATCGCTGTAGATGGCAATTGTTTAACCATATACTATGATGCCAGCTGGAACCGCTGTACTTCCGAAAACGCGACATATTATATAGAGGTCAGGAAAACGCAGGAGGAATCCCTCTGCGTATTTTGCATAGATGCATATAAGGCTTCTGAGAAAAAGAAGCCTGTCTATTCGCTTAATGTAAGCCTTCATCCCCCTCTTCATCCATAGTCAGTACTACGCTGGGATGAAAAAGGGAATATTTTATAAGGAGCTGCCATGAAAAAGAAAAACTTTTCGATTACAAATATAGGTACCGTATCGCTGCTGATGATCTTCATTATCCTTTGCATGGTCACCTTTGCCGCGCTTTCCTTATCATCTGCCGCGGCAGATCACAGGTTCAGCCAGAAGATGGCCGACCATTCCAAAGAGTATTATAAGGCTTCCGGACAGGCGGAGACAAAACTTGCGGAAATTGACCATATATTGGACATCGCATATAAAGGCGCCGAGTCTGATGATGATTACTATCAGCAGATCAAAGACAGCCTTCCAGAAATCTCCCGGACGTTTACAAAAGAGAATCCCCTGATCTCATACCAGGCTGATATGAATGATTCCCAGGCAGTTTTCGTACAGTTAAGAATCTTGTCGCCTACGGAAATAGCATCCAATGGATCAAGCAATTATTATCAGATTGTCGCCTGGAAGGAAATCAATACCAAAGAATGGAAGGGCGACAATAGCATCCAATTAATCGGTGAAGAATAAGGAGGAATATCCATTATGAACTTGAATACATCGCAATTACTAGAAAACGCCGTACGGGCAGGTGCCTCCGACGTGTTTATCGTAGCCGGGCTTCCCGTTTCCATGAGGATTAACGGGGTGATTGCCAGAGAAGATGAATGCCGTCTTTTGCCGGAAGATACCAGAATGGTTATCGGACAGATCTACCAGCTTGCCGGAAATCGCCCAATATCCAATCTTGAAGATTCAGGAGACGATGATTTTTCATTCGCGATTCCCGGACTGTCCAGGTTCCGGGTAAGCGCATATAAGCAAAGAGGCGCATTATCCGTCGTCATAAGGATAATAACCTTTACTCTTCCTGATCCAAAGGAAATCGGGCTGCCGGACAAGATTATTAATTTTGCCCACTATTCAAAGGGGATGGTTCTTGTTACCGGTCCTGCCGGCAGTGGAAAGTCCACCACCCTTGCCTGTATTATTGATCATATTAATAAGAGCTACGACAAGCATATCATCACGCTTGAAGACCCTTTGGAATACCTGCACCGGCACAATAAAAGCATCGTAAGCCAGCGGGAAATCAATGTAGATACTCAGAGTTACGTTACTGCGCTTCGAGCATCGCTTCGTCAGAGTCCGGATGTCATCCTCCTGGGAGAGATGCGGGATTATGAGACGATGCAGGTAGCCATGACGGCAGCCGAGACCGGCCATCTTATCTTTTCCACGCTTCATACCATTGGAGCTGCCAATACCATTGACCGGATCATCGATGTATTTCCGCCTAACCAGCAGCGTCAGATTGCTGTCCAGCTGTCCATGGTGCTTCAGGCAGTCGTATCTCAGCAGCTCGTGCCATCCATTGATGGAAGGATGGTCCCAGCCTTCGAAATCATGACCGTGACTCCTGCTATCCGTAATATGATCCGTGACAATAAGATTCCTCAGATTGACGGCATCCTCTATTCTTCAGCCAACGAGGACATGGTATCCATGGATTTAAGCCTTCTGAAGCTGTTCAAGGAAAATATCATCTCCGCTGATACAGCACTTGCATTTGCCACTAATCCAGATATGCTTAGAAAGAAATTTTAAACATAAATAATGGCCGGCGCGAAAAACGCCGGCCATTATCTTTTTTATCCTAATGGATAGATATCATACTCTATATCAGAACATATCTTTCTCTCTAAGCCGGCTTCATACCTGCTTTTTATGCGTTCTCCTATCTTCCTGGCATTCTCTGAAGAAGTTCCCAAAACCATCAAAAGATACTGACTACTGCTATACTGTGTAAAAGCATCCCCTTTGCGCAGTGCATTACGGATTATTTCGTACAGTTCCTCCATCAAGCCTTCCAGCCTTTCAGGATCAAGCTTATCTTCATCTTCCTCCAAAGTAAGCAGCAGAAGATAAGCAGAATCTCCACTCCGCTCAAGCCCTCTTGCCACAAACTGATAGATTCTCTTAAACGTCTCATAATCCTGAAGGTACGCCCCCTCCACGCTGCCCTTTTCCTTCAATTCCTCACTGATAACAGACATATCTTTAAAAACAGGCCCGTTATGGCGAACTTCGATTTTTGACACTTTCCTTTTCTCGGAAACCATTACAATTGACGCTCTTTGGAACACTTTTCCCGGTCTCTCGTATTCTGCTGCATAGACCAGCACGGCAGTTGATAAGACGGAATCTTCCATCTCCAGTTCCTGGCCTGCTTTTTCTACCATTTGGCTGATATTATTATGATTCTGATAGATCTGCTCCCTTTTCGCTACTTCTGTAAAAAATATAGCAAATATATCCGGTCCTATCCTTGCTGCCACTCCACATCCTTCAGCCATATTTTCTGCAATCTGCGCAACTCTTTTTAATAGCCTGTCTCCCATCTGATATCCGTACTTCAGATTAATTCCTCGAAAATCATGTATATCAATTTCAAGGAGCATCCCTGAGTGCCCATTTTTTAGGTGACTGCTCATAAAATCTTCCAACTCGTTCCTGGTACTCAGCCCGGTCAGCAAATCTTTATATGCCATACTTACTCCTTTCACATCTCACACATGCTACCTTTAATCCGATGGATGCATCATTCCTTCCTCAAAAACAACATACCTGCCTCGTCCATTCTGTTTTGCCTGATATAATGCAATATCCGCCTGATGATATAATTGTTTAAAATTCGTTGCTACATCATCATCAATCACAATTCCCATACTCAGGCTTAATCGATCGGGCAGGCCCTCCCTGATACAATAATTTTCTGCTATATCAAGCATCTTACGAGCCTTTTCAAGAACAATTTTCTGATCATATATATCACGCATGAAGATCATGAATTCATCGCCGCCCAGCCGTGCGACGATATCTGTTGAACGAAATAAAGTCCTGCACATCTTTACGACTTCTATCAATACGCAGTCTCCCTGCAAATGCCCGAACTTATCATTAATCTCCTTAAAAAAGTCTATGTCTATCAGCAGGCAGGCATAGTATAAGTCAACGCCTTTATTTCTTATAGCCTTTTTTACCGCCAGTTCCAGATAGCTTCTATTATAAGCGCTGGTAAGAGAATCTGTGCTAGATCGGAGCATAAGCTCCTTTTCTGAACTGATATCAACCACTTTCCCAACTACTTTTGCAAGATTTCCTTCAGAATCAAATACTCCTCTCATCAGCACCCTTCGCCAGATATTCTTGCCATTCCCATCTGCTATCTGGTATTCTGCCTTAATCGTCTTATTGCTGATCTTATCATTAGATATACCCATTATTTTCTCATAAATCTCTGCCTCATCTTCCGGTGATACTCCTAACTCTTTCCACCCTTCAGAAACTCTTGCATTATTTATGATCTTTTTATCTTTCTCACCAGCAACAGATGCTGGATAGAATACCTGTAGTTCATCTTCTCTCATATTATAATCAAAGATAATGTCGTCCGACAATTCTGAAACTATTTCGTTTCTCTCTTTTTCCATCTCCAGCTGTCCGATCGTCTCCTTGATCTCTGAGATATCAGTAAGGATACTATTAATAATAGACTCCTGATTTGCATTCCTTACCTTTTTTCCGTAATCCATAACCCACAGCAGGGTGCCATCCTTTTTTCGGATTCTGTATTCTGTCTTATATTCGTCCCCTTTTTTGAAGCATTCCCTGCAATCTTTCATAGCCTTCGCGACGTCTGGCGGATAGATAGCCCCTTTTGCTGTTCCCCCGCTCATCTCCATAAACTCATCATAAGTATATCCTAGCATATTGCAAAGTTCATCGTTTACATAGAAGAACGTATAGTCATCATCATCAAGGCTTCCTCTCATCCCTCCAGCCGTTGTCTGGGCAAGCATTTCCATCTGCTGCGTCTTTTCAATCAGAAGCCTTTTCAGGAGCCTGTAATTTTCTACGCTCATCTCCTCCGGATAATATTCTTCCTCTCTTACAATGGAATTGGGAGCGGATACATGCATATGCGTCACCTTCCATTGGCCGCTGCATAGATGGAATATAAATGAGGCTCTCTGTCTCAGACTGAAAAATCCATTTTTATCCACTCTGGAATTAATTAAAAACTGTGCTATGACTACAGCAAAATCTTCTCCTTTGCTCACCATGCTATAGTTCTCATCCAGAAGACGTATTTCATACTTGCTGTTGCACCCATTCTCAAAAAAGACTTTAAGCTTATCATAATCAAGGGCCATTGCCTGATCGCTGACCCCAATCCACGATACTTGATTCCGGTCGAAGTATGATAATGCAGCATTCCAGTCTTGCTCAAGATAATAGGTATGAATTAATCCTTCTGCCATTTTCTGAAAGTATCCGGAATCCTGCATATGTCTACCTCCCTAATAAAGATCACCAAAATATTGATATACGGAAATTATACATCATCTTCCTGCATTTGTAAAAGAAAATAAAATAAAGAACCCCCAAAATCAAGGGTTCTTTATGCTATGTAACGCTTTATATAATTGTTTTGATTCTACGGGCTTGATCAGATACTCATCTACGCCTGCCTCATAGGCCATCCTCTGATCTTCATCAAATGCATTGGCAGACATCGCGATGATGGGTACCTTCTTATCTCTTTCTTCCTCGTATCTTCGGATCATCTTGGTCGCTTCAATTCCGTCCATGACAGGCATGCGGATATCCATCAGGATTGCATAATAATATTCTTCGGATTTCTGGAGGAATTTGTCAACGGCCTGCCTCCCGTCTTCTGCAATTTCCACAACCGCGCCGTCCAATTCCAGTATCATCTTAGCAATCTCTCTATTTAACTCATTATCTTCTACAAGAAGGATATGGCGTGCAGAAAGGCTGATATTTTCTTCCTCTTCCTGATCTTGCACAGACATGCTGGCCTTCCACAAAGTATTGCAAAGATTCTCTTTGAAAACGGGTTTGGTTATCAGGTAGTCCGCTCCCGCTTCATAAGCCTCCTCCTCGATTTCCGTATGGTCATATGCGCAGAGAAGGATAATCATTGTCTCAGGTCCTACGATCTTCCTGATCTGCCTGGTCGTTTCCAGGCCATCCATTCCCGGCATCTTATAGTCGATCAAAGCCAGGTTATAGATGTGTCCGCATCTGAGCGCTTTCTCTACTTCATCTATAGCCTTTCTGCCAGAATCAGCCCAGACCGTTAACGCGCCCGACTCTCCAAGAATGGCTGCTGCCTGGCTTCCTACCTGGCTGTCATCATCGACGATCAGTATATACATATCTTTTAGAAGTTCTCTCTGCTTTCTTAATTGTTCTTCCCAGGCATCATCCTCGGAAGGTTTTAACGGGATTTCTACGGAAAAAGTAGTTCCTTCCTGAAGCTTGCTCTCAACCTCAATGGTACCTCCCATAAGTTGAACAATATTATACACGATAGAAAGGCCCAGCCCTGTTCCCACCATATTCCTTGCTACGTCTGCCGACTCCTGCTCAAAAGGCTGGTATAATTTTTTCAGAAACTCCTCCGACATGCCTCTTCCTGTGTCCATAACCTGAAACAGCAGATAAGCATAGCCATTGGTTCGCCTCATTTCTCTGATACTAAGCTTAATGCTTCCATTTTGAGGCGTAAACTTCAGGGAATTGGACAGCAGATTCATAAGAATCTGTTTTACCCTCAATTCGTCTCCAATGTAATACTGCTGCAGCGGCTCTTCATAGTACATTTCGAATTCCAGATTTCTAAGTTCCGCCTGGGGATATATAATCGTAGTTATATTTCCAAGAAATTCAAACATGTCAAACTTCTCATTTTTAAGAATCATCTTGCCGCTTTCAATCTTTGACATATCTAAGATATCATTAATGAGGGACATAAGATATCTGGAGGAATCATCAATCTTCTTAAAGCAATTGGAAGCCTGCCTGCGGTCATCCACCTTCAGCTGCCCTATCGCGCTCATTCCAATGATTGCATTCATAGGAGTCCTAATATCATGGGACATTCTGGAAAGAAATTCAGACTTAGCGTTATTGGCTGCCTTAGCTGCCGCCAAAGCATCTCTAAGCAGCTGCTCCTGCCTTGCCTTCTCTGCCCTCTGCTCATCCAGTATGCGAAACAGCATGACGGCATAGGAATCTTCTCCATAAGGATTTTTTACTGATATCACATGAATAGAGATCCAATGATATTCCCCGTCGTTTCCCATCTGCCGGATTTCGGTGTAGATCTCTCCATTATTGTTGCTTAGCTCCCTCTCCATATTTTCCCGTGTAAATATAGCATCAAATACTTCCTGGTAAGAAGGGTATACAAAAGACCGGGTGCTCTTAAGCAATCCGTCATATGTATCTCTATGCTCAAGTCTCAGTATGTAGGCTTCTGAGCAAATATAATTGTAGGTATTTTTCGTAAGATTCACATTTAAGATCAGCGGATATCCAGCCTGGATGGCTGCCCTTAACAGCTGATTCTCAAGCCTCTGCTCCTGCTCGCGTTCAATCTCAAGCTTCTTTGTCTCTGTAATATCATTAAATACAGCCTGTATTACTTCCTCGCCATTTGCGTTCACCAGGCGTTCCATTGCTACGCTTACAAAGCATCTGCTTCCATCCTTCCTGCTTCCTTCTCTCTCGTAGTATACGATATCTCCGTTTTTTACCAGGGATTCTACCAGATTCCTGTATTTCTCCTTCTCTTCATCCAGTACAAATTGAAATGGATCCCGCACCAATGTCCAGTATTCCTTTTCCGTATATCCATAGATCTCCCACGCGCGCCTATTGGCGTGAATGATCCGGTGGGATGTGTCTGTAGCAAACTGTATGATGCCGCATGGTACCGTATCATAGAGCTGCTTCAGGAACTCCGACTGCTGACGTATCTCGTCATTTGCCTTATTAAGATTATATTCCAGCAAATCGTAGGCTTTTTGAGCTGCTTCTACAGGAAATAGTTCCCCATCCTGCATAGGACCATAAGGTAAAGAATTATGAATATGGACTACTTCCCATCCATCCTTCTTCCTGCGGAATACAAAGGAACATCTCTGATAATTATTGATGCTGATATGTTCCACATTCAGAGCGGACATATAACTGTACGCCTCGCATAGATAATAGTCATCTCCCAATGGCATGGCCACATACTTTTCTTCGGACATCCGAAAAGGCATCATCTCATCCTGGCCTGATCTGAAAGCTTTGCTTACATCCTCATACCCTTCGGCCATCTGATGCTTCCCGCCTCCAATCCATACTACATCCGCCGCAAGCATGGACAGAAAGTAATCCAGATCATTTTCACAGAAATATTTCTTTAGTATCTTATCCGATAGAGCTATGATATCATCCTGATCTTTATTCTTCATTCTTTATTCCTTCATTTCCCTGACATGCATGATCATCTTATTAACCGTATCCTATTATAAATATATTACCATATTACGGTTAAAAGTGAAATTATTCTTTTTTTCTCTCATAAAAGAGATGCCCGAAGACATTCAGCTGTTAGCGTTTTAGCGCTTTTTATCATGTCTGCTGGCGTTCCGGCAAATACCACCTCTCCACCGTTCTTGCCGCCGTCAGGACCGATATCGATGATCCAGTCCGCCTGCTTCATTACATCCAGATTGTGTTCGATCACCACAAGGGTATTCCCACGGGATACGATCATATCGAACAATTTTAAGAGATTTTCAATATCCGACCTATGAAGCCCGGTGGTCGGCTCATCCATCACAATAATGCTTCCCTTTTTTCCAAGGTTCTTTGCCAGTTTGATCCTTTGGCGCTCGCCTCCTGAGAGCGTACTGAGAGGCTGTCCCAGCGTCAGATAGGATAGCCCTACCTGCTGCATGACTCTCAGACGCTTCCTGATCTTGGCATCTTCAAATATCTCCATTGCCTGCGAGGCGGTCAATCCCAGCAATTCGACGATATTCTTTTCCTTATAGGTACAGGCAAGCGCCTCCTTATTATACCGCATCCCTCCACAGGCCTCACATTCCGTTACGATTGGATCCATAAAGGCAAGTTCGGTAACGATAACCCCTTTGCCACCGCAAACCGGGCAGCCGCCGGCAGAATTGAAGCTGAACAGGCTGTCCGGCATGCCGTTCTCCCGCGCCATAATCTTGCGTATCTCATCAAAAAATCCCAGATAAGAGGCCGGAGTAGAGCGGCTCGTTGCCGTGATAGGTCCCTGATCCACCATTACAATATCATCTTCATACTGGTTTGCAAATACCTGGGAGATGAGGGTACTCTTTCCTGATCCGGCAACTCCTGTCACAACGGTCATAATTCCCAGCGGTATGTCTATATCTACATGCTTCAAATTATGGAGACAGGCATCCCTTACCGGCAGGCTTCCCACGCTCCTGCGAGGCTTCTGTTTGACCGGCATGGTTTTTAGCATTGCTCTCCCTGTCAGGGTATCTGCCGTAAGCAGTTCCTGATAATTACCCGCTAAAACAATCTGTCCTCCATTTTGCCCTGCCTGAGGCCCCACGTCGATTACATGATCCGCAATCGAGATCACATCCTTGTCATGCTCGACTACAAGAACGGTATTCCCCTTGTCCCGAAGTTTCTTAAGCAGGTTATTCATACGGTAGACATCCCGGGGATGCATCCCAGCGCTTGGCTCGTCAAAGATATAGGTCATCCCGGTCAGACTGCTTCCCATGTACCGGACTAGTTTCAGCCGCTGTGCCTCACCGCCGGACAGAGAAGGTGTCTCCCGGTTCAGGTGAAGGTAGGGCAAGCCTATCTCAATCATTCTGTCCAGCCCTTCTATGATCGTCTGCACCACTACCTCTACCGTCTTATCCGTAATCTGCGACAGGACCTCCCGAAGCAGCGTCAGCTCCATCTGGCACATATCTGCGATAGTATATCCGTTTATTTTACAGGCCAAAGACGCTTTGTTCAGCCGCTGTCCGTGGCATTCGTTACATTCCATTTCCACAATCAGATTCTGCGACTTTTCTTTGGTGTGCCTGCTCTTGCTACTGATATCCCGGTTCAGAAGAGTCTTCGCGTACTTATGGTACAGGCCGGTCACTTTCGGATTCTCCGGCTCTTTACTGCCATCGCGGGCGCCATAGAGAAGGAGGCTATATTCTTCTTGCGTATACTCTTTAATCGGCTTGTCCAGATCAAACAGGCCGGACTGGGCATACTGCTTCCAATACCAGGAGCCAGGCCGGTACAGGGAATCCTTCACGCAGCCCTCGTTCCAGGATTTATCCAGGTCTAAGATTGCTTCTATATCAACTTTTGTTATCTTTCCTAGCCCGGAACATGTCTTGCACATCCCATTGGGGTCGTTAAAGGAAAAATAGGATGCTGTGCCTACATAGGGTCGCCCAATTCTGGAAAATAGCAGCCGCAAGCTGGAGTACAGTCCACTGATGGTACCCACCGTCGATCGTGCATTCCCTCCCAGAGGAGTCTGGTCCACCACGACAGTCGCCGTTAGATTATCAATCCGTTCCACTGCCGGTTTGGGATATTTGGGAAGCCTGGACCGTACAAATGCCGGATAGGTTGCATTCATCTGCCGCTGTGCTTCAGCGGCAATGGTGTCAAAGACGATACTGGACTTGCCGGAACCTGAAACTCCGGTAAACACCGTGATTTTCTCCTTTGGAATTGTAAATGTGACATGCTTCAGATTATTTTGCGTAAGACCATGAACAATGATATCTGCCATTTTCATATACTCCTTTTACTTGCTATTATGATTAGATGCATAGTATCATTTTACAGAATCTATGGAAGGCGTACATGATACTTTTTGCGGTTTCTTCACGGATTCTATGCTATAATGAGACTTATGTCAGGAGGTGCTTGCTTGAAACAATCAACCCCTTTGGAAAAAGCAATTGAATACATTGAGGCACATTTGAATGAAAATATTGGCCTGAGCGACGTGTCAAGAGAGACCGGCTATTCATACTACCACATGACGCGTCTGTTTGCTTCTGTATTAGGCGAATCTGTTGGCCACTATATCAATCGACGCAGACTTTACAACGCGTCAGAAAAACTGATCTATTCCGATCAGAGGATTATTGACATCGCGCTTGATTGTGGATTTAAATCACCAGAAGCCTTCAGCAGGGCTTTTAAGACGGCATTTGGATGCAGCCCGGCCGGCTATCGAAAAGCAGGTCTTGATTTGGTAACCAGCGCTAAGAAAAAACTGGAGCCTGAGGATGTTGCTCATATCGCCAACAATATATCTCATTCTCCTGAAATTCTTATTGCGGAGGAACAAAAAATAGCTGGTATCCGTGGAACCGTATCACTCTTTGATAACGAGATTCCAGAACTATGGGAGGAATATCTCCGTTTTCATAAGAAATATTTAAAGACGGCGGGTGCGGGCTATAGCATCTGCGAGACGAAGCAGACTACCTATACGAAAGATGGAAATATATCATTTTCAGTTATCATAGGCAGCCAGGTAGATCATTTTGATGATCTTCCATATCCACTGACCGGCAAGATTCTAAGTGGAGGCAAGTACGCCGTTTTCACTCATAGAGGCACCTTTCTGAATCTTTTTAAAACGTATCAGTATATCTATGGCACATGGCTGCAAATAACGAAGGAAGAACTGGATGACCGGGAGGACTTTGAAGTATATGAGCGCGAGGTGCGATCATTTGATGACCCGGATAATCAGGTAAAGATTTATATTCCAATAAAATAGGAACTAAAAGAGACTAAAAAAACAGCGCCTTTCATTTTTCATGAAAAGCGCTGATTTTAGCGTTCCCTGCGAGAATCGAACTCACAACTAGTGCTTAGGAGGCACTTGTTATATCCATTTAACTAAGGGAACATGTACTATTTTGTTTATTTACTCAGGAGAGCACCTTAGTGCCCTCCTATTATACTTCAAACTGGTATCAATTGTCAATTACTTAAAATTAATCCTTCCTTGCATCCATATATTTCCTTTAAATCTTCTCCCCACTGCAGGCTCTCCTACTACGTCCTTTACAGGCACGCATACATCAAAAGTCAGTTCATTGACCTCCAGCTTCATAATATACAGTTCCTCTTTTGTATATTCATTTTCCATCTGCTGGAATTCACGAATCTCTCCCATGATAGAATAACAGTCGCATTCCACCCCATAGGGCATGATATATGTATCCACAATACTGAATACATCTTCGCTTATCAGCCTTCTTGATACTTCTGAGTATGTATCAATATCATCGAGAGTCAGGCTTTCAATTGCCACGGGATCGCCGCTTTTGGCCGCACTTAAGAGCATCATCCTGTTGCGCGTCTCCTCCTGCTGTCTCTTTTCCTGCTCCTTATCCTTTGATACAGGGAACAAGACTGTTCCCCCATTACAAAGGCCGGACAAAGTCACGGAAGTATATTTGATGCTGCTTTTGGACAACTGTTTTTCCTTTAAATATTCCACTGTATTCTGAAGGTAGAATATCAGGCTGATTCCTATCTTGATATCTTCGCATATCCCTACATATGCTTCCCGGTCCATTCTTCGCTCTACAAAAACATCTGCATGTGAGGTTATTCCTGTACCGAAAAAGTATGGATAGTAATATTGACGGTCAAAGCATTCATCTATATCCATGTCGCCACATAGAGCCAGGCCTATTCCCGCGCCAAACTCTTTCTGGTATTCGCAGAAGTCCATTTCGTCTCCCCTGGATATAAGGTTATGCTGGGTAAATGACTCTTCCGTCTGCCTTAGGATTGCATTTAATTCTCTTTTGCCTTTGATATTTCCAAATCCAATTGCTTTCAGGTATTGATGCATATCATATTCCTTACCAAAATTATTTTTTAGGTATGAGTCTTGTAGTTCCACCCATATATGGCTGTAAAACTTCTGGAATCTTAACGGATCCATCTGCCTGAAGATTATTTTCAAGGAATGCAATCAGCATTCTCGGAGGCGCAGCTACCGTATTATTCAGCGTATGCGCGAAATATTTGCTATCTTCGCCTTTTACGCGGATTCCAAGTCTTCTTGCCTGGGCATCCCCGAGATTAGAGCAGCTTCCCACCTCGAAATATTTTTTCTGTCTTGGGGACCATGCTTCTACGTCGCAAGATTTTACTTTCAGATCTGCCAGGTCTCCGGAGCAGCATTCGAGAGTACGCACAGGAATGTCCATTGAACGGAACAGATCTACCGTATTCTGCCATAATTTATCGTACCACATCTTGCTTTCTTCAGGCTTGCAGACAACTATCATTTCCTGTTTTTCAAACTGGTGAATTCTATATACTCCACGTTCCTCGATTCCATGAGCGCCTTTCTCCTTGCGGAAGCATGGAGAATAACTGGTCAGTGTCTGTGGAAGCTGGTCTTCTGTAAGCATAGTATCAATGAATTTTCCAATCATGGAATGCTCGCTTGTTCCGATCAAATACAAGTCTTCTCCTTCAATCTTATACATCATGGCATCCATTTCGGCAAAACTCATAACACCGGTAACTACATTGCTGCGGATCATGAATGGCGGAATACAGTAAGTAAATCCGCGGCCAATCATAAAGTCGCGGGCATAAGACAGCACAGCAGAATGAAGCCTTGCAATATCTCCCATCAGATAGTAAAAGCCATTTCCCGCAACTCTTCCAGCACTCTCAAGATCGATTCCATTAAAACTTTCCATGATTTCTGTATGGTATGGAATCTCGAAATCTGGTACCACCGGCTCGCCAAACTTCTCTATTTCAACATTTTCGCTGTCGTCTTTTCCAATTGGTACGGAAGGATCAATGATATTTGGAATTGTCATCATGATCTTCTTAATCTTTGCTTCAACTTCCTTTTCTTCTGTGGAAAGGAATTCTACTCTGTCAGCATTCTCCTGAACCTTCTTCTTTAATTCTTCTGCCTCATCCTTCTTTCCCTGAGCCATGCATGCGCCGATTTCCTTAGAAATCTTATTCCTGTCAGCACGAAGCGCTTCTACTTCCTGTTTAATATCCCTGTTTCTCTTATCCAGTTCCAGTACTTCGTCAACTAAAGGCAGCTTTTCATCCTGAAATTTCTTTTTAATATTTTCCTTTACTACATCAGGATTCATTCTTACAAATTTAATGTCTAACATATATATATCCTCCTCATTTCTTATATATTATCTCTTTATCTTATTTTCCTTTAATATTTTTAGCGTTAATGTCGTAGGCATCCTTAAATATAGCCTTATCAAGTGCTTCCGCCTCTTCTTCCGCTAATTCTACATAACTTTCGCCCTTTACGATTTCCTTAACATAGGTGTAGCAGCCCTCTCTACTGTGCATAGCGTTAATGACCCATCCGCTATTATTGCCATCCAGCATTGCCAGCGCAAAACTTAATTTGCCACCCATTTCATTAAAAGCGTCATATTTGACGATTCCTAATTTCTGATAATCGCTCTCCATCTTTTTGCTGATTTCTTTGATATCAAGACGGTTCTGCTTGGTAATCTTAAGGATGGCATCCACCTCCGAGAACTTGTCCTTCATGCTCTCTTCTAAAGTCTTTCCATCTTTCCCACGCATAAACGAGGCATAACTACTTTTTAATCTATTATACTTCATCGTTACGTTCACGTATAGCACAAACAGCACGACAATCAAAATCAGTATGAACAGGAAAATGAATGCCGGATCTATTGCTAATTTCTTAAGTATACTACTTTCCATATATTTATTCTTCCCTTCTAATACTCATTATCATATCGAACATACGTTCTAATTCTTTATCCGAATAATATTCTATCTCTATCTTACCTTTACCCTTTCCCTTCGAAGCTATACTTACTTTTGTACCCATAACTTCTTTCATCTTCTCTTCCAGGTCATTGTATATAAATACGTGTTCAATTACCTTTTTTTCTTTCGGTTTTTTGGGGTTCTTAATATCCTTTATAAGTTTCTCTGTCTCGCGGACGCTTAACTTCTCGTCAAATATTTTATTTGCCAATATGTATTGCTGCTCTTTATCATCTATAGCCAGCAACGCTCTGGCATGTCCTGTAGATATCATATCGTCTATGATCATCTGCTGCACTTTATCATTTAATCTAAGGAGACGCATAGAATTAGTTACTGCTGTCCGGCTTTTCGATACTCTCTCAGCTACCTCATCCTGTTTCAAGTTGAACTCTTCAAGAAGTTTCTTGTATGCCATAGCCTCTTCAATCGGATTCAGATTTTCTCTTTGAATATTTTCTATCAATGCTATCTCTACTATTTCCTGTTCAGAGTAATCTTTTATAATTACTGGCACTTCTTTTATGCCAGCCAATTTTGCCGCTCTCCATCTTCTCTCACCGGCAATTATTTCATAATAATCCTTATTCTTCCTCACCAGCAAAGGCTGTAATACTCCAAATTGCTTGATAGAATCCGCTAATTCCAGCAGCGCATCTTCTTCAAAATTTTTTCTTGGCTGATCTCTGTTAGGCTCAACCATATTAATCTTCATCATTTGCTCTCCAGATTTTAACTCTGGCTGCTTCACCTGTTCTGTCGATATATCCGGATTAGCAGGTTTTACATTTCTGTTGTTTGGAATCAGGCTGTCAAGGCCTTTTCCCAGTCCTTTTTTATTTACTGCCATTGCATCCTCCTATAGTTTACAATCCTTTACTTATTACTTCATCAGCAAGTCTCATATAACTCTCGGAACCTGCTGACTTTGGATCATATTGATTAATCGGCATACCATAACTCGGTGCTTCAGCAAGACGAATATTTCTTGGTATGATTGTTTTATAAATATTTTGTTGAAGATTGTCCTTTACATTCTCCACAACCTGTAATGACAAATTTGTTCTGGCATCGTACATAGTAAATACTACGCCTTCTATTTCCAAATCCGGATTCAATCTGTCTTTTACCAATTCTACTGTATGAATTAATTGGCTTAACCCCTCCAATGCATAGTATTCACATTGGATAGGAACTAAAACAGAATCTGCCGTTGTCATTGCGTTGATTGTCAGCATGCTCAGCGACGGCGGACAATCAATAATAACAAAATCATAATTATCCCGTATCTTCTGTATAGAATTTCTAACAATAAACTCCTTATTTTCAACGTCTATAAGTTCTATTTCCGCTGCTGATAAATCTATATTTGTAGGAAGTACATCTAGATTCTCCATTGCTTCTTTCTGCAACACTTCCTCTATATCAGATTCACCGATTATCATATCATATACCGTTTTTTCTATAGACTCTTTATCCAGTCCCAGACCGCTGGTCATATTTCCTTGGGGATCCATGTCTACGGCAAGAACTTTTTTACCTTTATCGGCAAGACAAGCGGATAGATTTATTGCAGTTGTTGTTTTACCTACTCCGCCCTTTTGATTGGCGATAGCTATAATTCTTCCCATTTATTAATCACCTTTCTTTTTAGCATAGATTTAGTATAACACTTTTTATAGTACTTATCTACAAAATGTTTCACGTGAAACATAGTTTTTCTATTATTCATAAATGTTTCACGTGAAACATTCTTGGTTTAATTCTTAATTAAATAGCGCTGGTGTTTAATGTTTAAGTTAAATAAAACCTTCCTTATTTTAAAGTACATACTTTTAAACTTTGTAAAACTTTTATATTACTTATTTTTTATAATTATTTATTTACATGTTTTATTGTGTTACCGTATATCCAAAACAACATTTATGTTCCTTAACAACCTAATAAAA
>OKSH01000006.1_pt1 | contig 224307 bp, 190 predicted proteins | sample 1601231 | NCBI WGS metagenome assembly OKSH01 (sample SAMEA3541596, study PRJEB24748) | human gut metagenome | biome: human gut; feature: human-associated habitat; material: faeces | place: China | collected 2012
ATATAATGGGCCGGATTTATGTGTGTAATAACCATAGATCCGACCTATTCATGTGTTTTTGATGATAAGATATAAAAATGTGGGAAGAAGGTGATCTATACTACAGGTGGAAAACATAGCGGCGGAAACTGCTGAAAGTATTGTTTCTGTGTGTTATAATCAATCAAGATGCAAATGCTTAAAGGATATAAGGAGTGAGATACAGCATGAAAATACTTTATGTTACAGATCTGCATGGAGATAAAAATAAATACAGAAAATCATTAGAAATAGCTATGAAACAAGAGATCAGGGTTATTGTGAATGGTGGAGATATGCTTCCAAAATTGGGAGAAAGACATACAGAACAACCGTTATTTATCAAAGGATTTCTAAGTAATTACTTTTCCATATTGCAAGAACATAACATTACATATCTTAATATGCTGGGGAATGACGATTTGCTATCTGTGGATAATCTTTTTGAACAGACTTGTGGGGGATTCGCAAATGTTCATAATATAGCAGGTAAAAAAATTTGCATTGACGAATATGAATTTATTGGAATGAATCAGATTTTGGATCATCCCTTTGGATGTAAGGATCGAGTTGTTACAGAGACAGATTATATTCCCCAAAGACAACTTAGCTTTTTTGCAGGTATATCGAATGAATATGGTTATGACAGAATTTTTGACTGGTTGGAGTATTCTAAAACAGAACTTCCATTGATGTGTGGAATTTTGAAAGAACTGCCTGAACCGGAGAGTCCGAAGAAAACGGTATATGTTATGCACATGCCTCCTGCCGGATTGCATTTGGGACAGCTTCTATATCAGGATTTGGATATAGGATCAGTAGATATTTATGAGTTCCTTAAAGCCAAACAGCCGTTACTTTCTCTGCATGGGCATATTCACGAAAGTCCTGATACAGAAAAAGGATCATGGATGAATCAGATAGGTACTACAACCTGTATTCAGCCAGGGCAGACAGAGTTTGGCGATAGTAGTATGGTTTATGCAGAGATAGACCTAAAAAGCGGAGCATATGCACGAAGAATTGTAAATATATAGGAGTAAAAAACACCAGTGATGGTGTTTTTTTGTTGCCTGGAAATGAGGTGAGCACATGGAAAATCCTAAACAGGAGAATGCAGTCCAAATTGGGAATACAACGTTTTATGTAACTTCCGTTTTTTCCGGTACGGTTCAGTTAGAGTATTTATTATAACGACTAATCCAGAAAGAAATTGAGCAGGAAAACAATACCCGTTGATTGAAAAAACAGTAGAGCAAATTGCTGAAAAGAGTGCTTAAACGTGTTATAATTATAAAGTACAAAGCAGTTTGTTTGCTGTTGGAAAGGAGCAGAAATGTTAAAACAGCAGACAAAACTAAGAGTTAGATTATATGCACGTTTATCGAAAGACGATGGGGATGCGGATAAGGAAAGCAACAGCATTACCAATCAGTTGCAGATGTTAAGGTACAACGCTAAGGAAAAAGGGTTTGAAGTGATAGGCGAATATGTGGACGATGGTTATTCTGGAACTACCTTCAACCGGCCGGATCTGAACCGTATGATTAAAGATGCTATGGACGATCCGGAACCGAGCGGTATCATGGTAAAGGATATGTCACGTTTTGGACGTAACAATGCCATGTTCATGTATTATGTGGAAGAAATCTTTCCTAATAATGATATTTTGTTTATTGCTTTGAATGATGATGTTGATACAAGATTTGATGAAAACGAGATGATGCCGTTTAAATCTATTATGAATGAGTATTATGCCCGTGATACATCAAAGAAAATCCGAAGCGTAAAAAAGACAACAGCATTGAGTGGTGGGTTCTGCGGTTCATTTGCACCTTATGGTTATGTGGTGGACCCAGAGAACAAAAGAAAGCTATTGGTTGATCCTGATACAGCACCTATTGTCAAACGAATTTTTGAATTATCGAAACAAGGCAACAGCGTTCATCAGATTGCGAGAACCTTGTGCGAGGATGATGTTCTGATTCCGAGAGCATACAGGGCAATGAAGAAAGGCACTCTGGAAACAAGTACAGGATTTAAGTTTCCAACGGACTGGGTGGCAAAGAATGTGAAGATGATTTTGGAGAATCAAGTGTACTTGGGACACATGGTTTCTCATAAGACACAGACCAAATCATTTAAGAATAAGAAGCCGGTTGCAGTTCCGAAAGAAGAATGGATTATAGTACGGAACACCCATGAAGCGATTATTGATGAAGAAACCTTTGAACTGGTGCAGAAATTCATCAGTGTAAAAAAACAGCCGAATAAAACAGGACGTCCTAATATATTTGTGGGTCTTGTGAAATGCCCGGATTGTGGTCGCAACATGGCGTTTTCTAATCCAAATGGAAGGGAGCCTCGCTTTCGCTGCAGAACTTATGTAAGGAATAGCAATCTTTGTACAACCCATGCCATTTCTTATGAGGCGTTACAACAGATTGTTATGAGTGATATTCAAAAGCATATTAAGAATATGGAAGCCTTAGGAGATCAGTTTATACAGGAAATGCACGAATTGAGCGAAAAAGGCGGCAGTAAGAAAATCAAACAGTTCGAGAAAGACTTGGAAGTAGCAGAAAAACGGATTGCAGAAATTGATAGTGTGATTATGAAGCTCTTTGAGCAGAATGCACTCGGTAAGATTTCTGATGAACGCTTTGAAAAGATGTCCTCAGCTTATGAAAGTGAGCAGAAAGAACTTGCTCAAAAAAGAGACGAATTAAGAACTAAAATCAGAGCGGAAGAAAAGAAAACACAGAGTACCAATCAATTTTTGGAAACAATTCGTAAGTATGAAACAGTAACAGAACTGAACCGTTCTATGCTGGTGGAGCTGATTGATAGTATTTATGTATATCAGGCAGAGGGAACCGGCAAAGATCGTAAGCAAAGAGTGGAAATTAACTATCGTTTTCTTGCGGGGTCTCAATGTGGTATCGCCTGACGGCAAGGGGCGGTATCTATACGGATTCCCCCATGGAGCAGGGCGCGCGCTATTTGGAGCAGATGGCGGTCTTTTTCGGCATTGCAAAATTTGACTGCGTTGCTGCGGAGGGGCTGGATATCGGCGCATGGCCTGTTGCGGAGCTGATGGAGCAGGCAAAGGAGAAGGCGGCAGAGGTCGCAAAGGCATTTTAAATAAAAGAAACACGGTATGACATGGCTCTGATTCCGAAAGGGGTTTTCTGTGATACCGTTTTTTATTAGGAAGGATTCGGGAGGAACTATGAAGCTATTTCATATCAGTGATTTGCATTTAGGCAAGCGGATATATGAATTTTCCATGCTGGAGGAGCAGAGGGAGCTGCTTTTGGAAATTCTGCGGAGCATAGACGAGGAACAGCCGCAGGCACTGCTTATCAGCGGTGATATTTACGATAAGCCTGTGCCGCCGACAGAGGCGGTGAGGCTGCTGGATGATTTTCTGACGGAAGTATCCAAACGAGGACTGCATACCTATCTGATTGCAGGCAACCATGATTCCGCACAGCGTCTGGAATTCGGCAAGGAAATTTTCGGCAGGGAAAGCATCCATATCAGCGGCAGCATCGGCGAGGGACTGGCGCATGTTACGGAAACGGATGAATACGGTACGGTGGAAATCTGGCTGCTACCGTTTTTCAAGCCGGCGCATGTGAACGCCCTGCTGCACGAGGAGGAGGTTTCTTCCTATGCGGCAGCGGCAAAGCTTTTGTTGGAACGAGAGGAGATTGATTTTTCTAAGCGAAACGTGATTCTGGTGCATCAGTTTGTGACGTGGAGAGGGGCGGCGGAGCGCAGTGATTCCGAAACGCTTTCCTTGGGCGGCGTGGATGAAATTGACGCAGGGCTGTTTTTTGATTTTGATTATGTCGCATTGGGGCATCTGCACAATCCGCAGAGAATGGGAAGGGAAACGGTGCGCTATGCCGGCTCTCCCATGCCATATTCCTTTTCGGAAATCCGCAGAAAAAAGGGCATTACGGTGGTCGAACTCAAGGAAAAGGGTGTGACCTCTCTGGATTTTATCCCACTGGAAACAAAACGAAAATTTCGGGAAATCAAGGGCCCGTTGGAGGAAATCCTTGCGGCAGGAAGGGAAGCGGGCGGCTCGGAGGATTATATCCGCTGCATCCTGACGAACAGCGAAGCCCTGCTTGACCCTGTGGGACAGCTGCGGCGCATTTACCCGAATTTAATGACGCTGGAATTTGAACAGCAGGCAGCTTCATTTTCCGATGAGGTGCTTTTGGATACAGAGACTGCCCGTCCGGAGGAATTGTTTGCGCGCTTTTTTGAAAAGCAGAACGAAAAGGAGCTGGATGAAACGCAGAAAAAGCTATTGGAGTGCATCTGGAAGGGAACGGAGGAGAAGGCATGAAACCATTAGAATTGACGATTTCCGCCATTGGCCCCTTTGCGGAGCAAACGGAGATTTCCTTTGAACGGCTGGGAAAGCAGGGGCTTTTTCTCATCAGCGGCGACACAGGCGCAGGGAAAACCACGCTCTTTGATGCCATCTGCTTTGCGCTGTTCGGTGAGGCGAGCGGCTCGAACCGTGGTGTGGACAGTATGCGGAGCGACTTTGCGAAGCCGCAGACCAAAAGCTTTGTGTCGCTGACGTTTTCCCATCAGGGCAGACAGTACCGCGTGGTGCGCAACCCGGCGTATCAGCGACCCAAGCTGCGCGGCGAGGGCATGACGGCGGAGAGTGCGGATGCGGCGTTGTATCAGGAATCGGGCGCGGAGCGGGCAACACTTGCGACCGGATTTACGCCTGTGAAAAACGAGATTGAAACGATTTTGGGCGTGGATGCAAAGCAGTTCAAGCAGATTTCCATGATTGCGCAGGGGGAATTTCTGAAGCTGCTTTATGCGGACAGCACAGAGCGCGGCAATATTTTCCGCAGGGTGTTCCATACCGACCTCTATGCCGCCTTTCAGAACCGGCTGAAGGATGCGGAGCGAGAAAAACGCATTGCCTTGGAGGACAGCGAAAAGCAGCTGTTGAGACATTTCAGCGAAATGACGGGGGAAGCCTTGGAAAAGGAAGCGCTTTTCGACGGGGAGGAGCTGCTTTCCGTGCAGGAAAAACGCTTGCAGGAAATGGAGCGGAGCCTACAGGAAACAGATGAAGCCCTGACAACACAGCAAAAACGTCTTAGCGAGCTGGAGCATGCCATCAGCGAAGGCGCGGAAACGGAGCAGCTTTTTGCGAAGGCGGCGGCAGCACGGCGGCTTTTGGAAACGCAGGCGGCACTTCTGCCCGAAAAACAGGCAGAAACGGCAAGGCTGAGAAAGCAGCGAGATGCGCTTGATTTTGTTTTCCCCTTGGAGCAGGCTTGGAAAACGGCGGAAAAAACGCGAGTAAACCGGCAGAGAGGTGCCATCGAAAACGCGGAAAAGGAGAAGCAGGCGGAGGAAATACTTGCCCGTTTACAGGCGGAAAAGCTGCTTCTGGATGCAGAAAAGCCACAGCTTGAGGAAAAACGAAGCCTTCTGCGCAGACTGAAGGCGGACGAAGAACGGGTTTGGCAGAGGGAAAAAACAAAGCAGGAGACAGAGCGGCTTTCTGCGGAGAAAAGCGCGGCGGAAGCCGAGATGCAGGCGTTGCAGGAAATGCTCACGGCGCAGGAAACGGCACAGCAGGAATGGCAGGCGATGCTTTTTATGCAGGAAAAGCTGCTGTTGGAGAAGAAAGCACAGGAGCAGACGATTACCCGAAAAAAAGAATTTATCGAAAGCATCGAAACACTTCTGCAACAGAAAACAGATATCTCCAAAAAGGAAAGGGATCTGCAGACCATGCAGAAGAAATACCTCGCGTCGGAGGAGGCATGGCAGGCGGCGAAGGCAGCGGCAACGCAGGCGGAAACGCTTTATCTGCGCGAACAGGCAGGCTTTCTGGCGGAAAACCTCACGGAGGGGATGGCTTGCCCTGTCTGCGGCGCAACGCACCATCCCCATAAGGCGGCGCTGACGGAAAATGCCATCACGCAGGCGGAATGGCAGGAGAAAAAGGCGCAGGAGGAAACGGCAGGCGCGGCTCTGCGAAGGGCATCCGAGCAGGCGAAGGTTGCAGGGGAAAAGCTGCTCCTGGCGCAGGAAGCGTTCCGCATAGGCTGTGAAAGGCTGGGGACAGCTGCGGAGGGGCTTTATGCGGAAAAGGAAACGGCAGAAGTCGCATTCAAGCAGGAAATGGCACTGCTGGCAGAGAAGCAAAGGAGGATAGACGAAGCAGAAGCCCTGCGCCCCGAAAAGGAAGGCTTGCAGGAACGCATTGCGAAAAGCCAAGCCGCCTTGGCAGCATTGCAGAAAAGGGCGGAGGAAACGAACACCGCTTTGCGGCAGAAGCAGGGCGAATATAGCCTGTTACAGGCACAGCTTGGAAATCTGACTGCCGCAGTGCTGACAGAGAAATGCGCTGCTTTGCAGAAGGAAATTTCCCTTGCGGAGAAAAAGGAATCCGACCTGCAGGAGACTTTGCAGCAGACACGAGAGAAAAAGGAGCGTTTCCTTGCCCTGCGGAAGCAGGCAGAGCAGGAGAGCCAAGCCGCCGCAAAGACGGAGCAGGGAGCGGAAGCAGAATTTTTTGCCGTTTTGCGGGAAAAGAGCTTTGCAAATCAGACAGAATATGAAGCATATCTCACAGAGCGCACGGCATTGGAGCGTGCGGAGGAAGAAAACAGGCAGTTTTTCGCAGATTTGGAAAAGCAGAAGCAGCTGGCAGAAATGCTTGCGGAGAGCTGTGCGAAAAAGGAGCGGAAGGATGTTTCCGCTTTGGAGGAGGAGAGAAAAACGCTTTTGATGGAACGCGCGGCGAAAAAGCAGATGGCAGATGAAACAAGAAAACAGGCTGCTGTTCTGGCAAATCTCCTGCAAAATGCAAGGAAGGAATGGCAGGAGAGGATGCACGCTGCGGCGGCGTATCTCCCGATTCGGGAGCTTTCTCGCACTGCCAACGGGGAACTGCCCGGTAAGGAGAAAATCGCCTTTGAGCAATTTGTGCAGGGGGTTTATTTCCGAAGGATTTTGCAGGCGGCAAATCTGCGTTTGCAGGATATGACAGAGGGCAGATATCTTTTGCTGCACGCAGAGAAGGCGATGAATAAGCGCTCGCAGGCAGGCTTGGAGCTGGAGGTGCTTGACCATTATACGGGCAAAAGCCGCTCGGTGCGTTCGCTTTCGGGCGGGGAAGCGTTTAAGGCTTCGCTTTCCTTGGCATTGGGGCTTTCCGATGTGATTCAGGCGCACGCAGGCGGTGTCCGCGTGGATGCGATGTTCATTGATGAGGGCTTCGGCTCTCTGGATGAGCAGTCAAGGGAGCAGGCGGTGCAGGTGCTGCAAAGGCTTTCCTATGGGAATCGTCTGGTGGGGATTATTTCCCATGTTTCCGAACTGAAGGAAAGCATTGATAAGAAGATTATCGTGAAAAAGGGCAGTGCCGGCAGCAGCATTGCATGGCAGGAATAAAAAAGAAATAAGGAAATAAAAAACCCCTTTCCTCAAAGCGTATGAAAATGCTAAGGGAAAGAGGTTTTTTACAAAAAAATATTCATTGTTTAGATTTTGAAGAATGATTGGAGATGCGAAAATCTCATTTATGAAAAAGTGAATAATAGTCTGCCGATTTCGCTAAATCTATCTTTGGAAATATTATCCGGATAGTTTTGATAAAGATTATCAAATAATTGAATTATTTTTTCGAAATATATTTTTAAATCTTCGCTTAGAGAAGTAAACTCTTGCAATTTTATTTTTGCGTCCGAAGTTACATTTGACTTTAGATGAGCAATTAAAATAATTGCATTACGAACGAATGATTCAAGATTCTCTGGATAAGAAATTTCATCTGAATCTATTATTATATCATATGGATTATTAAATTTTAAAATTTCAATATCCTGTAAGATGTTTGGAAATTTATCAATACCTTTGATTGTAGCAGGATAGATAGATGATGAATGATAATAAGCAAAATATTCGGACCATTGATGATAGCCCCAATATAAATAATAATCTTTTAAATTCTTAAAGGGTGTTTTTTCTATTGACTCTATGTGTATTTTTTGGTTAGTAATGGATATTTCTTTGCAATGCTGTAATTCATGAAGGACAATAGACTTTCCATATAATTTGTTTTTTTTTAATATAGGGCTATACATGAATAAAATTGGATATTTTGAAAAGCAAATATTAAATTTGAGTGATTTCTCAAAAATTGGAATCACCTCTCCAAAATTTCCATCATTAAAAATTATAATATTTTCAATTATATCCAGTGGTAACAGAGAGTCTGTCAGATATTCTGTAATTAGAGTTTGTATAGCAATCTTTAAGTCATTTATGTTATCAAAGTCAGTAAGTTCGATTAACTCAGATTTTAATTGTTCGTCATCAATTAGTATGTTCATACGATGATACCTCCAATATTTTTTTACGGTTTCCACTTATATCCACATTTCTGACATACGTTTCTTGGGCTACCAGAGCCGATAAAGCCTGTGATAATAGAAAAACCGCGATTTACTGTGGAGATGGATGTTGAGCCGCATTTGGGGCAGCGAGGAAGGGTAGATTGCTGTTCATCAACAATTTGTGCAGTAAGATTTGATTTCATTTGCGACAGTTTCATATTGTATTCTAAAATATCCTTGTTTTTTAATTCATCCATAGCTAAAACAAACAATGGGTTATTAGAAATTTTTCTCATTATTTGAAACTCTTCGCAAGTAATGGACATTCTAATAAGTTGCGTGTCTTTATGATGCAAACATGTTGTGTTTGCAAGATTATCATCTTTATAATAATCAACCATTCCTGCAACATATTCCTGACTATGACCTTCTAGTCTATTGTTTTCCTGTGCACAAATTGGACAATATCGTAAATAAATCTGCATTGTTTCACCTCATTATTATTTAAAATTCTATCTAATTATATAAAGTATATCAAAAATAACTAATGTTGTAAACAACACAAAAAGGCAGTCGCATTAGCGACTACCTCTCTACTCAAAGCAAATTTATAACAAACAATTATTCATCCCAGTTATGGTAGGTGTTCTGTACATCATCGTCATCGTCGAGCATTTCCAGAAGCTTATTCATCTTCTTGATATCCAGAAAACCTTGATAAATCAATGGTTTCAGAGATTTTTCAGAACCTAAGTTTTTTCTTCAATTATGACATGCAACAGCAAATACATTGAACATATATCATCACTGAGATTGTACAAAAATCATCACTGAATGTCAAGAAAAGACTATTCATCAGAGGTTGCAACCTTGACAATTAAAGAATGATTATCCCTGTTATAGCATATTGATATTCATAACTATTTCGTATATAATCGTATATAGAATCGCTATTTTTTTGATTGCTGGAGGTGATTATCATAACACTACAACAAAAAGTTAAGGTTGCCTGTGCTATGGCTGGAATTAGTTTGACAGAATTAGCGGCTAGAATGGGAACTTCACAACCCAATCTTTCTAAAAGGCTACGGGTAGGCAGATTTACAAAGGAAGAACTAGAAGAAATGGCAACATATTTAGGGTGTGAATACATTTCATTTTTTCAATTTAAAGACGGAACGAAGATTTAATAATTCATACTGAACACGAAATGCACAAGAATTTTTTCTTGTGTTTTTTATTACTCATGTAAATAACTAAAAAGTTATAATAAATTCTATTATAGTATTGATATAACTAAATAGTTATGATATGATGTTATTTGAAATCCATAACTAAAAAGTTATATATTATATCTTAAATGTATAAGGAGTGTTGGAAGTATGACGGGGATTTGTGGAATTAAAAAAGCAGTAGAAGTATCAGAAATACCAGTAGGCAGATTGAAGCAGGAGTTAAAGATTGGTGCAGCCGTTACAGTATCTAGTTATTCGTTGTCGAAAGACCATACATATATTCAGCGTAAGAAACGAAGCGGAACGGTAGCGGCACTATCAAGATATATTATTATATTAGACTTTGGATGCTATCAAGAGTGTTTCCGCTACACGCAGTTTTTTGAATGTGGCGGCGAAAGATTAAGGCTGCAATAAAAGGAAAAGGAGCGTGCAGAACATGAAAACAAATGGATTTTTTCACAGCAACGATACTACAACGGGTATAACCAGAGTAATAGACGAACTTGGGAGGCTTGTTATCCCAGTTGAGGTTCGGAAAGAGTTAGGAATGTTTCCTAAGGAAGTTTGTAAAATAATTCCGTATGAAAACGGTATTTTCGTACAAGTTTTTCATTCTGGTTTAAAATTTGAGTTGAAAAAACTAATTGATAAATACGATATGAATTTCTCTGACCCTACTATTATTAAAAGATTAAAGGGCATTTATGAAGAAATGACAGATTAAAAAATATTTTGTTCCTTAAACAGCATTGTTACTAGGGAAATAATAGGGTATATGCCCCAGATTTAAGTGTTATATTTTTGGTTGACTTATTTACCGACTTGAAAATAAAAACGGCTTACAGGCTTATATACCCTATTTTTTTATAAGGGATAATGACAAATAGAAAAATTTTTTTTAAGATGTGTCGATTTTCATTTTTACTAAAAACGCAAACGAAACAGAGAATACTATAGTGTAGCCATCTTACCAACAATTTTTTATCAAATGTTTATGTGAAAAAGGAGTAATTTTTATGAAGAAACCAATTTATAACTATAATCTTGAGCAATGCAACAAATTATTCAAGAAGGGTGTCCACCCTATTGGTATTGGAAGAAATGACAAAACAGGAAATATATTTGTTGTATTCAGAGCAGAGAGTAAATATTTTGATATGTTATCAGCCGTACTTTATGAAGAAATGCAAGGGTAAATTTACCGAACTGTTAAGTTGTCGTTATAAACCGACATTACACTCCAGTATTTTTTACAAAGTTGTCGTTATATACCGACAAGTTAACAGTCAATCAATACAGAGAATAAATAAGTAAGAGAGAATACTTTAACACTCAATGTGAGTGTTGGTTTGCCCTATCGGGCAATATATTATTTTTAATTTTTATATGTTTATCTGGAGGTATTTTTATGGATATTTTTTTAAACAAAGATATTGTGAAAAATTTGGATTTGTCAAACTATGATATTGCTACCTATGTTGCAATACGAAGTATCTACCATTCTACGAAAAAGGAGTTTTATATTTCAACAGAAATGCTTGCCTATGAATTGTATGGGTGTGATATACCAGAAAGGGCAATCGTGCAGATTAAAACAAGTATTGTTCGTTTGGCAGAATTTGGACTGTATGATATTGTTCAACCTTTAAATAAAAAAAGTGGTAGCTATGTTGTTAAAGATAAGAGCCTGTATTTTGATACAAACGAGGAAGGAGTATATTTTATAGTTATTTCTTCTGATGAAGTACGAAAAATTATGACGTTGGATTCTAAGAAAAACAAAGCAGCCTTATTAAGATTTTTTATAAATGTGGTTGGTACGTTTAATAGAAAACATAAAATAAATACAGATACAGGCACAAAAACAAATTTTGTAGGCTTTGTATCACAAAGCTATATCGGGTCTTTATCTGATATTAACGATGGAGTTGCAGTAGATTATTTTAAAATTCTTGAAGATGCAAAGGTGTTGTACGTCTATCGACACAATCAAGCTATAAAAAATAATGATGGAAAATTAAAAAGTATAACAAATCACTATGGAAGATTTGAAGATAGAGCGTATATTGAACAATTTGCATGGGAATATGAAGAAAATATTCTAGGGTCTAACACGAAAAAGGCTAATACAAAACGTGCTTTAATGGCTAAGTATAACTTTATTGTATCAGACCCAGAGAAAAATATTTCTAGGTACACAGACGATGAGTTGGTTCAAATTTATAAGTATGTGGTTAGCAGAAACGAAAAACAACAAGAAATAGGCTTGACTGATATTAGGGACTTGTCTGTATTAGAAAATATTTCTTGTGTTCAATCTTACATAGCTTTACAAGAATCTGACGTAAATAATACAGACACTACAACAGATATAGACAATATGCTTGATGCTATGTTTGACGATGAAGTAGGAACAACGGAAGAAATGTGATTTTGTGTAAACGGATGTGTGTTTGGTAACTTTGCAAATCAAATAGAGAATAACATAGTGTAACCATTTTTAAAGAATGGTAAGGGCGTTTGAAGGTTATTTTTTCGGCATACCCCAGTTTGGGGGTAGTCGAAAGTGTCAGCTTTAATTCTTACAATAAAACCAAAATTTCATTGGAAAAGTGACCCCAACAAAGCCCGTAAAATGGGGATTTATTTAATGTGTATTTTTAAGAAAGGATGATTTTTATATGAATGAGAAAACTAAAAGTTTCTACAAGAAAAAATTTGATGATTTAAGGCAGCATACCTATAATTTCATACCACAGGAAGATGAAATTTTTAAACAGTGTGATGGTATAACAGAACCTTCTTACTGGTTTATCAGCAACTACGGCAGATTGTTTTCTGTCTATTACAAGAATGAACCATTGAAGCAGATTAGGGTAAACTATACAAAGAGTGGCACAGAGAGAAAGCAGCATGACTGGTCTTATGTGACGCAGTACAAGGGAAAGCTGAGAGAGCCACGCTTACATAGACTGGTAGCAAAATATTTCTGCAAAAATGAATTTGAAGGGTTTGCAGAGGTTGAAGGAGAACCTTTAGAGGTACATCACATTTTACCAGAAAGCACATTTGCAGAAGATGAACCATTCAAGGCAAACAGAAGTGATAATTTGCAGATTCTCCCGAAGTCTGTACATAGGGATGTGTCGCACATTGATAGATTTGAGAAAAAAATGGAGAAAATAAAGGGGCAAGAGCAAAAAATTATAGGTCAAATTTCGACACAAACATTGATAGATGCTATACAGAAATATATTGAAGATGGACATTTAGCATACATCGTGCAGCAAGACGATAAAAAAGCTACTGCAAGACCATTGAAGAAAGAACCAGAAGAAGAACCAGAAGAAGAATAAATCCTTGTGGGGGTGTGTTATCCTCCACAGTGCTATTAAAAAACATAGGAGTGATTGAATGAAAAGTAAAGTAATGTTTAAAAGTTTTTGTTTTGAGATAACACGAAAATGTAATATGAAATGTCTGCATTGTATGCGCGGAGAAGCACAAGATTTGACAATCAGCAAGCAAGTGATAGATGAATGTTTAGATAACATAGCAGGTATATATAATTTTATTCTCACAGGCGGAGAACCATTTCTAGAACCAGATATGATTGAATACCTCTTTGATGAAATCATTCGTAGAGAGATAGCGGTATATGGTTTTTCGTGCATGACAAATGGCAGCATACGCAACGAACAGATAATTAAAGCATGGAATAGACTTGCTGACTATATCGCAGCAAGATATAAGCCTACAGAAGATGCAGAAGCTGACAGGAAGTATCTAAGAGCAATCGGACAGATAATAGTAAGCTATGACAGATACCATCAACTAGATTGTGACCCGTTGGATACAGTAAAATGGTACAGACAACGCATGAACAATCATTGTATTGCACTTAGAGAAAACTTAAAAGAAAACGAAACAATTCATGCACTAGGTAGAGTTGTGGAGAATGATAATATAATGCGAAACGGTAAGATTGATTATGTTGTTTGTCCTCATAGAATTTTATTGTTGAAAGATACAAATATGGTAGAGACAGGGGTGCAAGTCGGGTGTAATGGTATTATAACGCATGCGAAAGATTCATCATTTGAGCAACAAGACAAGAAAAATTTCGGAAATATTCTAACAGAACCATTATTTGATATTATGCAACGTGGTATGCGTGTAGAGCCTTTTACAGAAGAAGAAGCAGCAGTATATGACAGAGTTTATACAGAGATGCGTACAGGAAAAATTGACTTAAAACAGGGAAACGAACTATTGACATACTTTGACTCGGTATACACAGCTAGAAAAGTGTGTCAAAAAATATATCCTTGGATGACCTTTGAAGAAATGGTAGAAGCGGTCTATGATGATATGAATATTCGACTGAGGAAAACAGAAGATAGTCCTTATATATTCACGTTATATCCTCTTGAAGAATATAAGGTTACGAGGGAAGAAAGTATAAAAAGGACACAGACAACAAAGATTAAGGCATTGCTTACAGACCCGCTATCATACTTTTCTAATTTATCGAGTTTAGAAGCAAGTATAGAAGAAACACCATTGAAGATTTGGGACGGGTTTAAAAAGTGATAACCTCTAAGCTGAACTTAAAGTATGTAAAATATCGTGTTTTCATGCTTTATTCTCGATAGCGTATCGATAAGCCATTGTTTCAAACAATCTGCAAAGAAGCCTTATGTTATAGGGTTTGTTGCAGGTAAGTGCTTAATTCATACTGCAAAAATATGAATTGATTTATGTCAACAAATGCCGTATTTAAGCAATTTGTGCGATACGGCATTGTTTTTTTGATATAGAAGCTATAAGCAGTATTAAATCTAACCTTGTCTTAAAAAGTATTAAAAGCTATTGACAATTCATAGAAAACAGCCTATATTATAAGTATCAATTCTAACGAACGTCAAATTTAATATGAAAGGCGGTTGCACTATGAATAAGATTTATGGTTATTGTAGAATCTCTACGAAGAAGCAGAGCATAGAACGGCAGATAAGAAATATTAAAAAAGCATACCCTGATGCAATCATTATTGAAGAAGAATACACAGGTACAACGATTGATAGAAAAAAATGGAACAAACTGTATTCTCATGTTACAACAGGAGATACGATTATCTTTGATAGTGTATCCAGAATGAGCAGGAACGCAGCAGAAGGGTTTGAAGCCTATGATGAATTATACCGCAAGGGTATATCATTAGTATTTTTGAAAGAGCCACACATCAATACAGATACTTTTAAAAAGGCTTTATCCGATGCCGATTTGAAAAGGACGGGGACAAATGTTGACTTCATTCTTGAAGGGGTAAGCAAATATCTGATGGCACTTGCAAAAGAACAAATAAAAATAGCATTTGAACAATCTGAAAAGGAAGTGCAGGATTTGCACAGGAGAACTGCGGAAGGGATAGAAACAGCAAGGTTGCGCGGAAAGCAGATAGGGCAGAAGCAGGGCACAAAGCTGACAACGAAAAAGAGCATAGAAGCAAAAAAGGTTATTTTTGAACATTCCAGAGATTTTAACGGTACTTTGAAAGATTTGGATGTTATGAAGCTGGCAGGTCTTGCAAGAAATACATATTATAAGTATAAAGCAGAAATGAAGCAGAATAAACAATAATGAAAACGGGGGGACTAAAAACTTTCCTCCCCCCTTTTTTGTTTGCTGACTGTTAGGCTGATTCGTCTACACACCAGAGTGTTTTATAATTTCATCAAAGGACTGGATGTAATAGCCATATCAATAATCGCACTATCTTCTATAGATTGCAGATAACGTTTTGTAATAGAAATATTTTCGTGTCCCAACAATCTTGATACGATGTAAACATCTAAACCGTTTTTTAGACACATTTGTGCAAAGGTATGTCTACAGGTATGTGGGCTACATCTGATTTTTTCATCAACATGAGCAGCAATGCCGCAATCCTTCACAACTCTTTCAACCGTTTCGGGAGTAAGTCTTCTTCCTTTTTGGCTTAAGAAATAGTAATCTGTTTCATAGTTCCATCTTTCACGAATATAATTTTCTCGCTTGATTTCATATTTCAACATAGCTTTACGCAGGAGAGGGGAGATAGGAACTAATCTTTGTTTACTGCCTTTCCCATGAATTAAAATGGTTCGTTCCCGAATATCTTCACATTTAATGCTACAAAGTTCATAATTTCGGATACCTGTATCAAACAGCATGGTTATCATACATCTATTTCTGGAATTCAAGAAGTTAGAAGTATCATATATGCTTAACATTCTTTTGGTTTCTGCGGCAGTAAAGGTTTGAATTAAAACTTTTTCCTCTATCTGTAATTTGATTTGAGAAGCGGGGCTAGTGCTTAAATATTCTTCTCTTACCATGTAATTGAAAAACGCTTTTACATTTTTTAGAATACTATTGATATAGGTGGGTTTTAGCCCTAGACTTTGTTTGTAGTGCAGATAGCCTTTGATATGAACCCGTTTGATATCCTCGATTGCAGTCAAATTATATTCAGTTTCTAGCCAACAAAGGAACAGTGCCATATTATTTTTAGCAGAGCGCACAGTCCTTGGGGAGCAATTCCGCAGTTTCAAATCAAACAGATACTCGTTTAATGCAGTCTCATTTTTCATGAAAAAACCTCCTTAATTATAGTGCTATTGCACGTCATAATTAAAGAGGTTCTGTACGTCATTGTTGGTTGTATTTTTATACAAAAATTTATGTATAAAAGTGAATATCAAGATGAAAAACGCTGATTTCACAGAATTTCATAGTGATAAATTATTCATCCCAGTTATGGTAGGTGTTCTGAACATCATCGTCATCGTCGAGCATTTCCAGAAGCTTATTCATCTTCTTGATATCCTCTTCGTCTGTCAGCTCCGTATAGGTCTGGGGAATCATGGTTACCTCGGCGCTTGCCATAGGGATGCCTGCTGCCTCCAGTGTTTCGCGCACTGCGGAGAAATCATCGGGTGCGGTTGTGATTTCGTAGCTGTCCTCCTCTGCGGCGAAGTCCTCTGCGCCTGCATCCAGAGCAGCCATCATCAGCTCTTCCTCGTCCATATCGATTTCTTCCTTATCAATCACAATCAGACCCTTTTCATCGAACATGAAGGATACACAGCCGCTGTTGCCCATGTTGCCGCCGCCCTTTGTGAAGGCGTTTCTGACATTGGCTGCTGCACGGTTTCTGTTATCTGTCAGCACTTCTACAATAACAGCTACGCCGTTGGGACCATAGCCTTCGTAGGTTACGTTTTCGTATTCTACGTCTTCACCGCCGCCGGCCGCCTTTTTGATACTTCTGTCGATGGTATCGTTTGGCATGTTGTTGGCTTTGCATTTTGCGATAACATCACGCAGCTTGCCGTTTACGGCAGGGTCGGGACCGCCGGCCTTTACCGCAACCTGAATTTCTCTGCCCAGCATGGTAAAGATTTTACCTTTTTTTGCATCGTTTTTTTCTTTTTTATGTTTGATATTTGCAAACTTAGAATGTCCTGACATTAGGAACCCTCCTCCTTAAAATTTCACCAAAATATTTTATCATTATTTTCTGCATAATTCAAGGAATTTCGTATCGGAAAGCCTGTTTTTTATAGAATTTGGCAAAAATCGTCTTATTTTCGGATTTCCTCCTGCTCATAGGGGAAAACCTCTGTCAGGAAATGCTTGCGGCGCAGGGCATCCTCAATCTCATCCAGAATTTCCTCGCTTTCGGCGGAAACATGGTGAAAATGATACCCTGAGGTGACATTTAAAAGGGGAGTGGATTTGCCGCTTTCCAGATTTTTCAGAAACGCCTGTACATCTCTGCGGTTTTTGATTTGCAGGGGAGCGGAAACCTTCCCATAGACTCTGTGGTTTACCATGACATCCACGACACAGCCGCCTAAATCCACAATGGTTGTCAGCTCCTCCTCTGTTGCCGCGGCATCATGGAAGACCTTGAACAGCCGCATGGTATCCGCAGGCTCTTCCAGAAGATAGCCCCTTGCCGTTGCCAGAATGGAATAGCCCTCTGTGCGAAGCAAAGCAATATCCTGGACAATCACCTGACGGCTGACCCCCGTGGCAGAGCCGAGCGCACCGCCGGAGAGAGGTGTTTTTGATTCCCTCATCAGATTTAATAATTTCTTTCGTCTTTCTGTGCCAGTCATTTTTTCAATCACTCCTGCTTATTCCACCGCATGGAGATTTTTCAGGCTGATATCCAGAATAGGTGCGGAATGGGTCAGCGCACCGCTGGATACATAATCTACCCCAAGCGCTGTGATGGTTTTGATATTTTCGATTGTCATATTGCCGGAGCATTCGGTTTCTGCTCTGCCGTCAATGATGCGGATGGCCTCCGCCATTTCCGCAGGGCTCATGTTATCCAGCATGATGATATCTGCACCGGCTTCGACTGCTTCTCTTACCATATCCAGAGTTTCCGTTTCGATTTCGATTTTGCGGACGAAGGGAGCATACGCCTTTGCTGCGGCAATGGCCTCCTTTACGCCGCCTGCTGCGCCGATATGGTTATCCTTCAGCATTACGCCGTCGGAAAGATTATAGCGGTGATTCGAGCCACCGCCGACGGTTACGGCATATTTTTCAAACACTCTCATACAGGGAGTGGTTTTTCTTGTATCCAAAAGGGTTGTTTTTGTACCCGCAAGCAGCTTTGCAACGGCATTCGTATAGGTTGCGATGCCGCTCATGCGCTGCAAATAATTGAGGGCGGTGCGTTCTGCGGAAAGCAGAACACGGATATCTCCCGTCACAGTTGCCAGAAGCTGCCCCTTTTTCACAGCATCTCCATCGGCGGCATGAAAGGCAATTTCTATTTTTTCATCCAGAAGCTGAAACGCCCTCGCGAACACATCCAGACCGGCAATGATGCCGTCCTGCTTGCAGATTAAATCGACTGTGCCAAGCTGATACCGCGGCATGACTGCGTTGGTGGAAACATCCTCGCTGTTGATGTCCTCCTCCAGAGCCATGCGGATATATTTATCTGCTACAATTTGCATGGTAATCGGGTTCATTCTAATCCTTCCTTTCCTGCAATGTGCTGTGCTGCTTTTTCTGCGAAAACAAGGCTTTCCAGAAGGCTGTTGCTTGCCAGTCTGTTTTTGCCGTGTACGCCGTTGCAGCTGGTTTCGCCAATAGCATAGAGATGCTCCATGGTTGTTTTGGAATGGCGGTCTACATGGATGCCGCCCATAAAGTAATGCTGTGCCGGCACAACGGGCGCAGGCTCTTTTTTGATATCATAGCCTGCCTCCAGACAGGTTTTGTAGATATTCGGGAAATGATTTTCAATATCCTCCGCAGGAACGGGAGCAAAGGAAAGCCATACATGCTTTGTACCTTCCTTTTCCATTTCTGCATGGATGGCAGCAGAAACCTTGTCTCTGGGCAGAAGCTCATTGACAAAGCGTTCGCCCTTGCTGTTGAGCAGAATTGCACCCTCGCCGCGGGCAGATTCGGAAATCAGAAAATGTCTGCCGGGCTTTTCGCTGTAAAGGCTGGTGGGGTGAATCTGCACATAGTCCATATTTTCCAGCTCCACGCCGTATTTTTCTGCCAGACGGAGTGCATCCCCCGTCAGGGAAGGGAAGTTTGTAGAATGTTCATACAGACCGCCGATGCCGCCTGTTGCCAGAATTGTGTTTTCCGCATGAATCCGCAGGATATCGCCGTTTTCTGCCTTCGCAACGATGCCATGGCAGGTGTTTCCCTCCACCAGAAGGTCTTCCATCACGGTATAGTCCATAATGGTGACATTGGGCAGTGCCTGCACATTTCTGAGCAGTGTTTCTGTGATTTCCTTCCCTGTGATGTCCTTATGGAAGCAGATACGGGGCTTGGCGTGTGCGCCTTCTCTGGTATATTTTAAACTACCGTCCGCCTCCTTGTCAAATCTTACGCCGAGGGCAAGCAGGTCGTTGATCACGGCTCTGCTGTTGCGAATCATGATATCCACGCTTTCCTTGCGATTTTCGTAATGCCCTGCCTTGAGGGTGTCCTCGAAGAAGGAATCGTAGTCGGTTTCATCCCTCTGGACGCAGATGCCGCCCTGTGCAAGCATGGAATCGCAGCTGGGCAAATCCTCCTTGCAGATGAGAAGAATGTTCTGCTCCTTGGGCAGCTTGAGTGCGGCATATAAGCCGCTGACTCCTGCGCCGACGATGACGGTGTTATAGGTAAGCTCTTTTTCCATTTTATGCTCCTCCTTATTTGCTCAGCTCCAGCATGCGTGTCAGGGTGTTGCCTGCCGCTTCTGCCTGTGCCCGGTCTACGGATGCCTGATTTTCCTCTGTCTGCAAAACATGCAGCACCTTTTCCAATGTAATCAGCTTCATGTCCCTGCAGGTGGGTGCTGTTTTCGGGAAATAGAAGGTCTTATCGGGATTGCGCTTTTTCAGCTCATACAGCACGCCGATTTCCGTCCCGATGATAAATTCCTGCTTTTCACTTTCGGTCGCATGCTTGATGATGCCTGTGGTGGAGCCGATGTAATCTGCCAGCTTTGTCACAGCTTCGGGACATTCGGGATGCACCAGAACCTCTGCATTGGGGTGTGCGTCCTTCAGCTCCTGTACCTCGGCAGGAGAGATATTCTGATGGATGGGACAGTAGCCATTGACGAGAATGATATTTTTTTCAGGCACCTGCGCCGCAATGAAGCGACCGAGGTTTTGATCGGGAATAAAGAGGATATTCTGATTGGGCAGGTTGCGGACAATCTGCACCGCGTTGGCGGAGGTCACGCTTACGTCAGACCAGGATTTGATTTCCGCTGTAGAATTGATGTAGCAGACAACCGCCAAATCCTCGTAGGCTTCTCTTGCCGCGTCCACCTCTGCCTTTGTTACCATGTGCGCCATGGGGCAGTCCGCGCTTGCATCCGGCATCAGCACCTTCTTTTCGGGGCTTAACAGACAGCCGCTTTCCCCCATGAAGGAGACACCGCAGTAAACGATGATGGGGTTGGGCAGGGTTGCCGCCGTTTTGCTCAACGCGAAGGAATCCCCGACATAATCGGCGATTTCCTGAATTTCATCCGCTACATAATAATGCGCCAGAATGACTGCATTTTTCTGTTCCTTTAAGGCTTTGATTTCATCTTTGATATTCATGCTTTTCCTCGATTCTACTGTGTTTTGTAAATAAGTATTGTAAATAAATTTTTTTGCAGTGGAATTTAGTATAGCACAATTATTTACAAGTGACAAGACATATGAAAGAAAAGTTGTATTGTTTTGTATTTTTTCAGAAGCAGCTGTTGTGTCGAACAAAAAGCAAAAGCCTCCGCAGGGTCGTACCCCACGAAGGCTTTCTGTCTCAATAGGCCGAAATTCCAATTTCGGCTGAGTCATTATTGGCATAGAAGAAGATAAATATCATTTACGTTTGTGCCGGTTGCCCCTGTGATGAGCAGGGCATCTGCCGCCGCCAATGCGGCATTGGAATCATTCTCCGCAAGAACCGCAGGAATGGAAATGCCCTTTTCCGCAAGGATACCGCAGGTTTTCCCGTCCACAATACCGCCTGCGGCATCGGTCGGCCCATCCGTACCGTCAGAGCCTGCCGCAGCAACCACAATGCCTTCCATGCCGGCAATGCGCTCCGCCGCCGCAAGGGCAAGCTCCTGATTTCTGCCGCCCTTGCCCTTCCCGGTGATATGCACAACGGTTTCGCCGCCGCAGAGAATGGCACAGGGAGGGGAGAGAGGCAGACCGTCCTTCCGGATTGTTTTTGCGATGGATGCAAGAAATCTGCCGGCCTCCCTTGCCTCGCAGTCAAGCATATTCGTCAGAACCAGAGGGGCATAGCCAAGCTGCTCTGCCGCCCTTGCCGCATCGGCGCAAAGCTGTGTCACGCTGCCTGTGATTTCCATAGTGACGTTGGTAAGCGTTTTCGGCGTTTCCATGGCAAGCTGCTTTCGCATTTCCTCTGTCAGCTTGAGCTTGTATTTTTCCGAGATGGCAAATGCTTCTGCCGCCGTGGACGCATCCGCGCAGGCAGGGCCGGAGGCAATGGAATCGGGGCGGTCGCCCAGAATATCGCTCAGAGCAATGCAGTACACCTGTGCAGGGGCGCAAAGCTTTGCAAATTTGCCGCCCTTTACGGCAGAAAGATGCTTGCGGATGGTGTTGATTTCCACGATATCTGCGCCGCATTTCAAAAGCTGGTCGGTGATGTCCAGAAAATCCGCAAGGGTCAGCTTGCCGGCAGGACATTCAAAAAGCGCAGAGCCGCCGCCCGAAACCAGAAAGAAAACCGTATCCTTTTCAGTTAAACCGGAAACGGCATCCATGATTTTCTGTGTGCCGAGAATCGTATTTTCATCGGGAAGGGGATGCCCTGCTTCAAGGATGGTAAAGCCAGGGATTTCGCCCTTCGCATGGTCATATTTCGTCAGAACAATGCCTGTATCAATCCTGTGGGGGATATTTTCCGCCGCCGCCTTTGCCATGTTCCAAGCCGCCTTGCCGATGGCAATGACAATCACCCTTCCTTCAAAAGCGAAGGTCTTGCCGTCGATGAACTTTTTTACGGCTTCATCGGGAAGGGATGCCTGAATGGCAGTGTGGAGTATCCTTTTTGCATCAGATAAAATCTCATTCACAGAAACTGCACCTCTTTCTTTTGTATATCAGTTTTATATTTGTTTTTTCAAGTATAGCAAATCAGAGGGGAAAATACAATCGAAAAAGGCGCATAAAAAGGCATATATAAAGGGAAAAGAGCCACCGGGGAAGTGGCTCTCTGTAAAGGGGAGGGTATGTATACTATGTTTATTCATTATCCTCTTCCTTGAGGACATCTTTATCATACCCTGTCAATATGAATCTGATGTGGCTGAAATATGAACGTTTTGTAAACAATGGGGAATATCTTTGAAAAACCCCGTTGCTTCTGCTGATTTTTCGCAGAAAATATGATACTATCTTCCTTAGAAAGAAGCAGGAAAAGAAGAAAGAGGCAGGAAGGGAGCAGAGGAAAATGTTTGGAAAAGAAGAAGTAAAGGTATTTCTGAAGGAAAAAGGAATCCCCTTTCATTGGGTGGAGCATAAAGCGGTTTATACCATTGAGGAGATGGAGGAGCTGGGCTTGGAAAAAATGGAGGAGACGGCAAAAAATCTCTTTTTGCGAGACCAGAAGGGCAAATGCCATTTTCTTGTGGTAATTCGTGCCGATAAGCAGGTGAATCTGAAGGAACTGGGCGAGAAGCTTGGCGGCGTAAGGCTTTCCTTTGCATCGGAGGAGCGTCTGGAAAAATATCTTGGATTGAAAAAAGGGGCAGTGACACCCTTGGGGATTTTGAATGATACTGCCTGCGCCGTAAAGGTTTTTCTGGACAAGGATTTTCTGGGAAAGGAGGAAATCGGGGTGCATCCCAATGACAATACTGCATCGGTTTATCTGAAAACGGCGGATCTTATGCAAATAATAAAGGAGCATGGCAACTCGCTTGAGGTGCTTTCTTTTGCGTAAGCCTTTTCTGTAAGTTTTGGGGAAAAATCATTGAGAAAGCAGGGAAGGTATGCTATACTGAAATATACTTGTGAAAGACTGTCTTTTCATAAGAATTCAGTTTCGAGAGGAAGAAAGAATGGAAAGGAAAGCTGGAACTGCTGTTAAGCCGGGCGAAACAGAGCTGGCAAGACAGTTGGAATATATCCGCGCCATTCGTGCGGAAAATGATGCCTTTGCGGCAGAAAACGGCAGAAAGAAAAAATTCTATTCCCTTGCGATGGGCTGTCAGATGAATGCGCATGATTCCGAAAAGCTGGAAGGGATGCTTGACGAAATGGGCTTTGACAGAACAGACGAGGAAACAGAGGCCGATTTTATCATCTACAACACCTGCTGTGTGCGCGAAAACGCAGAGCAGAAGGTATACGGCAAGCTGGGCTGGCTGAAGCACTATAAGGAAACAAAAAATCCCGATGCGGTGATTGCGCTTTGCGGCTGCATGATGCAGCAGGAAACGGTTTTGCAGACCCTGCGGCAGAAATATCGTCATGTGGATATCGTCTTCGGCACATTTAATCTCTATAAGCTGCCGGAGCTTGTGGCGACACGCATGGAAAGCGGCGAAACGGTGTATGATATCTGGCAGGAGCAGCGTGAGGTTGTGGAGGATTTGCCTGCGATTCGGCATTTCCCATATAAGGCATCGGTCAATATTATGTTTGGCTGCAACAACTTCTGTTCCTACTGCATCGTGCCGTATGTGCGCGGCAGAGAGCGCAGCCGTACCCCTGAGGATATCCTTGCGGAGGTAAGAAGGCTTGCGGCGGACGGCGTGAAGGAGGTTATGCTTTTAGGGCAGAATGTAAACTCCTATGGCAAAAATCTGGAAACACCTGTTTCCTTCGCAGAGCTTCTGCGGATGGTGAACGAGGTGGAGGGGATTGAACGGATTCGTTTCATGACCTCTCACCCGAAGGATTTGTCCGACGAGCTGATACAGGCAATGGCGGATTGTGATAAGGTATGTAAATATCTGCATCTGCCTGTGCAGAGCGGCAGTGATGAAATTCTGCGCCGCATGAACCGCCACTATACAAAGGAATCCTACATGGAGCTGGTGCGCAAGGCAAGAGCGGCAATGCCGGATATCACCCTGAGCACGGATATCATCGTGGGCTTCCCAGGAGAAACGGAGGAGGATTTCCAAGAAACCTTGGATGTCATCCGTCAGTCTCGTTATAGTACGGCGTTTACCTTCATTTATTCCAAGCGGACAGGCACCCCTGCGGCAACCATGGAAAATCAGGTGCCGGAGGATGTCATTAAGGATCGCTTCGACAGGATGCTCAATATGCTTAACCCCATTGTGCATGAGGTGCATGAGGAGCAGCTTGGCAAGGTGATGACGGTATTTGCAGAGGAAGCAAGCAAGCAGGATAAGACTGTTCTGACAGGACGTGCCGATAACAACATGCTGGTGCATTTTAAGGGCACGGAGGACTTGATTGGGCAGATGGTTCCTGTGAAGATTACAGAAAACAAAACATTTTATTTAATAGGCGAAAGGATGTAAGGTGAAGCATTATGGCAACGATTTTTGAAATGGCAAGAGCATTGGGTGAGGAATTGCAGAAAACCCCTCAGGTGGAAGCGCTGGTAGCGGCAAAGGCTGCATACGAAAGCGACCCCGAAATTGCAAAGCTGGTAGAGGAATACACAAAGCTGCATTATGATTTTGAAGCAAAGATGAATGCAGGCGGCATTTCCATAGAGGAACAGAGAGCCTTCAATGAACAGATGAAGGCAAAGGGCGAAGCAATCAGAACCAATAAGCTGGCATCTGATTTGTACGTTGCGGAACAGAATTTCAATAACTTCGTAAATTCCGTATTCAACATCATCACAGCAACCCTGACAGGCGAAGAACCCGAACAGGGCGGCGGCTGCGACCCTAGCTGCTGCTCCTCCTGCGGCGGCGGCTGCCATTGATTCAAATAGAAATAAAGGAAGAAAAGCCCGAATAGAGAATCCGTTCTTTATTCGGGTTTGCTTGCAGAAAAAGGAGAAGGAGGACAACATCCATGGCGAAAATCACACCCATGATGCAGCAATACTTTGAAATTAAAGAACAATATAAGCATTGTCTGCTTTTTTTTCGTTTAGGGGATTTTTATGAGATGTTTTTCGAGGATGCGGTCATTGCCTCGAAGGAGCTGGAAATCACCTTGACGGGGAAGGATTGGGGGCAGGAGGAAAGAGCCCCTATGTGCGGCGTGCCTTTCCATTCCGCGGATGGATATATTGCCCGTTTGGTGGAACGTGGCTATAAGGTTGCCATCTGCGAGCAGGTGGAGGACCCAAAGACGGCAAAGGGCTTGGTCAAGCGCGATGTTGTGCGTGTCATTACTCCGGGGACGGTTGTGGATAACACTGTTCTGGATGAAACAAAAAATAACTACATTCTCTCCGTTTTCGGCAGCGCAAACGGCTATGGCATTGCGGTCTGCGATGTGACGACAGGCGAATTTCAGACAACGGAATTTCGCAGCGTGCAGGCGGCGGCAAAAATTCTGGATGAAACGGCAAGGTTTTCCCCTGCGGAGCTTGTCTGCAACAGCGAATTTCTTTCCACCCCTTTGGCGAAGGAAATCGAGGAACGGTTTCACCTGTATCTGAACGATATCGACAGCCGTATGTATGAATATAATACCGCAAAGGATACCCTGCTTGCGCATTTCAAGGTGAAAACACTGGAAAGCTTCGGCTTGCAGAAAAAGCTGCTGGCGGTTTCGGCTTCGGGTGCGCTGATGTGGTATCTGAATGAAACGCAGAAAAACGATTTGAGCCATATTTCCGCTCTGAAATATTACACAACAGGGGATTTCATGCTGTTGGATGTTTCCAGCCGCAGAAATCTGGAGCTGACGGAAACCATGCGCGAGAAGAACAAAAAAGGCTCTCTTCTGAGCGTTCTGGATAAAACCCGGACTGCGATGGGCGCAAGGCTTCTGCGCAAATGGGTGGAGCAGCCCCTGCTTTCTAAAGAAGAAATCAATCAGCGTCTGGATGGGGTGGAGGAGTTGTTCCAAGACCTGTTCCTCAGAGAGGAAATCAAGGAAATTCTCCATTCCATGTATGACTTTGAACGTATTATGTCCCGTGTGGTGTATCAGAATGCAAACGCAAGGGATTTGGCGGCACTGAAAAATTCCGTGGAAAATCTGCCGCTGCTGAAGAAGATTCTTTCTCGCTGCAAGAGTCCATACCTGTCCACTTTGCATGACAGACTGGACACTCTTGAGAATATCCATGCACTGATTGCGCAGTCCATCGTCGAAGACCCGCCGTTTTCCGTGCGCGAGGGCGGCATGATTCGCGAGGGCTTTAATGAGGAGCTGGATACCTACACCAAGGCGAAGGAAAACGGTACTGCATGGATTCATCAGCTTGAGGAGGAGGAACGCGAAAAGACGGGCATCAAAAACCTCAAGGTGCGCTACAATAAGGTGTTCGGCTATTATATTGAAGTCACAAAATCCAATCTGGATCTGGTGCCCGAAGGCTATATCCGCAAGCAGACGCTTGCCAATGCGGAGCGTTTTATTACACCCGAATTAAAGGAACTGGAGGAGCTGATTCTCGGCGCGGAGGACAAGATTACCACTCTGGAATACGATATGTTCTGCGAAATCCGCAATGCTGTTGCGGCGGAGGTGGAACGGATTCAATATTGTGCGTATATCGTTTCTGTTATTGACTGCCTGCAGTCCCTCGCAGAGGTGGCGCAGAACAGAAGCTATGTGAAGCCGCTTGTGGATGACGGTGATGTGATTGAAATTAAGGGCGGCAGACACCCCGTTGTGGAAAAAATGATGGACGGGCAGTTCATCCCGAATGACACCTATTTAGACCGAGAGGACACCAGACTTGCCATCATCACAGGCCCGAACATGGCAGGAAAATCTACATATATGCGGCAGACGGCGCTGATTGTGCTGATGGCGCAGATAGGCAGCTTCGTTCCCGCGGAGCAGGCGCATATCGGCATTGTGGACAGAATTTTCACCCGTGTCGGTGCATCGGATGACCTTTCCGCAGGGCAGAGCACGTTTATGGTAGAAATGACAGAGGTTGCGAATATTCTGCATAACGCAACGAACAAAAGCCTGCTGATTTTGGATGAAATCGGGCGAGGCACAAGCACCTTTGACGGGCTTTCCATCGCGTGGGCGGTGCTGGAATATATCGCGGATACGAAGCAGATTGGCGCGAAAACGCTTTTTGCAACGCATTATCATGAATTAAGTGAGCTGGAGGGCAAGCTTTCCGGCGTGAAGAATTACTGCATTGCCGTGCAGGAGCAGGGCGAGGATATTATTTTCCTCCGGAAAATTCAGCGTGGCGGCGCAGACCACAGCTATGGCGTGCAGGTGGCGCGTCTGGCAGGTCTGCCGAATAAGGTGATTCGCCGCAGCGGACAGATTCTCAAGCAGCTGAACGCGGCGGATATTACGAAAAAAGCAAAGCAGATTGCAGTGGAATCCAAGGAGCAGCAGGAGGAAACCGCACAGCAGATGGATATGTTCCATATTGCGGAAACGCAGCTTGCGGATGAAATCTCCAAGCTGGATGTGATGGCGATGACCCCCATTGAAGCACTGCAAACGCTTTTTGAATTGCAGAAAAAGGCAAAAGGGCTGTAGGTTTGGGAAAGGAGGAGGTCTATGCAGAAAATCCGACTGTTGGATGCAAAAACCATCAATAAAATTGCGGCAGGGGAGGTAGTAGAATCTCCGAAATCCGTTGTAAAGGAGCTGACGGAAAATGCCATTGATGCAAACGCCGGCAGTGTGACGATAGAAATTAAGGAGGGCGGCATTTCCTATATCCGCATTACCGATAACGGCACAGGGATTCCCAAGGAGCAGGTGAAGGAAGCCTTTCTGCGCCATGCTACAAGCAAAATGTCGCAGATTGAGGATTTGGAGCATATTTTTACACTGGGCTTTCGCGGTGAAGCATTGGCGAGTATCGCGGCGGTGGCGCAGGTGGAAATGCTGACGAAAACCAGAGACGAGGAAACGGGCACGCGCATTGTGATTCATGCCGGAGAGATACAGGAGATGGAGGATACCGCCTGCAGGGAGGGCACTTCCATTACGGTGCGGAATCTTTTTTACAACGTGCCTGCGCGCAGAAAATTTTTGAAAAAGCCTGCGACCGAAAGCGGCTATGTTTCGGATTTGGTGAACAAAATCGCACTGGGGCATCCTGAGGTTGCGATTCATTATATCAATAACGGCAATACTGTCCTGCATACGGCAGGGAACAATGACCCGAAAACGGCGGTGTTTTATGTTTACGGGAAGGATGCGGCAAACAGCATGCTCCCTATTTCCTACCGCAAGGGGGAATATGCCGTCAGCGGTCTGATTGGGAAGCCCGAATTTTGCCGCGCGAACCGCAATTATGAAAATCTTTTCATCAACGGCAGATTTATTAAGAATCCCGTGGTTTCCGCTGCGGTGGAGGATGCGTATAAAACAAAACTGCTGATTGGGAAATTTCCTGTTTTCGTGCTGAATCTTGCGGTTGAGCCTGCACAGGTGGATGTGAATGTGCATCCTGCGAAGCTGGAGGTTCGCTTTAAGAATGACGATGAGGTGTATGAATTTTTCTACAACGCGGTTGCGAAGGCATTGCAGGAAACGGTGCTGATTCCCAAGGCGGTTCTGGAAAAGAAGCCGAAGGAAAGACTGCCGCAGGCAGAGCAGCAGACCCTTGCGGATATGCCAAAGAAAGCGGAGCAGCCGAAGGAACCCATGATAAAGGAAAATATCATAAAGGAAAGCGTGATAAAGGCAGAGCCGACAGCAAATCCTTCTAAAGAAATTCCGCTCCCGCAATCTCAGGGCGTACTGCTTTCCAAGGAGGAAAGGGAAAAGCTCCTGCGTGCGGCACAGCAGACACAGCCCCCCGCATCGGGCGGATGCAGTGTGGATGAGCTGCTGAAGCGCACCCCGAAGGCAGAGGGCTTTGCACAGACGGCAGTGCCGTACCGCAGGGAAGAGCCGAAGCCGAAAGAGGAACAGCCGATAGAATTGAAGCCGATTGTTTCTGATGAAAAAACGGAAGAAGCAAAGCAGCCGTTTTTCCAAAATTATAAAATCATCGGGCAGGTTTTTCGCACCTATTGGATTGTGGAGCAGGGCGATTGCCTGTATCTGATTGACCAGCATGCCGCGCATGAACGGGTGCTGTATGAGGAATTTATGAATAAATTCAAGGAAGAAAGGGTCGCTTCGCAGCGGTTGCTTACACCTCTGATGCTGCAGCTGACACCGATGGAAACAGAGGTACTGCGGCGCAATCTGGCACTTCTGGAAAGCTTCGGCTTTGAACTGGAGGAATTCGGCGAGAAATATGCCCTGCGCGCAACGCCGTATCTCTTGCAGAACCCGACAGAGGTCGGCTTTTTTACCGATATTCTGGACAGGCTGACAGAGGAACGCATTTCCAATGTGTATGATACAAAGATACTTGCGGTGGCGACGATGGCATGCAAGGCGGCGGTCAAGGGACATGATGTGCTGAGCATGAGAGAGGCGGAGGAGCTGATTCACAGATTGCTTGGTCTGGAGCATCCCTTTACCTGCCCCCATGGCAGACCGACGATTATCGAGCTGACGAAATATGAAATGGAAAAGATGTTTAAACGCATCCAGAATTGAGCAGGTGAAATGATGAAAAAACCATTGATTGTGATTGGCGGTCCGACCGCCTGCGGCAAAACAGGCTTTTCGATTCGGCTTGCAAAGGAAATCGGCGGTGAGGTGATTTCTGCCGATTCCATGCAGATTTACCGCTATATGGACATCGGGACGGCGAAGGTGACACCCGAAGAAGCGGATGGCGTGCCGCATTATCTTATTGATGAGCTGAATCCCGATGAGGAATATAATGTTATGCTCTTTCAGCAGAAGGCGAAGGCGTATATGGAGGAAATCTGGGCGAAGGGAAGGATTCCCATTCTGGTCGGCGGCACAGGGTTTTATATCAATGCCCTGCTGTATGATAATGATTTTACCGAAACGGAAAATGATACCTCCTATCGGGAGGAGTGCTACCGTATCGCCGAGGAGGAGGGGCCGCAGGTGCTATATGAACGCTTACGGAAAATCGATCCTGCCTATGCGGAAACGATTCATGCGAACAACATCAAGCGTGTGACGCGTGCCTTGGAATATCATTACCTGACGGGACAGAAACTTTCCGAGCATAATGCGGAGCAGAAGGAAAGGGAAACCCCCTACAATGCGGCAGTGATTCTCCTGACGATGGAGCGGGAAGCGCTATATGCACGCATTGAGCAGAGGATTGATTTGATGATGCAGCAGGGGCTTTTGGCAGAGGTGAAGGGACTTCTGGACAGGGGCTATTCACCGAAGCTGGTTTCCATGCAGGGCATCGGCTATAAGGAATTTGTGCCGTATTTCAACGGAGACTGCACGCTAGACGAAGCAGTTACGCAGCTGAAAACCAATACGCGCCGCTTTGCAAAGCGACAGCTGACATGGTTTCGGCGGCAGATTGAAGGACTTTGGATAGACATGAGCAGAACAGACGGGGCAGGCGCACTGGCGCAGACGATGACATATTTAAAGGAACGGGGCGTTTTGCAGACAAATAACAATTCATAAGGAAGGGATTGCGATGTGGTCAACCGTTTGGTTTTCGTTTACATTTTTTGAATTATATGCGTATTTTATGATTTACAGCTTTCTGGGATGGGCAATGGAATCGGCATATGTTTCTATCAACGCGAAAAAATGGGTGAATCGCGGCTTTATCAATGGTCCCTTCTGCCCCATTTACGGCACAGGCGCACTGCTGATTCTTCTGGTACTGGAGCCTGTTTCGGATTCGATTCTGCTGCTGTTTCTGGGCGGCTTTGTGATTGCAACCGTTGTGGAATATCTCATTGGGCTGATATTGGAAAAGCTTTTCCATGCCACATGGTGGGATTATTCCCAAAAGCCCTTTAATATCAAGGGGCGCGTCTGCCTGGAGCGTTCCGTGGAGTGGGGCGTTCTGACAACCTTCGTGATGCGCGTGGTGCAGCCTGTGATTGCGGATTTTGTGGCGGCGATTCCCCGTGCAGGGGGCGAATTTGCAGCAACACTGCTGCTTGCATATCTGGCTGTGGATACCACGATTACGGTGCTGCATATCCTGCGGTTCAACGAAAAGCTGGCATCCCTCAGCGAAGCGCACGATGCGCTGCAGAAAAAGCTCGAGGGAACGAGGCTTTATGCTTCCCGACAGGAAATCATTACGCGTTTCGAGAGCATGCCTGCTGCGGAATTCCTGCGTGAATTTAAGGAACGCATGGCAGAGGAAAATGAGAGGCTGGAGCAGCTGCGCGAGGAGGAGCGCCTGCATCGGCAGCTGGTTCAGGAGGAAATCAAGGAAAAACTGGAATCCCGTATCAATGCTTTGCAGAAGAGCAGCCTTATCGAGCGCCGTCTGATGCGTGCATACCCCGGTATGCATTCCAAGCGGTTTGATGAAGAATTGAAGGCGTGGAAACGGGAGCTTATGGAAAAGAGAAGTAAGAAAAGCAGAAAGGATGTTTCAAAATGAAAAAATCTTTCGCAAAACTGACTGCCTTATGTCTGGCGGCGGCGGTAGCGTTTGGTGCAGCCGGCTGCGGTAAGGAGAAGAAGGAGACACAGCAGGATAAAAACGCTGTGGCAGCGGATGATACAAAGGAAGACAAGAAAACCGAAAAAGCGGCGGATGCCTTGCAGACAGCAGTAATGCTTGCAGATCAGGCACCTGAGCTTCAGGCAGAGGCGGCAATTTTGATTGAGGCATCTTCGGGGACAATTCTGTATGAAAAAAATGCCACCCAGAAGATGTATCCTGCCAGCATGACAAAAATGCTGACCGCTCTGGTGGCGTTGGATTATTTCAAGCCGGAGGATTTAATCGTGGTCGGCTCTGAAATCAATGAGGTTTCTCTGGATTCCAGCAAGGCGGGGCATGAGCTTGGCGAAACGCTGACGGTGGAAAATGCCATCCGCGGTCTGATTATCCCCTCCGGCAATGACTCTGCAAATGTGGTTGCGGCAGCAGTTGCGAAAAAGGCGGAGAATGACGAAAACATGACCTTCGGTAAATGCGAGGTTGTTTTCACAGACCTGATGAATAAAAAGGCGGAGGAGCTGGGCGCAACCAACAGCCATTTTGCAAACGCGCACGGCTACCATTCCGATGACCACTACACCTGCGCGCACGACCTTGCGCTGATTGGCAGAGCGTTTATGGAAAATAAAACGCTGGCAGAAATTGCGAAGGAAAAAAGCTATTCCGGCAACGGCGCAGAGGGCTTAGTCAAAGCGGAGGACACTTCCGTAAAAACACAGGATTACAACTGGCGCAGCCATAACCTGCTGATTACGGATGGGGAATATAATTATCCCTATGCCATCGGCATTAAGACAGGCTTCACCGATGAAGCAGGGGACTGCGTGACAGCGGCTGCGGAAAAGGACGGCGAGGAGCTGATTGCGGTTATCTTCAAATCTGAAGACCCGAACCGTTGGCTGGATGCAAAAAATCTCTTTGAATACGGCTATAACCAGTATGAAAAGATTACGGTTGCAAAGGCAGAGGAAGCCATTGCAGATGCACCTCTGACAAAGCATAAAAAATCCGAAGGGAATACGGTTCCTGTTGTATTCCAGAAGGAGGTTACAGCAATTCTTCCGAAGGATACCGCAAAGGATATGAAGCTGACCGTTTCCTATAACGATACCTATGCGGTAACGGATAAGGAGGGCAATGTTTCCCTGAAGGCTCCCATCGAAAAGGGTGCGGAAATCGGTACGGCAAAGTATGAGGTGAAGGGCAAAACCGTTCTGGAGGCTCCCGTTTACGCAGGCAGAGATGTTTCTAAGGGTACCATTTTCAGTGCAATCGGTGATTTCTTCAAGAATCTGTTTACACTGAAGGGTCTGCTGAAGCTGGTTATTGTCATCATCGTGATTGCGATTATCATTCTGATTATCAAATTCATCAATGGCAGAAGAAACAGACGTGGCTACAGCTTTGGCTCTCCGCGCCGCAGCAGTGGGCTGAGCTTTGGCGGCGGACGAAGAAGACGCAGAGGCGGCAGAAGAAGATTCTGATAAAGGCTTTCTGTGAAATTTCATAAAGACAAAAAGAAAAGGATAAGTCCTCTGAAAAATGAGGATTTATCCTTTTTTGATGCGCTTATGTTCAGTTTTCTTCTGCCTTTTGCTTTTTCGGCGGACGAGGACCTTCATACTGATAATAATCTGTTTTGATGCGCCCGTTGAACAGCTTTCTCTTTCTGTCTGCCTTTCTGCCAAAGAGGGATTCAAAATATTCCATGGAGGTAATGATATAGGTGGACCAGGTGGAGTCGGTCTGCATGGTTGCGCCAAGCGCACGATACATATTTTCAACCTCCTTCAATTCCCCGATACGCTCCCCGTAGGGCGGATTGGAAATCAGCACGCCATATTTTCCGGGCAATACAATCTCCTGTGAGGGCTTTACCTCGAAGGTGATGCAGTCATCCACGCCTGCAAGCTCCGCATTTGCCTTTGCCAGCTCGATTGCCGCAGGGTCAATGTCGCTGCCGTAAATTTCGGGCATAACATCATAATCAATCGCTTGATATGCTTCTTTTCTTGCCTGCTTCCAACGCTCCTTGCCGATGCGTTCCCATTCCTCGGATGCGAATTTGCGGTTCAGACCGGGGGCAATGTTGCGCGCGAGCATGGCGGCTTCAATGGGAATTGTTCCTGAGCCGCAGAAGGGGTCTAACAGGATACGATCCTTTCGCCAGTAGCTGAGCTGCACCATGGCGGAGGCAAGGGATTCCTTCAAGGGGGCATCCAACGCACTCGCACGATAGCCGCGCATGTGTAAGCCGCTGCCGCTGGTGTCAATCGCAAGGGTGACAACATCCTTTAGAATCCCGACCTGAATGGTATAGGATGCGCCCGTTTCATCAAACCAGTCTGTTTTATATTTTTCCTTCAGCTTTTCGACAACAGCCTTCTTGACGATTGCCTGACAGTCCGAAACGCTGAACAGGGTGGATTTTACGGACTTCCCTACAACGGTGAATTTCCCGTCCTCCGGAATCCAATCTCCCCACGGCAGTGCCTTCGTCCGGTCGAATAGCTCTGTAAAGGTAACGGCGGTAAAGGTGCCCATTTTCACCCAGACACGTCCGGCGCACCGCAGCCAGAGGTTTGCCTTTACGATATCGGATTCGTCCCCTGTAAATTCAACCTTGCCGTCTGAGGTTTTGATATTCTGAAAACCGAGAGCCTGACACTCTCTCTTGACTACGGCTTCTAAGCCGAAGGTGGTTGTTGCAATCAGATTGATGCTCATTTGTTCTCTCCCATCTTTTTTCTGTAACGATATGATTTCCTAAGGAACAGTCTATCATTTTTCCTGACAAAAGAAAAGGCTAATCGGCAGATTTTTCCTGACAGGTTTTTCCGCATTTTTTGCAAATTTTGTTGCCATCTCTTGAAGAAAGCACGAAAAAAGGGTATCATAGAAAGGATAGAAAAATTTTGATAAAGTGAGGAAAATTATGTACAAAATATTGAAAAAATGCGGCAGAGCAAAGCGTGCCGAATTCCATACCCCCCATGGCGTAATCCAGACACCTGTCTTTATGAATGTCGGCACAGCGGGTGCGATTAAGGGGGCTGTTTCCACAGAGGATTTGGAGCAGCTGAAATGTCAGGTGGAGCTTTCCAATACCTACCATCTGCATCTGCGTCCCGGAGATAAGCTGATCAAGGAAATGGGCGGTCTGCATAAATTCATGGTCTGGGATAAACCGATTTTGACCGATTCCGGCGGCTTTCAGGTATTCTCTCTTGGGCTTCTGCGCAAAATCAAGGAGGAGGGCGTTTATTTCAGCTCTCATATTGATGGCAGAAAGATTTTCATGGGGCCGGAGGAAAGCATGCAGATTCAGTCCAATCTCGGCTCCACGATTGCGATGGCGTTTGATGAATGTATCGGGCTGCCTGCGGAACGCCCTTATGTAGAGGCATCCGTTGCCAGAACAACCCGTTGGCTGGAACGCTGCAAAAAAGAGATGCACCGCTTGAATCAGCTGGAGGATACCGTCAACCCCAAGCAGATGCTGTTCGGTATCAATCAAGGGGCAACCTTCGAGGATATCCGTATCGAGCATGCAAAGCGGATTTCTGAGATGGAGCTGGATGGCTATGCCATCGGCGGTCTTGCGGTAGGGGAATCCCATGCGGAAATGTATCGTATTCTGGATGAGGTTGTGCCGTATCTGCCTGAGGAGAAGCCGACTTACCTGATGGGTGTTGGGACACCCGAAAATATTCTGGAGGCGGTAGAGCGCGGCGTGGATTTCTTTGACTGCGTACTGCCTGCAAGAAACGGTCGCCATGCTCATGTGTATACGAATAAGGGTAAGCTGAACCTGTTAAATGCGAAATATGAAAAGGATGATTCGCCCATTGACGATACCTGCGGCTGTCCTGCGTGCAGAAGATACAGCAGAGCCTATATCCGCCATCTGTTCAAAGCAAAGGAAATGCTTGCCATGCGCCTTTGTGTGATGCATAATCTGTATTTCTTCAACAGCATGATGGAGGAAATCAGACAGGCGATTGAGGAGGACCGCTTCCACGCATATAAGGCTGCAAAGCTGGATGGATTTCGCGAAAACGGGAAATAAGCGCTTTCTTACACATAGGCTACTTGACGGAAAATGAAAAATTCTATATAATTATCTACTAGATGTAACATTAAATTTAGAAAAAGTTAGGAGAGAAAAAAATGGGATCATTTTTACTTGACACAGTCGTAAAACCTGCCGGCGAGGCAGCAAAAGCAACCTCCGGCACAACACAGAGCACAGGTCTTTTCGGCACATGGATGACAGACCACCCCGTTATGCTGATCGTGGTTTACTGCGTTGTTCTGTTGGTTATCATGTATTTCCTGTCTATCAGACCCACGCAGAAGAAGGAGAAAAAGCTGGCTGAGCTGAGAAATGCAATCGAGGTTGGTGACAGCATCATCACAAACAGCGGATTCTACGGCAAGGTTGTTGATACAACATACGATACACTGATTGTGGAATTCGGTCTGAACAGAGGAATTCGTATCCCTGTTGCGAAAACAGAGGTTTTCGGTAAAGCAGAACCCAATATGTCCAACGAAGCACCTCCGGTAGAAGAAGAACCGAAGAAAAAGGGTCTGTTCCGCAGAGGGTAATTATGAAATAAAGAAAAAGCATTGGTTTTGATAAAGACCGATGCTTTTTATTTGCAAAATTTGCAAAGAATAATTTATCCGGCTTGGGCTGTGCCTTGGCATTGGCAGGCGTAATGTTTGCAAGAAATTATTTATGCTATCACAATTTGATGGAAAAGGAACAGGACGCATAAGAGAAATTATTTAACAGCTTACGGACTCTATGGCAGCATGGAGTTCGTTTTTTGGTAATAACCAATCAAAACCACCGACTAAGCCGATGGTTTTGATTGTGGGATACGGCTTTATAGCTTCTCTTATTCCCATTCGGTGGGAGCCTTTTTTGTCTTAATCCAGAACAGAAAGACAAGGTATTTGATTAACAGCAGGACAATAATGGTGATTCTCCCGTAAATGTTTTGCATCATAAAAAATGCAAGCAGCAGAAAAACTGTAACAGGAATCAGAATCCCAAGCTTTGTCTGCATCGTCATAGAGCGGTCTTTTTTAAAATCCGCCAGATGGTTTTGGTACAGCCTTGTGCCCTGAAACCAATCATTCACGCAGCGGCTGCCCTTACCAAAGCAGAACGATGCCAGAAGCAGGAAGGGAGCAGTGGGCAGAATGGGGAAGAATATCCCAACCGTGCCCACGCCCAGAAAAAGAAAGCCGAGTGCAAGAAATAAATAATTCATTATCATTCTCCTATCAAATTTTCGTTGTTTTTGTGTCCGTTTTCCATTTGATGCAGGCTATCGCAGATACCCAAAGTTGATTTTCTGTGCGAAACAAGCACGATGGTTCTATCCTTTGCATCATCCAGTGCTTTCAGAATAATGCCTTCGTTGATGCTGTCCAGATTGCTGGTCGGCTCATCCAGAAGCATGAGCGGTGCATCGGAAAGAAAGGCGCGCGCCAGAGAGATGCGCTGCTTTTCGCCGCCCGAAAGCGTATCCCCCAGTTCGCCGACACGGGTATCGTAGCCATGGGGCAGGGCGGCAATAAAATCATGGATAGATGCCTTTTTCGCCGCAGCGATGATTTCCTCGTCCGTTGCGCTCAGATTGGCAATGCGGATGTTGTTGCCGATGGTATCATGAAACAGGTGCGTTTCCTGCGTACAATAGCTTTCGTTTTCACGCAGGGATTTTGTGTTGATGTCTGTGACATCCGTTCCGGAAAGCAGAATCCTGCCACTGTCCTTATCCCAGAAGCGCATAATAAGCTTCAAAAGGGTGGATTTGCCACCCTTGATAACTTTTTGACCGTTTACCATTTCTTCCACATAACCGTTTATATCAGCAAGGGTTTTTTGTTGAAGCATAAAAAATGTACCTACTTTTCCTGCAATTCCTTTTACAATTTGCAGAATGAGAAGCATAACAAGCAAAGCTACAATCGTCAGCCAAATGCTGGTATAGAGCATACAAATAAGCACCGCAACAATAGTAAATACAGAGGAAATAAGCTGTGCCAAAGACTGTGCAATCATTTGGCGGAGCGTGTCCGTATCATTGGTGTAAAGGCTCATAATATCGCCGTGAGTGCGGGTATCGAAGACACGAATCGGAAGCCGTTGCATTTTTTCAAACATATCATCTCGGATTTTTTTCAGCGTTCCTTGTGCAACCGTAACCATTGCACGGCTGTAAAGCAGACTGGAAATTACACCTATCATATATATGATACCGATTGTTATAAGTGCCTTATTAAACCGTCGAAAACGGGATTATCTGTTCCAAGCAGAGGCACGATATAATCGTCAATCAGGGTTTGCAAAAACACGGATGAAGCAGCGGAAGCAACCGCACTTAATAAAATACAGATGACAACAAAAACCAACTGTCCTTTATATTCTTTCATATAGGAGAACAACCTTCTAAGTGCTGTCTTATCAAACTGCATTTTCGACATTTCAGACTTTGCGGGCACATTTGCCAATGATTTTTGCTTTTTATTCATTTTCGCCATCTCCTTTCACCTGCGACCGATATACTTCCCGATAAATATTGCAATTTTTCAAAAGTTCCTCATGAGTGCCGACAGCATCGATTTTTCCGTCATTTAGAACAACAATTTTATCTGCATTCTGTACCGAGCTTACACGCTGTGCAATGATGATTTTCGTGGTATCGGGAATGTACTCGGCAAAAGCTCTTTGTATCGCAGCGTCTGTTTTGGTATCCACAGCACTGGTGGAATCGTCCAAAATCAAAACCTTTGGATTTTTAAGCAATGCACGGGCAATACAAAGCCGCTGTTTTTGACCGCCTGAAACATTATTACCCCCTTGCTCAATATAGGTGTCGTATTGTTTTGGCATGGCTTCAATAAATCCATCGGCACAGGCAAGATGACAGGCGTGTTTTATTTCTTCGTCAGTAGCATTTTCATTGCCCCAACGCAAATTTTCTTTAATTGTACCAGAAAATAATTCGTTTTTCTGAAGAACCATGGTAACGGAGCTTCGCAGTGTATCAAGGTCGTAATCTTTGACATCAATGCCACCCAATGTCAGCGTTCCGCCTGTTACATCATAAAGACGGGGGATTAACTGCACAAGACTGGATTTTGATGAGCCTGTTGCACCGATAATGCCAACCGTTTCTCCCGAAGAAATCGTCAGATTGATATGGTCAAGCACCTTTTTATCGGCTTTGGACGCATATACAAAATCAACATCTTTAAAAGTGATAGAGCCGTCTTTTACAGCTATTACAGGACTCTTAGAATTTTGAATATCCGTTTTTTCATTCAAAATTTCTGCAATACGATGGGCGGATGCCAAAGACGTAGTAATCATAACGAATACCATAGAAAGCATCATAAGGCTCGTTAAAATCTGTGTGGCGTAAGAAAGGAAAGCTGTTAAATCACCTGTTGTCATTCCAAGTGCTGTATTATTTCCACTTGCTACAATCGCTTTTGCACCAATCCACGAAATCAAAATCATACAGGCATACATAAAAACTGCATGATAGGCGAGTTAAAAGCAATCAGTTTTTCGCCTTTGTAGAAATAATGGTATATCCTTTCGGAAATGGATTTGAACTTACTGATTTCATAATCCTCACGGTTAAAAGACTTCACTACACGAATGCCACGGACATTTTCCTGCACCACATTGTTAAGCGTATCATAGGTTTGGAAAACATGATTGAAAATTGGGTTTACCTTACGGATAATCAAATATAACAAAAACGCCATAATGGGAATGACCGCAAGAAAAATCCACGCAATGGTGCTGTTGATTTTGAAGGAAACAATCATGGAAAATAGGAGCATAACGGGATCTCTGATTGCCATACGAAGAAGCATTTGATAAGCGTTTTGAATGTTCGTCACATCCGTTGTCAGACGGGTTACGATGGAAGCCGTCGAGAACTTATCAATGTTGGAAAAAGCAAAGGTCTGCACATTATCATATATATCCTGCCGCAGCTTGGCACAAAATCCTACCGAAGTACGGGCGGCAATGTGTGCCGATAAAACACCTGTTATAAGCTGAAACAGGGCAAAAACAAGTAAGATTATGCCGTATTTCCAAACGGCATTCATATTCCCAAGGTCAATTCCTTCGTCAATGACCTTTGCCATACAAAGGGGGGATGGTAATTTCAAAGGCTGCTTCCAAGATAGAAAGCAGAATTGTAAGTACAGAGCCTTTTTTGTATTCACGCAAGCTCCGAGATAATGTTTTAATCATAGATGAACCTCCTTAATGTAGCACGCTACATATTGTATTTAAGGAAAAGCCGATATTCATCGGCTTGCCTATTCTAAATTGTTATATATTATCAAAAGCAGTTGCTTTAATTTTTTGATGTCAGCTTCCGAGAGCGAAGCAAGAAGCATTTTTTCATTAGCTGAAATACGTTGTTCCATCTCCTCTCCCAAGGCTTTTGCCTGCTCCGTCAGAGCGACAATTTTGTTTCTCTTGTCAGTTTCATCTACCCAGCACCGAAGATGTCCGTTTTGTTTCATGCGTGAAATAATACCGACAACAGTAGGGTGGGAAACCTCTAAGTAAACTTCAATTTCTTTTTGCGTTGCCTGACCGCCCCTGCGATCCAAAAAAGCCAACACACGGCTTTGCGCCAAGGTTAAATTGCTATGCTTTAAGTCAGCGTCCGCTTTTACCTTTAGCTTGTCGTTAATATTCTTGATTAAATAGCCAATATCCTTTTCTTCCATGCAACATCCCTCTCTTGATATGTAGTGCGCTACATATTATAGTCGGAATTTCGCTCTTTGCCAAGTAGGTTGAAAAGATAACATAACATGGATTTTATGTATACGTTAATAGATTGATAAAAAAGGGGTGTGGGCAAATAGCCCACACCCTTAAAAGGGAGTCTGTTTTCTTTTTGATAATTTTCGGTCTATCAGTCCGTCTGCATCGACGTAGCCTTCTCAATGAAGCGGTGAAGCATGGCGGAAATCTCCGCGCGGGTTGCCGTACCCTGTGGATCAAGCAGATTTTCGGATTTTCCCTTTATCAATCCGTTGCCGACTGCCCATTGCATTACCATTTTTGCGTAATCCGTAATCTTGTCCGCGTCCTCGAACTTGTCAAGATTTCCCGTGATGGTCAGCTTGTAGCCCTTGTAGTCCGCGTAGCGGTAGAAGATGGCGGTAAGCTGTTCGCGGGTAATGGGATCGTCCGGGCCGAATTTGTCTTTGCTGTAGCCTGCAAAGATGCCATTCTCTGTCGTCCATGTGATTGCGTCGGCGTACCACCTTCCGGCTTCCACATCGGTAAAGCTATTTTCGTCCTTCGGCGCGAGGCTGCCCTCCATGCGCCAGAGAATGGTTGCCATCATGCCGCGTGTCACCGTCCCGTGCGGACTGAACAGGGTCTTGCTCGTGCCGAGCATCAGACCATTTTTGTAAACGAACATTGCATCGTTGTAGAACCAGTCCTTTTCGGAAACATCAGTAAAGGGGTTTGCGACTATGTCCGGATTTTCATCCGCGCGCCAGCCTGCGTATACGGTCATATTCTTCGTCAGAGAAACCTCGGAAATCTGATTTGTCAGGCTTTGGTCGCTGTACCAGCCGATAAAGGTATGCCCATGCCGAGTCGGAACGTATTTTGTCAGGCTGATGCGGGTGTTGTTTGCTTCTCGTATGTCAGTTATAGCACTGCCGCCATTGGTTTCAAAGTGCAGCGTGTAATAGGTGACGGACGGTTTGCGGCTGCCGCCACCGCCGCCACTGCCGCTACTGCCGCCGGCAAACTTCGCCGTCAGCTTGGTTACGACCGCCGGAACGCTATCGCCGGGCGCGTAAAGTTTTCCATCACTGCCAAGCCACTTAAAGTAATTTTCGGTATTTCCGTCCGGGCGTGTCAGACCATCGGATGCAGGCGCGGTAAACTCGCTGTCGTTTTTCACGATGATTTGAATCTCCTCGGAACTATCGCCCAGCTTGCCGCCGCCAAGGTTAAGGGTAGCGGCTTTCAGCCCGTCAGCGCCCAGTGTGTCAGGGTTCAGGACTTCAAGGACGGGGCGGAAACCGACGATCGGGTAGGAATTCGTAGTAGTGATGACGTTCCGGTAGCGGACCGAACTATTCCCGCAAACTGCAACGGTTCCACTCTGATGGTTCGAAGTATCCTGCCCCCACGAATACATCTTACTCCAGTTTTTGATATATCCTTCGTCCTTGTCCAGTACCCTGTCCCATTCGTTGCTTTGGGGCGTGCCGCGTAGGGACTCATTTGAATCTGTACGACCACTTCCCACGGACGGTGCGCGCAGCGTATAGTCCACGCCGCCGCTGGCATAATTTTTGCCGAAAATCAGACTCGCAGTATCTAAGTCATTCCAGCTTACCGTATGCGTTACATTGTAGTCCGCAACAAATAGGCTGTGGGGATATTTGTTCTGCTCTGCATGCTCCTCGGTGGTTGCCATCTCCGATGTAAGCTTATAGGCATCCACTGTTCCGGCGTAGGTAAAGGGGACATAATGCATTGTTTTGTCCGGCAGATCGCTGTTTGCCGTGCCGGGGATACCCATTGCCGAAAGGTCAAAATAATATCTGCCGCCGAGGGCGAGGGTGAACTGCTCGTGAAATAGTGCCGTCAGCTTGGTTACATTTGCCGGAACGCTTTTACCGGGTGCGTACAGGTTTCCATCACTGCCAAGCCACTTAAAGTATTTTTCGGTATTTCCGTTCGGGCGTGCCAGACCATCGGACGCAGGCGCGGTAAATTCGCTGCCGTTTTTTACGATGATTTGAATATCCTCGGAACTATCACCCAGCTTGCCGCCGCCAAGGTCGAGGGTAACGACCTTCAGCCCGTTAGAGCCAAGCGTGTCGGGATTCAGAACTTCAAGGACGGGGCGGAAACCGAGGCCGACGTAATTATACCAGGACGAGTGGTGATCCCCGTAGCGGGCAGAGGCGTACCCACGGACCGCACAGCGCGGCGCAGAAGTACTCCAAGTATCTTGTCCCCACGAAAACATCTTGCCCCAGTTTTTGATATATTTGTCGTCCTTGTCCAGCATCTTATCCCATTCGTTGTTTTGTGGCGTGACGCGCTGGGACTCACCCGAACCTGTACTACCACTTCCCACGGACGGCGCACGCAGCGTATAGTCCACGCCGCCTGCGGCATAGTCCTTGCCGAAAATCAGCTTTGCGGTATTCAGGGCATCCCTGCTTACATCCTTCGTTACGGCATAATCCGCCACAAACAGGCTGTGGGCATATTTGTTCTGCTCTGCATACTCCTCGGTGGTTGCCATTTCCGATGTAAGCTTGTAGGCGTTGACTGTGCCGGCGTAGGTAAAGGGGACATAGTGCATTGTTTTGTCCGGCAGAGAATCGTTTGCCGTTCCGGGAATGTTTTCGTCGGAGAGGTCAAAGTAATAGGTGTCGCCGGAGGTGAGGGTGAACTGCTCCTTGACCGTATCCTCCGGGGTCTGCGCCTCCTGCGCACGGACAAAGGCGTATAGCCCGACAATATAGAGATCTTTCAGATCCCCCATCGATGGATCGCCGGTGCCATCCTTGCTGAACATAACGAAGCCAAGGTAGGCATCCTGCGTCCCGTCATAGGCGTTCAGCGCCTCGGTAAGTGCCTGATAGCTCGCATAGCGCGTGATAGGGTTGCCGTTGAAGGTCAAGGCAGTCTCCTCTGTGATGGGTTTCTGCGTGTAGAAGGTGAAATTCAGCAGATAGATGTTGTCCTTCTGGTAAGTATCATTCGTTTCCAGCTTTTGGTGATTGCCGTCCTGCTGCCACAGCGCGGGGCCAAACAGATAGAATTCCAAGCCGCTGTCCGTGTTGGCGGATGCTGCCGAGCCGTCTCCTATCTTTTTGCCTGCCTCCGGTTTGGGGAAGGTAATATCGACGTTTGTCAACGCTTGCGCAGGCGTATCCTCGTTGCCCTCGGCAAAGGCCGCCGTTGGCATAAGGCATAGCACCATACACAAGGTGAGCAGGATGCTGAGTATTCGTTTCTTCATAGGCTTTCTCCTCCTGTTCGTTTCGGTTGGACTTGCTCGTCCCACCTTTTTTCTGATTTTCTCTGTTTCTGAGCCGAATGCACAGCGCGATAATCGCTGCCGCCGCTGCAAAGGAAACGACGTTCACCGGCACATGGTCGCTCGCGTTCTCCCACAGCAGTATCGTGCCGAAGCTGCATCCAACGGGTGTTTTCGCGCACTCTTTGCTTGACGAGCGCGACTCGTATTGCGGTATCGTACATATCGTTCGAACCTCCTTTCTCCGTTTGTGTGAAGCTGTGGCTGAAAAGTCTTTTCACTTATATAGGTACATAAAATCGGAAAAACTCTCACCCAAAATGCAAAAAATTTAAAAAAATTTTTACAGGGGGGCTCTTGGAAATGGATTGCCGCTCGATGGCGATACCCTCTATTTGCAATCAATTCGCATATTGACAAATGCAAACCAGTACGGTATACTAATTTGCAAATAAGTTGCAAATTGGAGGGGTGGCTGATGGCAAGGTATCTGACGCGGCAGCGCAAGCAGCTTCTCGAATATCTTTCAGAGCATACAGATGAACAGATGACCGCACGGCAGATAGCCGATGCACTGACGGCAGAAAGCATCAGCATCAGCGCCGTTTATCGTAATTTATCCGCCTTGGAGGAGGAGGGAATTCTGAAGCGCAGTATCCGAGAGAACACCAGAGAGGTGTATTATCAATATATTGCCGCAGAGGAATGTAAGGACAGTCTGCATCTATCCTGTCGGGTATGCGGCAAAAGCATTCATCTTGGAGAAAAGGAAACGGAACAGCTTCTGCAGAGCACGCTGGAAAGCACAGGCTTTCAAATCGACAAAACGGAAACGATTCTGTATGGCGTTTGCGCCGATTGCAGAAAATAAAAGAGTAGAAAATAGAAGGGTGGTGAGCAGAATGGAAAGAAAAAAGAGAAATAGAATCGCAGCATTGCTTCTTGCCGTGACCATTCTGGTTATCACGCTCTATTCTGCTCTTTTTGTTGCGGCAGAAGCCGACCACGATTGCGTGGGCGAAGGCTGCCCGATCTGCTATCAGGTCGAGGCTTGCCAAAACACACTGAAAGGTCTTTCGCTTGCTGTATGCGTCACAGCCGTTGCTGTTGCGTTTACATATACTTTGTGCAGGTGTATTTCTCTCTGCACGGACTATGCACAAAGAGATACCTTGGTATCTCTCAAGGTGAAGCTTTCGAATTAAATAAGAGCCTTTTACAAGGGTGAAATCTATCTGTTTTCGGATAGGCTTTTGCGGCGTTGCCGTTGCCCTTGTATTTTTGCGCCTATTTTTAAGTTCTTATTATAATTCGGAGGTAAATATAATCATGAAAAAGATAACTGCGCTGCTGCTTGCGCTTTTCGTGCTTGTCGGCGCTCTTGCCGGCTGCGGAAAGCAGAATGATACCAATAAGACTGACAAACTGAGCATTGTCACCACCATTTTCCCTGAATATGACTGGGTCAGGGAAATCCTTGGTGACAAGGCTGATAATGCAGAAATTACAATGCTGCTGGACAACGGCGTTGACCTGCACAGCTATCAGCCCACCGCTGATGATATTGTTAAAATTTCGGATTGCGACCTGTTTATCTATGTAGGCGGCGAGTCCGACGGCTGGGTGGAGGATGCCTTGAGAAATGCCGCCAACAGGAATATGAAGGTCATCAATTTGCTGGAGGTACTGGGTGATTCCGTAAAAACGGAAGAAATCGTTGAGGGGCTGCAGGAGGAGCACGAGCACGAGGATGCCCATGCACATGACGATGCAGAGGAACACGAGCATGAGGAGGAAGCCGACGAGCATGTTTGGCTGTCCCTGAAAAATGCCAAAATGCTGGTCAGAGTGATTTCCAAGGCCTTGCAGGAGCTTGACCCCGATAACAAGGATATCTATGCCGCCAATGCCGATGCTTATGTAAAGAAACTGTCTGCTCTTGACGCAGATTATCAGGCAGCCGTGGATGCAGCAAGCAATAAAACCATCCTGTTTGGCGATCGTTTTCCGTTCCGCTATCTGGTGGATGATTATGGTCTGCGCTATTATGCCGCTTTTGTGGGCTGCTCCGCTGAAACCGAAGCCGGCTTTGAGACCATTTCGTTCCTTGCCAAGAGGGTGGACGAATGGAAGCTGCCCTGCGTGTTGACTATTGAGGGCGCACAGCACAAGATTGCAGAAACCATTGTCCGGAACACGACAACGAAAAATCAAAAGGTGCTGACGATGGATTCCATGCAATCCACCACTACTCAAGATGTGAAAAATGGCACGACTTACCTCTCCGTTATGGAGAAAAATCTTTCCGTGCTGAAGGAAGCATTGAGATAAGGAGGTAGGTTCATGGCTCAGCTCACTTGTCAAAGGCTCTGCGTCGGCTATGAGGGAAAGTCCGTTCTGCAAGAACTCAATTTTGAGATTTTTGCAGGCAGCTATCTCTGCATCGTAGGAGAAAACGGTTCCGGCAAGAGTACACTTATGAAAACGATTCTCGGCTTGCAGCCACCTATCAGCGGCAGAATTTTGACAGGCGATGGGCTGAGGAAAAATGAAATCGGCTATCTGCCGCAGCAGACCGTTGTCCAGAAGGACTTCCCGGCAGCCGTGAGAGAAATCGTTCTCTCCGGATGTCAGGGACGCTGTGGCAGCCGTCCTTTTTATAGCAAAGAAGAAAAGCGGCTTGCGGCGGCGGCTATGGACAAGATGCAGATTGCGCAGCTTGCAAAACGCTGCTATCGGGAGCTGTCCGGCGGACAGCAGCAGAGGGTTCTGCTTGCCCGTGCGCTGTGTGCCACCCGAAAAATGTTGCTTCTCGACGAGCCTGTTTCCGGACTTGATCCTAAGGTGACAGCGGAAATGTATGCGCTTATCGCAGAGCTTAACCGAAACGATGGCATTACGGTAATTATGATTTCGCACGATATTACTGCCGCAGTTAAATATGCCAGCCATCTTCTGCATATTGGAGATACCGTTTTTTTCGGAACAAAAGCGGAATATCTCAGAAGCCCGCAGGGACGGCTGTTTGCCGCAGAGAAGGGGGGCGATGAACAATGACCGCTATTTTGGAAAAGCTGACCCTCTATTGGACATATCCCTTTGTCCGCTATGCGCTGGTAGTCGGTGTGCTGATTGCGCTATGCTCGTCTTTGCTGGGCGTGACGCTGGTGCTGAAACGATTTTCCTTCATCGGCGACGGACTTTCCCATGTGGCGTTTGGCGCAATGGCAATTGCCGCTGTGCTGCAAATCACAAATGAAATGCCGCTGGTAATGGTCATTACGATCAGCAGCGCCGTGCTGCTTTTGCGTACGGGGCAGAACACGAAAATCAAGGGCGATGCAGCAATCGCCATGATTTCGGTGGGAGCGCTTGCCATTGGCTATCTGGTGATGAATATTTTCTCCACCTCATCCAACCTTTCGGGCGATGTGTGCAGTACGCTGTTTGGCTCCACCTCCATCCTGACGCTGTCTCCCGTAGAAGTGTGGCTTTGCGTTGGAATGTCGGTGCTGGTCGTGGTGGTGTTCGTCCTGTTTTACAATAAAATCTTCGCTGTGACCTTTGACGAGGACTTTGCAAGGGCAACCGGCACAAAGGCAGGGCTTTACAATCTGCTGATTGCCATCGTTGTTGCCATCATCATCGTGCTGGCGATGAACCTTGTCGGCTCTCTGCTCATCTCTGCACTAGTAATTTTTCCGGCGTTGTCTGCTATGCGGATGTTCAAGAGCTTCCGCAGTGTGACGATCTGCGCCGCAGTTTTGTCGGTGTTGTGTTCGCTGATCGGTATTCTGGCATCTATCCTCGCCGGAACACCGGTAGGCTCAACAATCGTTGCTGTTCAGATTGTCGCTTTCGGTCTATCGTGGCTGACAGGTACAGCTATCGGAGGTGTGAGAAAATGAAAAATCTGTTTTGCGTAGTACTGATTGCCCTGATGCTTTGCTCTCTTGTTGCCTGCGGAGGTGAGGAGGATAAAGAGACAGCCGATGCTCAGACACCGAATGCCTCTGTTTCACAAAATCAATCGATGGAAAAGGAATCGGTGTCTGCGCCTGTTGCCTCCGAGCCTGTGCAAAGCGCAGACGGCATTGATGTTGACCTGACAAAGCTCAGCAGTACAATGGTCTATTCTGAGGTTTACAATATGCTCTACACCCCTGATGACTACATTGGGAAAACGGTTAAAATGAATGGTGCTTTTGCATATTACGAGGACCCCGAAACAAAGGAACAATATTTTGCCTGTATCATTGCCGATGCGATGGCTTGCTGTTCACAGGGATTGGATTTTATTCCGACCGACGAGTACACCTATCCGGACGATTATCCGGAGCTAAACGCAGAGATAACCGTCACGGGGACCTTCGAGATTTATGAGAAAAACGGAATACAGTATTGTAGGCTTGCGAATGCTGCCATCGAGAGCTAAAGCTGATGGTGTGCTCTGCTTTCCGAAGCATGATTCAAAAAGCGGTGACAAGAAAATGCTCTGTATGCGGCACTATAATTTGCTATCATAGAAGACCTTATAATTAAATATCTGAACGAAACGCAAGGCAGCTGACGAAAAAAATGTAGCTGCCTTTGTTGTTTGAAAAATTGCGTATACAGGAGAGAAAAAGGCTGTTTTGTGTAAATGCAAGAAAAAAGCAAGAATATAAGCGTGGCGTTTTTTGCGAATGATGTTAAAATAGCAATATATGTATCGCAAAGGAGGAGCTATTTCGTGTCAAAAACAACCTTGATTGATTGTTGTATCAAAAAATACGCTTATCGTGAAATATCGGAAATTTATAAAGAGATTGGGGCTTCCCCGCAGGGCTTGTTTCCCGAACAGGTGGATGGTATGCGCCGGAGATATGGCGAAAACAGCTTTGCAAAACGGAAGAAGGATACTATGCTGCGCTGTTTGCGTCGTGCCTTTATCAACCCGTTTCATATTATTCTTTTTGTGCTTGGGATGATTTCCTTGGCAACCGATGTTGTGCTTGCCTCTAATTTTGCCAGAAACGCCACCACTGCCATCATCATTTTCTCCATGATTTTGACGAGCGGTGTAATCCGTCTGATTCAGGAGCTGCGGGCGAAGAATGCGGCGCAGCAGCTGGAACGGCTGATTCACGAAAGCATTACGGTTCGACGAGCGGGAGAGCTACAGGAAATAGCAGCGGAAGAATTGGTGGTCGGGGATATTGTTCTGCTTTCGGCAGGAGACCGCGTGCCTGCGGATATCCGTTTGACGAAGGTCAGTGATTTATTTATTTCGCAGGCTGCCATCACAGGTGAAAGTGCGATTCTGGAAAAAAACTGCAATACCCTCAGCTATGGCAGTACGGAAACGCTGACACAGCTTGAAAACCTTGCCTTTATGGCAACAACGGTTATCGGCGGCAAGGGCGAGGGAATTGTGCTTGCGGTTGGGAAGGATACATTATACGGCAGCTTTGAAAAATCGGATGCAGAGGAGAAGCAGTCGTTCCAAAAGGGTGCCAATTCGATTGCATGGGTAATGCTTCGCTTTATTGTTGTGCTGATTCCCATTGTGTTTGTGCTGTTAAGGCTGACAGGCGGAAAATGGTTGGAATCCTTTGCATTTGCGCTTTCTGTTGCGGTAGGGCTGATGCCGGAAATGCTGCCGATGGTAATTACCGCCTGCCTTGCAAGGGGCAGCCTAAGCATGAGCCGCAAGCAGACCATCATCAAGGACATCAATGCCATGCAGGGCTTTGGCAGCATGGATGTGCTTTGCATGGATAAGACGGGAACGCTGACGAATGAGAGCATTTTGCTGGAATACTACATGGATGTACTGGGAAACGAAAGCACAAGGGTGCTGGATTTTGCCTTTTTGAACAGTGTCTATCATTCCGGTGTCTGCAATCCCATAGATAATGCCATTCTTGCGTGCCAGACAATGCCCGGGCGCAGTGCGTATTACACAGGTCTGCTTGCGCAGTATCAAAAAACAGACGAGATTCCGTTTGATTATGCCCGTAAATTTGTCAGCACGCTTGTGACGGAGGCAGACGGAGCGGGGCAGCTCATTATCAAGGGGGATATTGCTCACGTTGTGGCGCGCTGCGGCTTTGTGGAATATCGGGATGCCATTTTGCCGATGGATGAGGATAAAATGCGAAGCGTGACCTTTGTGGTGGATGAAATGCTGCAGGATGGGATGAAGGTGATTGCTGTTGCACGAAAGAGGATAGAAAAGCAAAACCGGATTTTGCCGGAGGATGAACAAAGCATGATTCTGATGGGCTATCTTGCCTTTTTTGATGCACCCAAGAAAACCGCAAAAACCTCTGTAGAGGCACTCAAAAGGCTGAAGGTTACCCCGAAAATTCTGACGGGAGACCAAGCAGATGTGGCAGTTTCCGTTTGCCGCAGGGTAGGGATTCCCTCCGAAACGGTGCTAACAGGTGCGCAGATGGATGAGATGACGGATGTGGCGCTTGGCAAAGCGGTTGAAAAAATCCATGTTTTTGCGGAGCTGACACCGGGACAAAAGGTGCGTCTGGTTTCTGCCTTGAGCCAAAACGGGCATACCGTCGGATTTTTGGGGGACGGCATTAACGATATTCCTGCGCTTTGCGAGGCAAATGTGGGCATTTCGGTGGATACGGCAGTGGATGCGGCGAAGGATGCAGCGGATGTGGTGCTGCTGCAAAAGGATTTGGGCGTGCTGGAGCAGGGCATTTTGGAGGGACGAAAAACTTTTACCAATATGCTCAAATATATTAAAATTACAGCAAGCTCGAATTTCGGCAATATCTTTTCTATTGTGTGCGCCAGTGCATTTCTGCCGTTTTTGCCAATGACCTCCTTGCAGATTTTGCTGCTGAATCTGCTGTATGATGTGCTGTGTATTATTCTGCCTTGGGATAATGTGGATGAGGAGGAAACCCTTTCTCCAAGGGATTGGTCGGGCAGAACCTTGGGACGGTTTATGCTTTCCTTTGGACCAATCAGCTCTTTGTTTGATATCGTGACGTTTTTGTTTTTGTATTATATTCTCTGCCCGATGCTGTGCGGCGGAGTGGCATATCAAAGCCTTACCGATTCTGCAATGCAGCTGCAATATATATCTCTGTTTCAGACGGGATGGTTTTTAGAGTCCATGTGGACACAGGTATTGATTCTGCATTTCCTGCGTACACGAAAGATTCCCTTTGTGCAGAGCAGACCATCTGCACCGGTGATTTGCATTACCCTTGCGGGTATCATTGCATTTACTGCAATTACCTTTACCAAGGGGGCGGCATTTTTCGGTCTGACGCATTTGCCGTTTTGGTATTTCATATTTTTGTTGATTGTGGCATTGCTGTATATGCTTCTGACAACGGTGGTTAAGGCCTTTTATCAGAAGAAATATCATGAGCTGATTTGAAAGGAGGAATCCGTCGTGAAAAAGAAGATTGGTTTTGTTTCAATGGATTCTGTCCTTGCAAAATGGCTGCTGGAAAAACTGATACAGGAGCCGCCGGAAAGTGATTGTGCGGCGGATTTGCTTTCGGGTATGCATGATATGCTCAGCGGAGAGGCAACGTCACTGCTTTTGAGCACCTCGAAGGAGGCGGAGTCCTCTCTCCCACCTTCCGATGAAATACGAATCGGTGAGCTGGAAATCTATCCGAAGAGCAGGAGAGTAAGGATGCAGGGGGCGGAGGTTTCTCTTACGCCGAAGGAATTTGAAATCCTCTATTTTCTTGCACAAAACAGAGGAGAGGTTTTTACAAAGGAGCAAATTTATAAGGCGGTTTGGTCTGAAAATTATCTTTTGGATGACAGCAATATCATGGCATTCATCCGAAAGCTGCGAAAGAAAATCGAACCCAATCCCGATGAGCCGAAATATATTCTGACGATTTGGGGCATTGGGTATAAATTTAATGATGGGGTATAACAAATTTGGCGGGCATATTTTTGTCCGCCAAAATTCTTGCTAAATCGCAAGGAAATCGCAAGGTTTTAATCATGTGATTTTCCTTGCGATTTTTGTATTCTGTGAAAGGCACCGAGAGAAACGGTATCAAAGGCTTCACTGAATTTAAAAAGGCGAAATCAATGAAGGGAGAGTGAAAAATGATGAACGTTACCTGTATCTTTTTTGGGATTCTTTTCACGATAGCAGGCTTTTTGTTTGCATGTGGGAAAGGACATATTCATTTATCGGCGTGGAAGGAAATGCCGCAGGAGGAAAAGGAGCGGATACAAATTGTGCCGCTTTGCCGCAATATTGGGGAAGTGATTGCGCTCAACGGCATCATTTTTCTGATGAAGGGCTGCTGTGCAGGCTTTACAAGCCATTGGTTTGTGATAGCCATGATTGCATGGTTCATTGTGGCAGGCTTTGATGTTTGGTATATCGAAAAAAGCAATCGGTATTACAGAAAATAATCGCAGAAAAAGGAGGTATGAGAAATGAACAAGAAAGAAAATCGTATGGCTGTGCGGCAGACAGTGGAAAAGGCGGTGCTGCGTGATGAGCAGAACCAGCGTATTCAATTTGCGGCTGCCAATTCTGTGCAGGAGGTTTTGAAAAGCCTGCATACCACCCTGCGGGGACTGGATGCAGAGGCGGTGATGGTCAGCCGCACCAAATACGGCTCAAATAAAGTGACACATGAGAAAAAGCAATCTCTGGCGAAACGTCTGGCGGGTGCTTTTATCAATCCATTTACGGCGATTTTGTTCTGTCTGGCTGTGGTATCCATCATGACAGATATGGTGTTCCCTTATTTTGCACTTTTGGGGAGCGCGCCGGAGGATTTTGATCCCTTAACCGTAGTCATCATTTTGACAATGGTTATCATTTCCGGCACACTGCGCTTTGTGCAGGAATCCAGAAGCGGCAATGCAGCGGAAAAGCTGCTGGCAATGATAACAACAACCTGTACCGTCACTCGCAGAGAACAGGAAAAGATAGAAATTCCGATGGACGATTTGGTTGTGGGCGATATTGTGCATTTGGCGGCAGGGGATATGATTCCTGCGGATGTCCGCATTTTAGAGGCGAAGGACTTATTCATCAGCCAATCCGGTTTGACGGGCGAAAGTGAGCCTGTCGAAAAAACACCGAGCAGAAGCGTGCAGAAGGAGAGTATAACCGATTATACCAATATTGCATTCATGGGAAGCAATGTGATTTCCGGCAGTGCAGCTGCGGTTGTTGTCAGCACCGGAGACGCTACGCTGTTTGGCTCTATGGCATCTGCGATTGCAGGGGAGGCTGTGGAGACGAGCTTTACCAAGGGTGTCAATGCGGTTTCATGGGTGCTGATTCGATTTATGCTCGTTATGGTGCCTCTTGTTTTCTTTATCAACGGGATTACGAAGGGGGACTGGCTGAACGCCTTTTTGTTCGGCATCTCGATTGCTGTCGGCTTAACGCCGGAAATGCTGCCCATGATTGTGACAACCTGCCTTGCCAAAGGTGCGGTTTCGATGAGCAAAAAGCAGACCATCGTGAAGAATCTCAATTCGATTCAAAATTTTGGTGCGATGGATATTCTTTGCACCGATAAAACAGGGACACTCACGCAGGATAGAGTTGTTTTGGAATACCATTGGAATGTAAACGGCGAAGATGATACAAGAGTGCTGCGCCATGCCTATTTAAACAGCTATTTCCAGACAGGCTATAAAAACCTGATGGATGTGGCGATTATTTATAAAACGGAGGAGGCAGAGGAGGCTGATTCCGGATTACTGGATTTGTCCGAAAACTATGTGAAGGTAGATGAAATTCCGTTTGATTTTACACGCCGCCGTTTGACGACTGTGGTGCAGGATAAAAACGGAAAGACGCAGATGGTGACCAAGGGGGCTGTGGAGGAAATGCTCTCCATTTGTGCCTATGCAGAGTGCGACGGCAGTGTACAGCCGCTTACGAAGGAGGTTCGCCGGCGGATTTTGAAAACAGTGGATGAGCTGAATGAAAAAGGCTTCCGTGTGCTTGCGATAGCACAGAAAAGTAACCCTTCTCCTGTAGAGTCTTTTGGTGTGAAGGATGAGTGTGATATGGTGCTGATTGGATATCTTGCCTTTTTAGATCCCCCGAAGGAATCCACGGCAGATGCCATTGGCGCATTGCAGGCGCATGGCGTGACAACAAAAATTTTGACGGGCGATAATGATAAGGTAACACGCACCATTTGTAAGCAGGTGGGGCTTGAGGTGCGCAATATGCTTCTTGGCTCTGATTTGGACAGCATGACGGATGAAGCCCTTGCAAGAGCGGCAGAGACAACGGATGTTTTTGCAAAGCTGACACCCGACCAAAAATCCCGCGTGGTTTCGGTTCTGCGAGGAAACGGGCATACGGTTGGCTTTATGGGGGATGGCATCAATGATGCTGCCGCTATGAAGTCTGCGGATATCGGCATTTCCGTAGATACTGCGGTTGATGTGGCAAAGGAATCGGCAGATATCATTCTTTTGGAAAAGGATTTGATGGTTTTGGAGCAGGGAATCATCGAGGGGCGCAAAACCTATGCGAATATGATTAAGTATATCAAAATGACAGCGTCCTCCAATTTCGGCAATATGTTTTCGGTATTGGCGGCATCTGCACTGCTGCCCTTCCTGCCGATGATGAGCGTGCATTTGATTTTCCTGAATCTGATTTATGATTTATCCTGTACAGCAATCCCTTGGGATAATGTGGATGAGGAATTTATTGCAAAGCCGAGAAAATGGGATGCCTCCAGTGTGGGCAGCTTTATGATTTGGATTGGACCTACCAGCTCTGTCTTTGATTTTACAACCTACATCTTTATGTATTTTGTGTTCTGCCCGCTGTTTATCTCGAAGGGGATTTTGTTCAATGACTTGGCGGCACATTATAGCGGTGCAGAGCTTGCGGCAATGCAGGCGCGGTATATCGGGCTGTTTCAGGCAGGGTGGTTTGTGGAATCCATGTGGAGCCAAACACTGGTTATTCATATGATTCGTACCCCCAAGCTGCCGTTTTTGCAAAGCCGTGCCTCTGCCTCTGTGACACTTCTGACCATGACAGGCATTGCCGTTTTGACAGTGATTCCTTTCACGGCATTCGGAAGGGTGCTTGGGTTTGTGGCTTTGCCTGCCGCATATTTTGCATATTTGATTTCTTGTATTCTGCTGTATATGATATTGGCAACCAGCTTGAAAAAAGCCTATGTTCGTCATTATGGCGAGCTGTTATAGGAGGTGTAGGAAATGATGAATTGGAAAGAAATCTGGGTATCGCTTTTCGGAGGTTGTGAATGGCTTGGCTTGAATATCGGCTTTTGGGTATCCATGGCTGTGGTAATCGGGATTGTTATTCTGATGAATGTTGTATTTTGGGGTATGAAGCCGCAAACGCAAAAGGAAGAAAAATAAAAGCAGGAGGTCTTTTATGTGTTATATATAAGGGGGAAAGATTGCTTGCAAGGGTGTAAGGTCTGAACAGAGAAGCTCCGGCGGCTATTTATTGAAGCGAAAAAGCCTTTTTACATAAGAGTAAAAGGGCTTTTTCTATGCTTATTCTGTCTGGATGATATCGTTTTTGTGTTCGGACTGGATTTGCTCTCGGACATCCTCAGTAGCGAAAATCCGCCATTTCTCATTCTGATAGATTTCAATAGTGCCTTCTGTTGTACCGTACTGATAGCCAATGTCTTTTCCGAAGTTGGACTGGTTATCCTTGATGGGGCGTTCCGTTCCATCGACTGTGGACGTAATTTCGCCGTCCATTACGCCGCAGCGTCCTTCTATGGTGCTGTCATAGCCGGTATCCAGGTAGAGTTCTCCATCCACCATGACCATGGGGATGCGTGCTGTTTTTGATTCATCTGTGGGATTTTGCGTTTGCGAACAGCCGCATACACAGGTAACGGCAAGCAGCAATGTCAGCAGCTTTTTCATCTTTTTGCCTCCTTTTATTGCGATTTCTTCTTTCCTTCCATCTATTCAGACGCGAAAAAATGCAAAAAGTTTCCTCTTATTTTATGGATATCGGAGATTGACTGGGAAAATATGTCTAAACGGTTCATGCTTTCGTCACAAAAAATTTACAAAAAACTTTTGTTAGCACTCTTTACAAGCGAGTGCTAACAGTATATAATAGGTCTTGTGATAAGGAGATGCCCGAATGGAGCTATCCCCCATCACCTGAATTTGTAAAAAACATTTGAAAGGTGGAATGGTTATGAACTTACAGAAATTTACACAAAAATCTTTGGAGGCCATTCAAAACGCCCAGTCGAATGCAGTTGAATATGGGAATCCTCAGTTGGATCAGCAGCATTTGCTGTTGGCTTTGCTCCGGCAGGAGGATGGCTTGATTCCGGGACTGCTGCAGAAGATGAATATCAATGTCAACGGCTTGACGCAGGCAGTGGAGAATGAGGTAAAACGGCTGCCTCGTGTCAGCGGCGGCGAAACAAGAGTTGCGGTTGATTTGGAAAAAGCACTGACCGCGGCAGAAAAGCTGGCAGAAACTATGACGGACGAATATGTTTCCGTAGAGCATATCTTTATGGCAATGGTCAATGCACCCAATGCCGCTTTGAAGGAGCTGTTCCGTCAGTACAACGTGGACAGAGACGGCTTTATGAAAATTCTGGCAACCGTTCGCGGCAACACCAGAGTGACGAGCGATTCTCCCGAAGCAACCTATGATGCTTTGAAGAAATATGGCACAGACCTGGTGGAAAAGGCAAGAAGCAAAAAGCTTGACCCTGTGATTGGGCGTGACGATGAAATCAGAAACGTCATCCGTATTCTGTCCAGAAAGACGAAAAACAACCCTGTTCTGATTGGTGAACCCGGTGTCGGCAAAACCGCCATTGCGGAGGGTCTGGCACAGCGTATCGTCAAGGAGGATGTACCCAACAGCCTGAAGGATAAAACCATCTTCTCTTTGGACATGGGCTCTTTGATTGCAGGTGCAAAATTCCGTGGTGAATTTGAGGAGAGACTGAAAGCCGTTCTGAATGAGGTCAGAAAGAGCGAAGGTAAGATTATCCTCTTTATTGATGAGCTGCATACGATTGTCGGCGCAGGCAAAACGGACGGCGCAATGGACGCAGGCAACCTGCTGAAGCCTATGCTGGCAAGAGGTGAGCTGCATTGTATCGGTGCAACTACACTGAATGAATACAGACAGTATGTGGAAAAAGACCCTGCTCTGGAACGTCGGTTCCAGCCCGTTATGGTCAATGAGCCTACGGTTGAGGATACCATTGCTATTCTGCGTGGTCTGAAGGAAAGATATGAGGTTTATCATGGCGTAAAAATTCAGGATCAGGCAATTATTGCGGCGGCAACCCTGTCCAACAGATATATTTCGGATAGATTCCTGCCCGATAAAGCGATTGACCTGGTGGATGAAGCGTGCGCGATGATTCGTACCGAAATGGACTCCATGCCTACTGAGCTGGATGTCATCCAGAGAAAAATCATTCAGCATGAAATTGAAGAAGCGGCACTGAAAAAAGAGGACGATAAGCTGTCTAAGGAGCATTTGCAGGAAATCCAGAAGGAACTGGCTGAAATGCGTGAAAACTTCTCTGCTTTGCAGGCAAAATGGCAGAATGAAAAGGATGCCATCGGCGTTGTACAGAAGCTGAGAGAGGAAATTGAAGATGTCAATGCCGAAATCGAAGCGGCAGAAAGAAAATATGACCTGAATAAGGCAGCAGAGCTGAAATACGGCAAGCTGCCTCAGCTCCAGAAGGAATTGCAGGAGAAGGAACACCTCGCAGAGGAAAACAGCGGCAGAAATACTCTGCTGCGTGACAAGGTGACAGAAGAAGAAATCGCCCGTATCATTGAGCGTTGGACAGGGATTCCTGTTGCAAAGCTGATGGAGGGCGAAAGAGATAAGTTGCTGCATCTGGAGGATATTCTGCACGAAAGAGTTGTCGGGCAGGAGGAAGCCGTTACAAAGGTTTCCGAAGCAATTCTGAGAAGCCGTGCCGGCATCCAGAGCGCAAACAGACCCATCGGTTCGTTCCTGTTCCTTGGCCCTACCGGTGTTGGTAAGACAGAACTGGCAAAAACACTGGCAGAATGCCTGTTTGATGATGAAAAGAACATGGTTCGTATTGATATGACTGAATACATGGAAAAATTCAGCGTGTCTCGTCTGATTGGTGCGCCTCCCGGGTATGTCGGCTATGAGGAAGGCGGTCAGCTGACCGAGGCTGTTCGTCGGAAACCTTATTCTGTTATCCTGTTCGATGAGGTAGAAAAAGCCCATCCCGATGTATTCAATATCCTGCTGCAGGTATTGGATGACGGCAGAATCACAGATTCGCAGGGCAGAACGGTAGATTTCAAGAATACCGTTATCATCCTGACCTCTAACCTTGGCTCCTCTTATCTGCTGGATGGCATTGATGCCAACGGCGAGATTACAGCGGACGCAAGAGCGGCAGTAGAAGCATTGCTGAAGCAGTCCTTCCGTCCCGAATTTTTGAACCGTCTGGATGAGATTGTATTCTATAAACCGCTGACAAAGGATAACATTACCCATATCATTGATCTGATTATGAAGGATCTGAATGGTAGACTGGCAGATAAGCAGCTGAAATGCGAGCTGACAGAGCGTGCAAAGAACTACATCATTGAAACGGGCTATGACCCTGCCTTTGGTGCAAGACCGCTGAAGCGTCTGGTACAGCGTCATGTGGAAACCCTGCTGGCAAGAAAGATTATTGCCGACGAGGTAGAGCCCGGCACAACGCTGACAGTAGATGTGGATGAAAATGGGAACTACGTTGTTCTGTAAAAGAAAATAAGAATAGAAACCATGATTGTTTCGTGAAGAGGGTGCCCTCCGTGTCACAATAGAGTGATGCGGGGGGCATTTTTCGGTTCTAAGTATATGCAATTATTTTACAGATTGTATAACATAACGAACAGAAAAAAGATAGTCGATTGTGTAGTGAATTCAAAATTGCACCGATACATTCTGTATAATTATACCCATACAATTCTGGAATGTTATGCCTGAGGGATTGGATACCGTATCTTTCCATGATAGAATTGTAAGCAATTCAGAGAGATTTCACAAAAGAAAAGGTGAAAGGGTTAAGAAAGAGAGGAAGTAAAATGAACAGCAGTACCTATTCAGTCAAAGACATTACAAAAACAGCAATGATGGCAGCGATTACCTTCATCGGGATTTATACCGTAAAGATTCCTTCTTTGCATGGCTATTCCCACATGGGGGACTGTATGATTTTCCTGAGCGTTCTGATTCTGGGTACCAGAAAGGGCGCGTTGGCAGGGGGCATCGGCGCAGCGCTGTCCGACCTTCTGGGCGGCTACATGCACTGGGTTATCCCGACATTTATCATTAAGTACATCATGGCAACGGTCATGGGGTTGTTTATTGATAAAATCATGCCAAACAGAAAAGGAAACTGGCTGATTGGCTCCATCGTGGGCGGTATCGTACAGATTATTCTGTATACCGTATTTAAGGTTTTCCTGTTCGATTGGGCGTATGCCATCGGCGGCGTACCGGGGCTGACTTCGCAGACAATTACAGGCGTTGTTCTGGCGACAGTTCTGGTGGTATTGTTCAATAAAGCAGGCATTATGCAGAAATTAAGGGAGATGTAAAAAAATGGATGTAAAGGAATTTAAAAAAATAGACGCACACGCACATATCGGTGAATTCGGCGGCTGGGCAAAGCTTTCCATTAACGCGGAGCAGCTGATTGCGCAGATGGATGAATTCAATATCGAAAAAACACTGCTTTGCTCTGAACCGAATGAAATCTGTCTGGATGCAGTAGAGAAATATCCCGACCGCTTTGTGGGGATGGTATATCCTAACCCCTATGACGGGCAGAAGGCGGTAGATATGATTTATGATTATGTGCAGAATAAGGGCTTCAAGGGCATTAAGGCAAATCCTCTGAAGCATGCCTATGTTGCAGATGCAGAGCTGATGGATCCCATCATGGAGGCAGCAAAGGATTTGAATATTCCTGTTTTCATGCATTGCGGACACCCTCCTTATTCTCTGCCCTGGAGTATTGCGCTTCTGGCAGAACGTCATCCCGATGTGAAGCTTGTCATGATTCACATGGGGCATGGACATGGGGTATATATTGATGCTACTCTGAAAATGGCAAAGCGTTATCCCAATCTGTATCTGGAAATGAGCGGTATGCCGATGCCCACTAAAATCAGAGAGGCGTATGAGGAGGTTGGTGCTGACCGCATTATGTTCGGTACGGATGCACCCTATCATCCTGCGGCAGTCGAAGCCATGAAGGTTATGACAAGCGGCTTGACAGAGGAACAGATAAAGGATGTTTTCTATAATAACTGCGCAAAGCTGATGGGCTTTGATAAAAAATAATTTTCCAAGAACCAAGAAAAAGGCGGCAAGCCGAGGTCTCCTCGGTCAGCCGCTTTTTTCGTTAATCGTCTGTTTTCGGCGCAGTTTTGGCGAAATGCCGCAGGGCAGTCATGGTGCGGATTTCGCTGCCGTTTTCGGTGAGTATCTGCTGTATATCCTGCGGCAGGCTTTTGTAAAAATGCTTTGCACGCTCGTTGTTTAACAGCAAATCTGCCAAATCTCTGTATTCTCGTCCGAACATGATATCCTCTCCTTTCGATAGACTTAGGATGGACAGAAAAACAAAATTCCATACAAAAGCGGACTTGAGTGCGGACAGGGAAATATGTTAAAATAAAAGAAAAAAATAACAGAAAAAAAGGTGACTTTATGCTGAAAAAATACAAAACCATACTGGCGCAGGCGGAGGCAGAGATTGTGGAGAAGAAATCACGCTTTATTGCAACGGTGCGCCCTGTGAAAACCGAGGAGGAAGCAAAGGCGTTCATTGAGGAGATGAAAAAGAAATACTGGAATGCGACGCATAATGTGTTTGCATATCAGATTGGGGAGAGAAACGAATTACAACGTTTCAGTGACGACGGCGAACCGCAGGGGACAGCGGGGATGCCTGTATTAAGCGTGCTGAAGGGGGAGGATGTCAAGGATACGGCGATTGTCGTGACGCGTTATTTTGGCGGCACACTTCTGGGAACAGGCGGTCTGGTGCGTGCGTATGGCCATTCTGCGAAGGAGGGGCTGCTTGCGGCAGGGATTGCGGAGCTGGTTTTGTATCGGAAATATTCCGTTCTGGCAGCATATCCCGATTCGGGAAAGGTGCAGTATGAAATTCTGCAGGATGGGCATGAGCTGTTTGATACGATTTATACTGAGCAGGTGGAATTTATCGTTCTGGTGGAAACAGATGCGGCGGATAGCTTTGAAAAGAAAATGACGGAAATCTTTCGCGGCGCACAGCCGTTTACGCTTTTGGAGGAGGTTTACGGCGTTTGGCAGGAGGGGAAGCTTTCTTTGCAGTCTAATGATTAAAACTTTTTAATAATCAGCCAAATAGCGATAATGTTTTAAAAAAAGAACAATTTATACTGGAAAATTGTGCAAAAAACCAGTATAATTGTACTATATTGTGGTGCAAATTGTGAGTAACAGAGATTAAAATAAAATCCTGTGCGAACAGCTTTTTACATTTTAAAAAGGGGTAATGAAGATGAAAAAGAGCTTAAGCAGGGGGAGGGAATGTGTATTATTGTGCGCAATACAGCTTTTGCTGTGTGCAGTTGTGTATAGGTTCAACATTCCCAATCCTAATATTATATTATTTGTGTTTTTATCGGCGGTTCTGGTGCAGTGTGGCTATCTTGTGGGGACGCTGTGCGGCATCCTGACCTTGCTTTATTCTATGTTCTTTTTTTCCATAGACCATAGTTGGATTTATTTTGAACCAATCAACAGAGATAAGCTAATCGTTGTTCTGTTAGGCTTGATTGCCAATATCTGTGTTATCGGACATTTACAGCAGAGAAATAAAAATGCGATGCGGGAGATTTCCAAGCTGGAGGCAGAAGGGAAGATTGCGGCAGCACGCGCGCAGATTCTGCACAATATGTCGCATGATATCCGCACACCCATCAATGGGATTCTGGGAATGGCACACATCATCGAGAGCAATCCTGCGGATACTGCAAAGGTGCTGGAAAATGTAGAAAAGATAGAGAAATCTGCATCGGCACTGCTTTCCCTTGCGAATAATGTGCTGGATATGAATGAGATGCAGTCCGGTAATATACAGATGGAGCGGATTCCGTTTCGGCTTACGTTGCTTTGCAGAGAAACGATGGAAAACAGCAAAAATCTTTTTCCGGATAACGGTCTGGAGTTCTCCTTTCAGGTGCAGGCGGCATGTGAGCAGGAGCTGATTGGCAGCCCCTATCATATCAAGAAAATCCTTTTCAATCTTTACGCCAATGCCATTCGCTATACGCAGGCAGGCGGCTTGGTTGCGACCCAAATTACGCTTCTGCGCGAAACAGAGACGCAGGTGGTTCTGCAAATCAAAATCAGTGATACCGGCGAGGGAATGTCGCAGGAATTCATTGATACACTGCTATTTGAGCCTTTTACGCAGGAAAAGGAAAGTGCGCGCACAAAATATCAGGGCAGCGGCTTGGGCATGGCAATCGTAAAGGGCTTGGTTGACCGCATGGGCGGAACCATCACGGCGGAAAGCCAACTGCATAAGGGGTCCACTTTTACACTGGAGCTGCCATTTGAAAAGCCGAAGGAGGCAGCGCAGCAGAAGAAATTAGCAAGTCTTTCCGGTGTGAATATCCTTTTGGCAGATGATAATACGCTGAATCTTGAAATTGCGGAATATATACTGACAGAGGCAGGTGCGGTTGTCACCAAGGCGGAAAATGGAAAAGATGCATTGGAACTTTTCAAAAATGCGCCCGAAAACAGCTTTGATATTATTCTGATGGATGTAATGATGCCGGAGATGGATGGGCTGACTGCGACCAGATGTATCCGTAGTCTGAATCGGCCGGATGCCGAACGGATTCCGATTTTTGCGGTAACGGCAAGTATTTTTCCGGGAGATATCGAAAAAATCAAAGCGGCAGGCATGACGGCATATTTGCCGAAGCCGCTGGTGTGGGAAGAATTGATTGCTGTTTTGGAACGCTATTGCGAAAAGGCAGATTGCCCCTTGCAGGGCGTATAAAATAAAAAGAAAATAAGAAGTATGTTTAGGTGTGTCCCGATCAGAAAACAGGAGGAAAATGAAATAGCGGAAGCACTGCGGATACATGGAGGTTTCCCACAGGCATCCTTTGGCTTAGGCTGCCAGAGGAGGCTGATGCAGTAGCCGTAGCTTTCAGCATTTCAGTATGCAAGGTTTCTTATCGGGACACACCATTTTTTTATCCCTGCCATTTGTGAAACTGTTTTTCCAGAAGGGAAATGGCACGATACATCAGGGCGGAGAGGATTGCCAGAATGACAACCGAAAGCAGCACTACGCGCATGGCGAAGGTCTGCGAGGAATAGACAATCAAAAAGCCCAGACCATCCTGTGCGACGAGAAATTCTCCGACGATGACCCCGACAAAGGAAAGTCCGATATTGATTTTCAGCGCATTGAGGATGCAGGGAATATTCGCAGGGAAAACGACCTTTGTGAGTACCTGCCGTTTTGTGCCGCCGAAAATGCGAATCAGCTTAATCTGGTCTTCATCCACCTGCAAGAAGCCATTCAGTACGGAAAGAATCGTCACTACAATCGAGGTGAGCAGGGCAACGATGATGATAGAGGATTGATTATTCCCGAACCAGACGATGATGATGGGGGCAAGTGCTGTTTTCGGCAGAGAATTGAGAACCACAAGATATGGCTCCGCTACATCGGAAATGAAGCGATTCCACCAGAGCAGCACTGCCGTCAGCGTGCCAAGAATTGTCCCCAGAAGAAAGCCGATTACCGTTTCTCGGAGCGTTGTGCCGATATGCAGGAAAAGAGAGCCGTCCCGAATCATTTTAACGGCTGTTGCGAATAATTCTGTCGGCTGGCTGAAAAGGAAGGGGTCAATCCAACCGCAGTCTGCGGCAATTTCCCAAAGAAGGAAAAACAGAACAAGCAAAAGCGCCTGCAAAAGCCAGACAGTGGCTTTTCTTTTTTGTGTGCGGCGCAGATACGCCGTCTGCTCCTTGGAAATGTGTTCTTTTTCATGAGACATGAACATCCAACTCCTTCCAGATGGCATTGAAATAATCCTTGAATTCAGGGGCTTCTCTTGCCTGCATGGGGGTATGGTTTTCGGTGGAGAACTGAATAGGGAAGATTTTTTTCAGGTGTGCAGGACGCTTGGAGAGCACCACCACGCGGTCGGAAAGGCTGATGGCTTCGGAAATATCATGCGTGACGAGGATGGCGGTTTTTCCTTCCTCGCGGATAATCGTGCCGATTTCATCCGAAACGGAAAGCCTTGTCTGATAATCCAGCGCAGAAAACGGCTCATCCAGAAGGAGAATATCGGGACGGACAGCAAGTGTGCGGATGAGTGCAGCACGTTGACGCATGCCGCCTGAAAGCTGGTTGGGCAGGCTGTTTTTAAAATCACCGAGACCATATTGCGCAAGCAGGGTATCAACATAGGCGATGTTTTCGGGGGTTAGCTTTTTCTGGATTTCCAAGCCGAGCAGGGCATTGGAACGAATGCTCCGCCATTGCAGGAGATAATCCTTCTGGAGCATATAGCCAATCGTGCCGCCGATGTAAATGCTCCCTTCGGAAGGGGCAAGCTGTCCTGCCAGCATGGAAAGAATCGTGGATTTGCCGCAGCCCGAAGGCCCGACAATGGATATAAATTCGCCCGCTTGGACGGAAAGGCTCAGATGAGACACAGCAGAGGTTTCTCCGCCGATACTGTGGTAGCGGAGGCTGACATCCTCCAGAGAAACAATGGGGTTCATGGAACGGACCTCCTTTGCAGAGTTTGATACTTTCAATATATTGCAAAGGGGACAAATGGTGCATTTCTCAGAAAAAAGAAGGGGTAGCCGCAGAGAGAAAAATATGGTAGTATTTCTGAAAGGACAATGTGGAAGGAGAAATAAATATGGATTGGAAAACAACAGCTCTGGTTGTGATTGATATGGAGAATGCATTTATCAGCAAGGAATCTCCCCTGTGTATTCAGGAGGCAGCAAAAAGCGTGCCTGCCTGCGGCAGGGTGATTCGCAAGGCGAGAGAAAGAGGGATTCCGGTATTCTTCGTGAACCGCATTTATCGCAGAAACGGCAGTGATGTGGAATTTACACGCTATGACAGCTGGCTTGGCGGCAATCGTTACCTTGCGCCCAACAGCACGGGCGCGTTGTCTATCGAGGTGCCTGCGGAATTTACGCCGAAGAAGGGGGATTATACAATTATAAAGCCTCGTTTTTCTGCTTTTTTCCAGACAGAGCTGGATTTGATTCTGCGCCGTCTGGGCGTGAAAACCGTGATTCTGACAGGAACAACCACCCCGAACTGCATCCGTACCTCCTGCTATGATGGGCTTTCTCTGGATTATAACATTCTCATCATTGAGGATTGCTGTTCCTCCAATACGGCGGAGATTCAGCGCGTGAATATGGAGGATATGGCAAGGGTCGGCGCAGTGATTACGGATTCTGATACCTTCTGCACAGATGCCTTTGCAGTAGCGGATTTTGCAGGAGAAATTCAGAGAAGGGTACAGCAGGACGAAACAGCACCCGAATAAGAAAGACAAAAAAGCCTTCGACTACGAAAAAACGTAGGGAGGGCTTTTTGTATGCAAAAAATCAGGATTCATTCTCGGCTTGTTCCGGAAGGGAGGATTGCCGCAGCTGCGCATTTTCCATGCGGAGAGAGGAAAGCTCCTGCTCCATTTTTTCAAGCTGCGCCTTCCAACGGGCATTGACAGCGGCAATTTCATCACTTCTTTGCTCCAGAAGAACGGAAAATTCCTCCATCTGCTTTTTATGGGATGCCTGCAACGCGGTGTACGCCTTGGAATAGTCATCTTCCTCTGCCTGCTTTGCCGCCTTTGGTGCTTCGGGCAGGGGAGAGGGGGCAAACACCGCAGGCAGAAAGCTATGCTGTCCGTTGCCATAGCATTCCGCCGCGTTCAGTGCTGCATCATTTGCGCCGAGCAGCTCGCCTTTTATGCAGTAGGCAGGGAATTTTTCCATATAACGCTCCACCGCGCCGAAGGAGGCACCGCCGTTTTCGGAAATACAGCGAAATGGCTGTCCGTTTGCCGTCCACATGAGAATCAGTCTGCCGTTTTCCTGATAGGCAAGGCAGTTTTCGCAGTTCGTATCCTCCCAGAGGATGCGCGGCGTGCTGATGGCGGCGGTATGCTTATATTGATAGACCACCTGCGTGCGGAACATATTGCGGACAATATAGAGAATATGGATTCTTTCGGTATCGTTAATGATGGAAAGATCGGTGCAGGGAACGGGGGTCTGAATCAACGGCGTGACACTACCGATGGTATAGGGGGTCAAGAGCATTTCTCTTGCGCTGAGGACGTTTCTGCCGGTACGGTAATACAAGATGATATGCGCATCACTCAGCCGTCTGGCGAGGAAGGGTGTTTGCTTCAACGGCAGGAAGCGGTCAATCTGATAGGGCTTTTCCCATTGCCCATTGCGAAAGACGCTGTAAACAAGGGAATCCACGCCGGTTGCTTCTGTCGGCAGGTGGTAAATAATATGGAAGGACTCCTTGCTTGGCAGAAGGAAAAACCTTGTGTGGTCGGTGGGGGAGGTGCCGTTTCGCAGGGGGCGATGTTCCCAGTTGGCAAAATCGGCAGAGGATGCCAGATAAAGCTGTCCTTCGCCGCCGGAATAGAGCAGATAGGTGATGGCTTCATATTGGCAGACGGAAAAAACAGGAGAGGCTTTCTCCGCAATTTTCTGCGGCACTGTCCAGCCGTCATGGGAAAAGCTGCGACAGAAAATATTGCCGTGTTCATAATAAAAAAGATAAAAGTAGCCATTTTTTGTTTTCAGATATTTTACATACGGATTCTGCATGGAAACGCTCCCTATGGGTTTTTCATAACAGTTTATGCAGGAAAAGGGGAATGTATCATAAAGAAAACGGGGAAAGGATTGCTTTTTCGCGGAAACTATGGTATGTTCAAGATAGGAAAGGCAGAAAGGGGGATTTTTATGAGTACGTTAGATGCATTTCGGATGTCCGGTACTATTTATGTATGTGCAATTATTTTGGTGATGCTTCTGATTTATGCTGCAATCTGCTATCTGGAATGGCGGCTTGCCCAAAAAGAGGAATGGTGGAAGGGAATGATTCTGCCGATTGTTTTTCTGCTACTCGGCAGAGGAGGTCGATTTCTGGGGATTATTTTATTGGTGATTTATGGGCTTCAGCGGAATAAGCTGCAAAAGGAACAGAATAAAATAGAAGAAAAAATAGAAGAATAAGAAAAAGGGTATCGACTGTGTCGATACCCTTTTTTAAACAAGTCGAAATCCTGATTTCGACTTAGGTTAATTTTTTGCCTTGGATTCGCAGTAGATGCAGCGATATTCGCCCTTTTCCCTGTTTGTCAGCTTGAAGATATGGGGAATTTCCTGCTCCACAGAGGTGATGCAGCGGGGGTTTTTGCACTGGATGATATTTGTCAGCCGTTCAGGCAGCTGCGGATGCATCTTTTTCACACAAACGCCGTCCTTTACGATATTGATGGTTACGTTGGGGTCAATATAGCCCAAAGCATCCAAATCCAGTTCCAGCTCGGTATCAATTTTAATGATATCCTTTTTGCCCATTTTCTGGCTGGGCGCATTTTTAATCAGCGCAATGGTTGCATCAACGTGGTCTAAATCCAGAAATTGATACAGCTTCATACATTTGCCTGCGGTGATATGGTCAATGACCACACCGTTGCTGACTGCGGTTACCTTCATCATGTTACGCCACCTCCAGTAATTTCAGAATCAAAGCCATGCGAATATATTTGCCGTTCAGCACCTGCTTGAAATAGCAGGCTCTGGGGTCATCATCCACTGCAACGGAAATTTCATTGACACGGGGCAGGGGGTGCATGATGCAGAGATCCTTTTTTGCGGTTGCCAGTTTATCCGGATTCAGAATATAGCTGTCCTTCAAACGAACATAGTCCGCTTCGTTGAAGAAGCGTTCCTGCTGTACCCTTGTCATATAGAGAATATCCAGAGAGGGCATTGCATCCTCAAGGCTTGTGGTTTCCTCATAGGGGATGCCCTCACGGTCTAATTCCTGAATGATGTATTCCGGAACCTTCAGCTCCTCAGGGGAAATCAGGATGAATTTCACACCGTTATAACGGCGCATGGCATGAATCAGAGAATGTACGGTTCTGCCGAATTTCAGGTCACCACACATCCCGATGGTCAGGTTTTCAAAGGAGCCCTTTTCCCGCTGAATCGTCAAGAGGTCAGCCAGGGTCTGGGTGGGGTGGTTATGTCCGCCGTCCCCGGCATTGATGATAGGTACCGGAGAGCGCATGGATGCAATCATAGGTGCGCCCTCTTTGGGATGGCGCATGGCGATGATATCGGCATAGCAGCCAACCACACGCACTGTATCGGAAACGCTTTCGCCCTTGGAGGCGGAGCTGTTGCTTGCACCGGAGAAGCCAATCACACTGCCGCCAAGCTCCAGCATAGCCGCTTCAAAGCTCAGACGCGTACGGGTGGAAGGCTCAAAAAAGAGCGTCGCCAGTTTTTTGCGGTGGCACTTTTCTGCATATTTATCGGGATTTGCAATGATATCATTGGCGGTGGCAATCAAATCATCGATTTCTTCTACCGTCAGATCTACAATATCAATGAGGCTTCTCATGCTTACATCTCCCTCCAGCTTTCATCGCTCGGGTTACTCCGGAATTTCAGCAGACGTGCGATGTCGGATTCCTTGATATAGCCTTCCTTTGCGGCAACCTCTGCCACAGCATCAAAATTGGAAAGGCTCACATTTTTTACATTTGCTTCTGCCAGTCTGTCCAGACCCTTCTGCAGACCATAGGTGAAGATGCTGACAACACCCAGAACCTCTGCACCTGCTTCGCGCAGCACGTTTACAACCTCAATGCAACTGCCTGCGGTGGAAATCAGGTCTTCCACAACAACAACCTTCTGTCCCTTTTCCAGTCTGCCTTCAATCTGGTTGTGTCTGCCATGATCCTTTGCGCCGGAGCGAACATATCCCATGGGCAGATCAAGCAGGTGTGCTGTGATGGCAGCATGTGCAATGCCTGCAGTGGAGGTACCCATCAGTACCTCGGCATCAGGGTATTCTCTTTTGATGGTTTCTGCCAGAGCATTTTCTACATGATTTCTTACCTCTACAGAGGTCAGTGTCAGTCTGTTATCGCAGTAAATGGGGCTTTTGATGCCGCTTGCCCATGTGAAGGGGTCTTCGGGACGCAGGAAAACTGCACCGATGGACAGCAGGTCTTTTGCAATCTGTTCTTTGATATTCATTCTACTTCTCCTCCTAAAAATTCGCGAATACATCTGTGATATGCCTGAACGGGGTCAGCCGCCTGTGTGATAGGTCTGCCGACCACGATGTAATCAGAGCCAAGCTCTCTTGCCTTTGCAGGTGTCGTCACACGCACCTGATCGCCTACCTCGCCATCGGCAAAGCGTACGCCGGGGGTTACGGTGAGGAAGGCATCGCCGCAGACTGCTTTTACCTTGCCTGCCTCCAGAGGGGAGCAGACAACGCCATCCAGACCGGCATCCTTCGCATTTTTTGCATAGTGCATAACAACCTCATCCAGAGGACGGTCAATCAGAAGATCCTTCTGCATCCGTTCCTCGCTGGTAGAGGTCAGCTGTGTAACGGCAATGAGCAGGGGGCGTGTGCCGTCCGCTCTTGTCAAGCCTTCCAGAGCCGCTTCCATCATTGCCGCTGTACCTGCTGCATGCAGATTGCAGATATCTACATCCAGAGCAGAGAGAACCGCCATGGCTTTTTTTACGGTATTGGGAATGTCATGCAGCTTGAGATCCAAGAAAATCTTATGTCCTCTTGCCTTGATTTCCTTTACGATGGCAGGACCTTCCGCATAGAACAGCTCCATGCCGACCTTTAAGAAAGGCTTTCTGTCTTCGTTTTCAAATTTATCTAAAAATGTCATCAAATCTGCCTTGCTGTTAAAATCGCAGGCAATGATTACATCCTTACTCATTTATGGGCACCTCCAATGATGTCGTTTAAATCCTTAATATTGTATTTTTCCATAACACGAGGCAAATCCTCGATGATTTTTTTGCAGATGAAGGGGTCAACCAGATTTGCCGCACCGATTTCCACGGCAGTTGCGCCGGCAAGCATCATTTCAATGACATCCTCCGCAGAGGAAACGCCGCCCATGCCAATCACAGGAATGTTGACTGCCTCAGCCACCTGATAGACCATGCGAACAGCAACGGGAAAGATCGCACTGCCGGAAAAGCCGCCCATTTTATTGGCAATGACAGGCTTTTTCGTTTTCAAATCAATGCGCATACCCATCATTGTGTTGATGAGGGCAATCCCATCTGCACCGGCTTCCTCGCACGCTTTTGCAATGGAAACAATATCGGTTACGTTAGGGGTCAGCTTGATATAGACCGGCTTTGTGGTAACTGCCTTGACTGCCTTAGTAACAGCTGCCGCCGCCGCAGGGTCTGTGCCAAAGCTCATGCCGCCATGATGCACATTCGGGCAGGATACATTGACCTCCAGAATCCCGACCTGCGGTTCCTTATCTAATAAAGCACAGGTTTCTGCGTATTCTTCGATGGAAAAGCCGCTGACATTGGCAATCACAGGCTTATGAAAGCATTTTTTCAGCTTAGGCAGTTCCTCGGAAATGACCTTCTCTACACCGGGGTTCTGCAGACCGACAGAGTTAATCATTCCTGCGGTACATTCCGCGATACGGGGCGTGGGGTTGCCAAAGCGTGGCTCCCTTGTTGTTCCCTTAAAAGAGAAGGTGCCGAGAATATTGATATCGTAAAGCTCTGCAAATTCATAGCCGTAGCCGAAGGTACCGCTGGCAGGAATGACGGGGTTATCCAGCGTGATGCCGCTGAGTGTCACCTTTGTGTTTACCATATAATTTCCTCCTTTACCAGAACGGGGCCATCCTTGCAGATGCGCTTATTGCCGTATTTTGTCTTGCAGGAGCAGCCCATGCAGGCACCAAAGCCGCAGCCCATTCGTTCCTCAAAGCTGAGCTGACCGCTCGTTTCGGTAACAGCGGAAAGGGCTTTCAGCATTGGTTCGGGGCCGCAGGTATAGAAATAGGTGTAATCGGGAATGGTTTTTACCACATCCGTAACGAAGCCCTTTGTGCCGACAGAGCCGTCTGCCGTTGCGATATGCACCTCTGCCCCCAGTGCTTTAAATTCTTCTGCGTAGAAGATTTCGTCCTTTGTATTAAAGCCGAGAATGACGATGGGCTTTTTCCCCTCTGCAAGCAAATTTTTTGCCAAGCGATACATCGGGGGAACACCCACACCGCCGCCAATCAACAGGGGCTTGTCTCCGCTCTTGGAGGTATCGTAGCCATTGCCTAAGCCTGTCAGAATGTCCAGCTTATGGGGGGCTTTCATTTTGCTCATGGTCTCTGTGCCTTTGCCGACGATTTTATAAAGAATCGTCAGTGTATTTTCGTCATAATCGCAGACGGAAATGGGGCGGCGCAGAAAAAAGCCCTTTAATTGAATATTCACAAACTGACCTGCGGCGGTAATGGCAGAGGTATCCCCTGCCAGAACCATTTTGCAGACGCTTTCGGTCAGCCTTTCGTTGCTTTGTATTGTAAAAACAGATTGTTTCAAGAGAGAACCTCCTTACGCATCAATCGTGGAAATACCCAGAGTGGTTTCTTCCAGAACATCCAAAAGTACGCGAACGGTATCCAGTGCTGTGAAAACAGTTACATTATTTTCAACGGCACACTGGCGGATTTCCTGCCCATCGCTGTTGCTTGCCGCAGAATGAATATCTCTTGTGTTGATAACATAGCTTACATAGCCCTGACGGATGGAATCAAAGATTTCCTCACTGCCATCGGACAGTTTTTTTCTGGTTCTGGTACGAATGCCGTGTTCCTTCAGGAAATCGGCAGTACCTTTTGTTGCTTCAATATTGAAGCCCAGTTCATAGAAACGGCGAATCAGGGGCAGTGCTTCTTCCTTGTCCTTATCCGCAATGGTTGCCAGAACCGTACCATAGTTCTGGATATTCATGCCGGATGCCTGCAAAGCCTTATACAGCGCTCTGTTCAACTTATTATCATAGCCGATGGCCTCCCCTGTGGATTTCATTTCGGGGGAGAGGTAGGTATCCATGCCATGCAGCTTGGAGAAGGAGAAGGCGGGAACCTTTACATACCATCTCTGCTTTTCGTCGGGATACAGACCGAAGATGCCCTGTTCCTTCAGTGTTTTGCCAAGGATAACCAGTGTTGCGATATCTGCCAGAGAATAGCCGGTTGCCTTGGAAAGGAAGGGAACCGTTCTGGAGGAACGAGGGTTTACCTCGATCACATATACGTTATCCTCCTTATCCACGATGAACTGGATATTGAACAGACCGATGATGCCAATGCCAAGACCCAGCTTTTTGGTGTATTCCAGAATTTTGCCCTTTGCCGTATTGGATACGGAGAAGGTAGGGTATACGGAGATGGAGTCGCCGGAGTGAACACCGGTACGCTCTACATGCTCCATGATGCCGGGTACGAATACATCGTAGCCGTCACAAACAGCGTCTACTTCTAATTCTTTACCCTGAATATATTTATCAACCAGAACAGGCTGATCCTCGTTAATCGCTACAGCTGTTTTCAGATAGGTTCTCAGCTGATTTTCATCCGCAACAATCTGCATAGCACGTCCGCCCAGAACATAGGAGGGGCGCACCAGAACAGGATAGCCGATTTCTGCCGCAGCCTTTACGCCTGCTTCGATATTGGTAACAGCCTGTCCCTTGGGCTGAGGGATGTTCAGCTGATTCATGATATGCTCAAAGGAGTCTCTGTTTTCTGCCTTTTCAATTGCCGCAACATCTGTACCGATGATGGTTACGCCGCGTTTCATCAGAGGCTCTGCAAGGTTGATGGCAGTCTGCCCGCCGAGGGATGCAATCACACCCAGAGGCTGCTCCAGCTCTACCACGTTCATAACATCCTCAACCGTCAGAGGTTCAAAGTACAGCTTATCACTTGTGGTGTAGTCTGTGGAAACGGTTTCGGGGTTGTTGTTGATGATGATGGATTCATAGCCGAACTTCTTGATGGTGGTTACTGCGTGTACAGTGGAGTAGTCGAATTCGACACCCTGCCCGATACGGATGGGACCGGAGCCAAGCACGATAATCTTCTTCTTATCGCTGATGCGGGAATCGTTTTCCTTCTCATAGGTGGAGTAGAAGTAGGGGATGTAGCCGCCGCAGCCGCTTGTTTCAATCATTTTATAAACGGGGAACAGGTTCATTTCCTTTCTCAGACTATAAACCGCAACCTCATCCTGCTTCCACAGCTTTGCGATATACTGGTCGGAAAAGCCCATTTTCTTTGCCGCTGTCAGAATTTCCTTGTTGCCGACATTTTCTGCCAGAGTGGTTTCGTAGTCGACAATCTTCTTGAAGGATTCTAGGAAATATTCCGTAATCATGGTTGCCTTGAAGATTTCATGCAGAGAAACGCCGTTGCGAATCAGCTGTGCGATGGCATAAATGCGGTCATCGGGGCTTGTTGCAATATAGCTCAGCATATCCTCGTTGGACATAGTGTCAAATTTTGGCATATACAGATGACAAACGCCGATTTCCAAGGAGCGAATGGATTTCAGCAAGCATTCCTCCAGTGTGCGTCCGATGCCCATAACCTCGCCGGTTGCCTTCATCTGTGTGGAAAGCGTGTTTGCGGCAGTTGCAAACTTATCGAAGGGGAAGCGGGGCATTTTTGCTACGATATAATCCAGTGCAGGCTCGTAGTTAGCTGTGGTTTCGCCCAGCTTGATTTCATCCAATGTCATGCCGACAGCAATTTTTGCGGTAACTCTTGCGATAGGGTAGCCGCTTGCCTTGGATGCCAGTGCGGAGGAACGGGAAACGCGGGGGTTTACCTCGATTAAGTAATATTCGGAGGAATCGGGGTTCAATGCGAACTGCACATTGCAGCCGCCTTCGATTTTCAACTCCTTGATGATTTTCAGTGCAGAATCACGCAGCATGGTAAAATCATGGTCATTCAGTGTGAGGATGGGTGCTACAACGATGGAGTCGCCTGTATGCACACCAACGGGGTCGATGTTTTCCATACCGCAGATGGTGATGGCGTGGTCGGTACCGTCACGCATAACCTCGAATTCGATTTCCTTATAGCCCTTTACGCTCTTTTCTACCAAAACCTGATGCACAGGGGAAAGCTTCAGCGCATGCTTCATGATTTCCACCAGCTCTGCTTCGTTATTGGCAAAGCCGCCGCCTGTGCCGCCCAGTGTGAAGGCAGGACGCAGCACAACGGGATAACCGATTTCATTTGCGGCTGCGATGGCTTCTTCTACGGAATAAGTAATCTGAGAGGGGATAACGGGCTCACCGATGGACTGGCACATTTCCTTGAACAGCTCACGATCCTCTGCGCGTTCGATGCTGTCGATGGGAGTCCCCAGAAGCTCAACCTGACACTCCTTCAGGATACCCTTTTTTTCCAGCTGCATTGCCAGATTCAGACCTGTCTGTCCGCCGATACCGGGAACAATAGCATCAGGTCTTTCGTAGCGCAGGATTTTTGCAACATATTCCAGAGTCAGTGGTTCCATATAAACCTTATCCGCAATGGTGGTATCTGTCATGATGGTTGCAGGGTTAGAATTGACTAATACAACCTCATAGCCCTCTTCCTTCAAAGCCAGACACGCCTGTGTGCCTGCATAGTCAAACTCTGCCGCCTGACCGATGACAATGGGACCGGAGCCGATAATCAGAATTTTCTTTAAGTCTGTTCTCTTTGGCATAATGTTTTGTTCCTCCTCATGTTCTTTTTACCTGTTTATACCTATTATATAGCTATTTCATTTATATAGCTATTTCTATCTGTTTCTATTTTACAGTGTTTCATCCTTCCATGCAATGCTGCCGTGATACATTGTCAGCCTGCAGGCACCAAAAACCTTTTCTCCTGCGAAGGGTGTTGCTCTGCCCATGCTCAGGAAGTCATCGGGGTTGATGGTGTATTCCTTATCCAAATCGTAAACCGTCAGGCTGGCAGGCTGTCCTTCTTCCAGAGGTGTGCCGACACAGAAGCGGTTTCTGGGATTGGTATGCATCAGCTCGATGAGCTTTTCCAGAGAAAGCACGCCTGTTTTCACCAGCTTGGTATACAGAATAGGGAAGGCAGTTTCCAGACCGACTACACCCATCAGGCTCTTTTCCAGACCTCTGCTCTTTTCCTCTGCGGAGTGGGGAGCGTGGTCTGTTGCAATCATACCAATCGTGCCGTCGAGAATACCGGCAATCAGTGCTTCTCTGTCCTCCTCGCTGCGGATGGGGGGATTCATTTTAAAACGTCCGTCCTCCTGTAGCATGGAATCGTTCATGGTCAGATAATGTGGTGCGGTTTCGCAGGTCACATCCAGACCCTCTGCCCTTGCCTTGCGGATGAGTGCCACGCTTTCCTTTGTAGAGATATGGCAGACATGATATTTCACGCCGGTTTTCTTTACCAGCTGCAAATCTCTCTCAATCTGCTTCCATTCGCTTTCGGAGCAGATACCCCGATGCCCGTGTGCTTGTGCATATTCTCCCTTATGAATATAGCCGCCCGCAAGCAAGGAATTATCCTCGCAGTGCGCGGCAACAATTTTGTTGTAAGTGCTGATTTTTTTCATTGCTTCACGCATGATTTCATCATTTTGCACACCACGCCCGTCATCAGAAAAGGCGCAGACATCGTTGACGATTTCGTCATACGCCGCCAATTCCTCGCCTTTTTCGCCTACCGTAATCGTGCCGTAGGGGACAACCTGAATGCAGGCGGTTTCGCGGATTGCCTTTAGCTGCACCTCCAGATTTTCCCGACAATCAGGGACAGGGTTCAGGTTCGGCATGGCGCAGACCGCCGTATAGCCGCCATGTGCCGCCGCAAGGCTGCCGCTTTTGATGGTCTCCTTATAAAAAAAGCCCGGCTCTCTCAGATGCACATGAACATCAATAAAACCGGGAAAAACAAAGCAGCCGTTTAAATCATAAACGGAACAATCTGCCTGAGGTGTGCGGTTGGAAATTTCGTGAATCATACCGTTGGCGATAAATACGTTGGATTTCATGAATTTGCCATGAACAAATACAGTTGCATTCGCTAGAATATAGTCCACTGTCTTCTCTCCTTTCGTCGCTAACTTGGTTCTAAACTTATTTTTATCTAAATCTTCAATACTATATCATAAAGGAATAGTAGTGTCAAGATATAGTTTTTTCGGAATTTTCCGTTACAAGAGAAAGTGTTTTGGGAATTTGTTGACACTGCAATTTCGTTGTGTTAGACTAAATTTGTAAATTTATGCGGTTTTTTGCAACTGACGGAACAGGTGGGCAACCACAGGGGAGCAAAGGACTTAAGAAAATCAAGCAGTGCAGAACTGCTTTTTGTCGACCGTCTGGGCAGTCTGTTTCTGTAATACGGAAGTAATGCGGAATCGGACTGCCTTTTTCTGTTTGTTCCGTAGGGAAAAAAGACAGGATGTTTTAGATTTTTTGAGGAGGTAACCCATGAAGAAAATTGGTATCGTTATGGGCAGTGACAGCGATCTGCCTGTAGTGGAAAAAGCGATGGCAACTCTGGAGAAATTCGGTGTTCCTTTTGAGGCGCACGTTTATTCTGCACACAGAACGCCTGTAGAGGCAAGCGAATTTGCAAAGGGCGCAAGGGCAAATGGCTTTGGTGCCATCATTGCGGCAGCGGGAAAGGCGGCACATCTGGCAGGTGCCATGGCGGCAAATACAACCCTTCCCGTAATCGGTATTCCTATCAAATCCTCCACATTGGATGGATTGGATGCTCTGCTTTCCACCGTACAGATGCCGGGGGGACTTCCTGTTGCAACCGTAGCCATTGACGGTGCGGAAAATGCAGCGCTTCTGGCAATCCAGATTCTGGCTGTGGAGGATGCGACTCTGGCAGAAAAGCTGGACAATGCAAGAAAAGAAGCAGCCGAAAAGGTTCTGGCAAAGAATAAGGCACTGGAAGAAAAATACGCAAAATAAGTTATTTCATATAAAAATATAAGGACAAAGCGAGAGGAGAAAAAGAATGAAAAGCCATAGTGAAAGCTATAAAGCAGCAGGTGTAGATATTACAGCAGGGTATAAAGCAGTGGAGCTGATGAAGGAGCATATTGCAAAGACCATGTCCGCAGGGGTAATGGGTGATATCGGCGGCTTCGGCGGTCTGTTTGAATTGGATATGACAGGCATCACAAAACCCGTACTGGTCAGCGGTACAGACGGCGTTGGCACAAAGCTGAAATTGGCATTTCTGATGGATAAGCATGATACCGTAGGGATTGACTGCGTGGCTATGTGCGTAAACGATATCATTTGTGTTGGTGCAAAGCCCCTGTTCTTCTTGGACTATATCGCAGTTGGCAAAAACTTCCCCGAAAAGATTGCCTCCATCGTTAGCGGCGTGGCAGAAGGCTGTGTGCAGTCCGGTGCGGCACTGATTGGCGGCGAAACGGCAGAAATGCCCGGCTTCTATCCCGAGGATGAATACGATTTGGCAGGCTTCTCCGTAGGCGTTGTCGATAAGGATAAAATCCTGAACAACAAAACCATCAAAGAGGGCGATGTGATTTTGGCTCTGCCCTCCAGCGGTGTACATTCCAACGGCTTCTCTCTGGTGCGTCGTGTGCTGGATGTAGAAAATGCGGATATCAAAACACCTCTGGAAAGACTGGGCGGCAAATCCATCGGTGAAGCACTGCTTGCACCCACAAAGATTTATGTAAAGCCTATGCTGGCACTGTTTGAAGAAGTGAAGGTAAAGGCTGTTTCTCATATCACAGGCGGCGGCTTCTATGAAAATATTCCCAGATCTATCCCCAAGGGCTTTGGTGCGAAAATCAATAAGGCAAGCCTGAAAACACCCCCCATTTTTGAACTGATTATGGAAAAGGGCAACATTCCTGAAAGAGATATGTATAACACCTTCAACATGGGCGTTGGCATGAGTGTGGTTATTGCAAAAGAGGATGCGGAAAAGGCACTGAAAATTCTGAAGGCAAACGGTGAGGATGCGTATATTATGGGCGAAATCATCGCCTCCGAGGAAGGTGTTGTCATTGTCTAAGACAAGGATTGCCGTATTCGTTTCCGGCGGCGGCACAAATTTGCAGGCACTGATTGATGCGGCAAAAAGAGGGGAAATCCCCAGCGGCGAAATCGCATTGGTGCTGGCAAGCAATGATAAGGCTTATGCACTGACAAGAGCGGCAGAAAACAATATCCCTTCTGTTGTGGTAAAGCGCAAGGAATTTGAAACACAGCTTGCGTATGAGGAAGCCGTGAAGGCGATTCTTGCGGAAAACAGCATTGATATGATTGTTCTGGCAGGCTTTATGTCCATCCTCAGCGAAAACTTTACAGCTGCATACCCTAAGCGTATTGTAAATGTGCATCCCTCTCTGATTCCTTCCTTCTGCGGTAAGGGCTTCTATGGGCTGCATGTGCACGAGGCGGCACTGGCGTATGGCGTAAAGGTGACGGGTGCAACGGTGCATTATGTAAATGAAATCCCCGATGGCGGCGAAATCATTTTGCAGAAGGCAGTGGAAATCGAAGAAGGGGATACCCCTGAGGTACTGCAAAGAAGAGTCATGGAGCAGGCGGAATGGATTCTTCTGCCCAAGGCAGTGGAAATGGTGGCAGCAAGACTGCAGAAAGGACAGTAAAAAAGCATGAATGTATATAAAAAGGATACCATGAAGAATTTGGTAAAGGATAACAGCTATGTGGGTCGCGGCATTGTCATCGGCAAAACAGAGGATGGCACAAAGGCGGCAGTGGCTTATTTCATCATGGGGCGCAGCGATAACAGCCGCAACCGTATCTTCAAGGAGGAGGGTGAGGATGTTATGATTTACCCCTTCGATGCATCCAAGGTGGAGGACCCTTCTCTGATTATCTATGCACCCATCCGTAAGCTGGATGGCAAGCTGATTGTGACAAACGGCGACCAGACAGATACCATCCGTGATTTTGTTGTTGCAGGCAAATCCTTTGAGGATGCACTGGAAACCAGAGAATTTGAACCCGATGCACCCAACTGGACACCCAGAATCAGCGGTATGCTGACCTTCGCAGAAAATGATTTTACATATAAAATGAGTATCCTGAAAAGTGCGGATGAAGCCGGGACAGCCTGCAACAGATTTACCTATTCCTACAAGGCAATCGCCGGAGTAGGACATTTCCTGCATACCTATATGGGCGACGGCAGCCCTCTGCCTACCTTTACGGGCGAGCCCGAACGTGCAAGCATCCCCAACGATATTGATGCATGGACAAAGGAAATCTGGGAAAATCTGAATGAGCAGAACAAAATTTCCATCTATGTACGCTTCACAGACCTGAAAACAGGTGCGGTTGAAAATAGAATGATTAACAAAAATGTGTAAGCATTGTTGGCAGAACAGGGAAGAAAGGAGTTTTTGGCAAATGAAAGAATTTGAATTGAAATATGGCTGTAATCCAAACCAGAAGCCTGCGAAAATCTTTATGGAGGACGGCAGCGATCTGCCCATCGAAATTCTCTGCGGCAGACCCGGCTACATCAACTTTCTGGATGCATTCAACAGCTGGCAGCTTGTAAAGGAAATTAAGGAAGCGCTGGGCATGCCTGCGGCAACCTCCTTCAAGCATGTAAGCCCTACCTCTGCGGCTGTCGGCACACCCATGAGCGATGCACTGAAAAAAGCCTGCTTCGTGGATGATATTGAGGGTCTGGATGATTCCCCTCTGGCATTGGCTTACGCAAGAGCAAGAGGGACAGACAGAATGTCCTCCTTCGGGGACTGGATTGCGCTCAGCGATGTCTGCGATGCAACAACCGCAAAGCTGATTAAAAGAGAGGTTTCCGATGGTATCATTGCGCCCGGCTACACAGAGGAAGCACTGGAAATTCTGAAAACAAAGAAAAAGGGCAACTATAATATCGTAAAAATCGACCCTGCCTATGTGCCTGAGGTGCAGGAAAAGAAGCAGGTTTTCGGTATTACCTTTGAGCAGGGCAGAAATAACTTCGCCATCAATAAGACTCTTCTGGAAAATGTAGTAACAGAAAACAAGAATCTGCCTGAGGAAGCAAAGCGCGACCTCATTATCGCATTGATTACACTGAAATATACACAGTCCAACTCCGTTTGCTTCGCAAAGGACGGACAGGCAATCGGCGTTGGTGCAGGGCAGCAGTCCAGAATCCACTGCACCAGACTGGCAGGCAATAAAGCTGACATCTGGCATCTGAGACAGCATGAAAAGGTTCTAAATCTGCCTTTCTTGCCTACTGTCGGTCGCCCCGATAGAGATAACACCATCGATATTTATATCTCCGATGATTATGAGGATGTTCTGGCTGATGGTACATGGCAGACATTGTTCTCTGAAAAGCCCGAACCTTTGACAAAGGAAGAAAAGAAGGCATATCTTTCTACAATCAAGGGTGTGGCACTTGGCTCCGATGCATTCTTCCCCTTCGGTGACAATATTGAACGTGCGGCAAAGAGCGGCGTAAGCTATATTGCAGAGCCCGGCGGCTCCATTCGTGATGATAATGTAATTGAAACCTGCAACAGATTCGGCATGGCAATGGCATTCACAGGCATGAGATTGTTCCATCACTGATTTAGAAAAGATTGGAAAGGAGCTTGCGAAAAATGAAAATTATGGTAGTTGGCGGTGGCGGCAGAGAGCATGCCATCATTAAGAAAATCAAAGAAAATCCACAGGTAACGGAGCTGTATGCACTGCCCGGCAACGGCGGCATTGCTAAGGACGCGACCTGCGTAGATATTGCGGCGAAGGATGTGGAAGGCGTGGTTGCCTTCGCAAAGGAAAAGGGCATTGATTTTGCTGTGGTTGCACCGGATGATCCTCTGGTGCTTGGCATGGTGGATGCGCTGAATGCAATCGGTATTCCTTGCTTCGGGCCTGATAAAAAGGCGGCAATTTTGGAGGGCAGTAAGGTTTTCTCTAAAAATCTGATGAAAAAATACGGCATCCCCACAGCGGCGTATGAAGTATTTGATGATATGGAAAAGGCACTGGCATATCTGGAAACCGCACCCCTGCCGACCGTTGTGAAGGCGGATGGTCTGGCACTGGGCAAGGGCGTTATCATTGCAGAAACAAAGGAGCAGGCACAGGATGCAGTGCGCTCCATGATGGCGGATAAGGTATTCGGCGCAAGCGGCGACCATGTCGTAATTGAAGAATTTATGACAGGACCGGAGGTTTCCGTTCTGGCATTCACAGACGGGAAAACCATGGTTCCTATGGTTTCCGCAATGGATCATAAGAGAGCCTTGGATGGTGATAAGGGTCTGAATACCGGCGGCATGGGGACGATTGCTCCCAACCCCTTCTATACAGAGGCGATTGCGAAGGAATGTATGGAAAAGATTTTCGTGCCTACCATGGAGGCAATGAACAAGGAAGGACGTACCTTTAAGGGCTGCCTGTTCTTTGGTCTGATGATTACACCTGCCGGCCCCAAGGTAATTGAATATAACTGCCGCTTTGGTGACCCCGAAACACAGGTGGTTCTGCCTCTGCTGGAAAGCGATTTGCTGACCATTATGCAGGCAGTAGCGGCTGAAAAGCTGGCTGATGTAGAGGTAAAATTCAGCGATAAGGCGGCTTGCTGTGTCATCATGGCATCCGCAGGCTATCCCCAGAGCTACGAAAAGGGCTTCCCCATCACATTGCCCGAAAAGGATCAGTTGATTTTTGTTGCAGGCGCAAAGGTGGCAGATGGCAAGCTTTTGACAAACGGCGGTCGTGTGCTTGGTGTTACGGAAATTGCGGACACCTTGCCCGAAGCAATCGCAAAATCCTACGAAGCTGTAAAAACAGTGAAATTCGATAACGCTTTCTATAGAAACGATATTGGGAAAAAAGCCCTTGCGGCGGAGGTATGAAATGGTTTATAGAATCTATGTTGAAAAAAAGCAGGGTCTGACTGCCGAAGCAGATGCCCTGAGAAATGATATTGTCAATCTGTTGGGCATCAAGGGGCTGACAGGGCTGCGCCTGCTGAACCGCTATGATGCAGAACAGCTGGATAAGAATTTATTTGATTACTGCACAAAAACGGTATTCTCCGAACCGCAGCTGGATGATTTGAGAGAAGAAATCCCTACGGATGGTGCGGCTGTGTTTGCGGTAGAATATCTGCCGGGTCAGTTTGACCAAAGAGCAAATTCCGCAGCGGAATGTATTCAGATTATTTCCAAGCAGGAAAGACCTTTGATTAAAACCGCAAAGGTTTATGTGCTGTATGGCAATCTGAGCAGGGAGGATGTTGAGGAGATTAAGAAATACCTCATCAACCCCGTAGAATCCAGAGAAGCATCTCTGGATGCGTTTGATACACTGGATGTGAAATATGAAATCCCCACAGAGGTTGCTATCGTGGAAGGCTTCTGTGAAATGGATGAAGCGGCATTAGCGGCTTATATCAAGGATATGGGTCTGGCAATGGATTTGGATGATATCAAGGTCTGCCAGAAGTATTTCCTGAGCGAGCAGAGAGACCCTACCATTACAGAAATCAAGATGATTGATACCTATTGGTCTGACCACTGCCGTCATACTACTTTCCAGACAACCATCGACAGCATCAAATTTGAGGATGCGACCCTGCAGGCGGCATATAACGAATATCTGGCAACCAGAGAAGCCATCGGCAGAACAAAGCCCATCAATCTGATGGATATGGGTACGATCGTGGCAAAATTTCTGAAAAGGGAAGGTAAGCTGGATAAGCTGGATGAATCTGAGGAAATCAATGCCTGCACCGTGAAAATTGATGTAGACGTAGAAGGTAAAACAGAAAAATGGCTGCTGCTGTTTAAAAATGAAACCCATAACCACCCTACAGAAATCGAACCCTTTGGCGGCGCGGCTACCTGTGTAGGCGGTGCCATTCGTGACCCTCTGAGCGGTCGTTCCTATGTATATGCCGCAATGCGTGTGACAGGTGCAGGCAACCCTCTGACACCCGTTTCCGAAACACTGCGCGGCAAGCTGCCCCAGAGAAAGATTGTTACCACAGCGGCAGCAGGCTATAGTTCCTACGGCAACCAGATTGGTCTGGCAACAGGGCAGGTAGATGAACTCTATCATGAAGGCTATGTGGCAAAGAGAATGGAAATCGGCGCAGTAATTGCGGCAGCACCTGCGGAAAATGTACGCAGAGAACGCCCGATTGACAGCGATATCGTTATTCTGCTGGGCGGCAGAACAGGACGTGACGGCTGCGGCGGCGCAACCGGCTCCTCTAAATCCCATACACTGGAATCTCTGGAAAGCTGTGGCGCAGAGGTACAGAAGGGCAACGCCCCCGAAGAAAGAAAATTACAGAGACTGTTCCGCAACCCCGAAGCATCTAAGCTGATTAAGCGTTGTAACGACTTCGGCGCAGGCGGCGTTTCTGTTGCTATCGGCGAATTGGCGGATGGTTTGGAAATTGATTTGAATGCAGTTCCCAAGAAATACGATGGCTTAGATGGCACAGAGCTTGCGATTTCCGAATCTCAGGAAAGAATGGCTGTTGTTGTTGCGGCAGAGGATGTTGCGCGCTTCAAAGAGCTGGCTTATGCAGAAAACCTCGAAGCAACCGTTGTTGCGAAGGTAACAGAAAAGCCTTATCTGGTGATGCACTGGAATGGCAAGCAGATTGTAAATATCTCCCGTGCATTCTTGGATTCCAACGGTGCAGAAAAGCATATCGACATTATGCCAGATGCTCCTAAGCCTTTTGCAAAGGAAATCCCTGCGGACTTCAAAAAGGGCTATCTGGATTTGGCACAGGATTTGAACGTATGCTCTAAGAGAGGTCTGTCCGAAAGATTTGACTCCACCATCGGCGCAGGCACAGTTCTGATGCCCTTCGGCGGTAAAAATCAGAAAACACCCATTCAGGCTATGGTAAATAAAGTATCCGTTGAAAAGAAGGATACCACCACCTGCTCTCTGATGGCATGGGGCTATAACCCCTTCATTGCTGAAAACAGCCCTTATCACAGTGCATATCTGGCAGTTGTGGAATCTGTTGCAAAGCTGGTGGCAACAGGTGCAAAATTTGAGGATGTTTATCTTTCCTTCCAGGAATATTTTGAAAAGCCCATGAAGGACGGCAAGCGTTGGGGCAAGCCTCTGGCAGCGCTGTTGGGTGCATTCATGGCACAGAAGGGCTTGGAAATTGCCGCAATCGGCGGCAAGGACTCCATGAGCGGTACCTTTGAGCATATCGATGTACCTCCTACATTGGTTTCCTTCGCAGTGACAACAGACAGTATCAAAAATATCATTTCTCCCGAATTCAAGGGCGAAGGGCATAAGGTTGTTCTGCTGAAGCCCGAATATGATAAAGAAGGTCTGCCTACAACAGAGAGCCTGAAAAAGCTGTTTGATGTGGTAACAGGTTTGATGCGAGAGGGCAAGGTTGCGGCAGCCTATACACCCACCTATGGCGGCGTAGCGGAAGCAGTGCTGAAAATGACAATGGGGAACGATATCGGCTTTACCTATGCGGACGGTGTAAGCATGGAGGATATCTTCGGCTATCACTACGGTGCATTTGTTCTGGAGCTGACAGGCGATGCAGAGGTTGGCACACTGCTTGGTACCACAGGCGGCAAGGCAATCATCTGTGGCGGCGAAAGCATTGCTCTGGAGGAAATCTTTGCAGCTTATGAAAATAAACTGGAAGAAATCTATCCTATGCACACAGCGGCAGAGGAAAAGAAGGAAATTCCCACATTCACTGCAAAGGCAGAGGGTATTTCCTACCATGCAAAGGCGGCAGTTGCGAAGCCTCGTGTTCTGATTCCCGTGTTCCCCGGCACAAACTGCGAATTTGATTCCGCAAAGGCAGTAGAACGCGCAGGTGCAGAAGCGAATATCTTCGTTATCAATAACCTTTCTGCGGCAGGCATTGCGGATTCCATTGACCGCTTTGCCAAGGAAGTGAAGCAGGCACAGACCATCTTCATTCCCGGCGGCTTCTCCGGCGGTGATGAACCCGATGGCTCCGGTAAATTTATTACAGCCTTCTTCCGTAACCCCGAAATCAAGGAGGCTGTCACAGCACATCTGAAGGAGAAGGATGGCTTGATGATTGGTATCTGCAATGGTTTCCAGGCATTGATTAAGCTGGGTTTGGTGCCTTATGGCGAAATCATTGATACCGATGAAACCTGCCCGACCCTTTCCTATAACACAATCAGCAGACACCAGTCCAAGATTGTGCGCGTGAGAGTGGCAACAGAAAAATCTCCTTGGCTGACAAATGTGAAGGCAGGGGATATTTTCAGAGTACCTATCTCCCATGGCGAAGGGCGCATTCTGGCAGAGGATAAGCTGGTACAGGAGTTGGCAACAAAGGGTCAGATTCTGACACAGTATGTAGACGAAAACGGTCTGCCTACCAACGATATCCAGTTTAACCCCAATGGCTCTACCTATGCCATCGAGGGTCTGATTTCTCCCGATGGTCGTGTTCTGGGCAAGATGGGGCATGCAGAGCGTATCGGTGATGGTCTGTATCAGAACGTAGCAGGCAATTACGATATGAAGCTGTTCAAATCCATGGTAGAATATTTCAAATAATCGCTTTTGAAAATAGAAGAAAAGATGAGAGTGCCGACTTTGTCGGCACTTTTGTCAGAAAGAGGGAGAAAAATGATTCGTTTTGAATGTGATTACGCTGAGGGAATGCATCCTCGTATTCTGGAACGTCTGGTGGAGACCAATATGGAACAGACGGCAGGCTATGGCGAGGATTCCCACTGCGAACGTGCGGCGGCGCTGATTCAGCAGGCGTGCGGCAGAGAGGATATTGATGTGCATTTTCTGGTTGGCGGCACACAGACAAATCTGACCGTAATCGGGAGTATCCTGCGCCCCTATCAGGGTGTTTTCTGCGCGGATACGGGACATCTGAATGTGCATGAAACGGGTGCGATTGAAGCGACAGGGCATAAGGTTATTGTTTTGCCGACCACGGCGGACGGCAGACTGACTGCTGCAGAAATCCAAAAGGCATATGAGGCGCATTGGAACGATGCAACCCACGAGCACATGGTACAGCCGGGCATGGTTTATATTTCTCAGTCCACCGAGGATGGCACCGCCTACACCAAAGCAGAGCTGGAGGAAATCAGTGCAACTTGCCGCAAATGTGAATTGCCGCTGTTTATTGATGGGGCAAGACTGGGCTATGCGCTGGCAGCAGAGGATTGCGACCATACCTTGCAGGATATTGCAAGGCTTGCGGATGTATTCTATATTGGCGGCACAAAGGTCGGTGCAATGATGGGCGAAGCGGTTGTGATTGTAAATCCTGCATTGAAAAAGGATTTCCGTTATATCATTAAAAACCGCGGCGCAATGCTCGCAAAGGGCAGACTGCTGGGGATTCAGTTTGAAACGCTGTTCGAAGATGGGCTGTATTTTGAGGTGGCAAAGCACGCAGACAAAATGGCGATGCAGATTCGGAACGCATTTGAGAAAAAGGGCATAAAAATGCTCTTTGATTCCAAGACAAATCAGCAGTTCCCGATTCTGCCGAATGAAATGATGGAAAAGCTGGCTGAAAAATATGCGTTCTCCTTCTGGTGTAAAGTAGGGGATGCCCATACCGCTGTGCGCTTCTGCACCAGCTGGGCAACAAAGGAAGAAAACGTGGCTGAGCTGCTGTGGGATATTGAAGAACTGTAACAGAAAAGAGTGATTTTGTGATTTTGAAAACTCTACTTGCTAAATTTCCTAGTTATGTTAATGAAAAGAAAATAGAACTTTATAATGAATTTTCTCTACAACATGAATTAGGTATTTTTCTTAGAAATGAATTAAAAGAATATGTTGTTCAATTTGAACGAAATATATCTTTTTTTAGAATCAACAAGAAGTTAATTAAAAAGGAAATTGGTATTGTAATATACAAAAAAGATATGTCGGAAAAATATGCGATAGAGTTAAAATATCCTAGAAATGGTCAATATCCTGAGCAAATGTATTCCTTTGTGAAAGATATTATTTTTATGGAACAGTTAAAAACTGAAGGATTCGATGCTACTTTCTCGATGGTTTTAGTAGACGATAAACTTTTTTATGAGGGTAAAATATCGTCAGAAATTTACGATTGCTTTCGTGGAGGAAAGGTAATATCTGGAATATATTATAAACCAACAGGTAAGCAAAAGGAAATCGTTGAAGTACAAGGCTCTTATTTAGTGGAATGGAAGAATTTTGATAAGGATAAAAGATATTATATCATAGAAACAAGATAAAAAATCCGACTTTTATAGTCGGATTTTTTATCTTATATCAGGTCAAGGGCATGATGCCCTTGCAGGGGTATGGGGGCAGCGTCCCCGGAGAAAAAAGGTCTTTGTTTGCTTACCCTTCCAGATGCTCGGTGTCGTCCACATCTAATGCCTCAACCAGCTTTACCTCAGGATTCTTCTGCATGAAATTGTTTAGCGTATACTGGTTCGCGAACAGCAGAATCGGACGCTCAAAATGGTCATAAACCAGAGTGCTTCTTGCTACCACATAATCCTTGACATCCTTCGGAGAACCGGGCGCAACCCAACGTGCAACCTGATATTCCAAAGGCTCCATGCGAATTTCGGAATTATATTCATTCAATAAGCGATACTGGAACACCTCAAACTGCAGCTGCCCAACTGCACCCAGAATGACATCATTAAATTCATTATGATATACCTGAATTGCGCCCTCCTGTGCCAACTGCTGTACACCTTTCTGGAACTGCTTTGCCTTCAGAGAGTTCACAGGGCGCACGCGGCAGAATAATTCGGGCGGGAAGGTCGGCAGGGGTTCAAAGAACAGCTTTTCCTTTCTGTCTGTCAGCGTATCCCCAATTTGGAAGTTGCCGCTGTCATAAATACCGATAATATCGCCTGCAATAGCAGTTTCCACGGTTTCTCTGTCATTCGCCATCAGATGTGTAGATTGGCTCAGCTTCATCTGCTTGCCTGTACGGGAAAGGGTTACGCTCATCCCTCTGGTAAACGTACCGGAGCAGATGCGGAAGAATGCCAATCTGTCACGGTGTGCAGGGTTCATGTTTGCCTGAATTTTGAAAATGAAGCCGCTGAAGAAATCATCATTGGGGTTGACCTCACCTGTAGTGGTCTTTCTAGTACCGGGAGCAGGGGACCATTCCAGAAAATGATGCAGGAAGGGCGTTACACCGAAATCCGCCAGTGCAGAGCCGAAGAATACGGGAGACAGCTTGCCGTCCTTGATTGCCTGCAAATCGAAGGGGTTGCCTGCGCCGTCCAGAAGCTCCATCTCGCTACGCAGGATATCCAGATTCGCATCAGAAATGACACCCTCCAGCGTATCACCGAATACACCGTTTGCACCAAGCTCAATCACGCCATCCTTTTGCTTATAAAGATAGACCTTGTTTTCCAGTCTGTCATAAATACCTTCAAAGGTCAGACCGTTGCCGATAGGCCATGTGACAGCGGTGGAGGGCAGACCTAACGCATCCTCCAAGTCCGCCATACAATCCAGTGGGTCCTTGGACTGACGGTCTAATTTGTTAATAAAGGTAAAAATGGGGATTTCACGCATGGAACAGACCTTGAACAGCTTTACAGTCTGTGCTTCGACACCCTTTGCCGCGTCGATAACCATAACTGCACTATCTACAGAGGTCAGGATACGATAGGTGTCCTCACCAAAGTCATTATGCCCCGGAGTGTCCATGATGGAAACAACCTTATCATCATATTCAAACTGCATAACGGAGGAGGTAACGGAAATCCCTCTCTGTTTTTCAATTTCCATCCAGTCGGATTTTGCAAATTTGTTTTTCCCTCTTGCCTTTACCGTACCTGCTTCGCGGATTGCACCGCCGTGCAGCAGCAGCTTTTCCGTCAATGTTGTTTTGCCGGCATCGGGATGGGAAATAATCCCGAAAATACGGCGCTTCTGAATTGCATCTGCATTACTCATATATTTCTTTCCTTTCTTTCGTGGAATAGGGTATTTTTTGTTATATTTGAATACACATTATTTTTATTTTACCCGAATTTCCACAAAAATGGAATACAAAGATAGCAAAAAAGTGCAGGAGAGAGAAAATTTTCATGTTTTTCGGGAAAATACATTGACGCGAGAATGTCTTTGGACTAAAATAAGAACGTTAGGAAATGTAACAAAAATAAAAAATTTTTGGAGGTAATGAAAATGAAATTTACAAGCACAGATAAAGCACCCGCAGCACTGGGCCCCTATTCTCAGGCAGTATCCGTAAACGGTCTGCTGTTCACATCCGGTCAGATTGCACTGGATCCCGCAACAGGTGAAATCGTTGGTTCCGATGTTCAGGCACAGGCTGAACAGGTTTGCAAAAACCTGGCTGCAGTTCTGGAAGCAAACGGTCTGACATTCACAGACGCTGTAAAAACAACATGCTTCCTGGCTGATATGGGCGACTTCGCAGCATTCAACGAAGTTTACGGCAAATACTTCACAGGCAAGCCTGCACGTTCCTGCGTAGCAGTTAAAACACTGCCTAAGAATGTACTGTGCGAAGTTGAAGTTATCGCAGAAATGAAATAATTTCAGTTAAAATTCCGATTTTAGCTGACAAAGAAGTCCTTGTCCCAGACAGGGACTTCTTTTTTGTATGAAAAAGGGAATTACAAGAAAAATTGACAGGGGAGAGTCTGGTAAAAAAATACTCCCTTTTGTATAATAGAGAGCAGATAGAGAACAGAGAAAAAATTTGGAAAAGAGGTGAGGTCATGTTTGATATTCAGGAGGAATTGAAAAAGCTGCCCCAAAAGCCGGGAGTTTATCTGATGAAGGATGAAAACGGGCATATCATTTATGTGGGGAAGGCAGTGAATTTGAAAAACCGCGTGCGGCAGTATTTTCAAAGCAGCCGCAATCAGACGGCAAAAACACGTTCCATGGTGCCGAATATCCGTGAATTTGAATATATCGTAACAGATTCCGAAATGGAAGCACTTCTCTTGGAATGTAACCTCATTAAAAAGCATCATCCCTATTATAATATTCTTCTGAAGGATGACAAAAGCTATCCTTATATCAAGGTGACGGTGCAGGAGATGTTTCCGCGCATTTTTATAACACGCAGAATGGAGAAGGATAAGGCAAAATATTATGGGCCGTTTACGGATGTGCTGGCGGCGAAGGAAACCGTCGAAACCCTGCATAAGCTGTTCCCAATCCGTAAATGCAAGAAGGTATTTCCGAGGGATATCGGGAAGGAACGTCCTTGCCTGAATCACCATATCGGGCAGTGTATTGCCCCTTGCAGTGGGAAGGTTTCCCCTGAGGAATATCAGGTCTATATCAAGGATGCTATGGATTTTCTGGAAGGAAAGCACCATACTATCATGAAGAAAATGGAGCAGGAAATGCTGACGGCATCGGAAAATATGGAATTTGAAAGGGCGGCGGCACTGCGGGATAAAATTGCCGCGATTAAAAGCGTTGCGGAAAAGCAGAAAATTTCCAACACCGGTCTGGGAGATGCGGATGTCATCGGCTTTGTGCGTGCGTATGAGGAATGTCTGGTGCAGGTGTTCTTTATCCGTGGCGGCAAAATGACAGGACGGGAGAATTTCACCCTGACCGCCTTTGCAGAGCAGAGCCGCGCGGAGATTCTGACGGCATTTGTTAAGCAGTTTTACAGCGGTACCGCCTATATCCCGAAGGAAATCATTTTGCAGGAAGGGCTTGTGGCAGAGGAAAGCGACCTGATTGCGGAATACCTTTCCGAAAGACGGGGCAGCCGCGTTACGCTGACGGTTCCTGTCAAGGGAGAAAAGCATAAGCTGACGGAGCTTGCGCATAAGAACGCCATGCTGATTTTCGAGCAGTTTGGCGAAAAGCTGAAACGAGAGGAGCAGCGCACGAAGGGCGCAATGGAAGAGCTGCGGCAGGCACTTTCTCTGCCAAACGAGCTGAAACGTGTGGAGGCGTATGACATTTCCAATACGCAAGGCTTTGAATCGGTCGGCTCGATGGTTGTGTTTGAGGATGGGCGCGCCAAAAACAGTGACTACCGTAAGTTTAAAATTAAAACCGTTGTCGGGGCAAATGATTATGCCTCTATGAAGGAGGTCATCACGCGCCGCCTGAGCCATGCCCTCAAGGAAAACACAGAGGGCAAAACCTCCAGCTTTACCCGTTTGCCCGATTTAATCCTGATGGATGGCGGCAAAACGCAGGTACACGCCGCAGAGGAGGTGCTGCTTGCCTTTGGGATGGACATCCCTGTTTGCGGGATGGTGAAGGATGACAGACACCGCACCAGAGGTCTGCTGTTTCATGAGCAGGAAATCAGAATTCCCCTGACCTCGGAGGGCTTTAAGCTGGTGACGCGCATACAGGATGAGGTACATCGCTTTGCCATCACCTACCACAGAAAGCTGCGCGACGAAAGAAATCTTCACTCCGTTCTGGATGATATCAAGGGCATCGGTGAAGTACGCCGCAAGGCTTTGCTGCGTCATTTCGGCTCAATCGAAAGGATTGCCGCAGCAGAGGTAGCAGATCTTTTAGAGGTGGATGGCATGACGATTCCTGCGGCGGAGCAGGTCTATCTTTTTTTCCATCGGGAGGAATTGCAAAACGGATGATTTTCGGGTAAGATATATATTTAGGAGATTATTTGATTTTACAGAAAAACGAAAGACGAGGTGAGCCGCAAATGTATTCTGCGGAGTTAAAAAAAATCGTAGAGGTATTTGAACTGGAAAGCGTTTTGCCGGAATTGAGTCTGGAGGGGCGTTCTGTTCTGCGTAAGGAAATCAACCGCCCTGCATTACAGCTGGCAGGCTTTTATGAACGCTTTGACAGCGACCGCTTGCAGGTAATCGGTCGTGTGGAATACAGCTATCTGCTGAGCCTGAACGATGAGGACAGAAAAAATGCCATCCGCCATTTGTTCCAGTATCATATTCCCTGTCTGGTGGTTTGCAAGAATCTTGAGATTTTCCCCGAAATGGTGGAATACGGCAGAGAATACAGCGTGCCTATTTTTCGCACCGCGCAGAATACGACCGACTTTACGGCGGAGCTGATTTTCTGGCTGAGAGAGGAACTGGCAGACCGTGTGATGATGCACGGCGTACTGGTTGATATTTATGGCGAGGGCGTGCTGATTACGGGCGCAAGCGGCATCGGGAAAAGCGAAACGGCACTGGAGCTGATTAAAAGAGGACACCGCCTGATTGCGGATGATGCAGTGGAAATCAAACGGATTGCCGACAGAAGGCTGATTGGCTCCTGTCCGGAGATTATCCGCTATCTGATTGAACTGCGCGGCATCGGAATTCTGAATGTAAAGGAGCTGTTTGGTGTCGGCTCTGTAAAGGAGCAGAAAACGGTTGACCTTGTTATTAAGCTTGAGGTCTGGGATGGGAAGGCAGATTCCTATGACAGGCTGGGGCTGAATGAGGAATATATGGATATTCTGGGAAATAAGGTGCAGCTGAATACGATTCCTGTACGTCCGGGCAGAAACGTGGCAATGATTTGCGAATCGGCGGCAATGACAAACCGTCAAAAGAAGATGGGGAAAAATACCGCACAGGATTTTGCAAATCGAATCGGAAAATAAGAAGGTGAAACGATGGAAAGATTGAAACAGGAGCTTCTTGCCTGCCTGGGAGAGGAAGGGCTGAAGCTTCATGAAATGATGAAGGAGCATACGACATTTCGTGTGGGCGGCGCGGCGGATTATTTTATTCAGCCGAAAAGCGCAGAGGAACTGCGTGCTGCCTTTGAAATTTTGCATAGATATGAAATGCCTGTTCTGGTGATTGGCAACGGCAGCAATCTTCTGGTAAGGGATAAAGGCATCCGCGGCGCGGTGATTCAGATTTATAACCGCATGGCGGAGATTACGATAGAAGGGAATACTATCCATACCAAGGGCGGCGCACTGCTGAGTGCCGTTGCGGCAAGGGCTGCGGATAAGGGTCTGACCGGTCTGGAATTTGCAAGCGGGATTCCCGGCAGCATCGGCGGCGCAGTTGTGATGAATGCAGGCGCGTATGGCGGTGAAATGAAGGATGTGCTGACAAGTGTGGATGTGCTGACGCAGGATTTAGAAATCAAAACCATTCCTGCGGCGGAGCTGAATTTAGGCTACCGCTACAGTAGCATTCCCGAAAAGGGCTATATCGTTCTGGGGGCAACACTGCAATTAAAAAAAGGCAACGCCGCAGAAATCCGCGGACGCATGGCAGAATTGGCAGAGCAGAGAAGGGCAAAGCAGCCCTTGCAGTACCCCAGTGCAGGCAGCACCTTCAAGCGTCCTGAGGGGTATTTTGCAGGGAAGCTGGTGCAGGATGCAGGGCTAAAGGGTAAAACCATCGGCGGCGCACAGGTATCCGAAAAGCACTCCGGCTTTCTGATTAACATCGGCGGCGCAACGGCACAGGATATTCTGGATTTGATTGCGTTCTGCCAGAAGGAAGTTAAGGATAAATTCGGTGTGACACTGGAAACGGAAGTGAAAATCGTCGGAGAAGAATAAGGAGAGATGGGAAAGGTCGGTGAAGGAGTATGCGGTTTGTGATTGTAACGGGGATGTCCGGCGCAGGGAAAACATCTGTGCTGAAATTTCTGGAGGACATCAATTTTTTCTGTGTAGATAATATTCCCCCTGCGTTGCTGCCGAAGTTTGCGGAGCTTTGCTATGAGCAGGAGGGTGAAATCGAGCGTGTTGCCATGGGGATTGATATTCGTGGCGGCAAGCTGTTTAATGATTTGTTTGAGGTACTGTCTGATTTGCAGCATAAGGGATATGAATATGAGATTTTATTCTTGGATGCCTCGGATGATGTGCTGATTAAACGCTATAAGGAAACCAGAAGAAGTCATCCTCTTTCCAAAAACGGCTCCATTCAAGAGGGAATTCAGAAGGAGCGTGAAATACTGAAGGATGTCAAGCGTAAGGCAACCTATATCATCGACACGAGCCAGATTCTGACCCGACAGCTCAAGGAGCAGATTAACCGTATTTTTGTAGAAAATCAATCTTACGAAAATCTGATGATTACGGTGCAATCCTTTGGCTTTAAATACGGAATTCCTGCGGACAGTGATTTAGTATTCGATGTGCGTTTTCTGCCCAATCCCTTTTATATTCAGGAGCTGAAGGAAATGACGGGCAACGATGAGCCTGTCAGCAGCTATGTGATGAGCTTTGAGGAAAGCCGAACATTTCTGAATAAGCTGGTGGATATGCTGGAATTTCTGATTCCGCACTATATTAAAGAGGGCAAAAATAGTCTTGTCATCAGCATCGGCTGCACAGGCGGCAAGCACCGCTCTGTTACCCTTACGAATGCCCTTTACAATGCCCTTGGAAAGGATGGACACACCCTCCTTCTCAAGCATAATGACATTGAAAAGGACAGCAGACACAAGAAATAAGCAAAAAACAGAAAGGAGGGGCAAATTTGTCATTTTCGTCTAAGGTTAAGGGTGAGTTGTCCCTTCATTTTGGAAATGGAAGACATTGTGAAATTGCGGAAATTGCAGCGTATGTTAATATCTATGGACAGATAGCCATGTTTGGCGGAAATTTTTGTTTAAAAATCCAAACAGAGAATGATTACGTTGTGAAAAAATGCTTTACATTATTGAGAAATACTTTTAATATGATAGCGGATGTATCTGTAAGAATCAGCGGGCAGAAGCGGCAGACTAAGGTGTATACCCTGCTTGTACGCGATGCAGCAGCCATCTTACAGGCAACCGGTATTTTGACAATAGAAAAAGAGCAGAAGAAACTGAAAAAGCGGATTTATCCGCCTGTGGTCAGCAGCATCTGCTGTCGGCGGGCATATATTCGCGGCGCATTCATTTCTGTCGGCTCTGTAAATGATCCGGAAAAGAACTATCATCTGGAATTCGTTCTGGCGGATTTGTCTGCGGCGGAGCAGCTGCGGGATTTAATCAACGCCTTTGGATTGGATGCCAAGGTGGTGGAGAGAAAAGAGCATTATATCGTCTATCTGAAAGAGGGTGAACAGATTGTCGATTTGTTGAATATCATGGAGGCACCGCTGGCGCTGATGGATTTGGAGAATGTCCGCATCGTCAAGGAAATGCGCAATGATATCAACAGAAAAGTCAACTGTGAAACGGCAAACCTGAATAAGGTTGTCGGAGCGGCTGTAAAGCAATTAGAGGATATCAATTATATTGAGGAAACCATCGGGCTTGCGCGTCTGCCGGAGCAGCTGGCAGAGGTGGCGAGGGTTCGATTGGAATATCCGGACAGAAGCTTGAAAGAGCTGGGTTCTTTCCTCATGACACCTGTCGGGAAGTCCGGTGTCAACCATAGACTGCGTAAAATCAGCAGCATTGCTGAGGCATTAAGAGAAGGGAAGGGTGGAATAGAATGACACAGAAATCAATTACCATCAAGGCATCCTTGGATGCAAGACAGGCTGCGTATTTCGTGCAGACGGCCGGCAAATTTGAATCTGAAATTCAGGTTAGTGTGGATGAAAAAAGAATTAACGCAAAGAGCATTATGGGCACTATCGCGCTGAATATGCAGGAAGGGCAGACTGCCCTGATTACTGCGGACGGCAAGGACGAAGCAGCGGCAGTGGAAGAGCTGGCGGCAGTATTGGCATAATTTTTTTTATACAGAGTAGCAATCATTACATACAAACAAAAACCCTGTCGGATAATCAACGGCAGGGTTGATTTCTTTCTGTACCTGTGTTATACTGTCAAAGCAACTGAACAAACGAGATGTACCTGCTACGGATACCACCGAAAAGGACCACGAACGGACCATGGGTATCCCACCATCTCGGTAAATAAAAAACAGGAGGTCTTTTTTTAATGAACAAAAACATTGTAAACACAAAATTTCTGGTTTCCACAGCGCTCATTGCGGCAATTTATGTTGTGATGACATTGGCGATTGCACCACTTAGCTTCGGAATGATTCAGATTCGTATTTCCGAGGTGCTGATGCTGATGGCATTTATCGACAAAAAGTATGCGCCCGGTCTGGTGCTTGGCTGTTTTATCGCGAACTGCTTCAGCCCCTTCGGCATGATGGACGTTGTATTCGGCACAGCCTGCACAGCGGCTTCTCTTGTGGGGATTACGAAATGCAGCAAAACACTGTTCGGCGCAAGCCTTTGGCCTGTGCTTTGCAATGCATTCATCGGCATTGAGTTGTATCTGTTCGGCAGTCCGCTTCTGCTGAGCATGGCAACGGTTGCGTTTGGGGAATTCCTTTCCGTTTCCGTTGTGGGCTATGTTCTGTTCCGTCAGGTTTTGAAAAACAGCACCTTGGTGGAACGCCTGAAAATCGCATAAAATCAAAAAACAGGGACTTTTCTTGCTTTTGGGGCAGGGAGAGTCCTTATTTTTCTGCTTTTATTTTTTTGAAAAAAAGCTCTTGACAAATAAAATCGGGGTGCTATAATCTAACTAACCAAAGAGAGAAACCGATGATTAAGAGGAGTAGCCTTTCAAATCAGCTTTCAGAGAGTTGCGGATGGTGGAATCGCAACAGCGAGAGGATGGGTGAATGGACTTATGAGGGCGGTCGAAAGCGAAAGCGAGTAGTAACCGACGGGAAACGCACCCGTTACCAGAGCGTAACTGTATGGCTGTACAGTGGAAAGAGCGGATGATTTTTTCATCAATTTGGGTGGTACCGCAGGAATATACAAGTCTTGTCCCATAGTAGATTACTATGTGATAAGGCTTTTTTTATTCGGCAAAATCGAGTACCTCGTTCGAGAAAACAGCTAAGACGAGATGAGATGAGACAGAAGGAAACAAAAAACAGTATGAGAAAAGGAGCGATTGGTATGAAAAAATTTATGGCAATGACAATGGCAATGGTGATGGCGGCAATGGCACTGACAGGCTGCGGCGGCAGCGATGCGGCGGATGATAAGGCAAGCGGAGATATTCCCGTTATCGGCATCAACCAGTACGGACAGCACGCATCTTTGGATAACTGTCGAGAGGGCTTTTTGCAGGGTCTGGAGGAAGCAGGCCTGAAGGAAGGCGTGGATTACAAGATTGAATATCAGAATGCAGGCTTTGATGACAACGCCGCAACACAGATTGCACAGAACTTCTCCGCAAAGAATGTTGCGCTGATGTGTGCGATTGCAACACCCTCCGCAACTGCTTGCTATGCGGCGGCAGAGGATAAGGATATTCCTGTTATCTTCACAGCAATCACTGATCCTGAGGAAGCAAAGCTGACCGGTGGCAACATCACAGGCACCAGCGACAAGCTTCCCATCGAAGGACAGCTGCAGCTGATTCGTAAGGTGCAGCCCGATGCAAAAACAATCGGGATTCTTTACACAACAAGCGAACCCAATTCCGTTTCCGCAGTAAAGGAATATCAGGAAAAGGCAGGAGAATACGGCTTCACGATTGAAGCACTGGGCGTTATGACACAGGCAGAGGTCAATCAGGCAACAGATACGCTGATTTCGAAGGGTGTAGACTGCTTCACAAACCTGACAGACAATAACGTAGTCGGCGTTCTGCCTTCTATTCTGGAAAAAACAAACGAAGCAGGCATCCCTGTTTACGGCAGTGAAATTGAACAGGTAAAGCTGGGCTGCGTAGCCTCCGCAGGGATTGAATACGTTGCACTGGGCAGACAGACAGGCATGATGGCAGCAAAGATTCTCAAGGGCGAAGCAAAAGCATCTGATATGCCCTACGAAACCATTTCCGAATTTAAAATTTATGTAAATCCCGATGCAATGGCTGCACTGAAGCTGAGCGCAGATGTGGAAAATGCGATTGATGTAACTGCGGAATAAGCGTCCGCATAGAAAGAGGTTCCTTTATGTTTGATTTGATTATCAGCACGCTGACACAGGGCTTTATTTACGCCCTGTTGTCCTACGGCATTTATATTACATATAAAATACTGGATTTTCCCGATTTGACGGTAGATGGTAGCTTTCCCCTCGGGGCGGCGATTACGGCAGTCCTTCTGGTAAAGGGGATGAATCCCTTTCTGGTGCTTATAGCGGCGCTTCTGGTGGGCGCGGCAGCCGGACTGGTAACAGGTGTCATTCATGTGAAATTCGGTGTCAGAGACCTTCTGGCAGGTATCATCACTATGACGGCGTTGTTCTCCATCAATTTGCAGATTGCAGGCTCCAATCTGGCGGTAGAACGTGCCATCGGCACGATTTATACCTCCGGTCCGATTATGGCTGTGATGGGCAATTCTACCCTGATGATGCGTAAATTTGTAGTATCCCTGCTGGTAGCTGTGATTTTCAAATTCATTCTGGATTGGTATCTTAAGACAAAAAGCGGCATGCTCCTGCGTGCAGTTGGTGATAACAGCACACTGGTAACCACCCTTGCAAAGGATAAGGGCATTGTAAAGATTATCGGACTGACGGTTGCAAATGCACTCGTTGCCTTCTCCGGCGCGCTGGTCTGCATGGAGCAGAGAGCCTTCTCCAGTACCATGGGGACAGGGCAGATGGTTTTTGGTCTGGCGGCGGTTATCATTGGCACAACCCTGTTCCGTAAGGTTAGCTTTGCGAAGGGCACTACGGCGGTTCTGGTCGGCAGTGTGTTCTATAAGGCTTGTATTCAGGTGGCAATCAGCTTGGGTCTGCCAGCAAATCTGATGAAACTGGCAACGGCAGTGCTGTTCCTGATTATTTTGATTCTTGGTAATAAACAGAAGGGTGGTGCGGAGCATGCTTGAGCTAAAGCATATCAAAAAAATCTATAATCCCGGCACCATCTCCGAAACACTGCTGTTTGAGGATTTTAATTTGACTGTGCCCGACGGCGAATTTGTTTCGATTGTCGGCAGTAATGGGTCGGGTAAAACCTCCATGCTGAATATCATCTGCGGCAGCATTCCCATTCAGAAGGGAGAGGTGCTGATTGGCGGCAAGGATATTGCAAAAATGAAGGATTTTCAGAGATATCGCACCATTGGGCGTGTTTATCAGGACCCTTCGGCAGGCACCTGTCCAAATCTGACAATGCTTGAGAATATGTCTCTGGCGGATAATAAGGGCAAGCCCTTCGGTCTGGGCAGAGGTGTGAATAAGGCAAGAGAAAATTTCTATAAGGAACAGCTTTCCATTTTGGGGCTGGGTCTGGAAAATAAAATGAATGTCAAGCTGGGGGCGCTTTCCGGCGGACAAAGACAGGCGGCAACGCTGATTATGGCAACGCTGACACCTATTGAATTTCTGATTCTGGATGAACATACCGCTGCGCTTGACCCCAAAACGGCGGATATCATCATGGAATTGACGAATAAGGTAGTGCAGGAAAAACACCTGACGGCAATGATGGTAACGCATAACCTGCGCTATGCGGTGGAATATGGCAGTCGTCTGATTATGATGGATAAGGGTCATATCGTGCTGGATAAGGCAGGAGAAGAAAAGGTCAATACAAAGGTGGATGATATTCTGGATATCTTCACGAAAATCAGTATCGAATGTGGAAACTGATTGGGAGCTGCATATACAATCCTCGGATAATTTCGTCCGAGGATTTTTTCTGTGCTTTTCACAGGAATCCGTTTATGGTATACTCAGAGAAAATGCAAAAGATAGAAGGTTGATGGGAATTAAGATGAAGCATTTAATTGACAAATTGGAGAGAGAAAAAGCCCTCACCAAGACGGAGTGGATTACCCTGCTGAATGGCAGAACGCCCGATTTGGCGGAATATCTTTTTGCAAAGGCGAGAGACATTCGCCATCAGCATTACGGCAGGGATATCTATATTCGAGGGCTGATTGAATTTACGAATTATTGCAGAAATAACTGCTATTACTGCGGTATCCGCAGAGGGAATGAGGGGCTGAAGCGCTATCGGCTGACGGAGGAGGAAATCCTTTCCTGCTGTGAACAGGGGTATGCGCTCGGCTTTCGCACCTTTGTTTTGCAGGGTGGCGAGGATCTGTATTTTACGCAGAAAAAAATGACGCATATTATCTGTTCTATGCGTAAGAAATACCCGGATTGTGCGATTACGCTTTCCATCGGGGAGAGGGAAAGAGAAGAATATGAAGCGTATTTTGCGGCAGGGGCGAACCGCTTTTTGCTGCGGCACGAAACGGCAAACGAGGCGCATTATCAATCCCTGCACCCGAAGGAAATGAGCTTACAGCACCGCAAGGCTTGCCTGTGGCAGCTGAAGAAAATCGGCTATCAGGTCGGAAGCGGCATTATGGTTGGCTCGCCCAAGCAGACGGCAGAGCATTTGGCGGAGGATTTGCTGTTTCTGAAGGAGCTGAATCCCCACATGATTGGCATTGGGCCCTTCATTCCCCAGAAGGATACGCCATTTCGGGAGGAAAGGGCAGGTACATTGGAATTAACGCTTTTCCTTCTGGGACTTCTGCGGCTGATGCTGCCAAAGGTGCTTCTGCCCTCTACAACGGCACTCAGCACCATTCATCCGGATGGGCGGAAAATGGGGGTTCTGGCAGGGGCAAATGTTGTCATGCCGAACCTTTCCCCGCAGGAAAACAGAAAGCTTTACAGTCTGTATGATAACAAACGCTCCATGGGGGATGAAGCGGCGGAGGGGCTTGCCCTTTTAAAGGCAGAGATGGAATCCATCGGCTATCGGGTGGTCAGCGCCCGTGGGGATTCTCTGGTAGAATAGGAGGAAAAAATGGGACTGAACAATACACCGTTGTCGGAACGGATACATATCGGGATTTTCGGCAGAAGAAATGCAGGAAAATCCAGTGTCATCAATGCTATGACAGGACAAAATTTAGCAATCGTTTCTGATGTGGCAGGCACAACAACAGACCCTGTGCAGAAGGCAATGGAGCTGTTGCCGCTTGGGCCTGTTGTTATGATTGATACCCCCGGTCTGGATGATGTGGGGGAACTTGGAAAAATGCGTGTAGAAAAGGCATATCAGGTTTTGCAGAAAACCGATATTGCCATTATCGTGATAGATGCGTCTATCGGGGAAACGGCGGAGGATGCGGCAATTCTTGCAGAAATTCAAAAGAGAAGCATTCCTTATATCATCGTAAAAAACAAAGCGGATTTGACGCAGAAGCAGGATGGAGAAAATGAAATTTTCGTCAGCGCAAAAACAGGCGAAAATATTTCTGTCCTGAAGGAACGCATTGCTGCGTTAGCACCAAAGGGGGAGAAGGAACGCAGAATTATCGGGGATTTATTGGAACCAAATGATTTTGTGGTTTTGGTTGTTCCGATTGATTCCGCTGCGCCGAAGGGCAGGCTGATTTTGCCGCAGCAGCAGACGATTCGGGATATTCTGGAGGCGGGCGCAAATGCCATTGTCGTAAGGGATTCCGAATTGCAGGAAACCTTAGTCTCTCTCGGAAAACGCCCGAGGCTTGTTATTACGGACAGCCAGATTTTCGGGAAGGTTTCTAAAATCGTACCGGAGGATATCCCACTGACCTCGTTTTCGATTTTGATGGCGCGGTATAAGGGCAATCTGGAGCAGAATGTCAAAGGGGCGAGAGCCTTGGAGCAGTTGAAGAATGGAGATACGGTGCTGATTTCCGAAGGCTGTACTCATCACCGCCAGTGCGAGGATATCGGAACGGTCAAGCTGCCCCGTTGGATTCGGGAATATACGGGGAAGGACTTGCAGTTTCAATTTACAAGCGGTGGTACATTCCCTGCGGATTTATCCCCCTATGCACTGATTGTGCATTGCGGCGGCTGCATGCTAAATGAAAAGGAAATGCAGCACCGACTTTCCATAGCGAAGGAGCAGAATGCAAAAATGACGAATTACGGCATCTGTATCGCCTACATTCATGGGATTCTGGAAAGAAGCCTTGCGCCTTTGGGATTATAAAAAACATCAAAAGAAAGCAGACACCATAGAATTTATTTCTACGAATGTCTGCTTTTTGTTTATCTTCTGTAATTTCTTCTTCTGTGGGGTCTTTGTCTGCGCAGCTGCTTTCTTCGCTGATAGCTTCTGTAGCCGATGAATCGGGTGATGCAGAAAATAAGAAGGAGAACGATTACCGCAATCCCCGCACCGATGGCGACCCTTTTCACTATGCCGGAAAGAGAGGATTTATCCAACTCTGCCTTCTGTGTATCTGTTAGCGCGTCTACAGCATTCTGTGCAATTAAATCAACGGTCTGCGTTTTGCCGTCATAGGAAAGCTGCAATGTGCCGAGGGTCTGCCCTTTTTTGACTGCGCCCTCTACACCTTCCGGAATATCCGTCTTTATGGTAACGGCAGAGGCATCCGTTCCCTTCGGCAGGGTGTAATACACATCCTCGCTTGGTGCAATCGTCACCTTGCCTAAGTCAACGGCTTTTTTGTTATAGGTTTCGGTTACGGGTACGGTTGAGGTATAGTCGCTGACCGCGGCAACCTTCACGGATGCGTAATTTGCAAAACCATAATCGAACAAAGCGGCGGTATCGGTATAATGCTCCGCACCATTGCACTTCATCACAACAGCAATCAGTGTCAGCCCATCCCGTTCGGCGTATGTCACAAGTGTATTGCCTGCCTCGACGGTATAGCCTGTTTTGCCGCCGATGGCATCCTTATAATAATAGATGGAGTTGGGGTTCAGCATCTGGTGCTGTCCATGCAGATAACGGGTTTCTGTCTGTAGATTGGTCGGGGGAATTTCGTAATCGGTCTCGCTCATCATGGAACGATATTCCTCGTGCTTGAGCAGCTCCCTTGCAATCAGCGCCATGTCATGTGCGGTGGTGTAATGGTTTTCATCAAACAGTCCATTGGCGTTGACAAAATTTGTATTTGTGCAGCCGAGTTCCTTCGCCCGCTCCGTCATGTGCTTGGCAAATGCCTCCACAGAGCCGTCCACATATTCCGCTACGCCGTTGGAGGCTTCGTTCGCGGAACGCAGAATAATTGCACGCAGCACCTGCTCCAAGGTTAGCGTTTCGCCTTCGAGAATGGCAATATGCGCACTGCCGGGCTCAATGTTGTAAACGGCATCGTGGGAAAATGTGATTTCATCCGTCAGCTTGCCGTTTTCCAATGCCAGAAGAATTGTCATCAGCTTTGTGATGCTGGCAGGATACATTTTTTTGTCTGCATCCTTATCATAGAGAATTTCCCCGCTTGCCGCATCTATCAGAACAGCGGTTTCTGCGGCAAGGCTCAGCGTATCGTTCGCGGTGGCCTCATTTGCCTGCGTTTCATTTGTTTGCGGTTCTTTTGTTTGGTTTTCTTCTTCTGCAAAGGCGGAATAAGAGGGGAGAGCTATTGTAAATGCCAATAAGAACGGCAGGAATCGTGTCAATCGTTTTTTCATGTGAATCTCCTATATATTTGAAAATTTATCTTAGATGTGATATAGTTATTTCGTATGAGTATCTGCGTTTCAGAAGGAAGCGGCAATATCTTATTTTATCACAGGAAACGAAAAAGAAAAAGAGGTTTGTATTAAAGTTGCATGAGAATACATTTTTTAAAAAAATCGGAACAGAACGCCTGAAGCTTCTGGCGGTGCTGCTGTTTTTTCTGTTCAGCGGCATCTGGTACAGCCATAGCTTTGCAACGGGCGCATTGGAAATGGGAACACCTGCTTCTGCGGAGAAAATCACCGAAAAACGGGAAATAAACGCAAAAAATGATGCAGACAGGTTGAATATCAACACCGCAACAGCGAAGGAGCTGATGCGCCTTTCCGGCATTGGCGAGAAAAAGGCAGCGGAAATTGTTGCGTATCGGGAGGAAAACGGCGGCTTTTCTGATATTGCGGAGCTGATGCGTGTTTCCGGTATCGGAGAAAAAACCTTTGCAGAAATAAAGGATGAAATTACAGTGGGAGAATAAGGAGGCTGAAAATGGCGTATCAGATTTTAGTGGTGGATGATGAAAAGCTCATCGTAAAGGGGATTAAATTTTCCTTGGAGCAGGACGGCATGGAGGTCACTGCGGCGTATGACGGGGAAGAGGCTCTGCAAAATATCAAGGAAAAGAACTTCGATCTGGTGGTGCTTGATGTGATGCTGCCGAAGATGGATGGGCTTGAGGTCTGCCAGCAGACAAGAGAATTTTCACAGGTGCCGATTATTATGGTAACGGCGAAGGGTGAGGATATGGATAAAATTATGGGGCTGGAATACGGCGCGGATGATTACATCACAAAGCCCTTTAACATTCTGGAACTGAAGGCGAGAATCAAAGCCATTCTGCGCCGCAGTGTGAAAAAAGCACCTGCCGAGACACAGGAGAAAAAAGTCCTGAAGGCAAGAGACCTAGAGCTTTCCTTCGACAGCAGGCGCGTATTTATCAGCGGAAAGGAGGTAAACCTGACCGCGAAGGAATTCGACCTTCTGGAGCTGCTCATGGAAAACCCCGGAAAGGTTTACAGCAGAGAAAAGCTTCTGGATACCGTCTGGGGCTATGATTACCCCGGTGATGTGCGTACGGTGGATGTACATGTGCGCCGTTTGAGAGAAAAAATTGAAGTAAATCCGAGCGAACCGAAGTATATCTTTACAAAATGGGGAGTTGGTTACTATTTTAACTAAAGCGACGAAAGAAAAGAAAAAACTCCCGTTTATTTCTCTGCGCTGGATTATGCTTGCAGGCTATCTGGTAGGGGGGATTGTTCCGCTCCTGCTTTTGGCAAGCACCATTCTTCACTCTGTTCAGGGATATTTCTTGGATGAGCGAAAGAAGGTCCTGCTCAGTCAGGCAAATGTTATCTCCGGACAGGTTACATCCTCGGAATTTTTGTTTGATGAAGAAAACCGCAGCGCGCTGGAGGAGACCATTTTAGAGACCAGTCAGGAAAAGAATTTTCGTGTTATGATTTTAGATTCCTCCTGCTTGGTAACCTATGATACAGGCTATGAGGATGTCGGGAAAACGCTACTTCTGCCTGAGGTTGTGCAGGCATTACAGCATAAGGATACCGCAAAGGAGCAGAAAAACGGTACGGTTTATGCCGCAGCCTCCATTGTTGGTGCAGGTGATACGCGGGTGGGCGTTGTGCTGATTGTAGACAGCTTGGCAGATGTGCATGATATTCTTGGAGATATCGGCAGGGAGGCATATCTGCTGTTGGGAACGCTTGTCCTTTTAGTGCTGATTGTGATGGTTATTATTTCAAAGGTCTTTACAGAACCTGTGAAAAATCTGATTGATGTTATTCGCAAAATGTCTGAGGGGCATTTTGAACAGCGAGCAAAGGTCAGAGGGATTGTGCATAATGAAATTGTGGATCTTGCGATTTCCTGTAACCAGATGGCAGACCAGCTGGAAAAGGTGGAATCCAGCCGCCAGCAGTTTGTTTCCAATGTATCACATGAGTTGAAAACGCCTTTAAGCTCCGTAAAGGTGCTGAGCGAATCTATTTTGCTGCAGGAGGATGTTCCGAAGGAAATGTATGTGGAATTTCTGCATGATATTACCTCTGAGGTTGACCGTATGACTGCAATCATCAATGACCTTTTGACGCTTGTTAAGCTGGATCAAAAGGAAATCCCCCTGAATTTTAAGGAAACAAATCTTACGCAGATGATGACGGATATCATCAAGCGCTTGCAGCCGATGGCTGATGCCAAGCATATTTCTCTGCAATGGGACGCATCGAAGGAAATCCATGCGGAGGCAGATGAAATGAAGCTTTCCCTTGCGATTTCTAATTTGGTTGATAATGCAGTGAAATATACTCCGGAAGAAGGAACTGTAAAGGTTTCTTTAGATGCAGATTATCAAAACGTATTTATCAGCGTGGCAGATACGGGCATTGGGATTCCGGAGGATGAGGTCAACCGTATTTTTGAACGCTTCTACCGTGTGGATAAAACAAGAGACAGAGAAACCGGCGGCACGGGGCTTGGGCTTTCCATTACCCACAGCACCATCATGATGCACAAGGGCAGCATTAAGGTAAACAGCAAGGAAGAGGAAGGCACGACCATTCTGGTGCGGATTCCTCTCAAGCAGCCGACCACACACGGATAAAGGAGGAATTTTATGACACAACGAAAATCTTTGGTGCGAAAGCTGATTGTCCTGTTTATTGTGCTGGTCATACTGATTCCTTGTTCCGTTCTGGTGTATGATACCGTAGTTTCATCGAATGAGGAAAGAGTGGATTTTTATTATATGATGAGTGACGGCGGCATGGGTGCTCTGAAAAAAAATATTCCACGAACGGACAGGGAGGAAATGCTGAAAAACGTGCTTGCGATTTTACAGGAGGGTCCTAATGCGGATGGAGCGACGGCTTCTATGCCACAGAATCTGGAGATACGCTCTGTTACACTGGAGCAAGCCACTGTTACGGTGGATTTTTCCGAGGAATATTTGCAGATGAATGATTTGGAGGAGACTATTTGCCGTTCCTCTGTCGTCTGGACGCTGACCTCTCTGGATTTCGTGAAGAATGTACGAATTCTGGTAGAGGGTGAGCCGCTGAAAAATCAGAACGGTGAGGCGTATGCGATTTTCAACAGAGATAATGTCTGGATAGATACGGAAATTTCCGCGGAAACCACAGGCTACGCAATTCTGACACTGTATTTCGCAAATGCGGAAGGCACGGATCTGGTGGCGGAGGAGCGTGTGGTAGAGGTAAACGCAAACCAGACCAGAGAAAAAACCGTTTTGGAACAGCTGATTGCAGGACCGGAGGAAAAAGGCAGTGTTGCAACGATTCCTGTCGGTACAAAAATCAAGGATGTAACCACAACAGATGACGGCACCTGCTATGTCAATCTGAGTGAGGAATTTGTGCTGAAGCACACCGGCGGAGAAAGGGAGGAGCTGCTGACGATTTATTCGATTGTAAATTCCCTGTGCAAGCTGGATCAGATTGACCGCGTGCAGTTCCTGGTAGAAGGGAAAAAGCTGGATACCTATAAGGATAATTTGCAGTTCAAAACGCCGTTTACCGCAGTTGACAGTATCAGAAGACTTGAGGAGAAATAAGAGGAGAACAGAAATGAAGCGTCCGATACTCTGGACAACAATTTTCATGATTTGTGGAATATATATGAGACTGGGCATATCGAAAGTGATATGTCTGGTCTCTTTTCTTTTTCTGCTCTTTTTTCTGTTTCGTTTTGTGATAAACAAGAAAAAGCCTGCTTATCTGCTGCTTCTGTTCTTTGTTCCGCTTGGATTCTTTTCAGCAGGGGTGCATTGGCAGGCAGAGCAGAGCCTTTTGACAAAAACCGTAACAGGCGAGGGCGTGATTCTGGAAGAAGGAGAAACTACCTCCGGCAATCAGAAGCTGACCCTTCGCTGTAGTCTTGAAAAGCAGGAAAAGCCCTGCAAGGTCTATGCCGTCTGGGTAGGAGAGGAACGCTTTCAGGAGGGAGAGCGGGTTGCTTTTTCGGGTGAAATCGTGCCGTTTTCCAAGCAAAGCTACCCCGGCGGCTATGATGAACAGCTGTATCTTCTGACAAAGGGCTATGAGTATAAGCTTTATCCGGAGAAAATCAAAGTAACGGGACAGGATACCTCTCTTTCCGTTCGGCTTGCGCGGGCCAGAGCGGGTGTGCAGATGGTTCTGGATAGAATTTTGCCTGCGGAGGAAAGCGGATTGATGCAGGCGGTGCTGACGGGGGATAAGGAAAAAATTCCTGAGGAAAGCTATACTTTATACAGCAAGGCAGGTGTCGTGCATGTGCTTTGCATTTCAGGGCTGCATCTGTCCATATTGGCGCTGTATCTGGCATTTTTTCTGGAAAAGGCTCTGGGAAGGAGCAAACGCACCTCCGCGCTTGTGACGATTTTTGCTGTGTTTTCCTTCCTGCTTTTTATCAAATCCTCCCCGTCCTCCTATCGCGCAGCATTGATGATTGCGGTTGTGCTTCTGGGCAGAGCGTTCTATCGCCTGCCGGATGCGCTGAATACCATGGCGATTGCGGCGTTCCTGCTTCTGCTTTTTCAGCCGCTGTATCTGTTTCATGCAGGCTTTCAGCTTTCGTTTCTGACAGTATTCGGCATTTGGTTTGGTATAGGCAGAATGGAGCGGAAGAAAAAGAAGGACAGGGGTAAGTTCGATTGGCTGAAGGAAAGTCTGCTGGTTTCCTTTTATGCATCTCTGTTCAGCTATCCTGCGGTGGCGTATTATTTTTCCTCCGTCTCTCTGATCGGCATTTTCGCGAATCTTCTGATTGTGCCGTTGAGCGGCTTGCTTCTGGGATTCGGACTTCTGAGTGTCTTGCTTGGTGCAGTTTGTCTGCCCGTGGGCATCTTTGCGGCAGGGAGTGTCTATGCCATTTTGCAGGCTTTCAAAATTGTCTGCACAGCACTGGTTCGTCTGCCCTTTGCGTATGTACTCGTTGGGTGTCCATCCTACCTGTCCATTGTGCTGTACTATGTCCTGCTGTTTTTCGTTCTGGAATACGGCGGCAGAAAGGGCAGCTGGAAGGTTGGGGCGGTGCTGAGTGCGGCACTGTTCTGTGCGGTGTTTGAAAATCCGCTGTTCCGTAAGGAAAATACGATTGCCTTTCTGGACGTGGGACAGGGCGATGCAGCGGTGATTTCTACATACGATGGCGCGGCATATCTTGTGGATGGCGGCGGGAAATTCGGGCAGGATTTTGGTGAAAATGTCGGCAAGCGCATTGTTTTGCCCTATCTGGAATATCTTGGGGTGTCCGCACTGGACGGTGCGTTTCTTTCCCACCCGGACAGCGACCACATGACGGGTCTGCTTGAGGTTCTGGAAACCCTTCCCACAAAGGGACTCTATCTTTCTGATTATGCCTTTGCGGAAAATGAGCAGACCGATTTGCTGAAAGAAATGGTGGAAAAATACAATATTCCATTGTATACTATAAAAACAGGTGATTCCTCTTTAGGGGATAAGTTCCTTTGCTTATATCCGACAGGAGCTTCTGCCGGGACAGGAGAGGAAAACCAAGGCTCTATGGTGCTGCGCTACAGCTATAGTGATACAAAGGTGCTGTTTACGGGGGATATTACCGCGGAGGAGGAACAGCAGCTTTTGGAGCAGAATATTTCGGCGGATGTGCTGAAGGTGGCGCATCATGGCTCAAAATACAGCTCGGATGCCGCTTTTCTGGAAAAGGTATCGCCAAAGGCAGCGGTCATTTCCTGCGGTACGAACAATGTATACGGACATCCGCATAAGGAAGCCATGGAACGTCTGCAAAAAACGGGTGCCGAAATTTTTCGTACGGATGAGGATGGAACCATCCTTGTGACCATAGGGAAAGACGGTGCAATGAATATAGAAACCATGACGGAAAGGAAACCGTTATATGAAAACGTTAAAGAAAAACTGGAAAAACCATGAATTTAGCCGTTGCTATCTCTTTTTCGGCGAAGAAACCTATCTCATTCGGGAATATGAAGCGGCACTGCGCAAGGCAATTCTGCCCGATGCTGCAGAAATGATGAATGAGGACAGCTTCGAGGAAAAACGGGCAACTGCGGCAGCAATCATGGATGCGGCGGAAACTTTGCCGTTTCTGAATGATAAACGCCTGGTCATCGTGCGAAACAGTGCGTTTTTCCAGAAGGGCGGCAGAAAAGAGGAGGGCGAAAAGCTCAAAGCCTTTCTTTCTAATCTGCCCGAAACGGTCTGCCTGCTTTTCATTGAGGAAAAGGTAGAAAAAAGCAATGCGCTTTATAAGGCGGTTGTCAAAAACGGACAGGCAGTTGAGTTCAAAAAACAGGCAGAAAAGGACTTGGGCACATGGATAAAACAGCGCTGCAAGGCAAACGGGATGCAGATGAGTGATGGCGTACTGAATCTCTTTTTGCAGACAGTGGATCATGATATGGAAAATCTGGATGGCGAGCTGCAAAAGCTGATTGCCTATAAGGGAGAGAAAGCAGAAATCCGCGCGGAGGATATTCGTGCGGTCTGTACGGTTTCTCTGGAGGCGCGTGTGTTTGACCTTGTGAAGGCGGTGGCGGAAAAGCATCCCGAAAGGGCGGTTCAGATTTATCGCACACTGCTTTCCATGAAGGAATCCCCGTATATGGTGCTTTCGCTGATTACCAGACAATTTCGCCTGATTCTGGAAACAATGCTGCTGACGCAGAACGGGCTAACACAGGAGCAGATTGCGGCAAGGCTGGAGCTGCGCGAATTTGCGGTGAAGGAATATCAGCGGCAGTCAAAACGCTTCCCTGTGGCAGGCTGGAAACAGGCAGTCAGAGACTGCTTGCAAGCGGATTTGGATATCAAATCGGGCAGGGCGGCAGAGGAAACCGCTGTAGAGCTTTTAATTATGAAATATGCGGCGTAACAGAATCATTCCAAGGCAGGTTGCCATTTATTCCTTTTGAAATGTATTTTTTTCGCCCAGAAAGGTAGAGCGACAGATGCTGTTTTTTCCGTATTTTTTGCGGATGGCATCCATGGCGGTATCTACCTTTTTTTGTTTGCTCCAATCCTGCTCCAGAAGGGAAAGCTGCATACAATCCTCTTTGCAAAGCTTGCCCGCGCGCACCCCCAACAGCCGCAGAGGTTCACCCTTCCAGACCTCATCAAAGATTTCCGCTGCGGCGGCATAAACCGCATTGGTGCAGTCGATGGCATTTGCCAGCTGCTTCTGGTGAGAATAGACTTGAAAATCAGCGGTTTTCAGCGTAACTGCAATTTTTTCGGCACAAAGCTTTTCCTGCCGCAGACGCATGGAAACGGTTTCCGATAAGGCTAACAGAATTTTGTGCGCAGCTTCGCGGTCGGTCACATCAAAGGGCGTTGTGGTGCTGTTGCCGATGGATTTGCTTTCGGAAACGGAAGGGGCAACGGGACTGTCATCTATCCCATTTGCATAAGCGTGAAGCAGCTTGCCAAAGCTTTTGAATTCCTTTTCCAAAAGCAATGGCGGATACGCAGCAAGCTCGCCAACCGTGCGAATTCCCATTTTTCGCAGACGCGGAGCGGTGCGCCGCCCGACCATGAACAAATCCTCAATCGGCAAGGGCCAAAATTTTGTTTCGATTTCTTCGGGGAAAAGGGTGATGCACTTATTCGGTTTTTCCAGCTCACCTGCCATTTTCGCCAAAAGCTTATTGGTGCTGATGCCGATATTGACGGTAAAGCCAAGCTCTGCAAGGATGCGCTTCTGAATGGCTTTTGCGGCTTCGATTGGAGGCCCAAACAGGGCTTCCATTCCCGTATAATCCAGAAATCCTTCATCTATGCTGAATGGCTCAATTCGGTCAGAATATTCCGAAAGAATATCGAACATGGCACGAGAGCATTTGGAATACAGCGCAAAATCGGGTGGATAGGCAATCAGATTTGGACATTTCTGCATTGCCTGTATAATCGGCTCACCTGTCACAATGCCGTGTTTTTTCGCAGAGGTGGACTTTGCCAGAACAATGCCGTGACGATCCTCTATACTCCCACCAATGATGGAGGGAATGGTGCGTAAATCGATCGGTTCTCCCTTTTTCAGAAGGGAAACGGCAGTCCAACTGAGATATGCACTGTTGACATCAATATGAAAAATAATTCTGGTCACGAGAACCCTCCTTTCTTAAAATGCGAACATACTTTCTGATAGCATATCACTTTTTTTGTCCTTTTTCAACGAAGAAAGAAATTTTTTCGTTTCGGTATTCCTTGAAAGCCTCCGTAGTTGCCTTTATAATGTAAAGAAAAACGAAAGGGTGAAGCAGTATGATGAAAAAAAGAACCCTGGGCTGTATTTGTGGAGGGCTTCTCTTGGGGGTATTTTTTTATTGGCAGAATAATGGATTGATCCTGACAAAAATGACATACCGAGGGGAGATTCCTGCCGGCTTCGACGGCTATAAAATTTTGCAGATTGCGGATTTGCAGAATAAGGTATTCGGGAGGAGACAGGAACCTCTCCTGCGCAAAATCGAACAAAGCTGTCCGGATATTATTGTGATTACCGGAGATCTTGTAGACAGGCATGAGAACAGAACAGATGTAGACGGCGCTATGGAATTCATTCACGCACTGGTGACCTACGCGCCCGTGTATTTTGTCAGCGGTAACCATGAGCATCAAAGCGGCGAATGGGAAATTCTGGAGGAAGCACTGGTCGAGGCAGGGGTTACGGTACTGAATAACGGAAAATCTGTTATCGAGCGAAATGGAGATACGATTACCCTGCTCGGTTTGGCAGATAAAAAGGCGAATCGGCATTATGATTTGCTTCTGCATAGCCTGATGGCAGGGCAGGAGGACAGCTTTAACATTCTGCTTTCCCACCGACCGGAATTATTTGAAACCTATGTGCATGAAGGATTGGATCTGGTCTTTACAGGGCACGCGCATGGCGGACAGATTGTGATTCCCTTCTTCAGACAGGGGATTTTTGCGCCGCATCAAGGCTTTTTCCCAAAATATACAGAGGGGATGCACGAAAAGGACGGAACGGTTATGATTGTCAGCCGCGGCTTAGGCAACAGCAGTTTTCCTTTCCGTATTTTCAATCGCCCCGAGCTGATTGAGGTAACCCTGCGGCAAGAGGGAAAATAACCATAGAGGGACTTGTATGGCAGTGGCTTTTTTGTTAAAATAAAGATAACTTAAATTCAGAAAGGAAGAAATCGTATGAATCCTATCGTAACATTTGAAATGAAGGACGGCGGAATCATCAAGGCTGAGCTGTATCCGGAAATTGCACCCAATACAGTCAATAATTTTATCTCTCTGGTGAAAAAAGGCTTTTATGACGGCAAAATTTTCCATAGAGTGATTCCCGGCTTTATGATTCAGGGCGGCTGCCCTGAGGGGACAGGCATGGGCGGTCCCGGCTATCATATTGCAGGCGAATTTAGCATGGCAGGCTTCAAAAATGACCTGAAGCATACCCCCGGCGTACTTTCCATGGCAAGAGCAATGCACCCCCACAGCGCAGGCTCTCAGTTCTTTATCATGCATGAAACCTCTCCACATCTGGATGGGCAGTATGCTGCATTCGGTAAGGTGATTGAAGGGATGGATGTAGTAAATCGTATTGCCGAAACAAAAACAAACAGACAGGACAAGCCTCTGGAGGATCAGGTTATGGTGAAGGTAACCGTAGATACCTTTGGCGTGGACTATCCCGAACCCGAAAAAATGTAATTGAAAAAAGAGAACAAAAACGAATCGAACTCCTTTGGAAATCGGTTCGTTTTTTGTTTCATTTCATAAATATAGTAATAAAATTTTTGTCGGATAGAAATTTCAGGAAAAACTTGATTTTTTTATAAAAGTATACTATAATATCATTCAGTCACGCTGATATGGCTCAGTTGGTAGAGCAATTGATTCGTAATCAATAGGTCGCGGGTTCGAGTCCCGCTATCAGCTTCTCGCACCCGAAGATTTTCGGGTGTTTTTTATTGTAAAATGTTTTTTAAAAATATATAATTCGATATTGTATTATTTACATTCGTTTGATATAATGAACAAAACAAAGACTTTCCGCATTTTACTTTATAATTTTGGAGGTAATACAAATGACGAGCGAAAAGAAAAAGGTATTTGGTTTGAGTTTTCTGAGTGTTTTTCTCTGGGCATCTGCTTTTCCGTTGACGAAGGTGGCACAGCAGCGGTTTACGTCCATTCCTTTGGGTTTTCTGCGCTGTACGGTCGCAGCAATTTTTCTGATTATCATAGGGAAATGCTGTCACATTCGCCTGCCGCAGAAAAAGCACATTCCTTTGTTCTTTGTATCCGGCGGTCTTGGCTTTACGGGCTATATGATTACCTTTAACACAGGTATCCTGACGCTGACCTCCGCAACCTCCAGTATTATCATTGCGGTAACCCCGATTCTGACTGCAATCGTAGCATCCAATCTATATAAAGAGAAAATCAAACCCATCGGCTGGGCGGCAATCGCGGCTGCATTTATCGGTGTGCTGATTCTGCTTTTGTGGGAAGGCGTATTTTCCATCAATATCGGTCTTATCTGGACAGTCGGTGCGGCAATCGTGTTCTGCGGCTATAATATCATGACAAGGAAGCTTTCTGCAATGGGTTATAATGCCTTGGAAATCGTAACCTACAGCATGATTTGCGGTGCCATTCTGCTTGGCTTCTGGGCAGGGGATGGACTGCATCAGCTGGCAGGTGCAAGCATGAGCCACATCATTGCGCTGATTTATCTGGGGGCTTTGCCCTCCGCAACGGCATATTTTACATGGGGCAAGGCAATGAGCTACGCGGAACGCACCAGTGAGGTAACAAACTTCATGTTTGTGACACCCCTGCTTTCCACCATCATGGGTTTTATCATCCTGCATGAGGTGCCAAATGCAGGCACATTTATCGGCGGCGCGATTATTATTATCAGTATCGTAGTCTTTAACCTGAAAGGGAAATGATTTTAAGAGGGGCTTAGATGTCCCTCTCTTTTTTTGTTTGCATTTTTGCGAAAAATGGTGTATCGTGTCTAAAGAGAAAGAAGGGGACAGCTTTGACAATACAAAAGAAAAAGGTTATCGGATACAGCCTATTTACCATATTCCTTTGGGCTTCGGCATATCCGCTGACAAAAATTGCGCAGACACATTTTACGGTTGTGCCGCTGGCGTTTCTTCGCAGCTTCATTGCAGGGAGCTTCATGCTGTTCATCGGGAAATTCCAAGGAATGGCACTGCCGAAGAAAAGGCATATTCCGTTATTCCTGCTTGCAGGGGCACTTGGGTATGTGATTTATACGGTGGCGATGAATATCGGTTTGCAGACATTGCCTTCCGCAACGTGCAGTCTTCTGGTTGCTACATCTCCGATTATGACAGCAATAATTGCATCCAAGGTGTATCGGGAAAAAATCGGCCCGGTAAGTTGGATTTCAATTTTTATTGCCTTTTCAGGTGTTATGATTCTTCTGCTTTGGGACAGCCATGGCACGTTTTCCATTGATGCGGCAATGCTCTGGATGCTTCTTTCTGCCGCTTCCTGGGCAGGCTATAACATTATGACAAGAAAGCTGGTTGCCATGGGCTATACCTCCGCACAGATTACCTGCTTCAGTATGCTTGGAGCCGCGCTGTGGCTCTGCTTTTCTGCTATGCATGGCTTTCGGGAGATGGTAACCGGAGAGCCGAAGCATTTTCTCGCCTTGCTGTATCTTGCAATCATCTCTAATGCCATCGGCTGTATCCTCTGGGCGAAGGCTCTGGCGTATGCGGAAAAAACAAGCGAGGTGGCAAATTTTATGTTCCTTTCGCCGCTGCTGTCCACCCTGATGAGTTTTCTGCTCCTGCATGAGGTGCCGGGGATGGGAACCTTTGTCGGCGGTGCGATTATCATCTGTGGTCTGCTGCTTTTTAATCTGAAAGGGCAGAAAAAGGAATAACAGAAAAGAGAATGAAAAAAAGGATAAATCCTCATTTTTATTTGAAGATTTACCCTTTTTTTAATTTGCTTTATTCTGTTGTGGGATTAGTATGCTCTGCCCCAGTAAACCATGTGCTTCGCAGGCTTGCCGCAGCATACGCAGACATCAGAGATTTCTTCCTGTTCAAAAGGAATACATCTGCTAGTTGCCGCTGTTCTTTCCTTGATAGCATCCTCACAGGCCTGATCGCCGCACCACATTGCTTTAATGAAGCCGGGTGTTTCGTTGATGGTTTTTTCAAATTCATCCATTGTTTTTGCAACGTAGGTTCTGGATTCACGGTGTTCGGTTGCTTTTTTCAGCATATTTTCATGGATTTCATCCAGAAGGGCAGGAACCCTTGTTTCCAGCTCATCCAGAGAAACGAAAATCTTTTCACCGGTATCTCGTCTTGCCAGAACACACTGATTCTGTTCAATATCCTTGGGACCGATTTCCAAACGAACGGGAATCCCCTTCATTTCATATTCGGAGAACTTCCAGCCTGCGGATTTATCGGAATCATCCAGCTTTACGCGGCAAACCTTTGCCAGTCTGTTTTTCAGCTCAGCTGCTTTTTCCAGTACGCCTTCCTTTTTCTGCGCGATAGGAACAATCATCACCTGTGTGGGTGCGATACGAGGGGGCAGAACCAGACCGCTGTTGTCACCATGCACCATGATGATAGCACCAATCATACGGGTTGTCATGCCCCAGCTTGTCTGGTGTACATACTGGAGCTTGTTTTCCTTATCGGTATACTGGATGCCAAACGCATGCGCGAAGCCGTCGCCGAAGTTATGGCTCGTGCCGGACTGCAGTGCCTTCCCATCATGCATCAGGGATTCAATGGTAAAGGTGTGTGCTGCACCTGCGAAGCGTTCCTTTTCTGTTTTTTCGCCCTTTATAACGGGGATTGCCAGTACATCACGGCAGAAATCCGCATAAATATTCAGCATTTGGATGGTTCTTTCCTGTGCCTCCTCTGCGGTTGCGTGCGCGGTATGACCCTCCTGCCACAAAAATTCCATGGTTCTCAGGAAGGGGCGTGTTGTTTTTTCCCAACGAACAACGGAGCACCACTGATTATACAGCTTGGGCAGGTCTCTGTAGGACTGCACGATGTTTGCATAATGCTCACAGAACAGGGTTTCGGAGGTGGGACGAACACAAATACGTTCCTCCAGCTTCTTTTCGCCGCCGTGGGTTACCCATGCAACCTCGGGCGCAAAGCCTTCTACATGATCCTTTTCCTTCTGCAGCAGGCTTTCGGGAATGAACATAGGCATATATACATTTTCTACGCCTGTTTCCTTGAAGCGATCATCCAACTGTCTTTGCAGCAGCTCCCAGATGGCATAACCATAAGGGCGGATGATCATGCAGCCCTTCAGGCTGGAATATGCCGTCAGGTCAGCTTTTTTTACAACGTCCGTATACCACTGGGGAAAATCCACTTCCATATCGGTGATGGATTCTACAAATTTCTTTTCTTTTGCCATTTGATTTCCTCCTTAAATCTTTCTTGCACAGAGAATTTCTGAAAATAAAAAAAGCCTTCATCCCTCTGAAAAGGGACCAAGGTCATTCGGCGGTGCCACCCTTATTGATGCAAAAACACATCCTCTCAAAGCCGTTAACGCCGCACTTACGCCGCATTTTCCCTGCGGAACTCAAGGGGCAGGTTCAAAAAGGCTTGCCGAGGCTCGCATCAACCGCCTGTTTTCTGGGGGCAAGGGGACTTTTTTACTATTCCCTGTCATTGTTTTTCACGTTTTCTATGATACCCCGAAAAAGCAGGCTGTGTCAAGGAGAAAGGGAAATTTCTTAGGAATTTCTTTCGGATTTTGTTAGAGGACTGCAAGATAGATATGATGGAAACGAGGAAACAGATTAGAAAAGATTAGAAAAGATTAGATGCACGACTTTACTTGAAAGAAGAATTTCCCTGTGGTATGATACATCTGTATCAGAAAAATAACCCGAAAAAAGGGAAAGGATAAAGAAAAATGAAAAAGATTTTGATTGTTGTGGATATGCAGAATGACTTTATTGACGGCTCTCTCGGCACACCTGAGGCGGAGGCGATTGTAGACAATGTGATTGCAAAAATCAACACCTACACCAAGGATTGCGTGTATGCAACCAGAGATACCCATCAAGATAATTATTTGCAAACGCAGGAGGGTGAAAACCTTCCCATTGTGCATTGCATCGAAGGCACATACGGCTGGCAGCTGAATGAAAGGGTACAGGCAGCTCTGGGCAGTGCCGTTGTGATGAATAAGCCATCCTTCGGTTCATGGGAGCTGGCAGATATGATGGTCATGGAATTTGCAGGACTGCCTGCGGAAGAATGTGAAATTGAGATTATCGGTCTTTGTACCGATATCTGCGTGGTTTCTAATGCGCTGATTTTAAAGGCAAGACTACCTGAGGTGAAAATCAGCGTAGATGCATCCTGCTGTGCAGGGGTAAGACCCGAAAGCCATGCGGCGGCATTGCAGACCATGCAGATGTGTCAGATTCATGTGCGGTAAAAAGCACCTTTTTGCAGAAAGAGAATCTTTTTTATAGGAATTTTTTTGTAAGGACGTGAGGGTATGAAGGACGAAAGATTAGAAAAGCTGGCAGATGTGCTGGTAAATTATTCAACAAAGGTGAAAAAAGGTGACCGCGTTGCTATTTCCGCGGAGGATGCGGCATTGCCGTTTATCAAGGCAGTTGCAAGGGCGGCAGTGAAGGCAGGCGCGCTGGTGGAATATTATATTGACGTTCCCGATGTGGATGCGGAGCTTCTGAAAAATGGGACAGAGGAGCAATATGCCAGAGAAAATATTCGTTTTGGTGCCTGCGCAAAAAGCGATGTCTGGATCAGCGCATGGGGCAGCGAAAACACAAAGACCATGCAGTCCATCGAAGCGGAGAGACTGAAACAGAAGCGTCTGGCGAATAAAGACAACCGCAAGATTTATTCCGAACGCATGGGAACGGGTGAGCTGCGCTGGTGCGGCACACAGTTCCCGACAAACGGAGATGCCCAGAATGCCGGCATGAGTCTGGAGGAATATGAGGATTTCGTTTATACCGCAGGCTATCTTTACGAGGAAGATCCTGTTGCAAAATGGCAGGAAATGGCGGCATGGCAGGAAAAATGGGCAAGCTATCTGGATGGAAAGAAGGAACTGCATATTCTTTCTAAGGATACGGATATTTTCGTGAACGTGGCAGGCAGAAAATGGATTAACTGCTGCGGGGATGCCAATTTCCCTGACGGTGAAATTTTTACCTCTCCTGTGGAGGATGGGATTAACGGCTATATCACCTTTTCCTATCCCGCCATCATGAATGGGAATGAATTTTACGAGGTGCGACTGACGGTAGAAAAGGGACGCATCGTGGATGTTTCCTGCGAAAATGAAGAAATGTTGGACACCCTGCTGTCCTATGTGGACACCGATGCAGGCTCCCGTTATTTCGGCGAGGTTGCCATCGGCACGAATTACGGGATTCAGCGGCACACGAAGAATATCCTGTTTGATGAAAAAATCGGCGGTTCCATGCACATGGCGATTGGCGAAGCCTTCCGGGAGGCAGGCGGTAAAAACGAATCTGCTATCCATTGGGACATGATCAATGACATGACAAGGGAAGGTAAAATCTATGCCGATGGTGAGCTTTTCTATGAAAATGGAAAATTCAAAGAAGAAATCTTAAACAAATCCTAAGAAAGAGGAAATACCGAAAGGTTACGGAAAATAAGTATTTTCTGTAGCCTTTTCCTTCGGAAAAATCAGAAAATACAGGTTCTGTCGACAGAAAACTATTGACAGATTTATTACTTTTTTTTATACTGAATGTAATAGATTTGTAACAATTGCGACGGAAAATGGTTTGGAGGAGATTCCAATGGGTTTAAATAAAGTAATGAAACAGCTTTGTGTCACAGCTGCACTTGTTGTGCTGAGTACCGTAACTGCGTTCGCGGCAAACGTGGGACAGGCTTCCGGTACAAATGTAAATGTCCGCGCAGGGGCAAGTACCGGTGCAAATGTGTTAGGTAAAATTAACAAGGGTACAGAATATACTGTTCTGGATAAGGTTGATAACTGGTTTAAGATTTCCTATAACGGTGCAACCGGCTATGTTTTCGCGGATTATTTCTCCGTAACAAAGGCAGATGGCAGCATTACCGGCTCCGGTGTTAACCTGAGAGAAAAAGCAACTACAGCCTCCAATTCTCTGAAAAAATTCAGCAGCGGGGAAGCAGTCACCGTAACAGGGCAGAATGACGATTGGTATCGTGTTTCCTATAACGGCGGTTCTGCTTATGTCAGCAAGGATTATGTTTCCGGTAATCTGCTGCAGTATGTTTCCAAGGTAAGCAACGAAACCACAGTTGCACCTGTAAGCGCAACAGCAAAAGCAGAGGATACCTACGGCGTGGTAACGGCAGGCTCCGGCTTGAAGCTGCGCAAGGAAGCATCCACAAGCGCAGAGGTGCTGACGGTTCTTCCTTCCGGTACGATTGTTGATGTGGAACGTGCCGGACAGGATTGGGTCAGCATTGTGACAGATGCAGGGCAGAAGGGATATGTTTCCGCAGATTACCTGACTGTGAAAACAGGCGAAAAGCCCGATAACACTACAAGTAATACAGCATCTGCAAAGGGTGCCGCGGTGGTTGCATACGGCAAGCAGTTCATCGGTACACCTTATGTATGGGGCGGCACGAATCTGAACACAGGCGTAGATTGCTCCGGCTTTGTATACGCTGTTTATAAAAACTTCGGCATCACATTGAGTCGTTCTTCTGCATCTATGACGAGCAACGGCGTAGAGGTTTCCAAGGCGAATCTGCAGGCAGGCGATTTGGTATTTTTTAATACAGGCGGAAACAGCAGTATCAGCCATGTCGGCATTTATTGCGGCGACGGTACATACGTTCATTCAACGGATGGAAAGGGCCACGGTGTTACCGTAACAAATCTGAACAGCGGCTACAGCGCAAATACATATGTAACAGCAAGACGTATTTTTTAATGAAAAATCAAAAGGACTGACCGAAAAATCGGTTGGTTCTTTTTTGTGTTACTTTTTTAAAGAAGGAGAATAAGAATGAATATTACTGTATACCTTGGAGCAAATGAAGGCAATGACAACCGTCTGCGTGAGGCAGTGCAGGCATTAGGGCATTGGGTTGGTGAAAGCGGCAATGCACTGGTATATGGCGGCTCGAAAACAGGGCTGATGGGCGAGCTTGCAAAGGCTGTCCTTGAAGCCGGCGGCAGAGTGACAGGTGTAGAACCGCAGTTTTTTATGGATGCAGGCTTCCAGTACAATGGGCTGACAGAATTGATTGTTACAAAGGATATGTCCGAACGGAAGGCGAAAATGATTGCCCTTGGGGATGCGTTTATTGCATTTCCGGGCGGCACAGGCACACTGGAGGAAATTTCCGAAATTATAAGCAAGGTTGCCCTGAATCAGTTGAATGCGCCCTGTATTCTGTATAATCTGAATGGATACTATGATGATCTGAAGCATCTGCTCTCTCTTATGATTGAAAAGGGGCTTTCCTCTGCGGAACGGCAGAAGGGCATATTTTTTGCGGAAACGCTGGAGGAAATTAAAGAAATTCTTGAATGAAGCACAATGCAGAAACGATTAAAAAACATAAAAAATAATCGAATTACATAATAAAAAGACCTTATTCTTCCGAAATAGAGAGATAAGGTCTTTCGGTGTGTCCCAATAAGAAACCATGAAAAATGAAGTGGCTTTCAGTGTTTCAGAATGTATAGTTTCTTATTTGGACGCACCTTTTGTTATATTTGCTTTTTATTCTTCCACATGCTCAATGGAAAGCAGTGCACAGGTCAGAAGCAGGAGAATATTGCAATAGACGATGGTGGTGCTGCCGAAATGCTGTGTGACAAGCGCACCGCAGCCTGCGCCGAGGATGAAGAAGAAAATCACGCCGTAATAATGCAGGCTTTTATAGCGCAACTCCTTATCGCCGCTCTGCACGAAACGAAACAATAGCTCCGTACCGCTGCGGAGATTACCCGTACACATTGTGGAGGCGTAGGGCAAGCCATGCACCTTACGAAAGCTTTGCACCTGCATGGAACAGACAAAGGAAACCAACACGTTTGCAACTATATCGTGCCTTTCTCCGAAGGGGAGCCACGCTACGATTGAAAGCATCGCAATTTCAAAGAGCAATACAATCTGCCGCCAGTGTACCTTCGGCAGGGGGGAGATGAATTTTTTAATCCATTCATCAATGAAGATACCCAGCACAAAGGCAAGCACAGGAATAATATACGTTCCTGCCTGCATCCATTCGCCATCTGCCAAATGCAGGCCGAACAGGACGATATTACCCGTCTGCGCGTTGGCGAAAACATGTCCTCTTGCTACATAGCTATAGGCATCCAGAGAACCGCCAACCACAGCAAGCAGGACAGCAATCAGAAAAGTATCAGACATTTGTCGTTTAGAATAAATCATCATTTGTAAATTACCTCACTCATTTAAGTCGAAATCAGAATTTTATAATAAATATTTTCTGTCCAGAGAGCGATATTGCAGTACCTCAAGCAGATGCTTTCGTGTAATCTGTGCATCACCGGAAAGGTCAGCGGCAGTGCGCGCCAGCTTAAGGATTTTATGGTAGGCGCGTGCGCTTAATTCCATTCTTGCAAAGGCAGTACGCAGCAGCTCCTTATCCTCCTCGCGCAGAGCGCAGTATTTTTCAATCTGTGCCGCGTTCATCTGCGCATTAAAGAAAATGCCTTCATTCCGGAAGCGCTCCAGCTGAATTTTATGCGCACAGACAACACGTTCCTTAATGGTGGCGGAGGATTCCGCAGGGATAGTGCTGTCCAGCTCCTCATACGCAACGGGTGGCATTTCTACCATTAAATCAATACGATCCAAAAGAGGGCCGCTGATTTTTCTGTGGTATTTCATGATTTCATTCGCAGAGCAATGGCATTTCTCACTATTGCCCAGATAACCGCAGGGGCAGGGGTTCATCGCTGCCGCAAGCATAAAATCGGATGGGAAGGTCAGTGTGCCGTTTACGCGTGCAATCGTGACCTTGCCGTCCTCCAGAGGCTGCCGCATAACCTCAAGCGCATTGCGCTGAAATTCAGGCAGCTCATCTAAAAACAGTACCCCATGATGTGCCAGAGAAATTTCGCCCGGGCGCGGAATTCTGCCGCCGCCTGTCAATGCGGAGGCGGAAATGGTATGATGGGGAGAGCGGAAGGGTCTTGTTCTGACCAAAGAATTTTTCTCCTTCAGCAGTCCTGCTACACTGTAAATTTTTGTGATTTCAATGCTTTCCTCGAAGCTTAAATCGGGCAGGATAGTAGGCAGACGCTTGGCGAGCATGGTTTTCCCTGAGCCCGGCGGCCCGATAAGAAGGATGTTATGTCCGCCTGCCGCAGCGATTTCCATGGCGCGCTTGGCGTTTTCCTGCCCCTTTACATGAGAAAAATCCAAATCAGGTGTATCCGTTTGGGTAAGGGAAAAAGCATTACCTTCCTTATGATAGGGTGCAATTTGCGTGCCGCCCGAAAGGTGTGCGACAATCTCCTTCACGGAATGAACGGGATAGACTGTCATTCCTTCTACCAGAGCCGCTTCTTCTGCATTTTCAAAGGGAACAAAGGAAACGGAAATGCCGCGGCGCAGGGCATCATACAGCATGGGCAGAACGCCGTTGACAGGGCGCACAGACCCATCCAGAGAAAGCTCCCCTGTAATGAGGGCATCCTCTGTTTTTTCTGCGGAAAAAAGATTGCAGGCAGAAAGAATCCCCAGTGCGATAGGCAAATCAAAGGCAGCCCCTTCCTTCTTTGTATCGGCAGGAGCAAGATTGACAGTAATGCGCTTGACGGGAAAGGAAAAGCCTGCGTTGCGGATAGCGGTACGTACACGCTCACGCGATTCCTTCACTGCGGAATCGGGCAGACCGACAATATCAAAGGCGGGCAGACCGTTGCTCAGGTCTACCTCAACCTCGATAGGATAGCTGTCGATGCCAAGGAGTGCAGCTGATTTTATAATGGAAAGCATTTCGAAGCCTCTTTTCTTTTTGTTTTTGAACAATTTTTTTACATCATAACAATTTTTCACAAAAATTTCAATCAGAACACAAAAATCCATCTGCTATATACATCATAATTGCTGAATTTTTAAAGTTTTAAAAAATTTGGTATTGAATTTTGAAAAGAAAGCATTTATAGTATAGGTCGTAACTCACAGAGGGGAAGGAGTGTTCGTATGGAAGAATATTATCTGATGTGGCTGACGCGGATTGATGGCATCGGCTTGAAACGTGCGCATCGTCTTCTGGAGCATTTCGGCAGTGCAGAAGCCGTTTGGCGTGCGGAGCCCTCTGCAATTCGGCGGTCTGCGATTCTGGGAGAGAAGTTGACGGAAGGTCTGCTCCTTTCCAGAGAGGAAGACCAACTGAACGATTGGATTATTGAATTAGAGGAAAAGGAAATTGATTTTTATTCCTACTGGCATCCAAGATATCCCCGGCTACTGAGGGAAATTCAGAACCCGCCGCTTGGGATTTATGTCCGCGGAGAGATTCCCGATGATGAAATTGATACGGTTGCTATCATCGGTGCAAGAAAATGCTCCCGTTACGGCGCAGCGGTTGCCTATGACATTGCGAAGGACTTGGGTAAGACCAATGTGATTGTGGTCAGCGGCATGGCGCGTGGCATTGACAGTGAGGGACACAGAGGAATTCTGGATGGTGGCGGAAAAACGATTGCTGTGCTCGGCTGTGGTGTGGATATTTGCTATCCTGCGGAAAATAAGGAGCTGATGGAGCGCATCATCGAAAATGGCTGCGTCATTTCCGAATATCCGCCCGGAATGCCTGCGGTTGCAAAGAATTTCCCGAACAGAAACCGCATCATTGCGGGACTGAGCAAAATGGTTGTGGTGGTCGAGGCAGGAAAGAGAAGCGGCACGATTATCACGGCAGATCTGGCACTGGATTACGGCAGGGAGGTTTATGCCGTCCCGGGAAATGTCACCAGTGCATTAAGCTACGGCACGAACGCCCTCATTAAGCAGGGCTGTCCCATCATTACGGAGGGCAGCGATATCCTGTCGGCATTGGGCATTGCATATAAAGAAACAGAAAAGGTAAAATTTCAGATTAAAACGGCGGAAAATATTTCGCCTGAGGAAAAGGAAATCTTCGATCTGATTGAGGACAGTACCCCGATTTCCGCCGAAGCGCTTTGCAGAAGGCTTGGCAGAAAGGTGCAGGAGGTGCAGTATATTCTGTCTCTGTTAGAGCTTTCCGGCTATATTGAAAAAATACCGCAGGCAGGCTATATCAGGGCACATTGAAAACTGAGGTGAGAAACGAATGGCAAAAACAGCCACGGCAGAAAAAGAAGCAAAGAAAACAACAAAAAAGAAAGCAACGGTGAAAAAGGCTGCGAAAACAGGAAAGAAATATCTGGTTATCGTAGAGTCTCCTGCAAAGGCAGCAACCATCGGCAAATTTTTGGGGAACAATTACAAAATCGAAGCATCCATGGGGCATGTGCGTGACATGCCGAAAAGCCAGATGGGTATTGATTTTGAGCATGACTTTGAACCGAAATATATTACCATCCGTGGGAAGGGGGAGCTTTTAGGCAAGCTGCGCAAGGATGCAAAGGCTGCTGATAAAGTATACCTCGCAACTGACCCGGACCGTGAGGGGGAAGCCATCAGCTGGCATCTGCTTCACGCGCTCAATCTGGGTGAGGAAAAACCCATCAGCCGTATTACGTTTAATGAAATCACGAAAACGGCAGTAAAAAAATCCATTACCGAAGCAAGAGATATCGACATGGATTTAGTGGATGCACAGCAGGCGCGCCGTGTACTTGACCGCGTGGTGGGCTATACTATCAGTGACCTGCTTTGGAAAAAAGTAAAGAAGGGTCTGAGCGGTGGTCGTGTACAGTCCGTTGCGCTGCGCCTGATTTGCGACAGAGAGGGAGAAATCCGCGAATTTATCCCCGAAGAATACTGGACGCTGGGCGCAAAGCTGAAGGATGCGGACGGCAAGGTCTTTGAAGCGAAATTTTACGGCAAGGGTGAAACAAAAACAGAGCTTGCCAACGAAGCGGAAACAAACGAAGTTCTGGACGGCTTGAAGGATAAGGATTTTGCCGTTACGGACGTAAAAACAGGCAGCAGACAGAAAAAGCCCGTTGCCCCCTTTACCACAAGTACCATGCAGCAGGAGGCGAGCAAGCACCTAAACATGGCAACACAGAAAACCATGATGATTGCGCAGCAGCTGTATGAAGGCGTGAATGTCAAGGGCGAGGGAACGGTCGGTCTGGTTTCCTATATCCGTACGGACTCCTTCCGCATTTCCGATGAAGCATACGAAGCAGCCGTTGCATTTATCAAAGAAACCTATGGGGATGCCTTCGTAAACCCCGAAAGAATCGTTTATAAATCCAAGGGGAAAACACAGGATGCACACGAGGCGATTCGTCCGACAAACGTCAGCCGAACACCGGAAAGCATCAAGGATTCCCTTTCCAAAGACCAGTATCGTCTCTATAAGCTTATCTGGGAGCGCTTTGTGGCAAGCCAGATGAGCCCTGCGGTGTATGATACGCTTTCCGTAAAGCTTGCGGCAGGGGACTATACCTTCCGTGCATCCGGCTCCAGACTGCGCTTTTCCGGTTTTCTGGAAGCCTATAGCAAGGGCGAGGAGGAGGATGAGAAAGTCATTCCCAAGCTGACACAGGGAGATATTCTGCAGGCGGAACAGCTTCTGCCCGAACAGCATTTTACACAGCCCCCCGCAAGATATACCGATGCTTCCCTGATTAAAACACTGGAGGAAATCGGTGTTGGCAGACCTTCCACCTATGCACCTACACTGACCACGATTCAGGCACGACATTATGTGACGAAGGAAGCGAAAAATCTTTTCCCGACGGAGCTGGGCGAAATGGTTGATGAAATTATGAAAACCTATTTCCCCGACATCGTGGATATTGATTTCACGGCGAACATGGAAAAGCGTTTGGATGATGTGGAAATGGGCAAGGAGGAATGGAAGCAGATTATCCGTGATTTTTATCCCGATTTCAAAAAAAGCGTGGAGAATGCGGCAGAGAAGCTGGAGAAGATCGAAATCAAGGACGAGGAAACCGATATTGTCTGCGAGAAATGCGGCAGAAATATGGTCATCAAATACGGTCGCTACGGTAAATTCTTAGCCTGCCCGGGTTTCCCCGAATGTCAGAATGCGAAGCCCTATTTTGAAGAAGCAGGCGTGAACTGCCCTGAATGCGGCGGCAAGGTTCTGATTAAAAAGACCAAGAAGGGACGTATTTATTACGGCTGTGAGCATAACGGCGACGGCTGTGATTTTATGAGCTGGAATAAACCGACGGGCGAAAAATGCCCCGAATGCGGTGCGTTTCTGGAGGAAAAGGGCAGAAAGAATCCGAAAATCGTCTGCTCCAATGAAAAGTGCGGCTATATGAAGGAAAAGCCCGTAGAGGAAGAGAACGAAGAATAATCGAAATACAACACAAAAATTATGCAAAAGACAGCTGCTTTTCTCTTTTTTAAAAAAATTGAGAAAAACGGTTGTTTTTTGGTTTTGGATATGCTATAATCCCATAGGTAACTTTTAGTACACACGTATCCGAAAAAAAGCGGATTGGTGCTGACAGGGTCAGTTTTCCCGACAAACGGATGCGGAGGATTAACCAATAGGAGGTTCATACAATGAGCGTAATTTCTATGAAACAGCTGTTAGAGGCCGGTGTTCACTTCGGCCACCAGACAAGAAGATGGAACCCTAAAATGGCAGAATACATCTTCGCAGAAAGAAACGGTATCTACATCATCGACCTGCAGAAAACAGTAAAAAAAGTTGACGAGGCTTATGCAGCAATCTGTGAATGTATCGCAGACGGCGGCGAAATCCTGTTCGTAGGTACAAAGAAGCAGGCACAGGAATGCATTCGTGAAGAAGCTGAAAGATGTGGCATGTACTATGTAAACCAGAGATGGTTGGGCGGTATGCTGACAAACTTCACAACAATCAAAACAAGAATCGCAAGACTGAAAGATCTGGAAAAAATGCAGGAAGACGGTACATTTGATGTACTGCCCAAAAAAGAAGTTGCAAAGCTGATGCACGAAATGGAAAAACTGCAGAAAAACGTTGGCGGTATCAAGGAAATGAAAAAGGTTCCCGATATGATGTTCATCGTTGACACAAGAAAAGAAAGAATCGCTGTGCAGGAAGCACACACACTGGGCATCCCCACAGTTGCTATCGTTGATACAAACTGCGATCCCGATGAAATCGATTATGTAATTCCCGGTAACGATGACGCAATCCGTGCAGTAAAGCTGATTGCTTCCAAGGTTGCTGATGCAGTTCTGGAATCCAAGCAGGGTGAACAGGAAGCAGCTGAAACAGAAACAGTAGAAGCTGAATAATTCAGAAAAAGGCATTTGCCCGAGCTTCAGCCTAAAACGGGCTGAGGCTCTTTTTATATCAGACGGAACAGCTTTTTTCGCAGAAGACGGAAAAAGATACGCACACACATAAGATTATTTAGGAGGGAATCAAACATGGCTATTACAGCAGGTATGGTAAAAGAACTGAGAGAAATGACAGGCGCAGGCATGATGGATTGCAAAAAGGCTCTGACAGAGGCTGACGGCAACATGGAAAAGGCTGTTGAGCTGCTGAGAGAAAAAGGTCTGGCTGCATCCGCAAAGAAGGCAGGTCGTATCGCATCCGAAGGTATGGTTGCAGTATACCTGAGCGATGACAACAAGATTGGTGCAATCGTAGAAGTAAACTCCGAAACAGACTTCGTTGCAAAGAACCAGGTATTCAGAGACTATGTTGCAGCAGTTGCAAAGCAGGCTTCCGAAACAACAGCAGCAGATATGGACGCTTTCTTCGAAGAAAAATGGGCACTGGATCCTCAGTTCACAGTAAAGGAAGCACTGTCTCAGCAGGTGGCTGTAATCGGTGAAAACCTGAACATCAGACGTTTTGAAAAATACGAAAAGACACAGGCAGGTAAGCTGGTTTCCTATATCCACGGCGGCGGCAGAATCGGCGTTCTGATTGAACTGGCTTGCGAAAACGAAGCAGAAGAGCTGGTTGAACTGGGCAAGAACATTGCAATGCAGATTGCTGCTCTGAACCCTAAATTCATCACAGAAAACGATGTTCCCGCTGACTTCATTGCAAAGGAAACAGAAATCCTGACAGTACAGGCAAAGAACGATCCTAAAAATGCAAAGAAGCCCGACAACATCATCGAAAAGATGATTGCAGGCAGACTGAAAAAAGAACTGAAGGAATTCTGTCTGGTAGAGCAGCCCTATGTTAAGGATACAGATATGACTGTAAAACAGTACATCGACTCCGTTGCAAAGGTTGTTGGCGCACCCATCGAAATCACAAGATATGTTCGTTTTGAAACAGGCGAAGGTATGGAAAAGAAGGATGAAAACTTCGCAGAAGAAGTTGCAAAGGCAATGAACTAATTCGTTAACGGGTTATTTTTAAAAATGAAAAGGAAACGCTACTGCATTGATTGCTCCGGCGTTTCCTTTTTTAAAGGAATCTTTTCGGATATTTTTATAATTTCTTAAATTTTTTTATATTCTGCATAGCCGCAGAGAAAATATCTGGAAATTTTCTGTAATTTGTGATACATTAGAGTAGTAAGGAGGCTGTAAAAATGTATAAAAGAATTGTGCTGAAACTGAGCGGCGAGGCGCTGGCAGGCGAGAAAAAGGGGGTTACCTTTGACGACAGCATCATCTGGGGGCTGATTGCACAGATTAAGGCTGTGATGGCAAAGGGGACACAGGTTTCTTTGGTTATCGGCGGCGGCAATTTTTGGAGAGGCAGAAGTGCAGATTCCAAAATGGATCGCACGAAGGCAGACCAGATTGGCATGCTCGCAACAGTTATGAATGCGATTTATGTTGCAGATGCGTTCCGTCAGAACGGCATCAAGGCATTCGTACAGACACCCATCGTCATCGGCACAATGACAGAGCAATTTTCCAAGGAAAGCGCTCTTGCGCATCTGGAAAAGGGCGAAGTAGTAATTTTTGCAGCCGGTATGGGACACCCCTTCTTCTCTACGGATACGATTACTGCCCTGAGAGGTGCAGAACTGGATGTGGATGGTCTGTTCTTTGCCAAGAGCATTGACGGTGTTTATGATGACGACCCTGCGACCAACCCCAACGCAAAGAAAATCGACTGCATCCGTGCAGAGGATATTGTGAAAAACAATTTGAAGGTTATCGATATGGCAGCCGCAAATCTCTGCTTTGAACGCAAGATTCCTGTTATCATCTTCGGTTTGAATGAGGAAAACAGCATTATGCGTGCAGTCGGCGGCGAAAAAATCGGTACGATTGTAACTGTGTAAGATTTTGTTCACATAGGAGGAAACGAGTATGGCATCTGAACTGACAAAACCTTTTGAAGAAAAAATGAAAAAGACATTGACCGCGTTGGACAGTGATTACGGCACCATCCGCGCAGGTCGTGCAAACCCCCATGTTCTGGATAAGATTATGGTGGAATATTACGGCACACCCACACCCTTGAATCAGGTTGGGAATATTACGGTTCCCGAACCTCGTCTGCTGCAGATTCAGCCTTGGGATGCATCCCTGCTGAAGGCAATCGAAAAAGCAATCAATATGTCCGAGCTGGGTATCAACCCCAATAACGACGGCAAGGTGATTCGTCTGGTTTTCCCTGAACTGACAGAGGAAAGACGTAAGGAACTGACAAAGGAAGTTAAGAAAAAAGCAGAAGCGTCTAAGGTCGCAATTAGAAACATCAGAAGAGATGCTATGGATGTTTTCAAAAAATCTGAAAAAGCGAAGGAAATCACAGAGGATCAGTTGCAGGATCTGGAAGATGAAACACAGAAGCTGACAGATAAATACGTTGCTGAAATCGAAAAGAAATGTGACGCGAAGAGTAAGGATATCCTTACCGTTTAATTCATCAAAATATCCAAGCCCCTCTTCTTCGGAGAGGGGTTTTGTTACAGGGAGGCAATTTATGCTTTATGAAAACGAATCCTTTCAGCTGAATCCCGAAAAAATGCCAAAGCATGTTGCAATTATCATGGATGGCAACGGCAGATGGGCAACAAAGCGCGGTCTGCCCAGAAAAGCAGGGCATAAGGCAGGCGCGGAAGCGCTGGAAAGAATCATTTATGCCGCAAAGGAGCTTGGCTTGGAACATCTGACGGTGTATGCTTTTTCAACGGAAAACTGGAAACGCTCCGCTGAAGAGGTTGGGGCGATTATGGATCTTCTGCGGTTTTATCTGAAAAATTATTTCAAGAAATTTGTGAAGGATAACATTCGGATGCACGTCATTGGCGAAAAGAGTCGCTTGGACACAGATATTCAAAAGGCGATTGCAGAAATTGAGGATTTATCCAGAGAAAAGAACGGCATGACCGTTCATGTTGCACTGAATTACGGCGGCAGAGATGAGCTGCGCCGCGCGGTAACAAAAATCGCAAGGGAAACGGCAGACGGTACACTTTCTCCCGATGCCATTACGGAGGATATCATTTCCGACGCATTGGATACGGCAGGCACACCTGACCCCGAACTGATGATTCGCACCAGCGGCGAGGAAAGAATCAGCAATTTTCTTCTGTGGCAAATTGCATATTCCGAATTTTTCTTTTCCGATACGCTTTGGCCCGATTTTGATAAAAAGGAACTGGAACGGGCAATTTATTACTATCAGAACAGAGAACGCCGTTTTGGCGGCAGATTGAAATGAGGTGACACTGTATGAAAACGAGAATACTTTCCGCTGTGGTGGCACTTCCCCTGCTGTTGTTTATCGTCATCAGCGGCGGCATTTGGCTGCATGTGGGCGTTGGGCTTCTTGGTCTGATTGGGATGTATGAATTCAATCGCGCGATTGCAGGTGAGGTAAAAGGCGCACATATCATTGCATATCTATTCGGTCTGTTTTATGTGGTTTTCATGGATCAGCTTGTGTATACACAAACGCTGTTCAGCGTGTTTACCTCCTTATTTGTGCTTGCTTTGCTGATTTACAGCGTGCTTTGCTACAGAAAAACAAGCTATGTGGAATGCTGCGCATCCTTCTTTGGCTTTTTCTATGCCTGCTTCCTGCTTTCTCATGTCTATCTCGTACGAGAATTTGACCACGGGAAGCTGCTGATTTGGCTGGCGTTTATTTCTGCCTTTGGCTGCGATACAGGGGCGTATTTCTCCGGTTATTTTCTTGGGAAAAATAAGCTTTGCCCCGCATTAAGCCCCAAAAAAACCATTGAAGGCTCTATCGGCGGTATCATTACGGCATTGGTGCTTTGCCTGCTTTATGGTCTTTGGATTAACCGTTTCCACCCCATTGCAGGGGTAAATGTGCTGCTGCTCTGCGGTTTGGTAGGATTCTTCGGTTCCATCCTCTCCCAGATTGGTGACCTTGCGGCTTCTTCCATCAAACGTCAGGTTGGCATTAAGGATTACGGGAATCTTCTGCCCGGACATGGCGGCGTTCTGGATAGGTTTGACAGTGTCATTCTGACCACGCCTGTGTTATACTATGTCATGCTGTTTCTGATTCATTAAAACAGAAGGTGTAAAAAATGAGAAAAATTTCTATTTTGGGTTCGACAGGTTCTATCGGGACACAAACCCTTGAGGTTGTCGAAAATTTAGGTGATATCCGTGTTGCCGCCATTACGGGGAATAAAAATATTGCGCTTTTGGAAAAACAGGCGCGTAAATTTCACCCTGAATTGATTGCGGTAATGGATGCGGAGAACGCAAAAGCATTACAGAGTCGCCTTTCGGATACGAAAATCCGCATAGTGAGCGGGATGGATGGTCTGGTCGAGGCGGCTACATACGAGGATGTGGATACAGTTGTGACCTCTGTAGTCGGCAATGTTGGCTTGCAGCCTACCTTTGCAGCGATTCGTGCAGGCAAAAATATCGCGCTTGCGAATAAAGAGACGCTTGTTTCCGCAGGACAGCTTGTAATGGACTTTGCGAAACAGCACCATGTAAGGATTTATCCTGTGGACAGCGAACACTCCGCTATCTTCCAGTCCTTACAGGGAAATGCAGGCAACCGCATTTCGCGTATTCTGCTGACAGCCTCCGGCGGCCCCTTCCGCGGCAAAAAGCGCGAGGAGCTGGAGCATGTAACGGCGGCGGATGCACTGGCGCACCCGAACTGGCACATGGGCAAGAAGATTACGATTGATTCTGCAACGCTGATGAATAAGGGCTTGGAAGTGATGGAGGCGAAATGGCTGTTTGATGTAGATGTAGATCAGATTGAGGTTCTGGTGCATCCGCAGAGCATTGTCCATTCCGCGGTGGAATATGAGGATGGCGCAATCATCGCACAGATGGGTGAGCCTGATATGCGGATTCCCATTCAGTATGCGCTGACGTATCCCAAACGCATGCAAAGCCCGTTTCCTCGGATAGATTTTTCCGTGCGCAGCCATCTGACCTTTGAAAAGCCTGATTTGGATACCTTCCGTTGTCTTTCTCTGGCATACTGTGCCTTGAAAACAGGAGGAACAATGCCGGCAGTGCTGAATGGTGCAAATGAGATTGCAGTTGCCCGTTTTTTGAAGGGAGAGCTGACGTTTTTGCAGATTCCTTCACTGATAGAACGGACGATGGACGCATATACTGTCAAATATAAATATACATTAGAGGATTTACTGGAGGCGGACGCATGGGCAAGGGCGTATGCACAGTCTGTGCGCTTCTGATAAATCTGTCTGGAGGTGGAGAACATTTCCTCATTATTGATTACCATAATACTTCTGGGTGTTCTTGTTATTGCGCATGAATTCGGACACTTTATTATTGCAAAGAAAAATGGCATCTGGGTGCAGGAATTTGCGGTCGGCATGGGGCCGAAGATTTTTTCCCGTACCAAAGGAGATACGGAATACAGTATTCGCATCCTGCCCTTAGGCGGCTTTTGTCGCATGGAGGGGGAAGCAGAGGACGGCGCATCCAGCTCGACCTCCTTCCTCAGCAAATCTGTCGGCGCGCGAATGGCAGTTATGGCGGCAGGGCCTGTCATGAATTTCCTGCTGGCGTTTCTCATGATTTTCGGGCTGACCTGCACAACCTATACGGCAACGCCCGTCATCAAAGAGGTTCTGACTGATTCCGCGGCGGCTGCGTCCGGTCTGGAGGTTGGCGACAGGATTCAAAAAATTGATGGAAAAACGATTCATATCTATGATGAATTGCAATATACATTGCAGTCCAACCACGGGGAAAGCCTGACGCTGGACGTGGTGGATGCTGCAGGGACGCATCATAAATATAAGCTGCAGCCAAAGCTGGACGAGAAGCAGGGCAGATATCTGATTGGCTTTTCGCCTGAGGTGAAAACAGGGCTGCTTGCTGAAAGCGTGGACGGCTATGCGAAAATGGGCATTGCAGAAACGGCACGTTACAGCCTGTTTGCTATGATAAATTATGTAAAAATGACGGCAGAGGGACTTCTGCGCGTGTTTACCTTTACGGCGAACCCCGATGAATATGGCGGCCCGATTGCAATTTTCAATATGGTTGGACAAAGCTATCAGGCAGGGCTGCAATACAGCATTAAGGCGGCAATCCAGAACGTGGTTTATATCGGTGCGGTTCTGAGTGCAAACCTCGGTGTGTTAAATCTGTTTCCGATTCCTGCGCTGGACGGCGGGCGGATTCTGTTCCTGCTGATTGAGGCGGTTCGCAGAAAGCCGATGGATATTGAAACGGAATCCAAGCTGCAATTTTTAGGCTTCGTCTTTCTGATGGGGCTGATGGCGTTTGTGATTTTCAGCGACATTAAAAAATACATGATTTAAATGAAACGAAACGCCTGATGTAAATTGGGCGTTTTCTGAATTTTGAAAAGGTGAGACTATGGAAAGAAAACTGACAAGAGAGGTTAAAATCGGCAGTCTGAAAATGGGTGGAACGAATCCCGTTGTCATCCAATCCATGTGCAACACAGACACAAGAGATGTAGAAGCGACAGTGGCACAGATTTTGGCCTTGGAAAAAGCAGGCTGCGAACTGGTACGCGTAGCAATTCCGGATATGGCGGCAGCAGACGCAGTCGGCGAAATCAAAAAACGGATTCATATCCCCCTTGTTGCGGATATTCATTTTGACTACAGATTGGCACTGCGCGTAATGGAACTGGGCATTGATAAGGTGCGCATCAATCCGGGGAATATCGGGGACGAAGCACGTATCAAGCAGGTAGTAGATATGGCGAAGGAGAAGCAGATTCCCATCCGCATCGGTGTAAACAGCGGCTCTCTGGAAAAGGAATTGGTGGAAAAATACGGCGGTGTAACACCGCAGGGCTTGGTGGAAAGTGCGCTAAAGCATGTGCATATTCTGGAGAAATTCGGCTTTTATGATATCGTGGTTTCCATTAAGGCATCGGATGTGCCGTTCTCCATCGAAGCATATCGCCTGCTTTCCGAAGCAATCCCGTATCCCATTCATGTCGGCATTACAGAAGCCGGAACGCCCTATGCAGGCACGATTAAATCTGCTGTCGGCATTGGGACGATTCTTGCCATGGGTATCGGAGACACGATTCGTGTTTCTCTGACAGGCGACCCTATCGAAGAAATCCGCGCGGCAAAAGAAATTCTGAAAAGCCTTGGTCTGCGCCAGTTCGGTATAACCTTCGTTTCCTGCCCGACCTGCGGCAGAACAGAGATAGACTTGATTTCTATCGCGAATGAGGTCGAGGAAAAATGCAGAAGCATACAGAAAAATATTAAGGTTGCCGTTATGGGCTGTGTGGTAAATGGCCCCGGAGAAGCGAGAGAGGCAGACCTCGGCATTGCAGGCGGCAAGGGTGTTGGTCTTGTTTTCAAGAAGGGCGAGATTATCCGCAAGGTTAGCGAGGACAAGCTCGTTACCGCACTAATGGAGGAAATTGACCGCATTTAATAATAAATCCAAACGGAAAGGAGGGAGACGATTTGACTGCACAGAAATTTGAACTGGTCTTTCAGAAAATTTCGCTGTCCCTGCCGCTTCTGGAAGCCTTTCAGGGCACAGAGGTACGCAAGCTGACGATTCATAAAAAGGAACGTACTGTCAGCATTGAGATTACCGCAAATAAGATGATTCCCTTACAGAAGCAGGAGGAACTGAAGGGTGCGCTTTTAGAGAGCCTTCCGGGGATACAGGCGGTTTCGCTTGCCGTTTTCTATGAGTTGACGGATAAAACTCCCGAAGCACTGGCAGCAGGCTATTGGGGAAGCATCAAAACCCTTGTGAGCCAAAAAAGCAAGATTTGTGCAGGTGTAATTGCGGACGCAGAGTGGAGAGTTACGGAGCATAAGCTACAAATTCTGGTAAAGCATAACATGGCGTATTACCTGGCGCAGAAACATCTGGATGATGCCATTGCGAACATGATTCATACCGAAACGGGCGAAACACTTCTGGTGCAATTTAAGAATCAGAGAGCAACCGAAGCGGACAGAGCCGCCCTTGAGAACAACAGGAAAAAGAAGTTTGAGGAGCTAAGCCGACAGATTATCACCACACAGGCTGAGGCGGTGCAGGAGAAAGCCAATGCAGAGGTGGCGGCGGTGTCCTCCTCCGTTTCCAAGGGAATTCTGCTTGGCAAAGAAATCAACGGCACAAACCAGAAGATTATTGATACGAAAATTCTCGGGGAAAATGTCATTATCGAGGGCAGTATTTATAACATCGAGCCGAGAGAAATTCGTGGTGAAAAATATATTGTTTCCTTTGATATTACGGATTTGAGCGATTCGACTACAGTGAAATTTTTCGTGAAGAAAAGTGTTTTTGATGCCGAACTGAGCGATAAAATCAAAAAAGGTAAATATCTGCGCGTGCAGGGCGAAGTGCAGTTTGATAAATATACCAAGGAAATCGATATTATGGCGAAAAATATCATGGTTGCTGCCGCGCCTCCCCCCCGTATGGATGATGCGGAGGAAAAGCGCGTGGAACTGCATCTGCATACACAGATGAGCAGTATGGATGGTGTGACACCTGTGAAAAAATATATCGAACGCGCGATTGCATGGGGGCATAAGGCGATTGCCATTACTGACCATGGTGTTGTGCAGGCATTTCCTGATGCGATGAACGCAATCGGCAAATCCGACTTGAAGGTGATTTACGGCGTAGAAGCCTATCTGATTGACGATTTGGGCAGCGTTGTTACCATGCCGCGCGGACAATCTCTGGATGACACCTTTGTGGTATTCGATATTGAGACAACAGGACTTTCCAAGGAAACCGAAAGCATTACGGAAATTGGCGCAGTAAAGGTAGTAGACGGCAAGATTATCGACCGTTTCAGCACCTTCGTGAACCCCGAACGCCCTATTCCTGCGGAGATTACCAAGCTGACAGGCATTACGAATGAAATGGTAGCCGATGCGCCTGTCATTACAGAAATTCTGCCGAAGTTTCTGGAATTTTGTCAGGATGCGGTGCTTGTGGCGCATAATGCCAATTTCGATACAGGCTTTATCCGCCTGAATGCAGAGCGAAAATGTGGTATTGAGGTAAAAAATACCGTTCTGGATACATTGGAGCTTTCCAGAGCCTTGCTGCCGGAGCTGAAAAAGCATAAACTGGACATCGTCTGTGAGCAGCTGGGTGTTTCTCTGGAGGGACACCATCGTGCAGTCAATGATGCCGAAGCAACGGCGGAGGTCTTCCTGAAATTCATTGACATGCTCGTGGAAAAGGAAATTTATAAGGTAGACGATATCAATGTGTTCTCCAGCCAGACAGTGAATTATAAGAAGCTGAAGGCATATCATGCGATTATTCTGGCAAAGGATTATGTCGGCTTGCGGAATCTGTATGAATTGATTTCGCTTTCTCATATTGATTATTACTTCCGCAGACCACGCATCCCCAAAAGCAAGCTGATTCAGCACAGGGAAGGGTTGATTCTGGGAAGTGCCTGTGAAGCAGGGGAGCTTTACCGCGCGCTTCTTGATAAAAAGCCAAAACAGGTCATTGAGGAGCTGGTAAATTTCTATGATTATCTGGAAATTCAGCCGCTTGGCAACAACCGCTTTATGATTGAGTCTCCGAAGGTGGAAAGCGTACATTCCATGGAGGATATCATTGCCATCAATAAGCAGATTGTGGCATTGGGTGAGGAGCACAATAAGCCTGTTGTGGCAACCTGTGATGTGCATTTCATTGATCCGCAGGATGCTGCCTTCCGTAAAATCATCATGGCGGCAGAAGGCTTTGCCGATGCGGACAAGCAGGCACCGCTTTATTTCCGCACCACAAAGGAAATGCTGAAGGAATTTACCTATCTGGGCGAGGAAAAGGCGAGAGAAATCGTTATCACCAATACAAATAAAATTGCGGATATGATTGAGAAAATCAAGCCCATTCCCGATGATACCTTTCCCCCGAAAATCGAAGGAGCAGATGAGGAGCTGCGCCAGATTTGTATGGATAAGGCAATTTCCATCTATGGCGACCCATTGCCTCCCATTGTGCAGGACAGATTGGAAACAGAGTTGAATTCCATCATCAGCAATGGCTATGCAGTGCTGTATATCATTGCACAGAAGCTGGTTTGGAAATCCGTTGCAGATGGGTATCTGGTTGGTTCGCGAGGGTCGGTTGGCTCGTCCTTTGCCGCAAATATGGCAGGGATTACGGAGGTAAACTCTCTGCCGCCGCACTATATCTGCGACCACTGCAAATATTCCGATTTTGAATCGGAAACGGTAAAGGCGTTTGCGATGGAGGAGGCAAGCGGCTGTGATATGCCGGATAAGGACTGCCCTGTCTGCGGACATAAGCTTAGAAAGGACGGGCATGATATTCCCTTCCAGACCTTTCTTGGATTCGAAGGGGATAAGGAACCTGATATCGATTTGAACTTTTCGGGTGATTATCAGCAGCAGGCGCACGCCTATACGGAGGTGCTGTTCGGGAAGGGCAAGGTTTTCAAGGCAGGGACAATTGGTACATTGGCAGATAAAACAGCGTATGGCTTCGTCAAAAAATACTTTGATGCCAGAGAAATTACGCCGCATAATGCAGAAATTCAACGCCTAACAGAGGGATGCACAGGAGTCAAGCGTACCACAGGGCAGCATCCCGGCGGTCTGATGGTTGTACCGAGCGACCATGATATTCATGAGTTCTGCCCGATTCAGCGTCCTGCAAATGATGTGAATTCGACTGTTACAACAACGCATTTTGATTATCATTCCATTTCTGGGCGTTTGCTAAAGCTTGACCTGCTGGGGCACGACGACCCGACGGTTATCCGTATGCTTTATGACCTGACGGGGGTCAATCCGCAGGATGTGCCTCTGGGCGACCCGGAGACGATGTCTCTGTTTGAATCCCCCAAGGCATTAGGTGTGACAGAAGAAGAAATCAACTGCAAGACAGGCACGCTGGGGATTCCCGAATTTGGGACAAAATTCGTCCGCGGCATGCTGATTGATACGAAGCCGAAAACCTTTGCGGACTTACTGCGTATCTCCGGTCTGTCTCATGGGACGGACGTATGGTTGGGGAATGCGCAGACCCTGATTGAAAACGGCACGATTACGCTGAAGGAAACCATTTCCACACGAGACAGCATTATGATTTACCTCATCAATAAGGGGGTAGAAAAGAAAAAATCCTTTAAAATCATGGAAAAGGTCAGAAAAGGGAAGGGGTTAACGGAAGAGGATATTGCCGATATGAAGGCATCCGATGTGCCGGATTGGTATATTGAATCCTGCCAGAAGATTAAATATATGTTCCCGAAGGCGCACGCGGCGGCGTATGTTATGATGGCGTTCCGCATTGCGTATTTCAAAATCAATTACCCCGAAGCGTATTATGCGTCCTATTTCTCAGTTCGTGCCTGTGATGATTTCGATTATTCCTGCATGTGTCAGGGCATTGATGTGGCAAGGGATGCCATTCGCGAAATTCAGGCGAAGGGGCAGGAGGCAACCGCAAAGGATAAAAATAAACAGACTGTTCTGGAAATTGTAGTTGAATTTTATGCAAGAGGGTTCAAATTCTGCCCGATTGACCTTTACCGTTCTGATGCGAAAAACTTCCTTCCGACAGAGGAGGGGCTTCTGCCGCCGTTCAGCTCCTTGCAGGGCTTGGGCGTGAATGCGGCGCAGAGCATTGTGGAAGGGAGAAAGGATGGAGAATTCAATACGCTTGAGGAATTGAAGGAGCGCACCTCTCTGGGACGCTCGCTGATTGACCTGCTCAAGGAAAACGGTGTTTTGGACGGGATTCCCGAAACGAACCAGCTTTGTCTGTTCTGATAAATAAAAAATAAGAAATAAAAAAGAAGCAAAAAAAGCAGTCTGCGAAGCATTTCGCAAACTGCTTTCTTTTTTGAAAATTGCTTAAAAATAGGCATCCAGCGCATGCTCTGCCAGTTGCTTTTCCGTATTCGCGCGAATGACAAGCCCCAGAACCAGAAGAATCCGCCGCAGCTCTCTGTCCTCGCAACCAAGCATAATATCCTTCCCATAGAAGGAGTCATCTGCCTTATTTTCCGCCATATTAGCAAGGTAAGCATAGGTGCTTTTCTGCAATGCAACAAAGCCTGCGTAAATCGTTTCAATCTGCTGTGCCTGCTTTTCTGCATCCGGCTCTGCCAATGCAACATGAAACAGCACACCGATATCCTTAATGGAAAGGATGGCTTTCAGATGATAAATCATGATTAAAAGCATCAAATGGGTACGGCTATATTTTTTCTTCACCGGAGGTGGGAAAATCTTCGCCTTGGTATAGTTGTTAATCATGGTTTTTGTAAGGATTTTATCCGTTTCATTCCGTTTATATCGCGCTAAGCCCTTATCCATAAATGTTGTCACCTGATCCATATACAAATCTATGGTCGGAATATCTGCAATCTCGATGACATCCGCGGTGCGAATCTGCGCGGCATAGCGTTCAATCACTTCATTAAATGTGTTCATGGGTTCTCACCTCAATTTCAAAAATATTCATATTCTTCATTATATAGTATTTCATACTATGTCGCAAGTTTTTCTTAAAAAAATTCAGGAATCCCTTGAAATGGCAAACATATTGTGATACTATACCTATATCGCAAGATGTAGTATTGAAAACTACTTGATATAAAGGAGCTGAAATTATGGAAACAGTAATCGGGAAAAAAATGAAATTTCGTGCAAGAGATCCACTTAGCGCACTAACGCATTTCATCGGCTTTCTGGCGGTGATTCCGCCTGTTATCTGCCTGCTGGAGCGATCGGAAACAACGGCGCAGGTGATTTCCTTTGCAATCTTCGACATTTCTCTGCTTTTGCTATATGGTGCAAGCACAATTTATCATACCCTGTGCCTTGCTCCCGAAAAAATTGCGTTTTTAAGACGGATTGACCACATGATGATTTTCGTTTTAATCGCAGGAACCTATACACCTGTCTGCATGGTAATCCTCCCCGGTATATGGGGAAAGGCTTTGCTTGCGGCAGTATGGGGTATTGCAATTTTCGGCATTTTTATGAAAATCTTCTGGATGAATGCACCTCGTTGGCTTTCTACGCTGATTTATGTCGGCATGGGCTGGCTTGCGGTTGCGGCGTTTATTCCGTTGAAAAGAGCCATCGGCTGGGGCGGACTGGGGATGCTTCTGGCAGGCGGCATTGTGTATACCATCGGTGCAGTGATTTATGCGCTGAAAAAGCCAAATCTCGCGATTCTGAAAAGCTTCGGCTTCCATGAGATTTTCCATGTATTCGTAATGCTTGGCTCTGCTTTCCATATCGCATTTATGTTTTTGTATGTTCTGTAATAGTATTTTAATCTTCTTTTCGTTGACAATTTCATAAAAAATGATTAAAATAAAGTATCGGGCATCTTTTCAGATGCCTGACTTTTTTAGCAAGAACGAAAAAAACTGCCCTTAAGCGAATGGCTTACTGCGGCAGTTTTTATGTAGGAAAAAGAAGAGGTGAAAAAATGAAAAGACTATGGGAATATCTGAAGCCCTATAAAAGGCTGGCGATTTTGGCACCCATCTTAATGCTTTTGGAGGTCGGGGCAGAGCTTGCCCTGCCAAAGCTGATGACCTTTATGATCAACCAAGGAGTCGGCACAAGAAACACTGCCATCATTACAAAAACTGGGATTGAAATGCTCGTGATTGCGATTATCGGTATCATCGGCGGCATTGGGTGCTTAATCTGCGCAACACTGGTTAGTCAGAGAACGGGGGCAGACCTTAGGCGTGCGGCATTTGAAAAGATACAGGAATTTTCTTTCCATAATATTGATACCTTTTCCACACCGTCTTTGATTACCCGTCTGACAAATGACATCACACAGATTCAGCTGGTGATTATGATTTGTCTGCGGATGCTGGTGCGTTCTCCCTTGCTTTGTGTCGGCAGTATCATCATGGCATTTTCCATAAACGCAAAAATTGCGGGCATGTTTTTGATTGTGGTGGTTTTGCTTGCCGTTGCAGTTTATCTGATTCTGCGCGTGGCAATTCCAAAATTCAAGCTGGTGCAGGAAAAGCTGGATAAGGTAAATACCGTTATGCGGGAATGTCTTGCAGGGATTCGTGTTGTGAAGGCTTTTGTGCGCCATGATTATGAAGTCGAAAAATTTAACGAGGTCAATCAAGATTATAAAGAAACCACCGTCAGTGCGTTTCGCATGATGCTTTTGATGTCTCCTGTAATGATGATTTTGGTAAACGGCACAATCATCGGGATTCTTTGGTTTGGTGGCTTACAGACGCAGGCAGGCAGTATGCGTGTGGAGGAAATCATGGCTTGCATTACCTATTTGATGCAGATGATGATGGCAGCAATGCTTCTGGCGATGAACTTTATGTTTATTTCCAGAGCAAAAATTTCTACAGACCGTCTGGAAGAAATTCTGGATACGGTTGTAGATATTGCAAATCCCAAGGAACCCAAGCAGCCGACAAGAGCAGAGGGGCGTGTGGAATACCACCATGTTTCCTATCGCTATAAGCTTGGCAGCGGCGACCCTGTTCTGGATGATATCAGCTTTACGGCAGAGCCGGGGCAGACTGTCGGGATCCTGGGCGAAACAGGCTCCGGCAAATCAACTCTTGTGAACCTTCTGCCCCGATTGTATGACGTAACGGACGGACAGATTCTGGTGGATGGGATTGATGTGCGCGATTATGCGATTCACGATTTGCGTAAGCGTGTTGCAGTTGTTCTGCAGGAGACCATTCTGTTCTCCGGTACAATTCGTGAAAATATTAAGTGGGGCAAGCCTGACGCAACCGATGAGGAAATCATTGCGGCAGCAAAAGCGGCGCAGGCGCATGATTTTATTATGGAACTGCCCAATCAATATGATACGGAGCTGGGGCAGAGGGGTGTCAATGTTTCGGGTGGACAGAAGCAGCGTATTTCCATTGCGAGAGCGTTGATTCAGAACCCGAATATCATTATTTTTGATGACAGCACCAGTGCAGTCGATTCCCTGACGGAAAAACGGATTCGCCAGGCGATGAAAACCTCTCACAGCGGCTGTACGAAGTTCATCATCGCGCAGCGTATCAGCTCTGTTCGGGATGCAGATAAGATTCTGGTTCTGGGCGGCGGTAAAATCGTTGCAGAAGGTAACCATAAATATCTTATGGAAACTAGCAAGGAGTATCAGGAAATCCTTGCCTCTCAGATGAAGAAGGGGGTGATGGCAGATGGCGAATGAGAATACAAGAAAACGCCCCGGCGGTCCCGGCGGACCGAGAGGAATGTTTGCGCACGGAAAACCGAAAAACACAGGGAAGACCATCCTTCGTCTTTGCGGCTACCTTGTAAGATTCTGGCCTTTGATTCTGATTTCCGTTATCTGTATTGCACTTACAACCCTCGGTACGGTTTACGCAACCAGCCTGATTGGTGTTGCGATTGATAAATATATTTCCGTATTCGATTTTGCGGGACTTTGGAGGATTTGTCTGGAGCTGCTGCTGATTTATCTGACAGCCTCTTTTGCAACATGGCTTTACAGCTATCTGATGTTGAAGGTAGGGCAGGAAACGGTTGCGACGCTCCGCAGGGAAATTTTCGAAAAATTCCAAAGACTGCCTCTGAAATATTTTGACAAAACCACACATGGTGAATTGATGAGCCGTGTAACAAATGATGTTGATAATATTTCCATGTGCCTGAACAGTAGCATTTCGCAGATTCTGCAAAGTATTCTGACAGTTATCGGCACCTTTGCCATGATGCTCTACCTGAGTATTCCGCTGACGATTGCGACCATTGCAACCATTCCGTTAATGCTTCTTGTGACAAAATGGGTAACAAGCCATTCCAGAAAATACTTCAAGGCAAAGCAGGAGGAGCTGGGTAAGCTGAACGGGCATATCGAAGAAATCATTTCCGGACAGAAGGTTGTAAAGGTATTCAGCCGAGAGGAAGAAGAAATTCATAAATTTGAGAAGCTGAACGATGCACTGCTTGCAAAAAGCGTACGCGCGGAGGTTTTCTCCGGCTCCATCGGGCCTATTATGACAGCAATCAATAACATGACCTACGCCATTGTGGTTGCGGTCGGCGGGATTCTGATGGTTATCGGCAACGCCATGACGTTGGGGATTATCTCCAACTTCATCATTTATTCCAAACAGTTTGCAAGACCGCTGACGGAGCTTGCCAATCAGGTGAATACGATTCTCTCTGCTATGGCAGGGGCAGAGCGTGTGTTTGAGGTTCTGGATGAGGAGGAAGAAAAGCCTGATGCTCCCGATGCTTACGAAATGGGCGAAATTGAAGGGGATGTTGAACTAACGGATGTCAGCTTCTCCTATGAGGAAGGACATCCCATTTTGAAGCACATCAACCTCTACGCAAGACCGGGGCAGACCATCGCCTTTGTCGGCCCGACCGGCGCAGGAAAAACCACAATTATCAACCTGCTGACGCGTTTTTACGATATCGACAGCGGCTCCATCACCATTGACGGGCATGATATTTATCAGACCAAGCGGGACAGCCTGCGTTCTGCCTTGAGTATCGTTTTGCAGGATACCTATCTTTTTACCGACTCCATCAAGGAGAATATCCGTTACGGCAGACTGAACGCAACAGACGAGGAAATCAAGGCGGCAGCAAAGCTTGCCAATGCACATGAATTTATCCGCAGACTGCCTGATGGCTATGATACCATGCTGACGGACGGCGGCGGCAACCTCAGTCAGGGGCAGCGGCAAATGATTTCCATTGCACGCGCTATTCTGGCAAATCCATCCGTACTGATTCTGGATGAAGCAACCAGCAGTGTGGACACCCGCACAGAGGTGAAAATTCAGGAGGCAATGCACAACCTGATGAAGGGCAGAACAAATTTTGTGATTGCACACCGCCTGAGCACCATCAAGGATGCGGATTTAATCGCCGTTGTAGAGCATGGGGAGATTATCGAAAGAGGCAATCACGAGCAGCTGATGGCGAAAAAGGGCTTTTATTATAACCTGTATACAAATCAGTTTGACCAAAATGAAGCAGTATAACAAAAACCCTGCATAATGTAGATTGTATTCTTTTAAAAATTCCCCAAAAATGCTTGATTTATTTTGGTGAATATGATATAAATGTATTTGTATAAAGACACTGATGAGGAAAAATAAGCTTTTTTATTTTCTTACAGAGAGCCGTCGGTTGGTGCGAGGGGGCAGAAAAGAGAAGCAAAACTGGCCTCGGAGTTCTGTTCTGAAAATGTATGACATGAGTAGGATGCAGCGGCAGCCACCGTTATCGGTTTTGAGCGTGCTTGCTTTTTCGGCAGGCAAACTAGAGTGGTAACACGGAGTATCCCTTCGTCTCTAACTGAGACGAAGGGATTTTTAGGTTTCACAAACAAGAAAAATCAAAAAACACTGTTTTTTAAGGAGGAATTTACTATGGAGAGTCGCTATGATTTCAGAACGATTGAAAAAAAATGGCGTGCAGAATGGGAAAAAAATCCCATCAACAAGGAGGATGCTGTAAAGCCCAAATTTTATTGTCTGGATATGTTCCCTTATCCTTCCGGTTCCGGTCTGCATGTAGGTCACTGGAGAGGGTATGTGCTTTCCGACGTTGTCAGCCGTTATAAGGTGCTGCAGGGCTATCAGGTATTGCATCCCATGGGCTGGGACGCTTTCGGTCTGCCCGCAGAAAACTATGCAATCAAAACGAATACACACCCCAGAGTTTCCACAGATGCGAATATTAAAAACGCAAAAAGACAGCTACATGAAATTTCTGCAATCTATGACTGGGATAAGGAAGTAGATACCACAGACCCCAAATATTATAAATGGACACAGTGGATTTTTGTGCAGATGTTCAAAAAGGGTCTGGCTTATGAAAAGGAAATGCCTTTGAACTGGTGTCCCAAATGTAAATGCGTATTGGCAAACGAAGAGGCTGCCGGTGGTGTGCATGAACGCTGCGGCACTGTTGTAACAAAGAAAAACCTGCGTCAATGGATGCTGAAAATCACAGCATACGCAGACAGACTGCTGGAGGATTTGAATAAGCTGGATTGGTCTGATAAAGTAAAGAAAATGCAGACCGACTGGATTGGCAAATCCTATGGTGCTGAGGTTGATTTCAAGCTGACAGGTTCTGATGATAAAATCACTGTTTACACCACAAGACCGGATACACTGCACGGCTGTACCTTTATGGTGCTGGCTCCCGAATACGAAGGTCTGGCTGCATTGACAACCGCAGAGCAGAAGGATGCCGTAGAAAAATACTGCTACGAAGCATCTACAAAATCTGCCGTTGACCGTATGACAAATAAAGAAAAAACAGGCGTATTTACGGGCTCCTACTGCGTGAACCCCGTAAACGGCAAGGAAATCCCTATCTGGGTTGCTGACTATGTACTGGCTGATTATGGTACCGGTGCAGTAATGTGTGTACCTGCGCATGATGAACGTGACTTTGATTTTGCGACAAAATTCAAACTGCCCATCATCCCTGTTATCCTGCCCGAAGGCGAGGATGAAGGAAAGCCTCTGACGGAAGCTTACACAGGTGACGGTATCATCGTAAACTCCTGCGACTGGAACGGCATGAAGGCATTCGATGCAAAGAAGAAGATTCCTCACCTGATGGAGGAAAAAGGTTGGGGCAGAAAGACAACCAACTACAAACTGCGTGACTGGGTATTCTCCAGACAGAGATACTGGGGCGAACCCATTCCTCTTATCCACTGCGAACACTGCGGCACCGTTCCTGTTCCTGAGGATCAGCTGCCCGTACTGCTGCCCGATGTAGAATCCTATCAGCCCACAGAAACAGGCGAATCTCCTCTGGCGCATATCGATGAATGGGTAAACACAACATGCCCTGTCTGCGGCAGACCTGCAAAGCGTGAAACAAACACAATGCCTCAGTGGGCAGGCTCCAGCTGGTATTTCCTGCGTTACACAGACGTTCATAACGATAAGGAGCTGGCAAGCATGGATGCATTGAAGAAATGGGCACCCGTAGATCTGTATGTCGGCGGTATCGAACATGCGGTTCTGCATCTGCTGTACGCACGTTTCTATACAAAATTCCTGTATGATATTGGTGCAGTACCCTTCGATGAGCCCTTCACAAAGCTGTTCAATCAGGGTATGATTACAAAGAACGGCAGCAAGATGTCCAAATCTCTGGGTAACGTTGTTTCCCCCGATGAACTGGTTGAAAAATACGGCTGCGACTCTCTGAGAATGTATGAACTGTTCGTAGGTCCTCCCGAACTGGACTGCGACTGGGATGACAGCGGTATCGACGGTGTATTCCGTTTCCTGAACAGAGTATGGAAGATGGTTTATGCAAATAAAGCTTCTGATAAGGCTCCTTCCAAGGATGAAGAATATATCGTAAACAAGATGATTGCTGATGTTACAAAGCGTGTGGAATCTCTGGCAATGAATACTATCGTTTCCACCTTCATGGAATCCACAAATAAACTGATGGATGTAACGAAAAAGGAGGGCGGTCTGTCCAAGTCCACTCTGGAAACATTGACTGTTATGCTCGCTCCCTTCGCACCCCATATTGCAGAAGAAATGTGGCACGAACTGGGTCATGAAAATACAGTATTCGAAGCAGGCTGGCCCGAAGCTGACGAAAGCAAGCTGGTTCAGGACAGTGTAGAAATCGCATTGCAGATTGGCGGCAAGCTGAGAGGTAAAATGCAGGTTGCAATAAATGTCTCCAAGGAAGAAGCGATTGCACAGGCAAAAGAAGCACTGGCATCCAGATTGGAAGGTAAAACAGTTGTGAAGGAAATTTACGTTCCCGGCAAAATCATCAACTTGATTGTAAAATAATTGAAGCACGAAAGAAAAGCAGGGTCGAAAGACTCTGCTTTTTGTGCCTATGGAAAGGGGCAGAGCATGAACGGTATTTTGTATATGGATGTATCTGTTTTTGAGGATGTTCTGTTATATGAAAAAGGGAAAACGCTACTTTCCGCAGAACGTAGGATGTATATGGAAAAGCTGAAAAATCCGAAGGCGGCAAGTCTTTCTTTGGGTGCAGGTGTGCTGTTGTTTTTTGCTTTGCAGAAATGCAATTATACAGAGCAGCTAGAGAAAATCAAAAAAGCACCCTTGGGAAAGCCATATTTGAAGGGAATTGATTTTCAGTTCAACCTGTCTCATTCGGGAACGTATGCGCTTTGTGCTTACAGTAACAGGAATATCGGTGCGGATTTACAGCAGATAAAAGAGAAGCTTCCCGAAAAAACCGAAAAAATCTTGTCGAAGGACGAAACATCTTTTCTGACAAAATTTACGCAGCCGGAACAAACACAGCTGTTTTATCGACTTTGGGCAAGAAAGGAAAGCCTTATTAAATGGGATGGCAGGGGACTTCGCTTGCCCTTGCAGGAAATTTCTTTTATCAAAAACGGAACCCTGACAGACATTTTGGAATGGGAGGATAAGACCTTATATTTCAAGGAATATCCGAAAATCAACGAGAAATACGCTGTTTGCATCTGTAAAGAGGGCACAGATTTTGCGCGGAATGCAGAGGAAATAACTGCAGAAATGTTAAAAATTTTTTAAAAATATGAATTTTCGTTGAAATATTTCAGATAAATCCTTATAATAAGAAGATAAAGATTGAAAATATGAGGTTATAATATGAAAAAATTTAAAAAATTCGTCTGTGCTGTCTTGGTTGCGGCAGTTTCGGCGTGCGCCGTTCCAACGTATCAGGCAGATGCAGCTTCGATTTCACAATTACAGCAAAAACGCCAAAATCTGGCATCCAGTACAAAAAAAGCAAAACAGGAAATTGCAAATATCAAAAATAAAAAGCTTTCCGCCGAACAGGAAATGGAAGCAATGGATAAGGTTCTGACCAGTATTCAGGCAGAGCTGGATGAAGCAACAGAAGATTTGAATATCCTGACAAAGCAATTGGACGAAGCCAAAAAAGCTTTGCAGGAAGCAACAGAAAAACGAGATGCGCAGTTTGCATTACTGGGTAGCCGTATGCGTTTCCTGCAACAGAAGGGCTCCAGCGGCTATTTGGAAATCCTTTTTGATGCACAGAGCTTTTCTGATTTGTTCCTTCGTATGCAATATGTAAACGATATCATGGGCTACGATAAGGAAATTCTGGAGGAATTAGAAAAAACGCAGAAAACCATTGAAAAAAAGAAAGCAGAAATTGAAAAGAACAAAGCTGAGCAGGAAGAGGTTGTTAAGCTGCAAAAAGAAAAGCTTGCCGAGCAGCAGGAAATTGTAAACGAAAAGAAAGCCTTGGTTGCATCCTATCAGAACGACCTCTCGAAATATGAACAGATGGTTGCAGCAAATGAAAAGGCGGATAAAGCCGTTTTGAACCAGATTGCGAAGCAGCAGCAACAGAGCAAGAGCAGCGGCAGCAGCTCTAAGGTATATTATACCGGAAACGGCTCTTTGGGTTGGCCTGTTCCCGGGCGTACCACTGTCAGCAGCGGCTTTGTCACTCGTACCAGCCCGATTACCGGTAGAACAGAATCCCACAGCGGTCTGGATATTCCTGCTGCCTATGGTGCAGCCATTGTTGCGGCAGAGGCGGGTAAGGTTACATATTCCGGCTGGATGAATGGGTATGGGAATACCATTATCATCGACCATGGTGGTGGATTGAGTACATTGTACGGACACAATTCCTCTCTGGTTGCAAGGGTAGGACAGGTTGTCAGCCGCGGTCAGACCGTAGCAAAATGTGGCAGTACCGGTTGGTCTACGGGGAATCATTGTCATTTCTCCGTATTGAAAAATGGCGCGTATGTAAATCCCAGAAACTACTTATAAGAAATAAGTAAGAAATAAGGAACAGACAGGGTGATATCAAAAATGGTATCATCCTGTTTTTTATTGCAAAGAAATAAGATTAACCATAATTTTATTATGTAAATAAAATATTACTATAGCAGCTGTCAAGTCTCAAATCATATCAATATTTTCGTAAAAGTATCGTTTTGCGAATAAATATAGATTTCCCCTTTTCCATGAATATCAAGCCACTTCTTACAAGATTATCCTATTTTTGCTATAGCAAAAAGTGTCTGCAAAAAATATTTCACAGACACTTTCTTTCTATTTCATTTCGTTTATTCCAAATCAGTTTTAAGTTTTAAATTAAGGATTCTATTCTTGTAAACTGATTTTCGTTTTCCTTGATTTTCTGTTCCTTACCGATGCTGCATACGTTTTTACAATCGACACACCGCAGCAAATCTGCACAGTCACGAATATCCGCAGCAGTTGTCTGCAGGATTTCAGTGCGTTCCTGCAGGAAATCCGCATCTGTCAGCTGTTTATAAAATCTGCTGATGGCATGATTCAGCTGCTCCATGTTCGTTTTCGGCTGATCCAGCGTGTTAATTGTCCCAAGGATATATTTTGTCATTTCCCGTTTATCTGCATCAAAATGTTCGATTTGCTGCGCAAGTCCCTTGAAAATATCATAGGTTTCCGTCAGTCTGGGGTCTCTATAGGAATAAAAATAGCTGAAACCGCTCCGCATGAACTGACAGCCGCAGCCATACGCGCCGCCTTGTACGCGCACCTGATTCCAGAGATATTCCAGATTGATAATGGTTTTCAACACCTGATATTTCCCATGATATGCCAACCCGTTCTTCTGATAATCAAAGGAGGTTGTGTTGTATAACACGCCGCCTGCATTGGCGAAGGCTGCCCTTTCATGCTTCAAATCAAAATTGTATACAAAATGCTTCTGTTCCTTTGCAGGTAATTTCTGACGGAAGGTGTCGATTTTTGCCTGTACAGCCGCCCTTTCGCTCTCCTCACAGCCTAGTGCAACCTCCAGATTCTGCTGTGTAAAGAGAAGCTCCGCCGTTTTCTTCAGCTTCGCAATGACAGGTGCTGCATCCTGCTCCAGCTGTGCATCTATCTCGCAGAGGAATCGATAATAGCGGATGCCACTTGTGATATCCTCAATCCGCAGTGCCGGAAAGAGATTGCTGCCGCCGTAGAAAATTGCAAAATAATGGGACTGATTCAGCAGTTCATTTTCCCCTTTGATTTTCGCGGATTTCACGATTTTTTTCATACTTTCTACTACATCATATTTTGTATGGAAAAGAATTTCCTCTGTCATGGCAATCGCAGCATCCAAATCCTCTTTGAGCAGCTTTTCCTTTACGGTCACAAAAGCGCGATAATCCGCCGCGTGGCTATTATAGGTATTGTTATGCAAAGAAAAATCACCGAAAATCTGGTTTTTCACGGTTGCCAGTGTCTGAAAGGAATATTTTTCCGTATCCAGCTTGCCAAAAAGTTCTGTCAGAAGCCCTGTATACGGTAACAATTCCTGTGGCACGGCAGAGATATCAAACATCAGCTTAAGATACAGAATCCCATTGCTTTCCAGCGGCACATGCAGAAATTTTGCGGCTGCATCCGTATTATATGGCACAAGCTGCGGCTTTTTATCAATCTCAGAAATTTCCAGTAATGGAATCTGCGCCAGAATTTCAGGTGTATCTGCCTTGGTCTGGAATTGCTCCAGTTTCTCGGTGTCCTCTTTTATTTCCGCAAGATCTGCGTCAGTCATAGCAGCCTTTCGTTTCGCCATCTTTTCTGCAAAAGCCTGCGCATCCTTCTGCGCTTTTCCCTTTTCGGGTGTAAAAACAAGATACGTTTTTTCTTCATTGTGCAGAAAAACCTCTGCCAGTAACCGTTCAAAGAATCCCTCGTCCTTTTTCAACCGCTCAATCACAGATAACAGCCGTAGGCTATCACAGGGGTCTTCGCCATGCAGCCAACGCTTCATCAATCTGGTTGCATAAATCAGCCCCTTCGGCGTAGAGCCGTAGTCCTCCTCACGCAGCAGGAAATCAAATTTTCGTAAAGCACCCTTGACTAAATCCGCAGGCAGACCTTCTGTAGCCAGACGCTTCCATTCTGCATCAATGATTCTTATAAAGGCATCCGCCTGTTTCACATCCGCATTTTTTGCAATGATACTGAATACCATTTCATAGGTTGAGGAATCGAACCATCCCTCTGTTTCCTGACAAATGCCTGCATCCAACAGAGCCGTTTTTACGGGAGACGCATTCGTTTCCAGCAGAATATAGGAAAGAAGCTGCAATGCCATCACGCGCTCAGGGTCTGTGCATTTGCCCACCTTTATGCTGTAAGCAAGGAAGGAACCGCCCTCTTCGCCCTCCTCCGCCGCAGGGTAGGTTTCATGCAGCAGCTTTCCCTTCTGCACACACTCCATTTCCGTAATCACGGGCAAGGCATCACTTTTTTCAAAGCCATCCAGATAGTCCTCACTGATATGCTGCAAGCATGCCATCGGTTCCATATCTCCGTAAAGATAGAAATACGCATTGGAAGGATGATAATACTTCCGGTGAAAATCCAAAAAGCTTTCATAGGTCAAATCGGGAATGGCAGCAGGCAGCCCACCGGATTCATAGCCATAGGTGGTTTTACCGAAAATTGAGCGGGAAATTGCACCACTCAGCAGACTTTCCGGGTCAGAAAGCGCCCCCTTCATTTCGTTATAAACAACACCCGTTACATCCAGTGTGTTTTTCTCTTCATTCAGAAGATAGCGCCAACCCTCCTGCCGGAAAATCTCTTTTTTCTCATAAATCTTCGGAAAGAAAACCGCATCCAGATACACATCCATCAAATTATGAAAATCCTTTTCATTGCAGCTTGCAACAGGGTACATCGTCTTATCCGCATAGGTCATGGCATTGAGGAAGGTGTTCAGAGACCCCTTCGCCAGTTCATTAAAGGGGTCCTTCGCCTCATACTTTCGCGAACCGCAAAGCACGGAATGTTCCAGAATATGCGGCGTGCCACAGTCATTTTCAGGCGGTGTTTTGAATGCCACATTAAAAACCTTATTGTGATCCGCATTTTTCAGATATAATAAGCGCGCACCGCTCTTTTCATGAGAAAAAAGATACGCTGTGCTGTGAATATCGTTGATTTCTTCGATTTTCTGTAACCGAAACCCAAAATAAATCTCATTTTGCTTGAATTCTGCCATAAAGCACCTCCTTGATTTTGCTTTTATTGTACCATGTTTGCAGGGGAAGAAAACAGCTGCGAAGCAGATATTTTCTTCCGCAAGGCATGGTGCCTGCGAATTGTAGAATTTGCTGTGAAAACAGCAGATAGACGCTGTAAGCGGCTAACCCTCGAACAAATCCGTGGGTATTATACCACAAAAAGGACGGGATTTCTCCCGTCCTCTGATTTTTTGTATTCTGATTATTTGAAGTATCTGTTATACAGACCCAGGAATGCTTTGCCGTGTCTTGCTTCGTCACGCGCCATTTCATGCACTGTGTCATGGATTGCATCCAGATTTGCAGCCTTTGCTCTCTTAGCCAGGTCAAATTTACCTGCTGTTGCGCCATTTTCAGCGTCAATTCTCAGTTCCAGATTCTTCTTTGTGGAATCTGTTAAAACTTCACCCAGCAGCTCTGCAAATTTTGCAGCATGTTCAGCTTCTTCAAAAGCAGCCTTTTCCCAGTACAGACCGATTTCAGGATAGCCTTCTCTGTGTGCCACTCTTGCCATTGCCAGATACATACCAACCTCAGTACATTCACCTTCAAAGTTTGCTCTCAGGTCAGCCATGATATCTTCGCTTGCGCCCTGTGCAACACCTACAACGTGTTCAGCAGCCCATTCCATTTCGCCGTCCTTCTGTTCTACGAACTTATCTGCGCCAACATGGCAAACAGGACATTCTGCGGGAGCGGAATCGCCAACATGAACATAACCACATACGGAACATACAAATTTTTTCATAACTTTTTCCTCCTTGAAATCTCTCTTTTATTGTTTTCTATTTAAATTGATAAATTATTGTTATCTGATAATCATTATAAATTAGAAGTCCGTATTTGTCAACACCAAATTGAAAAAAAATATAAAAAATTTGACTTTTCTTCGAAATATAAAAAAGCCGGAGTATATTTCAACTCCGACTCATTTTGTCCTGCTTCTTATGCTTCCTCTTTGCCCCAGATACCCTTTTCTTCACGCAAATCTCTGGTGCTGATAAGATATTTTTCAATCATTTTTACGGGGTTATAGGAACGTTTTGCCTTACGCATCCCCTCAATACCCATGTCCTCTTCTCTGTTAATCAGTTCCACATCCTCACATTCATGCAAAACATACTGCTGATTGATAATCGGGAAGATACCGTCATACTCTGTATCCCCTTTTTCAATATGAATCAGCTGCATCTGCGGATGCAGGCGCTCACCAATCGTAAAGGCGCACAGCTTTCCGTCAATATAAATCGTACCGCCTGTCAGTCCCAGCGCATCCATATTCTGTAATGCCAATTCAACAGAGCGTCTTTCGTCCACCATTTCCTGTGCATCCTCACCTGTTTTCTCGTCCATCCAGTGATCATATAGTGTGATGCAGTCTGCAATCATGCTTTTGTCAAGCCTTCTGTATTCATAATCGGGATATTTCGACAGAAATTTATTGATATGATTTCGTTTGCCGTGCAGCTTTTTCCCTTTCAATGTTGCGAGGCTTTCTCTGGTATATACATAATCCCATGCAATATCGGTTGGCATGGAGAATAATTCAGGGCATGCCGTCAGCATTTTATCCTTAAACACAGTCCAGACGGATCGGTAGGTCGGCTCCACGCCGCGCTTTTTCATATAATCAATTCCCTCGTAAACTGCCTTGCGATAATCTACTTCTACGCCGTATTTGGGGATAGGTGCCCAGAGGAATACGGGAACTCCCTTAAATTCCAGCTTGATATACAGCACATTATTTTTCTCTGCATATTCCATTTTCCCATCTGCACCCCAGATAAAGAGATTTGCAAAGGAAAGATCGGAGCACTGTAGATTCCAAGGCTTTGTGTAGGAATCAATCAGCGCTTTGTCCTCTAATGCGAAGGACTTGAACATCAGTTCAGCGGTTTCTGTTGCATTGTTTTTTGTTTCTTCTATTGTCTTATTTTTTTCACATTCCAAACATCTTGGCATAAGGCCTGCCTCCATTTTTTAATATTCATCTATAATATAACACTTTTGTTTCGGAAGAAAAGCATCCAATTCCTTGTATTTTTCTTCATCGAAAATTTTCAATTCATTTCTTATTTCAGCAAAGGAATGATATCCCACCAGAACCTGTAACAGATGCCCTGCGGAAATTTCAAAAACAGGAGCTTCCGCGGAAGGCTTTCCCCGAAAATTAAATACACCGTTATTTTCAGGAATGACAGCATCCGTCAGGCGGAACGCATACGGCAGTTCAAGCTGCAACGCCTGCAGCAGTGCAGACGCATTGCAAAGTCCCATCACGCCCTTCTGTTTTCTCTCGGTTTTTGCAAAGGGAAGCTCCATCTCAGGCGGCAGCTTTGCAGAAAATATCAGACCATCTGCTTCCTTACGCAGCCCTTCCATTAACATGGGATAGCCTTTCTCATCAGCAACCGCTTCCACGCAGGTTAGCTCCGTTTCTGTCTTATAATAAAAAGCATAGCCTTTTATCTCATTATTTCTAATATATGCAGCACATTTCCCCCCGTCCGCAGCATAATCTGCCGCTTTACGCAGGAAATCCTCTTTGGTGCGCAAAACCATACCGCTGTATTTTTTAGCAGCTGCTGTATAAAGCGGAAATAACGAATCCAATTCTGTAACAGGAGTAAGCGTTACATTTCCTTTTGTTGCACACATACCGTCGCAGGTCAGATACGCTGCATCCGCAACAGGAAAATGCCCGAAGGGAAAATAGCTCTGCAAAACCGCAGGTGTGTGTGGTGCAACCAGACAGCCCTTTTCGCGCAGAAGCTTCATTTCATAGGTGAAAATCTGCCCCATGTAGCCCTTTTTTCTATAATCCGGATGGGTAGAAACACCACAGAGCATAGCTCCCGGAATTTCCCTTCCGCGTATCCAAAGCGTATACGGAAACGCCTGCATACAACTGACAATTTTGCCCTCCGTTTCCAGAACAACAGAATAATCAGGCGCAAAGCGGTTTCTGAAAAACCAATCGCAAAAGGCATCGCTGTCACCAAAGCAGATTTTCCAAAGATCATAAAACGCTTTTTTATCTTCCGCTTTCGCAACTCTGACAGCTGTCATAAATTCGCACTCTCCTTATCCTATCTTTCCTCTATGTCTTATTCTTTTTTATTATAACGCGCAAAAGCATAAAAAACAACCGATAATTATTATTATTTAACAGTAAATTTTATAATTTTTTTGTACACTGTGACGAAAATACCGACCTATTTCATCTGTTTCAACCCTTCCGCCCATATTTTTTTGAAGGCAGAAGGCAGTGCATACTGTGCTTCAGCTTCTTCTCTTGTCAGCCAAAGCAAATCGGATTCTGCTTTTTTTGTTACCCTTACGAAATAGCAGTCCATGTGCCATTCCACATGCGTAAAAATATGCTTTTGCCCCTTCATAGGAAGCAGCTCAGCCTCTAAAATGCCCATTTCCTGCAATGTAACAGGCGGTGCGATATCTCTCTGTCCGTTCGGCAGCTCCCAAAGTCCCGAAAGCAAGCCATTTTTCGGGCGTTTGCCAATCGCAATTTTCTCCCCGTCTACGCAGAAAAATACGTTCAGATATTCTAATGTGCGCGGCTTTTTCTCCGCCTTTACAGGATACACTGCTGTCTGATTTTTGCAATATGCCATGCAGCTTGCCCGAACAGGACATACGCCGCACTTCGGCGCGCCGTTCGGCAGACAAACCGTCGCGCCAAGCTCCATCAATGCCTGATTCAAATCCCCGGCACACTCCTGCGGCATGATTTCTGCAAGACGGCTTTCCCATTCCTTTTTTGTTATTTGTAAGGAAATATCCGATGCATCCGCTGTAATGCGGGACATTACACGCAGAACATTTCCATCTACCGCAGGAATCGGCAGACCAAACGCAATCGAGCCGACTGCTCCTGCCGTATAAGACCCAATGCCCTTGAGCGAAAGCAAATCCTTTTGATTTGCAGGAAACACACCGCCGAAATCTTCCATAATCTGCATCGCCGCCTTCTGCATATTGCGGACACGGCTGTAATACCCCAGACCTTCCCAAAGCTTGAGAATCACTTCCTCATCCGCATTCGCTAAATCCTTTACAGTCGGCAGGGTCTGCAAAAAGCGTATATAATACGGCTTGACCGCCTCAACTCTCGTCTGCTGGAGCATAATTTCCGAAACCCATACAGCGTATGGGTCTTTTGTTTGTCGCCATGGCAAATCTCTTTTATTTTCCCGAAACCACTGAATCAACGGCTCAACAATTTCTTTCAAATCCTTCATAGTTCCACCTCTGTTTTTATCTCCAAAAAAATGAGGAAGGTGTGATACCTCCCTCATTTCTCATCATCTTTGTTTAAATACCTTTAAATAAATCGGAATCAGCATTCCGCCGACGGCATTCCCCAATGTCATCACCAGAATGGCAGCAAAGCAATGTGCGCTCCATGTTCCGGATAAGCTGAAATAGAACATATTCGCGATAACGTGCTCGAAGCCGCTCAGGATAAATACCATAACGGGAACGAAAACACCAATGAACCGCAGGGTTGAGCCCTGCACATTGCGAAAGCAATCCACCGCAATAAACATCAGCATGCCACAGAAGACCGCAAGCAGAAAAATACTTGTGAAATCATCCGACAGCTTCACTTCAGCCATGCCCGCAACCCGTTCAGCCATTCCCTCATAAATACGGCTGTTTCGTACCATTGTTGCTGTAATCCATGTGCCAACAAGGTTCCCCAACCAAGTGACCACCAGCTCAATGAGATACACAGGCTTGTTGAAGGGCGTGTAGCCAACCTTCCCGGTAAACAGATGCAGCTGAAACACCACAATGGTAAATAAACCGATGGCGAATAAAAAGCTGCCGACTACCGGATTTGACTGCGAAAGGAACACGGTCCCCCCCATGCCAATCAGCATACCTGCCAGGATTGCAGAAAAAAATTGCCTTACTCTTTCCATAAAAACCCTCCTTATTCAGTTGTATAAAAACTTTTCATCTGTCCTTTTATTCTACAAGCTATGACTTTTTCTGTCAATCCTTTTTGTTTCTCTTCTCTTGTTCTATGATAGATACATTCCCCTTGCGGCACGTCCTCTGCTGTGCTAAAATAGAGGGGCAAAATAAATAGATATCTCTATATTTTAAGGAGGTTTTTGTATGAATCAAGAACTTTTAGAAAAATGCAAAAATGCTGATCTGCTGAAGGAAGTTGCAGAAGGCAAGGAAGTTGTATGGATTAACGAAAATCTGGAAAAAACTGAGGATGCAATGGCAAAAATCAATATCACAATGGCGGATATTGATGATGCAGAGGCAAGACTGGCGCGTTTTGCACCTTTCTTAATGAAGAAATTTCCTGAAACCATTCCCACAAATGGGTTGATTGAATCTCCTCTGACCTATATTCCCAATATGCAGAAAACGCTGGAGGAGCATTATGACACAAAAATCCCCGGCAAAATGTTCTTAAAGCAGGACAGCCATCTGGCAATCTCCGGCTCCGTAAAAGCACGCGGCGGTATCTATGAGGTGCTGAAGCATGCAGAGGATTTGGCTCTGGAACATGGTATGCTCAAGAAGGACGATGACTACAGCGTATTCGCTTCCGATGAATTCAAAGAATTTTTCAGCAAATTCAAAATTCAGGTTGGTTCCACAGGCAATCTGGGTATGTCTATCGGTATCATGAGTGCGGCTCTTGGCTTCCATGTAATCGTACATATGTCTGCAGATGCAAAGCAGTGGAAGAAAGACCTGCTTCGCCAGAGAGGTGCAGAGGTTGTGGAATATGCAGATGACTACAGCAAGGCAGTTGAGGTTGGGCGTAAGAATTCCGATGCCGATCCCAATAGCTACTTCGTTGATGATGAAAACTCCGTAACGCTGTTCCTTGGCTATGCGGTAGCGGCAAAGCGTATCGTAAAGCAGTTTGCAGAAAAGAATATCGTTGTGGATGCAGAGCATCCTCTGTTCGTTTATATTCCCTGTGGCGTTGGCGGCGCACCCGGTGGCGTTGCTTTCGGCTTGAAAAAGCTTTTCGGAGATAATGTGCATGTATTCTTTACCGAACCTACACAGGCACCCTGTATGCTGGTCGGCATGGCATCCGGTCTGCAAAACCAAGTCTGCGTAAAAGATTTCGGTCTTTCCGGTCTGACCCATGCAGACGGTCTGGCGGTTGGTCGTCCTTCCGGCTTTGTCGGCGGCGTGATGGAGCATCTGCTTTCCGGCGAAATGTCTCTGGAGGACTATCATATCTATGACCTGATGCGTGATCTGGTTGCAACAGAGGATATCTTTATTGAACCCTCTGCCTGTGCATCCTTCTGGGGTCCTATCATGCTGAAGGATGAAAAGGTACAGGCTTATATCAAGAAAATGGGTCTGGAGGATAAGATGGCGAACGCAACACATATCCCTTGGGCAACAGGCGGCAGCCTTGTTCCGCAGGATATCCGCGAAGAATATATGCATACACATTTGAAATAAAATCACATAAAGCATAGCAAAAAAGGCGAGTAAGAAATAAATTGTTTCTCACTCGCCTTTTCTTTTGTTTTGTTTTTTTAGTTTATTTCAATTTTAGTTTATTTCAATAAGCCTGTAAAATCCAATGTTGCGAAATAATCGGCAGGTGTTTCGGCTCTGCGAATCATTTCCACACTGCCGTCCTCCTTCAGAAGCAGCTCTGCGGAGCGCAGCTTACCGTTATAGTTATAGCCCATTGCATGACCATGTGCGCCAGTATCGTGGATATAGAGAATATCGCCCATCTCAATTTTCGGCAGCATACGGTCGATTGCAAATTTATCGTTATTTTCGCACAGACCGCCTGTTACATCATATTTATGGTCGCAGGGTGCGTTTTCCTTCCCCAGAACAGTGATATGGTGATAGGAGCCATACATAGCAGGACGCATCAGGTTTGCCGCGCAGGCATCCAGCCCGATGTATTCCTTATAGGTATGCTTTTCATGGATGGCAGTTGCAATCAGTGCGCCGTAGGGAGCTAGCATAAAGCGTCCCATTTCAGTAAAGATGGCAACATCGCCCATGCCTGCCGGTGTCAAAACTTCTTCGTATACCCTTCTTACCCCTTCGCCGATTGCCATGATGTCACATTCGAATTCATCGGGTTCGTAAGGAACGCCGACCCCACCGGAAAGATTGATAAATGCAATATGAATATCCAGCTCGTTTTTCAGCTCCACAGCCAGTTCAAAAATAATCTTCGCCAGCATAGGGTAATAATCATTGGATTTTGTATTGCTTGCCAGAAAGGCGTGAATTCCAAAGTGCTTTGCACCCTTTTCCTTCAACAGCTTGAAGGCTTCCTTCATCTGTTCCTTTGTCATGCCGTATTTCGCATCACCGGGGTTGTCCATAATGCTGTTGCTTACCTGAAATACGCCGCCGGGGTTATAACGGCAAGAAACCGTTTCAGGAATTTTTGCAAGCTTTTCAAAAAACGGAATATGTGTAATATCATCAAAGTTGATGATTGCACCCAGCTCTGCCGCCTTGATGAAATCCTCCGCCGGGGTTACGTTGGAGGAAAACATAATATCCTCTCCCTTTTGCCCAACGGCATCCGCCAACAGCAGCTCTGTGTAAGAGGAGCAGTCCGCACCACATCCCTCCTCCTTCAAAATCTGCAGGATAGCGGGTGTGGGAGTTGCCTTTACCGCAAAATATTCTCTGAACCCTTTATTCCAGGAAAATGCAGCATTTACCTTCCTCGCATTTTCGCGGATACCCTTTTCATCGTAAATATGGAAGGGTGTAGGGTATGTTTCGATGATTTTCTTCGCTTGTTCTAATGTAACAAAAGGTTTTTTCATTTGCAAATTTCTCCTTCTTCTATCGTTAAGTTACTTTTTTTATTATAACAAAGGCATTTCCGCTTTGCAATGCGTAATTCCCCTCTTTTCCAACACTTTTTGATATTGCATGGAAACCATTCCCAAATAAATATTACTTCTCAATTCCTTTTCTTGAAAAAATGTTGTATAATAGGAAGGAAAAACAAAGGAGTTCAGAGTTTTATTTGAAAATATATGAAAAAACTGGAGTAGGATTTATGAAAAAAAGAATCAAACGAACCTTAAATAATTTCAATGCGGCTGCATTGTTTCAGGATTTCATCCGCACTGCTGCGGTCTATCTGGTGGCAACCTGCCTTGCGCTCTGCTTAAACGGTGCAGAGGTTTTAAATGAAAATATCTTCGGCGTATATATGCTGGCGGTCGCTTTAATTTCCTATATGACCAGCGGCTATTTCTGGGGTGTCATTGCTTCAATCGGCGGCGTTATCGGGGTAAATTTCTTCTTTACCTTCCCCTATTTCGCCCTGAATTTTTCCATTACAGGATACCCCATCACCTTTTCCATCATGCTTCTGATGTCGATTCTGACCAGCTTTGTTACGGCAAAGGTAAAAATGGCGGCATTGCTTTCCGCGGCAGGCAAAAAGCGTGCGGAAACGCTGACGGAAATGAGTAAGGCAATTCTTTCTGCCAGCGATGTGGACACGATTATTGATATTTCCGCAAAATATTTTTCTGAAACAAACCAGTGCAGCGTCATTCTCTATGTAGATCAACCGTTAAAGCCTCTCAAGCAGTCCATCTGTACCCTTAGAGATGAGGATGAACGGATTCTGCATAGCTTTCTGGAAAAACAGGTTGCACAAAGAGCCTATGATACGCAGAATCCCGTCGGCGCGGAAATCGAAAACGGTACGCAGAACTGTAAGGGAACCTACTTCCCTATCATCACGGAGGATAAAATTTATGGCGTGGTCGGTTTCCTTTTTGATGAAACCAAGCTTCTGATTGGTGATACCTTCAGTTTCATCAACGTCATGATTTCGCAGACTATTCTGGCACTGCAAAGGCAGCAGGCACGAAAAAAAGCGCAGGAAATCCTTCTGGAAACAGAAAAGGAAAAAATGCGGAGTAACCTTTTGCGTGCAGTTTCGCATGATTTGCGCACGCCCCTAACAGGCATCATAGGTGCCGCAACCACCCTTTTGGAAAACGGCACACAGATTGCCTCCGAGGATTCCAGAAAAATGCTAATGGATATCCAGCATGATGCAGAATGGTTGATTCACATGGTGGAAAATCTGCTTTCTGTTACGAAAATTACAGGCGGTGCAACCAATCTGAAAAAGCAGGATGAAATCATAGAAGAAATTGTAGGTGAGGCTGTTGGTCGGATTCGCAAGCGTTTTCCAGATTCCGTTGTAAATGTTTCTGTTCCGGAGGAAATGCTGATTGTTCCCATGGATGCCACCCTGATCGAACAGGTGCTCATCAATCTGATGGAAAATGCCATTCGCCATTCCGGCAGTACCGCGCCGATTGGTGTAAAGGTATCCAGAAAAAAAAGCGGCGCAGTCTTTACCATATCCGACAACGGCAAGGGGATTGATCCCTCCCGTATCCCCGATATTTTTGACGGAAAAACCCAGCATGGCTCAAGTGATTCTTCCAGAGGAATTGGCATTGGTCTATCTATCTGTAAATCGATTATTCTTGCCCATGACGGTAAAATTTTTGCAAAAAATAATTTGAACGGCGGCGCAAGCTTCACCTTTGTTCTGCCAATGAAAGGAGAATCTGATTATGCCAAATAAAATTAAAATCATGATTATCGAAGATGAGGATGCCATCAGCAACTTCATTGCAACCACGCTGAAGGCAAATGCCTATGCGCCTCTGCTTGCAAAAACAGCAGGACAGGCACTTTCCATGATACCCTCCCATTGTCCCGATTTGATTCTTCTGGATTTGGGCTTGCCGGATATGGATGGGATTGAAATTCTGAAAAAAATCAGAGAATGGTCTGCCGTTCCCGTCATCGTCGTTTCCGCTCGTGGGGAGGAATCCGATAAGGTTGAAGCCTTGGATTTGGGCGCAGATGATTATATTTCCAAGCCCTTCGGCACATCTGAGCTGCTGGCGCGTATCCGTACCGCCCTGCGTCACAGTGCAAAAAACAACGGCGGTGCAGTAAATAATGATGTATTCTCTACCAAGGGGCTGACGATTGATTTCGATAAACGTAAAATCACTGTAGACGGCAAGGATGTTCATTTGACGCAGATTGAATTTAAAATCGTTTCCTTACTGGCAAAAAGCGCCGGACGCGTGCTTACATACGATTACATCATCACGGAGCTCTGGGGGCCTTATGCTGTAAAGGATAACCAGATTCTGCGCGTAAATATGGCGAATATCCGCAGAAAGCTGGAGAAAAATCCCGCCTCCCCCGAATATATCTTTACCGAGGTCGGCATCGGCTACCGCATGGTAGATACCCCTTGATTTACTTATCAGACTTTACAGACGAAATAAAAAAGCCTTGGCTCATCTTTCAGAACCAAGGCTTTTTGTGTTTTCTTTTTTGATTATCTGTGGTCTACTTCGTACATGTGTGCAATCAGGTCAACAACCTTATTGGAGTAACCCCATTCGTTATCGTACCAAGCAATCAGTTTTACAAAGTTATCATCCAGAATGATACCTGCTTTTGCGTCGAAGATACAGGTATTGGATTCACCCAACATATCGGAGGAAACAACCTCATCCTCTGTGTATCTTACGATACCCTTCATGTAGGTTTCGGATGCTTCTTTTACCTTTTCACAAATCTGTTCGTATGTAGCAGGAGTTTTCAGTCTTGCTGTCAGGTCAACAACAGATACATCATTTGTAGGCACACGGAAGGACATACCTGTCATTTTGCCCTTCAGTTCGGGAATTACACGACCTACTGCCTTTGCAGCGCCTGTTGTGGAAGGAATGATGTTGTTGAATACAGAACGACCGGTTCTCCAGTCGCGTCCTGCACGCGCGTCAACAGCCTTCTGTTTTGCAGTTGCGGAGTGGATGGTGCTCATCAGACCCTGTTCGATACCGAACGCGTCGTTTACGATTTTAACCAGAGGTGCCAGGCAGTTTGTTGTACAGGATGCGTTGGAAACGATATCCATATCCTTTGTGTATGTCTGGTGGTTTACGCCAACAACGAAGGTAGGCATAACCTCATCCTTGGAAGGAGCTGTCAGGATAACCTTCTTTGCACCGCCGATTTTGTGCAGAGAAGCCTTTTCCATTGTATTGAATGCGCCTGTTGATTCGATGATGTATTCCGCGCCACATTCTGCCCATTGAATCAGAGAAGCGTCGCTTTCGCTGAAGATGTGGATTTTCTGACCGTTTACAATCAGGCAGTTTTCGCCGATTTCGATATCGCCGTCAAAGCGACCGAAGATAGAGTCATATTTCAACTGATATGCCATATAATCCAGTTCTGCATTTCTCAGGTTAATACCGCAAAGTTCAAATTCATCCTGACGCTGCATCAGAACTCTGAATACAACTCTGCCGATACGACCAAAACCATTGATGCCAACTTTAATTGCCATTAGATTCTTCCCCTCTCATATATAAAAATAGGAATGACCAGTAACTTTTACCAGTTCATTTTACCACATCAGAGTGAAAAAAAACTCAGAATTTTGTATTTTTTTATTTTTCAGAAGTCTATACAGGAAATACAGAAAGGAATGGGATATGATTTAGACAATGTATCTATTTTTGTGGGACGTTTTATGTCCCTTTCGTGATTGTGGACAAAAAAGTGGGACATTTTTTGTCCTGTTTTCCGCTTGACTTTTTTTATAAGGATTGCAAAACAAAAGCCTCAGGCTGTTGCACCCAAGGCTGTCTGCTTTTCTATACTGTTTTTTTGCGCAGTGCTTACTGATTATCTACCTTTTCCATGTGCTGAATCAAATCCAGAACCTTATTGGAATAGCCCCATTCATTATCATACCAGCAAACCAGCTTTACAAAGTGGTCATTCAGGGCAATGCCTGCCTTTGCATCGAAAATAGAGGTATGAGGGTCTGTCAGGAAGTCTGTGGAAACCACATCATCCTCGGTATAATCCATAATGCCCTTCATTTCGTTTGCACATGCTCTCTTTACCGCATCCTTGATTTCCTCATAGGTTGCAGTCTTTTCCAAACGACAGGTCAGGTCTACAACAGATACATCAACCGTAGGCACACGGAAGGACATACCTGTCAGCTTGCCTGCCAGCGCAGGGATAACCTTGCCTACTGCCTTTGCCGCGCCTGTACTGGAAGGAATGATATTGGTAGCCGCTGCACGTCCGCCTCTCCAGTCCTTTCTGGAAGGGCCGTCAACGGTTTTCTGTGTTGCTGTGATGGAGTGTACGGTTGTCATCAGACCCTCTACAATGCCGAAGTTATCATTGATTACCTTCGCCAAAGGTGCCAGACAGTTTGTCGTGCAGGATGCGTTGGAAACAATATTCATATCCTTTGTATAGGTTTCATGGTTTACCCCCATAACGAACATAGGTGCATCAGCGGAGGGTGCGGAAATAATAACCTTCTTTGCGCCGCCTTCAAAATGCTGTGCCGCCTTTTCCATTGTGGTAAACAGCCCTGTGGATTCCAGAACATACTCAACACCTGCATCCTTCCAGGGAATTTCCTTCGGATCCATTACGTTGAAAACCGTTACCTCATGTCCGTTTACAACCAGCTTGCCGTCCTTATCCTCCAGCTTGCCGTTGAAACGACCATGTGCAGAGTCATATTTCAGCATATAAATCATGTAATCTACATCAATAAAGGGATCGTTTACCGCAACGATATCTTCTACATCGCCGCGTTCCAAAGCCGCACGGAAAAACAGGCGACCGATTCTGCCAAAACCATTGATACCAACCTTAGCCATAGAAAATTCCTCCTAACAAATATGATTTCTTGCGTGGGACATTTTTTGCATCGTGTTATTTCAAATGTCCTATCACCTATAGTATAGCACAAAAAATGTTTTGCACAACAAAAAAATAGAAAAAATTGCCCATTTTCCGAAAAAATACATAATATTTCCTTGGATAAATCATAAATAAAATTTATGGCGAAAGAAAACCATGCAAGTGCTGTGTTTCTCCCGCCAAGTCTTTGTTTTTTTCGGAATGACTGTTAACAGTTTCTCCTGTTTCTCAATTCTTATGCAAAAATCAATATTCATCGTTGCGAATCAAATCAATGATGCTCAGTGTCAGCATGGCCGCGGAAACAGCCAAAGAAACTGCGCTTACAACCAAACGAGAAATTTTCATATACTCCCCTCCTTCGGAAAATAGTTGCATTTTATTTAAAATCATTTTATCATGTTAGCCAAGAGTTGTAAAATAAATTCTTGCGATTGGATGTGATTTTATGTTTTTTATCGGCGGTATTTTTCAGGGCAAAAAGGAATTTGAACACTTTCGGCAGACGATAGTCTGCAAAAAATGTGGACGCTTGTGCAGTATTTCCGTTTTTATGACCTATACCTGCTTCAGCTTCTTTTTCATCCCTTTGTTTAAGTGGGGCAAGCAGTATTATGCCGTTTCCAACTGCTGCCATACCATTTATGCCATTGATGCAGAACTGGGCAAGGCAATCGAGCATGGCGAAAGCGTCACCCTCCGTGAGGAGGACTTAACCATTGCAGGCATGGGGCAGGCGCAGGAAATGCATTGCCCCGACTGCGGCTATCTGCTTTCGCAGGAATACGCCTATTGCCCGAAATGCGGCAGAAAAATTCATTAAAACATCAGAAAAACAGTGGCTTTGTCAGAAAAAAACAAACCACTGTTTTCTATTTTTTATGCTTCTATTTTATGTTCTCTCTTTTTCCTAGTCCTTTTCCTGTAAATGCTTTCTGAGTTCGGAAAGTACCCGTTTTTCAATGCGCGAAACCTGTACCTGAGAAATGCCGATGCACCTCGCCACATCCGCCTGCGTGCGATCCTGAAAATATCGCAGAATAATGATTTGTCGCTGCTTCGCATCTAGATGCTCCAGAGCCTCCATCAAAGAAAGCCGCTCCATCACTTTCTCGTTTTCTGTGTTGTCTGCGAGCTTATCAATCAGCTGCAAGGTGCCTTCGTTTCCGTCCACAGAGGCATACAGGCTCTCTACATCCTTTGTAGATTCCAATGCCAAAACCAGCTCCTCTTTTTCTACCTCTAATCGTTCTGCGAGCTCCTGCAACGATAACTCTCTGCTTTCCTCCTGCATCACCGCTTCCTGCAAGCGCTTCGCCCGCCATGCAAGCTCCTTCAGGCTGCGGCTCACCTTCACCGTCCCGTCATCTCTGAGAAATCTTTTAATCTCCCCCAGAATCATGGGTACGGCGTATGTAGAAAATTTTACATCATAGCTGAAATCGAACTTTTCGATACATTTCAGCAGTCCGATTGCACCAATCTGATAGAGGTCTTCCGGCTCACCGCGTCCGCGAAAGCGTCCCACTACGCTCCAGATTAAACCGGAATTTTCCTGTAGCAGACTGTTCTTTGCCGCTGCATCTCCTGCCTGCGCCAGACGAATCCATTCATAGGTCTGCTCCATGGAATCACTCCTTTGCCAGTGTTTTTTCCATGAAAATGCGTGTACCTGCCCCGATACAGCTTTCAATACGCACCTTTTCCATAAAGGTTTCCATAATTGTAAAGCCCATGCCGGAACGTTCCATCTCCGGTTTGGAGGTATAGAGCGGCTCTCTCGCCCTTTCGATGTTTTCAATCCCCTTGCCGGTGTCGGCAATCTCTATGTAGATTTTCCTGCCGATATAGCCGCAAAATAGCTCCACTAAGCCCCCTTTTTCTTCGTAGCCGTGAATAATGGCGTTTGTCACTGCTTCAGAAACAGCAGTTTTTACATCCGTCATTTCTGAAATGGTCGGGTCAAGCTGTGTCAGAAAGCCTGCGGCAAATAGACGGGCAAATCCCTCATTTTCTGATTTCGCGGTAAAAAATACCCGCGCTTCATTTTCATACTGCATCCGACTTCCTCCCCTCCGCATAGGCAATCGCCGCATCCAGAGAAATAAAGGACGGCAACAAACGAGACAGTCCCGAAAGCTGAATCATTTCCTCGATTTTTTCATTCGGGCAGGCAATGGCAATGCGCCCTCCTAAGGACTGCACCTGCTTGTATCTGCCAATCATCACGCCGATGCCCGCGCTGTCCATGAAAGTCACCTCCTGAAACCCGAAGATAATATTTCTTCCTCCCATTTGCTCCAAGGCACTTTCCGTTTTGCTGCGTAATTCCTTAGAAGAATGATGGTCAATTTCTCCTGCAATCAGAATGATGAGTGTTTTATTTTTTCGCTTAAATTTCAAATCCATATAAAATCCTCCTTTTCAAAAGCATACACGATTTCATGCTTGTTTTTTTCTCTTTCAATCGCAACTTTCGTCTCCTCCTGCAAAAATAGGACAGGATAACTTCCGTTCAGACACGCACAGACAATAGCCTGCTGCCATAGAATAAAGTATCCCCTTTCCATCGGAGGTGCGCCTGTGTTTTTCTTACCTATGCTGCCCATATTTTTTGTTCCGCTCCTAAGTGGTTTTTCTTCCGGCGGCTCCTTCCCGAAGCCCCTTGCAAAAGAGAAGGAGCAGCAGCTTCTCCTTCGCCTGCGTGACGGAACAGATGCAGAAAAGGAATCCGCCAAGCAAACGCTGATTCTGCATAATCTGCGTCTGGTCGCCCATATTGCGAAGAAATACAACAATGCCCAACGAGAATCGGAGGAACTGATTTCCATCGGTATCGTTGGGCTGATTAAGGCGATTCTTTCCTATGATAGCGAAAAAAGCATCCGCCTTGCCACCTATGCCTCTCGCTGTATTGAAAATGCTATCCTCTCACGGATGCGTTTATGGTTCCAAATCAATCCCCTCAGAGCAGAAAAGAACCAAAATGGCGTATTTTGACGCAGGTATCCGAGAATATGTATATACTTTGCTCCACTTTGGACGGCTGCGTAAGGTATGCACCTATGTATATCCATAGTTTCCGACTGATCGCCCCTCGCAGGTTATTGGAAGCGCAGCTGTTCAATCAACAGTATCAGAATTATGAGGATATACCGAATGTGCAGGACAGGCTCCGTTGGTGTCGTCACCACATGGGGCTGATGCAAAAAGAAGTTGCTGACTTGATTGGGATTAGCAGAGGACATTACATAGACTTTGAGGTTGGATATGTTGACTACTATCCGAAAGAAATCGTGGACAAGCTGGCAGCACTCTACAAAATTCCGGTAGATGACTTGCTGGACGATTACAATCGTTTCTTATATAAAGGGCAGGGAAAAATGATACGAGAGTATCGAGAGAGTCTTGGCTTGCAGAAAAAGCCTTTCGCAAGACTCATAGGGGTTGACCCCAATCTGCTCCGGGCATGGGAAGCTGACCAGAAGCGGATGAATATCAATTCCTGGGAGAAATACTTCAAAAATCTGATCAAGGCATAGAAAAAGCAGGTGTTCAAACTTTAAGGAGTTTGTTCACCTGCTTTCTCTATAGATGTGGATTTGATAACCGCATCCAGTAGCTGTACCTTCTGGTCGGAAGGACAATTCAGTTTTTTAATATTCTGATTGACCAAGCTTGCGTGGACACTGGCAACACGCTCTGCCAGTTCACGCTTGCCTTCTTCAGCTTTTGGATAATGGACAATTACATTGATTGGAGCACTCTTTCTTGCGATACCACGCACCTCCCTCGGTATTTCAGTCTATGAGAGAGAAGTTGTCCGCTATACCCAAGATATAACGCCGGTTTTCCTACTTCAAAAAATGGCGTTTCCTGCTATAATACTCGTAAGAGGGAAATGCTTGCTTGCAAGGGCATTTCCCTTACGGGAGATGAGCTGCGAAGCAATTCATCGAAAACTTGTTGGGGTACTGTGGAACTTCTTTCGTGGTATCATCTTATCAAGAATCTGTCAAAGATTCATTGAGCGTGAATTGAGCGCAAATTGACTACTTTTTGGAAGGAGGGCTGTCTATGGAATATTTAGATTTCAGTTCAGTCATTACCACCATTCGTAAATATATCAATGATGAGCGTACTGTCATGGATAAGTTCTTAAAAGAAGAAGTCAAAATTGACCAGCTCCATCTGATGGATCAGGTCTTTTCCTCCTTCTGCGATGATGAAGAGGCGTTGGATTTCACATTCGATAACGGGCAGGTCTGCCGATGGTTCAACGGACAGGCCAGGATCAGTCCCCGCATCATTTCTTTCTATATAAAAGCGGAAAATAGAGAACTTCTGTCTGCAGATGTGGAATATAATGTGCTTCCGCTGATGTACGACAGTTCAATGGCCGTACAGGAAATTTATACTTTGCTGCTGCAGGACACCACCATTTCCAATGAGATCAAAAACAAGCTGGCCACCGGCTATCCCTGTAAAACCGACAGGGAGAAAGCTGACTTTATTGCTGCGCTGCTGCTTTTCGGTATGGAGCGTGAATTCAGGAAGCGTGATGCAAATACCAAAAATCTTTTAGCAGCCGGTTCTCTTTCTCCTGCCCTGAAAGACTTCGTTTTCGGTGTGAAAGCTCCGGCTCCATGCCGCTTTTTCTGCGGACGGGATATGGAGTTGGATGCTCTGCATGAAATGCTATGCTCTCAAGGAAAAGTGTTCCTTCAGGGCATTGCCGGTATTGGCAAAAGTGAACTGGCGAAAGTCTATGCCAAACGATACAGCAGAGAATACACCAACATTATCTATTTCACCTACTCCGGCGACCTGAAACGTGATATTGCTAATTTGGATTTTGCCGATGATGTGGATGACAATGAAACAATGGATGCCCGATTCAGCAGACACCATCGCCTGTTGCGCAGACTTCGGGATGACAGCCTGCTGATTATCGACAATTTCAATACCGTCACACTCTGGCTGTAGAATTATCTGCCCGCTTGTTGGAAACGGGAATTCTGAAGCCGCTACCCCTGCTAAATAAGCTGAAAACGGAAAAAGCCGCCCTGGATGTCACCGATACGATTGACATCACCAAGGACGACAGGAGCCGCAAGGAAACCTATTATGACCATATTCATACGCTGTTTTCCTTGTATCAGCTGTCCAATGCGGAAACGGATGTTATGCGAAATCTTTCTTTGGCTCCGCTTACCGGTATTCCGGGCAGGCTGCTTGCAAACTGGCTGAAGCTGTGTGATATGAATATCATCAATGGCCTGATAGAAAAGGGTTTCGTGCAGACAGTGGATGGACGAACGGTTACACTGCATCCAGGAACAGGTGGCAGACTTTGATCCCATCGACCTGCACAATGCACGACAAGCTATCCGTTCCGAAATGGAGCAGGATGCTGTACACAAATTGCAGGAACGATATACCGACGAATATAGCTATACAACCATGGTTGACGGAAGGCGGGAGGTTTCCCTTATGCTGGATGAATACGCCGAGGAACAAAGAATTCAGCAACTGAAACAGGAGCAACAGCGCAAGTTCCAACAAGAACGCAGGCAGAACCACCCCCTAAAAAAGCAGAAAGACAGAGAACGCTAACAAAATCAGCGGGAGTGCATCGTAAAAATGCTCTCCCGCTTTTTAACTGTGTCACAGCAACGAAATCATTCTGTGTCTGGTTCAGAAAGGATTAGCTTGCTAATCAAAGCATTAGAAATCTGATGGTTTTCGATATGAGTAATATGGATATGTAGCCCCTTGAAGTCCAGTTCGATATTCTGTTCCCCATCGTTAGGAATCATATCCAGCTCGCCAAATACAAGTCCGCTGAAAGTGTCCACATCCTCCATACCAATATCCACACCCAAAGCCTGTTCAATGTCATATAGTTCCACATTGCCGATGATAGCCCAGATATTTACATCTATTTGCTCGACATAGGGTTCTGCTGCGGCTTCCTCAGCAGTGTCCTCACCTAAATCACCAACCAATTGTTCAATCAGGTCGTTTAATGTCACAATACCTTCAACACCGCCATATTCATCAAGCACGATGGCCATGATATTGCTGCTTTTTTTCATTTTGCGGAATAGGACATCTGCCTTAATAGTTTCGGGAACGAAAAAAGGAGTTTTGACGGCATTCTGCATCACACTTTCTCGTCCTTTATCGTCTAAGCGGAAGAAATCCTTGGCATTCAGAATACCGATAATGTTATCTGCGGAATCTCCGCAAACGGGATAAAGAGTATGACGGCTGTTATGGATGGTTTTGTTCCATTCTTCCATAGAATCTTCGACCCACAGCATAGTAACATCTGTACGATGGACAGCAATTTCCCTTGCGGTCAGGTCGTCAAATTCAAAGACATTCTGGATGAATTCTTTTTCCTGTTCGTCAATAGCACCCTTTTCACTACCAGCATCTACCATCATGCGAATTTCTTCCTCGCTGACCTGTTCGTCTTCTTCGTTAGGATCAATGCCCAGAAGTCGCAGAACAGCATCAGTAGAAGCAGATAGGAACCATACAATAGGCTTGAACACGATGGAGATGCCTCTAATTAAGCCGGAAATGCCCAGTCCCAATGCTTCTGCTTTTTTCATCGCCACTCGCTTGGGAACCAGTTCGCCAAAGACCAGAGTAAAATAGGACAAAATCAAAGTGATCAAAACAACGGCGATGGTGTCCAGTGTAGCTCTGGGAACAGTAATCCCCAGATTAATCACCCAATCCACCAATGGATCAGAGAAGTTATCCGCCGCAAATGCGGAACCCAGGAAGCCAGACAATGTGATGGCCACCTGAATGGTTGCCAAAAACTTGGCAGGCTCTCTTGTCAGACGGAACAGGCGTTTTGCTCGTTTATCTCCTTGATCCGCCATCCTTTCCAATTTGGTTAGGGTCAGGACAACTGTTTCTTAGTATTATTCCACTTTCTGCATCCTATATCCAACGCCAATATGAGTCTGGATATATTGTGGAGCGCCAGGGGTTTTCTCCAGCTTTTTTCGCAGAGTTGCCATAAAAACACGCAGAGAACCAATGTCATTCTCCCAACTGCTTCCCCATACATTTTGTAAAATAAAACGATGTGTCAATACCTTGCCTGTGTTTCGTGCAAGTAAACACAACAGCTTATATTCCATTGCAGTCAGAGACAGCTCGTTGTCACCCAGATAAGCACAACCCACAGAATAGTCAATTCGAAGTGGACCGTTTTGATAGACCGCCTGTTCATTGCTCACATTTTGCATCAGCGCAAGGCGGCGCTGGGTAACACGCAGACGCGCCAGTAATTCTTCAACAGAGAACGGTTTTGTTAAATAATCATCTGCACCGGCATCCAGTGCATCAATTTTATCATTATCCTCAGCTCTTGCGCTGATAACAATGATTGGAACGTTTGACCAGCTACGGACACGGCGTATTACTTCCACTCCATCAATGTCTGGTAGTCCCAAATCCAGTAAAATTATGTCAGGATTATGAGAAGCTACTTCCATCACGGCTCCTTCACCGGTGCCTGATGCAATAAAGCGGTAATCGTGTGCTCTTAATGTTGTAGTTATCAGATTGCGTACCGGAGCATCATCCTCCACAACGAGGATTTGAAATTTCTTCATGTATTATTACCTCCTCCAGCGGAAGGGTAAAACGGAACACAGAACCATGCGGCAAATTGTCCGTAACATGGATTGATCCGCCATGTGCCTCCACAATAGCTTTGCAGAGGTACAGACCCAGTCCAAGACTGCGGCGATTATCCGCTATTTTATGTTCGCCGCTGTAAAATTTATCAAATATTTTTCCTTTTTCCACGTCGCTGATGCCCTTGCCGGTGTCAGCGATTTTGATTTCCGCCATCCCGTTCTTGCATTCAGCACTGATACTAATCAAGGTGTCCAAAGGTGTGTATTTCAGTGCATTGTCCACAAGATTGATGATGACCTGCACGATCAGTTTTGCATCTACCCGTACCATCAGTAAATCATCCCCATAATTCACAGTGATGGAATGCTTTTTTGCATTGGGGCGGATATGCTGCATCGCTTCCTCGATGATTTCAGAAACCAGCTCCGGAGAGGTTTTCAGCATCATGCGACCTTCTTCGATACGAGTAGAGTACAAAAGATTTTCCACCAGGTTGGTCAACCACATGGAGTCATCGTAAATATCTGCATAAATCTGCTGTTTGGTTTCATCATCAAAGCTATGACTGTTGTGTAAAAGATTGCCTGCATTACCGGAAATCGTTGTCAGTGGAGTGCGTAAGTCATGGGAGATGGCTCGCAGCAGATTAGCTCTAAGTTGTTCGCTCTCTGCCAGAATTGCTGCAGCTTCTTTTTCCCTGATATTCTTCTCATTTTCCAGTGCAAGCGCTGTTTCACCGAGAATAGACAAAAGGATGCTCTTCTCTGATGCATCCAAAGCACCTGCCATTGCATCAATTCCCACGACACCATATATTCGTTCATTGACACGAACAGCAAAATACAGATACTGTGCATCCGGGAAGTTCTTTGTTGTAGCTCCGGCATTATGATTGTTCTGAAGAACCCACTCTGCAACCGCAAGTTCTGTTTCTTCATCGTAAAATCGCTGTTCATCCGAAATGAAAAGTATCGGCTCAGATAATCGTCCACCCTCGTGGTCAAAAATGACTATACTTCGTCCGAGCAGCTTGTTGATCTGCTGTCCGGCAGTTTGCAGAATGGCTAATTTGTTTTCTGCCTTAGACAAAAGCTGATCTGTATCAAAAAGTACCTTTGTTCGTTTGGCGATTTTCTCTGATTGTCGTGCCTGTTCTTTATATCGAATGGCCAATGTACCTGTGATGTACGCCGTTAAAAACATAACTACGAATGTTACCGGATAACCGGTATCGTAAGCTGCGAGCGAGAATCGAGGTGCTGTAAACAGATAATTAAAGATAAATACACTGACTATGGATGAAATCAAGCTGTATATCTGATGGGATGTGGCAATAGATGTCAACAACACACCAAGAATATACACCATTATCATATTTGCATCGGTAAAGCCTATCTCGTGAAACAACAAACTGAGTAATGTTGCCGCAAACAGAATCAGAACGCTCTTTACAGTGTTTTTTATGATTTGCTCGTGATGGTATTTCCTCGCCTTTTTGGGATGATAGGTCGTATCTGCTGCTTTATCTGGAATGATATGAATATCCAGCTCTGGTACATAGGACAACAGAAGTTGTGTTAATGTCGGCTTTCCAAACAGATGCTTTTGGATAGCGGAGCTTTGGCCCAAAACAATTCGAGTAATACCGGAGATGCGGGCAAACTCTGCAATTTGGTACGGAATATCGTCTCCATATACTGTTTCGATAGTCGCTCCAAGCTGTTCAGCCAACTTGCGGTTTTCCTCTAATCGCTTTTTGTTTTCGTCGGTAGCCACTGCAAAATCCGGTGTTTCAACGAATAATGCTGTAAACTGACTGTCAAAGGCTTTTGCCATTCTTGCGGCGGTACGAATGATCTTTGCATTGGACGGTGCCGACGACAGACAGGCGAGGATATGATCCTGCTTGCTGTTAATGTTATTTAGTTTGTTCATTATCCTCACCTCCAATTTTATAATAGATTCTACCATACAAAAGTCCTGATTTCCACCTCGAAAATGTGAACGATCAGTCTAAATAGTCAGCATATCCGCATTTTAGTCTACAATGTTCCATTTCCAATGCTGTAATTACTCGGTCACGATTTTTTGATTTCAAACTCTTTTTCCAAACAACACGAATCCATTTTTCCTCATCCAGATTTTCAACTGTTAGACCAAGCGTGGTTACCAGCATCTTTGTCTTTTCGTATGGAATCCGAACAGAAGCGTATTGTTTCCCCAAAGGTTCTGTGCTGTCATCTGCCAGAAGAAGAATGTCGATACGTTCGTTTATTAGCTTATCTAAGAGATGATTGATTTGTCCACTACTGAGAAAGAACTCAACATGAGGAGCAGATTCAGAATAACTCTCTAATGCAGATGCAATGGAATTCAACAGCATCGGGGTTTCTGCTGCAATATGAATCTTGCATTGGCTATTTCGATTACCTTCGGCGATTAGGCGTTGGTTTTCTTCAATGAAATCTCCGAATCTTACAACAACATAGTATCCAAATGCAAAAGTTGCCAACAGAATTAGTATTAAAAATAGATCCTTCATCAAGAACACTTCCTTAGCCTGATTAAAAAAGGATTGATTATATGCAGAAGCACTTGTGGACGGCTTTTTCCTGTCCTAACACAAGAATTGATTTATTTCGACCAAGCACGGTATCCGGCGTAATGCTCATATTTAATCTTCCGTTCTCACGGATACCAAGGATGTTGATGCCAAACTTTTTACGAATGTCTAACTGTGCAATGGGTTTTCCATTCCACTCATGTGGGATTTCCAATTCAAAAATAGCGTATTCGTTATCCAGTTCAAAGTACTCCAAGATATTATCAGAGGAACAACGGATCGCTGTCCATGCAGCCAACTGCTTTTCAGGGTAGACCACTTCATCTGCGCCATTACGTAGCAGAAACTTTTCCTGTATCCCACGAGATGCACGGGCAATAACCTTTTTAGCACCCAATTCTTTCAGCAGATAAGCGGTTTCCAAAGAGTTTTGGAAGTTATCTCCAATGGCAACAATACAGGAATCGTAATTGCCAATACCCAGAGAAGCAAGGAATTCTTCATTGGTGCTGTCTCCAATCTGTGCATTGGTAACATAAGGAAGCAGCGCATTTACACGTTCCTCACTGGTATCTACTGCCATAACCTGATGTCCCATAGTGTGCAGCTTCATAGCAATAAACTTGCCAAATCGTCCAAGACCAATCAATAATACCGATTTCATAACAGAACCTCCTTGTTCTTAACCTACCGAGATTTTCTCGACAGGGAGTTTTGATAATGTGTTTTTTGTTGCCGGCAGTGTAGCGAAGATCAGCGTCAGCCCACCAACTCTGCCGATATACATCTGTGCAATCAGAATCAGTTTGCTTATAGCTCCAAGTTCCGGTGTGATACCCAGTGTCAAACCGACTGTGCCAACCGCCGATGCACTTTCATACAGGCAAGTTACAAGCGGAAGATTTTCCAGTTTACTGATTGCTATGCCACCAAGAAGAAATAACGAAATATACATAAAGAACACCGTTGCCGCATTTTTTACGGTATCATCATCGATGCGTCGCCCGAAGAAACAACCATTCTGACGTTTTTGAAAGACTGCCGCTGCGACAGATATCATTACTGCAAAGGTAGTAACTTTCATACCTCCTGCCGTAGAACCGGGTGCACCGCCGATGATCATCAACAATGATGTAATCATCTGTCCAGTTTCGCTCATTGCATTCAAGTCCACGGTGTTAAAGCCTGCTGTTCTCGGCGTAACAGCTTGGAACAAGGCTCCCCAAAAGCGTTCTGCAAACGGAAGATGTGCCAGTTCGAAAAAGAAGAAGTAGACTGTTGGAACCAGTATCAATCCTGAGGTAACAGTAAGGATAACTTTGCTTTGCATACGGTATCGCTTTATGTGGATGCCGTTGGTGCAAATATCTCTCCAAGTCAAAAATCCAAGTCCGCCGATGATAATCAGTAGCATGATTGCCAGATTGATAATTGGATTCGCAGCATATCCCATCAAAGAATTAAACAGAATACCATCATTTACAATGTCAAAACCGGCATTACAGAAGGCTGAGATGGAGTGAAATACTGCCATCCAAAGACCTTCGCCAAATCCGTAATCCCCGATGAACACAGGAGCCATGATCGCTGCGCCCAAAAGCTCAATAATTACGATGCCTTTCAAGATGAAACCAGTGAATCGGACAATGCCGCCAACCTGCGGTGCGGAAATTGCATCCTGCATTGTGCTTCTTTGCATCAAGGAGATTTTCTTTCCTGCTGCCATTGTAATCGCAGCAGCTACTGTGATAACGCCCATGCCGCCGATTTGAATTAACACAATAATGATTGCCTGCCCAAACACTGTCCAATGTGCCGCCGTATCATAAACCACAAGTCCGGTCACACAAACCGCCGAAGTCGATGTCAGCAGACAATCCAGAAACGGTGTAATCTCTCCACTTTTACTGGATACCGGCAGCATCAGAAGCAGCGCACCCAACAATATGACAGCGGCAAAACCGAGAATAATCATCTGAGAGGAGGATAATTTACGTTCCAGTTTTCCCATCTCAACACCTCCAATGTTCGTTTTCATAAATTGTATTATTGCATTTCAACCATAAAATGGGCATTAGCGTGCCGGTTATGGCATTAAATTCGCATTAAGATAAAGACCATCACTGGTTCTCAAATAGAGAACCGTGATGGCCTTCATTTTTAACAATATATCAATTCATTTAAGACGATTTCTTCCGCAGCATTGCGGATATTATTACAAGCACCTACCCAACCCATCTGATCACGAGATTTTAATTCCTCATTTACGCCTTGCTGCTCCTGTATTTGTTGGATCAGCAGTTCCAAATCCGGATAATACATTCCGTCTTCGCCAAGCGTGTAGGTTCCGCCCATTTCTTCAAAGATTGACTTCATAGAAATACCTTCAATCTGTTTATTTTGTTGCTACGCTATGTTATAATACCACAAGACACATCACATATTAAGATAAGGAGGGTATGAAATGCGGAAAAATGATGACATCATAGCTATCTATTCCCGTAAGTCTAAATTTACCGGAAAAGGTGAAAGTATCGGCAATCAGGTAGAACTATGCAAAGAATATGTTCGTGTACATTATGGTGATACCGCTGTAGATAAAGTTGCTGTATATGAAGATGAGGGCTTTTCTGGTGGTAATCTGAATCGTCCGGATTTTAAGATAATGATGGATGCAGCCAAGAAACATAAGTTTAAGGCTATCATAGTTTACCGTCTTGACCGTATCAGCAGAAACATCAGTGACTTTGCCAGCCTGATTGAAGAACTGGCTCGTCTTGATATTTCTTTTGTTTCTATTAAAGAGCAGTTCGATACAAGCACTCCTATGGGACGAGCTATGATGTATATCGCATCTGTTTTCTCTCAGCTGGAGCGTGAAACCATTGCAGAGCGTATTCGTGACAATATGCACGAACTGGCAAAGACAGGTCGTTGGCTTGGTGGTACAACACCTACAGGCTATGCTTCCGAAGCAGTCAAGAGTATTACCATTGATGGCAAGTCTAAGAAAGCCTGCAAGCTGAAACTGATTCCTGAAGAAGCTGATATTGTCAGAATGATTTATGACTTATATATAGAAACGGATTCTCTGACCTTAACCGAAGCTACTTTGATTAAACAGGGTATCAAGACGAAGAACAACAATTACTTTACCCGTTTTTCCATCAAAGCCATTTTACAGAATCCGGTTTATATGATTGCGGATGAAGATGCTTATAATTTCTTCATTCAGAATGACACAGACCTGTTCTCGGAGAAAGATGCCTTTGACAACAAGCACGGTATTATGGCTTACAACCGCACCGATCAAGAGAAAGGCAGAGCTACAAAGTACCTTCCTGCAAGTGAATGGATTGTATCCGTTGGCAAGCATCCGGGTCTGGTTCTAGGTAAAGTATGGGTACAAATTCAAGAGTCTTTGGAACGCAATAAATCAAAATCTTTCAGAAAGCCACGCAGTAACGAAGCGCTTTTGACCGGCTTGTTATTCTGTAGCTGCGGTGAGCGTATGTATCCGAAAATGAGCAAGCGAAAAACTGCGGATGGAAAGGTGATTTACACCTATGTTTGCAAAATGAAGGAGCGCAGCCAGCGTTCTGTGTGCAACAGTAAAAATGCAAATGGCAATACATTGGATATGGCTGTGATTGAGCAGATTAAAATGCTTGCAGAGGACAGAGATACTTTCATTGCACAGTTGGAACAGAGCCGCAGATTTTATACCGGCAACCGCATGGACTATGAACAGCGATTGGATGATATGCGAAAAGAAAAGGCAGAAACCGAGAAGAAAATCAATTCTCTGGTGGATTCCCTTGTAGATATGGGTGACAGCCCTGCCAAGGCTCATGTAACCAAACGAATTGAGCAGTTGAACGAGGAATACCAGTCCCTTGAAAAACGTATTCAGGAGCTGGAGGGTCTGACCACACAGCATGCTCTCAGCGATATTGAGTTTGACTTGATGCGTCAGCTGCTGACTGTCTTTAAGGATGGCATTGATGAAATGACCATAGAGCAGAAACGAGCAGCCATCCGCACCATCGTGCGTAAGGTTATCTGGGACGGAGTCAGCGCTCATGTGGTTCTGTTTGGTGTGCAGGACGATGAAATCGAGTATCCGGAAATTGCTGCCGTAGCATCCGGTAAAGTCGAAGACGATGACGAAGCAGAGGAATTGGCGAACTTCTCTGATGTCGATTATGATATTGACGATATGGAGGATGACAGCCTGGGAAAAACTAATCCCCTCAGTGCATCAAAAACGCATTGGGGGGAGAATAGCAAATGAAATCCTTATGTCACTGCGGTTTTCCAAGAAATTTCAGAACGATATTTCACTTTATGAACCGATTGGCACCGATCGGGACGGCAACGAAATCGTCATGCTGGATGTCATCAACAGCGAAACACCGGATTTTGCAGAACAGCTGCATCTTGCCATCGAATCGGAAAAAATGCTGCACGCAGTACGGGAACGTCTCAGTAAACGAGAGCAGATTGTTGTCATTTTCCGCTATGGTCTGTGGGGGCAGGAGGAACTGACGCAGCAGGAAATTGCCGGACGGCTCGGTATCTCCCGTTCCTATGTCTCCCGTATTGAAAAAAAAGCTCTCAAAAAGCTGCGTGCCGCTTTTCAGTAAGAATCAGGGCTTTGCCCTGCTACATATCCCATTCCTATCCCATTTTTTGCAATCAAAAAAGCAGCTCCCCTTCAGAAACTGCTTTCCCGTTTATTCATTATTTTATTTTCAGAAACCATTTCCTCTAGCATTTAGTTTTATATCAGCAAAAACGATTCCTCCTCAAATTGCTTCAGATGAAATATTACGCACCACTCCACATCATCCGTCACAGGTTCAAAATGTAGAGAAGAATAAATCGTATGCAACTTTTTCTCTGCGTCATCCGTTTCACAAACCACAGTCCCAAAGTAAACCATACCATTTTGCGCTTCCGGTGCGAAAGGCTCTGTATTTTGGGCAATTTTTATTGGCTTATCTCTTTCTGCGCAATCATAGATGGAAATATCCTTCCCCTGTTCGGGAAAAATGGTGCAGCACATAGCAGTAAGATGCATCGGATACAGCCATTGTTCTGAACCGGGCAGCTTCTGTTCCATCGTCTGCGGCTCCAATGCCTGCACCGTCAAGGTATATTCTGTTCCGTTCGTCGGATGAACAAAGGAAAATGAATCCCCCGGCGCGTGCAGCTTAAAATGCGGTCCCGGCACCTCGCATGTCTGCTGCTCCATCGTAAGGGAAAGCGTTTTTATTTCGCCCTCATTTGCCCATGGAAATGCATACCTGTAAACCGCCCATCCGTAGGACAAATCCAAGCCATAGTGTTCCAATGCCCTTTCCGCTTCCGGTTCATGAAGCAGCCACTCCGGTACGCAGGGATTGAAGCACACCCACTCCCATGTGTCGTCTGCACGGTTTCCCCATTCAGCTCCAATCGGGGATTGAAATGCAGGCAAAGCGGATTATCCAAATCCAACTGCATCCGCTGCTCTTGGCTGATATATGTGCAGGAATCATTTTCCGCGCTCAGGTTCCATTTTTTCATAAAGTCGCGAATATCCTCAACCTCAACACGCCTGCAAAACTCCATGACAAGCCCCTTTTCACAGGCATATACCGCAGGAATCACCCAATGATATCCTGCCCAGTCAAATTCCCTGTCGAGCCGAATTTCCGTTCCGGCACGCTCCCCTTTCGGCTGTCCCCAGAAATTATTGTCAAAATAGACCTTCCATTCACGCGTATCTTCCTCGATTGGGATAGCATCCACACCTTCATACGAAAAATCTCCGACTACCTTATCCATCCAATCCCTCCTTCGCAGCCTCCGCTTCTTCTTACGGATAGTGTAACAGAAGTTCAACCACTTATCAACGCGAAGAAGCCTTCCTTTTGCAATCAAAAAAGCAGCTCCCCTTCAGAAACTGCTTTCCCCTATTTTTCTCTTATTTAAAATGGCTGCCATCTGCGATAATGCGCAGTGCGTTTTTCAATGCGGTTACTTCCTCTTCCGTAAAGCATTTCAAAACCTCTTCGTTTACTTCATCAATGATTTCCGTAATCGGCTCCTGCAGCTGCTTCCCCTTTTCTGTCGGCACAACGCGAACCTCTCGTCTGTCCTCCCGATTGATGACACGGTCAATCAGACCTTTTTTCTGCATACGATCCAACACACCGGAAATCGTCGAGGTTTCCAGACAGAGAATCTCAGAAATCTGCTTCGGCGTTGCAAATTCTCTCTGCCACAGACAGCTTAACACCCCATACTGGGAGGGTGTCAGGTCATATTCCGAAAGCTTTCCGCTGAGAAACTGAAAAACCGTATGCTGTGAAGTTGTTAATAAATAATTGATACATTGTGTAAGTTCCATAAAATTTACCGTTCTTTCCTTTAGAATACTAATTATTATGGTAGCTTTTTTTCGACAAAAAATCAAGAGTTATTTTGCATCCAAATGAATTATTTTACATCAGAGGGACGCTTGCGCAGCATATCAAATTTTTTCACAGGCTTTTCAAATTTCACCTGCAAAAGCTCCTGCGGATGCGGCGCGGATGCAACGGTCTCTCCATTCTGATTGCGGATTTCCGTTACCTTCATGGCATAGGAATCTCCCTGCGCGGGCATGACCTCAATTTCCTCGCCGACAGAAAATTTATTTCTCTGCTCCACCCATGCGAAGCCGGTTTCCTCGTTCCAATCCTCCTGTACCATGCCAATAAAATCATACTCGCGGATATAGGAATTATTGGTGTAAACCTGCTGATTGCCGTCAGGCTTGCCATAATAGAAGGCTGTGGTGTAATCTCTGTGGCTCGCCTTGGAAACCTCTGCCAGATAATACGGCAGGCGTTCCTCATAGAACTTCGGGTCAGCGAAATAATCATCAATCGCCTGTCTGTATGCCTTCACCACCGTGCCGACATAAAACGGCGTTTTCATGCGCCCCTCGATTTTCAGGCTGTAAATCCCTGCCTTTGCAATATCGGGGATATGCTCAATCATGCAGAGATCCTTGGAATTATAAATATACGTTCCTCTTTCGTTTTCCTCAATTGGCATATATTCGCCCGGTCTGGTTTCCTCCACCAGATGATATTTCCAGCGACAGGGATGCGCACACGCCCCCTTATTCGCATCTCTGCCTGCAAGATAATTGCTCAGCAGGCATCTGCCGGAATAGGAAATGCACATTGCGCCATGCACAAAGGCTTCGATTTCCATATCCTCAGGGATGCTGTCGCGAATCTGGCGGATTTCCTTCATAGAAAGCTCACGCGCCACCACAACGCGCTGTGCGCCCAGCTTATACCACATCTGTGCGGATTTATAGTTCGTGTTATTCGCCTGCGTGGAAACATGAATCTCCATATTGGGAACGGCTTCCTTTGCAACAGAAAATACACCCAGATCGGAAATAATCAGCGCATCTACGCCAATGGCTTCCACCGCCTTGAAATAGTCCGCCATCCCTTCAAAATCGGGGTTATGTGCGAAAATATTTGCTGTTACATAAACCTTTACGCCATGGTCATGGGCAAATTTTACCCCCTCCGCCATGGTATCTATATCAAAATTTTTTGCCTTGGCACGCAGACCATACGCCTCGCCACCGATATAAACGGCATCCGCACCGTAAAGCACAGCAATTTTCAGCTTTTCCAAATCGCCCGCAGGTGCCAATAGCTCCATTTTCTTTTTATTCTGCATTTTTGGTTTCTCCTTCTGTTTTGGTTTCGGGGATAATTTCCTTTTTCTTATAGCACAGCGCTACCCCGTCCCCGATGGGGATGATAGAGGTTTCCAGTGCATCATGATGGGTAATCTCCCAGAGGAAATTCCGCAGACGCTTATGAATGGTACGCTGTCTGCGCGGCACACTGAAGCGTGTCTGTGCAATCGTGCCCCCCTGCAGCACGTCATCCACAATCAGAAGACCGCCTATAGGCAGAAGCCGCAGGCAGTGCGGCAGGAACGCCTGATACTGCCCCTTCGCCGCATCCATGAAAATCACATCGTAGGGGCCTTCCAGTGTCGGCAGAATATCCGCCGCATCCCCCTCCAGAATTTTGATTTTATCCTCCAGACCCATGCGCTTAATGTTCACACGGGCATCCTTCAGCATCACCTCATAGCGGTCAATCGTGGTAACGGTACCCTCCTCAGGCAGATAGCGGCACATCAGCCCTGCGGAAAAGGCTACGGCTGTGCCGATTTCCAGAATATTTTTCGGCTTCTGCATCGTCAGAAGCACACTTAAAAGCCGCGCCACCTCGGGCGGCACGATTGGTACCTCTGCCGCAATCGCTTCCTTCTGAATCTCGCCCAGAACGCCGTCATACATCGGCTGTACGCTGCGCAGATAGGCGTTCATCGTATCATCGGTTACATAATTCATTTTTCATCTCTCCTGATTTTTACTGTGCGCTGGCGTTATATGCATTTTTCGCCGCCAGGAATTCATCATAGGTCTTGCAGAAAACATGGTTATCCTTCCCCACTGCCTCCACAACATAATACAGATAGTCATTATCCTCAGGATACAGTGCCGCCTTAAACGAGGATTCTCCGGGGTTTGAAATAGGCCCTAAGGGCAGCCCCTTATTCTTACGGGTATTATAGGGAGAATCCGTTTCCAGCTCGGCTGTTGTCAGCTCGCCGCTGGTCTTTCCTACGGCATAAAGTACGGTTGCATCAATGCCAAGGGACATATTCTCCTTCAAGCGGTTATAAATCACCCCTGCCGCTGTCGCGCGTTCCGCATCCACCTTAATTTCCTTTTCAATCATGGATGCAACGGTTACAATTTCATCCAGCGTATGCCCGCTGTCCGCAACTGCCTTCTGATATTCCTTAGTATACATCTGGTCGAAGCGCGCAAGCATCATATCAATGATATCATGTGCCGTCATGCCCTCATGCAGAAGATAGGTATCGGGGAAAAGATACCCCTCCAGCTTATATTCTCTGTCAGGCAAATCCTTAAGGAAATCATAATCAAATGTACCCTTGTTACATTCCTCAATAAATTCATCCGCGGTGCAAAGCTCTGTTTCCGCAACCTTTGCCGCAATCTGCTTCACGGTATAGCCCTCCGGAATCGTCACCTTCAAATCCTCAGAGGTTTTGCCGCTTTGCAGCAGCTCCATAATCTGCCGCTTCGTCAGCCCTGTATCAATATCATATTTCCCATGCTTATATGTGCCGTCATAGCCCTCCAGCCTGCTGGTCAGCTTAAAGCCGAATACGCTGTGAATCAGCTTGTTTTCCTTCAAAATTTTTGCGATTTCATCTGTGCCTGCTCCTTCGGGAATGGTAACGGAGACGGTTTTCCCCGTCAGGTTCATTTCCTCTGTAGGAGGGTTCATCATGTGGTTCATGAAAATGAAGGAACCAATCCCGATAATCAGCGCAACCGCAATGAGAAGCAGCCCCTTGGAAAAACGTGTCAAATGGCGTTTTTTATGGTGCTTTTTCCTGCTGTGCGTCGCTCTTTCCGCTTCTCTCGTTCTGCGCGCCCTCTGCTCCTCGTGCGGAACGCGCTCTCTGCTGCGGGGGACCTCTGTCTGTCCTCTCTGCTGTCCTCTTGTCTGTCCTCTCTGATGAGAGGTTCTCTGATAGGTGTCCTCTCTTTCGTAGGAATTCTCATAGGAATTCTGCAAAAATTCTGCCCTTCTTGCGGCTGTCCGCTGTTCGTATGCTGTCATATCGTTTTCCGCATCTATCTTCCGTCCGGGCAGCTCTGTATGATGCTCCGAAGAAAAGCGCAGAGGACGGCGTTCCTCTCTGACAGGATATCTTGTATGCCCATCTACGGCTTCTCTGCGCGGATATCTGGTTTCTGCTTCTATGTTTTCTTTATCGAATCTATCATCCATACATGATACTCCTTTCCTTATTCCATCATATCATTATACCGTTTTCTTCCCCGGCGCACAACCTTTTCTTTTTCGACATTCTGCGAAGGCGAGCATAAAAAATGCCCTCAGAGAAGTTCTAAGGACATTTCCATTTTTATTTTCTTTTTTTCAGGCAGGCATAGTGCAGCTTCAGCCACATGCCGAGGCTTTTTTTCATATCCTGCCCCGTCAGATGATAAAGGAAGCGGTCTAGGGCGCGTTCCTCAAACGGCTCAAGCACAATGCCGCCGTATACTGTTTTTTCCAGCAAACTGCAAATCCGCTGATATTCCCCTTCGGAAACCGCAGGCAGGCGTAGGGTTAAGGCGCGGTCAGTTTTCTCCGTTTCCCAGCCCAGAGCCGCATCCACACCCCAGAGCGCAAGCAGCCGGAACAGCTTATCCTTTTTGTGAAAAACGCGTTCCCGCGGCGTGAATCTTTGACAGCATTTCCTTTCGCGCCACAGAAGAGCCATCCGCAAAAGCTCCAGCAGGCAAAGCAGAAGCGTTGCAAGCAGCACCAGTACACCAAGCACACCAAGCCCAATCGCTGCCGCATTTTTTATTTTGTGCAGGGCATCGGAAGGGTTTCGTGCTTCTCCGCCCGTTGGCACTACAATATCATCCGCATTGGTATTCGTATCCTCCAGTGCTGCGGTTTTCCGCACCGTATCCGGCAGACCGACCATCTGCTGCAATGCCACCGTATCAAAATAATATCCGGGCGTTACGTCAATCGGCAGCCACCCGATTCCGTCAAAATAAACCTCTGCCCATGCGTGCGCGTTTTCCCCCGTCAACACAGCCGCCTCGGATATCCCTGCCTTTATTTTGGAAGCAGGCAGATAATATCCCTCTGCGTACCGCGCAGGAATCCCGTATGCACGCAGTGCCTGCACCGCCGTTGCCGCATAGAGCACCGCATTCCCCTTATGGGAGGCTGTCAGGAAATACCGAATCGGGTCTTCCTCGTTATGCGGAATCGACACAGCCTCTGTATAGCTTGCCTGTGCCTTCAGCACCTCGCGAATATGGCTGACCACACTGTAAATCCCGTCATTTTCCGTCTCTCCCTCTTTGAAGATACGATTCAGCAGCGGAAGCAGCTTTTCATCCACTGCCGTATAATTTTCATATACAAATTTGCGATACACTGCCTCTGCCGCGACATAGCGCGCCTGCGCCTCGTTTCTCGGCGCATTGACCCAGTCCCCCGCAACCATCAATTCAGACGGTCTGAGACCGGAAACCTCTGTCAGCGTATAGCTCTGTAATCCGAAAAACCCGCGTCCGCGCAGCGTGCTGTCCTGCTGCGCCTTCGCCCTTCCGTCTGTCAGCTTCTCCAGGGAGGCGGGTGCATAAATACTGTCTCTGGATGCACCGTTTACGGTAATCCGCACCCGATTGTCTTCCGGCGTTTGTCCGCTGTCGAAAAGGCGGTAATATTCCGAAGCCTGTGTAAAGGGGTCAAAGTTCTGCTGCTTCAGCCATTCCAGCATACCGATATTTTCGCCGCCGTAAGCGGAATCCGGCAGAGGTGACCATACGCCGTTTTCATATTTCCCACCGACATACCCGCGCAGATACAGCATCTTCTGCTGCTCCGCCCGTATCTGCAGCATGTCCTCCTTGCTTTCATGCAGGCGATTTGCGTGATTCAGTTCGCCCTCCGGCAGAACATCCGCGCCATAGCGCATATCATGCACATCCTGTGCAATATTCTGCCGCAGTGCATCCACCGACGCCATCTCCGTATTTGATAAAAGAACCGCACAAAGACAAAGGACTATCGCAATGCCGCCACACCAGACCATGCCGCGTCCGCTAATCCCCTGTGCATGATCGGAAAGCATCATTCCAAATACGCTCGTCAGCAGCAGCACAAAGGCAGGCGGAAAAAAGCCGCCGCCCAAAAGTGACAGAATCAACCAGAACAGACAGAACGCACCGCCGCAGTACAGTCTTCGCCCTGCTGCAATCTGCCATGCCAAAAGCCCCATAAGCACTGCCATAAGGGATGCAAACGCCGCTCTGTCCCGCAAAGAGGCATTGCAGGAAAACAGCGCCAGACCATCCTCATGCAGGCTATTCCAGCGTGAAAGCATATCGTTTATCCATGCCATGCCGCCGGAAGGACAGCCGCGAAAGCCTGTTATGATGAACACAAAAAGCAGTGGCACTATCCACAAAAAGGATAGCCGCCGATTGCATTTTCCTGCCGCACAGCACACCACTGTCACGATAGCGATTGCAAACACACGCATCAGAGACAGCACCTCTGTTGCCCAAAGGTGCTCCATTGCAAGAAGCGCGCCGCCGGAAAGCAGCACTGCCAGAAGCAGCGTCCACGCCACAGCCGGATATGGATTTGTTTTTTCAGCGGGCTGATACCGCAGAATCTCAGATTGTTTCATTCTTTTCTCCATTCCATGCGTGCCATGCGCGTTCAGCATACCACGCGATAAACCTCATTTGCAGCTTGCTCTGTCGGAAATTCCATCATTTCGCAGGAGCCGTTTCTTTCTATCCGCACATCCGTAACCACCTCGGAGGTATGCAGCACCAATACACCGATGCGTTGATCCAGTTCGTATAAATCCTGCTCATATTTTCCGGCACAGAAAAGCAACAGTCTGGTAAACCGCTGATCCAGATGCTCCATCATAAAATACTGTAGTCCGGAGCCTGCATTTTCCTGTATGGGAAAGCTGAGCCACTGCGGCAATAGGGTATGAAATTCGTATACATTGCGTATTTCATACAGCCTTACGCCATCCTTCTCAGGCAGCACCATACAAAACGGCACCCCGCGCAGAACCAGCTGCTCCGCTATCGCCGCACTGAGCGCAACGGCAGCATTCAGCTCTGCCTGTGAAGCAGTCTTTCCCTGATGTATCCGCCCAAAATCAGGCAGAAGTGCAATATTGTAATGCGAAGGGTCGCTTGGCTGGCGCACAATCAGCTGATTTGTTTTGCCGGAAAGCTTCCAATGAATCGTGCGCACATCATCCCCCGGAATATATTCTCTGATATCAAACATTTCACTCGGGTCGCTGCCTTTTCTGTTCTGCATCAGCCCATCGTTGCGCGTTGTGCCGATGGTGGTGTCGGAAAGCTCCGTACTGAGCCGCAAAAGGTGCGGATATATCACCGTGCAGACCTCCTGAAACGGTGCCACCTGCATACGAAACAGCCCGAAGATATCCTGAATATGTATCGCGGTACAGCGAAAGGTAACCTTGCCGCACCAGACAAGCGGTACAGAAACCGTATACTCGTTCTCTGTATCCGAAAGCGCGAACAGCATGCGCTTCTGCGCCGTCTCACAGAACATTTCGTTATATGCTTCCATCTCAACCAATATGCTGCGTGCCGCCAGAAGCCGCTTCTTTGAAGCAAAGCAAAAGGTCATGGGTGTTTCGCTCCCCTCTCTGCCGCCGCTTTGGATGCTTACGCTCGTGCGGATGCTTTCGGCATCATGCCATGTAAAAAGTGCCAGAAGCAATGCCACCGCCGACAGCAGCAGCAATATGGCAAGCAGAAACGGCTTGCTGAACAGCACCAGCAAAATCAGCAGCACCAGCATAATAAGCGCATAGTTTAACCGATTCTTCCACATAACGAATCACCCCTCCGTCTGTGTCGGTTTGATTTTTTTCAGAATATCCTGCAAAATCACCTGCGCCGTCATGCCTTCGATTCTTGCCTGCGGACGCAGTGCCAGACGATGCGCGCAGACATCCAAAAACACATTCTGCACATCCTCCGGAACAACATAGTTCCGTTCTCTGAGAATTGCATTGGCGCGCGCCATCTTCACCAACGCAGAAACACCGCGCGGAGAAATCCCAAGCTCCACCAGAGGGTGCGTTCTCGTTTCCTCGCAAAGGCGAATCGCATAGGCAAGCACACTATCCGTCATGCGCACAGAGGTCAGATAATTCTGCACCTCCAAAAGGTTCTGTGCGCTTGCTACGGTATGGATATCCTCAATGGGATTATTGTAGCGCTGCGCATTGATAATTTTCATCTGATTTTCCAATGTCGGGTAACCGATGGAAAGGCAGACCATAAAACGGTCAATCTGCGACTGCGGCAAGGGCTGTGTCCCTGCGGAGCCAAGCGGGTTCTGCGTGGCAATGCAGATAAAGGGCGCAGGCAGCACATGGGTTTCCCCATCTACCGTAATGGTATGCTCCTCCATAACCTCCAGCAGCGCAGACTGCGTTTTCGGAGAGGTACGGTTGATTTCATCCGCCAGCAAAAGCTGACAATTCGCCGCCCCCTCCCGATATTCAAATTTATTTGTTTCGCGGTTAAACGCCGTAAAGCCTGTAATATCGGACGGCAAGGTATCCGGTGTGAACTGAATACGCTTGCTGCTCAGACCCAGTGCGTGGGAAAACGCAATCGCCAGTGTTGTTTTGCCGACACCTGGGCAGTCCTCCAGTAATACATGTCCTCCGGCATAAATCGTCATCAATACCTTTTCCACAATATCGTTTCTGCCGATAAATGCCTTATTGACCTCAGAAATGATCTGTTTGGATTGTTCAACAATCATTCTGCTCCTCCTTCTTCCGCACCCTGAGAGGTGCTTTCTGCTTCACCGTCTGCGCCGTTTTGGCTCTCATCCTCTGTGTCGCCAACGTCACCGGTATCCGTATCGCCTGCATCCGTATCACCTGCATCCGTATCATCGGTATCTATATCACCGGTATCTGTATCGCCTGCATCCGTATCATCGGTATCTGTATCACCGGTATCTGTATCGCCTGCATCTGTATCATCTGCATCCGTATCATCGGTATCTGTATCACCTGCATCCGTTCCAAGTGTAAAGCTCAGCTTCTTCACCTGCGGCAGGGTTCTGATGGAAAAATCCTCGCTGATATACCAGATTACGCCACGCAGCTGATTCTCAATCGGCAGCAGAATTTCCGTCATTTTTTCATGAACGGCTTCCGTTGTGATTTCTGCTGAATTTTCGGTAGACTCCGTCATGCTTTGCAGCATTGCAGAATACATTTTTTCATAATTTTCATAGCCTGCCAACGGATATACCCATTTTCTGATAAAATCAATGCAGGCATCCGCATCAAAGCTATTGATGTGCAGCCGTTCGATATTTATGCCGAAGTCAAAGGGCTCGCCCTCCGTATCGAGCAGCAGTGCCGGCGGCGTTGCATCATAAAAGGTCAGCTGCAGGGTTTCGCTTTCCACACCTCGAAAGGCATCCTGCTCAATTCCTGCAAAGCCGTTATCAAATATCACGCTTTCCAGATTTTTCGTGTTTGAAAAGGCACCCTTGCCGAGATAATCCAGACACCAGCCATCCGGAATATCCAAAGCCTTCGAGCCAAGAAAGGTCTTTTTGATATCGGAAGGCGCACCAACCAGAGTGATATAGTCATTCCTATCAATACGATGCGGATAAAACTCTGACGGCTCTGCTACATGTGCCGCTCCCAGAATATCGCGGATACGGTTTTCTATTTCCAGAAGCCGTTCCTTTATGATAGCATCTGCCATTTTGTAACGGTCTTCCATTGCGATATCAAACGGCAGTTCCTTCAGGAAGATATCCTCATACAGCAAATCATACGGCTGACTGTTTCCAATGACCATATAGCCAAGCATTGCATAACGCCATTTCTTCACAAAATCCTGTACAATGCTTTCGTCCTGTGCATATTTTTTGGGAAACAGGATATATGCCGCTTCCTCCTCATTCGTCCAATCAGAATTGAAGGTAAAGGGAATCCCCTTATTGAACAAGGTAAGCTTCGGCACAGCAGAGCTGTTGATTTCCATCCGTTTCAGTTGCTCACAGTCATAGAACGCATCGGTATGCAGCATACTGTCATAATGAAAGCCGTTCTCCAGATTGATACGGGTAAGCTTCTTACATTCGGCAAATGCCAGCTCATCTATTTCGCTTACCTCCTGCGTACAGGTCAGGTCTGTGATATTGCAGGCACAAAAGGCATGCTTCCCGAACGAAATCGCCCCTGTTGTGACAGAGCCTTCCAGACCTGTATCGGCAAATACATAATCATCAATATACTGCAAGCGCGGCAAAGTATCCCAATTCAGCGTATAGGCACCCTCCGTGCCGAACATTGCCTGCGAATAAAGCTCAAGTGTTTCTTCCGGTAATGTGATTTCGCCTGTAAGCGTTTTGCCGGAACGGATTGCGATATCGGGAATCCCATCCGCATCCAGAGCATACAGCATTTTTGTACTGCCGATATCATATACGGCAAGCGTATGCCCGATGCTGCCATCAAAATAAAGCCACTGCTCAGAATAGCTGTCCTTTTCACACTGATTGGTTACAAAAAGCTGCGTCAGATTGATGCCGCCGCTGCTTTTATTGCAAATATCAATAACGTAATCTCCGACATCTCCTTTTTTCGCATTGGATGCAACGAAATACAGGGAAGGACATTTATCAAACGCCTGATCTCCGATGGTGATGCTGTCCACTGTCTGAATGAAAACACCCTCCAGTGCGGCACAGTTATAAAATGCCCTTGCGCCGATTTTCGCCACATTCTGCTCCAGCATTGCCCATTGCAGAGATTGGTTATTTTCAAATGCACCGTCCGCAATTTCCGTGATTTTTACAATTTCGCCGTTTTGCGCCGTTTCCAGACCTCTGTATTCTGTGGTATTGCTGCCGCCATAGAGCAGGACACCCTCGTTGCCGTTAATATAGTAGGTGTTGCCCTCTTTGCTCGTTTGCAGTGCAATCGCATGAATGGCTTCGGATAAGCTCCAATCGGCAAGCTGTCGATTGATTTCATCTGCCTGCGCCTCTGTTCTGCACAGAACAGTATCCACGCGGCTGTTCGCAAAAGCATTTTCCTCCAGAACAACCGCATTGTTCGGAAGAACGACCCTTGTTGTATTTGGCGCAGCTTCAAAGGCGTAAGCGGCAATTTTCGTTACGCTTTTCGGTACGGTATAAATCCTGTTGATGCTGAACACGTTTTGCAGTGTTTTTTCATCCTTGGAAAGCACTGCATCCTCCTTGATAATTTGCCCGACAGAGCGCACGGCAATATCCGTTCCCGCCAATGCCGCCTTGTTTGCGGAAATAAACTCAAGCAAAACCGCATCGGGTACGATAATTGTGCCGCTTTTCATGCCGCCGTAATCAATTTTCGGCAGATTTGCCGCATCCTCTGCTTCAAGCACAAGCTGACGAAGCTGTGTATTCCTTGGCAACGTCACCCTTTCGATATTATTGGGAATTGTCAGCTTTGTTGTGCTATAGGGAATCCCTATATATTCCGTGCCTGCGGCATTTGTCAGAATACCATCTGCCGTAACAGCAAAGACAGGATTTTTCCCCGAAAGCTGATAGCCCTTATCGACGCGCAGATTGACCTGATTGGTATTGACATAGCGCACGGTATCCGAAAGCCTGAGATATTCCACTGCCTTCAGATGATTATTCGCCGCAAAATCCACAGCCTGCACATATTTCGGCACTGCAAGCACAGGGGCATACTCCCCTGTATAATCGGTCAGGGTCTGCATAAAGGTCAGCTTCTGTCCGGATTCTGCGGATTGTCGGGTATATTTTATCGATTGGACATCTATCCAACGGGGCTTGACAGAAACCACATAGGAGGAATCCAGAGAAAGACGCGCCGCAGGCTCCAATACATGCCGCCCTGCTGTTACAGGGTATTCCCATGGAACCGGCTCGCCATTTTCACGCCAGCCGGGGAAAAGGGTTTCCAATCTGTCCTCCCCAAGCAGACCGCGCTGATAATAATAAAGGTCTACCTTTGTGCCAATCGGCGGATTGGTTTTGTCACTTGCAAGGTTGGAATAGCGATTCAGCACGGTACTCGCATCAATCTTCTGCCCCTTATCCTGCAATGCCTCGCTCAGAACCAGCAAACGGGTCTGCTCCAGACAATAGGTCAGGGTTCCATCCGGATTGGAAATCCACGCTGTCTCTGTTCCGTCGGAATTTTTAAGGGTAAAGCGATAGGAAATGTCAATCCCGATGACTTCTGCATCCTCAGGGATATCTATGGTCTGATTTGATGCATCAAAACGGTATGTGGTATTGCCAATGTGTACCGCATCAATACGAATGTATTTATCCAGATGCTTCTGCTCCCAACGATGCAGCCCTAATTTCTGATCAATGATATATGTTTCCAATGCATTGAAGATGATCTGCGCAGAAACATTTTTCTGCCCTCTGTATAATGCAGCGTCACTCCTGCTCGGCTGAGAAATCGTAATCCATCGGATATCATCCTTCGTCAATGCACCGTCCATATACTCCTTATTTTCCGTTTCAAAGCCAAAATCGGGCGCGGTTTTATCCGTATCGGGGTCAAGCGAGGCATCCCCATAGCCCGGTATCGGCTCCGGTGTTACCGGTGTCTGGTCAGGGGTGGGGGTTGTGGCATCTGTGCCGCCGCTGCTGCTATTATTGCTGTCCGAAGGCTGTGTCGGCTGTGTGGGTTCTGTCGGCTGTATCGGCTGTGTGGGTTCTGTCGGCTGTGTCGGCTCTGCCGACCCCTGTCCGCCGCCGCTGTCACCTGCGCCGCCATTGAGAACGACATCCGCCTGACTGCGGTCATCCGTAAAATCGTATACGGTATCTGCGCTGTCCGCACTGCCGCCGATTGCGGACGCATCCGCTGTGCCGGTATTCAAGGCAATGGCATCGGAAAAATTCTGCCGCAGATGCTCCCGTTCAAACTGATAGTCCGCATTATTCTGCTCCTGCGGACGATTGCTGTCCTCCGCATTGCTATCCCTTTCCAGAAATTCGCTTTCATTCTGCTCCGCGGTGTTGTCTCTGCCCTTTGCGTCATTTGTATCATCAAACCGCACCTGATTGGCACGGAAGGTATTCTTTTCTTCAGAGGGGTGAAAATCAATACCGGATTGATAAGCGGATACGCCAAGTGCCGCACCTGTTGTCAGCACAACCGCAACCGATGCACCCCATACGGTTTTTTTCATTTTGTTTTTTTCCATCCATCCACCTGCTTTCTCATCTGCAAAAATTCACCGATTTTCTTCTGCAAAGCAGGAAAATCAACCGGCTTCGCAAAATGTCCGTCCATGCCGCTTTCCAGAGACCTTCTCTCGTCCTCCACAAAGGCATCGGCAGACAGCGCAAAAATCAGTATCTCTTTTGCATCCTTTCGTTTCAGCGCGCGAATCTTTTTTGCTGCCGTGCGCCCGTCCATTACAGGCATCTGCACATCCATCAAAATGAAATCATAATAGCCCTCTGCATGCGCCGTAAACAAATCGATTGCCGCCTGTCCGTTTTTTGCAACATCGATTGCCGCGCCCATTTCCTGCAGTACCTCAACCGTAATCATGGCGTTGATTTCGTTATCCTCCGCAAGCAGAATTCTTTTGCCGACAAAGACATTCGCCGTAGCCGCAAGGGGCTTGCTTTGCCGCTGCTCTGCCGGCAGTACCGCAGGCTTTTCTGCAATCGGCAGGTGCAGGAATACAGAGAAATCCGAGCCTTTTTGGGGTTGGCTTTCTACTACGATTTCGCCACCCATCAGCTTGACAAGCTGATCGGTGATTGCCATGCCCAAGCCTGTTCCGCCGTAAAGACGGGAGGTTTCAATCGTTTCCTGCTCAAAGGGGCGGAAGATACGGTTAATAAATTCCGGCTCCATGCCGATACCCGTATCATGCACACGAATCATGAAATCCGCCACGCCGTTTTGCAGCATCATCTGGCGGAAGGTAACGATGATTTCCCCCTCCGAGGTGAATTTCACTGCATTGGAAAGAAAATTGATAATCACCTGACTGACGCGCAGCTCATCCCCACAGACATAATCCACAGTAACGCCTTCAAAATTGACCTCGTAGCGAATGCCGCGACTGTCCAGATTTTTCGCAAACATATCATACAGGCGGTTGCCCAGCGCACGCAGGCTGAACACGCCCTGCTCCAGCTCAACCCTGCCAACCTCGATACGGGACATATCCAGAATATCGTTAATCAGTGCAAGCAAATGATCGGAAAGCTCATCCGCCTTTGTAAGGTACTGCATAGCGGGACTGTTCGCCTCCAGCTTATTTTCCGCCAGCGTCAGCATACCGATAATTCCGTTCATCGGTGTACGAATTTCATGCGACATGCGGGAAAGGAAGGTTGTTTTGGAGCGGCTTTCCTCCTCCAGTCTTTCCAGACGCTTTTCGTAGCCTGCAATCTGCCGATAAAGCTTTGTGATGCGGCAAAAGCAGAATAAATCATATAAGCCATCTGCACTGCGGCTGATGGTCAGCTGCACCCATTCGCCGTTTTTCAGCTGAAAATTCTCAATGAGAGCTGCTTCTCCGTTCCATTCGCGGTATTTTTTCCAGACAGAGCCGCCGTCCCCTTTCTCCTGCAAAATAGCGGCAAGCGTCATCATATCCTGCTGCACGGCTTTCATGGAAATGCCAAGCAGTGCCGGCATATCTCCAGCTGCCGCAAGCGGCAGTAAATCCTTTCTTCGCAGCACCAGACAAGCCGTGTCCTTTTGGCTGTTCATCTGTGCCAGCAAAATATCATCCGTTTTGCGCGGCGCAGACTGTTTTGTTTTGCCCCATCTGCGGCACACCACTGTGCTTAACAGCAGCACCGCCGCCAATATTTCCACACAGGCAACCACAAGCAGAAAAAAATTCTCTCCCAGGACTGCAAGTAAATCCGTAACCATTGTCATGCTTTCACCGTTCCAATCTCAATCATGCCTTCTGTCCGCAGACAAAAAGATGTTTTTTGAAATATACCTACTGATTCAATATTTTATATCATACAGCACTTTTTCGTCATTTTCAACTGATTTACAGCGGCTTCTCCTGTATCCGGCAGGATACATTATCCTTTTGAATTTTTTCAAAGTTATTATCAATCTTTTCAATTTTATTAAGTCTGTTGCAGAATTTCATAGCTTTGTTATAATGGAGGATAGACAAAATTCAGGAGGTGAGCCTGTGAATTATCAGGAATGTATTCATTATTTGGAAGAAGAGGTTGGCTTTGGTTCTGTGCCGGGGCTGGAACGCATACAATACCTCTGTGATCTGCTTGGAAATCCGGAGCAAAGGCTTCCTGTGATTCATGTTGCAGGCACAAACGGGAAGGGCTCTGCCGTGGCAATGCTTTCTTCCATATTAAAGGAGGCGGGCTATCGCGTCGGCGCATATACCTCCCCCCATCTGGAGCGATACAATGAACGCTATCTTCTCAATGGTGCGGAAATTTCGGATGATGATTTTGCAAAGGAAATCACCCTGATGCGGCAGCTCTGCGAAAAGCTGGCGGCAGAAGGCAAGCCTGTTCCGACGCTTTTTGAAATTACAACCGGTGCGGCGTTTCATTATTTTTATGAAAAGCAGGTGGATGTTCTGATTCTGGAGGTCGGGCTTGGCGGCAGATTTGATGCCACGAATATCGTTCCCCATCCCCTACTTTCGCTCATCATGTCCATCAGCATTGACCATACGGATTTTCTGGGGGATACGATTGAAAAAATCGCTATGGAAAAATCCGGCATCATTAAGAAAAATTGTCCTGTGGTGTTGTATTCCCAAGCGGAATTAGTATATAATATCATTAAGGATGCAGCAGCTCGGATGGATGCTCCATTCTATTGTTTGAATGACGCAGAAATCAGGGTCGCTTCGCAAACATTGGAAGGGACTGTTTTTTCTGTCAAAAATAAATGCTTTTCCTTGGAAAATCTGGAATTATCTCTGCTCGGCACCTATCAGCTTGAAAATTGCCTTGCGGTTCTGGAGGCCTGCCTTGTGCTGAACAAAAACGGTCTTGCGATTTGCGAAGGAGCAATTCGCAATGGACTGAAAAATGCCCGTTGGGCAGGCAGGATGGAGCTTTGCGGCAAAGCGCCGCTTGTCATTCTGGATGGCGCGCATAATGCGGATGGGATTCGGCAGCTGGCAAATTCCCTTTCGGTTTATTTCAAGGAAAAAAAGGTTACCCTTATTCTCGGTATTCTGGGGGATAAGGAATATCGGCGGATGGCAGAGCAGATTCTCCCCTTTGCGGAGACGGTGATTCTGACTGAGCCGCACAGCGAGAGAAGGCTGGATGTATTTTCTCTTGCCCGCTCTGTTTCCGATTTCAGCGGTACGGTGGAGATGGAAAAGGAAATTGAGGCGGCGTATGAAAGGGCGCGCACCCTCACCCCTCAAAACGGCATTATCCTTTGCTGTGGTTCCTTATATATGATCGGAGCCATGCGCACCTATCTGAAGCACCGTAAAAACAGCTAAACTGAAGCACATAGAAAAAGTATTTGAAACGGAGGAATGTCCTGTGTTTAATTTTAAAGAAGAATTGAGCAGATATCAGCCCATTCTGGAAATCGACCAGATCGAAGCATCCCTGCATACATCCGAAATGCAGGATCTTCTGGATATCCTACAGCATATTGCGAAGGAGAAAAAGCAGCCCCCCACTCAGGAATAAGCAAAAGGAGAGAATGACATGAAATGCCCGAATTGTGGTTTTAATTTTTCTGAGGGCTGTCGCTGTCCCGATTGCGGCGTAGATGTGTATGTGTTCCGAAAGGCACGCAATGCATCCATCCGTCTTTATAATGAAGCGCTTACCTTAGCCGGAGAAACTGATCTCTCCGGTGCAGCGGCAAATTTGGAACAGAGCCTTCTTTTTGATAAAAATAACATACAGGCGAGAAATCTTCTCGGTCTGATTTATTGCGAAACAGGGCGCATCGGGGATGCCCTCAGACATTGGATTATCAGCTCCTCCCTTCTGCCCGAAGGAAATGCTGCCGCAGGCTATATGGCGTATTTGCAGAAAAACGCCAGAGAAATGGAAAAATGCAATGACGCAGTGCGGATGTATAATCAGGCGATTACCTATCTGAAGCAGGGCAGTGATGATTTAGCCATTATTCAGCTGAAAAAATCCATTGACAATAACCCGAATTTTATTGATGCCTATAACCTGATGACGCTTTGCTGCATTGAGGATAAAAACCTGAAGCGCGCGCTGCATTTTAATGAAATCGTGCTGAAACGAGATATTCGCAATCCCCTTGCCCTGCATTATGCACAGCTGATTGGCAATGTGCCTGCTCCCTCTCTGAAAAAGGGAGACAAAAATAAGGCCTCTGCGGCAGTCAGTGTGAAAAAAACAGACAGCAATCCGCCCCTTCCCGGCTATAAGCGCAAGGACAGAAGCAGCAGCGTTCTGGAAAAGCACAACATGATTGCCTTTGTCATCGGGCTTGTGATTTCAGCTCTGGTGATTCTTGTGCTGATTGTGCCCGCGCTAAATGAGGATAAGGATGCAAAAATCAAGGAATTGCAGACCGCTGTTGAAAATTATTCCGGCAAAACCAAAATGACACCGGAGGAGGTTCTGGAAATGCGGACAGAGCTGGAAAAGCTGCAAAAGGAAAACAAGCAGCTGCGCAGCGAGGAAAATAAGCAGGCGAATCTGGAATTGCTGGAAACGGCAGTATCGCAGATGACAGACGGCGATTATGAAGCCTGCATCACCACCTTTGAATCCATTGATACGGTTGGATTTAGTGATGATGATTTGGCGAAATATAATTCCCTGAAGGCAGAGCTTTACCCCAAGGCGGCAGATGCCTACTACACCAAAGGAAAAAGTGATTTCCTAAGCAAAAATATGACAGAGGCAAAGACCGATTTGGAAGCAGCCTTGAAATACGCAAGCAACGAAAACTTTGTGGATGACATCTATTACTATCTGGGACAGATTGCAGAGGGAGAAAACGATACGGCAAGTGCAAAGAAATATTACAACAAGATTATCAGTGATTACCCCGATTCCAATCAGATTGGCAACGCCAGAAACGCATTGGAAGGTTTAAAGGAATAAGCTTAACAGAATAAAAATAGAATAAAAATGAAGCCCCTCTTTTCAGAGGGGCTTTTACTATGCGCTTATTTCATGTATTTATCATGCAGCTCCTTATACTTTTCGGTATAAGCCTGATTCTGCTTCTGCTGCAGCAGATTTGCACGAATCTGTTCCTTCACCTCATCGAAGGGGGTTACAGATGCGTCCTTCTTATCCTCAACCTTAATCAGGTGATAGCCGAACTGTGTCTTTACAGGGCCGACTACCTTGCCGACCTCAGCCGCAAATACCGCCTGATCGAACTCCGGAACCATCTGACCCTTGCCGAATTCGCCAAGGTCACCACCCTGTGCATTGGAGGGGCAGGAGGAAAATTCCTTCGCGGCATCCTCAAAATAGATATCCCCTGCGGTGATTTTGTTCATGATATCCTGTGCTTTTTCTTCGGAATCCACCAGAATATGCTTTGCATGTACGGTTTCGCCCTTTTCAAAATGCTGGGAATTTTCCTGATAGAACGCCTGCATTTCTTCATCTGTTACAGTGATATCCTTCAGAACGCTGTTGATGGCAAGCTGGGCAAGGATATCCTTTCTTGCCCGTTCCATCATGGCTTTAAATTCATCGGTTTCATCCATTTTTTCTTCTTCTGCCATCTTTGCATACAGATGGAATGCCAGAAGCTGCTTCAGTGCGTGCTCTCTGAACTGGGGATATGCCGCATACGCCTGCTGCTCCTTCGGCAGATTCGCGATATATGCGTCCAAATCCGCATCTGTAATGTTTACGCCGTCAATTGTTGCTAAAATATTCTGTTCGCTCATTTGAATTCTCCTAAATGTAAATTATTATTTATTGAATCCCGAAGTCCTCATTATTCCAGAGGTTATCCTCAGGGCTCTGTCCATTGCCGGGGTCTGTTGTGCCGGGGTCTGTGCTGTTGGTATCCTCATCACTGCTGCTCACATGCGCAGAATCGCAGGTTGCGCTGATATTGATATTCAGCTTGCCTTCGGGAACCTTAGAGGGCTTGCCCTTGATTGTACCGTCACTGTTGACCGCCAAAACCACATTCATGGTCGGGCAGGTTGCGCCCGCAAGCTTGCCTGTTTCGCTGCAAATCGTATAGGATTTGTGCATCGTGCAGGTGCCACCGCCGCCTGTGCTGCCCTTGAAATCCGTTGTAACATAGTCACTCGTTACACCATAGCCATAGTAATCGCTGTTGCAAAGAGAAGAAGGTGTCATGCCGGATGCAGAGCAGATAGAACGTGTTGTCAAGCCATCCGGTTTTTTAAACTCCTTATTCTTCAGTCCCTTATCATAATGAATCTGACTCATAACCGAGCTCCAGATGCGCAGATGGGCGTTATTTGCATTTATAATCTCCTTCTGGCTGTCATACCCCATCCAGATACCGGCGGTATAGTAAGGCGTATAGCCATAGAAGGTCAGGTCAACGGTATCATTGGTGGTACCTGTTTTACCTGCAACATTCATGCCGCTGATGGCTGCCTTCGTACCGGTACCCTTCGTGATAACATCACGCATCATATCCGTCAGCAGGAAGGCGGTTGTTTCCTTCAGCACCCGATGTGTTTCCTGTTCGGAATTATCCAGAAGCACGTTGCCGTCATGGTCATACACCACGCTATAGAACATCGGCTCATAATAGGTGCCGCCGTTGGCAATGGTTGCATAGGCTGCTGTCTGCTCCAGAACGGAAACGCCCTGTGTCAGACCGCCGAGTGCCGTTGTTGCCGCCTTATCCCGTTCATCAATCGTGGTAAAGCCAAAGTCCAGCAGATACTGATAAGCCGTATCCGCGCCGACCATCATAAAGGTCTTAACTGCCAGCACGTTCATGGAATGCCAGATACCCTGACGCACTGTGGTAGGCCCGATATATTTGCCGTCCCAGTTTTTGGGAGACCAACCGCCGTAGGTAACAGGCTCATCAATGATGATGGAGCCGGGCATCAGCAGTCCCGTATCAATCGCGGGGGCATACGCCGCCAAGGGCTTCATCGTCGAGCCCTGCTGACGCAGTGCCTGTGTCGCACGGTTGAATACGGAATCACCGGGCTTTTCGCCGCGTCCGCCGACAATCGCCTTTACTTCGCCGTTGCTCTGATCCATAATGACCATTGCCGCCTGCAGGGATTTAGAAACCGTCAGCTTATCCAGAACTAAGGTATGCGTTTCATCCAGAAGCTCCTCCTTCACGGATGCAACAAAGGCATCTGCCTCCTCCTGCGAGGTAACGGTTGTTTTCTTTTCATAATGCGACTGATTGCTGCTTTCATCGGGGTTCTGTGTATCCAGAACGGAAATCAGATAGGTCACATCCATCTTCCCATCCCCTGCCGGGAACATATTATCATTCTTCATGGCAGCTTCTGCGGTTTCCTGCATAGAAGCGTCCATTGTGGTATGAATCTGCAATCCGCCGCTGTAAATCATATTGGATGCCTGTGCAGCTGTCATGTTTTTCTTTTCCATCAGGTCAGCCTTAATCTGCTGCACTGCCGCCTCTACAAACCAGTTATGCTTTGCGTTGCTTTCCTCCTCCGCAGTCTCCTTGCAGACCAGATGTGCATAGATATCCTCTGCCGCAGCTTCGTCATATTCCGCCTGCGTAATCATATTCAGATCCAGCATTTTTTTCAGAACCGTCATCTGGCGTTCCTTGCTTGCCTCCTGATTCATATCCGGCGCATACAGACTGGGGGTTTTCGTGATGCCCGCAATGCTTGCCGCCTCTGCCAGCGTCAGCTCACTGGCATGCTTGCCAAAATAATATTGAGAAGCCGCCTCTACGCCACGCAGACCATGATGCAGCGGTATCGTGTTCAGATACAGCTCCAGAATATATTTCTTCGCCGCATCCTTTGAGCCAAGCTGTTTTTTCAGCGCATTTTCCAGAGAAACAGCCAAATACTGCTCCTTTATCTTTCTGGAAATGCTCTTTTCGTTGTCAAGCACCTCATTTTTCAGCACCTGCTGCGTCAGCGTACTTGCACCCTGCGAAAAGCTCATGGTTTTAATATTTTCAGCCATCGCACGCATAATCCCTCGGATATCAATACCATTATGCTCATAAAAACGCTGATCCTCAATCGCAATGACTGCATTTTGCATATTGGTTGTGATTGCGGAAAGCTTCACATATTCTCGGTTTTCCTCGCCATGCAGCTTATCCACCTCATTATCATCCGCATCATAGATGACAGAGGTATAGGAATCGGGCAGAACATCGGAGGTATTCAGCATATCCGTGCTTTGCAGAATACCGAACACCGTACCCAGAATTGCACCTGCAACCGCAAAGGCAATCACGATGGCAACAATCAGCAAAACCTTCCCGATTCTGCTGTTGACCGAGCGTTTCTTTCTGCGCTTTCTGCGTTTTTTTGGGTTTCCGGAAGAGGATGGACGGCGTGTGCCGTTCGCGCCGGAAGGACGTGCCTGCCTTGTGCCGGAAGGGCGCGTCTGTCTTGCGCCCGTTCTGTCCTGCGCATCTCCCCTTCTGTGTTGAGATTCACTCATATTTCAAGCCTCCTGTTTATTTCCATGTGTAATCAAAACGGATGGAACAAAATCCATATTCCGCCATTTTGCGAAGATTATACTTTTTTGATTATACCAAAATTTTACCGCAAAAGAAAGACATTTTCACAAAAACATGCTTATTTCTATTATAACCTTTGTTTAATTTTTCTTTAACATTGCATAAAAAGCCCCGAAATCAAGGAAAAGGTATGCTTCGCCCTTCTCATTCATATCATTGCAGAGGGAGGGAGCGGACAATGCGAAAAAGAAAACGAAACCGAAAAAGGAAGAAAATTCTGCCCCTTCTCCTGCCTGCTCTGCTGACGGTTCTCTGTTTTTTCCTTCTGGAAAAAAGCCTTCTGCCGCCCCTGAAGGAAATCTCGCACATGCAGTGCAGGGCGGCGGCGAATCGGATTATCGACGAGGCGGCGGCAAATGCACTTGCGCGTATGGAATTAGATGCAAACGCACTTTTGCAGAAGGGGGCGGATGGCGAAAGCTACACCGCCAACACCACATGCGTAAACCAATTCTGCGCCCTGCTGAGCCGCGATATCACAAAGCAGCTAAATGAACTGCCCAAGGAGGTTATTCCCATTCCGCTTGGCGCGGTAACGCATTGGTGGCTTCTTGCCAATAAGGGACCGAAAATCCCCTTCACCCTTCTGCCTATGGGTGCGGTCAGGGTGGATTATGAAACGGCATTTTCCTCCGTCGGCATCAATCAGATTAACTACAAAATCTGGCTTGCGGTACATTTAGAACTTCGGATTGTCAATCCGCTGTACCAGGAGGATATTACATTAGAGAGAAAAATCATGCTTGCCGATCTGGTTTTCAGCGGAAAGGTGCCGGCGCATTACTTTCAAATCAGCCGACCGAATGAATATCTATTGACAGAATGAACACAATGCTAGTATGATATGAGGTAATGAAAGTTGATATGGAGGTAATAGAAATGGTCAAAACATTAAGTGAATTCTGGAATGAGGTTGCTTCTATCTGCTATGACAGCAGCGATTACGGTATCATTGCGCAGGTTCGTTCTCAGTTTAGAACCAATGAAATCAATAAATTCGTGAATGCTTTCATCCCCGGAACCGAAATTCTGAAGGACGGCAAAAACGGCACACCTGTTGCCATGAAGGGCAAAGCGGATGATGACAAGGGCGCAAGCGGCAACGAGGAAATTGATTTCCACGGCTTGCAGCTGTTCGATTATTCCGATATGAAGGGCGACTGGATGGTTGTTACCTTCCCCAATCTGGAAACGCTGGAAAAGCATCTTCTGAGCGAAGCAGGCGCACTGAATGTATATTCTTCCGATATGCTTGTATTTGAGGATGGTGTATTCAAGCCCTTTGAAATCATGTTCAACGGGGATAATGATACAGTAATTCCCATTGATAAGGATAACTTCGATACCCCTTTGGATATCAAGGCAATGCAGGATCGCATCTGGGTGAGATGGATGGACCCCAAGGAGCTGGAGCCTCTGACAGACGAGGAAGTAGAGGAATACAGAAAATCCATCGGCAAATAAAAACACGAAAAGCACTCCATCCGGAGTGCTTTTTTCATGCGTTTTTTAATCTAAGGGTCTGCCGAAGCGGTTTTCGTATTCCTCCGCAAGCATCGGGCGGAAATCGGGGTGTGCAATCGAAATCAACGCCCTTGCCCGCTCCTTGAGACTTCTGCCCCAAAGCTTTGCTATGCCATATTCCGTTACCACATAATCAATTTCTGTTCTAGGGGTTGTTACCACTGCGCCATGGTCGATAAATGGCACGATTTTGGAAATTTTTCCGCCTGCCGCCGTGGAAGGCAAGGCAATGATGGCTCTGCCGCCCTTACTCATCGTTGCGCCGCGAATGAAGTCCACCTGTCCGCCGACACCGCTGAACTGCATCCCCTTCACTACCTCCGCATTGACCTGCCCCATCAAATCAACCTGAATGGCGGAATTGATGGAAACCATGTTATCATTCTGTGCAATCACATAGGGGTTATTGACATGCTCCACCCCATGCAGCTCAAAGCAGGGGTTATTATCCAGAAAATCATACAATCTCTGCGTGCCTGCCGCGAAGGTCGCAATGCTTTTGCCGCGGTGCAGCGTTTTCTTTTTATTATTGATGACACCTGCTTCAATCAGGTCGATAATGCCATCCGCCGCCATTTCGGTATGCAGACCCAAATCCTTTTTATCCTTTAAAAAGGTCACAACGGCATCGGGAATGCCACCAATGCCAAGCTGAATCGTATCCCCATCCTGCACGAGAGAGGCGCAGTATTCCCCTATTTTCTGCTCAACCTCCGTAATTGTCGGCGGTGTCAGGGTCGGCATGGGTCTGTCCTCCTCTACGAGGATATCAATATCTCTCAAATGAATAAAGGAATCCCCCATCACACGCGGCAGATTGCGGTTCATCTGCGCAATTACAAGCTTTGCGGAATCCCGAAAGGCAGGCAGATGGTCAATCCCCGGTCCCATGGAGCAATAGCCATGTGCATCCGGCTCGGAAACGGAAATCAGAAGCACATCCACGCCGCCACGCTCTCTGAGCATGCGGGGATAAAGATGGAAAAAGCAAGGCAGATATTCCGCTCTGTTCTCCGCAACCGCCCCTCTTGTACTGCCGCCCAGAAAATAGCCGAAAAAGCGCAGATGCTTTTCCATCCCCTTTGCGATATGCGGCTCCTCCTTTCTGAGGGAAAGCATAAAGTGCATATCCACATCTGTAAGGGCATCCGCATTGCGTGCCAGTGCATCCACCAGCGCATACGGCTCGGAGCCAACGTGCGCGATGGAGATGGTCTCGCCGGAACGAATCTGCCGCACAGCCTCATCCGCAGACAGAAGCCTGCCGGAAAAACGGTCTTTCCAATTCATCTGCTACATCCTTTCTTCTTCATCAGGGTTCGTCAAATCACAAATTTATCATAGCATACTTTTTTTCTCGGAACAATTTTTTTATAAAAAATCAGCCAATGAAAAAGGCACAACCCATAAAGGATTGTGCCATAGCTTCGTTATTTTTATACCGACTGAAAAATATCAGCCCTCCTGTACGAAGGAAACCAGCAAATCGCCCTGATTTACCTGTTCGCCCTCTTTTACATAAATCTTATCAATCACGCCGTCCTGATTTGCAACAATGGAGGTTTCCATCTTCATTGCTTCAACAGTCAGCAGAGGCTGGTTCTTCTTGACCTCCTCACCCTCCTTCACCAGAATCTTGGAAACGGTGCCGGGGATGGAGGAGCCAAGGTGGAAGGGATTATTCTTATCTGCCTTCAGCTTACCGTCGCTCTTTACCTCAAGGTGCTTATCCAGAACCTTAATTTCACGCATTACGCCGTTGATTTCAAAGGTCAGTGTACGGATACCCTCTGCGTTGGGCTCTGTCATATCGATATATTTAATCAGAATATCCTTACCTTCGCCGATTTCGATAGAGGTTTCTTCGCCCTTCGCCAGACCGAAGAAGAATACATCACTGCTCAGCTTGGATACGTCTGTATAAACCTCCTCATGGTTTACATAGTCATCATATACCTTGGGATACAGTGCATAGGAAAGCATATTTCTGGGGTTCACCTTCTTCAGCGCATGTGCTTCATGCAGATGCTTTTCGATAGCATCCCAATCCGCAGGAGGAAGCAGCGCGCCTGCTCTGCCCTCGATGGGCTTCTGCCCCTTCAGCACGATTTTCTGCAAATCCGCAGGGAAGCCGCCCTCAGGCTGACCGATATTACCAAGGAAATAATCCACAACGGAATCGGGATAGGAAACCTCCGCCCCTTCTGTCATGATGTTATCCTTTGTCAGTCCGTTTTTGGACATGAAGATTGCCATATCGCCGACAACCTTGGAGGAGGGTGTTACCTTAACGATGTTGCCCAGAAGGTCATTCGCATCCTTATACAGGTGCTTGATTTCCTCGAACTGGTCGGCGGAGCCCATTGCCTTAACCTGTGCCAGCAGGTTGGAATACTGACCGCCGGGGATTTCGTATTTATAGATTTCCGTATTGGGTGTCTTCATTTCACTTTCAAAGCCTGTGAAAATCTGACGCACCCCCTGATAATAATGGCTCAGCTCAATCAGCTGCTCGGTATTCAGACCGGTATCTCTTTCTGTGCCCTTCAACGCTTCCACAACAGCGTTCATGGAGGGCTGAGAGGTCAGAGAGGACATGGACTGGATTGCAAGGTCAACAATATCCACGCCTGCCTCTGCCGCCATCAGAACGGTGCTGACACCGTTGCCTGTGGTATCGTGTGTATGCAGATGCAGAGGAATGTGAAGCTCTTTTTTCAGTGTGCTGAACAGCTCCTTTGCCGCATAGGGCTTCAGCAGACCTGCCATATCCTTGATTGCGAAGATGTGACAGCCCATAGCCTCCAGCTCTTTTGCTTTTCTGATATAGTAATCCAGTGTATATTTTGTTTCGTTAGGGTCTAAGATATCACCTGTGTAGCAGATGGAGCCTTCTACGATTTTGCCTGTGTTCAGTGCGACCTCGATGGGCATTTTCATGTTTTCCACCCAGTTGAGGGAATCAAAAATACGGAATACATCTACACCACGCTCTGCGGAAATCTCGATGAATTTCTGCACCACGTTATCGGGGTAGTTTGCATAGCCGACTGCGTTGGATGCACGCAGGAGCATCTGAATCAGTGTATTGGGCATTGCCGCTCTCAGCTGCTGCAGGCGCACCCAAGGGGATTCCTTGAGGAAACGATACGCAACGTCAAAGGTTGCGCCGCCCCATGCTTCTACGGAGAAGGCGTTTGCCATTGCCATATTTGTTGCGGGTGCAACGGCCATCAGGTCATTGGTACGCAGTCTGGTTGCCATCAGGGACTGATGCGCGTCACGCATGGAGGTATCTGTTACCAGCAGGCGTTTTTCCTTCAGAAGAGACTGTGTATATGCCTTTGCGCCCATCTTGAGGAAGGTATCCCTTGCGCCGGGAACCTCAATGGTTTTGCCATTTTCGGTCTTGCCGAAGGAAGGCACAACGATGGGGTCAAACTGCGGCTTCTGTCCCTTGGATTCATTGACAATCTGGTTGCCGATGAATTCCGCAATCTTGCTTGCTCTGTCCTTTCCGGGAACGAAACGGAACAGCTCAGGTGTTTTTTCGATAAAGGTTGTAGTACATTTCCCTTCACCCCATGTTTCGCTCTGCAAAACATTGATGAGGAAAGGAATATTTGTTTTTACGCCACGGATACGGGTTTCCTTAATCGCACGAATTGCCTTATTGGTCACGCCCTTAAAGGTTCTGTCATGCGCGATAATCTTAACCAGCAGGCTGTCATAATAGGGCGTAACCTCTGCGCCTGTGTGGGCTGTGCCGCCATCCAGACGGATACCGTTGCCAGCAGGGGAACGATATACGTTAATCTTGCCTGTATCGGGCATGAAATTGTTTGCAGGGTCTTCCGTTGTGATACGCAGCTGAACAGAATAGCCGTTGCAGTGTACATCCTCCTGAGAGGAAATGCCGATTTCGGGCGCACCCAGAGGATAGCCCTCCTCAATCAGAATCTGTGCCTGTACGATATCAATGCCGGTTACCTCCTCGGAAACGGTATGCTCTACCTGAATACGAGGGTTCATTTCGATGAAGTAGTAGTTTTCATCGGCATCCACCAGAAATTCCAGTGTGCCGGCGTTCTTGTAGCCTACATGCTTGGACAGACGCACTGCATCTGCCAGAATTTTTTCTCTGACAGGCTGGCTTACGGTAAAGGCAGGCGCAAATTCGATTACCTTCTGGTGTCTTCTCTGCACGGAACAGTCACGGTCAAACAGATGCACCACATTGCCGTATTTATCGCCAAGCACCTGTACTTCAATATGCTTGGGGTCACGCAGATATTTTTCTACGAAAATTTTATCATCACCGAAGGCCTTCTTTGCTTCGTTTCTTGCTTCTTCAAATTCCTTGGGCATTTCCTCTGCGGAATTTACAATACGCATACCGCGACCGCCGCCGCCGTTGGATGCCTTCAGCATAACGGGATAGCCGACCTTCCGAGCAACCTCCATTACTTCATCCAGACTTCTGACTGCATGGTCAACGCCGGGGATGATGGGAACATTACATTCGATTGCCATTTTCTTGGAAGAAATCTTATCCCCCATTTTATACATGACATCTACATTGGGGCCGATAAAAGCAATCCCCGCCTTTTCGCACGCCTGCACGAATTCGGGGTTTTCGGAAAGAAAACCATACCCGGGATGAATGGCATCTACGCCTTTTGCTTTCGCAATTTTGATGATGTTTTTGATATCCAGATATGCATCCAGAGGACCTTTTTCGGGGTTCAGCATATAAGCCTCGTCCGTTTTTGTGCGGAACAGCGCATATTTATCCTCCTTTGAGAAAATACCTACTGTCTGAATGCCCAATTCATTCAGCGCACGATACACACGAATGGCAATTTCGCCACGGTTTGCAACCAGAACCTTTTTAAATTTTCTAATTTCTACGTTCTGCATGGGGGATACCTCCTTTTTCGGTTTTTGTATAGATTGCTTTGGATGCCAAAGCATTTTGACTTGTCTTGGAAAAACATAGTTTCTCCCTATTATAATACAGGAATTTCTATTCGTAAACCATAAATTGTATCGAATACCTATAAGAAATACTTATGTCTTTATATTGTGGACAAAAAACTGTATTCTTTATCCATTTCCTTTTTTCCCAAAGACATGATTCAGAAGTTGTGACAAAAATTTTGCTTCCACCACACGGATATTCTCCAAATGCAGCTCCCGCATGCCGCCTGCGGGAATGAAAACCTGCTTGAAGCCCATGCGGTCGAGCTCCTTGATGCGGCTTTCCATGGAAGGAACACGCTTCAATTCGCCCGTCAGCCCGACATCGGCAAGAAATGCCCAATCCGAGGGAATCGGCTTATCATAAACCGAGGAGGCAATGCTCATCAGCACGGCAAGATTTGCCGCCTGCTCCTTCAGATACAGACCGCCTGTGGTCTTGATGACAACATTTTTATCATAGAGCTTAATGCCGCCCCTCTGCTCCAGAATGGAAATCAGCGTATTCATGGTATCCTTTTTCATGGTTTCGCTGATGCGCGAGGGATACGGCGTGAAGGAAGGGGAAACCAGACTTTCGATTTCCGCAATGACAGGACGAGAGCCCTCCTTCAAGACCGCAATCGCACTGCCGGAAACAGAATCGCCCCTCTCCCGTTTCGTTACAAAATAAGCCGAGGGGTTTTCGATGGACGCAAGCCCTGCCTCTGTCATAGTGAAAAAGCCCATTTCGCCCGTACTGCCGAAGCGGTTTTTCGTTGCAACCAGACACCGCAGCTCATCCGCGCCCTCGCCCTCCAGCACAAGCACTGCATCCACCAGATGCTCCAAGGCGCGCAGACCTGCGATTTCATCGCTTTTATTCATCTGCCCTATCATCAGCACCGCTCTGGGGCGGCTTTTATTCTTTGCCTGTGCCACCAAAGCAGACGCACATTCCATGGTCTGCGTCGGGTTGCCTGCGCGTGAGGGCAGAAATTCCGCCAGAGAAAAGGTCTGGATGCTGTCCAGAATTATCAGATCGGGGTCAATTTCCCGAATCGCGTCCAAAACGTTGTCCATAGAGGTGTCCGCCACAATCCAGATGTTTTCCGCAATGGTGTCCAGAATACGGTCTGCACGGTTTTTAATCTGACTGTCACTCTCCTCCCCCGATGCATAAAGCACCCGAAAGCCCTGCTTTGCCAGCGCAGATGCCGCCATCAGGCTCAGGGTGGATTTGCCGCCGCCGGGGGGTGATGTGATGATGGTGACGGAATCGCGCACAATGCCGCCGCCCATCACGCGGTCAAATTCCGCAATGCCTGTCAGCAGGCGTTGGTCACTGCCCGTTTCCACCTCCGAAAGGCGGGAAACCGGCTGCTTCGGTGCTGCCTTCGCCGCCTTTGCGCCGCCCTTAATCTGCGCCGTTTCCGCAAGGGTATTCCATTCGCCGCAATCAGGGCATTTGCCTGCCCATTTCGGACTTTGATAGCCGCAATTTTTACATTGATAAACTGTTTTGATTTTCATAACATTCCCTCAATATAAATAAAAAGACTGCAATCCCAATGATTACAGTCCCTTTTTCTTACATCAGCCGATTTTTTCGATTGCAACAGAAGGGGTATCCTTGCCCAGCTCTACGCTGAAGGTTACCTTGCCTGCCAGATTTGTTTTCATCTTGCCGACATTCACATCGTCAATCAGAATCTTATACTCTGTATCAGGCTCCAGCTCCATGGTAATCTGTGTATCCTCCAGCCCCTCAACGGTAAATTCTGCGCCTCTTTCGTTTACGGTGAAATTATGTACGGTTGCGCCGGGAACTGTTTCCAGCAGCATTTTACCGTTCTTTTCCAGCTTTGTGATTTCCTTAAAGGTTTTGATTTTATATAAATCACCACTCACTTCAAAATCAAGGACTTTCTTCTTTTCGTCCATCAGATGATTGCCGAAACTGATTGTGCCATTGTCTTCCTGTCTAATCAATTCTTCGATTACTGCCATTTTCAGTACCTCCACTCACTTCTCTATTGTGCCTCGCCCAAGAAACCCGAAAAAAAGAGATTCTCGGCGTTTGAACCTTTGTCTATGCTCCGCTGTCAGCGGATAAAACTACGATTATGATTATAACACAAAATAGATTGCAGGTATAGCTAATTTTTTGAAATCTTTTGCATAAAATCCTGTATTATTTCACAACACGGAAGCTGAATCCATTCGTTTTCAGCCCGACGGAAACCTTATCCCCCGCTTTGATATTGCCCAGAAGATATTCCTCCGCGAAGGCATCCTCAATCTTAGACTGGATGGCTCGGCGCAGCGGTCTTGCGCCATACGCCTTATCATAGCCCTCCTCGGCAATTTTTTCGATTGCTTTTTTGGTAAAGGAAACCGTGATATTCATATTTTCCTTTACACGCTTTGCCATCACATCCGTCAGAAGCCGCACAATTCTTGTGATTTCCTCCTGTTCCAGCGGATGGAACACGATAATATCATCAATACGGTTCAAAAATTCCGGCTTAAAGATGGTCTTGATTTCGTCCATCACGCCCTTTTTCATCATTTCATAGCTCTGCTCCGGTGTTTCCACACTTGTAAAGCCCAGACGCTTGGGTGCGGCAATGCTGCGCGCGCCTGCGTTCGAGGTCATGATGATAACCGTATTCTTGAAGTCCACCCTTCTGCCCTGCCCGTCCGTAATGTGTCCATCGTCCAAAACCTGCAAAAGAATATTGAACACCTCAGGGGATGCCTTTTCGATTTCATCAAACAGCACAACGGAATAAGGATTGCCGCGCACCTTTTCGCTCAGCTGACCACCCTCCTCATAGCCGACATAGCCCGGAGGAGAGCCGACCATTCTGGAAACGCTGTGCTTTTCCATATATTCGGACATATCAATCCGCACCATGGCATTTTCGTCCCCAAAAAGCGCTTCTGCCAGTGCCTTGGAAAGCTCCGTCTTGCCGACACCCGTAGGGCCGAGGAACAGGAAGGAGCCGATGGGTCTGTTGGGGTCCTTCAAGCCGACACGCCCACGGCGGACAGCCTTTGCCAATGCCTTCACTGCTTCCTCCTGCCCGATGACTCTTTTGTGCAGAACTTCCTCCAGATGGAGCAGACGCTGACTTTCCTCCTCCTGCATGCTCTGCACGGGGATTCCCGTCCAACGGGAAACGATTTCTGCGACATTATCTGCCGTCACCACAATTTCGCCGCTGTCATGCGTGGATTCCCATGCACGCTTTGCCGCCTTCAGGCTGGTACGCAGACCATCCTGCAGCTTTTTGATTTCCGCCGCCTGTTCAAATTCCTCTGTCTTGATGGCAGTCTCCTTTTCCTGTTCCAGCTCATCAATTCTTGCCTCCAGCTCCTTGATGGAGGTAGGCGCAGTATACGCGGAAAGACGCAGGCAGGAGGCTGCTTCGTCAATCAGATCGATTGCCTTATCCGGCAGGAATCGCTCTGTTACATAGCGTGCGGAAAGCCTAACCGCCGCCGCGATTGCTTCATCCGAAATGCGTACCCTATGGTGCATTTCATAGGGGTCCTTCAGTGCTGTCAGCATTTGCACGGCAACCGCTTCTGTCGGCTCCTCCACGCGCACAGGCTGAAACCGCCGCTCAAAGGCGGCATCCTTTTCGATATGCTTGCGGTATTCCTCAAGCGTGGTTGCACCAATCAACTGAATTTCCCCTCTTGCCAGCGCCGGCTTGAGAATATTCGAGGCATCAATCGCGCCCTCTGCCGCACCTGCGCCGATAACGGTATGGATTTCATCAATGAAAAGAATGATATTGCCTGCCGCCTTTACATCCTCCAGAGCCTTTTTCATGCGTTCCTCAAATTCCCCACGATATTTCGAGCCTGCGACCATAGCAGACAAATCCAGAGAAAGAATCCGCTTATGCCGCAGGGTATCGGGCACATTGCCATCACTGATTTTCTGCGCCAGACCCTCCACAATCGCCGTTTTCCCGACACCGGGGTCTCCCATCAGGCAGGGGTTATTCTTCGTTCTGCGGCTCAGAATCCGAATGATACGCTCAATTTCCTGCTCTCTGCCGACAATCGGGTCGAATTTTCCCTGCTTTGCCAGTGCCGTCATATCTCGGCTGAATTTATCCAGTGTTTCCGTCTCGGAAATTTCTTCCTTCGGGCGTTCGTGCATCCCCTGTACACCGGCAGGCTGCGCCTCGCTTTCGCCCAGAAGCAGCATGATATCCTCATACAATGTTTGAATATCTACGCCCAAATCCTCCAAAAGCGTGATGGCAAGCGTATCCGGTTCACGCAGAAGTGCCAGCAGAATATGCTCTGTCCCGACATAATTTGCCCCCAGACGCACCGCCTCCTGCTTGCTACGCTCCACCACACGCTTTGCGCGCGGTGTCATATCCAAGGGGAGATAAAATTTCTGCTTTTTCCCCTGCATTTCGCAAATGCGCTCCATCACCTGATGGTAGGTCACATTCTGCCCCTCCAACGCCTTTGCGGCAACGCTCTGCTGCACCAATGTCAGCCCAAGCAGGATATGCTCTGTGCCGATATATTCATTGCCCAGCTTTGCTGCGGCCTCCTTTGCCCTTTGCAGCACATCAAAGGCCTTTTTTGTATATTTCTCCTGCATCCTATTCACCTTCCTTGGTTTGGTTTGTTAGCCATCAATGACTGTGATTGCTAATTTATTCCGGAAAGAAAAGAACCGATACAGGTTCTTCTCCGTAGGTTTCTTCTGATATTCCCATATTATATACCAACTTACTGGAAATTGCAAAGGATACTTCTTACAATTCCGTTAATTCTTCCGAAAAAAGTGAAAACGGCTCCCCTTCGGGCTTGGCGGTAAAGGAAAATGGCTGTTTCGTATCGGGATGGATGCCATCTAAGCGGTAAGACCAGAGCGCAATCTCCGTTTTGCCGCGCTTCGGAACGCCTTTGTTATATTTTTTATCCCCCCAGATGGGCACGCCTGCATGCGCCGTCTGCACGCGAATCTGGTGATGCCTGCCTGTTTCCAGCTCGATTTCCGCCAAGGTCAGCACGCCCTGCTCCGTTTCTTCCTCCGCAAGCCGCCGATACCGCAGAGCGGCACGCTTTGCGCCCTTTCTCTCCTTGGAAACCACTTCGGAAAGGTTCGTGCGTGCGTTTTTCAGAAGATAATCCTCTAATCCTCCTTCCGCCGCAGGCAATCTGCCGCAAAGCACCGTCAAATAGGCTTTTTTCAGCCGATGCTCCTGTATTTCCTTCGCAAGAAAGGCTTCTGCCCTTTTCTCCTTCGCAAACAGCATTACGCCGCCGACAGGTCTGTCTAAGCGATGCAGAAGTCCAAGCGGCTGTCCGGTATATTCCTCCAAGGCGGAAAGCAGATCCAAATCTCCTGTTTTATCCGCCTGCGCAGGCATCCCCTGCGGCTTCACTGCCGCAAGCATGACTGCATCCTCAAATAAAATCTTCATTCTTTTTCTTCCTTATATAATTAAAATATATTAAATTTCTCTTAATGCCATTGCGCTTTTCGGCGGCAGGGGCAGCAGCACATTCCCGTTTCGGACGGGATAGGAAAAGCCGAACTCCGTAAAGCCGTCCCGATTCGTCATGAGACAATTTTGCAGCGTGCCTTCCGCCTGCACGCCCATCTGCCAGACAGGGATGGACACCGTCCGGATTTCCTCTGTATTATTCAGCGCAACCAGAATTTTTTCTTTTTCATCGAATCGCCCGTAGGCAAGCACGCCATAAGCCCCATAAAGCTGCTTCAGCGAGCCATGGCGCAGAACGGGATACTCTTTCCGCAGGGAAATTGCTGCCTTATGGAAGGCAATCAGCTCCATATCCTCCCTGCCCCAAGGATAGGTGCGGCGGTTATCGGGGTCTGTCCAGCCTGTTACGCCTGCTTCATCCCCATAATATACGGTCGGCGCACCGCTCCATGTCATTTGCAGCAAAACGGCTTCGCGCAGCACTGCTTTTTCCACATTTGCATCCGCCGCGGCACTGCCCTCTGTTTCCACTCTGCCGATTTGGCGATTGGTGCGCGTGAGAAAGCGGGAATGGTCATGATTGGAAAGCTGATTCATGGCAACAGAAATCGCCTGTGACGGCAGCTTCCCCATCTGATAGCTCATGGTTCCCCAAAACACATCCGCATTATTATACATATCCTCGCGCTTTTCGGTGCTATGCTTGGAAACCCCCGTCAGAAACCATGTGACAGGCTCCATGAAGGCATCGTAATTCATAATGGAATCCCATTGATTGCCCGTCAGCCAAGGGGCGGCATCGCCGTAATGCTCCGCCAGAATCAGCTTATCGGGAGAAACCCCCTTGACCGCAGTGCGGAACATCCGCCAGAAGGCATGGTTGAATTCCTCTGTTTTTCCTAAATCCGCGGCAACATCCAGCCGCCAGCCATCCGCATCGAACGGCGGCGAAACCCAACGCCTTGCAATCGCAAGAAGCTCCTCTCGGAGCGCCGCACAGCCCTCCACATTCAGCTTCGGGTGGTTTTCATAGCCCCACCAGCCCTCGTAGGTGCCATCCGCGTTCCAGTAAAAATAATCATGATAGGGGCTATCCGCATGCCGATATGCGCCGCGCAGCTTGCCCCTGTAAAGTCCCTCTCTGTCGAGCCATTTATGAAAGGCTCCGCAATGGTTGAAAACGCCGTCCAGAATGACGCGCATCCCTCTTGCGTGCGCCTGCTGTATCAGCTCTGCGAAAAGTGCATCCGAGGCGGCAAGGTTTTCGTCCGCTGTTGTGCGAGCGACATAAAGCGATGCGGTTTCATTCGTTTTGGCATCCGCCGCCAGAACAGAACCGCTTTCTCTGACGATTTTCCCGAAATGGGGGTCGATATGCCAATAATCCTGCGTATCGTATTTATGATTGCTTGGCGAAACAAAAAGCGGATTGAAATAAAGCACCTCTACGCCCAGCTCCGCCAGATAGTCCAGTTTATTGAGCACACCCTGCAAATCGCCGCCGTAAAAACGGTTGATATCGCTTGCAGCAGGCAGGCTGCTCCAATCCGTGACCTGCTCGGTTTTCTGCTTCAGATAAATATATTCATTCGTTTTCACATCATTGGAGACATCCCCATTGGCAAAGCGGTCGGGGTAAATCTGATACATCACCGCGCCCTTCGCCCAATCGGGCGTTCGGTAATCGCGGAAAATCCGAAATTCCCCCTCGTGCTTATATTCCGAAAAAAAGCCGTATTTTGTATAATAGCCTACTGCTTCGCCGCATTGCAGGCGGAAATAATAGGTCATTTCCTCCGCAGTCGGGGGCAGGGTTGCCTGAAAATAAGAAAAAGCCCCCTGCGTTTTGGCCTCCTCCATGAGATATTCCCGTTCATTCGTGCAGAGGAAAACAGCAGAAACCGTCCCTCTCCCGACACGAATACGCACATTGACCCAATCCTCCGCGGTCGGCTCCGCAGGAGAGCGGAACTGCCTTGTTTCATCGCTATAGACTGCCTGTATGCGAAATTCCTCCGCAGACAGACCGAAATTATCATCCATCGGCTTTCACCACCTTCCTTTGCACATCATCGGGTTTTATTATAAGGGGAAAGGACGGGAGGTGTCAATTTTTCCGAAAAATTCCCCCGCAAGCAAAAAAAGAGCGACCGAACAGTGCTTCAATGCAGTCATCTGCGGTCGCTCCCTCTTTTCTAAAAAAGAGAAGGTATGATGGGTGAAAAATATTGGGGAGTTTTCACAAATCCAGTATAGCATGTGGGGCAATTTTTGTCCAGAAAGGAAAGCCGCTTTGGAAATAAGATAAATTTATAGTTTTCTTTTTACAATAAAATCTTCTTATTAGAAATAAAATCTTCTTATCAGAAATTCCTTATGACATAAAATCCGCAAGCACCTTCGCCAGATTTTCCTCCCCGATGACGCGCATCCCCTCCTGAAGCTGCCTTGCTTCGCCATCCGGCAAGGCGGAAAGCGGCAGCTCTGTCCGCTCCTTCAAGCGCAGCTGCTTTTTCCCATCCTCATAGAAAACCGCAAGAAAGCCGTCATCCTCGCCCAGAACATAAACCTCATCACTCATCCCCTCGATGCTGCACCGCAGAACCACCTGCTCCGATGAGAAAAAGACCACCTGCCAGCCGGTGTAAATGCTCTTTAGCTGTTCCAAATCCAAGCCCTGCAGAAATTCCGGTGCCGGCTCGATGTGCTTTTTCATCACCTTATCCTGCGTATAAAAATATTGATAAACGATTTTCGTTCCGGCATGAATCCGCTTTTTTTCTTCCAAAACGGCATGTGCCTGCGTTTCTGCCGGATGCTGCTCCCCTCTCCAAAGGGCTGCGTAATACCCTGCCAGCAGGCAAACCAGAAAGCTGAGCAGAGCTGCAATGACTGCTGTTTTTCGCATTGTATCACCTCTTTGGAGGGAGTATGGACACAAATATTGCAATTTATACCACAATAAAAAAAAGCCATGCGCGAACATGGCTTGCATATCCTTAATACAGATGCAGATGTACGGGAACACCGTTTTTATAGGTACAGGGCAATTCGCCTTGAATGAGGGGCAGAAGATATGTAAGCATTTCCTCTGTCACATCGTTGCCCGCCTCGTTAATCCATGTATCGGGAACGGTTTTCACATGGTTTGCAATCTGCCCGATATCCACGAAATCAATGCCGAAGCGGTAAGGCTGCTCAGAGGTACGGCGGATGCACGCCATTTTGCCCGTGCCGCCGCTGATGGCATAATCTGCCGCCGCCGCGCCAATCAATCTGGATTCATAAATATCGGATGCGGATGCCACATGAGACGCACAACGCTGCATCACATTCAGCTCAATGCTTCTGACCTTGCAGCCGATTTCAAAACGGAGGATTTCCTCCAGATAGCGCGCCGCACCTGCCAGAATTTTATGCCCGAATGCGTCCGCCGCTCTGTTCTGCAGGGAATCGGTCACATAATCGCCCTCCTCGTTGCGCAGACCTTCGCTGACCGCAATGACGATAGAGTGCTTTTGTGCCATTTTTTCACGCACATCCTCCAGAAAACGGTCTACAAGGAAGGGTCTTTCGCAAAGATAAATCAAATCGGGCGCAGAATCTCCGTTCAATCTGCCAAGCGCAGAGGAAGCCGTCAGCCAGCCTGCATCCCTGCCCATGATTTCCACAATCGTGATGGAGGGCTGCGCGTATACGTTACAGTCGCAGGCAATTTCGGACATCGTTGCCGCAACATATTTCGCCGCAGAGCCAAAGCCGGGGCAATGGTCTGTTTCCATCAGGTCATTATCAATCGTTTTCGGTGCGCCGATGATTTTGACATCATCAACATGCATGCGTTCGCAGAAGCCTGCCAGCTTATGCACGGTGTCCATAGAATCATTCCCACCGATATAAACGAAATAACCGATATCATATTTACGGAAAATGCCCAGAATCTTATCATATTCAAAGGTACTTTCCTCCCAATCGGACAGCTTCATGCGGCAGGAGCCAAGCGCAGAGGATGGTGTCTGGCAGAGCAGCTGCAGGGTTTCGGGGTCTGCCAGTGCCTCTGTCAGGTCAATCAGCTTATCCGTCAGGATACCCATAATACCGTTTTTCGCACCATAAATTTTACCAACATTCTGATTGGTCATTGCTTTTTCCACAACGCCTGCCAAGGTCGCATTGATGGCAACAGAAGGTCCGTCGGATTGGGCAACCAGAAGATTTTTCATAGTAACCAGCCTTTCCTGTCCCTGAAAAAGGACATCTCAAATTCATTTCCCAGCAATTTTTTAGCAATTTTTTAACGGGTAAACCAAAAAAAGAAAACCATGCCCGAAAAAAAATACTTTTCAGGACATGGTTATTATAACACGTTTTTATGAAATTGCAAATCAGCCAAGAATCAGCTTTAAGAAGAACAGAATTGCAATGATGACGATAACGGGATTCAGCTCGTTCTTTTTGCCGCCGAACAGCTTCAGCAGTACATAGGAAATTACGCCGAATACCAGACCCTCGGAGATGCTGTAGCATACAACCATCATCAGGATTGTCATGAATGCAGGGAAGCCCTCTGTGTAATCAGAGAAATCAATATCTCTTACGTTTTCAACCATCATCAGACCAACAACGACCAATGCGGGTGTGGTAGCAAAGGAAGGGATGGTTGTCAGGATGGGAGAGAACAGCAGTGCAACCAAGAACAAAATACCTGCTGTAAATGCTGTCAGACCGGAGCGACCGCCATCGGAAACGCCGGATGCGGATTCAACAAAGGTGGTTACTGTGGAGGTACCCAAAACAGCACCGATGGTTGTTGCCAATGCGTCCGCAAACAATGCGCCTTTAATCTTGGGCAGCTTGCCCTCCTTATCCAAGAAGCCTGCCTTTGTGGATACGCCAATCAGTGTACCCAGTGTATCGAACAGGTCAACAAACAGGAATGCAAACACAACAACGATAAAATCGAAGATAGAAATACCGGAGAAGCTCAGCTTGCCGGCAATGGGTGCGATGCTGGGGGGTGCGGAAATCAGACCTGTGGGAATCAGGGAATATACGCCTGCTTCCACATCAACCACATAAACCCCTGCAAGCTGGCAGATGATACCCAGAATCCATGTAATCAGGATACCAACCAGAAGTGCGCCCTTTACCTTTCTGATAACCAGCACCAGTGTGATGATGGTACCAATCAGAGCAAGCGCAACGGGAACGGTTTTCACATCGCCAAGGCTGACACAGGTAGAAGGATTGTTGATGACAACACCGGCATTCTGCAAGCCGATGAATGCGATAAACATACCGATACCAACGCTTACTGCTTTTTTCATGTTTGCAGGAATGGCATTAAAGATTGCTTCACGCACATTGACTGCGGATAAAATAATAAAAATGATACCTTCCACAAATACTGCCGCCAATGCAACGTGCCAGCTATACCCCTTCTGCGCGCAAATGGTAAAAGCAAAATACGCATTCAGCCCCATACCGGGTGCCAGAACAAAGGGATAGTTCGCAAAAAATGCCATAAAGAATGTACCTAAGGCAGAAGCGATACAGGTTGCTGTCAGAAGCGCACCGGCATCCATGCCTGTTGTAGAGAGGATGCTGGGGTTAACCACGAGGATGTACGCCATCGTCATGAAGGTGGTCAAGCCTGCCATCAGCTCTGTTTTGAAGGTTGTTTTATTTTCCTTCAACTTGAAACACTTTTCAATAAAATCCAAAAGAAACCCTCCTTTTATAATGATAAAATACCAACTCCCACATTATATCTGGTTTTTCTTGAACTTTCAACTCCTTTTCCCTTGTGTTTCCACAAAAAACTTTTATCCGTCCCATAAAATATTCTTATCTGTTTTTCGGAAAAATACACTGATAGTGCGCTGCTTTCTCTTGTCAATCTTTTTTTGCTATGGTAAGATAGAAAAAAGAAACGATAGTAAGCAGACCGTCGGCACTGCCGGCGGTTTTCTCATTCTTTTTCTATCATGAAAAAAATAAAACTTTTCATAAAAACGGAGGGATATAATGAATCAAGAAATGATCCTCATTCTGGACTTCGGCGGTCAGTATAATCAGCTGATTGCCCGCCGTGTCAGAGAACATCATGTATACTGCGAAATCATGCCCTGGAAAAAATCCTTGGAGGAAATCAAGGCGAAAAACCCCAAGGGCATCATCTTCACAGGCGGCCCCAACAGCGTTTACGATGACGCTTCTCCTAAGGTTGATCCTGCCCTGTTTGCGCTGGGCGTGCCCATTCTGGGTATCTGCTACGGCTGTCAGCTGATAGCGTACACACTGGGCGGCAAGGTTGGACATGCTGCCGAGCTGAGTGAATATGGCAAGGCTGAGGTTGCCTTCGATACCACAAGCAAGCTGCTAAAGGGCATCGGCGCAAATGAAATTTGCTGGATGAGCCACACGGATTATGTGACAGAGCTGCCCGAAGGCTTCCGCATCATCGGGAAAACCCCTACCTGCCCCGCGGCTGCCATCGAATGTGAAGCAAAGGGCTTCTATGGCGTGCAGTTCCACCCTGAGGTAAACCATACACCCAAAGGCTCTGCATTGATTAAAAACTTCCTGTTTGAGGTCTGCGGCTGCAAGGGCGATTGGACAATGACAAACTACATCGAAGACCAGATTAAAAAAATCCGCGAGCAGGTTGGCGACGGCAAGGCTTTGTGCGCCCTCTCCGGCGGCGTAGATTCCTCCGTTGTTGCGGCTCTGGTTTCCAAGGCTATCGGTAAGCAGCTGACCTGCGTTTTCGTTGACCATGGTCTGATGCGTAAAAACGAAGGCGACGAGGTAGAGCAGATTTTTGACGGCTATTTCGATTCTCATTTCGTAAGAGCAAATGCACAGGAGCGCTTCCTTTCCAAGCTGAAGGGCGTAACCGACCCCGAACAGAAGCGTAAAATCATCGGCGCGGAATTTATCCGTGTATTTGAAGATGAAGCAAGAAAAATCGGCAAGGTAGATTATCTGGTGCAGGGAACGATTTATCCCGATATCATCGAAAGCGGTCTGGGGGATTCCGCAGTCATCAAATCCCATCATAACGTAGGCGGTTTGCCCTCCGTTGTTGATTTTGAGGAGCTGATTGAACCCCTGCGCCTGCTGTTTAAGGATGAGGTGCGTCAGATGGGTCTGGAGCTCGGTCTGCCGGAATATCTGGTATATCGCCAGCCCTTCCCCGGTCCCGGTCTGGGTGTGCGCGTGATTGGCGAGGTAACAGAGGATAAGGTTGCGATTTTGCAGGATGCGGATGCGATTTTCAGAGAGGAAATTGCAAAGGCAGGTCTGGATAGAGATATTAACCAGTATTTCGCAGTTATCACAGATGTGCGCTCCGTTGGCGTTATGGGTGACTTCCGTACCTATGATTATACCATTGCCCTGCGTGGCGTAACCACAACCGACTTCATGACTGCCGATTGGGCAAGAATCCCCTATGAGGTACTGGATAAGGTTTCTACCCGTATCGTAAATGAGGTAAAGCATGTCAATCGTATCGTGTATGATATCACCTCTAAGCCACCCGCAACGATCGAGTGGGAATAATCCGAATTACCGTAAAAAGCCAATATTTATCCGGTTTGCGCCAGTCTTGCAACATTTCGACCGGCGCATTCTTGGCTAACACTTTGAAAGAAATATGCTCCGCCCGAATCCATTATAAGGAAGGTAGATGCACATGAATTTGAAAAAATATGCCACCCTGCTGCTGGCTGCAAGCCTAACCCTAAGCGGCTTTTGCGGCTGTGCAGCAACAAAAACGGACAACCAACAGCTACCACTGAAAACCGCTGTATATTCCAATCTGACGGATGAAGAATCTCGCAGCCTGCTTCGCCAAGGTCTCTCGGATGCAGGGGTAAAGGAAAACAGAATTGATACCCTTTTTGCCAAGATCGATGCCTTTCGTACAGATGTAAAAAGCGAGTGGCTGACGAAGGGCTTTGAAAGCGCGGCACCAACTGAAACCAAATATGATCCCTATGAAATGCAGGATGCTTGGATGAAAAAAAACGGCAGCTTTCCCGGATATAATTGTAGAATCACAGCCTTCAGTCTATTCGGCGACTTTGTCACAGTGGGAGCTAATCAGCCAAATACCCAAGGCGAGGATGCGCTTTTTCTGGACCTTGAAACACTTTCTGCGGATTCCTCTGTTCTCTGCGGAGACAGTACCGCCAAATTCTGTGCTCTGTTCGCACCTGTAAATGCTGCAAACAGTACCAATGTAACCGAGCAGGTCAAAGCTTTGCAGGCAGGCTGGAGGGAACGCGGCATTTCGTTTACAGACAGCAAGGCACGCCTGATTTCCGTTGTTCTGCATGACAAATTTTCGGATACGGATAATACGCTGTTTATCGGTCATGTCGGCATTTTGCTTCCCGCAGAAAACGGAGAGCTTTACTTTATCGAGAAGGTTGCCTTTCAGGAGCCATATCGTCTGGTAAAATTAAAAAATCGGATAGAACTGAGTGATTACCTCATGGAAAAATATGATGTTGCGTGGGAGCAGGATACAACACGACCGTTCATCATGGAAAATGACAATCTGCTGGAGGGATACCGCCAAAATCCCCTCGCACAACCTACAGAATAAATACGACTAAAATAAGAGCAGTCATCGAAAGGTGTGCCCAAATAAGAAACCTTGCATTCTGAAATGCTGAAAGCTACGGCTACTGCGTCAGTTCCC